>Ga0209580_10000009_pt1:0-525000 | contig 526598 bp, 476 predicted proteins | sample Coa_R1_5_FD_187153 | JGI IMG/M metagenome (GOLD analysis project Ga0209580, IMG submission 187153) | Surface soil microbial communities from Centralia Pennsylvania, which are recovering from an underground coalmine fire - Coalmine... | ecosystem: Environmental > Terrestrial > Soil >...
ATAATCCGGGGTTATGTGCAGTTGCGTGGACGTTATCGTCGATGCATGAGCCCTCATTGATCGAACGGCTGGGTATAGACTGGTCTTGATTAGGTGGCGCTGAGCATGCAAAGAACATTCGCTCTTTCGAGTGTTGTCCTTCGCGCTTCGTCAGACACATGAGTGTAGATATCGCAGAGCGGGATACCGAGCCTAAGCTTCGTCGACGGACGCATGTCTTGAGCGCCTTCTTTGCGCTAGAGCCTTCCATCAATTAGAAGGGCGCGCGCTCGTTTTCACGGCAATCTTACGAGCAGTCAGTCTCCCGCAAGGGAGAAGGGACGCAGCGTTTGCGCTTATCGTACCGGCGTCTCAGAACGTAGGGTGGGCATCACGCTTGCTTAGGTGTGAAGTCTTGTCTCGGCGGTTAGCGTGATGCCCACGCGGTGAAGCGTCACAGATCGACAGCGTGGGCAAAATTACCGGACAGGGATGCGCGAGCGCGGGCGCAATGACGCGATTTTGCCCACCCTACGAGGGAATTCAGCCGCGCGCCTTGACCGTGAGCGCTTCGCTCACTGCGGCGCGCAGCGCCGCGAGCGTGAACGGCTTGGTGATCACGTCGTGAATCAGCGCGTCCAGACCCTGGGCGCGCTCGCGCTGATCGGCATAACCGGTCATCAGGAGAATGGTGACATGGGGGAAGTCGCGCGCCGCGTTGAGCGCGAGCGCGATGCCGTCCATGATCGGCATGCGCACGTCGGTGAGCAACAGATCGAAACGCCCGTCCTCCCGCGTCAGCACGTCGAGCGCTTCGCTGCCGTCGGCCGCGGTCTTGACCTCGTGGCCGGCGATGGTCAGCGCCCGCGCGCACATGGCGCATAAGGCTTCCTCGTCTTCGGCGATCAGGATGCGCGCCATGTCAGCGTGTCCCGGCGATGATGTCGTGGCGGGTGACGAAGCGCACCAGCACGTCGCGCCCGTCGGGCGGCGGCGAGGCGAGCCGGCTGCGGAACGCCACCGCTTCGCCGGGCGGCAAGTTCGCGCGCGGCGCCACCGCGGTCCAGGAATAGATTTCCTCGTTGGCTGAGTTGCGGACCACGAATTTCAACCGCGGCACGTCGACGATCTTGCGGGTATTGTTGACGACGCTGCCTTCGACCACGAGGATCGGCACGCCTTCGTGCTGCTCGGTGGTCGTGGCGACGCTGTCGAGCGCCAGCCCGCGCAGGTTCACCGGCAAGCCCAGCATCGCATAGAACGACGCGGTCTGCGGCAGGATGCGCACGAAGTCGTTGCGCCAGCCGACCAGGATGGCGTCGACGATGAGCAAGGCGAGAATGCCGCTCTGCAGGTTATTCAGCGGCCAGCGCCACGACGGCCGCCCGAAGCGGCGCTTCCGGTGCCGCGCCGCATAGGTCTCGATGTCCTCGAGCGGCTCGGCGTCCGCTGCCGCGCCAGCCTCGACGTCGACCGGCGGCCGGCCATCGTCGAGATCGACCGGCGCGATGGAGGGGGCCTCGACTTCGACCGCCGCGCCCGGTGCGTCGACCTCGGCTGCCGCCGGCTCGGCGGCGGGCAGTTCGTCCGGCGCCGCCCAGGTGACGTCGTCGGCAATCTGCGCATCGGCCGGCTGTAACGCCGGTTCTTCGGCAAAAGCGGTGGCTCCGGCTTGTTCGCGTTCCGGCTCGGGCGCAATCGCCTCGGCCGCCGCCAGAAGCTTGACGGCGCGGCTCGGCGCCGCGCGCCATACCGTGCGGCAGCGCAAGCAGCGCACCTGGCGCCCGTCCGGTTCCAGGCTTGCCAGCTCGACATCGTAGGATGTAGCGCAGGTCGGGCAAACGATCAGCATCGGCGAATCAGCACGGTCGGCGGCTTTGCGGCGACCGTAGCACCCGATCCGTTAACGGATTGGAAACCAAGCCGGCCGGGGCGCCCGGGCCGCCCGGCCCGCCCGGCCCGGTGTTAGATTTGCGGGACGGGCGAATCAGGTGCCGACCCGCCCCGGCATTGCGGAGGACGGCGTGATCCGCTTCGAAAATGTCGGCTTGCGCTATGGGCGAGGCCCGGAGATTTTGCGCGACCTGACCTTCCGCATCGACGCCAAATCGTTCCAGTTCCTCACCGGCCCCTCGGGCGCCGGCAAGACCTCGCTGTTGCGCATGCTGTTCCTGTCGCTCAAGCCGACCCGCGGCCTGGTCACCATGTTCGACCAGGATGCCGCGACGTTGACCAAGGACGGCCGCGCCACGCTGCGCCGCCGCATTGGCCTGGTGTTCCAGGATTTTCGCCTGCTCGACCACATGACCACCTACGAGAACGTGGCGCTGCCGCTGCGCGTCATCGGCAAGGACGAGGCCGAGTACCGGGCGGAGGTGGTCGAGCTGTTGCAATGGGTCGGGCTCGGCGATCGCATGGCGGCACTGCCGCCGATCCTCTCCGGCGGCGAGAAACAGCGCGCCGCAATCGCGCGCGCGGTGATCGCGCGGCCGCAGCTTTTGCTCGCCGACGAACCCACCGGCAACGTCGATCCCAATCTCGGCCAGCGCCTGCTGCGGCTGTTCATCGAGCTCAACAAGTCGGGCACGTCGGTGGTCATCGCCACCCACGATATCGCCTTGATGGACGAGTTCGATGCGCGCCGCCTGGTGCTGCATGAAGGACGGTTGCATGTCTACGACTAATCCGATCGAGACCATGATCGAGCCGTGGGACGACATCGATCCCGCAGCAGCGCTCGACCGCGCGCCGCGCGGCGCCGCCTCGATCGTGCCGGGAAGCTCGATCGCCGGCCGCTCGCTGGTCGCCGTCGTCGCCATCATGACGTTCCTGGCCGCGCTGACCACCGGCGCCGCGATGCTGGTGGTCAGCACCGCGAACGACTGGCAGGCCGACGTCGGCCGCGAAGTCACCATCCAGGTCCGTCCCGCCGCCAGCCGCGACATCGAGGCCGACGTGGGCAAAGCCGTCGCCGCCGCGCGCGCCGCCCAAGGCATCGCCGAGGTGCGCGCCTATTCCAAGGCGGAATCCGAAAAGCTGGTCGAGCCGTGGCTCGGCGGCGGCCTGCACCTCGACGATCTGCCGATCCCGCGCCTGATCGTCGTCAAGCTCGCGCCCGGCGTGACGCCGAATTTCGCCGCGCTGCGCCAGGCGCTGGCGCAGGCGGTGCCGACCGCGAGCCTCGACGATCATCGCGGCTGGATGGAACGCATGCGCACCATGGCCGGCACGGCCGTGATTTGCGGGCTCGCCGTGCTCGGCCTGGTCATCGCCGTGACCATGCTTTCCGTCACCTTTGCCACCCGAGGCGCCATGGCGACCAACCGGCCGATCGTCGAAGTGCTGCACTATGTCGGCGCCACCGACAGTTTCGTCGCCAACCAATTCCAGCACCATTTTCTGCTGCTCGGGTTCAAGGGCGGCGCCATCGGCGGCGGTGCGGCGATCATCCTGTTCGGTTGCGCGGAAGCGGCGCGCGCCTGGCTCGCCGGCACGCCTTCCGGCGACGAGGCCGCGGCGCTGTTCGGCAATCTTTCCATCGGCGTCAAAGGCTATGTGGCCATCGTCATCCAGATCATCGTCATGGCCGTGGTGACCGCTTTGGTCTCCCGTCACACGGTGAACCGGACCCTGGAGACCATCGATTGAATGCGGCTATGATCGGCATCGCCCGCATGCCGACGCGGGCCGCCGGGAAAAAATTCGGCGCGAGGGAGAGCGATGCCGGGCCTTAAGACCGCCGTCAGACGGCGGCGCATCACGGCGGTGACCGTCAAGCTCGCCGTTCTCGCTGTCCTCGCGCTCGTGCTCGGCTTCGCCGGTTTCGTGTGGCTGTTGCCGAGCCAGGAAGTCGCGCTCGATCGCAACGCCGACGGCATCGTGGTGCTGACCGGCGGCACTTCGCGCGTCGCCGACGCGCTCGAACTGCTCGCCTCCGGTCGCGGCAAGCGCCTGCTCATCACCGGCGTCAATCCGGGCACCACGACCGGCGACATCGCCCGCCAGACCGTAGACTACGGCCGCCTGCTCAACTGCTGCGTCGATCTCGATCATTCCGCGCTCAATACGCTGGGCAACGCGGTCCAGGCGCGGCGCTGGGCGATCGCGCACGGGTTCAACTCGCTCATCGTGGTGACGTCGGCCTACCACATGCCGCGCGCGCTGGCCGAGCTCGCCCATCAGCTTCCCGACGCCGCGCTGATCCCGTTCCCGGTGGTGTCCGACCGCCTGCGCATCGAGCCGTGGTGGTCGAACGGCGAAACCACGAAGCTGGTGCTGTCGGAATATCTCAAATATCTTTTCGCCAAACTGCGCATGCGGTTCGACACCGTGGCCGGCGGCGACGACATGCACCGCGTTGCCGCGGCGCGCGGTTTATAACAGCGCAACAGCCGCTCTCCGACAGGTCCGCCTTGGCCCGATCAACGTCTCTTCTCATCCGCTCGCTGCTGTTCAACGCGCTGTTCTACGCGAATCTCGCCGTTCACATGGTGGTGGCGCTGCCGACCTTTTTCCTGCCGTCCCGGGTCCTGCTCGCCTTCATCCGCTCCTACGCCAGAACCAGCCTTTGGCTGCTGCGCATCGTCTGCGGCATCAAGGTCGAGTGGCGCGGCGTCGAGAAGATTCCGCGCGGCGCCTGCATCATCGCCTGCAAGCATCAATCGGCGTGGGAGACCTTCGCGCTCTACGCCGTGCTGCGCGATCCGGCCTACATCCTCAAGCGCGAATTGATGTGGATTCCGCTGTTCGGCTGGTACACCTGGAAGGCGGGCCTCATTCCGGTCAACCGCGAAGCCGGATTGGCGGCGCTGTCGCGCATGACGGCCCGCGCCCGGCAGGAGCTCGCACGCGCGCGCCAGATCGTGATTTTTCCCGAGGGCACGCGGCGGCCGCCGGGCGCCGAGCCGCTCTACAAACCCGGCATCGCTTATCTCTACAGCAAGGCCGACGTTGCTTGCGTGCCGCTGGCGCTCAATTCCGGGCTGTTTTGGCCGCGCCGCTCATGGCGCCGGATTCCCGGCACCATTGTCGTCGAGGCGCTCGATCCGATCGCGCCCGGCCTCGACCGCAAGAGCTTTTCGGCGCGGTTGCAGAGCGTTCTTGAAGAAGCAACCGCGCGGCTGGTCGCGGAGGCAGGGATCAGGAATCAGTAATCAGTAATCAGCGATTTGAGATGTCTCTGCACATTCTGATTACTGATTACTGATTACTGATTACTGTTTCCTGGCCTCCCTTGAGGCCCTCCGCAATGCGATGCAGATCGGTCTCGCGGTAGCCGAGCGCTTCCAATGCGCGGACCGTTTCGATGACGTAATCGCGGTTTTGTCCGGAGCGGCCATGGCCTTGCCGCACATAGTGCACGCTTTGCTCGATCGAGAGCCGGCCGGCATATTGCACGTGGCCGCGGTCGACGACGTAGGTCAGCGCCCGCACCTGCCGCCGCACCGCGTCCTCGAGCTCGATCCGCCGCACGGTCTCGACATAGACGCTGGTGCCCTGCTCGCGGTCGCGCAGATAGGCGATGGTTTTCTCGCGCTTTGCGGCGGCGACGCGGAAGGCGATGCCGCGGCACATGCCACCGCGGTCGAGGCCCAGAACCAGGCCGGGCTTCTCCGGCGTGCCGCGGTGGAGGAAGGAAAGGACGCACAGCGCCCGGTGCAGCCCAATGAGCCGCGCCGGCACCCGTTCGACGACGTCGAAACCCGGCCGCCACATCAGCGAGCCGTAGCCAAACACCCACAGATCGCCGGTCTCGTGCTCGTTGATTGCGTCCATGCTGCGCGCTAACTCCTAAAGGCCCGTTCGCCTAACAGGACGACGCGGGCGGCACAATGGCGCGGGTCCAGTATGCTGGATTTGATAGTCTTGGAAATGCCGCACCCGGCGGGCGAATAGGAACCATGGCAGGCGAATCTCCGCTCAACATGATGCGGCCGCAGCGCCCGCGTCCGCGCCGCAATCCGGGCGCCGCCGCCCCGGCGCGCCGCCGGCTCTGGCCGGTGGTGCTGCCGGTCGGCGTCGTCATTGGTCTTTCCGTGGTCTGGTGCGCGCTTTGGTATTACGCCTCAGGCGTCGCCGACCGCACCATGTCCGGCTGGATCGCGCGCGAAGCCGCCGCCGGCCGGGTCTATAGCTGCGGCAGCCAAAGCATCACAGGTTTCCCGTTCCGTTTCGAAGCGGATTGCGCTCCGGCCGGCGCCACCATCAACAGCACCAAGCCGCCCTTCGCCGTCGCCGCTAAGGGCGTCAGCGTCGCCGCGCAGGTCTATCATCCCACGACGCTGGTCGGCGACATCGCAGGCCCCCTCACCGTCGCCGAACCCGGCCAGCCGCCGGGCTTCGTCGCCAATTGGACGCGCGCGCAGGGCAGCGTGAGCGGGCTGCCGCCATATCCCGACAGCGTCTCCGTCGCGCTCGATCACGCGCGGGTCGATCGCATGGCCGCCGGCAGCGGCACCACGCTATTCACCGCCGATCACGCCGAATTCCACGGCCGCATCGTCGGCGGCTCGGCCGCCAACAATCCGGTGATCGATGCGCTCCTGAAATTCGCCGCGGCGACGACACCGACGCTGCATCCGCTGCTCGCCGAGCCGCTGCAAGGCGAAGTCGACGTGGTGTTCCACGGTTTCAAAGATCTGGCGCCGAAACCGATGTCGCAGCGCTTTCGCGAGATGCAGGCATCGGGCGGCAATATCGAGATCACGCATCTGCGGCTTGAGCGATCCGACGCGGTCATCGTCGGCGCCGGCACGCTCACCGTGAACGCCAACGGCAAGCTCAACGGCCTCATCCGCATCGGCATCGCGGGGCTGGAGAACATCGTGCCGAAACTCGGCATCGAGCGCCTGATCGGCCGCGGCCTCGACCGCCTCAACGGCGGCCCGGGTCAGCCCCAGCAAGGCCTCAACGCGCTCGATCGGCTGATGCCGGGCTTGAGCGGCGTGGTGCGCGACAGCGCCACCGCGAGCGTGATCGACAGCCTCAACAAAATGGGCCAGCCGACCGAGATCGACAACAAGCCGGCCATCGTGCTGCCGCTGAATTTCTCCGACGGATTTGTCTCGCTCGGCATGCTGCCGCTCGGCGAGGTGCCGCCGCTGTTTTGATGCGATGCCGTCATTGCGAGGAGCGAAGCGACGAAGCAATCCAGACTGCGGCACAGAACTGGATTGCTTCGCTTCGCTCGCAATGACGGAAGTCAGCGCTTGCGCGAAGCGTGCCAGCCGACCGAGGCGTCGGGGGCGGAATCGGTCGAGGCGAAATAGGGTTTGAGATCGAGGAGCGGCGTGCCGTCGATGCAATCGAGCCCGACGACATAGAGCTTGTTGCCCTCGATACGGTTGAGCCGCGTCACCGCGACCGCGATCGGATTGGGCCGCACCGGCGAGCGCAACGCAAAGGTACCGCGCTGCTCGGCATAGTGCCGCGGCGATTGCAGCACCAGATCGCGCCGCGCCTGGTCCATCCAATAGAGCACCAGCACGTGGCTTGCGGTTTCCAGGCCTTGCAGGCCGGCGGCCCAGCGCGGGTCGAGCTCGATGGTGCACACCGCCTCGGTCTCGCGGCCGTTCTTCGGGCACGCGTCGCGGGTCTGCCACGGCGTGCGGATGCGGCCGATGAAATAGAGCGAGGCGTCGAATTGGGCCGGCAGCTCGACCGCGACCTCGCCCTCGCGAAGGCCGGCGCGATCGTTGCCCTTTCGATCATTTTTGGCTGGTTTGCGCATGATCTCAGGTTGGCATGCCGCGCCTCGCGTCGGCTAGTCGTGGGGATTCGCAATCCCAACGGGCTCGATCCCATCGATCTTGGGCTTCGTCCCAACAGGCTCTTGTCTTGGCGTGATTAATCGTATAAAGATATCTTTATATCTAATCGAAGTATCGCTGCCCATGGACACCGAGCCCCTCGCCTTTCCGGCGCTGACCACCATGCTCAAGGCCGCCGGCGAAGCCACGCGCTTGCGCATTCTGGCGCTGATCGCCGAGGCCGAGCTGACGGTCTCCGACCTCACCGAGATCTTGCGCCAGTCGCAGCCGCGGCTGTCGCGCCATCTGCGGCTCCTCGCCGAGGCCGGCCTGGTCGAGCGCTTCCGCGAAGGCTCCTGGGCGTTCTTCCGTTTGCGCGAGCGCGGCAGCGCAGCCGACATCGCGCGCGCCATGATCACGCGGCTCGATGCCAGCGATCCGGTCATCGCCCGCGACCGCGAGCGGCTCGCCGCGGTGCGCACCGCGCGCGCCACCGCGGCGCAGAATTATTTCCGCCGCCACGCCGCCGAATGGGACCGCATCAGAAAACTTCATGTCGCCGACACCGCGGTCGAAGCGGCGATCCGCGCAGCGCTTGCCGACAAGCCGATCCGCTCGCTGCTCGATCTCGGCACCGGCACCGGCCGCATGCTGGAACTGTTCGCCAACGACATCGAGCGCGGCCTCGGCCTTGATCTCTCGCTCGACATGCTGGCGCTGGCCCGCGCCCGGCTCGACCGCGCCGGCCTGAAGAATTGCAGCGTGCGGCAAGGCGACATCTACGATCTGGCGCTGCCGCGGGATTCCTTCGACGTCGTCATCATCCACCAGGTGCTGCACTTCCTCGACGACAGCGCGCGCGCCATCCGCGAGGCGGTGCGGGTGCTCCGCCCGGGCGGGCGGCTCCTGGTCGTCGACTTCGCGCCGCATGACCTTGAATTTCTGCGCGAGGAGCATGCCCATCGCCGGCTCGGCTTTGCGCCGGAGGCGGTGACGCAATGGCTCGAAGCCGCCGGCCTCGATATTATGCGCCAAGAGACGCTGCCGCCCGGGCCGCACGGCAAGATCGCAGTCTCGCTCTGGCTCGGCCGCGATCCGCGCATCGTGCTCGCCGCGCCGCAGACGCGCGAGGTCGCCTGATGAGCGAGTCCCGCGCCAGCCGCTTTGTCGGCACCGGCACGCGCGGCATCCGCGTGTCGTTCGAATTCTTTCCGCCCAAGACCGCGGAGATGGAGCAATCGCTGTGGGAGGCCGTCACCCGGCTGGCGCCGCTCGAGCCGAATTTCGTTTCCGTCACCTATGGCGCCGGCGGCTCGACCCGCGAGCGCACCCACGCGACTGTCAAGCGCATCCTCGCCGAGACCATGCTGACGCCGGCGGCGCATCTGACTTGCGTCGCCGCGACCTGCGCCGAGATCGATGCGGTGATCGGCGCCTATGCGCTGGCCGGCGTGCGCCACATCGTGGCGCTGCGCGGCGACCCGGTTGGCGGCGCCGGCGAGAAGTACGCGCCGCATCCCGGCGGCTACCGCAATGCCGCCGATCTCGTTGCCGGCATCAAGCGTTTGACCGATCTCGAAGTGTCGGTGTCGGCCTATCCGGAAAAGCACCCCGACAGTCCTTCGGTCGCAGCCGACATCGACATGTTGAAGGCCAAGGTGGACGCCGGCGCGACGCGCGCGATCACGCAATTCTTTTTCGAGAACGATCTCTATTTCCGCTATCTCGACCGCGTGCGCGCGGCCGGCATCGCTATTCCGATCGTGCCGGGAATCCTGCCGGTGCAGAATTTCAAGACGACGAAGACCTTTGCGGCGCGCTGCGGCGCCTCGGTGCCGGCCTGGCTCGCCGACCGCTTCGACGGTCTCGACGACGATGCCGCCACCCGCAAGCTGATCGCCGCCGCGGTCGCCGCCGAGCAGGTGCTCGACCTCGTCGATCACGGCGTCACCGACTTTCATTTCTACACCATGAACCGCGCCGACCTCGTCTACGCGATCTGCCACTTGCTCGGCCTGCGGCCCGGCACAAAAGGGCAAGGGCAAGACGCAGGCGCCGCTGGGGTGCACGGCGCGCCCCCTCTCCCCGGAGGGGAGAGGGTTGGGGTGAGGGGGTTCGGACGATGAAGGCCAGCCCCAAAACAGCAAGGCGACTACGCCGCAATCAAACGGATGCGGAGCGGCTGCTGTGGTTTCGTCTCCGCGACCGCCGGCTTTTCGGGTGGAAATTCCGACGACAATTTCCGGTCGATCGTTATGTCGTCGATTTCTTTTGTTCCGACGCGCATCTCATCATCGAACTCGACGGTGGCCAGCATGCCGCTCGATCAGAAGCCGACGCACAGCGAACAAGAATTTTGGAAGCGATGGGTTACTTGGTGTTGCGTTATTGGAACAATGACGTGATGCAGAACATCGATGGTGTGCTTGAAGAGATCCATGCGGCGCTAGAACGACATAGGCCCGAGCCCCCTCACCCCCACCCTCTCCCCTCTGGGGAGAGGGGGCTAACATAGCGAGCCGCAATGTCCGTACTTCGCTCGCCAACCGAAACTACGCTGCGCCGGCTCGCCGCCGAGCGCATCCTGGTGCTCGACGGCGCCATGGGCACCATGATCCAGGCGCTCAGCCTCGACGAGGAAGGCTTTCGCGGCGCGCGCTTCGATGCCTGGAACCGCGAGGTGCGCGGCAACAACGACCTGCTTAATCTGAGCCGGCCCGATGCCGTGCGCGCCATCCACCTCGCCTATTTCCGCGCCGGCGCCGACATCGTCTCGACCAACACCTTCTCCTCGACCCGCATCGCGCAGGCCGATTACGCCATGGCGGAGATCGCATACGAGCTCAATCTCGAAGGCGCCCGCCTCGCCCGCGATGCCGCGCGCATCGCGCAAGACGAGGACGGCAAGCAACGCTTCGTCGCCGGCGCCATCGGCCCGACCAACCGCACCGCCTCGATTTCGCCCGATGTTTTGAATCCGAGCTTTCGCTCGGTCACGTTCGACGACTTGCGCGTCGCCTATGCCGAGCAGGTGCGCGGGCTCATTGACGGCGGCGTCGATACGCTGTTGATCGAGACCATTTTTGACACGCTCAACGCCAAGGCCGCGATCTACGCCATCGCCGAGGAACTGCAGGCGCGCAGCATCGCTCTGCCGGTGATGATTTCCGGCACCATCACCGACCGCTCCGGCCGCCTGCTGTCGGGCCAGACGCCGGAAGCGTTCTGGAATGCGATCGCGCACGCGGCGCCGCTGTCGGTGGGCTTCAATTGCGCGCTCGGCGCCAGACAAATGCGCGCGCACTTGGCCGAGCTCGGCCGCGTCGCCGACACCTTGATCTGCGCCTATCCGAACGCCGGCCTGCCCAACGAATTCGGCCATTACGACGAAGGCCCTGACGCCATGGCGGCGCTGATCGGCGAATTCGCCGACTCCGGCCTCATCAACATCGCCGGCGGCTGCTGCGGCACCACGCCCGATCATATCCGCGCCATCGCCGGCGCCGTTGCCGGCAAGACACCGCGCGCGGTGCCGGCGATCGCGCCGCGGCTGCGGCTGTCCGGCCTCGAAGCCTTCACGCTGACGGCGGAGATTCCCTTCGTCAATGTCGGCGAGCGCACCAACGTCACCGGCTCGGCGCGCTTTCGCAAGCTGATCACCTCCGGCGATTACACCGCCGCGCTCGCGGTGGCGCGCGACCAGGTCGAGAACGGCGCGCAAATCATCGACGTCAACATGGACGAGGGCCTGCTCGATTCCGAGCGTGCCATGATCACCTTCCTCAACCTGGTCGCGGCCGAACCCGACATCGCCCGCGTGCCGGTGATGATCGATTCTTCGAAATTCTCGGTGATCGAAGCCGGACTGAAATGCGTGCAGGGCAAGGCCGTGGTCAATTCGATCTCGATGAAAGAGGGCGAGGACGCCTTCGTCGCGCATGCGCGCCTGGTGCGCCGCCACGGTGCCGCCGTCGTGGTCATGGCGTTCGATGAATCGGGCCAGGCCGACACCCTCGAGCGCAAGACAAAAATTTGCGCACGCGCCTACGACATCCTGGTCAATCGCGTCGGCTTCCCGCCGCAGGATATTATTTTTGATCCCAACATTTTTGCCGTCGCCACCGGCATGGAGGAGCACAACGGCTACGGCGTCGCCTATATCGAGGCGGCGCGCTGGATCAGAAAAAATTTGCCGCATGCCCACGTCTCGGGCGGCGTCTCGAATTTTTCGTTCTCGTTCCGCGGCAACGAGGCGGTGCGCGAGGCGATGCATTCGGTGTTCCTCTATCACGCCATCTCAGCCGGGATGGACATGGGCATCGTCAATGCCGGCCAGATGGCGGTCTATGACGATCTCGACCCCGAATTGCGCGAGGCCTGCGAGGACGTGGTGCTCAACCGCCGCGCCGATGCCGCCGAACGCTTGCTGGCGCTCGCCGAGCGCCACCGCGGCCACGGCAAGGAAAAGAAGGAAGCCGATCTCGCCTGGCGCGACTGGCCGGTGGAAAAGCGTCTGTCGCACGCGCTGGTGCACGGCATCACCGATTTCATCGAGGCCGATACCGAAGCGGCGCGGCGCAACGCGCCGAAACCGCTCGCCGTGATCGAAGGCCCGCTGATGGACGGCATGAACGTGGTCGGCGACCTGTTCGGCTCCGGCCGGATGTTTTTGCCGCAGGTGGTGAAGTCGGCGCGCGTCATGAAGCAGGCCGTCGCCTATCTGATGCCGTATATGGAAGCCGACAAGGACGGCCGCGAGCACGCCTCGTCGAACGGCAAGATCGTGCTCGCCACCGTCAAGGGCGACGTCCACGACATCGGCAAGAACATCGTCGGCGTCGTGCTCCAGTGCAACAATTACGACGTGGTCGATCTCGGCGTGATGGCGCCGGCGGAGAAGATTCTCGACGCCGCGATCGCCGAGCAGGCCGACATTGTCGGGCTGTCGGGCCTGATCACGCCGTCGCTCGACGAAATGTGCCATGTCGCGGCCGAGATGGAGCGCAAAGGCTTCGACGTGCCGCTGTTGATCGGCGGCGCCACCACCAGCCGCGTCCACACTGCGGTGAAAATCCATCCCAACTACCGCCGCGGCCAGACCGTCTATGTCAATGACGCGAGCCGCGCCGTCGGCGTGGTTGCCTCGCTGCTGTCGCGCGATGCCAAAGAGCGCACTATCAACGACGTGCGCGCCGAATATGCCCGCATTGCCGCGGCGCATGCCCGCGGCGAGGCGAACAAGCAGCGGCTGCCGCTCAACGACGCGCGCGGCAATGCGCTCAAGCTCAACTGGTCCGGCAATTACCGGCCGCCGGTGCCGCGCATCCTCGGCACGCAAAAGCTCGCCGATCTGCCGATTGCTGAGCTGGTCGCGCTCATCGACTGGTCGCCGTTCTTCGCCACCTGGGAGCTCACCGGCAAATATCCCACCATCCTCGACGACAAGGTGGTCGGCGAAGCGGCGCGCGGCCTGTTTGCCGATGCCCAAGCGATGCTGCGCCAGATCGTCGCCGAGCGCTGGTTCCGCGCCAATGCGGTGATCGGGCTGTGGCCGGCGAACAGCGAGGGCGACGACATTCTCGTTTTCGACGATGAAGCGCGCAGCAAGCCGATCGCCACCCTGCACACGCTGCGCCAGCAGCTGGCGCGCCGCGAAGGCCGCGCCAATGTGGCGCTGGCCGATTTCGTCGCGCCGCGGGCCAGCGGGCTTGCCGATTATATCGGCGCCTTCGCGGTGACCGCCGGCATCGGCGAAGAGGCGATCGTCGAGCGTTTCAAGCACGCCAACGACGATTATTCGGCGATCATGGCCAAGGCGCTCGCCGACCGCCTCGCCGAGGCCGGCGCCGAGCGCCTGCATCAGCGCGTGCGCCGGGAGTTTTGGGCCTATGCGGCCGACGAGACGCTGTCGAACTCTGACCTGATCGCGGAAAAATATCGCGGCATCCGCCCGGCGCCCGGCTATCCGGCGCAGCCCGATCACACCGAGAAGGCGACTTTGTTCAAGCTACTCGACGGCGAGCGCACTATCGGCGTGCGCCTGACCGAAAGTTTTGCGATGTGGCCCGGCGCCTCCGTGTGCGGCCTCTATTTCAGCCACCCGGACAGCTATTACTTCGGCGTCGGCAAGATCGAGCGCGACCAGGTCGAGGACTACGCCCGGCGCAAGGGCTCGACGCTCGAGCAAACCGAAAAATGGCTGGCGCCGATCCTCAACTACGATCCGTTGGCGCTGGCGCGCAGCGCGGCGGAATAGGCGTCATTGCGAGGAGCGCAGCGACGAAGCAATCCAGTTCGGTGCTTCAGCACTGGATTGCTTCGCGGAGCCTGTCATCGGGCCGGCCACTTCGGGCCGGACCCGTTGGCTCGCAATGACTATTGGCGCGCAATCGCGCGTTCGACGAACAGCGCCGCCTCGAGCGCCGCGCGGTCGCGGCCGAAACGGCCGACGATTTGGATGCCGAGCGGTAAATCGCCCTCGTACAATCCCGGCACGTTGACGCAAGGCGTTCCCATCAGCGTCCACAGCCGGTTGAACATCGGATTGCCGGTCGAGCCCAGGCCGTGCGGCGCGGCGCCGGGCGCCGATGGCGTCAGGATCACGTCGTGCTCGGCCATGGTGTCGGCCAGCACCTGGCGGGCGCGGCTGGCGGTGCGGCGCGCCGCGTCGTAGGCGTCGACGGTGATGGCGGTGGCGGCGTCGAGCGCCTCGCGCAATGGCTTGCCGAGCCGGTCGCGGTAGCGGTCGTATTCGAAGCTGCGGGCGAGCAGCGTTTCGTATTCCTGAATGACGATTTGCGCGGCGTAGGCCTGTTCCAGGATCGGCGGCAGCGTGACATCGACGACCTTGGCGCCGGCCGCCGCCGCGCTGCGTGCGGCGCTTTCGAGCGCGCTCTGCATCGCCGCGCTCGCTTGCGGCCACAGGTGGCTGCGCACCAGCGCGATGCGCGGCGGCGAAAGCGTTGTGCGATCGACGCGCAGATCGCGGCCGGTGACCGCCGCGGTGACGAAGGCGACGTCGGCTATGCCTGAGCCGAACACGCCGGCGGTGTCGAGATGCCAGGCGACATCCTTGACGCCGGCGGTCGGGATCAGCCGGTACGACGGCTTGAAGCCGGCGATGCCGCAGAACGCCGCCGGCCGGATCACCGAGCCCGCGGTCTGGCTGCCGAACGCGATCGGCAGCATGCCGGCGGCTATGGCCGCGCAGGAGCCGGACGACGAGCCGCCGGGCGTATGGGCGAGATTGTGCGGATTGCGCGTCACCGCCGGCACCATGGTGGCGAATTCGGTGGTCACGGTCTTGCCGATGACGATGCCGCCGGCGCGGCGCGTCAGCGCCACCGCGGCCGCATCGGCGCGCGGCTGGAAGCCGGCATAGATCGGCGAGCCGTATTGGGTCGGGAAATCGGCGGTATCGAAAATGTCCTTGAAGCCGACCGGCAGGCCGCGCAGCGGCGTCGCCGGAAGTTTCGGGTTTTCCGCGGCGCGGCGCGCCGCGACCAGGTCGAGCACGACGAAGGCGCCGACCTCTTTCTCGCGCGCGGCGATCGCCTCGGCGCAGATATCGACGACCGCGCGCGGGGTGAGTTCGCCGGCTTCGATGCGGCGGGCGAGGTCGAGCGCGGAGAGCATTGGGGTTCCAGGCAGCGGGGTTTCAGGCATCAGCGATCAGGTATCAGGGATCAAGATGGGGCGGAAGCCGACCCTTGATCCCTGATAGCTGAGCCCTGATCCCTGTCATGGTTAACGCATTCCTGCGCACGCCGACGATCCAACATCATTGAGCAGTCCTTAACAGAATTGCTCGCATTCTGTCGCGCATGACGCGTGGAGTTCGTTGGCATCTCGCCGGCTCCTTCATCCTCGTCGCGCTGATCGCTCTTGCCGGCTGCAGTCATTATATGTTGGCCGAGCGCGAGCCATGGCGGCACGACGCCGAGGTCGCGTGCCTGAATTCCGGCGCGGTGAAGGAATCGCCGACCCGGGTGCGCATCTCCGCCATCAGCGGCCCGGGCGTGTGCGGCGCGGATTATCCGCTGCGCGTATCGGCCTTGGGCGAAAGCGGCCCGCTCGGCTACAGCGACGAGGCGCCGGTGCCGCCCGGCGCGATCCCCAATGCATCGGTGCCGCAGCACTGGCCGGTGCGGGAGCCGAGCGCTGCGCCGTCGTTGAGCGTCAGTTCGCAACCGATGCCGCCGCTGCAAGCGGGCGCGCCGCAATCGTATCCGCCCGACCCGCAGCAGACATATCCCCAGCAATATCGTCCGCCATCCTATCCACAGCAGGCCTACCCGGCGCCGCCAGCAACACCGGTCGGGCCACCGTTGTCGCTCAATCCGCCCGGCGTGACTACGCCCGAAGACGACGAGGATTTGAACGTCCCCGGCGGCCCGCCGCATCCCTATTACGGCGGCCCCACTGCGCCCTATACGCCGGCGCCGCCAAGCGCCGCGGAGCCGGTGCCGCCGCTCGGACCGCCGCGCGCACCGCTGGTCACCGGCGCGGCCGGGCCGGTCGAAGTGAAGCCGCCGGCGACGCTCGCCTGCCCGATCGTCTCCGCGCTCGATCAGTGGATCAGCGCCGCGGTGCAGCCGGCGGCGCTGAAATGGTTCCGCCAGCCGGTGGTCGAGATCAAGCAAATCTCCGCCTATTCCTGCCGCGGCATGAACGGCAATCCTAACGCACATATTTCCGAGCACGCCTTCGGCAATGCGCTCGACATCGCCGAGTTCACGCTCGCCGACGGCCACAAGATCTCGGTGCAATATGGCTGGCGCGGCACGCCCGAGGAGCAGGGCTTTCTGCACGACGTGCAGGGCGCGGCGTGCGAGGATTTCACCACCGTGCTGGCGCCCGGCGCCAACGTCTATCACTACAATCACATCCACGTCGATCTGATGCGGCACTATAACGGCGGCCACATCTGCGAGCCGACCGCGATTCCCGGCGAGGTCGTCGCCGAACGCGCCCGGGCGCGGTACGCCGCGCGACACGGCGAGCCCGCGGTCACCGGCTCGATCCCGGCCAAGTCGCGCTATCGCGGCGCGCTCGGTTATTCGCGGGAAGATGACGACGGTCGGCCGGAAGCGGTGCCGGGGGACGACTAAGCTGCGTCATTGCGAGGAGCCAACGGGTCCGGCCCGAAGTGGCCGGCCCGATGACAGGCTCCGCGACGAAGCAATCCAGACGGCGCCGCCTGGATTGCTTCGCTTCGCTTCGCTTTGCTCGCAATGACAACATCAGCCCTGCGGCATCCGCAGCACCGGCTTGATGGCGACGCCGGCGGAGGATTCCCGCGCCGCCAAATTGATGTCGGCGAAATCGTAGAACTTGATCATCTTCTCGATCGGAAATTTCCCCTCCATGATCATATCGACGAGCTTTGGGATGAACTCCTGCGGCACGCTGTCGCCCTGGACCACGCCGCGGACGCTGCGGCCCTGCTGCAGGAACGGCATTTCGAACGAAACTTCGCTGCCCCGCCGCGCGCTGCCGAGCAGCACGCAGGTGCCCGCCGGCATCAGGGCTTCGATGGCTTCGCGGAACACCGCCGGCACGGCCGAGGTTTCCAGCGCATAGCGCACGCCGCCGCCGCTGATCTTGCGGATCTCGCCGACAACGTCGCCGCAAGCATTGTGGTTGATCGTGTGGGTGGCGCCGAGCGCGCGGGCCAGCTCAAGCCGCCAGTCGTGAATATCGACGGCGACGATTGGATCGCAGCCGGAAATTTTCGCCGCCATCAGCCCGGACAATCCGACCGCGCCGACGCCGAAAATGGCGAGGCTGTCGCCCGCCGCCGGCTTCATGACGTTGAGCACGGCGCCGGCGCCGGTCTGGCCGCTGCAGGCGAGCGGGCCCAATAGCTCAAGCGGCGCGTCGTTGCGCACTTTGACGGTGTAGCGCGCCTGGCTCAGCGCGAAGGTGCCGAACGAGGATTGCTGAAAGAACGCGCTGTAGACCGGCGCGCCGTTCTTCGCCAGCAAGGTCGAGCCGTCGGCGCGCGTGCCGCCCGACTTCAGGCTGCGGCCGTGCACGCAATAGTTCTGCCGCTCTTGCCGGCAATTGGCGCACTCCCCGCACCACGGATACGACATCACCACGTGGTCGCCGGGCGCAAGCTCGCGCACCGCGCCGCCGACGGCATGCACGATGCCGGCGCCTTCGTGGCCGTAAACGGCCGGATACGGGCTGTCGAAATAACCGTCGCGGCCGTGCAGATCGGTCTGGCACATGCCGCTGGCGACGACGCGGACGATCACCTCGTCCGGCCGCGGCTCGCACAGCTCCAATGCCTCGATGGCGAAAGGGCCCGACCTTTCGCGCACGACGGCGGCTTTGATCTGCATGAGCGACTCCTTGCGCATTTTGTAAACGGCGCGCGGCGACGTCAATTCATTGATTCGCACCGCTCGGGGGACGGCCTTGATCGCTTTCTAGGCCGTCCAATGTCCAACGAGTCCGCAGCGGCGCGTTAATTCCCGCCCTTCTGCATATGCGCCAGCACCGCGGCCGTCGGCCAGCAATCGACCTTGAGCCCGTTGCGCTTCTGATAGGCGCCGAGCGCCGAGCGGGTCAGCATGCCGGCCTTGCCGTCGATCTTGTCGTGGTAATAGCCGCGGTCGGTGAGGATGTGCTGCATGCGGTCGAGGTCCGCGGTCGGCAGTTGCGCCACCTTGCCCCACGGCGTCTCGAACGGCCGTGGGTCGATCATGCGATCGGCGAGATGGCCGACGAACAGCACGTAGAGATCGGAGAAATTATATTCCTTGATGGCGAAATAATTCTTGGTGGCGAGGAACGACGGGCCGTAAAGCCCGGCCGGCTGCAACAGCGACGCGGGCTCGGCGCGTTCGGCGGGCGAAAGGCTGCGGCCATAGGCCGGCACATAACCGCGCTTGAGCCATTCGCCGATCGGCAGCGTGTATTCGGGCACGCCGATGGTGCAATCGACACCGGCCGGCGGATGCACCTCGTAGGCCCAGCGCAGGCCGCGCTGCCAGCCTTTGCCTTGCAGTTGCTTGGCGGCCGACGCCAGCGCGTCGGGCACCGAGGTCCAGATGTTGCGGCGGCCGTCGCCGTCGAAATCGACGGCGTATTTGACGTAGTCCGACGGCATGAATTGCGTCAGCCCCATGGCGCCGGCCCAGGAGCTGGTCATGTCGGCGAGCTTGACCTCCCCCTCGTCGAGGATTTTCAGCGCCTGCAAAAATTCGTCGAGGAATTTTTCCTTGCGCTTGCCGAGATAGGCCTGCGTCGCCAGCACGCGGATGGCGTTGCGCTGGTCGCGGGCTTGGCCGTAATCGGTTTCGCGGCCGTAGATGGCGAGCACGATGGTCGGCGGCACGCCGAATTGCTTTTCGATTGCCATGAGCGTGTCGCGATACTGATCGAGCAGCTTGCGGCCTTTGGCGGCGAGGCCGTCGAATGTCGGCTCTTTCAGATAGTCCGCAGGCGTCAGCACGAATTCCGCCTGCCCCGCCGACGGCCGCTCCGGCCGGCCCGGCAGCGCGAGGTCGGGCAGCGACAAATCCGGCTCGAGCCCGCGCGTCGCCAAGTCGAAGGTCGCGCGCGAGACGCCGAGTTGTTGCGCCTGCGGCCACAGCGCTTGCAGCCAGGCCTGAAACGCCGCGTCGGCGAAGGCGGGCGTCGAATACGCGACCAGCAAGAATATTGCAGCAGTAAAAATGCAGCAGCACGCGCATGCGAACCCCCTCTCCCCAGAGGGGAGAGGGTTGGGGTGAGGGGGTTCCGACTGAGAGGCCCGAGCCCCCTCTCCCCTCTGGGGAGGAGAGGGGGATTTCATCGCACCGCCAGGATGAACAGGCGCGGAAAGCGCAGCAGCACCTTGCCGTCGTGGCGCGGCTTATAGGCGCCGACGATCTTTTTGGTGTAGGCGGCGAGAAATTTTTCGCGGTCGGCGGCAGAAAGCGGCGACAGGAACGGCTGCAGCGACGAGCCCTTGAACCATTCGGTGATCGCTTCCGGCGACGCCATCACGTGGTTGTAGACGCTGTGCCAGATGTCGATGTGGGAGGCGACCGGCTTGAGCAGATCGTAATAGGCTTCCGGCGACGGCAGGTCGTCGCGCGCGGCGGCCTTGATCTCGGGATGATCGCGCCACGGGCCTGCCTCGCCGACCTCGCGCTGGAATTTTAGCGCCGGCTCGCGGGTATTGTCGGGCATCTGGATCGCCAGCACGCCGCCCTGCGGCATGCCTTCGAGCAGCCGCCGCATGATCGCCGGATGGTCTGGCAGCCATTGCATCACCGCGTTGCCGAAGATGAGATCGGTGCGCGCGTCGGGCTGCCAAGTGGCGATATCGGCCTCGACGAAGCGGCATTGCGGCAGCCGCTGCCGCGCTTTCTTGAGCATGTCGGGCGAGGAATCGAGCCCGACGATGTCCGATTGCGGAAAGCGCTCGACCAGAAGCTCGGTCGAGTTGCCCGGCCCGCAGCCGAGATCGACCACGAGCCGCGGCCGCTGCAGCGGCACCTGCGCCACCAGGTCGCGCGGCGGCCGGGTCCGGTCATCCTCGAATTTGAGATACTGCGTTGCGCTCCAGTCTTCCATCGCCCGCGCTGCCCTGGATTTGATTCGGATCGGCAATCCATAGCACCGCAGGCGCGCCGCTGCCTGCATGATTTGGCGGCAACTATGGGGCCATTGGCGACCATATTGCGGCGCGGAATTTACGCGCAAAGCAGGCGCGGTGATCGATGGAACCGTCGGCCCAGCTCGGCATTATCTTGCGCCCGGCTTAACAGTGTCATGACACGCCAGGCCATGGAGCCCCGCATCCCGGTCGACCGGTCGGGGCTCCTTGCTTTGTTGGCAGACCGCTGGGTTGCCGACCGGCGTAAAGCCCGACATTGACGCGGCGTTCTGGCGCGTCACGCTAGCGGCTGGCGTCGGTAACGTAGCAGAACGGATTGCGCGAAATGCATTTTGCCCGCGCATCCGCGCGGTCCTTGCCGGTTTCCGTGCAGGTCTGTGAGAAAGCTGGATCACAATTGGACAGGAGACATCAAACCTGTAGCCGACAAGATCTTTCTCCTTTTCTGTGCCAAGTTTTACAGGGACCGCTCCGCTTAGCGGCCTATTTCGACACCAAAGCCAGGTCCGCGAAACTCTACGCCCGGCCTGCGATCGCGGTCATACCGGTAGATTCGGTCGCCATTATCAAAGCAGCGGGTTCGACAAAAGCCCTCGTCGCAGACTTGACGGCAGATGCGGTCGGCGTTGGCGGGAGCTGCGAATGCCATCACGGCGGTCAGCGCCGTGGCGGCGGTCGCCATGAGCGTAATTTTGCGCATGGTTCTAACCTCCTCTTGCTGACCGGTAACAACGTTTCAGATTGGCCCCAAGTTCCCGCATCACTCATGATGCGCGGACACGCCCCTGGCAACGCCGGCGGCTGTCCGGTCCGTCGCGGCGTGCGACAAATCGCCGAGGCTCAGAATGCCAGTCAAGCGTTTGTTCTTATCGATGACGGGAAGGCGAATCGACCGGATAGCGCTTGGGCAGCGTGCGCGCCGCGCGATCCTGCAAAGATTTGCGCGCGTCGCCCTGCGCCACACTGGGCATGGCGGTGCCGCCGCGTTATTTACTATCCAGCCGCTGGACATGAAGGCCTATTGCAATGCCCATCTCGATGTCGTGCTCAACGCAGTGCCGGCGCAGTGAAACAGCCAAGTGAAATTGCCATGCCAAATCTTTTCACCCCGACACAATCCACCGCGGCGATCTGCCGACACGGGTTTGCCGCCATCGTGACCGTCGCGGCCACGGCCGCGCTGGTGGCGCTGACCGCGGCGCCGCCCGCCGACGCCGCGGCGAAGCTTGCCAATCCCGCGCACCCCGTCGAGGCGACGGCGCCGCGCGCTGCCGGCGATCCGATCATGGCGATCGTGTCGCTCAAGAGCCAGCAGGTGACGATCTACGACGCCGACGGCTGGATGCTGCGGGCGCCGGTTTCGACCGGCATCAAGGGACGCGAGACGCCGGCCGGCGTCTTCAGCGTCGTCGAGAAGGACAAGGACCACCACTCCAACCTCTATGACGACGCCTGGATGCCGAACATGGAGCGCATCACCTGGTCGGGCATCGCGCTGCACGGCGGGCCGCTGCCCGGCTATGCGGCCTCGCACGGCTGCATCCGCATGCCCTATGACTTTGCCGAAAAACTGTTCGGCAAGACCCAGATCGGCATGCGCGTGATCATCGCGCCGAACGATGCGGAGCCGGTCGCGTTTTCCGATCCAAAACTGTTCGTGCCGAATGCGCAGGCGCTGGCGGCGGCGCCGGCGCGCGCCGAAACGCTCGCCCGCGAGGCGGCCGACGCCGCCAAGGCCGCCGACGAGGCCAAGACCGCCGCCACCGCAGCGGCGCGCGAGGCAGCGGCAGTCACGCCGGCGCTGCGCAAGCTGGAATATCTCAAGGCTCGCGCCGACGCCGAGCTCGCCTTCGCCGAAAAACTCCTCGCCGCCGCCAAGACCGACCAGGACAGGGCGCGCGCCGAGGACGCCAGACAGAAGGTCGCCGCCAAGGCCGCCGACTTTGCCGCGCAGCTCGACGCCGCCACGGCCGACGCCAAGGCGAAGCTCGACGCCGCCGCGGCGGCGAAGGACGCGCTCAAGGCGGCCGAGGCCAAGCGGGCCGACACGGCGGCGGCGGCGCGCGACGCCAAACTCGCGCTCGAGCCGGTCGCGGTCTTCATCAGCCGCAAGACCAGGAAGCTCTATGTGCGGCGCGGCTTCCAGGCCACCATCGAGGTCCCGATCGCGATCCGCGATGCCGACAAGCCGATCGGCACCCATATCTTCACCGCGGTGGCGGCGACCGACTCTGGCCTGCGCTGGACCGCGGTCACCATCGACGACGGCGACGACGCCAAGGACGCGCTCGACCGCATCAGCATTCCCCAGGACGTGCTCGACCGCATCGCCCCGACCGCCGTGCCGCGATCCTCGCTCATCATCTCCGACGAGCCGCCCAACCGCGAGCAGAACTACCGCACCGAGTTCATCGTCGTGCTCAACAACCAGCCCCAGGGCGGCCTGGCGATGCGCCGGCCCGCGAGCGACATCGTCGCGCGCGGCTGGGGCGGCTACGGATACGGTTACGGCTATGGTTATGCGCGCCAGTACGGCGGCGCGTATGGTGGCACGTCCTCCTATTATCCGCGCTGGTGATAACGCGGCGCGGCGCATGAGGCTGTGCGGCGTGCGGAGCGCATAGCCCGGGCTACGGCCCGCTTTTGCGCCCCTTCGCTCGCGCAGCCGCAGGAGCCTTCTTCCTCAGTTTGGTCCGATTGCGATCGACTGCGGCAAGGACAAGATTTTTCAGAGCGCGCTCATCAATCTTGTCGCCCTCATGGATATCGATCGCGCGTCTCATGTTGCCTTCGAGGCTGGAGTTGAAGAGGCCTGAAGGGTCCGGCAACGAGGCGCCGTTGGCGAAGGTCAGCTTCACCACGGCCTTATACGTCTCGCCGGTGCAGATGATGCCGTCGTGCTCCCACACCGGAACCCCTCGCCACTTCCAGGTCTCGGCCACGTCGGGATCGGCCTGCTTGATGAGCGCTCGGACCCGCGCCAGTGTCCCGCCTCGCCAATCAACCAGCTCCCTGATTCTTGCGTCGATCAGCCGGGAGGGAGAGCCTCCGCCTTTTCCTTGCTTCGCGCCGCTCTTGCTCTTCTTCATGGCCGCTGTCGCTTTCTTTATAGCCCGTAGCCCGGATGGAGCGCAGCGTAATCCGGGACGGCCGCGCCGCCGAACCATCGTCCCCCGATTGCGCTGCGCTCCATCCGGGCTACGGCTCGCTATTCGATCACCTCGTCGGCAAGTTGTTGCATGTGGAAGGGTACGTTGATGCCCTGCGCTTTTGCCGTCTTGAGATTGATCGTGAGTTCAAATTTGCTCGGTTGAATTACCGGAAGATCGCCTGGCCTCTCCCCTTTTAAAATGCGGGCCGCATATATTCCGAGCTGGCGGTACATTTCTTTGACATCGGTGCCGTAGCTCATTAGGCCACCTTGCTCAACGAACGCGCGGTCATAGTACATCGCCGGTATGTTGTGATCCGCCGCGAATTTGATGAACTTGTCCCGAAAGCCCGAGAAGATCGGATCAGAGGCGACAAGCAACCCGTCAAGATTCTGCGCCGTGAGCGACGCGAGGGCGGCGTCGGTTTCATTTTGGCTGCTCGCGTAAAGGGTTTTAATTTGCTGTCCGATCTGGCGCGCGGCCTCCGGAACGTCTTTTAGCTGCGCTTCACCCTCCGGGAATTTCGGATTGACGATAAAAGCAATGAGGTCGGTCTTTTTCATTAATTCACGCAATAGCCCGAGCCGTTTATCGCCAAGCTCAGCGTAGAAGAGGCTCATTCCCGTGATGTTGCCCCCCGGTCGGCTAAGGCTCGCAACGAGACCAGACTTTACTGGATCAGCGCCGCTGGTGAACACAATAGGGATTGTCGTGGTCGCATTCTTTGCTGCGACAACCGCGGGAGGCCCTCCCGTCGCCGCGATCAGACTTACCTGCTGTCGAACTAGATCAGCAGCGAGCGACGGAAGGCGATCGAAATGGTTTTCGGCCCAACGATATTCGATGGTGACGTTTTGACCTTCAATAAAGCCTGTGTCGGCAAGAGCCTGGCGGAATGCCGGCAGGTACGTGGGGTTGATATCCGGCGCGCCAGCATTGAGATATCCGACAACCGGTAGTACCGCTTGCTGCGCGCGTGCCGCCGACGACCAAGCCACCGAAGCCGCCATCCCCTTTAGGAAATTTCGTCGCCGCATTGCCTCCCCCAAGGTCTACGACCACGCCAATTACATCCTGATTACAGCAGGAATTTCCAATCGACGAAATGGGGTTCCAGGTCATGCTGCACGGCAGGCCGTGCAACCGAACCATCGTCCCCGGATTGCGCTGCGCTCCATCCGGGCTACGCTTGCTTGAGCCGCCGACAGCGCGACATCAGAGCTTCCCGAAACGCTTTGCCGGGCACGGCGCGCAGCTTGTCATTGGGCCGCGCTTGGCGCGGACCCGTTGGCGCCTTTGCCCACGCTGCGCTCGCCAGCGACTTTCGCCGGAAACAGCGATGGATCGCGGGGATTTGTCGGATTTTGCTGCGCTGCGAATCCGGCGCAGCCGGCGCCATCGCAAATGCCGGCACCAACGGTCGGTCGCCGGGGTCACAGGCGATTGCCGTACACGATGTATGATGCTAATGTACAATGTCACGTTGCGTCATCTGCCGTTTAGAACTTTACCTGCGCTTTACGGTCGACAAACCAGTGGAGGCGAACAATGGCTAAAGCGACAGTGAGTATTTTAGAAGAAACCAACGCGGTTAAAATCGTGGTGCCGCCCGGAACCAAATGGACCGAGGTCGGCAAGATCGTCGAACGGTGCGCGACGGTAGCCTTCCGGCCTCCGCGTCTATGCAACACCTGCATTTCCGGCCGCGTGTTGCAGATCGTGGAAGAACTTCCGGAAGTGACCCAGGTCGATCTCGACAAATAACGTCGCTTTCCTCCCACGGGGCGGCCGTGGCCGCATGGTGGCGGATCGATGCGCGATTCCGCGTCGGCGCTGGGCGTCGGCATTCTGCATAATCCTGTCGTCCCGGACTTGCTCAAATCGGATCCGGGCATGGTGGATTACGTCTCCATCATGCCCGATCTGTTCTGGGCCGACGGCGGACCGGGCGCGAATCCGCGCTTCGCCGAGTCGGAGCCATGGATGGAGTTTATCGACTGGGCGTGCGGCCGATATCCGCTCGTTGCGCACAGCATCGGACTTTCGCTCGGCAGTGCGATGTTTTCCGACGATGCCTATGTCGAGCAACTTGCCGATTGGCATCGGCGCTATCGCTTCCTCTGGCACAGCGATCACCTGTCCTTCGCCCAGGTCCGCTCGGCCTCCGGCCAGGAGCGGCACGCCGGCATGGCGGTGCCCTTGCCGCTCGATTTCGAAGTGCTGGGACTGCTGACCGCGCGAATTCAAGCGCTGCGGCCGCGCTTGCCGGCGCCGTTTCTGGTCGAGAACGCCGTCGCTTATGTGACCTTCTCCGATGAGGAGATGAGCGAACCGGCGTTCCTCAATTCGCTGGTCCGCGACAGCGGCTGCTGGCTGCTGCTTGACCTGCACAATCTCTACACCAATGCGCGCAATCACAAGTTCGATGCCTCCGCCTTCCTGCGACAGCTCGATCTGGACGCGGTGGTCGAGGTGCATGTCGCGGGCGGAACCGAAGAGGACGGCATCTACACCGATGCCCATTCGGGCCCGTGTCCCGAGGCGGTCTGGTCGCTGCTCGAAGAGATCATGCCGTGTGCGCCGAATCTGAAGGGCATCACCTTCGAGTTTCATGACTCCTATTTTCCGATCTTCGGCGCCGCAGCCGTCCGTGCCCAGCTGGACCGTGCCCGCGCCATCTGGCACCGGCACCGGCCGCGATGAGCGTGACGTCCTTTCAGCAGGCGCTTTGCGATTTGATCGCATCCCCTCGCCTCTGCCGTGCGCTCCGCGCCGCCCCCGAAGAGGTGCTGGCGAACTATGAACTCTCCGCGCGGGAACGAGCGCGGTTGTGCGAAGTGGTGTGGCAGCGCGGCATGTCGACGAATTGCTCGCTGTATCGCGCCAACCGCGTCACGCCGCTCTACATGCTCCTCACCTACACATGCCGCTCGCTGGGCGATCAGTTTCGCTCCCTGCTCGATGAATTCTGGGACGGCAAGATTTATCGGGACGGTCAATTTTCGAGCGAGGTGGAGCAATTCGCCGCTTTCCTGCGCCAGCGCATCGCCGACGGTATGGTGTCGAGCCCGTTTACGGCCGAACTATTGGAGTTCGAGCTTAAGCTCAACGCGCTCAGGTCCGCCCCGCGCAAGCAGTTGCTGCGCGAAGTCAAAACCTTGCCCGCTCCCGGCCCGGATACGCCGTGCCGGATTCATCCGCTGGCTCGCCTGGTTCGGTTCCACCACGATCCGGATGCGCTGCTTGATGCCGCCGCGCGCGGCGTCATCGCTGCCGCGAAAATCCCGCGCCGGGAAACACTGCTGGCGCTCAGTCTGGTGGACGGCGAGGTGCGCGTGATCCGGCTTCCGGACGACATCCGTCGCGCGCTCGACGACGATGGGCAATTCCTCGAATCGTTGACGCCGCAGCTGGCGCCCGCCTTGGCCGACGCCGGACTTCTTGTCGAGCGGCGAAATCGGAACAAATCCGAGTGCCACGAGCAAGCGTAGGGCGGGCGAAGGCGCCAACGCTCGCTGGACCATGATCCCGAAAAAGCCTGCCCTCGGACTTGATCCGAGGGTGGATACCGGTTTTCCGACAAGATCATGCTCAAACAAGGATTCTAGACTATGATCCGGTTCAATTGAATTGGATCATAGCCTAGGGTGCCGCGCCTGGCGCGGACCCGTTGGCGCCTTTGCCCGCTCTGCGCCCGCTTCATGCCGTCATTGCGCTGCTCATAACGGCATGCAGTACCAAGCGTGCGAAGCGGTAGCGCAATATCCCACGGTCATTGCTCTGCCGCCATCAACGCGGGCTGCAGCTTCCAGCGCTTCATCCGAGAGATCATAGGTCATCAGCGCTTCGTCAATTTGGTCAAAGTCGGCGGGATCGTTTTTCATGGCAACCTCCGAAGATTCCGGGCCCCCTTATTGGAGCATTTTGGAAGGCTTCGGCGTGTGCCCCTCGTCACACAGCGTCCGCGTGTATTCGCCGCCGTCTCGCCGAGTTAAGCCGAACCATCGTCCCCGGATTGCGCGGAGCCTGTCATCGGTTCGGCCACTTCGGGCCGGACCCGTTGGGCTGCGGCGTAACTTTTTCCGCGACACCTCTTGACATTCGTCCCTAATACAGTTACACCACCATCCTCGCTCCAGTGAAGGACGTGGCGCGGAGGCACACCGCGGCATGGGAGCGAGGGTGGTGCCCGCGGGCGGGTTTGCAGCCTGCTCCCGGGCGGCTTGGGCATCATGTCTCCCGGCATTACGACCGGGGCGGGAGGTGCATCCCTGGACTGGGACAGGCGATGGCGGGTAACGCCCGTTCAGACCACGTCCCAGGAAGCCTGGCCTGAAGCTGAGCCTTTGGGATGGAATAATTCCCTTAGGTGAGAGCCGCGGTGGAACGCCGTCAAGCGTGCGCGCTCCGTTGAGCGCGCGCCGCATCGCCAGATGCGGCGGTGGTTACCCTGCGTTTGCCGGCGTTCCGCTTCCTTCAATTTTCTTCGTAGCCCGGATGGAGCGAAGCGAAATCCGGGAGCGACAGACCGGCGGCACGGCCGCCCCGGATTTCGCTGCGCTCCATCCGGGCTACGAAACTAGGAACGGACGAACGAAAGGCAGGCCCCACCCCTGGCTTTCCTTGGACCGGACCGGTTTCGCGCTAGACGTGGCAGCAAGGTGCAGGCGCGCGCTTCGCTTTCCATCGCGCGCAGAAAAAACTCGGGCGCCGAGACGCGCCGCGAGAACGGGAATGCTTGTCATGAAAGAAGCCGTCATCAAAGCGCACGAGGTGAACCGTGGCGCGCAATGCAACGCCTCCTTCTCCCCGCGTGCGCGGAGAAGGCCGGGATGAGGGGGCGCTTCCGCTGGGCTCAGACTCGCGGCGGCGCCCCCTCACCCCACCCTCTCCCCGCAGCGGGGAGAGGGTGCGTTATGTCCGAACCGCCGTTGCACGGCCCTGCCGCGGGGTGCATCATCGGCTAAATTCAACGGCTCAGGCGCGATTCAGCGGCGCCATCAGGGAGCGACCCCCATGCATGACGTCGTCATTCGCGGCGGCACCATCGTCGACGGTACCGGCAAGGCGCCGTTCTCGGGCGACGTGGCGGTCGCCGGCGGCCGCATTGCCGCGGTCGGCGGCAAGCTCGGCCCCGGCAAGCGCGAGATCGACGCCACGGGCCTGATGGTCACGCCCGGCTGGGTCGACGTGCACACCCATTACGACGGCCAGGCGATGTGGGATCCGCTGATCTCGCCGTCGTGCTGGCACGGCGTCACCACGGTGATGTTCGGCAATTGCGGCGTCGGCTTCGCGCCGGTGAAGAAGCAGCACCGCCAGGCGCTGATGGATTTGATGGAAGGCGTCGAGGAAATTCCCAATCCGGTGCTGGCCGCGGGCCTGAACTGGGAATGGGAAACCTTCCCGCAATTCATGGATGAGCTGGAGCGCCGGCCGCGCGCCATCGACATCTGCGCGCAAGCCGCGCACCTGCCGACCCGCGTCTATGTCATGGGCGACCGCGCCATCCGCCGCGAGCCGGCGACGCCGGACGACATTGCCGAGATGCGCAGGCTCACCGTTGAGGCGCTGCGCGCCGGCGCCTTCGGCTTCACCACCTCGCGCACCGATTCGCACAAGACGCCGGACGGCGAGCTGGTACCGTCGCGCGACGCCGACGACCATGAGCTGTTAGGCATCGGCGCGGCGCTCGGCATCACCGGCAGCGGCGCCTTCGGCATGAACTCCGACTTCGACGACGAGGACTACGAGCTGCGCTGGATGCGCAAGCAGGCGCGCGCCACCGGCCGCCCGGTCTGGTTCCTGCTGACCGACCGCTACAACGACCCGCAGCGCTGGCGCCGCCTGATCAACGCGGTGCACGGCATGCGCGCCGAGGGCCTGCCGGTGACGGCGCAGATGGCCGGCCGGCCGATCGGCGTGATGATGGGCGTCGGCACCGCGCTCAATCCGTTCACGGTGCGGCCGAGCTACAAGAAGCTCGAAAGCCTGCCGATCGAGGAGCAGCGCCGGCGGCTGCGCGATCCGCAAGTGCGGCGCCAGATTCTCGCCGAGGCGCCATCGGCGGCCGAGATCGCCAAGCTTGCCCAGTTCCGCCAGGTGGTCGCCAAGGATTTTCACAGGTTCTTCACCATGGGCAATCCGCCGGACTACGAGCCGGGGCCGGAGAAGAGCGTAGCGGCGATCGCCAAGCGCGAAGGCAGGAGCTGCGAAGAGGTGGCCTACGACTACATGCTCGGCGAGGCGCAGTACCTCTATTTCCCGGTGGTGAACTACGTCACCGGCGACCACGCCCCGATCCTGGAAATGCTCAACGACCCGGCCTGCCTGCTCGGCCTCAGCGACGGCGGCGCGCATTGCACCTCGATCGTCGATTCCGGCGTGCCGACCTACATGCTCACCCACTGGAGCCGCGACCGCAGCCGCGGCCCAAAACTGCCGGTGGAAATGCTGGTCAAGCGCCAGACCAGCGAGACGGCGGAATTCTTCGGCCTCACCGATCGCGGCCGGCTCACGCCCGGCCTGCGCGCCGATATCAATCTGATCGACTACGACCGCCTGCAGGTGCAAAAGCCGGAACTCGTCCACGACATGCCGGCCAACGGCCGCCGCTTCGTGCAAAAGGTCGACGGCTATGAGGCGACCTTCGTCGCCGGCACACAAATCTTCGAGTGCGGCGAGCATACCGGCGCCATGCCGGGCCGCCTGGTGCGCGACGGCCGTGTCGGCGAAGCGCTGCACGCCGCGGAGTGACCCGCGCAGACATAAAAGCGCGCGTCATACGCAAAATAGCGGGGATGATTACCCGCACCGTCATTGCACGCCCCGGCAAGCCGGCCGATGGTGGCACGTCGAACGACGGGGGATCGAATGTCCGTGCCACCGCTTGATTATTTCGATGCCGGGTTCCCTGGCGCCAGCCAGACCGTGCGGATCACGAGTTTGCATGACGCCAAGGTGTTTGCCCGCCGCTGGGTGATCAGGGACAAGGATCCGGCCTTGAAGACGCTGCTGCGCCACATGGAAAAGGCCAATAGCTCCGCGACCGCGGACATTGCCATCCGGCAATTGAAGCAGGCGCTGGCCTGCCGGGGAATGCTGGTCGCGGCAAATCCAACACCCAACGATCGTTGACGCGCGCGCCGGTTCCATAGCTGTCGCGTCGGGCTGCGGAGCTTTGCGAAAATATTCCTCGCGGCCGCGGTGGTATTATTACCTTTCATGCTTATATCCATGCTACGCTTAAGTGCCCCATGGGCGATACTTAATCTCGATTTTGGAAACCCGTGCGATGACCGACTTCGATTACAGTGCCGCGGCGGAACTGTTTTCCACGCGAAGGCGGATGCCGCGGCGTCAGCCGCTCGGCTACCGGCGCTTCGCCCAGGCCGCGCAGGCCATCCGTTTCGCCATCGAAGATCTCGAGCCGGAGCTCCTGGTCGGCGCCTTTCTTGAAGTCGGCGAGGAGAGATTCGACAGCGGCGGCATCCGCCAATTGTACGACAGCGCCGAATATCCGTTGGCGCGCCGCGTCGTGCATTCATGACCGACAAGCCCATCGACCTCGATCAGCATCGCGGCATGTCGGCGCAAAAAGCCACCGGCCTGCGCCGCATGATGGCCGAAGTCGAAGCCAACGAAAGGCTGCTGCGGCTGCGACAGGATGAACTGGAAACGCAGCTGCTCGCGGCGCCGGCGGCGAATTGGCACGATGCCGCCGAGAAGGCGCGCTACCTTTTGAATCTGTTTGCTTCGTCGTTGACGGCCCAGGATCCGCGACGACAGAAGCTTATCGCCGCCGTGCTGGCCGACTTCAGGCGGCTTTCCGGCGAAAGCTAGCGAATTTCGCATAAATCGATTTCCTGACGGCGCTTCCTAACAGAAAGGTTACGAATGGCGTGGCAATGTGCCCGCCGGGCGGCATGTCATTGCGCGCGATGAGCGCAGTACGCCCGCACCTGCTTCACGAACCGATTTTTTTGCGCTGCATAAAAGGCATAGCCCGATGCGAAAGACGCTCCCAGATACGATGTTCGGCGATCCCGAACGCAGCCGTCTCACCATGCTGCGGACCTGGGTGCTCGACAACGCGGTCACCGAGATCGAGATGAGCGAGAAGCAATTTTGGAATTTTGCCCACCTGCAGCCGGTGGCGGAGAAGCCTTGGGTGACATTCATGGGCCGCATCATCTGCGTCCCCGACATGCCGATCGCCGCGCAGAAGCAGCTCGGAATTTTCGACACCCGCAATCCCGCCGCGATATGAAGCAGCCGATGGGCGCTTGAGGCGGCATCAGAAATCCGCCGCGGCGAGCTCATAGGACCCTTTGCGACCGCGCTTATACGCCTTCTTTGCCGCCGCGTAGATCGCCGGCCGACAGCCGTCGAAGGCCGCAAGCAACGCCGCCTCGTCGCGCGTCATGGCTGGCTGCAGCCGCTTGAGCGCATCTTCGGTGACATAGAACGACCATTCCATCGCGCCGTCATGGCCCCAGAAATGCACGGCACGCCGTGTCGGATCGAAAAACCGGCTTTGATTGGGAAAATCGAGCATGATCCCTCGGCGCGTCTTTCAATCGGCGCTGGAAATCCAGCATTTGCGCAGGCCTTCGGCGTCGCGCGCCCACCAATAATCGCCCTCGGGATTATGTCCGGACACGTTGAATGTTTTCAGATGCCGTTTCACTGCGACCAAGGCTTCCTCGCGGGTGGAGTAGCCGCGGCCGACTTCGCTCGCCGGCGCCGACACCGTGTTCTTGAGCTCGAGAATCTTGAACATCGCCGGCCTCCTGTCCGGAGCTATCGAGGCTCGTTGCGCCGCGCCGCGCGCTCGCCTTCAGTCACTCTCGAAATTCGGGTTCGCCGAAGAGACCAGGTCGCTTTCCGAGACCACGCGCTCGTGGGCTTCATTTTTGCTCTTGACGCGATATTGCGGGTCGCCGCCGCCTTCGGCCGGCCGCAGGCTGACGATCTGGTATCGTCCCGAGGCCGCAGACCGCGCCGTCGAGGTGATGAGATCGACGGCCTGGCCAATCTTGAATTTGTGCGTGGCGTCTGTCATCGCGGATACTCCGTCAGCATCAGAAGCGGCGCGCGTTGCATCGTCGGCGCGAACGCCGTCGGCAAAATCCTCAGGCCTTTTTGCTCAGGCGAAACAGCTGAAAGCCCTGGCCGTTGATCGCGGTTTCGATCACCTTGCGCGACAGATTATACGGCGGATCCTGGTCCGGCGCGACGGCACCGACCACGTGCCACGGCCTGAACTGGCTCGGCAGTTGCGTGCCGGCCAGATCGCCGCCGAACGCGCGCAGCTCGACGTTCTTATCGGACTTGAAGATGAAGATGCGCATGGACCGGCCTCCGCTCGCCGCAATGTCATTGTCGTTTTCGAAAGCGTCGACGGCCATGGCTCATCTCCGGCGGAATTGGTTGCGCTGCGGCGGGCGGCTCACCGATCCGGCGCGCTCGTCCTTGTGGCGGAAGATCAATCGCCCCTTTTCCAGGTCGTAGGGCGAGACTTCGACCGTCACCCGGTCGCCGGCCAGCGTCTTGATGCGGTTCTTTTTCATCCGGCCCGCCGTATAGGCGACGAGCTGGTGGCCGTTGTCGAGCTGAATGCGGAAACGCGCGTCGGGCAGGATTTCCGTGACCAGGCCCTCGAATTCCAAAAGTTCTTCTTTTGCCACGTTACGATCCTCTCGATTGGCCGGTCCAACGCGCCGCGCGTTGCTCGCGGTCGCACCGCGGCGGGGCGTTGCGCTGCAGGAAGGCGACGGCTTCGATGCCGCCTGCGCTTGCAGCTACGGTCTCGCTTGGTTGATGACGGCGGCCTTGCTTGTGGGAATTGCCGTTGCCGCGGTGCCAGTGCCGATCCTTGCCGTGAGACGGCGGCCGGGCGGCGGCGTGTTTCGCCGGCGCCGGCTCGGGGCGCCGCGGATCGGCGCGGCGATCGCTCAGCGGAATCGACAAGCGGATCAGCTTTTCGATGTCGCGCAGGAACGCCACCTCCTCGCCGTCGCACAGCGAGATGGCGACGCCTGCGGCGCCGGCGCGCGCGGTGCGGCCGATGCGATGCACATAGGTCTCCGGCACGTTCGGCAGGTCGTAATTGACGACGTGGCTGATGCCGTCGACGTCGATGCCGCGCGCGGCGATGTCGGTGGCGACCAGCGTCCTGACCTCGCCGTTGCGAAACGCCGCCAGCACCCGCTCGCGCTGGTTTTGCGATTTGTTGCCGTGGATCGCCTCGGCGGCGATGCCGGCGCGGACCAGACTGCGCACGACTTTGTCGGCGCCGTGCTTGGTCCGGGTGAAGACCAGCGCGCGGTCGATGGTCTCCTGGCGCAATACGTCGACGAGCGTTGCCGCCTTGGCGGCGCGATCGACGCGAATGACGCGCTGCTCGACCTTTTCCACCGTGGTGGCGGCCGGTATGACCGAAATTCTGGCCGGGTCGCGCAGCATCTGCGCGGCAAGCTCGGCGATGGCGCGCGGCATGGTCGCGGAAAACATCAAGGTCTGCCGCTCTTTCGGCAGCTTGGCGACGATTTTACGGATGTCGTGGATGAAACCCATGTCGAGCATGCGGTCGGCTTCGTCGAGCACGAAGAAGTCGACGTCGCCGAGGCGGAGCGCATTGCTCTGCACCAGATCGAGCAGCCGGCCCGGCGTGGCGACCAGGATGTCGACGCCGTTGAGCAGTGAGCGAACCTGGCCGCCCATCGACACGCCGCCGATGGCCAGCGCCGATTTCAGATGCAGGTGGCGGCCATAGGCGCGGAAGCTGTCGAGGATCTGGCCGGACAATTCGCGCGTCGGGCTTAGCACCAGCACGCGGCAGCTCTTGCGCGCCGGCTGGCGCGGATGGGCGGCAAGCTGATGCAGGATCGGCAGCGCGAAGGCCGCGGTCTTGCCGGTTCCGGTCTGGGCGATGCCGATCACGTCACGGCCCGACATCATCGTCGGGATGGTCTGGGCCTGGATCGGGGTTGGCGTGAGGTACTTTTCCTCGGCGAGGGCACGGGTGATGGAGTCGTTAAGTCTGAAGTCGGTAAAGGAGGTCAATGAAGAAGCTTTCTGGTATGCGCGCTTGCCGACCGCTGCGCCATGCGCCGCGGCCGCTGTTGCGGGTGGAAACAAGACACCCCGCGCGATCTGGGTTGTCAGTGAACTAAAAAGTGCGAGCCAGAAGCCGTCTTAAACACGAAAGCGTTTAACGGGGTCCCGTACACGCGGCTCGCCGCCGGCCTACAAGGCCGCACCCATCATATGGACTATAGATGTGTTCGTTTCAAGGCCGGCAGGAGCGGGTGCCGTCAAGCGTTAACCCTTGCGCGCCTTCTCGGCCGCCTCTTTGGCCAGGCGCAGCGCCTTCAATTGCGCCATTCTTTCGCGAATCACCTTGCCGCTGGCCTGATATTCCATCATGGCCTTGGCGCCTTCCTTGGCGCGCTCTTCCTTCTTGAAACTGGCCTCGGCGCGGGCGCGAGCTTCGCTGGACCGGGCCTCGCTGGCTTTGGTTGCCAATATCCTCTCCTTGGTTGCGAATCGGCGCAGCGATTATCCCTGAGCGCCGTCAATTAGTGCAAACTGAATATTTCAGTTAATCACGACCGATATAAGCATTGATCTTTAAAAAGTAAGTCCATCGGACCCATACGGGCAGGCTCACAAGCCAAGTGGACCAACGCGATTCATCGTGAAAATTTCTTGTATTTGATCCGCTGCGGGATGATCGAATCCGTGCCCAGCCGGCGCATCTTGTCCTTCTCGTAATCCTGGAAGTTGCCCTCGAACCATTCGACGTGGCTGTCGCCTTCGAACGCCAAAATATGGGTAGCGATGCGGTCGAGGAACCAGCGGTCGTGGCTGATGATGACGGCGCAGCCGGCGAAATCCTCCAGCGCCTCTTCGAGCGCGCGCAGCGTGTCGACGTCGAGATCGTTGGTCGGCTCGTCGAGCAGCAGCACGTTGGCGCCGGATTTGAGCATTTTGGCCAGGTGCACGCGATTGCGCTCGCCGCCGGACAGCGAGCCGACTTTCTTCTGTTGGTCGGCGCCCTTGAAATTGAACGCCGAGCAATAGGCGCGAGAATTGACCTCGCGCTTGCCGAGCATGAGCTGATCGAGACCGCCGGAAATCTCCTCCCATACGTTCTTCTTGCCGTCGAGCGAGTCGCGCGACTGGTCGACATAGCCGAGATGCACCGACTCGCCGATCTTGATGGTGCCGTTGTCGGGCTTCTCCTGGCCCGTGATCATGCGGAACAAAGTGGTCTTGCCGGCGCCGTTCGGCCCGATGATGCCGACGATGCCTCCCGGCGGCAGCTTGAAGGTGAGATCATCGATCAAGAGGTTGTCGCCGAAAGCTTTATTGAGATGCTCGAAATCGACGACGTTCTGGCCGAGCCGCTCGGCGACCGGGATGACGATTTGGGCGGTCTGGGTCTGCTTCTCGCCGGCCTTGCGCAACAGCTCCTCATAGCGCTCGTAGCGCGCCTTGGATTTGGCCTGCCGGGCGCGCGGCGATGACGCAATCCATTCCTGCTCACGCGCCAGCGTGCGCTGATGCGCCTCCTCTTCGCGGCCTTCCTGCTCGAGCCGCTTCTGCTTCTGCACCAGCCATGACGAGTAATTGCCCTCGTAGGGAATGCCGCGGCCGCGATCGAGCTCGAGGATCCAGCCGGTGACGTTGTCGAGAAAGTAGCGGTCGTGGGTGACGATGAGGATGGCGCCCGGATAGTTGCGCAAATGGCCTTCGAGCCATGACACCGACTCGGCGTCGAGGTGATTTGTGGGCTCGTCGAGCAGCAAAAGCTCTGGCTGCTCCAAAAGCAGCCGGCACAGCGCGACGCGGCGGCGCTCGCCGCCGGAGAGTTTTGCCACCTCGGCATCGTCCGCCGGACAGCGCAGCGCGTCCATCGCCTGATCGACCTTGGAATCGAGATCCCACAGCCCCTTGGCCTCGATCTCGTCCTGCAGCTTGGTCATCTCGTCGGCGGTCGCGTCGGAATAGTTCGCCGCCAGTTCGTTGTAGCGCTCGAGGACGGCCTTCTGCGGCGCGACGCCCTCCATGACGTTGTCGCGCACCGATTTTTCGGCATCGAGCTGCGGTTCCTGGGGCAGATAGCCGACGCGGGCGCCCTCGGCGACCCAGGCCTCGCCGGTATATTCGGTGTCGAGGCCGGCCATGATGCGCAGCAAGGTCGACTTGCCCGAGCCGTTGACGCCGAGCACGCCGATCTTGGCGTCGGGGTAGAACGACAGGTTGATGTTCTCAAGTATCTTCCGGTTACCCGGATAGACCTTGGACAGGCCCTGCATGTGATAGACGAATTGACGGGCCATAAGCGCCCTGCCCTCTTGCTCGGCGCCGCCGCAAAGGCGCTCATTTCGGGAAAATCTGGCGCTGATGTAGCGAGGCGATAGGCCCTCGGCAAGGACCGGCTAAGCGGCCAAGCCCGCAGCCGCGGGCCTGACCGACGGCCGCGCCGGCCACCCCGCTTTCCGCGCCGGCATTAAAGCTTCGTAAGCCCTGGGTCACAAAAGGAACTTTGACCCGCCGAAATCACGACAAATTTTAATGATTTCTGCGCGACAATGACTATGTCAAACGCGCGTTTGAAATTGGAACCGGCGTTTAACTCTAAAAGTTAACCATAAGGTTCCGGCGAGCACGCGATTCGAGCGGTGGCAACCTGCCAGAAGGTCCATCGCAAGGCCAATGGGAGCGGTTCATGTGGCGTGATTTTTCCAATGCCCTGCGCGAGGTCTGGCGCGCTTCCGGCGAGCCTTGCAGCGCCTACCGGCCGGACCTGCATTACATGCGCGGCCCCGGCCCGAAATGGCACGCCAAGTACGACGGCCTGCTGACCCAAAACTCGCCGCCTACCGCGCCGGCCCTGCACGAGACTGCCGACAACCACGCTTAGTCGTCATTCCGGGGCGCGCGAAGCGCGAGCCCGGAATGACGGGACAGCTCCTTTCCGCAACCATCACGATGCTCTAGAACCACCTCCGGGTTCTTACACGGGGTGGAAGCATCATGGCGGTTCGCTGCGCAATTCTCGACGATTACCAGAACGTCGTGCTCAAGGTCGCCGACTGGTCGAAGGTCAAAGGCGACGTCGACATCACGGTCTTCAATGAGCACCTCGGCGGCGCTAACAAGGTCATCGCCGCGCTGCAAGGCTTTCAAATTGTCGTTGCCATGCGCGAGCGCACCGGTTTTCCGCGCCAGGTGATCGAGGCGCTGCCCGACCTGAAACTCCTCATCACCACCGGCATGCGCAACGCCTCGATCGACACCGAGGCGGCCAAAGCGCGCGGCGTCACGGTCTGCGGCACCGGCTCGTTCGGCAGCCCGACCTCGGGCATCGCGATTGGGCTGATGCTCGAACTGACCCGCCACATCGGCTACGAGAACGCCCGGCTGCACGCCGGCGCCACCTGGCAGAGCACCATCGGCCCCGATCTCGAAGGCTTGACGCTCGGCGTGCTCGGCCTCGGCAAGCTCGGCACCCGCACCGCCAATATCGCCAAGGCATTCGGCATGACGGTGATCGCCTGGAGCCAGAATTTGACTCCGGAAAAGGCGCAAGCAACCGGCGTGACCTATGTCGGCAAGGACGACCTGTTCCGCCAGGCCGACTTCATCACCATCCATGTGGTGCTGTCGCCGCGCACCCGCGGCATCATCGGCGCCAAGGAGCTCGGCCTGATGAAGCCGACCGCGTTTCTCATCAACACCTCGCGCGGCCCGATCGTCGATGAAGCGGCGCTGCTCGCGGCTTTGCGCGACAAGAAGATCGCCGGCGCCGGCCTCGACGTGTTCGACGTCGAGCCGCTGCCGCTCGATCATCCGTTGCGCAAGATGGACAATGTCGTGCTCACGCCGCATCTCGGCTACGTCTCCGAGCAGAATTACAAGCACTACTTCGCCGGCGTCGTCGAAGACATCCGCGGCTTCCTCGACGGCAAGCCGGTGCGGGTGATGACGTAAATGGCGAATGGCGAACAGCGAATAGCGAATAAGAATCGCCTCTCACCATTCGCCACTCGCCATTCGCCATTCGCGGTAGGAATAGAGAATAAGTCGGGAGGGCGCCCCTATGGCCACTGACACGCTCATCGATTTTTACTGCCACGTCTCGCCGGCGCGCTTTCTCGACGAGATGAATAAGGTGGCGCCGAAACTCGGCAATATCGCCGCGCGGCTGCGCGGCGTGCGCAAGATCCACGACCTCGACGCGCGGTTCAAGGAAATGGACGAGTTCGGCGATTACCGGCAGGTGGTCTCGCTGCCCAATCCGCCGATCGAGGATTTCGCCACGCCCGGCCAGGGCCTGGCGCTGGCGCGCATCGCCAATGACGCCATGGCGGAGCTTTGCCAAAAATATCCCGACCGCTTCGCCGGCTTCGTCGCCGCGCTGTCGCTCACCGACGTCATGGGTTCCGTCGAGGAGGCCAAGCGCGCCGTCAACCAGCTCGGCTCAGCCGGCGTGCAGATTTTCTCGCCGCTCGCCGGCCGCCCTTTGGACGAACCCGTGTTCGAGCCGCTGTTCGCCTGCATGGCGCAGCTTGACCGGCCGATCTGGCTGCATCCCGCTCGCACCGCGGCGATGCCGGATTATGCCGCCGAGCAGAAATCGCGCTTCGAAATGTGGTGGTGTTTCGGCTGGCCCTACGACACTTCGGTCGCCATGGTGCGGCTCGTGTTCTGCGGCCTGTTCGACCGGTATCCGAACCTGAAGATCATCACCCACCATCTCGGCGGCATGATCCCGTTCTACGACGGCCGCATCGGCCCCGGCCTCGACGTGCTCGGCCAACGCACCCTCGATGAAGATTACTCAAAAATCCTGCCGTCGCTCAAACGGCCGCATCTCGACTATATGCGCGACTTCTACGCCGACACCGCGATGTTCGGCGGCGGGCCGCACGCGCTGCGCTGCGGCCTCGACTTCTTCGGCGCCGACAAGGTGGTGTTCGCCACCGACACCCCGCTCGGCCCGATCAAGCCGGCGATCGACGCGCTCAACGCGCTGGGCATGTCGGCGACGGACCGGCGCAAGGTTTTCTCCGGCAATGCCGAGAAACTGCTGAAGAAGAAAGTAAGCTGAGATAAAGGCTGCGAGGCCGCAGCCCCCTCACCCCATCCCTCTCCCCTCTGGGGAGAGGGAGGAGTTCGCCATTCGGCCGAGTTTTGCGCCGCTGCGGCAGCGAACGGCATCGCAGAATGATCGGTGACGGCGGGCCGCGTCCCCTCTCCCCAGAGGGGAGAGGGACCAGGGTGAGGGGGGTCGGATGATTCAATTATGCGCAACTTCAGGCGGCGCGAAGGCGCGCAGCGGCGGCAATTCGGCCGTCCAGCGCTCGATCTCCACCATGTTGGTGCCGGTTGACGGCCCCTGGCTGAGCTTCGACGTGCCGCGGTCGTGGGTCAGCACATTGGCGTTGCCGTGGGCGCAAAGCGCGCCGTCCTCGGCGCCGGCCGGATCGTACCAGGCGCCGCACGACAGCTTGGCGACTCCGGGCGACACCGTATCGGTCAACTGCGCGCCGGCGAGGCAGGCGCCGCGGGTGTTGTGGACGCGCACGATGTCGCCGTCCTTGATGCCGCGCCGCGCCGCGTCATCGGGATGCATGGCGACTGCCTCGCGGCCGTTGATCTTGCCGCGGGCGCTGATCTGTTCGGAATCCATCTGGCTGTGCAGCTTGTGGCGCGGCTGGCTGGAGACGAGGTGCAGCGGATAATTTTCCGCCTCGGGCGAGGCGTGCCATTCGGACGGCTCGATCCAGGTCGCGTGCGGCGGACAATTAGCATAGCCGAAACCCGCGATCTTCTCCGAGTAGAGCTCGATCTTGCCGGACGGCGTCGTCAGCTTGTTGGCTGAAGGATTGGCGCGGAACTTTTCGAACATGACATATTCGTCGGCGCCCTTCGGGATCTCGAAATAGCCGTCCGCCCAGAACCGGTCGAAGTCGGGAATCGACGCCTGGTTGGTGCGTACGCCCTCGCGCCAGCTGTCGTAGAGGTGCCGCAGCCAGCCCATCTCGTCGCGGCCTTGGGTGAAGGCTTCGGCGCAGCCGAGCCGCTCCGCCAACTCGGCAAAGATCGCATAATCGTTGCGCGCCTCGCCGACCGGTTCGATGGCTTTTTGCATGGCGATCACGAACGGATCGCGCTGCGCGGCACCGATGTCGTTTCTCTCCAGCGTGGTCGTCGCCGGCAGCACGATGTCGGCGTGGCGCGCGGTCGCGGTCCACCACGGCTCGTGCACGACGACGGTTTGCGGCCGGCGGAAAGCGGCGCGCAGCTGGTTGGTGTCCTGGTGATGGTGGAACGGATTGCCGCCGGCCCAGTACACCAGCTTGATGTCCGGATAGGTCGTCTCGCGGCCGTTGAAGTCGTAAGCCTCGCCGGGATGCAGCAGGCACTGCGCGATGCGCGCCGCCGGAATGGCGCGATTATTGAGCGGATTGGGCGCGGCCTCCATGCCCGGCGCGCGAAATGCCGGCGGCGGCTCGGCGATGCCCGAGGCCGAACCATAACCGAAGCCGAAGCCGCCGCCCGGCAGCCCGATCTGACCGAGGCAGGCGGCGAGCAGCAGCACCGCCCAGTAGGGCTGCTCGCCGTGATCGGCGCGCTGCAGCGACCATGAGGCGCTGATCATGGTGCGGTTCGCCGCCATGCGCCGCGCCAGCGCGCGGATGGTGTCGGCGGGAATGCCGGTGATCGGCGCCGCCCAGTCGGCGTCTTTCGCGCTCCCGTCGCTCTCGCCCGTCACATAGGCGCAGACGCGCGCGAAGCCGGTGCAATAGCGCGCGAGAAATTCCTCGTCGTGCAGCCGGTTCGCGATCAACGTGTGGGTCAGCGCCAACAGCAGCGCGGTATCGGTGCCGGGCCGGATCGCGATCCATTCCGGCGCCACGGCGGCCGGTCCGTCCTCGCGGATCGGGCTGACATTGACGACCGCGACGCCGGCGCGCGCCAGTTCGGCGAGCGACTGGCCGATGGCGTGCGCGCCCATGCCGCCTTTGGTCACCTGCATGTTCTTCGGATTGGCGCCGCCGAACAGCACCATCAGCTTTGCGTGGCGCGCGATCGACGACCACGAGGTCAGCGGCCCGGTGCAGGCCTGGGCGTTGCCCAGCACATGCGGCAGGAACACCAGCGCGGTGCCGAAACTGTAGTTGGAGACCTGGTCGATGAAGCCGCCGAAGATTCCCATGAAGCGGCGCAACTGTCCGCGCGGCTCGTGGAAAATGCCCGCCGAGCCCCAGCCTTGCGAGCCGGCCATGATCGCGTCATGGCCGTAATCGCGCTTCACGCGTAATAGCTCGCCGGCGACCAGATCGAGCGCGCGCTGCCACGACACCGGCACGAACGGCTCGCGGCCGCGGCCCTCGCCGTGCCCCGGGCCGCCCTTGAGCCAGCCCTCGCGCACAAACGGGCGCGCGACGCGGGTTCGCGAGTGCACCGCCGCCGGAATCGCCTCGATCAAAGGCGACGGATCGGGATCGCGCTCGAACGGCTTAACGCCGACGACGCGGCCATCCTCCACCTCGGCGAGAAAAGCGCCCCAATGGGAATGATTACGGACGAGTTTTTTGGTCATGGCGCGGCCTCGGATTCTATTTATCGAGATCGTACCATACCGCGCGCCGAGATTGGACCGCGAGGCCCGAGCCCCCTCACCCCATCCCTCTCCCCTCTGGGGAGAGGGAGGAGTTCGCCGGTTCGCCCGAACGTTCGCTGAATTGCGGTAGCGCGCGGGAGTGTAAACTGCGTCCCCTCTCCCCAGAGGGGAGAGGGACAGGGTGAGGGGGCTCGGACGGTTCCGACTCTCGTGGGCGCTGCAGCTGCCCGACATTTGGTATAATGTAGTGGCCATGACCAGCCGCGAGCAGAACGATTTCCTCACGCTCACCGGCCCAGGCACGCCGATGGGCGCGCTGATGCGGCGCTATTGGATTCCGGCGCTGTTGTCGTCGGAAATTCCCGAGCCGGATGGCCCGCCGGTGCGGGTCAAATTGCTCGGCGAGCGGCTGATCGCGTTTCGCGACACACAAAACCGGGTCGGCGTGATGGACGAGTTCTGCGCCCATCGCGGCGTTTCGCTGTGGTTCGGCCGCAACGAGGAGAACGGGCTGCGCTGCCCCTATCACGGCTGGAAATACGACGTCACCGGCCAGTGCATCGAGGTGCCGTCCGAGCCGGTGGAAAGCGGCTTCTGTGGCAAGATCAAGCTCACGTCTTATCCTTGCGTCGAGCTGGGCGACGTGATCTGGATCTATATGGGCCCGCCGGCGCAGAAACCGCCGCTGCCGAATTTCGAATGGGCCACCGTGCCGGGCCCGCACCGCTTCGTCTCCAAGCGGACGCAAGAATGCAACTGGCTGCAGGCGCTCGAAGGCGGCATCGATTCGGTGCACGTCTCGTTCCTGCACCGCCACGATTTGCGCAGCGATCCGCTCCATGTCGGCCAGGGCGCCGAATTCACCCGCGAGACCGACGCCCGCTTCGAAGTGATCGAGAGCAAGGGCGGCATGGTGATCGGCGTGCGCCGGCCGGCGACGCCGGGCCAGCTCTACTGGCGCATCACCCAATGGGTGATGCCGTTCCACACCATGATCCCGCCCTACGGCGACAACGCCCTCAATGGCCACGCCTTCGTGCCGGTCGACGACGAGAACTGCATGTCATGGTGCTTTACGCACCACCCGGCGCGGCCGTTGTCGGCGCACGAGCTCGACGTGATGCGGGGCGGCGGCGGCATCCACGTCAATCTCATTCCCGGCTCGTTTCGCCCGGTGGTCAACAAGGACAACGACTACATGATCGACCGTTTGGCGCAGAAGCACCACAAATCCTATTCCGGCGTCAAAGGCATCGCCATGCAGGATGCCGCGATCCAGGAATCGACCGGCCCGATCCAGGACCGCAGCAAGGAGAACCTGGTCTCGACCGACAACGGCGTCATCATGGCGCGGCAGCGCTTGAGCAAGGCGGCACGCGCCGTGGCCGAAGGCAAGGAGCCGGACGGCATCGATCCGGCAACCCACGCCGTGCGCTCGGCCTCGATCGTGCTGCCGGAAGGCGAAAGCTTCTACGAAGCCGCCGGCGATGCGCTCAAGGCCAGGCAAGGCGTGGCGCACGCTTCGGTGTGAGCGCCGGCTATCCGTTCCAAAGAGGACGGAATTGCGTGGCCACCAGCGCCTCGTAAGCGACCGGCTCAGTCGTGAGTCCGCTCGCCATGGCGAACTTGTTCAAGCCCTCGACCGCCTCGGGCGAAATGGCGGCGTCGTAGAACGGCGCGTCGCGCGCGATCAGGCCGGCGATCAGCGGCGCTTCCTCGGGCGGGAATAGACGCTCGGCGATACCGGTCGCGAGCGACGGATCGGCCTTCAGCACCTTTTGCGCCTTCACGATCGCGCGCACGGCGCCGGCGGCGATATGCGGCTGTTCCTCGATCAGCCGTTCGGTCGTGGTCAGCGCGGCAAAATTATACCAGCGCGCGCCCGGCGGGCCGTCGCCGCGGCGCAAATCGAGATGCACTTTGGCGACGCCGAGCTTTTCGCCGAGCGCGACCCGCATGCCGTTGCCCCAATAGCCGTCGGCAAGATTTTGCCTGATGGCCTCGACCCCGGCATGGCCCATGAAGCGGCCGGCCTGCGTCGGCGGCGCCGGCACGATCTGCACCTCGCCCTGCGCCACGTTCAGTCCCGATTCGGCCAAGAGATGCCGTAGGCCGAGCACCGGCCATTCCATGGACGAGGAAATGCGCAAGCCTTTGAGCGCGCCAAGATCGCCGCGTCTGACGTCAAGATCGGCGCGTACGGCCAGGAACCAGTACGAATATTGCGACAGCGCGCACAGGAGCTTGGCGCCCTTCCAGCCCGGAAAGGCGCGGGTCGCCGCATAGGCCGGGCCGCCGAAGAAATGCAAGGAGCCCTCGCGCAGCCGCTCCGGCCCGGTCCGCGCACCGAACTCGCGCATGAGCTCGACGTCGATGTCTTCCTGCTTGAAGAAGCCGAGCTCGGCCGCAGCGACCGCGACGAAATACGAAGGCGAATCCAGATCGGCGACCGAAAGCTTGAACATCAGATATGCTCCTTCAGCGCGGTCTTGCGCCACAGCGCCCACGGCCGCGCCGAGGCGCGCAGCATGGCGTCGTTCGCGGTCAGCGCCTCGGCCCGGGTCATGAAATTGATCGGGCCGCCGATGGTGATGGCGGCGAGCTGCTGGCGCGCATTGATCTCGGTGTAATAGGCGCGGAACACCGCGTTCGGCAGCGACGGCCCGACCACGGAATCGCCGTGGCCGCGCATCAGCACCACGGCGGCGTCGTTGCCGAGTTTTTTGGCCAAATCCTTGCCGAGGCTCGGTGTCAGGATCATCAGGTCGGTGGCGTCGCCGACGCTGTTGCGGATTTCGAACAGCGGCACGCCGAGCCCGAGGAAGCCCGCATTGTGCAGCAGCGGCCGCAGCTTTGCCCGCGTCACGGTGAACGGCACCACGGTCGGCGAATGGCTGTGCACCACCGCATTGACGTCGGGCCGCGCTTTATAGATTTCGCCGTGGATGAAACGCTCGCGGTAGAGCAGCTTGCCGTCGTCCTTGGCATCGACCGTCTGGCTGTCGAGATCAAGGACGAGAATATCCGCAGCCGTCACCGATTCCGGCGCGATCGAGCGCGAGATCAGGTAGCGGCGTGGATTGCGCGGGTCGCGCACGCTGACATGGCCGAAGGCGTCGAGCACGCTCAATCGCGCCAGCGTGCGGTTGGCAGCGACCAGGTCGTCAATAAAGGTCTTGTCGAGCGGCCGTTCGGTTGCGCGCCGCCTCGCCTGCGATTTCGCCGTCATCGGCTGATGGTCCCGCCAAGCCCCAAAAACGCGCGGACCGTAACAACTTTATCGCCGCCTCGGAAGTATGCCATAACGCTCGGCCTATGCAGCCGGGCCGCGCCTTCCCATGAACAACGCAGACCTGATCGTCGCCACGCTGAAGTCGGCCGGCATTACGCGCGGCTTCGGCATTCCGAGCGGCAATGTGCTGCCGCTGATGGAGGCGATGCGCCAGGGCGGCGTCGATTTCGTGCTCGCCGCGCACGAGGGCTCCGCCGGCTTTGCCGCCGACGTCACCGGGCGCATCACCGGGGCGCCAGGACTTTGCATCGCCACGCTCGGGCCGGGCGCGACCAATCTCACGACCGGCATCGGCTGCGCGTATCTCGACCGCTCGCCGCTCATCGCCATCACCTGCAATCTCAACACCGACCAGCTCGGCCGGCGCATCCAGATGTGGATCGATCATCACGCCCTGTTCAAGCCGATCACCAAGGCGACCCTGCAATTGCGCAAGGGCGAGATCGGCGCCACGCTTGCCGCGGCGATCGCGCTGGCTTTGAGCGAGCCGCAGGGGCCGGTGCATCTCGATTTGCCCGAAGACGTGGCGCTGGCACCGACCAACGAGGCGGTGCCGGCGCTCGCGGCGCCGTCCAGGCTCGCGCCCGCCGCCGACGCGGCGATCGAGCGAGCGGCGGAATTGATCGACGCCGCGCGGCGGCCGATCGCCGTGCTCGGCTCGTCCGCCATGCGGCTTGCCGACCCGGCGCAGCTCGTTCGCGTCATCGAGCATTTCAATCTGCCGTTCGCTACCACGACCATGGCCAAGGGCATGATCGACGAGGATCATCCGCTCTCGCTCGGCTGCATCGAGCGCGCCTGCCGCCAACTGCAACGCCGCATGCTGCGCTCCGCGGATCTCATCGTCGGCCTCGGCTACGACACCGTCGAAGTCGAATACGAGGCCTGGATCGGCGACGTGCCGCTCGTCCAAATCGACATCGAGCCGGCCGACGTCGCGCCATCGGTCAGGCTCGCCCACCAGGTCGTCGGCGATCTGGCATCGTCCTTGGCCCGCCTCGCCGCGCGCCCGGCGACGGCCAATCCGTGGCTGCCGGACGAGATCGCCGACCATCGCCGCGCCTTTGCGGCGGCGTTGCGGCCGGCAAATTCGGCGTTCACCGCGCACGCCGCGATCGACGCGGTGCGCCGGGCGTTGCCCCGCGACGGCGTGCTGTCCTTCGACGTCGGCGCCCACACCCATCAGATCGCCAGCCAATGGCCGGCGCACGCGCCGAAGTCGTTCCTGATCACCAACGGCTGGTCGTCGATGGGTTTCGGCCTGCCCGGCGCCATCGCCGCCAAGCTGGCGCGGCCCGACCTGCCGGTGGTGTGTTTGATCGGCGACGGCTGCTTCCAGATGACCTGCGGCGAGGTCGCCACCGCCAAGCGGCTCGGCATCACGCTGCCCATCGTCGTGCTCGACGACAAGTGGCTGGCGCTGATCAAGGTCAAGCAGATCCGCCGCCAATTCCCGCTCTATGGCACCGAGCTGCAAGCCGAAGATTATCGCGAGCCGCCGGCGCATTATTTCGGCGTGCCGGCGCGCGGCGTGCGCAGCGCCGCAGCGTTGGAACAGGCGGTGAAGACCGCGCTCGCCGGCGACGGGCCGACCGTGATCGAAGCGGTGGTCGATTCCGAGCATTACGTCGACACGGTGTACGATTGAACGTTGCCGTCAGCCGTGGCGAATTTTCAGCACCAAAATGATGAACGTCATCGCGAAGGTAACGATGCTCGAGCCGATCAGCGGTCCATCGACGATCGCCAGCCCGTAAACCAGCCATAACAGCACGCCGAAGACGCAGAGCGCCGTGCCCGGCAACGAAATCGCCCGCGTGTCGCGCTCGCGAATGATCTTGGCCGCCTGCGGCACCCAGCACAGCGTGGTGAGCACGGCGCCGGCCGCGCCGATCGCTTCGACAAGCCCCGCTGGCATCGCGGCAAAAGTCATGGGATCGCCGTTTCGAATCGATCCGCTGTTTTTGCCGCCGCGGTGTGACAGGAATGAAACTACAAAACCGCGAAGTGCTTTTTTGGCATCCGCGCGGAGCGCCGTTTGATCTTTCTACGCTCGTAATGTCATCGCATCGTCACGCATGAATCGTAGAATCATCAGGGCGTTAAGCACGCTTTGCCCCGCCGGCCGAATGCCGTGAGCGCGGCGGTAGTCGCCGCAATGCAAGCGCCAACGGCTGCGATCAGATCATGAATGTGTCCGACCATACCCAGCGTGTCTTCGACAGCGACCTGAGCAAGCTCACCCAGATGGTCGCCGAAATGGGCGGCCTGGCGCAGAAGCAGGTCACCGATTCGATCGATGCGCTGGCGCGGCACGATATTGCTCTGGCGCGCCGCGTCATCGACCTCGACGGCATCGTCGACGGCCTGCAACGGCAGATCGAGGAAAAGGCCGTAGCGACGATCGCGCTGCGCCAACCCATGGCGTTCGACCTGCGCGCGCTGGTGGCGATGCTGCGCATCGCCAACGATCTCGAACGCATCGGCGACCTTGCCAAGAACGTCGGCAAGCGCGTCATCGCGGTGAGCGGCGAGAACTCGCCGCGCACCTTGATGCGGGGCTTGCGCCATCTGGCGACGCTGGTGGTGTCGCAATTGGCCGTGGTGCTCGACAGCTTCGTCGACCGCAATCCGCGTAACGCGCTGCGCGTCTGGCAGGGCGACAAGGAGGTCGACGCGCTCTATGTGTCGCTGTTCCGCGAGCTGCTCACCTATACGATGGAGGATCCCGGCACCATCTCGCTGTGCATCCACTATCTGTTCTGCGCCAAGAACATCGAGCGCATCGGCGACCACGCCACCAATATCGCCGAAGCGGTGCACTACATGGTCGAAGGCCACGCCATCGCCGGCGAGCGGCCGAAGGGCGATACGTCGAGCTACCGCCTGAGCGAGACCGCCGGCGCCGCCACGGTGCCGGCATAAAGCCGCGGCGCCCGCGGCTATTTCCGCTACCCGGCAAAGGCCGCAAGACCCGGACGTTGGGCGTTAACCGCTCGTTAGGGTTAACGGCCTATTGCTGACCAACCCTGCGGCAACGGCGCGTTCCGCCGCTGTCCAATACGGCGATCAGCGCAGCGAATACGATGCGTCCGACCCGATTCCGCTCCGTGCGCCTTCTGGCCTCCGTCGCGCTGCTCGCGGCTGTCGCGGCCGCGACCGCGGGATGTCAAACGATCGCGCCGACCGCGTCCGAAACGACCGGCACCGTGCCGCTCGCGGCGGCGCCGGCCACTCAGTCGGATGCCGCCTGGCGGCGCGACCTCGACGTCTATGGCGCGCAGTACCATGCCGATCCGACCAAGGTCGACGTCGCCCTGCACTATGCCCAGGCGCTGCGCGCCACCTCCCAGCGCGCCCAAGCTGTCGCCGTGCTCGAACGCCTGTCGATGCAAAACCCGCACGACAGAACCGTGCTCGGCGAATATGGCCGCGCGCTCGCCGAGGCCGGCGACTACGAACAGGCGCTCGACGTGCTCGGCCGCGCCCATTCGCCCGATCAGCCCGATTGGCACATCCTCTCCGCCCAGGGCGCGGTGCTCGATCAGCTCGGCCGCCACGCCGAGGCGCAGCGCTACTACCAGACCGCGCTGAAGATCGTGCCCGACGAGCCGACCGTGCTTTCCAATCTCGGCCTGTCCTACGCGCTGTCGAAGGACCTGCCGAACGCCGAAGCGACCTTGCGCCGCGCCGCCGAGCACCGCCCGGTCGATCCGCGCGTGCGGCAAAATCTCGCGCTGGTCATCGGCCTGCAGGGCCGCTTCGCCGAGGCCGAGCAGATCGCCGCCGCCGATCTGCCGCCCGACCAGGCCGCCGCCAATGTCGCCTATTTGCGCAAAATGCTGGCGCGCAAAGACCAACCGCAGAAGCCGAAGCCGGTGGCGCGCGCCGCCGGCGGCACCAGCTGACGCATCTTCGTCATTTAGGTCTTACTGCAGCGCCATCACGCGGATCGCGGCCGGGCCGAGAATCACCACGAACAGCACCGGCAGGAAGAACACGATCATCGGCACCGTGAGCTTCGGCGGCAGGCCGGCGGCCTTCTTCTCGGCTTCCGACATGCGCATGTCGCGGTTTTCCTGGGCCAGCACGCGCAAGGTGGTGCCGAGCGGCGTGCCGTAGCGCTCCGACTGCTGCAATGCCAGGCACACCGCCTTGATGCCTTCGAGGCCGGTGCGCTGCGCCAAATTCTCGTAAGCCTGGCGGCGATCCGGCAGATAGGACAATTCCGCCGTGGTCAGCGTGAATTCCTCGGCCAGCGCCACCGATTGGCTGCCGATCTCCTCGCTGACCTTGCGGAACGCCGCTTCGATCGACATGCCGGACTCCACGCAGATCAGCAACAGGTCGAGCGCGTCGGGAAACGCCCGCTTGAGCGACAGCTGCCGGCGCTGGATCTTGTTCTTCAAGAACAAGTTCGGGCTCTGCATGCCGAGATAGGCGCAGCCGATCGACATGGCGAACTTGATCATCGGCGGGTAATCGAGGTCCAGCACGATGAAAATATAGAACAGCGACGCCAGCAGCATGGCGATCGGCATCGCCATGCGGAAAAACAGGTACGTGATATACGGCGCCTGGCCGCGAAAGCCTGCCTGGACGAGCTTGGCGCGGGCTTCTTCCTGGCCGACCCACTTCGACAGATTGAAGTTGTCGACCACCGTCTTCATGTACTGCTTCGGTGACTGGCGCAGCACCGCCTTGTTGCCTTGCGCCAGCCGCTCGCGCTCGCGCTGGCGGATTTTCTCGCGCTCCAGCGCCACCGCCCGCATCCGCTTGTCGAGCGTGTCGGTGACCAGATACGGCATGGCGAGCGTCAACACCGTCGCGATCGCGGCCACGCCGGCGAAGAACATCGTCATCACGGCCGGGTCGAGCGCTTGCGAGATCAAAGAACCGAGCATGGCGCGCGCTTTCAGAAATCGAAATTGATCATCTTGCGCATCACCATGATGCCGATGAACATCCAGGTGCCGCAGGCGGCCAGCATCATGCGGCCGAGCGGCTCGATCCATAAAAGCTCGATGTAGGAGGGGCTGGTGAAATAGACGAGCCCCATCACCACGATCGGCAGCGCGCCGATGATCGACGCGGAGGCTTTGGCCTCCATCGACATGGCCTGGATCTTGGCCTTCATCTTCTTGCGGTCGCGCAGCACCCGCGACAGGTTGCCGAGCGTCTCCGAAAGATTGCCGCCGGCGCGCTGCTGGATGGAAACGACGATGCCGAAGAAGTTGGCTTCCGCGACCGGCATGCGCTCGTAGAGCTTGAGGCAGGCTTCGCCGAGCGGGATGCCGACGGTCTGGGTCTCGATGATGCCGCGGAATTCGCTCTTGATCGGCTCGTCGGCTTCGCTGGCGATCATCTTGAGGCTGTCGAGCAACGGCAGGCCGGCCTTGATGCCGCGCACGATGACGTCGACGGCGTCGGGAAAATTATTGAGGAATTTCGCCTCGCGCCGCTTCTTGAGGAACTTCAACAGCCACAGCGGCAGCCCAAATCCGGCCGCGAAACCAAAGCCCAGCGCGGGCAACAGGCCTGCGCCCAACAGCATCGCGGCCAGGAAAGCGACCACGCCGAGCGTGCCCGCGGTCACCATGAAGCGGCGCTTCGACCAGTCGAGGCCGGCTTGCGTGAGCTTGATCGACAGCGGCACGCGCTTGGCCTTTTTTTGCCGCTCCTCGAGCTCCTTGAGCGTGCCTTCGACCTGATCGCGCCGCGATTTCTGGGCGACCCGGGTCGGCCGCGCCGCGACCGGCTCCGAACGCGCCACGCTCGCCATGCGCCGTTCGGCATTCCGCTCGCCGGACAGGATGGGATAGACGAACACCCAGGCGACGCCGCCGATCGCGATCGCCACCAAAAAGAACAGGCCGTAAGCCTCCATGGCCTAGCCTCGCACCGTCGCGCGCGCGGGATCGGCGGCGTCCAGCGCGGCGGCGAGGCGGGCCTCCTCGCCGTAATAGCGCGCGCGTTCCCAGAATTTCGGCCGGCCGATGCCGGTCGATTTGTGCTTGCCCATCAGGTTGCCGTTGGCGTCCTCGCCGAGGATTTCGTAGGTGAAAATGTCCTGGGTGATGATGACGTCGCCTTCCATGCCCATCACTTCGGTGATGTGGGTGATGCGGCGCGAGCCGTCGCGCAGGCGCGCCGCCTGCACGACGACGTCGACCGAGGCGCAGATCATCTCGCGGATGGTGCGCGACGGCAGCGCATAGCCGCCCATGGTGATCATGGATTCCAGGCGCGACAGCGCCTCGCGCGGCATGTTGGCGTGCAGCGTGCCCATCGAACCGTCGTGGCCGGTGTTCATTGCCTGCAACAGGTCGAAGGCTTCCTGGCCGCGCACCTCGCCGACGATGATGCGTTCCGGCCGCATGCGCAGGCAGTTGCGCACCAGGTCGCGCATGGTGATCTGGCCCTCGCCTTCGAGGTTCGGCGGCCGCGTTTCCAGGCGCACCACGTGCGGCTGCTGCAACTGCAGTTCGGCGGCGTCCTCGCAGGTGACGATGCGCTCGTCGTGATCGATGTAGCGGGTCAGGCAGTTGAGCAGCGTCGTCTTGCCAGAGCCGGTGCCGCCGGAGATCAAGGTGTTGACCCGGCAGCGGCCGATCACCTTGAGGATTTCCGCGCCTTCCGGCGAGATCGAGCCGAACTTGACCAGCTGCTCGAGCGTCAGCTTGTCCTTCTTGAATTTGCGGATGGTGAGCGCCGGCCCGTCGATCGCCAGCGGCGGCACGATGGCGTTGACGCGCGAGCCGTCCGGCAGGCGCGCGTCGCAGATCGGCGACGATTCATCGACGCGGCGGCCGACCTGGCTGACGATGCGCTGGCAGATGTTTAAGAGCTGCTGGTTGTCGCGGAAGCGGATGCCGGTCTTCTGAATCTTGCCGGCGACTTCGATGTAGACCGTGCCCGAGCCGTTGACCATGATGTCGGCGATCTCGTCGCGCGCCAACAGCGGCTCGAGCGGACCGTAGCCGAGCACGTCGTTGCAGATGTCGTCGAGCAAGTCCTCCTGCTCGGAGATCGACATCACGATGTTCTTGATCGCGATGATCTCGTTGACGATGTCGCGGATTTCCTCGCGCGCCGAATCGGCGTCGAGCTTGGCCAGTTGCGCCAGATCGATGGCCTCGATCAGCGCGCCGAAGATCGTGCCCTTGACCTCGTAATAGGTCTCCGAGCGGCGTGAATCGACCGCCGAGGGAACCGGCGGCGTTTTCGGCCCGGCGTTGGCGCCTTTGCCCGGCGTCGGTGCGCCGATCAAGGGCGCGCCGAGGCCCGCGGAGGGAAACGGGGTGCGGCCGGCTTCCGCGGCTGGCGCCGCCGCAGGCGGCGGCACTGCGGCCGGCGCCGGCGACACCGCGCGCGGCGCCGGACGCTCGTCGACGGCGGTGGGACTACCGGTGGGACGCTTGCCAAACACCTACGCAACTCCAACGCATTGTTACGTCTGCCGCCGCAACAGCTTGTCCAACAGCGGCGACAACAGGCCCGAACGCTGCTTCTTGGTCTCGGCGCGCCCGGCCAGGAGCTGCGCCAATTGCCGGAACGTCTCTGCAGTCCGATGGCCCGCGGAAATCTCGGCGATCATTTGCCCGTTATTGGCGGCGGCGCCGAACAATTGCGGCTCGAACGGAATGGTCGCCACCGGCTCATCTTCCAGCGCTTTGGCGAAATCGGCGGCCTTGATCTCCGGCCGCTTCGGCACGCCGACCTGATTGAGACAGTAGCGCGGCAGGTGATCGTTCGGCCGCGCCGCCTTGAGCAGGTCGTAGATGTTCTTGGCATTGCGCAGGTTGGCGAGGTCCGGCGCGGCGACGATGAGGATTTCGTCGGCGCCGATCAAAGTCTGCTTGCTCCAGCCGGTCCATTGATGCGGCACGTCGAGCACCACGCAGGGCACCGTGGCGCGCAGCGAATCGAAGATCGAATCGAAGGCGTCGGCGCCGAAATCGTAGACCCGCTCCAGCGTCGCCGGCGCCGCCAGGAGACTCAAATGATCGGTGCACTTCGCCAGCAGGCGGTCGACGAAGGCGGTGTCGATGCGGTCCGGCGAAAACACCGCTTCGGCGATGCCCTGCGGCGGGTCCTGGTTGAAATCGAGGCCGGCGGTGCCGAACGCGAGATCGAGATCGGTCACCACCGCATCGAGCATCAGGTCGCGCGCCAGCGAGAACGCGATATTGTGGGCCACGGTCGAAGCGCCGACGCCGCCCTTGGCGCCGACCACGGCGACGATGCGGCCGACCGGCTTGGCATCGGGCGCCGAGAACAGCCCGCACACCGCGCGCACCACCTGCAAGGTGGCGATCGGCGCGATCAGATAATCGCTGACGCCGCGGCGCACCAGCTCGCGATAAAGCATGACGTCGTTCATGCGGCCGACGATGATGACGCGGGTGCCGGCATCGCAGTAATTGGCGAGCTGGTCGAGGCCGTCGAGGATCTCTTCGCCGCGGTCGTCGGATTCCAGGATGATGACGTTCGGCGTCGGCGCGCTTTGATAGGCTTCGACGGCCGCGGTCAGCCCGCCCATCTGGATGCGCATATGCGCTTTGGCCATGCGGCGGTCTTCGCTGGCGCCCTGGATGGCGGCCGCGGTCTCCACGGTCTCGCAGAAGGCCTGCACGGAAACGCGCGGCGCCGGCGCGATGTGCTCATCGCGGCCGACGCTTTCCGTGAATGCGCTCTCGTCCCGAGCGGCTTGACTAGCTTGTGCCATCACGTCCCGACGTCATTGCCCAAAGTCGCTGATCTTGGCTGCGTTGGAGTTCGGATAAACCGTCGCCGTGCTCTCGCCGTCGCGATACTTCTCCATCACCTTGGTGCGCCGCATGGCGTAGGGCGGCGTCTCGTGGTGCGGCTGCACCAGGTCGGACGGATTTTCGACCATGGCGGCGAGATTGTGCTGGGTCGTGCAGCCGAAATTCCAGTGCGGCTGGTTTTCGAAATAATTGCGGTTGTAGGTCGGCCCGATATCTTCCGGCCACATGCCGCAGGGGCCGGCCTGCGCGGTGACCTTCGGATAGGTGACGCGGACGGTCGCCAGCGTGCGCGCATTGGCCGGATAGCTGCGCACCATCGTGATCCTCGGCGGCACGCCGGTTGCCGCCAGGATCGATTGAATTTCACGCAGCGCTCCCGCCGCGGCGGCCTCGTTGACGGTGCCGGTCGGCAGGTCGATCAGCACGCCGCCGGTGGCTTCCTGCTTCCAGTTTTGCGCGAAGGCCACGAGGTCGGCGCGCTGCTCGGCGGTGAGCTCGCTGCGATTGGCGCCGATGACGATTTGCAGCGTGCGCTCCGCCTCCGTAATGGTGATCGGATGGCGCAGGCGGTAGTCGTAGGGCACGTCGGGCGCGGCGGTGATCTTCTGGTCGGTCTGGCAGGAGCAAACCAGAAGACCAAGGCCCATGGCGACGGCGGCACGCAAAAGCGCCGCGGCGCTGCCGCGGCGGCCGGTGGTCATTGCGAGGGCGATGTGCATCGGTCGTCTCCTGGCACCGGCTTCAATCGAGGATGAAGCCGTAGCGGCCATGATAGTTGTCCGGCCGGTCGGCGCCGCCGACGCCATAGATACGGTTGAAACGGCCGAGCAGGACCTGCGCCGGATCGCTCGGGTCGGCGAAGCCGTCGTCGGGCCGCGACAAATCCTTCTGCGCCACCGCGCGCACGACGTAGGGTGTCACCAGCACCACCAGCTCGGTGCGTTGATTGATGTAGTCGTTGCTGCGGAACAGCGGCCCGAGAACCGGCAGCTCGGCAAGACCCGGCAGGCCGTTGATGTTGTGCTTGGTATCGTCCTGGATCATGCCGGCCATGGCCAGCGTGCCGCCGGACGGAATCTCCACCGTGGTATCGGCGCGCCGGGTGCGGATCGATGGAATGGTCGCCGACGCGGTGGAGCCGGGCTCGACGACGGTTATCGAGTTCTGGGTCGACAGGTCCGACACCTCGGTCATCACCTTGAGGCTGATGCGGCCCTCGCTGAGCACGACCGGGGTGAAATTCAGACCGACGCCGAATTTCTTGAAAGTGATCGCTGGCTGGCATGTCGTCGCCGCGCCCGGCGTGTTCGACACCGGGGAGCAGGAGTAGCCGTTCAAGACCGGAAACTCGCCGCCGGCCATGAAGGTCGCGGTTTCACCGGAGATCGCGGTCAGGTTCGGCTCGGCCAAGGTGTGAATGACGCTGGCCTGTTCCATGGCCTGCAACGTGGCGGTGACCGACTTGAAGGTGCCGTTGATCGCCGAGCCGCTGAGCGACTGGCCGTAGGCCGAGAACGGATTGGTGTTGTTGAAATTGACCACCGCGGTGCCGTAACCCAGCGACCCGGACAGGTTGATGCCGAGCTGCTTGACGACGTCGCGCTCGACCTCGGCGACCGTCACCTTGAGCATGATCTGGTCGCGGCCGCCAACCACGAGAGCGTTGACGACCCGTTGCGCCGAGCCGGCGGCGATGGTGCCGAAGGACGTCATGGCTTCGACCAGACGCGACGCCATGTCGTAAGCCTGCTGCGATTCCAGCTGGCTCGCCACGGTGCCGGACAGCACGACCGCGTCGCCGATGCCCTCGACCGTGATGTCGTCGTTGGGCAGCACGTGCTTGAGCGCCGCGCGAATGCCGTTGAGATTGCGCATCACCGCGATGTCGAGGCTGGCGATCTGCTTGCCCTGGGCGTCGAAGATAAAGACGCTGGTCTGGCCCTGCTTGATGCCGATGATGTAGGCGCGCCGCGAGGAGCGCACCACCACATTGGCGATCGTCGGATCGGCGACCAGGACATCTCTGATGTCGCGCGGCAGGTCGATGACGAGCGACTTGCTGACGCCGAGCGCGACCGAGTGCGATCCGACGTCGCTCGCCGCGATCTGGATGGTCTGGATCGGCGGCTGGTTCTCCGGCGCGTCGCCGGCGACGCTGGCCTGCCACGGCACCAGCCATGACGCGGCGATCAGGCCGACCAGAGCCGCCGCGCGGATCGATGTCCTTGTTGCCATGGTGAGGTCCCTTGGTCCGTTCAGTGGGATATCGACAGGGTACTCACGCCATAACGCACGGTATTCATCGGGCCGCGCCGGTCGTCGTCGTCGTCGCCGCCTTCGGCGCCCGACGATGGCGAATCGACGAGGCTGCGCAAGGCAAGCGACAGCGTGCCGAGCTGACGCGACATCTGCAGAGTTTCGGCTTGGTCCGGATTCAATTCGAGCGTCGCGGTCCTGCCGACCACGACCTTCTGGCCGGCTTTTTCCTCCACCGCCTGGTCGATCGCCAAGACGCGGACATTGCGCAGGATCGCTTCGCTGACGATCTTCTCGACGCCGGTGAGCTTTTCCGTCGCCTTGTCGCGCCGCGTCAGGATGACGTCGACATGATCGTCGGGCAGGATGAAGCCGCCGGCGCCGTTCTCGGCGGAAACCTCCATCGACACCGCGCGCATGCCCTTGGGCAACACCGCGGCAAGGAAGCCTGAGCCTTTTGCGAACACCACCGCCGGATCGCGGATCGGCTCGCCGGCGGCGACCGGTATGCGCACGACGGCACCGACGAATTGCCGCATCGCGTCCGGCCGCTCGTTCTTCTTGACGAAACTCGAATTCGCCGCCGCCTCCGGCCAGATCTGCCAGCCGACGTCGCCTTCGCCGATCAGCTGACCGCGGCCGAGGTCGTTCTTGGCGACCAGGATGTCGACGGTCGCGAGCGGCGGTGGCGGCGGCGCGGGCGGCGGCGCAGCCTCGCGATGGCCGCTCGCCAAAAACGCCGCGACCCCGCCAGCGGCGAGAGCGACACCGAGGACAACCAGACGCGCGGCTTTCATTACGCTTCACTTCCCACGTGACGGCGGGAAGCGCCGTCATCGCCGGATTTGACCAGCTAAACGTCAAGGCATGGTTAATGAGGCGTATCCAAATCGCGTTAATCTTGCGTTGCTTCGGGCCTTGCCGAGAGCCGCAAGCTTAAACGCCGAGCACCGTCATCCACTCGGTCTGCGGATAGACAACGAGGGCGGCGACCGCGAGCGCGATGCCGTAGGGCACGCCGCAATCCGGCCGGTGCAGCCGCTCGGCCCATTCCCGGCCGAGCAGGATTTTGGGCATCGGCAAGGCGCGATACTGGATCAAGAGCAGCGTCAGCGCCCCGCCGAGCAGCGAGGCATAGATCAGATAGTCGGCGAGATGGCCGATGCCGAGCCACAGCACCGCGGTGGCGGCGAGCTTGGCATCGCCGCCGCCGATCCAGCCGCGGGTGAAGCACAAGAAGGCGACCACCAGCACCGCCGCAGCGGCGCCGGCATGCACCAGCATGTCGTGCGCGCTCATCCCGGTGAGCAGAGCGAGCAGCACGAAGCCGCCGAGGAGGATCAGCGACACCCGGTTGGCGATGGTCATGGTGAAAAGATCGCTCGACGCGGCAAAGGCCATCATGGCCGGAAACAGCGTCAATCGGATCACTTCGGTCAACATGGCGTCGGCATACAGCTCACGGGTTTAAGACCGGTTAGCTCCCTGCCCTCCCCGCGCAAGGAGGGAGGCGGAAAGCGAAAAGGCTCCGGTACGCCACCGGAGCCCCCTCGTAACCGAGTAACGACGACGCTTACTTGAGGGCGGTCGAAACGCTGGAGAAGGTGTTCTTCAGGTTGGTGCCGAGGCCCTGGACGACGGCGATGATCGCGACCGAAATGCCGGCGGCGATGAGACCGTATTCAATGGCCGTGGCGCCCGACTCGTCCTTCACGAAACGCGCAAAAAGGGTCTTCATGAGTTGGCTCCTTAAGGTCCACACGTGGCTGTCTGAGCGTGACCCAGCGGCCGTTTTTTTCCGGTCGTTTGGATCGTCGGCGACGCTAGCAACGAGAAATTTCGATGCGGTTAAATCGTTCCGAGAAACTCGCGGTGTATCGCCTGTTCCGCAATGTAGTTAACAACCTATTGCGGTCGGGCGAACTGCGACACTGCTGCGCGCCGAGCCGTTAGCTCCCGCGTTGCCACGGCAAGGTCACGGCGACGGACCGGAAATGCCCAGATCGGCGCCGCAACAAGATCGATAGCAAACAACAGTTTCGATCGGGTAAGCCGGCGATGCAAAGTTTGCATCAAATTGGCGTTTGACATCGCCGCCATGCGTGCGGCGCCGCCATGCCGCCAGCGTCTTTCACGCCGTATTAATGGCCGCACCGATATCACCTTGCGAGCGCCGCCGCGGCCTTTGCGGATCGGCCTCGCTTAAGGATCGAGACATGTTGCTGCCGCCAGACGGCGTACCGGGCGCCGACAGCATGGGCCTCGAACTGCTCGCGTTCTGCATCAGCGTTGGCGAAACGTTCACCAAGAACGTGCCGGTGTCGCTGGCGCTGGCCGCCGTGTTCACGGTGCTCACCTCGTTCTGGGCCTGCAATCCCGGCCGGCCGTGGTGGAAGAAGCGCGATATCGTCACCGATCTTTGCTACTGGTTCTTCATCCCGGTGATTGCGCGTTACTTGCGCATCGGGCTGCTGATCGTCGGCGCCGCGCTGTTGTTCGGCATCACCACGGCCGACGGCCTGATCGCCTTCTACGACAACGGCCACGGGCCGCTTGCCGCGCTGCCGCTCGCCGCGCAGATGGTGCTGTTCCTGCTCGGCGAAGATGTCATTCTGTACTGGACGCACCGCTGTTTCCACGGCGAAAGAATGTGGAAGTACCACGCCGTGCACCATTCCTCCGAGGAGCTGGAATGGATCTCGGCGGCGCGCTTTCACCCGGTCAACCTGTTCCTCGGCAGCGTCTTCGCCGACGTCGCCTTGCTGCTCGCCGGCATCTCGCCGAACGTGTTCCTGGTGCTCGGGCCTTTGACCATTGCCCATTCCGCCTTCGTGCACGCCAATCTCGACTGGACGCTGGGGCCGTTCAGATACGTCATCGCCGGCCCGGTCTTCCACCGCTGGCACCACACCGCGGCGGAGCGCGGCGGCGAGCGGAACTTTGCCGCGACGTTTCCGGTGCTCGATCTCTTGTTCGGCACCTTCTATATGCCGGCGGGCGAATTGCCCGACAATTACGGCATCGCCGAACGCGAATTTCCCAAGACGTTCCCGGCCCAGCTCGCGCACCCGTTCACGCGGTGAAACGGCCGCGCCCGCGCCCGGAATTCGCGGCCGGCGTTAAGCAAGCACACCACGCATCGCGGCGGTCCGGGCCGGCCGATTTGCACTTCATTCACTATTTTGCAGTCAAGTGGACCGGACACAGTACGGGTTCTTTGGTCGTCGAATCCGCGTAGCGTTTCGGAGAGTATCGATGACGGCGTTGTGCTTGCGCGGCCTCGCGGCGCTCAGACCGCTATGCTGGCTGGCGATGGCTCTGTTCTTGACCGCGTCCGCGGCCCGCGCCGACGACACGATCGTCGTCCGTCTCGACGAGGCGAGAGTCATCAAGCTGCCCGACCGGGCGACCACCGTGGTGGTCGGCAACCCGATGATCGCCGACCTGTCAGTCCAGCCCGGCGGCCTCGCCGTCCTCACCGGCAAATCCTACGGCGCCACCAACTTCATCGTCATTGACAAGAGCGGCGCCGTGCTGATCGAGCACAATGTCGAAGTCCAGGGGCCGCCCGACAAGATCGTGGTGGTCTATCGCGGCGTCAACCGCGCGACCTATAGCTGCACGCCGGAATGCGCGGCGCGGATCACGCTCGGCGACCAGACCGAGTTCTTCACCGACACGCTCGCCCGCATGAGCGCCCGCAACGCCCAGTCCTTGGCTGCCGGCGCCGGCGCACCGCACTGACCGCGCCGGGATAAGGGATCAGTAATCAGTAATCAAGAGCGTTTCTGATTACTGATCCCTGATTACTGATTCCTGACCTCCGGTACCGGCAGCGCCGTCGTCGACTTGATCTTTTCCATGGCGAAGCGCGAGGTGACGTTCTTCAGCGGCACCGCGGCGATCAGCTTCTTGTAGAACGCGTCGTAGCCGGCGATGTCGGGCACCACGACGCGCAGCATGTAATCGACGTCGCCGGCCATGCGGTAGAATTCCATCACCTCGGGCATGGCGCCGACGACTTGGGCGAACCGGTCGAGCCAGTCCTGCGAATGGTCGCCGGTCTCGATCGAGACGAAGATGGTGACGCCAAGCCCGATGCGGTCCTGATCGACCAGCGCGACGCGTTTTTGGATGACGCCTTCGGCCTCCAGGCGCTGGATGCGCTTCCAGCACGGCGTCGACGACAGGCCGACCCGGGAGCCGATTTCGGCAACCGACAGCGCGGCGTCTTCTTGGAGCACCGCGAGGATTTTCCGGTCAATAGCGTCCATTTTGCGAATAATCTTCCAAATATAGAACTGGAATCGTCCTATATAGAGAATATTTTTCTAGATCAAGGCGTCATTCCGGGGCCCAGCCAACCGGTCTTGGAATGCCGGTTCAACGTCCGGCCAAAAACCCCTCGACTTCCGCCCGGGTCGGAGTTCCGGCCGAGCCGCCGATGCGGCTGCATTTGATGCCGGCCACGGCGGCGCCGAAGCGCATCGCTTCGACCTCGCTGCGCCCTTCGGCCAGCGCCAGCGCGAAGCCGCCATGGAAGGCATCGCCGGCGCCGAGCGTATCCACCGCGTCGATTGCGAACACCGGCAAACGGCACAGCTTGCGGCCTTCGAGAAACAAAATGTCGTCCGGCCCGTTGCTGACGGCGACAAAGGCGTCGGTCTTGTTGGCGATGCGCGCAAGCCCGGCGGCGAGATCGGCCGCGCCGGTGGTGGCGCGCAAGCACTCCGAGGAAAAGATCACGTGGGTGGCGATGCGAAACAGCGGATCGTCCTCGTCGGTCGGCCGGTCGCCGTCGAGGATTACCGGCAGGCCGCGCCGCCGCGCCGCCGCGCAAATCGGTTCGACGAAGGCCGGATAACGGTTGTCGGCCAGCACGGCGTCCGCTGACTTGACGATCCGCTCCGGATCGGCCGGTGTCGTCGCGGCGATGCGTTCGTCGCGGTAGGTCACGATGGTGCGGTCGCCGCGCGCGTCCATGAAGATCGCCGACAGGGCCGTCGCCAATCCGGCAACGCGCTGACAGAACGTGCAGTCGACTTTTTCACGCTGGAGCGCAGCCAGCACGCGGTCGCCATTGGCGTCTTCGCCCGCGGGTCCGCCCAGCGGGCCGGCGAGCGAAGCGCGGCCGCCGAGCCGGGCAATCGCCACCGCCGCATTGGCGGCGCAGCCGCCGTTGACCACGAAAAATCCCGTCGCCTGCACCTTGCCGTCGGGCTGCGGGAATTGCTCGACGCGGAACACTTCGTCGAGCACGATGATGCCGGTGCAAAGGATACGCGGCGCCTCGCGCGAGGACATGTCAATCAAGAACTTGGCAGCCGTCCTCGACGAAGCTGCGAATGAGATGATGGGCGATGGCGACCGGCGGCGGCGTGGTCAAGCCGTCGGGATGGCGGCGGCTAAGCATCAGCGCCAGTTCGTCGCGCGAAAACCAGCGCGCGTCCTCGATCTCGCTGCGGTCGATGACGATATGGTCCGACAGCGCTTGCGCATGGCAGCCGATCATCAGCGAGCTCGGGAACGGCCACGGCTGCGACATGGCATATTTGACCTTGCCGCAACGGATGCCGGTTTCTTCGTTAACCTCGCGCCGCACCGCTTCCTCTATTGTTTCGCCCGGCTCGGCGAAACCGGCCAGCGCCGACCACATGGTCGGCGCGAACCGCGGCGAGCGACCGAGCACGCAGCGCTCGCCGGCGATCGCCAGCATGATGACCACCGGGTCGGTGCGCGGGAAATGCTCGGCCTTGCAGGTCGGGCAATCGCGCCGCCAGCCGCCCTGCACCACCCGCGTCGGCGCCCCGCAATTCGGACAGAAGCGATGGCGCCCGTGCCAGCCGATCAGCGCCTTGGCTTCGGCGAGCGGCGGCAGATGATCGGCATGCACCAGGCCTTGCACCGCGATGGTGCGCAGGTCGGTGATTTTCAGATCGTTGCGCGCTTTCAGCGGCTCGACCGCCGCCGGGTCGAGGCCAAAGCCGAAGCGCGGCGCTTCGCCCATCAGGCCGAGGAAGATCGTCTCGCGCGCGCTGCCGAGCGCGGCCGCTTCGGCGGGCGAGAACAGCGGATCGATATCCTCGCCGCGCTGTTTCATCACCACGAGCTCGCCGCCGATGACATAGCCGCCGACGCGCTCGTCTTTCAGGAATTTCGCCAGCGCCGCGTCGTCGCCGCGGCTGTCGGCGGCGCGATCGATCGCGCTCGCCGTGTAGCCGAGGCGCGGTCGCGGGCCGAGGTCGGGACGTTCGGGCACGATGCCGGGATCAAACAATCAATCACTCGGCCGCTTCGCGCAACGGCCGCGGATAGATCGCATCATAAAGCTCCGGCCGCTGCCATTGCGGGCCGAGCACACCCTGCTTGGCGCCACATGAGGCCGACGAGCCGACTTGGTCGCGGGACGCGCGCAGCTGGCGCACGCGCTCGAGGCTGACATCGACCAGGCTCATGCCGGCGACCGTGCTCTCGAACACGATCTCTTCCGGCGTCGCCACCATGGCAAGGCCGCGCTGGCCGTGATCGAACAGATTTTGTGTCGTCACCACGATGGCAAGATTTTCGATGGCGCGCGCCCAGATCAGCGTCCGCCACGTCGCCCACAGCCGGTTCTTGTCGGTGCCCGCCGGCATGAAGATCAATTCGGCGCCGCGCAGCGCCAGCGCCCGCGACACTTCCGGCATATAGACCTCGCTGCACATGGCGAGCCCGACCTTGCCGTGAGCGGTGTCGAACACCGGAAAATCGTTGCCCGGCAGGTATTGGAATTCCCAATCCTTGCCGCCGGTATAGATCCACGGCCCGTTCGGATGGGTGCGGCGGTAGCGCGCTGGCGCCCGGCCGTCCGGATAGGCCATGACGATGAGATTGTGGGCGGTCGCCGCTTTGCGATCGATCGGCTCGATGGTGCCGAACACCGCGTGCACGCCGTGGGTGGCGGCCGCTTCCGCCATGGCGGCGGTCGGATCGAAACTCGCCGGCATGCGCCACGGGCCGGGATAGGTTTCCGGAAAGCAGACGAAATCGGCGCCCTCGTGGGCGGCGTGCTCGACTAAGCGCACGGCGTCGGCGACGTTGCGCTCGTCCTCGCCGGGACGGTGGGAAATCGGCTGCACAATGGCGATGCGGAAGGTCATGGATGGGCTCCTGCTCGCGCTTTTCCCCCGCAAATTCCGGGGCTTCCTCTTGGCGGCGGATTGAAGCCGCGGCGTTCAATAAGGTCAAGTCGCAGTTCGCTCAAGAGGCGGCGATCCGGCGAAGACGGACGTCAACATCACGCCGGGATCAGCGGCGTTGGCCGCGCGGTTCTGCCCGGATGGCGATATTTTGTTTGAATTGCAGGTCGATTTGCAGATCGATCAGCCTTGATTCGGCAAGCGCAGGGCGTGCCTCCCGCCACAGAAGCGACCATGCGGCCGGCGAAATTGTGGCGCTTGCACCACGTCGCGGCTTGACGACACAAGCCGCACTTACCACTGGCCGAGCAGGTTGAGGCTGCGTCTTCTGCTCCAGTCGCCGCGGGCGATCTGCGCCGCTCTGACGATGCAGCGGTCGCTCGGCGGCTGGCCGCAGCGATCGGATCGCTCGCAATCGCCACAGGTAAAATCGGGTCGCCGCCGTAGCGCCGCCACCGCCCTTGCAAAGCCGGCAAAGACGCCTTGGATTGCCCTACGCATGGCTGTTCTCCTTCCCAGCCTATTTATCGGCCGCGCCCATTGCGGGCGCTTTGATGCATATCAATTCGGGGCGCGACCGGGCCGATGAAATTGCAACCCAGTTATTCGCCGGCGAGCAGTGCCCGTTGATCTGGATCAAAGCGCCGGGACGCCCGATCGCCGATTTTTGCTTTCAAGTCAATTTGTTCGCCAAACGACAAAAGAGCAAAGAGGAGGAGCAGATGCCCGATTTGCATCCCCGTGCAAGCCCCTGGCACATGCTCGACGGCATGAGGCAATGGTGGCGGAATTGGCAGGCAAATTCCCGCGTCGCGGAGCTAGCCTGCTGCGGAGACTACGAAGTCGAGCGCATGGCGCGCGACCTGGGCATGCCGGCGTCCGAACTTCGCGAGCTCGCCGACCACGGACCCGAGGCCGCCGATCTTTTGCTCCGCCGCATGGCTGCGCTCAATCTCGACAGCAACGAGGTCGGCACGACAGCGCCGGGCACATTGCAGGATCTGCAACGGCTTTGCACCCTGTGTGAAAGTCACCGGCGGTGCGCACGCGACCTCGGCCGTGCTCCGGACAACAAGGCGTGGGAAGATTACTGCCCGAACGTGGCGATGCTGAAGCTTCTGGATTCCTTGCCGTGGGCGTCGCGCAGCGAGTGGTAGTCGCTGCCATTCTTCCTACTGCGCCACGACGGCATCGTAGATATCCTCTTCCTGCGCGGTATGGATGCGCACCAGGGCCTCGATCGCCTCGATCACGCGCTGAGCATCGCGGATGAGATAGCGGTCGATCTTCTCCGACGGCAGGTCCTCGACAATACGGGCGAGCAGCCGCGCCAGGTGCAGGATTTCGCGGTGCGCCCGGCTCATGGCGGAGAGACCATGGCCGTCCATGAGAATCTTCGCCAGCCGCGGATAGACGTTGCCTTCGTCGTCGCGCTCGTGCTCGACCACCTGCTCCTGGGTGATTTTGTTAGCCTCCACGATCAGCCCCGTGGCGCCATCGGGCGTGGCATCGTCGAGCGCGTCGGCGATCGCCTGCAGGCGGTCTAGACCGCGCATGAGGGCAACATGGTCGTGGTGCATTTCACGTCCCACGGCCGCCGGGATAGTGCGGCGGACGTGACTGTGGGCCGGGTTCAGAGCGCGTAGCGCATTGAGAATTACCGCCACGTCGATCACCTCTTGCACGATCGCCGCCGGCACCGGCAGGAGCCAACCTGCCGTCGCCGCCAGCATGGCGAGCGCCGACAGGCTCATGCCGACGACGATGCTCTCCACGGCGATCCGGCGCGCCCGTTGCGCGATCGCGATCGCATCGCCGACCCGGTCGAGGCGGTCGGCGAGGATCACCACGTCGGCCGCCTCGGACGAGGCGCTGGCGCCGCGCGCGCCCAGCGCAATCCCGACGTCGGCCGACGCCAGAGCCGGAGCGTCGTTGATGCCGTCGCCAACCATGACGGTCGGGTTGAGGCGCTGTTCGGCACGCACGGCATCGACCTTGTCGGAGGGAACACGATCGGCCAGCACGGCATCGAGATCGAGGGCGACGCCGATCGCCTGCGCGGCGGCGGCCCGATCGCCGGTGACCATCACGATGCGCGCGACGCCGGCGGCGCGCAGCATGCGAATGGCATGCGGCGTGTCCGGGCGCAGCTCGTCGGCGAGCAACAGCGCGCCGATCGGCCGGCCCTCGACGGCGATGAACACGATCAGCGCCGACCGCCACGAGGCCCGCCGTATCGCCCGTTGCGCCCATGCGGTGCTGCGCTGGCGCGCCAAGATCATGTCGGGAGAACCCGCGGTCACGCGCCTTCCGTCGATGACGCCGTGCAATCCCGAGCCCATTGATTCATGCACTTCGTCCGGCACTTTCAGCGCCATGCCGCGCTCGGCCGCGGCCTGCACGATGGCCGCGGCGAGCACATGCTGCGAGGCCTGTTCGAGGGAAGCGCCCAGCATCAGCACCTCGTCGGCGTTCTCACCCGGCGCGGCCTCGATGGAGAGAAGCCGCGCGCCGCCGACGGTGAGCGTCCCGGTCTTGTCGAACAGCACAGTGTGCGCGCGCGCCAGCGCCTCGAGCGGGCCGCCGCCCTTGACCAGGATGCCGCGCCGCGCCGACTGGGCGACGCCGGCGATGAAGGCCACCGGCGCCGCCAGAATGAGTGGGCACGGCGTGGCGGCCACGAGCACCGCGAGGCTGCGAATGAGGTCGCCGGAGATCAGCCAGGCAACGAAGGCGATGGCGAGCGTGAGCGGCAAGAACACCAGCGCATAGCGGTCGGCGAGCCGCACGAATGGCGCCTTGGCGGTTTGCGCCGCGGTCACCAGGCGTACGATTCCCGCATAGGTGCTTTCGCCGGCCACGGCCGACGCGGTCATTTCAAAGGTCTCGCCGGCGTTCAGCGAGCCGCTGAACGTGGCGGTTCCTCTGGCCTTGACCACCGGGATCGGTTCGCCGGTCAGCGCCGATTCGTCGATCGTCGCCACGCCCGACGTGACGACGCCGTCGACCGGAACGACTTCGCCGGCCCGCACCAGGAGCCGGTCGCCGATGGCAATGCCCCCGACCGGAACGTCCTCGATGCCGTGATCGACGCGGCGATGGGCAATACGCGGCGCCCGATCGAGCAGCGAGCGCAGGCCATGCTCGGCGCGCGCAACGGCGATCTCCTCAAGCACATTGCCGCCGGAATACATCAGCGCCACGACGGCGCCCGCCAACGGCTGGCCAAGCGCGAGCGCGGCGCTCATCGACAAAAGCGCGATCGCATCGACGCCGAACCGTCCGGCCAGAATGTCCCGCAGCATCGAGACCGCGAGGCCCGCTATGACCGGAGCGGTCGCCAGCGTCCAGCAAACATCGGCGAGAGCCGGTCGGCCGGCAAAATGCGCGAAAATTCCCGCGGCCAATCCCGCAATGGCAATCGCGACGAGCGCCCACCGCAAGATGCGCTCAAGGGACATCGGCCTGCTCCGCATTGGCCATTGGTCGGTACCACGGCCATTCGTAGCCGCTACGTCAGGCGGCGCATTTGAGAGAGATCAAAGATATACCCACAAAGGGCTACCGCCGCGAGCAACCGCGGCAAGACGCGGCGAGCAGGCTCGACCGCCGGCTATTTTTTGATATTGCCGTCGGCGTCGAACTGGCTGACATAGGCCCAAAGGTCGTTGACCTGCTGCTCGTTCTTGACGCCGGCGAAGATCATTTTGGTGCCGGGCACCTTGGCCCTGGGATCTTTTATGTAGTCCTTAAAAGTCGCCTCGCCCCAGACAATGCCCGAATTCTTGTTGGCGTCGGAATAGCTGAAATTTGGCACCGTGCCGGCCTTGCGGCCGTCGAGCCCGTTGAGCTCGGGACCGATCTTGGTCTGCGCGCCGGGGCCGATGGCGTGGCAGGCCAGGCACTGGTTGAACACGGCTTTGCCCTTTTGGGCATCTTGCGCCATGGCGACTGCCGTCGATGCGACGAGCAACGCGGTCGCAGCGACCGAGCTTTTCATCATATTGCTTCTCCCTGCCCTTTGTCTGCGTGCAGCGTGATCGCCGCCTTCGGCGCGCCGGTTACTTGATAAAACTCAGATATGACGCCAGCGCGTCAATCTGGTTCTCCGACAATTTGTCGGCGATGTCGGGCATCGGCGGCCCCGCGGCCGCATGATAACCCTCGGCCCACTGCTCGAGCCGCCGCTTCAAATACGTGTAGGCCAGCCCTCCCAACCGCGGAATTTGCCTGACCCCCTCGGCATTCGGGCCATGACAGACGACGCAGGCCACGATGTTGTCATCCGGCATTCCCTCCTGATAGATCGATCGGCCGGCGGCGACAAGCTGCCGGTCGCCGTCATTGGCCGCCTTGGGCGACAGGTTCGAATAATAGATCGCCAGATCGCGCGCCGCCTGGCGGCTGAGATTTGTCGCGGCCCCCCACATATACATTTTCGAAAATGGATTGTCGCGGGTGTGCCCCCTGAAATCGACGATCTGGTTTTCGATGTAGCGACCCCTTTGTCCGGCCAATCGGGGCGCGGGCGTATAGCCCTGGCCCGATCCGCCGTGGCACCAGTTGCAATTCCGGATGGCGAGATTCTCCGCATGCCCTGCCAGAACGGCAGCGGTGGAGAAAGCAATCGCCATGACCGCGATCTTTAGCCGGACGTAGCTCATGACCTCAATTCCACGCTCTCTGCCTCTCCTCGCCGGCGACGTGCCGAACCGATCGCTACTTCAGATAACTGACATAGGCCGCCACCGCCTCGATCTGCGACTTGGTGAGGCTGTGCGCCACCGGGCTCATGATCGCCGAGGTGTCCGGCTTGGCCGGATTCTGTCCGCGTTCCTTGCCCCAATTCACCAGCTCCTTGATGACGTAGGGATAGAGTTGCCCGGCCAGCCGCGGAATTTGCCCGCTGCCGGTGGCCTCCGGCCCGTGACAGGCGGCGCATGCCGCGACATTGGCGTCGGGAATGCCGTCCTGGAAAATCTTTCTTCCCGTGGCGACGAATTGCATGGGCGCGCCGCCAATGGGCTTGGGATTGAGGCTCCTGAAATGCGCGGCAAGCGCCGCGATCACTCCCGTGCTCAAGGAATGCGCCACGTTGAACATGATATTGTTGGTGCGGCGGTGCTCGATGAAGGCCCGCAACTGATTTTCCAGATACTCGGTTTGCTGGCCGGCAAGCCGCGGGATCGGAAAATATCCGTCATAGCCTTGCGCCTGCGGCCCATGACAGTCTTTGCAATAACCGATCTTGCCCTGAACGCCGCCCGGCGCCGCCGCGTCGCCGGCGCGGCAAGCCCCGATCGAAGCAACGCTCAGGAACGCCAACGACAAAGCGAAACCGACCGCGCCGGCAATGCGGCGCCTAAGCCGATCGTGCCGGGGTTTCGCATCGCTTCGTCGGACGCTTAAGTCCATTGTTGCCCAGCCGGTTCGGATCGCATCGCGACAGCGCACGGCATCACTCCAGATAACTGACATAGGCCGCGACCGCTTTGATCTGCGGCTCGCTCAAGCCGTGCGCGATCGGTTCCATGATCGCCGAGGTATCCGGATTGTTCGGATCCTGGCCGCGCTCCTTGTCCCAATTCGTCAATTTGCTCGACACGTAGTCGAACAGCTGGCCCGCCAACCGCGGAAACGCGCCGTTGCCCTTGGCCTCCGGACCGTGGCAGGAGGCGCACGGCGGCACATTGGCGGAAGGAATTCCCTCTTCGAAGATTTTCTTGCCGGCGGCGACCAGATCTTTGGGTCCGCCACCGAGCGGCTTGGGATTGAGATCGTGAAAATCGGCGGCCAGCGCCGCGACCATCGCCGGGCTCAGCACGTGGCCGACATTGAACATGATATTGTTGGTCCGCCGGCGTTCGCTGAACGCGTGCAGCTGGTTTTCCAGGTATTCGGTCTGCTGCCCGGCAAGCCGCGGGATCGGATAATAGCCATGAAAGCCCTGGGCCGACACGCCGTGGCAGACCTCGCAATAGGCAAGCTTGGCGGCGACTTCCTTGGTGTCTTCCGCGCGCGCAGCCGGCAGCAGCACCAGCACCAGCGCCGCGGTTGACAAGATCAGATGCGAGCCGACGATCTTCATGTTGCTGGCTCCAAGCCGCCGCCCTCACCAATCGGACGCCCACATGTGAAGGTTCAGCCCCACCTTGACCATCTGCATGCTCTGCTTGGTGTTGACGATACCGGTAAAGCCGTTGATCGAATCGGTCATGAACACGTTGTCGCGGCCGAAGCCGTAGTAGTCGTATTCGACGTTGATCGAGAACGGCCCCCAGAAGGCCCAGTCCACGCCGCCACCGGCGACGAAGCCGGTGCGCGTGTCGAGACCCTGGAAGCTGAACGGCGTGCCGGTGATGCTGCCGATGACATTGGTCTGGTCGCCCGACCAGGCCACGCCGCCTCGGGCGTAAAGCAGCACTCGATCAAAGGTGACGCCGAACCGTGCGGTGACGCTGGGGATGAAATCGGACTTGATACTGACGGTGCCGATATCGCCGGGATTGCCCATTGGAAAAGCTACCGTTGTGCTGCTCTTCATGGTCGACCCGGAGACGGCGGCTTCAACGCCGAGCACCAGATTGGAATAGAATTGATAGTCGCAGCCGATCTGGCCGCCGGCCACTAGGCCGGTTTCGGTCAGATTCGTGGTGGTGACGCCGACCGTGGTACCCGGACCGAGCACCGAGTCCTGCGCCAGCCCGACCGGATCGGTGATATCGCGGCGTTGAGTCGCGCCGCCGACATGGGCGCCGCCGTAGCAGCCGGTCCAGGCGAACGGCTGGAGCGGCGGTGCTTTGAGCGGCGGTACCGCAAGATCCGCGGCGAACGCTGAAGTCGTCAGCAGCGAAACCGCGGCACTCAGGAGTAATATTGCTTTCATGGCGGACTCCTAAAAGTTTCGTGGGCTGCTACATCGCCACCCACGCATAGAGGAACAGCGTGTTGTTGCCCTTGGCGCCGACCGTGGTGCCGTCGAACTTGTCGTAGTAGATGTATTGCAGCCCGATGCGGGCGTTGAACCATGGCCAGCCCGGCGCAAAGTTGCTGACGAACGGGATGTAGGCGACCTCGGCGATCCAGCCGTCGCTGTTCGGACTGAAGCCGGAGGCAAGTCCGGCATACAGCAGCGGATCGGGGCTGCCCCAGGTGTTGAAATACTGGCCGGTGAACACCAGCCGATTCTTGTTGCCGTAGGCGAGCGACATGTAGGCGCGCGCTTCGTTGAGATCGTTGGTCAGATTGGAGGTGAGTCCGTTGGGGAAGCTGGCATCGAGCTTCTGGTATTCGTGGATATAGGTGCCGCGCAGCGTGAACCAGTAATTGTCGCCCTGATACTGGTACTGCGAGTCGACGCCGATGTCGGTGAATTTGTCGGTCTGCGAGAACGTCGTCGTGTTCAGCGTTCCGGGCATGGTCCATGGATGGACGTCGGTGATCATGCCGAACGTTCCGATCTCGAACCAATTGTTGCCCCAATGCGGTTCGAAGGCGACGCGCCAATAGGGCGCGAAATCGAACGTTCCCGGCGCGGTGAACGGATCGGTGCCGAGATCGTTCTGGGCGGCGAAACCGAGCGTGCGGTACGCCGTAGCCTCAAGGTACAGCGTGTCGTTGATATAGGCATAGGCGCCGACGCTGCCGACATGCGCCGCGAAGGCGCCGTCGATGATCGCGGCGCTGGCCGGCTTCGGCGCAATGGTCGACGCGGCATAAGGGAAGGCCCAAGCCGGCGTCGTATTCCACGGATCCTGGACGGTGGGGTTGTTGTTGGCGGTGATGCCGTAGGTGATGCTGGTGCGGCCGATCGCCGTCGAATCGGCATAACGGATGTCGGTGTTGTCCCAGGTCCAGGTTTTGGCGGCGAACGGATCGCTGCCGAAGCCGCCCGGTCCCGGCGCGTTGTAGGTCACTTGCGCGAAGGCACCGAGATGGTCGGTGATAGCGCCGCCCCAGAAGAAGCTCAGCGGCGAGGCCACGACATTGTCGTTGGCATTGTACGGCGCCGTCGGCGGCGGCTGCGGCACCTGCGTGTGGGTGAAGCCGACGATGGCCATCATCGAGATCGGCGGCACCCAAATCTTCTTCTTGTCGCTTGAGTCGGAATCCTCGGGGAAGAGCGTGGTACGATAAGGGCCGCCGCCATAGGTATAGCCGCCGATCTTGAAGCGCCGGCCGAACGGGGTGAGCCCGGCAAAATCGGTATGGCAGGTGCCGCAGGGTTGCCCGGTCTGCCGCGCAAAGCTCGGCAGCGCTTGCACCGGGGGCGCGTGTCCGAGCACGAACAATCCGGCGAAAAGGACAACCGCCATCGCCTGCGACAGCAGCCCGCAATATCGCGGCGTGCAACAGAACGGACTGCGCTTGGCCGTCATCATGTGCACCACCCAGCGCTTCGCGCGCGGCGATTCTACGGGGGCAGATTCACCTTAAAAAGCCCGACCAGAGTCGGCCATCGAAAAACCCGGCAGCGGCAGACTTTTCACGGTCATGATGCATTTTCGCAACACAGACTTGACCGATGCGACCATTGCGCTTTCCGCGTCGCTTCCGGCGACACGCGCCGTCATTCGATATCGAATTTCACGGCCGTTCGTGAAAACCGTGCCCGCGCCCGGCGCTGCGGATTGATGTGGGTCAATGCTGCTTGGGGACGAACGAGAAAGGATAATTCTCCCGGTCGCGGCATCGAACAGAGGCCGTTACGGGCAGGGCAGGCGGCGCGGGCTACGGGGGCACGTACCCGCGTCGTCTCGCCCATGTTTCGTATGGCCCCCTCCCCCGCACTATCAACTCAATAGTGACGACATTTTCCGCCCCACCGCGCTTCGCGCTGGGACGCAAGATGTGACAGAATTTGCCCGGCAAGCGGACGGCCGCAACGCGAAAGGCAATCTGAATGGCGCGTAACCCCCGCATCGCCGTCATCGGCGGCGGCATCGGCGGGCTCGCCGCGGCGCTGGCGCTGGAGCGGCGCGGCGCCGAAGTGGTGGTGCACGAGCAATCGGGCGCGTTGAGCGAGATCGGCGCCGGGCTCAATCTCACGCCCAACGCGGTCAAGGCGTTGCGCGCGCTCGGCCTCGAAGACGCCGTCCAGGGCATCGCATCGGAAACCGATTTTCTCAATATCCGCAGCTGGAAGAGCGGCCGCTACATTTCGCGCACCAAGCGCGGCGATTTCCGCCAAAAATTCGGCGCGCCGAATCTGTCCGTGCACCGCGCCGACCTGCTCGAGGTTTTGGCCGCGGCGCTGAAGACCACGCAGCTCAACTTCGGCGCCCGCTGCGTCGGCGTCGACGGCGGCGCGCGCCTTGCGACCGCGCGCTTTGCCGACGGCAGCACGATCGAGGCCGACGTCGTGGTCGGCGCCGACGGCATTCATTCGGCGGTGCGCGAAAGCCTGTTCGGCATGGACAAGCCGCGCTTCACCGGCTGCATCTGCTGGCGCGGCATGGCGCCCGTCGAGCAGGTGCCGGAGGACATCGACAGCAAAAACGGCGCCATGTGGATGGGGCCGCATGGCCATGTCGTGCATTATCCGGTGCGCCGCGGCGAGTTGTTGAACATCGTCGCCCATATCGACAGCGACGCCTGGACCGAAGAGTCGTGGACGCGGCAATGCGACGTGTCCGAAGTGATGACGACCTATGCGGCGTGGCATCCGGCGCTGCGGCGGCTCTATCGGTGCAGCGAGCGCTGGTACAAATGGGCGCTGTACGATCGCGATCCGCTGCCGCGGTGGAGCGTCGGCCGCGCCACGCTGCTCGGCGATTCCGCGCACGCCATGCTGCCCTATCTCGGCACCGGCGCCGGCATGGCGCTGGAAGACGCCTGCGTGCTCGCGGCCGAGATCGCGCACGGCGGCGACGATCTCAATGTAGCGCTGTTGGCCTACGAGCGGGCGCGCGTGCCGCGCACCAAGGCAGCCGTGCTCGGCGCCCGCGCCCGCGCCAAGGAAAATCACCTCGCCTCGCCGTGGGCGCGGCTCAAGCGCGACGTCAAATTCGCGCTGCGCGAGCGCTTCGGCAAGGACGACACCGTGTTCAAGGTCGGCTGGCTGTACGATTACGACGTCGGGCGTGAGCTTTCGTAGCTTTTGTAAGGTGGGCAAAGCGAAGCGTGCCTACGCGGCTGCGCTCAGCCCACCCTACAAAACTACAAGACGCGGCGGCGGATCGCGGCAATGAAACGCTCCATCGCGCCTGGCTCATAAGCGCGCCGCGGCAGCGCACCCCAGACCGGCTTCGGCCAGGCCGCGTCGTCCTTGCGCCGCGCCACGACGTGAATGTGCAGCTGCGGCACAATATTGCCGATCGCCGCGACGTTGAGCTTGTCACAACGTGTCTCGTCCTTCAGCACCCGCGACACCAGCGCGAGCTCGTTCATCAGCACCGCCTGCTCGCCGCCGAGATCGATGATCTCGCTGACACCGGCGCGCCGCGGCACCAGGATGAGCCACGGGAAATTGGCATCGTTCATCGCCAGGAGCCGCGACAGAGCGAGGTCGCAAACCGGCACCGTGTCGGCGGCAAGCTGAGGATGCAGGGACCAGCCGATTTCGGACGCTTCTGCCTCACGCGTCATTCGCCTACGTGTCGACGTATTCGGCGATGCTGGTCGGCGCCGGCACGGCCAAGCCGTCAGCCTTGAGACCGTCGACATGGAAGCGAATGGCGTCGCGGATCTCGGCTTCGACCTCGGCAACCGTTGCCCCGGTCGCCACACAGCCGGGCAGGTCCGGCACATAGGCGGAATAGTTGTCTGCAGCCTTCTCGATCACGATCGCGTAACGCATCCCAAATATCCAAAAATATTGAGCTTTGTGGCCATTCAACCTTGTCGGTTCGTTGCGCACAAGCGCACCCCCGCCGGCGCTTGCTTTCAAGGCTTTCCCGGCCAATATAGTGCCCGGGAGGTTGGCGGTGGACGAGCCACTCGCCAACCGGGTCAGGTCCGGAAGGAAGCAGCCCTAACGAGCGCGGTTCGGGTCGCTCGTCAGCCTCCCACCTCATGAGAAATGTAGCCCGGATGGAGCGGAGCGTAATCCGGGAGCGACCGACCCGCTCGCGCGCCCTCCCCCGGATTTCGCTCCGCTCCATCCGGGCTACGTTTGGTCAGTAATGAACGACGCAACGACATCGACCGGCTCCTACCGCGTGCTGGCGCGCAAATACCGGCCGGCGACCTTCGCCGACCTGATCGGCCAGGACGCCATGGTGCGCACGGTGTCGAACGCCTTCGAGGCCGGCCGCATTCCGCAGGCCTGGATCCTCACCGGCGTACGCGGCGTCGGCAAGACCACGACGGCGCGCATTCTGGCGCGCGCGCTCAATTACGAATTGCCCGACGGCTCCGTCACCGGCCCGACCATCACGATGCCGGTCATCGGCGTGCACTGCCAGGCGATCATGGATTCGCGCCATCTCGACGTCATCGAGATGGACGCCGCCTCGCATAACGGCGTCGACGACGTGCGCGCGATCAACGAGGCGGTGCGCTACGCGCCGGTCTCGGCGCGCTACAAGGTCTATATCCTCGACGAAGTGCACATGCTCTCGGGCGCCGCCTTCAACGCGCTGCTCAAGACATTGGAAGAGCCGCCGGCCCACGCCAAATTCATTTTCGCCACCACCGAGATCCGCAAGGTGCCGATCACGGTGCTGTCGCGCTGCCAGCGCTTCGACCTGCGCCGGGTCGATGCGGCGCTGTTGGTGCAGCACCTGCAGGCGATCGCGGCCAAGGAGAGCATCACCGCCGAGCCCGAGGCGCTGGCGCTGATCGCGCGCGCCGCCGAAGGCTCGGTGCGCGATTCGCTCTCGCTGTTCGATCAGGCGATCGCGCACGCCGGCACCGAGTCAGGTGCTGGCAACTCAACAATGGTCGCCGGCCCGGTGCGCGCCGAGGACGTGCGGCAGATGCTCGGCCTTGCCGATCGCACCAGAGTCATCGACCTGTTCGAAGCGCTGATGCGCGCCGACATCGCGCGGGCGCTACAGGAACTGCGCGACCAGTACGACACCGGCGCCGATCCGGCCATGGTGCTCGGCGATCTCGCCGAGTTCACTCATTTCGTCACCCGGGTGAAAGTCGTCCCGGCGGTGGCCGAAGATGTATCGCTGACCGAAGCCGAGCGCACGCGCGGCCGCGCCTTTGCGGCAAAATTGTCCATGCGCGTGCTGGCGCGCACCTGGCAGATGCTGCTCAAGGGCATCGCCGAGGTCGAGGCCGCCGGCCGCCCGGTCGCCGCCGCCGAGATGGTTTTGGTCCGTATCGCCTACGCCGCCGACCTGCCGACCCCCGACGAAGTCATCCGCTCGCTCGGCGACAGCGCGCGCGGCAACGGCTCCGGCGCCACGGCGTCGGCGCCGGCGTCGCGCGCCGAGATGCCGGCGCGCTCGGAAATGCCGCGCGGCGGCGGGGGCGGCGGGGGCGGCGGCACGCGTGGTCCGCTGGCCTCGGCGGCGCCGCTGCAGGAACCGGTCGCCCGCGGCGCCGAGGACGATGCGCCGGCCCGCGCGCTCAACCGCTTCGAGGATTTGATTGCGCTCGCCGCCGAAAAACGCGACGTCTCGTTGAAGAGCGCGCTGGAACGCGATGTCCGTCTTGTTCGTTTCGAGGACGGCCAGATCGAGATCGGCCTTGAGGCCGGCGCGGCGAAGACGCTGGTCGGCGATCTGTCGAAAAAGCTGCACGACTGGACCGGCCGGCGCTGGATGGTCGTGGTGTCCGCCGAGCCGGGCGCGCCGTCGCTGCGGGCGCAGGCCGAAGAGCGCAAGGCCCAGCTCAAGAGCGACGTGCGCAGCGATCCCCTGGTACAGGCAGTGCTGACGCGTTTCCCCGGCGCCGAAATCGTCGAGGTGCGTCCACCCGCCGGCACCGACGACGTGCCGGAAATACCAGACAACGAGAGCGACCTCGATGCCTGATTTTCTCGGCCTGATGAAGCAGGCCGCCGAATTGAAATCGAAGATGGAAGCGATGCAGGCCGAGCTCGACCGCGTTGAGGTCGAGGGCACGGCCGGCGGCGGCATGGTGACGCTGAAAATTTCCGGCAAGGGCGATCTGCGCAGCGTCCATGTCGACGACTCGCTGCTCAGGCCCGACCAGAAGGAAATCGTCGAAGATTTGATCGTGGCCGCGCACGCCGATTCCCGCCGCAAGCTTGAAGTTCTGCTGCAGGACAAGATGCAGGCGATGACCGGCGGCCTGCCGCTGCCACCCGGCCTGAAATTGTTTTGATGCCTTCCGTCGCCGCCGGCCCCGAGATCGAACGCCTGATCCAGCTGTTGGCGCGGCTGCCCGGGCTTGGGCCGCGCTCGGCGCGGCGCGCCGCTTTGTTTCTGATCAAGAAGCGCGAATTGCTCATGGCGCCGCTCTCCGCGGCGTTGCAGGCGGCGATGGAGAAGATCGAGATCTGCCGCGTCTGCGGCAACATCGATACGCAGAACCCGTGCGCGGTGTGCACCGATGCGCGGCGCGAGCCGTCCATGATCGTGGTGGTGGCCGACGTCGCCGATCTGTGGGCGCTGGAACGCGCCCGCGCCATCAATGCGCGCTATCACGTGCTCGGCGGCACACTGTCGCCGCTCGACGGCGTCGGCCCGGACGACCTGACCATCGATGCGCTGGTCAAGCGCGCCCATGACCCGGCGGTGAACGAAATCATCCTGGCGCTCAACGCCACCGTCGACGGCCAGAGCACCGCCCACTACATCACCGACCTCCTGCACGGCGCCGACGTCAAGGTGACGCGGCTCGCCCACGGCGTGCCGGTCGGCGGCGAGCTCGATTATCTCGACGAAGGCACGCTGGCGGCGGCGATCCGCAGCCGGACGCCGTTTTAGGGGCGAATGGGAATAAGAGGGGCGAATGGCGAGTAGCGAATGGCGAATGGCGCGACTTGCTTCCCTATTCGCCACTCGCCATTCGCTTATTCGCCAATCACTGCCTGCAAAATAGTCAGCCACCGCCCGCGGTGCGACCACGCCAAGCCATAGAACCGTGAACCGAAACCGAATCCGCACAATTCCGCCATTTCCGGAAGTTGGCCCGCGGTTTGCATAGCCACAGGCGGCGATCTCGGTCTCACTCGTCGTGTTGAATGAGGTTGCTGGAGCCCCCGGAGATCCCGGCACCGGGGGCTCTATTATTTTCTGGACCCCCTCACCTGCCCGACCCTTGCTTGCGCCAGCCGCCCGTGCGGTGCACATCATTGCCGCCCGTTTGAGCAAGGTGCGCGCATGGCCGACGACGTTCCGTTCGACAAGTCTTTCGATCTTGAGCCGGACACGGTGAAAGAGGTGGCGCCGCTGGTGCGCGCGGTGGCGGCCAACAATCCCAGTCCGTTCACCTTCAAGGGCACGGTCAGCTACATCATCGGCCGCGGCAAGGTGGCGATCCTCGATCCCGGCCCGGACGACGACGGCCACGTCGCGGCGCTGCTCGACGCCGTGCGCGGCGAGGCCGTGACGCACATTTTCGTCACCCACACCCATCGCGACCATTCGCCGGCGGTGCCCAAGGTCAAGGCCGCGACCGGCGCAAAAGTTTTCGCGCAAGGTCCGCACCGGCTCGCGCGGCCGCTGCATATCGGCGAGACGCGCCGGCTCGATGCTTCCGCCGACATGGACTTTCGCCCCGACGTCGCGCTGCCCGACGGCGAAGTAGTGAGCGGCCATGGCTGGACGCTCGAGGCGCTGACCACGCCCGGACACACCGCCAACCACATGGCGTTCGCGTTCAAAGAATCCGATTTGATCTTCTCCGGCGATCACGTCATGGGCTGGTCGACCACCATCGTGGCCCCGCCCGACGGCGCCATGAGCGACTACATGGCCTCGCTGCACAAGCTCGGCACACGCAGCGAGCCGCTCTACCTGCCCGGCCACGGCAACCCGATCCGCGATGCGCAGCGTTACGTCCAGCATCTGATCGCGCACCGCCACGGCCGCGAAGCCTCGATCCTGCACCGGCTCGGCAAGGGCGAGGCCGACATCCCGACCATCGTCAAAGCCATCTATATCGGCCTCGATCCGCGCCTTGTCGGCGCCGCCGGACTTTCCGTGCTGGCGCATCTGGAGGAACTGGTGGCGCGCGGCGCCGTCGTCACCGACCGGCCGGCCTCGATCAACGGCACTTATCGCCTGGCGGTCGGCTTCCCCGGCGCCTGAGGTTTTGTCGTCGGCGCCGGCGCGGGCGAAGGCTTGCGCGGCGCCGCCAGCACGTCGTCGATGTCGCTGATCAGGTTGCGCACCCGCGCCGCATTGGTGCCGAGATCGTGGCGGCCGTAGCGCGACGCCGAGCGTACGTCGATGCGCGTGCCGTCGCTGGTCGAGCGCACCCGCACCACCACGTCGTCGCGGAAGCCGAGGATCGGCGTGCGCGCGATCGCCTCGATGAAGCCGTCGCGCGGCGCCGGCCCCGGCGGCGCCCGCGTGTCGAGCGGGCGCAGCGCGCTGCCCTGCGGCGGCCGCGCGTCGACGATGCGCCATTTGCGCTTGATGATGACCTTCATCGCCGCGTCGTAGGCTTCCTGCGGCGTCGAGTCGGTGAGGTCGGGCTCGATGTCGGAATAGGCGGCGTGCTGCAGCTCGGCGGCGTAGAGGCCCGCATAGGTGATCGGATTGGCGTCGCGCGGCCGCAAGCGCGCGATGACCTCGAACCGCGGCGGATCGATCGGGTCGGTGGTGACGTCGTAGATCGCCGGCAGCTGATAGCCCTTAATGCCGAGGTAGAGCGGATAGGCGATCAGCGCGAAACCGATGCATAAGGCGGTGGCCGCTTCCTTGGCCCCGCCGACGCCTTCGAACCAGATCACGATCGCGGCGCCGATGGCCATCAGGATCGCGACCACCGCGAGCACCAGCGCGCCGGCCAGCGTCGACAATGCCGGCACGATTTCGAGCGCGCCCGAGCGCACGACGATGACGGCGATCAAGGTCGCGGCCAGCGAGAACAGCGCCACGCGGCGCGCCCAGATGGCGAGCCGCGATGGCGGTTCCTCAATGGTTCGGCGTCGCACCATCGCTCTGCGCTTTCATTTTTGCCCCGCCGCGGTTGTTCCGTCGGCCGGCGACGGATCGCCCGGCGCGGCTTTGCCGCTTGTCGCTCCGCCCGCCGAGTTTGTCCCGCTGGCCGAAACCGTCCTGCCGGCCGGAGCCGTGGCGCTTGCCGGGGCGCAAATCTGCTGCAGCGCCGCCCAATCCGCCGCGCCGATGAGCGGCGCGGTGGCGCCGGCCGGCGCCCTCGCATTGATCGCGGCGACGCGATCCTTGGTGTCCGGATGGTCTTCGAGAATTTTGATGCCTGCATCCTTGTCGGCGGCGACTCGCGCCAGGATGGTGGCCAGCGCGCGCGGATCGCCGCCCAATTTGCCCATCAGGGCGACGCTATAGGCGTCGGCCGCCGCCTCGGCCCGGCGCGAATAGGACGAACGCAGCACGGTCTTGGCGGCGATCACCACCGCGCCGCCGCCGACGAAATCGCCGAGCATCATGCCGAACAGGAACGACAGTCCGGCGGCCTGCAGCACGGTGCGCGTGCCGTCGCGGTGCGCGACATGGCCGATCTCGTGCGCTAGCACGCCTGCGACCTCGTCCGGCGATTGGGCGCGATCGATCAGTCCCTGGAATGCGTAGATGTGGCCGCCGGGCAGCGCGAAGGCGTTGAAATCCGTTCGCCGCACCACGTCCACCCGCAACGGATAGGGCAACGCCGCCGCGGTCTTGAGCTTGCCGACCAGCTTGTCGAGCGCGGCCTGGCCCGCCGCGCCGATGGCGCCGGTGCCGCAGACGAAGGCCGCGCCGAGATGTTTGGTGTCCAGCGTGGCGCGGATCTGCTGGTCGACGGCGTTGCCGAGTCTTTGCTCGACCGAGATCGGAACGAGCGGCGTCAGGCGGGTGGCCAGCACCGGCACGCCGACGATGGCGGTGACGATCAGCGACACCACGGCGGCGAGGCTCAAAGCCACCACCTTGCGCCGCAGCGCCCGTTCGGCGGCGCCGCTGCGGTCGAGCGTGACGGCGCGATCCTCGATCGCGGCGGCGAGCGCGGCATCGCGGATTTCCAGCCGCGCCAGCAAGGTCTCGCCGTGGCGGCCGAGCCGCAACACGCCGTCGGGCGCCGACTGCCGCCGCAGCTCGGCATAAAGCCATTCGTCGAGCAGGCGCTGGTCCGCACCGAAGATCCGCAAACCCGCCGCGCCGGCTTCGACCACGACATCGTTGCGCGCGCTGCAGGTGCCGTCGAAATAGATGGCGGGGCCCTTTGGCGTCGCCGCGGTCTCGGCTGCGGGCGCGTCGGCGGTGAGCGTCATCGCTAGATGCCTCCGACGCCGAGCGCGTCGGCCAGACCTTCGCCGAGCGCCGAGCTTGCCGTGCCGGTGGCGCGCACGCCGTCGAGCGCCGCTTCGCCGGTCAATTCGGCGGTCTGCGCGCCAAGCCGCCACAACCCCGCCGCCACGATCACCTGATAGACGGTCGAGGACCCGAGCATGACGACGACATAAAGCAGGACCGAGATCACGCCGGTGGCCAGCTGGGTGAGGACGGCATTATGCGCCAGGCCGACGATGCCGAGGACGGTGAAGACGGTCATCCCGCCCATGATCCCTGCCAGCAGACTGAGCAGAAAAAGATAAAGCATGAGGCGCAGATAGACCCGGTACACCTGCCCGATGCGCAGCCGCGACGTGACGGCGACCGCGCCGAAGCGCAGTCCCGAAATCCACCAGCGCAGCTTTATCGCCTGGAACAGCGGATAGCACAGCGGCAGCGCGATCAGGCTCGACGAGAGCGCAAAGAGTGCAACGCCGATGCCGGGCGCCAGCATTTGGCCGATCGTCTTGCCGGTCTCGGCCTCGTCGCCTTTGTCGATCAGGCGGCCGAGCGCATCCCAATCGATTGCGGCCGCGAGCACGGCGAGGGCGACAAAAATCGGCGCGACGATCAAAAGCCATATCGGCAGGCCGCGCAGAAACAATGACAGTCCCGTCCCCTCGAACCGGCCCTGCAGATCGCCGTAGCTGGTGTTGCGCATCTTGAAGCGCTCGAGGAAGGCCAACGTCCACGGATAAGCCAGCCCGAGCGTGACGATGACGATGGCCCAGCACACGAGCGCGTAAACGGCGTAACGCCACGGCGAGCCGTGCTGGTCGAAACGCAGGCCGCGAAATACCGTGCGCGTCAGCCGGTAGCGCCGCGCCCGATAGAGCGCATATTCGCCGAGCAGCGCCAACAGCGCAAAGCCGGCCAGTGCCGGCGCGAGCGTCACCATGTCCAGCTCCAGCATGGCGAGCGCAAAAACCATGTAGAGCGGGGTGAGGATGGCAAGCGCGAACAAAAAGCCGACCAGAAGCTCGGTGGCGAGCCCGTTATATTCCAGCGTGTCGCCTGAGATTTCGGTGTTCGACCAGAGAAAGCGGCGCACATCGGTGGCGAGCCAAAAGCGGTAAATGCCAAGCGTCACCACCACGAGCGCTGCGCCTTTGATGCGCAGGCGCCAATAAGCGCTCTCGTCGCCGAGGAACCGCACCGTTCCCGCGGCCGCAACCGGGCTCAAAGCTTCGGCGGTGGTCATGACGCCCCGGCAATACCCTTGAAAAACCCTCGCAATACTGCGCTTAAATCCGTGGCATGTCGCCGTGACCTTTTTGCGACGGTCCGCCTTCGCGCTCTGCGCTACGGCGGACTTGAACCCGCCGTAGCTCGCAAAAGCAAGCGTAGGCGGGTTGCGACGGTCCGCGGGCGCCGGCCCGCTTAATGGCTCCGGCCGGGGCAGGCAATGGGCGGCCTCGCGGCGGAAAAGCGATGAGCTCCGGACCAGGTCCGGAGCTCCCGAGGCTGCAACCTGACAGCCGGCAACGGCTTATTCGCCGTACCGCGAATCCCACTCGCGGAGCAACTGGGTCCGAATCTGTGGATCGGGATCGGCGCCCACGGTCTGGCCGTTGACGATCACTTTGGACTGATCGGGCAATTGCCGCGCAACGGCGGGGCCCGACAACAGCGCAACGCCCAGGGCAGACAAGACCAGCTTGGTATGGAGCGATTTCATCGTTCTATCCTCTGTGTTCGGCACCGCGCCTCACCTGTGAAACTTTTCGATGCTTCGGCAGTGCACGGGAGGAGGAGTTAGCCGGCGGGGTCTTCACAATTCGGTTTGGGCAATCGAGCAATTGATCTCAATTTTACCGACGAATTTTATTCGAACCGCAGACAGCGGGCCGCAAACCGGAGTATCGTTGCCGCCTTCAACCACGAAATAACCAGGGAGGTTACCTCATGTCGCCGCTCTCGAAGGGCCTTGCGAGTTTCGCCGTCATCGCCGTCCTGTCGGCGCCGGCCGCCGCGCAAGGCATCGTCACCCAGAAGAACATCACGCTCGAGCTGGCGCAGACCATCGCCAACGCGGCGATCGCCCAATGCCGCACCATGGGATACAAAATTTCGGTCACCGTGGTCGACCGCGAGGGCTTGGCGCTGGTCATGCTGCGCGACGACGGCGCCGGCTTGAGCACGCCCGAGGGCAGCGACCGCAAGGCCTATACGGCGCGCGCGTTCAGCCAGCCTTCGGCGGATTTCGTCAAGCGCCTGCAGGACCGGCCGGACACTATCGGCTCGCGGCACTATAGCCGCATCCTGGCGCTGGCCGGCGGGCTGCCGATCAAGGTCGGCAACGAAATCGTCGGCGCCGTCGGCGTCTCCGGCACCCCCGGCAAGGACGACGACTGCTCGCAAGCCGGCATCAACAAGGTGGCCGATCAGTTGAAGTGACGGCGTTGCTTCATCCGCCCCCGCGAAGCGGGGGAGGGGGCACAGGCGGCCTTCGGCCGCCGTACCTTGCGAAAAGAACGCCGACGCGAAGCGTCGGCTGTGGCGTAGCGCGGTGGAGGGGGCGCAAGCCTCGTCGCTTCGTTGTCGTTGAAGAACAGGCTCGCGTGCCAAGGTAAGTTTACGACGCTCGCGTTGTGACGAGGCCCGCGCCCCCTCCACCACCCTGCTGCGCAGGGTGGTCCCCCTCCCCCGCTATCGCGGTGGCGGATGAGGGATGCGTAGCCCGGATTGAGTGAAACGAAATCCGGGCTGCGCTCGCTTACTCACAATCGGCGATAGTTGGCGACCAGAGAGTTGATTTGATCGCTATTCAATTTCTTGATGTTGCTCCAATCCTCCGCGCCCATCGAGGCGCCGATAAGAACTGCGAAAACCTCTTTCCTGATTGCCGGATCGGCGACTGCATTGCGCGAAAGAAATAGTTGATAGGTGTTCGCGATGCGCTCCCAGATGGCGATTTCTTCCCCGGGATGGGTATCGCGCTTGAAGTTATCGATAGCCGTCTCGAGCGACGTCGGATCAACGTCGCTCAAGATCGCCTTGAATGCCTTGATGCGATCGACAAAGCTGTCGGGCAGCACCGGGTGCCGAATTGGCCCTTTGTGAAGCTCCGATGGATGCAGTGGTGTTTTCATGCGTCCCGCCCGGGCTATAAGCTTAGCAAGCGTAGCAAGTGTAGCCCGGATGGAGTGAAACGAAATCCGGGGCAAGCCGCATCGTCAATCTCGGATTTCGCGTTGCTCAATCGGGGCTACGCTCGCTCCACCGGAAGCGGAATCATCCGCTCGCGCGAAGCTTCGGCGCCATAGGCGATGGCGGCCAGAATGTCGTCGTGGGTGAGTTCGGGATACTCGCTGCGCAGTTGCGATTCCGGCATGCCGGAGGCCAGCAGGTCGAGGATGAGCGAGACCCATATACGCGTTCCGCGCACGCACGGTCTGCCGCCGCACACCGCGGGGTCGATGCTGATCCGCTCCAACGGGTTGGCCATGTCCGAAACCTTTCAATCACCGCAATATGGATAGCATCGCGCCAAGTGACAATGTCGCCGCGCCGCTGCCGCGGGCGTAGCTCAGCAAGCGTATCCCGGATTGAGTGAAACGAAATTCGGGGCCAGCCTCACGGTCACCCGGATTTCGCGTTGCTCAATCGGGGCTACGCTCGCTACATCTCAGTTCGAACGCGGCCGGGGTTCGGGGCGCACTTTGTCTCTCGCGCCCGCAATGAACTCCAGAAACCGCAGACTTTCGGTATAGCTCGGATTCCAGTGTGCGTGAGTCGTGCCGGCCGGGACGAACAGGCTATCGCCTGCCTTCAATGTGAGCGGGGATTTACCGTCTTCCTGCCAAACGCCTGTGCCTGAGACGACATAGAATGTTATCGCCGCCGGATGGTAGTGCCGCGGATTGATGGCGCGCGGCGCGTACTCCGTGTCCCAAACAATAACCTCCTGCCCGGGATTACCGGGCACATCGCTCTTGAGCAAGCTCTTGTGGGTAATGCCGATCTTGCCGTGGGTGGCATCAGGCATGTCCAGCTCAGGCAGATGAACCGCGCCTTGCTGCGCTCGCGCCGGTCTTGCGGCGGCGAGAGTTAGGATCGCCAGGGCAGCGACAGTGACTAAATGAATCGCCGGTTTCATCGCCTTTTCCGTAAACGCCGTTTGCAGAGTCTGCAAGCCAGCTAACGTAGCCCGGATCGAGTGAAACGAAATCCGGGGCCAACCCACAGTCAATACCCGGATTTCGCGCTGCTCAATCCGGGCTACGCTCGCTACTCAATCCGGGCTACACTCGCTAAGCAACCGCACCCTGTAGGATGGGTAGAGCCCTAGTGAAACCCATCATCTGCTTGTGAAAATTTGATGGGTTTAGTCTCATTTACCGATCCGGTGCGCTGGCCTCCTCAAATGTAATGCCAGAAGGGAAGAGGAGTATAATTTTCATGCTCAATCTGCTCGCCTTCGTCCGGCGGTAAAGTAGTAAGAATATCGCCTACCATTCCAGCAAATTTTAGTGTGATTGGATATCCGTCCGCGAATTTACAACTGTTGTAGTTTAATTTGCTGAGGCGGAGGATATCCTGCAAAACGACGCTGATGTCTGCGGTCCCCTCGCAAATCTCAACATCGAGTGGATTGGGGATATTCCACCCTGGATAGGTGTTCAGCCGCGGCACAAATCCAGCCGCAAAAAGAAATGCTTTCTTGTTAGAGATAAGAACGGCGGTGCCGCGCATTACCGCACCCCTTCCACGCGTGAATAACCGAAGCCCACCATAAACTCGCCGGATGCGCACGCCGACAATCGTTACCCCGGATTCTCGTGCCGCTTCTTGGAAACCGCTCCATTCTGGCTCGTTAAACCGAACACTCCCATGCACAAATATTTCCCTCGGCGGGCGGCGGTCATGCTCATCGGCGTAGGATTGAATGGCGCGCCCAAGCAGCTTTTTGGCCTCAACTCTGTCCAGGTGACATTCTCGCAGGTCCTCGGAGTACCAGGGCCCAAGCGCGCCCTTAAACACCATGCCGTTTCCATCTTCGAGAAACAGCTGGGCACCACAGCAGGCATTCTTGTCGCCTTGTTGTTTGGAGAGTCGCTTGAAGACGATTCCCATATAACAAACACCTGGCCTTGCGTCGGCCAATATCCAAGGGCGCCGACGTGTTTTGTAAAAAATGGAAGTCGCTAAGTTCCAAGATATTGTTGCAGGATCCTCCTTATCCCTGGCAAGATTGGAGGGACTACGCAGACAGGCATCCAATGTTTCCTGCTGCAGAACCTGCGTAATGATCTGATGCTTGAGAAGCCGCGCTTTAAGTTGATTGTGAAAATCCGGCTTGAATTTGAGCGCCTCTTCGTACTCCTCGGCAAAGTTGTCCGCCTCATCCCGGCTTACGAAAAGACCTAACTGACTAGCATCTTCGGCGCGAGTCCCTTCCGCATAATCCTTGGGTGGCTCGGAAAGCGGACGGCACAAGCTTTCTAGTTTTTTAGATACAATAACAAACCACAGTTCTGGTTTATTTTCACTTTCGTAATTTGCCTTGATAAGTCGCTTTGCAAAGATTTTCACCACGCGTGATATACGGGTGTGAAGTTCATGCACCTGCAATGCATCTTCGAGGATGTTATCGGGGACGATAGATTGACACTCGGGACGACGATTCCACGTAATACCAAAGGTACTTTCAAAGCCTGGAAAAAACTGGTGTGCTAGTTTGCCAAATTCCGCGTTCTTTTTTCTGCGAAATCGGGAGCCCTCATAGGCCGGTAGAAACTTATTCATGTTTGCAGCCCAGCGGTCAAAGAGCTCGATGCCTTGTCGTGTGCCTATGACACCAAAACGAACACTTCCTGCCGTCTTAGTGTAGGGTCCAAAGAGCGTGAGCCCATCCTTTGGATGAGCAAGTGACTGGCCATGCCCAAAACGAAGCTGCGGTTCTTCCAGGTTGAGTAGTCTTGCCATCAGTCAGTCCATTATTGCCTTGAGCAATGCATCATCGTCCTTCTCGACGTAGGAGATATTAGAAGTAAAGGTAGCGGGATTGGCCGATAATAGAATCTCCTGGTACCCAACGGGAACGCGGATGGTCTCCCGGTCATCTGCGAGCCAAGCAGTGAAGCTCAGCAGCTTAGAGCGCCATTCTTTGTTCCACCAATTGATTTTTTTTAAAACTCGCTTTTCGTCTAGCGGATGCGCCTTCTCGCCCCAATCACTTCGATAAGGAGCGGAGATTATTGCTTTGGGACTGAGCAGGATTCCCCGATGCGTATGCAAATCAATAGCCGGCTGGATAGCGAAATGCCAAAAATACTTCTTGCGGAAATGGCTAATTGTTCCGACGAACCATGCCGGTGCTCTTCGGCGTGTACCATCCGAATAGCTATGATTATTGTTCTTGATTAAACCATCGGCCGGAAACCACATGCGACGCCTTGAATTCCTCAACGCCTTGTAGCTGAGCCCCTTGTCGCTCAGAAATTTCTCCAGTGCAGTCGCAATCAGATACGTTGTAATGTTCTGAGCCGTCTGAGGAAGGATTGACAGTTTATCGCAGCCAAGGCTAAGAAAATCCTCGGTGGGAAGCACAATGTCGTCCGATATTTCGTACCCTGCGACCAGCGCTGTAAAATCCTCCGCAGAAGCGAATGAAATCGCGTGCTGTCCATGAGCAGAGTGGGTCGGATATGAAGGCAAAGCACCGCGTAACCGTTCACTGCCGATTAATGGGTTCCCATCGGCGCTAACTTTGAGAAAGTGAATTGTCGTTGGTAGCGCGGTAAACCGGAGGATATTAGAGACTAGCTCTTCTGGATGGTTCCGCACCAGCGCTTCCCGTGCACCTAACGCTGGCCACCACGAGGTAATTTTATCGTAGTCTGGCTCATGCATCCGTGGCACGCCGTCATGCACAAGACGTCTTTGCAGTTCGCGCAAACCCTCAGCCCAATTTTCAGTATTGATGTGTAAGTCCGGGCTGAGAATGATTGGCACGCTTCCCGTCAATTTTTCAATTCTCAAGGGAAGGATAAAATTGTCACGCTTTAGGTCATCAGCTGCCTGCACTTCTTTGTAAATACCGGACTTTTTTTCGAAGTCACGAGAGTTGTTGGACAGAATAAAGAGGAACTTCGCGGCTTCATCCTCAATCTTCTTTTGGACCTTGAGCCAGAAATTACTCTCACCTGCATGCGTATTCTTGAGATCGCACCAAACGTCGTAGCCCATTAGGGTCAGCTGTGTAGCAAACCAAAGGGCGGCAGCGTTGTCTTGCGGGTTGGCGTGACTGATGAAGAGAAGTCTGCGAACACCGCTGTTAATTGCGGGAACAGGTCGATCTTCAAGACCGGCGGACGGCGATGTAGCCGGTACTTTGTGTTCGATTGCCCAACCCGATTGCTGCACAGTACGGCTCTCTTGCGAGACCGACGCGGTTGTCTCCGCACGATAAGGAAAAAGCAAACTTTCGACGTTGGGAGCACCCGTTTCCGAACGTCGTCCGATTGGTAACGCATTCATATCGGCCAGCAAGCTTCGTGTCCTTTCACTTTGGCCGTCGTAGCGCAGATAAAAAACCCGAGCTTGTCGCCAACTGGAAGCGACACGGCCGATGAGCCAGTCCGGGTTTGGATCTGAAACGAGCGCCGCTGATGCATGTTCGCGTAAAATCTCGGCCGTCTGCGCGAATACGGTTCGATTCCACTTCGTGCCTGGCCGCGCGACCGAAACAAGTGTGACAGTACCCGGGTTATTTGATGAGGCTAATCGCGCGACCGATTTCCGTGTGAGTACGCCAAATGGTAACAAAATTACGACGTTAATACCGCGGTATACAAATATCTGCGCAATTTTCTCGCTCACTTGCGATGCGTGCAACAGTGCGACCGTTAATTTTGCGGTGTCCCGAGAAAGTTCGCTTGCGACGGCATCTAACGCCTTCAGTTCTCGTTCGCCAGGTTCTTTTGCTGGGAGTATGGCGATCCAACGTTTACTAAGACCTGTGACGTCACCTTTTGTGAAAACCGCTCTTGCCGACCTAAACGGCTCAAACTGCGAGCTCGAAAGCTTCTCAAAGCCAAATTCTTCAGCACTCCGTATCTCATCGGCAGTCGGCTCTTCTGCTGCGACGCGGCCAACCCTGTGTGATTCTATTGGTGCAAAAACACGTATGCGAGCTTGGACGCCGTCGAGCTTATGCTCGATCATCTTTGACACTTGATCCCATTCGAGTCCGCCGTGACCGCAACCCAGTGCAGGAAGGGTTACGCAAACGTGTCCGACGGTTTCAAGATACGCACGGAGTGCGTCAAGACCCGTGTCAATATCTTCGTATCGCGACTCATCCTTCCAATGCCGCTTGGTAGGAAAGTTGATAACCCAGTCCCCACTAAGCGAGCGCCAAACATGAATTTTGCCAGGCTGAACTAATCCCTGTTTGCAGTCGCGCTCATACGCTTTAAACATTTCCGGATAGCGCTGCTTGAAGGCGAGCGCGACTCCAGCACCCATCACGCCCACGCAATTCACCGTGTTTACACGAATGTCTGCGGGCGTTGCGAACATATCTCCGTGGACGAATTCGATCATGACGATTTTTGCCGCCTGTTACGTTCCGTGATAGCAGCCAGCGAACGGTCGTAAAGAGCCTTGGCTTTCCCCTCGTCCCACCACCAATCGACGAGAGCAGTCACATCAGCTTTACCCAACGCGAAAAGCATCTTTAGATCGTCCTCGTCGGCAGCCACATCCACCAGTTGTCTCTCATCGCGGTCTTTGCCGATAATATCGCCAACCAAATCATGATAGCAGACGAGTTTGGCGACGATCGTCGCACTTTTCTGGCTGATATCCCCCACTTTTTCCGTCAATATTTCCACGATCATAGGCATAGCGCCGACCGGATGATTCGGGTCAACTCTCTGCACACCGCCGTTCTTGACCCATCGCGATTTAGGACCTTTTCCGATATCATGAAGGTACGCCGCGATTTCGATCAGGCGCTTTGGCTTGGTGTCAAGATCAGTGTATTCTGGCAGCGCCAGCAGATTTTTCACGACCTCCTTGGTGTGGATATCAACTGTATGTTTGTGAACGCCATTAGCTGATTTTAAACCCACAAGTTCCGCGGTGTGCGGGAGGCACCCAAAGTCGGCCCTTAGACCATCAAGCAACTTCGTCAATGTAGGAAAATCTGCGGTGTCCGCGTGCTTTCCTCGACCATCCTCGATGGCATCCAATGCTCCCTCGTAAATATCTCTGATTTGCCGCGGTCCTTTTACGAGGCTGCCCTTCCCGCCTTCCAAGAAATTCGTATACCAGTGTCGTTGGTTGCGGTGCTCGAATTCGATTGAGGGAAAATTTCGCTTCGCCACAATCTTTTCGACTTCTTTCTTGACGCCGTCGTTCCATACGACGCACCTGGTCGCTGCGCTCAGAGGCAGCTGTTGGTGAACTAACAGCTCGGCCGTGCGGCGGTGGCGATAATCGTCATCAACATTACCCCATTTAAGGGAGTCGATTGCATCCCAATCAAGCTTGTCGAGGTCGGCAGCGTCGAAAAAGAAGTTTGGCGGGGCTGTCGTATTGGCTGACGCATCGGTGAAGACCGCATTTGCTGCTTCAACGAGGGTGATGGGAAACTCAAAATAGAGAATCTCGTCCTGATCGACGTTCTTGGCGTTGATGACCGCTAGGAGCATCGGGCTTAGAGAGCCAAAATACAGCGGCACGTAGTCGTGGACAAATCCACCGGGACCGGATGGCACCTTCATCTTGGATCGCCGCTCCTGAATCCCAGAAGAAGCGACCGAGCGACAGCCGCTCGTTGGGAACTTCTTATGATTATTAGCCAAAAAGCCGGTTTTCAGTAAACTCGGCAGGTTGTCTATATGCGAAAAATGGTAGACGCAGCGATGCTTGTGGCGGTCCGCAACGGACATGGCTCGCCCCCTCCTCTCAACGAGTGGGAGCGGCTACCTGGACACGAGCGTTGATCGCAACGCCTAGGCTTTCGCACCCAAGATTGAGAAACGCATATGGTAATTGCTCTATCGCGTGTCTAGCGGCTGTATCGCGTTGAATTTACTAGACTTTGGACGCTGGTCGAAGTTTCTGTAGGCGTGGCACCCATCTGGGCATAGTGACCGTATTCAGCTCTCTTAGAAGGTCGTCAAAACAGGGACATCGCACTTGACATCCGTCCCTCTTTCCGTTACACATCCACTCAATTCGCTCACTAAGGACGCCAGCCGGTGATTCCGGTTGGCAGGGGCGAAGGCGGTTCCCGCGGGCGTGGCCTCATCAGCGCGCTCCCGGGCGGCTCCGGCGGATACGCCCGTCCGGCACTACGACCGGTACTGCGAGGCAACTCGCTGGACTGAATGGACTGGCCAGATGCGGGTAACACCCGATGACGCCTGGTCCCAGGAAGCGCGGGCTGGAGTTGAGCGGCGGCGTTCGTTCGCCCCCGCAAGTGCCGCGGCGGAACGCCGACAGACGAGCGCGCTGCGCTTCAGCGCGCGCCGGGCCCGAAGCGCGGGCGAGTGGCGACATTCGTTCGCGTGGCTCGGACAGTACCCCCTGCGTCTGCCGGCGCTCCGCCTCCTTAGCTTTCTTTCTTTCGTAGCCCGGATGAAGCGCAGCGAAATCCGGGAGCGGCATTTAAGCCGGATCTTCGTTCCCGGATTTCGCTGCGCTCATCCGGGCTACTGATTTTTTCTTGGGAACAGCGTGGCTTGGCTTGCGCGCGCAGGCGCCGCGAGAACTTCTTCGCTCGTCATTGCCGGGCTTGACCCGGCAATCCATGGGGCAATGTCGCTCGCTAAGCTTTGCCGCATGGTTGGAGGAGCTGCGCTTCAGCATGGACCACCGGGTCAAGCCCGGTGGTGACGACGTAAGAGAACGTCGCAGCATTGCCAACAATGAGGCTTCCATCATGCCATCGTCACGCAAAAAACGTCCCGAGCAACCGCCCTATCTCAAGCGGCGCACGTTCGAGCAAGGGCGGGCGGAGGTCGATGCCGCCCATGTCGCGACCTGCCGGCTGTATTGCGACGCGCTCGATCTTTGGCGCGGCTGCGCGAAACCGCTGTGCCGGCGGCATCGGCACTGTCTCGGCGAGCCGACCGGCTGTTTCGTGCGCGGTCTGCCCCGCGTGTCGGCGCGGCGCCGGCTCGAAGCGCAAAAAGTGGTGATCGCCGGCGGTCCGCGCCGCATCGCGCCGGCAACGCATATCGAATGGACCGTGCGCCGCAGCGCGCTCAAGCAGATCGTGTCGTGGGGGCTCGGCTGAACGCGCCGCGGAGCGAAATCTGTCTTGGCGCCACCCGATCGGGTCATCGGTGGAAGCGCCCGAAAACGGCGCGGGCCATCGCCGCGGCGAATTGGGCGCGCCTGGCGTCATCGCCGGTTTTTTGGCGCCGCGGCGCCGCCTTGGCGAACGGCGCCTTCGCTTCGGCGCCGGCGTCGGCGCCGCGCCATCGTTCGCGGTCCCGCAGTGCCTTGTGCGCCGCAATCGCCTCACGGAGGATATCTTCGGGCGTCGCCCGGACCGCGCCGCGCAAACCGCGGCGCTTTTGGAAGTTCATGATCCTTCTCCTCGTCGGTCAAAACCGACAGCCGCCGGAATGGCGGCTGCCCAGGCACGCACGCGCGAGCGCGCGGCGCGTGGCTGGGCGAGGTGGAAGGATCAGGATCGGGACATCGGCGGCACAAAGCCGACGAGCGTGGCCTAATTGCGGCGGCCGGCGCTTGGCCCGCCAACGCAGGCCCGCCCCCTATCGAAGGGCGCGTTCGAACCGCTACGATGTCGGCCGCCCGACATGGAATTTTCGCAACGGAAGAAGCAACTCATGGCCATCAGCGAAAAACTCAAGGCGCTCATCAGATCCGCCTGGGACGACGGCGCGCCATGCCTGCTGGCGACGCAAGGTCCGAACGGCCCCAACATCTCGCCCAAGGGCAGCATGATCGTTTTCGACGACGACCATCTCGCCTACTGGGAGCGCTCGAAGAAGCAGGCGCTGGAAAACCTCGGCCACGACCGGCGCGTTTGCGTGATCTACGCCAACTTCAAGGCGCAGCGCGACGGCGTGCTCGACTCCGGCTTTTTGCGCTTCTACGGCACGGCCGAGCTGCACGACAGCGGGCCGGTCCGCGACGCCATCTTCGATCTGCTGCTGCCGCGCGAACAAACCCACGTCGGCGCCGACACCGGCATCGGCGTGCTGGTCAAGATCGAGCGCGCCGCCGATGTTCGCGGCAAGCCGCTGCCGTGAAACCGCGTCGCCTAAGAGGAGCCGCCGCCGCTATCAATGCATGACGTCCGTGCAACGCATCAGGAGCTCGCGTGCCGCCCATTCTCGACGATAAGGATCCGGACGCGCCTTCGCTGTTCGAGCCCGCCGCCTTGCTGCGTGAAGCGCGCCGGCAGAAAGGCTTGCCGGTCGCCACTGTGCCGCGGCTTTGCGTCCTCGATCCGGACGGCGACATCGTTCGCCGGCTCGAAAAATCCGGCCAGGCAACGCGCTTTGACGATTGGCCCTGCTACCACACCGATCTTTACCGGTTTCGGCTCGCCGGCGAAACCGTCGGCATCATCGGCTGTGCCGTCGGTGCGCCTTTCGCCGTTCTGGTCGCCGAGGAGCTGTTTGCCTGCGGCTGCCGCGCCTTGATCAGCCTGACGTCGGCCGGGCAAATCGTCCCGGCCGGGCCGCCGCCGTATTTCGTCGTCATCGACCGGGCGCTGCGCGACGAGGGGACCAGCTATCACTACGCCGCGCCGGCTACCTTTGCCGAGGCCGATCCTCGCATGGTCGCCACCGCCATGCGGGCGCTGCAGGACGCGGGCTTGCCGGCCCATGTCGGCCCGAGCTGGACGACCGACGCGCCGTTCCGCGAAACCGCCGCGGCCGTTGCGGCGGCGCGCGCCAAGGGCGTGCTTGCCGTCGAGATGGAGGCCGCCGCGCTCTACGCGTTCGCGCGGGCGCGCAACAAAGCGGTGCTTTGCCTCGCCCACGTCACCAACACGATGGGACTCGCCGACCGCGATTTCGAGAAGGGCGAAGCCGACGGCACGGCCGACGCCTTGCTGATGCTTGAAGCGCTCGCCAAAGGTATCGCGGTGCCGGGCTTGTAGGATGGCTTGAGCCGTTGCGAAGCTACGGCGTTCTTACAACGCCAAAAGCTTCTTCGCATTGCCGCCGGCAAGCGCCGCAATGGTCGCGGCGTCGAAGCCGGGCACGGACGCGATGTGGCCGACCGGATCGAAATCGGCCATGTCGTACGGATAATCGGTGCCCATGACCACGTGGTCGGCGCCGAACACGCGCACCAGTTCGGCGAGCTGGTGCGGCGTGAACACCACGGTGTCGACGTAGACGCGCTTGAGATAGCTGGTCGGCGGCGCCGGCAGGTTGCCGTGGCAGTCCGAGCGCGCGCCCCAGGCGTGGTCGATGCGGCCCGAGTAGCCGCCGAGATAGCCGCCGCCGTGTACGGCGAGGATTTTCAGCTGCGGATGGCGCTCCAGCACGCCGTCGAAGATCAAATAATGCAGCGCGATCGTGGTCTCCAGCGGATTGCCGATGACGTTGTTGAAATAGAAGCGCTCGAAGCGCTTGCCTTCGGTAAAGCCGTTGGGATGGATCATCACCAGTGCGCCGAGCTCCTCGGCCTTTTTCCAGAACGGCGCGAAGGCCGGATCGGACAATTCCTTGCCGTTGACGTTGGTGATGATCTGCACGCCCTTGAAGCCGAGCTGCTTGGTGCAGCGCTCGAGCTCGTTGGCCGCCTCGTTGCCGTCGGGCATCGGCACCGTGCCGAAACCCTTCAGGCGGTCGGGATGCTTGCCGCAATAAGCGGCGATGCCGTCGTTGACGATCTGCGCCGCCTTGACCGCGATATCGAGCGGCACCGAGTAGTAGCACTGCGGCGGCGGCGGCGCGATCATCTGCATGTCGATCGCCATGGCGTCGAGGTCGGCGAGCCGGTGCACGTGGTCGCGGCGGGCGCGGATATCGGCTTCCTGCTTCTGGTTGAGCGCCTTGGTCTCGGCATTGGCGAAATGCGCCAGCGGAATGGTCGCCCAATCGAGATACGGCTCGACGAATTGCGCCGCCTCCGGCACGCTGACATGGGCGTGAATGTCCACGGTCGCGCTTTGCGGCCGCGCTTCTTGCCCGGGCTTGCCGTGACGGCGCGCAGCGGTCTTGTCGTACTTGTTCCATTGCTCGGGCATTTTTCTTCCTCGATTCGGCGCACTATGGCAGTTCAGTCGATCAAGTAGATAGGGCTCGACCAGGCTTGATGGCCGTCGGCCTGGGTCACGCGCACGTAGACCGGCAGATCGGCGCCGCCCGCGAAGGTGACGCGGTGGTCGAGGGTCAGTCGCCGGCTCCAGTCGCTTTCGGGCAAACGATAGACGCTGAGCTTGCGGCCGAGACCGCCGCCGTCGAACGCAACTGCAGCTTCGGCGAGTTGCCCGAGGTCGATCTCTCCCGACACGACGTTGCTGTCGATGCGCAGCGCGCCTGACCGTGGCTGGTCGAGCCACAGATCGATGCCGGCGAGATTTCCGGTCGTCACCGAAGTCCATTGCAGCGCAATGCCGGGCGTCACCTCCTGCACCTTGCGTTCGGGATTGAGGAAATTCACCGCCGCAAAGCGCGCGATGCGATTGCCGGTGACGGCGAGCTTGCCTTGCCACACCGTCTCGCGGCCGCGGCCGCGGTACTCGGCGCCCTGCCACAGCACGCGGACGCGGCGGCCGAGGTCGGCGGCGGCGAACGAGCGTGCCGACTGAACTACGCGGGTGCCGTGCAGCACGTCGACGCGATCGAGCGGCGCGGTGCCGATCACCTCGACGGCAAGGCGCATCGGCACGCCGTTCGTCCGGATGATGTCGCCCATCATGGCTTCGCGCAGGCGCGTTTCCTGCGCCGCGCCAAGCGCGGGGTCCTCGGCAAATCCGGTGACGTCGTTTTCGAATGTGCCGCGCAAATCGACGAACAGCCGCGTGCCGGTCGTGCCGTAGTGCCGGCGCCGGCGCAGCGCCTCGAACAGCGCGTCGCGCGTCAGTTCCGGCATGAAGTAGCACGACAAGCCGCCGATCGCGCCGAAGGTCGAAGCGCCCGGCGTGGTCGCGCCGGGGCGGCCCTTGTGATCGTCGCTGTGGCAGACCACGCCGACGCGGAAGCCTTTTGCGAAGGCGTCGTGCAGCAGCCATTCGAACGTGCCCCAGGTCGAATGCACCTCGACGGTGCGCTCGATGCGGCCGTCGTGGGCATATTTCACGTCGGCGTAACGGCCGCCGACATGGGCGATGACGCGGCAATCCTCATCGCGCAAAAACTCGAACAGCTTGTCCGCGGTGTAGATCGCCTCGGTCGACGTCTCGCCTTCGACCAGAATGTGCGAGGAGCGCCGGATCGGCCGGCCTTCGCGGCGGAAGAACACGTTGCGGTCGCCGCCCATGCCGGTATTGCCCGACCACTCGTAGCCGGGCAGGCAGACGAATTGTCCCGGCCGGTCGAACGCCGCGGTCAGCGCGTTGAGCTTTTGCCAAAACGCGTCGGTGATCTGGAAATCGTTGCCCTGGTGGCCCGCCATGTCGACAAAAGCCTTGTCGCGGGCGTAGCGGAAATAGTCTTCCGCCGTGCCCATGCCGATGGTCTCGCCGCTCTGGCCGTGCAGGTCGGCCCAATAGCGCCGCAGCGGCGCCGCCGTCACCACGCGCAGCGGATTGGCCTCGGCGACGCAGCCGCCGTCGGCCATGACTTTCAGGTCGATATCGCCGGGCTCCGCCGCGACCAGGTTCTCGATCACGCGCGGGCCCTCGCCCTTGGCGACGGCGATGCTGTCAGGCAAGCCGCGCAGCGGCCCCGACGCAGCGAGCGTGAAGCGGCCCGCCGCATCTTCGGTCGGATTGCCCCACATGTCCTCGGCGACGATCGCCAGCCGGATCGGCTCGCCCACCACCGCCAGCGAAGGCAGGATCGCCTTCCAGCGCACCGCCGGACCGGCCACCAGGTCGAATGCCGGCTGTTGCGGCAGCTCGCAGAATTCGTAAGTGGCAAAAGCATCGACCGACGTGCGGAGCTCGACGCCGTTCTCGACATTGGTTTGCAAACGCAAGCCGGGAGAGCCTTGCCTGCGGTCGCCGAGCCGGATGGTCAAGGTGTCGCCGGCGCGCAAGTAGCCGCGGCCGACGCGGATCAGCAATGTGTTGCCGTAGGGGCGGATATTGAGGCGATCGAACCAGACATCGAGCTTGGCGCCGTTGCTGGCTTCGACCGTAGTGAAGTTCGCCGCGTCCGGCTTGTCGAACTGCGGCTTGCTGAAGTCGGACGTGGTCCGCCACGACACTTTCACCATGCCGGTATCGTCGATGCCGAACGTGCCCGCCGTATAGACCAGCGTGAGCTGCGTATACGAACCGGCAATGAACGGCCCCGGCGGCGAAAGCGCGATAGAACCCATATGCTCGGGAAGATACTTCGAATAAGGCATGGCAATCCGCGGTATCGGGCGCGGCGCTGCTGGCCGCGCGAGGGAAGGACCGATATGATAGGCGATGCCGCCCGGAAATGAAGGAGTTATTTCGAATGATGAATTCTCGCGTGCTCATTTTCATTTTTACAATCGCAACGTTCGCGCCGTTGCCTGCCGCGGCGGGCAACTGGCCGGACCGCCCGATCCACTTCATCGTTCCGTTCCCAGCCGGCGGCTCGACCGACGTCGCCGCGCGCGTCGTCGGCAACTATCTGTCGCAGACACTGGGCAAGCAGGTTGTGGTCGAGAACAAGTCGGGCGCCAACGGCAATATCGGCATGGAATATGTGGCGCGAAGCACGCCGGACGGCTACACCGTTTTGGTCGGCACCGACGCGGTCAGCAGCAACCCGCACGTCTACAAATTGAACTTCGATCCGTTGCGGGACTTGAGGCCCATCGTCGAGCTTTCGCATCAGCCGATCGCGCTCGCAGCGCATCCTTCGCTCGGCGTCAACACGCTCGCCGAGCTGACGGCGAAGGCCAAGCAAATGCCGGGCTTGCGCTTCGCCACCGGCAGCGGCGTCGGTTCGCTGCAAGCCATGGTCGCGCTTTGGTATGCAAAACTGGCCGGCATCACGCTCGTTCAAGTGCCGTATCGCGGTGGCGGCCCGGCCATCACCGACTTGATCGCAGGGACCGTCCAGCTGGGCTCGCTCGGCACCACGCCGCTCATCCCCTACTACAAGGCCGGCACGCTGAAACTGCTGGCGCAATCGATGGCCGCGCGCTCGCCGTCGCTGGCGGACGTGCCGACGTTTCAAGAGGCCGGCATGAACGGACTCGTGGTCGATCAGCGGATCGGCGTGCTCGTGCCGTCAGGCACTCCGCCCGAGATTGCCGGCCGCCTCAATAGCGCGGTCAATGCGGCGATGGCCGACGCGACGGTCCGCAAGAGCTTCACCGATCAGGCGCAGGAACCTGCCGGCGGCACGATCGAACAATACGCGACGCTGGTCCGCGGCGATTCCGACAAATATGCGCGGCTGGTGAAGGACCTCAATATCGAAGTGCAGTGACCGCGGGCCGCCTAAGCCGGCCGCGCCCTGCGCGCCGTCAGGAACGGCAGCGCGCCGGCGACAAGCCCGCACAGCACGGTGATCGCGGTGGTTTCGGTCAGCGGCACCACTGTGCCATCGGCGACGAAGCCGTAGAGCTGCGCAAACAAGGCGGCGCATAGATTCTGCACGAAGACGCCGACGCCGGCAGCGGTGCCGGCGAGCTTTGGATTGGTCGCCATGGCGCCCGACTGCGCGTAGGACAGCGAAAGACCCTGCGCCATGGTGATGAAAAAACCGGGCACGAACAATGTCAGCGGCGTCACCTGGCCGCCGAGCAGGAGACTCGATTGCGTCGTCACCGCGGCGAGCGACAACAGCGAGCCGGCGAGCACCATGGTCTCGGTGGCGGCGCGATTGCCGATGCGGCTGGTTATGAAATTGCCGGCGAGGAAGCCGAACGGAAACAGCAGAAAATAGATGCCGAACTCGGTCGACGGCCGGTGCAGCAGGTCCTTGAGCAGGCTCGATGCCGCCGTCGCCGTCACCAGGAAGGTCGAGGTCATGAAACCCGACTGCAGCACGAAGGCGGTGAAGCGCACATGGCGGAACAGCTCGGCATAATTGCGCAGGACATTGCCGCGGACGCGGCTTGCCGGCGACGGCGGCCGGGTTTCGAACACCGCCACATAGGCGCCGAGCGCGATGACGGCGCCGAGCAGAAGCGCGAAGCCGAACACGCTGCGCCAGCCGAAATTATCGATCAGCACGCCGCCGACGATCGGCGAGATCATCGGGCCGATGGTGTAGAACATGGTCAGATAGGCCAGCGCCTTGACCAGCCGGTCGCTGCCGTAGACGTCCTGGGCGATGGCGCGGCCGAGCGTAATGCCGCACCCGGCGCCGATGGCTTGCACGAATCGGCCGATGACCAAGGCGCCGGTCGAGCTCGCCAGCGCCGACACCGCGCTGCCGACGAGGAACAGCACCAGCCCGGAGAGCAGCACCGGCCGCCGTCCGTAACGATCCGACAACGAGCCATAGAACAGCGTGGCAAAGGCCATGCCGAACAGCGCGACGCTGAAGGTCAGTTGCGCCGTTGCTTCGGATAGCCCGAGCGCCGCTTTCACCGCCGGGATCACCGGCAAATACAGATGCACCGCCAGCGGCCCGATCAGCGAGATCGAGGCGAGCGCGAGCGCGAACAGCGGGCCCGTTGCTGTCATGTCGACGGCATTGAGATTTAAGCCTGCGAAAGTTCCTGGATGGCGCGATAGGCCTGGTCGATCGCCGAGTCGGTATAGGCGGCGACGCCGGAATCGGAGTTGGCGATGGCGATGCGCCCGAAGCGCGCGCGGCCGATCACATGAGGCTGTTGCGCTTCCGGCCACTCCGGATCGAACAGCTGGTTATATTCGTAAGCATAGCCGTGCGGCCAGCGATTGATGGTGACGCCCGTCACATCCCTCGCCGCATCGAAGCCGCCGGGACCGAGGATGCGCGCCAGCTGGTCGCGGATGTTGCGCTCGAAGGTTTCGAACGTAGTGTTGAGGATGTCGTGCTGCCCGGCCCGGTTCTGGTCGCGCTCCGGCAGGCCGGGCCGGCACGGCGTCCGCACCATGCGCACCAGCATCGGCGCGTCCGGCGCGCGCGGGCTCGTATAGCCGCCGATATCGACGACCGCATTGAGCGACAGCGACGAGAAATACGAGCCCGGCGCGTAAACCGAGGCGATGCCGAGCGCCTTGAACGCGGTCCAATTGCGCAACGCCACGTTCGCATAGATGAGCGGCGTCTTGACCAGGTAACGCAGCGCCTCTTTCTGCTGTTGCGGCAATTCCGGACACAGATACGGGATCATCATGTTCCAGCAGGCGAGCACGCACGCCCGCGCACGCACCGTATAAACATCGCCGCCGCGAAAATAGGCGACGTCGACGCTGCTCGACGACGACGCAGCGGCGACATTGCGCGCGCGCACCACCGTGCTGCCGAGCCGGATGCGCACCGGCGACTCCGGCCGGTCGAGGCGAGCATAGTCGATGCGCGCCGTGACGACGTCCTCGGCGCTGTTGCCCGGCACGCCGTCGGGAATCAGATCGCGCACCAATAGCCGCGCGATCGAGGCATTGCCGTCGGGAAAGTGAAACGTGTAGGAGCCGCCGTTGTCGGCATAGCCGTTGGCGGTGTAGCCGGTATGCGGCGCCGAGCCGGGCTCGAGCTTGAGGCCGTCGAAGCCGGGAAACTTGAACGCCCAGACGTCGAGCGCCGAGACCGCATCGATGCCGACGCCCCACTCGCCGTGCGTTCTTGTTTGATAGAACGGGATAACGCCGGGATCGGCCTTGACCACGTTCAAGAGGTAGTCGCGGTAGCTCATGGCGGCGAGCCGCGTCTTCTTCTCCGCCGACGTGAGCCCCGGCATGTAGTCGATTCCCGCTTCCTGGATGCGCACGATATCGCTGCGCACCCGGGGCGACAGCGGCGCGTCGGCGAGCAGCTGCGCCCACGGCACGCCCGGCGGCGCGGCGATCAGCTTGTCGGCGCCAAAGGTTTCCTTGTCGAGAAATATGCCGCGATGCAGTCCGAGCGAGGGATAGAAATCGGAATGCGAGCATTTTTGCGTCAACGCCACCGGATCGATGCCGAGCGTCTTCAGCAAGCCGTCGGCCACGGCGCTGTACGGCCGCGGGCTGTCGATCAACAGCGTGCCGCCGTTGATCAGCGCGATGCGGCCGTCGAGCACAAACTCGTTGCGCTTGGCGTGGCCGCCGAAATCGTCGTGGTTGTCGAGGATGAGGATGCGGGCGTCCGGCTGCTTCCTCCGATAGAAATGCGCCGCCGCGAGCCCGCTGATGCCGCCGCCGACCACGACGAGGTCGTAGGTTTCATCGGTCTGCTCGAGATTGCCCGCTTGCGACCAGAAATCGCCGTCGCGCAGGCGGTGCGCGGCTTCGAAAGCGCCGGGATGACTGCCGCGCAGCCCGGTCAGCGCCGGCGGATAATAGCCCGGCGCGTCCTGCGGCGCCGGCGCGGCGGCAAAGGCGGCGGCGATATATTCGGGCGACAACCCGGCAGCGACGGCGCCACCCACGGCAATCGGGATGCCATTGAGAAAATCTCGCCGCGTGATCGGCGCCGGGTTATCGGCCATCGGTCACTTTACTTGTCTTTGGCCGCGAGCGCCTCGCGCATCCGCTCGGCATCGACGGCGATGTCGACGCCGGCGCGCTCCTGGGCAAGCTTCATCACCACGCGCGAATCGCGGCCGCCCCAGCCGCGCCCCATCGCCTCGGTCATCTCGGCGAGCGTGAGATTGCACAGCCGCATCGGCACGCCGAGCTCGCGGCCGAGCGCATTGGCGAGCGCGACGTCCTTGTGCGCGAGTTTCAGCGAGAACGCCGGCGGATCGTAGGTGCCGGGCAAAAACTGGTCGATCAGCGCGTCGAAAGTGAAACGCCGCCCGGCCGCGCCCTGGCGCACCGCCTGCCACAAGGCCAGCGGCTCGACGCCGGCCTTCACGCCTAAGGCAAATGTCTCGGCCAGCGCGCAGACCACCGCATAGCCCGACATGTTGTGCACGAGTTTTGCCACCGTGGCGCTGCCGACCGGCCCGATATAGGCGGCCTTGTCGCCCATGGCGTCGAGCACGGCTTTGTGCGCCTTGAACGCGGCTTCGTCGCCGCCGACCCAGATCGCGAGCTTGCGCGAGGCGGCGCCGGCCGGCCCGCCGCTGACCGGCGCGTCCAGCATCTGCGCGCCCTTTTCGGCGAAAGCGGCATGGAGCTTCTTCACCACGCTCGGCGCATTGGTCGAGAGGTCAAAATAAGCGGCGCCGGGCTTTATGCCGGCGATGAGCCCATCCGGCCCGAGCGCCACGGCCTCGACGTCGGCCGGCTCGGGCAGTGAGGTGAAAATCACATCGGCTTCACTCGCCAGTGCCCGCGGCGTGTCGGCCCAGACCGCCCCGGCATGGAGATGATGGCTCGCCGCCTGCCGGTGCAGATCGTGCACGACGAGCTTAAAGCCCGCCTTCTGCAAATTCGTCGCCATGCGGCCGCCCATGGTGCCGAGGCCGACGAAGCCGACGACGGTGTCTTTAGGCATGGTGTTCGCTCCCAGTAGAGCTATGACGACAGACAACGGACGACGGAGGACAGACGTTAATCCTTGTCTGATTATTTGTCCTCTGTCGTCCGTCCTCTGTCGTCCGCTCTCAAAACACTCCGAGATGCTGCCGCAGATCGACGCCGTCGGCTTTCAGCGCCGCGGCGGTCGAGACTACGGCGACACGGCCGGAATTGAGAATGACGATGTCGTCGGCGATGTCGAAGGCCAATTTCGGGCTCTGCTCCACCAGCACGATGGAGAGACCGCTTTCCTTCAGCTTGCGGATGGTCGACATCACCTCGGCGACGATTTGCGGCGCCAGCCCTTCCGACGGCTCGTCCATCAGCAGCACCCGCGGATTGCCCATCAGCGCGCGGCCGATGGCGAGCATCTGCTGCTCGCCGCCCGACAGGTAGCCGGCGAGCTGGGTGTGGCGCTCGGCAAGCCGCGGGAACATGGCGAACACGGTCTGCGTCGTCCACGGCGCGTGGCGGCGACCGGCGTGCTCGGTGCGCGCGGCGACCATCAGGTTCTCGCGCACGGTGAGGCTCTTGAACACGCGACGGCCCTGCGGCACCAGCGCCACGCCGCGCGCCGCGATCATTTCCGGCGGCAGCCGCGTCACCGCGGCGCCGAACACTTCGACGGCGCCGGCGCGCGGCGGCAACAGCCCGACGCTGACATTCATGCAGGTCGATTTGCCGGCGCCGTTCCTGCCGAGCAGGCCGAGCAACCGGCCCTCGCCCAATTCGAACGACACCTGCTGCAGCACGTGGCTGTCGCCGTAATAGGCGTCGATGGCGTGCAGGCTGAGCGCGCTATTCGCCAAGATAAACCTCCCGGGTGCGCGGATCGGCGACGACTTCGGCGCGGGTGCCTTCGACGATCACCTCGCCGAAATGCAACAGCGTGATGCGGTCGGCAAGCTCGAGCGCGGTGTCCATGTCGTGCTCGATCATCACGATCGTCACGTCGCGCGGGATCGATGTCAGCAATTGCCGCACGTCGCGGCGCTCGTCAATCGAAAGACCGGCGAACGGCTCGTCGAGCAGCAGCACCTTTGGATTTTGCGCCAGCGCCATGGCGATCTCGACGCGGCGTTTCTCGCCGTAGGAAGTTTCGGCCAGCGGTCTGTCGGCAATGTGATCGAGGCCGACGCGCTTGAGTGCGGCATGGGCCTCGTCCACCAGATGCCGCTGGCGGTGCAGCGCCGCATAAGGGTTCCAGCGCAACGGCGACAGCCCGAGCAGCGCCAAGGTCGCATTGCGCAGAATAGTGTCGTGGGTGAACAGGGTGATGATCTGATAGGTGCGCGCCATGCCGAGATGGGTGCGCTTGCGGCTCGCCACCTTGGTGATGTCGCGGTCGAACAATTGGATCGAGCCGGAATCGGGCGGCAGCTCGCCGGTGATGAGATTGAACAGCGTGGTCTTGCCGGCGCCGTTCGGGCCGATGATCAGCCGGCGCTCGCCCGGCTCGACTTTCAGATTGACGTTGGCGGTGACCCTCAGGCCGCCGAACGATTTGCACAAATCTTGCACGGCGAGCGCGGTCATGGCTTTCGCTCCACAACCGGGACGGCCTTTCTGGCGCCGCTCATCGCCCGCCATGCCGCGCGCGACAGCCGCGCCATGCCCGGCACCAGGCCTTCCGGCATGAACACGACGATAGCGACGAAGATGGCGCCGAGCATGAAATTCCATCGCACCACATAGGCGCTGACCACGTTCTTGATGATGACGACAAGCGCCGCGCCGACGATCGGGCCGAGCAGCGTGCCGGCGCCGCCGGAAATCACCATCAGCAGCGCTTCCGCCGAGGCGGTGAGCGCCAAGGTCTGCGGGCTGATGAATTTATTGTAGTAGACGAACAGGATGCCGGCGACAGCGGTGAGGAGGCCGGAGAACATGAAGGCGCCGAAGCGGGTCATCCAGACGTGAAAGCCGAGCGCGTTCATGCGCCGCGGCTGGTCGCGGGTGCCAGCGAGCGCGGCGCCGAACGGCGAGCGCACGAAGATCGCGGACGCGGCGACGGCGAGGAGGAAGACGATCAGCGTCATGTCGTAGAATGCGTTCGCCGAAGTCAACGCGATGCCGAACGGCATCGGCCGCGTCGAGACATTGACGCCGTTATCGCCGTTGGTCAGGCTGATCCAGCGATAGGCCAGGCCCCACAAGATCTCGCCGAGCGCCAGCGTGATCATGATGAAGCCGATGCCGGTCGCACGCAGCGAGAGCGCGGCGAAGCCCGCGGTGAAAACCAATCCGATCGCCAGCGCGGCCAGGATGGCGACGGCGTGGCCGTAGCCGGCGGCGAGCAGCGAAGCGACCGCATAGCTCGCCACGCCGAACAGCCCGGCATGGCCGAGCGACACCAGGCCGGCATAACCGACCAGAATGTTCAGCCCCAGCGCGAAGATCGCATAGAGCAGAACCTGGCTGGCGATATTGACGTAATAGGCCTCGGTGATCGCATATGGCACGGCGAACAGCCCAAGCACCACGACGGCCATGGCGATGCGACGGACGATCACAGGACTTGCCCCCCGAACAGGCCTTGCGGCCGCAACACCAGCACCAGCACCATCGGCAGGAACAAAATGAAATACGCCAGTTCCGGCACCAGCGCCTGGCCGAAATTATAGATGAAGCCGACGATGATGCTGCCGACGAACGAGCCGAGCAGGTTGCCGGTGCCGCCGAGGATCACCACCACCAGCGCCAGCGGCAGCATGTCCTGATCGAGGCCCGGATAGACCGACAGGATCGGCGCGCCGATCACACCGGCAAATCCGGCCAAAGCGGCGCCCAAGCCGAACACGATGGTGAAGAGCTGCGACACGCGGATGCCGACGACGCGCGCCATCTGCGGATCGTCGACGCCGGCGCGGATCATGGCGCCGAGCCGCGTGCGCTCGAGCATCAGCCAGAGCGCGATGGCGAACACCACGGCGATGGCGATGATGGCGAGGCGATAAAGCGGCGCCGCCGCCGTGCCGACGCGGATGAAGCCGCCGAGCCCGGCCGGCGTCGCCACCGAGATCGGATCGCCGCCCCACGCCATCAGGCAGAGATCCGCCACCATGAAGGAGACGCCGAGCGTCACCAGCACCTGGGCCAATTGCTGGCCGGCGAGCCGGCGCAGCAACAACCGCTCCATCAGCGCGCCCAGCACAGCCACTTCGAGCGCGGCGATGATGGCGCCGATCCAGAAATTGAGCGTGAAGCCGAGCGCGCCGGAAAAGAACGTGGTGCCGAGATAGGCGCCGACCATGAACATCGAGCCGTGGGTCAGGTTAGGAATCCGCATCAGCCCGAAGATCAGCGAGAAGCCGGCCGACAGCAGGAACAACAGGCCGCCGAACGTCACGCTGTTGACGGTGAGCAGCAGCCAGAACGTCATTTCCGCCGACCTTCCGCTTTCCGACCCCGCCACGAGCGGGTTGTTCTTGCGTTCAGCACTTCGTCAGCGGCGGATAGTCGCGCGAGTAAACCGGGTGCGCGAGGAACTCCTGTTCGGGCCAGGTCCAGAACTGGCTGACATTTTCATATGTCTTGATGGTCTTGTTCCAAAGCTTGAGCCCGTATTTGGCCCCCTCGTGCACCATGCGGCGGATGTAGATGTTGCCAATCACGTTGTTGAGGTGATCGAACTTGAGCGGACCTCGCGGCGTGTCGGTGAGGCTGACCGACTTGAGCGCCGCCATCAGCTTTTGCTTGTCGTTCGCATCGCCGCCGGCCGCTTTCAGGCCTGCGTCCAGCACTTGGCAATTGCCATAGAGCAGGGCCGCATATTGGCCGGGAATGGCGTCGTAATTCTTCAGCATGCCGTCGACGAAGCGGTGGTTGGCCTCACTTTCGAGGTCGAGCGTGTAGGGGGCGGCACTGACCAAGCCGATCGCTTCGTCACCGAAGGCCTTGAGCAAGAAATCATCGGCACCGGCCTCGCCGCAGACGACCGGATATTTGAGCCCGGCGTTGGCGTACTGCTTCATAAAGCGCAGCGGGTTGGAGCCGGCAAAGCCCTGGCACACGGCGTCGCAATCGCCGATCTGGGCGATATAGGGCGTGTAGTCCGGTGTAACCAGCGGCGGCCACAGCTTGTTGACGACGCAGCCGCCGTCCTTCGCAAACGCCGCCTGGAAGCCACCCATCTGCTCGTGGCCGAAGGCAAAATCCTCGCTGATGCAGACGACGCGCTTGAACTTCAGTTCGGTGGCCGCATAGTGACCCAGAGGCTGCGTCGCCTGGGACGATGTTGCCGAGGCGCGCAGCAGGAATGGATTGGGCGTGCGCTGGGTGAGGTTGTCGGCCGCCGCCAGGCTCAGCGTCGGCATCTTCTGCTCACGGACGTAGTCGCTGATGGCATACAACTCGAAGGCGGCGAGCGGGCCGACGATGGCGTCGACGTTGTCGCGCTCGATCAGTTCCTGCGCCTTGGTCTTGGCGCCGGCGGGATTCCCCCCGGTATCGCCGGAGATGAAGTCGACCTTGCGGCCGGCAATCGTATAATTTTTTTCCTTCAGGAATGTGAGGACGCCCTGCTCCATCTGGATGCCGCCTGCAGCGAGCGGGCCGGTCTTCACTGTGAGCAAGCCGAGCTTGAATGGGGCGGCCTGGGCGATGGCGGGCGCGGGGAACCGGGCGAGCGTGGCTGCCGAACCGGCTGCGGCGCCCGCGAGCAGCGTGCGGCGACTGATTCTCCGAGGCATCGTGTCCTCCCTCAATGGCGTCGCCCCAATGGGCGAAGCGTCGTCCGAGGCTGTCGTCAACACTCGGACTACGCCGCGCTCGATCCCACCCTAACCCTCCCCCGCAAGAGGGGAGAGAAGGGAGGCGGCTTTCAACACTTCGTCAGCGGCGGATAGTCGCGCGAATAGACCGGGTGCGCGAGATACTCCTGTTCCGGCCAGGTCCAGAATTGGCTGACGTTCTCGTAAGTGTGAATCGTCTTGTTCCACAGCTTGAGACCGTATTTGGCACCCTCGGTCCCGATGCGCCGGACATAGATGTTGCCGATCACGTTGTTCAAGTGATCGAACTTGAGCGGGCCGCGCGGCGTGTCGGTGAGGCTGACTGTTTTCAGTGCGGCGATGAACTTGTCCTTGTCGCCGCCGCCGCCAGCCTTCAGCGCCGCCTCGACCACCTGGCAGTTGACGTAAAGCAGCGCGGCATATTGGCCCGGCACGGTGTCGTAGTTCTTCAGCATGCCGTCAACGAAGCGCTGATTGCCGTCGGTAGCGAGGTCGAGCGTATAGGGGCAGCAGCCGACCAGGCCGATCGCTTCCTCGCCGTAGCTCTTGAGCAAGGCATCGTCGCCGCCGGTCTCACCGGTCACCACCGGGTATTTCAGACCGGCGGCCGCATATTGCTTCATGAAGCGCAGCGGATTCGATCCGGCAAAGCCCTGGCAGACGACGTCACAGTCGCTGATCTGGGCGATGTAGGGCGTGTAATCGGGTGTCACCAGCGGCGGCCATAGCTTGTTGACCACGCAGCCGCCGTCTTTGGCGAATGCGGCCTGGAAGCCGCCCATTTGCTCATAGCCGAAGGCAAAATCCTCGACGATGCAGAAGGCGCGCTTGTACTTCAGCTCGGTCGCCGCGTAATGCGCCATGGGGTGCATCGCCTGCGACGAGGTCGCCGAGGCGCGGAACAGATATGGGTTCGGCGTCCGCTGGGTGAGGTTGTCGGCCGCCGCCAGGCTCAGCGTCGGCATTTTCTGCTCTTTGATGTAGTCGCTGATCGCATAGAGCTCGAAGGCGGCAAGGGGCCCAAGGATGACGTCGACCTTGTCGCGCTCGAGCAGCTCCTGAGCCTTGGTCTTGGTGCCGGCCGGATTGCCGCCGGTGTCGGCGGAGATGAAATCCACCTTGCGCCCGGCCATGGTGTAATTTTTCTCTTTCAGGAACGTCAGCACGCCCTGTTCCATCTGAATGCCGCCTTGCGCCAACGGCCCGGTCTTGACCGTGAGCAGGCCGAGCTTGAACGGCTCGGTTTGCGCAACGGCGGGTGTCGGAAACCGGGTTGTTAGCGCGGCGGCGGCGCCGGCCGCGGTGCCGGCCAGGACCGCGCGGCGGCTGACCCTGCGTGACATGGATTTGCGAGACATTGCTGTCCTCCCTCTGGCCGGTTTGTCCGGGTTGCATAGCTGGTCGTTGCGCCACCACGCAACGGCATTTTCAAGCCATCATTGGCCAAGCCGTTCCGCCCTGTAAAGTGCCGCAATCGTCGCGGTTTGAGATTATTTTTTTATTTTCTTTGCCGGGATAATAGGCAGCAGCAAATAGGGCCGCGCCGCACCGCCGAAATGGAGCGAGGTGGTGCCGGCGAAAACCGCCGGCGGCCGATCGCGCGGATCGTCGTGCAGGAACGGTCCGCAGCCGGTCAGCTCGTTCTTGAAGTTGGACAGCTTGCCCCCGCTCGGCCCGGGATAGACATAATCCTTGCCGCGAATGGAAAGCGCGATGCGATGGCCCGCGGGCACGACGATCGAGGTCGGCCAGATCTCCACATCGAGCGCCACCACCTCGTCCGGCTTGAGCAGCTGCTTTTTCGTGTGCGTGTGATACGGCCGGTGCGGTTTTGACAATTTCCTGTCGAGCTGGCGGTGCGAGGCGCGCAGCCAGCCCTGGCCGACCGGGGTATGCGGATCGATGGCGCCCTGGAACACCACTTCTTTCAGCTCGCCGGTGAAGACGCGCAACACGACGAAGATGTCGGCGTCCACCGTCGACGACGAGACGAACAGTTTTAGCGCCGAAGGCCCGGTGATTTCCGTTTCCTGCTGGAGCGGCGGCGTGAGGAAGGTGACGCCGTCGCCCATGGCGTCGAAACGGATCGCCGACTTTTTGTTGCTGGGCTTGGCGGCAAGCTCGCCGCTGCCGGCATCGAGATAAAACCGCGTCCATTTGGTGCGCTTGAGCGGCCACTCGTTTTCCCTGCGCTCGACGAAGCGATCGACGTGGCGCACCTGCAGCTGCACCGGCGCCTGCTTGTCCCAGCCGTTGTTCTTGCCGTGCAGGAAATGATCGAAGAAGCGCAATTGCAGGTGCCGGCCGTAGTCGGTGTAGAAATGCGTCCAGTGCTCGATGCCGTGCGCTTCGAGCCATTTGTTCTTGGACGCGGCGCGGACGAAACCTTCGAAATTGCCGCGCGGATGCAGCGGCTGGCCGCCCCAATTGGCCGCCGACAGAAGCGGCACCTTGACCTTGGACCACACCGGCGAGCGGGCGCGGTGATAATCGTCGTCGAGCGGATGGCCGACGATGTCGCTGCCGAAATCGCTGCGGTTCTTTGCCAGCTCCGCTTCCGGCAGCGTTTCCGGCCCGCACACCAGTTCGCCGTGCACGCGGCTTCGCTTGCCGCGTTCGCCTGAGCCGTATTGCACGGTCTTGACCTGCATGTCGTACCAGTTCTCCCAGAACGTGCAGAGAATGCCGCCGTGATGGGTCATGTCGCGATACCAGTCGGCGGCGCCTTCCCAGATGCACATGGCGGCAAGATGCGGCGGCTCGAGCGACGCCACGTGCCACTGATTGATGCCGTAGTAGGAAATGCCGTTGAGCCCGACCTTGCCGTTCGACCACGGCTGCACGCCGGCCCATTCGATGCATTGATAGAAATCTTTGGTCTCGCGCGGCGAGAAATGATCGATCACGCCAGGCGAGCAGCCGGCGCCGCGGGAATCCACGCGCACGCAGGCGTAGTCATGCGGCACCCATTTTTCCGGATCGACCACTTCCCAGCTCTGATAGAGATTGCTCGAGCCCGCGGTGACGTCGGGATGTTTGTCCGCCATGCGCTGCCACGCGCTCGGATAGCCGTCCTGGAAGGCGAGACCCTTGGCGTAGGGCCCGTAGCTCAGGATCACCGGATAGCGGCCTTCCGCGATCGGACGGAACACATCGGCGCGCAGCACGAGGCCGTCGTCCATGGTGATCGGCACGTCCCAGTCGATGCGCATGCCGTCGCGGGTCTCGCTGCGCTGCTGGTGGGTTTTGCGCCGCGCCTCAGCGCCCATCCGCGCTTCGCCTCCGAGCGATGACATGCGAGTCCTCCCGAATTCGTGGCCGGACTTGACCCGGCCATCCACGTCTTGTTGCAACGTGAGATTAGAGATGTGGATGCCCGGCACAAGGCTGGGCGTAACGCAATTAGCGCCGTTTCGTGCGACTTTTACCGCGCTTCACGCCCGCCATCTTTTCCAGCACCGCGCAGACCGCCGCGGTGTCCTGGTCGTCGTAGCCGCTCTTGCGCGCCTTCGTGTAGATCGTGCTGGAAGCATCGAACATCGGCGTCGGCACGCCGATGTTGCGGGCATAGCCGCCGATGACATCCATGTCCTTCTGCCAAACCGAAATCTTCATGGTCGGATTGTCGTAACGATCCTTCACCATCATCGGCCCGCGCAGTTCGAAAATGCGCGAATTGCCGGCGCCGGTCTTGATGAGGTCGAAGATCAGCTGCGGCGGCAGCCCGGCCTTGATGCCCATAACCATCGCCTCGGCGCTGGCCACGTTGTGGATGGCGACCAGGAGATTGGCGACGTATTTCATGCGGCTGCCATTGCCGAAGGCGCCGACGTCGTGCACGGCGCGGGTGAAGGCTGCGAACATCGGCCGCCGCTTCTTGATCTCGGCGGTGTCGCCGGAGGCATAGACCACGAGGTCCTTGACCTTGGCCTGGGCGCCGGTGCCGCTCATCGGGCAGTCGAGCATGAGGTGGCCGGCCCTGCGCAGGCTGGCTGCGGCCGCGGTCTTGTCTTCCAGCGTGAAGGTCGAGGCCTCGACGACGACGCGGCGCGGCACCTTGGCCTTGATGATCCTGTCGACGGTCGCGGCCAGCGCCTTCGGGTTCGGCAGGCTGGTGATGATGGTTTTCGCGTTGCGCGCCACTTCGCCGGCGTCGGCGGCGATCTCGACGCCCGCGCGCGCCATGGCGCGCCGCCGTGCTGGGGCAATGTCGTAACCGATCACGCGCCAGCCCGCGGCGACGAGATTATGCGCAAAGGCGCCGCCCATGATGCCGAGGCCGACGATCCCGACGGCGTCCTTTTTTCCCGCAGCCATTCGTTCCTCATTGTCGCTTGGTGTGGCGACGCCGTATGGCATCCGCCCTCCCCGCGCGCAAGCGGCTTTCTCGCCTTCGTCATTCCGGGGCGTGCGCAAGCGCGAGCCCGGAAACCATAAACACGGACCTTGCAGAATTGACGCCGGAGTGATGGTCTCCCGCACCGGGAGTATGGATTCCGGGCTTGCGGGCAAACGCCCGCGCCCCGGAATGACGGTCGGGAGATTACCGCATGCAAATCGGAGTCGCGGGGCTGGGCGCCATGGGCAGCGCCATTGCGGCCCGGCTCATGGAAGTCGGCCACCAGGTGACCGTGTGGAATCGCACGGCGGCGAAATGCAAGCCGCTCGCCGAGGCCGGCGCCAAGGTCGTCGACAGTCCTGCCGCGGTTGCAGCTGCGAGCGAGGCGGTCATCACCATCCTGACCGACGGTGCGGCGATCGACGCGGTGTATCACGGGCCGTCGGGCCTGTTGTCGGGCGACGCGAAGGGCAAGCTGTTCATCGAGATGAGCACCGTGCCGCCGAGCGTGGAGACCGCGCTGGCGCCGAAAGTGCGCGGCAAGGGTGCTGTCTTCGTCGAATGCCCGGTCGGCGGCTCGACCGCGCCGGCGCGGCAGGGCAAGTTATTGGGGCTGATGGGCGCCGAGGCTATCGACGCGGCGCGCGCCAAGCCGATCCTCGACCAGCTTTGCCGCAAGGTCGAGCATTGCGGCGCGGTCGGCGCCGGCTCGTCGATGAAGCTTGCGATTAACCTGCCGCTGATGGTCGGCTGGCAGGCCTATGCCGAGGCCTTTGCGCTGGTCCGCGACCTCGGTTGGGAGCCGAAACGCCTCATCGACCTGTTTACCGAGAGCAACGGCGCCAACAACGGCTTCAAGCTGCGCGCCGACATGATCGTCGCCATGATGGAAGAGCGCGATCCCGGCCCGACCACGTTCAGCATCGCCAACGCCGTCAAGGACCTCAAGACCATGATCGCCACCGGCGCCGCCAAGGGCGCCGACATGCCAGCGGCGAAGGCCGCGCTGGCGGCGCTCGAAGAATCCAACGCCAAGGGCTTTGGCCCCCGCGACGCCTCGCGGCAGACGGTCTATTGGCCGAGCCGCGGCAAACCATAAAAGTTTCTCACACCAAACCGGAGCCAACATGTCAGTCACTCTCGCGCAAGCCTCCACCATCGTCGATGTCGCGTTAAAGAAAGCGCGCGACAGCAATCTCGCGCCGCTCACCGTCGCCGTGCTTGACTCCGGCGGCCACCTCGTCGCGTTCAAACGCGAGGACAAATCCGGCATCCTGCGCTTCGACATCGCTTACGGCAAAGCCTGGGGCGCACTCGGCATGGGGTTCGGCTCGCGCACTCTGGCGGGCCGCGCGGCCAAGACGCCGCAGTTCTTCACCATGCTGGCAGCGGCAAGCGGCGGCCGCATGGTCACCAATCCGGGCGGCGTGCTGATCAAAGATGCGTCGGGCACCATCGTCGGCGCCTGCGGCATTTCCGGCGACACCTCGGACAAGGACGAAATGTGCGCCATCGCCGGCATCGAGGCGGCCGGGCTGAAGGCCGATCCGGGAACCGATTAGGAGATCTGCAAATGAAGCTGTTTTCATTCTGGCGCTCGCTCGCGACCTATCGGGTGCGCATCGCCCTCAACCTGAAAGGAATCACGCCGGAAGAAGTGGTAGACGTGAACCTGATGAAGGGCGCGCAGCGCGAGGCGGCCTATCGCGCGGTCAATCCGATGATGGCGCTGCCGGCTCTGGTCGACGGCGACGGGCCGGCTTTGTTCGAATCGCTCGCCATCATCGAATATCTCGACGAGACCCATCCGAACCCGCCGCTATTGCCACGCGATGCCAAGGGCCGCGCCCGGGTGCGCGGGCTGGCGCAGATCGTCGCCTGCGATTCCCATCCGCTGATCGTGCCGCGGGTGCGCGAATATCTCGAGCACGAGTTCAAGCTCGACGAGCCGACCCGCATCAAATGGTGTCAGCACTGGCACCTGATGGCGCTGAGCGCGCTCGAAACCAATTTGGGCGACAAGGCCACCGGCCGCTATTGCCATGGCGACAACATCACGCTCGCCGACATCTGCCTGGCGAGCCAGGCCGCCGGCGCGAAATTCTTCAACGTCGATACCACGCCGTTTAAGAATTTTTCGCGGATCGCGAGCACGCTGTCGCAGATCGACGCCTTCGCCCGCGCGCACCCGCTCAAGCAGCCCGGCGCGCCGGCGGCTTGATCGGCGAACGGACGATGCGTTTGCCGCTCACTGTTCCTTGGTCAGCACGGCGACCGACGACAACGGCGTCGCTGTGCTCTTGAGGATGATACTTTTGGTGGTGGCCTGATACGCCTTGTAATGGTCGCTCGCCTGATGCGCGGCGAGCGCCGCGGCGTCGTCGAAGGCCGAGAACAGCAGCACGTGGCTGGCCTTGGTCTGCGACACTGCAATGTCGAACTCACGGCAGCCGGGATCCTGCACCGATGCCGCCGCATGGGGCTTGGCCGCGTCGATGAATTTGCCGACCTGCTCGTCGCCAACGTCGACTTCATCGACATTGATGAATAGTGGCGCGGAGTCGGCCTGCGGCGGTGACGCAGTGCTTCTGTTCAGGACCACCGCGGTGAACGGCCTGATATCGTAAGACTTGATCATCATCATGGTGAGGCCGATGAACTTGGTGTAGGCCGCGGTCTTCTGATGTGCGTCCCAGGCGGCGGAATTGTTGAAGACCTCGAAGACGAAGACGTGGTTTTTTTGACTTTGCCCGACCGCGCTCACCAATTCCTGCGTGCCGGGCTCCTTGATCGTCGCCGCGCCGTCGTCCTTCAACGCCGCAAGGAATTTCGGCATCGAGGCCGGGTTGATTTCAAGCCCGACCACGTTGACGAAGGGCGTCGGCGTTTGCGCCGCGGCGTCGGGGCCGCGTAGCGGCAGCAGCAACGCCGCGGCGGCGAGCGTAACCGCCGGCAGCACGACTGACTTCAGCATGCAGTTCTTCTCCTGTCCCTCGGACGTCGCGAAAATCTAGCGGCCCGGCGGCGCGCCCGGTAGCCCCGCAGCGCGATTTACCACCACTTGTGAAAATGATGCACCGGGCCATGGCCGGCACCGACCTTGACCTGGTCCGCCGCCGCGATCGCGGCGCTGACATAGGTTTTCGCCTCGCGCACCGCGGCATTCAAGGCAAGTCCCTTGGCCAGGCCGGCGGCGACCGCCGCGGCCAGCGTGCAGCCGGTGCCATGGGTGTTTTTGGTTGCAATGCGCGGCGCGGAAAACCGCGCCGCCCCGTCGGCCTCGACCAGGAGGTCGACGCTGTCCGGCCCGCCGCCGTGGCCGCCTTTGATCAGCACCGCGCCGGCGCCGAACGCCAAGAGCTTTTGCGCCTGCGCCCGCATCGCCTCTTCGTCGCGCGCCAGCGGCGCATCGAGCAGCGCCGCCGCCTCGAACAGATTAGGAGTGACCACGTCGGCACGTGACAGCAACGCGCGCAGCGCGTCCAGCGCGTCGGCGCGCAACAGTTCGGCGCCGGTCGAGGCGATCAGGACCGGATCGAGCACCACGTGGCGCGGGCGATGGCGGTCGATGCCGGCGGCGACGGCGCCGGCGGCCGCAGCATTGCCCAACATGCCGATCTTCACCGCGCCGACGTCGAGATCGGAGAACACCGCGTCGATCTGCGCGGCGATGAAGTCGGCCGGCACCTCATGGATGGCGGCGACGCCTGTGGTGTTCTGCGCCGTGAGCGCGGTGATCACCGAGGCGCCATAGACGCCGAGCGCGGCGAAGGTTTTCAGATCCGCCTGGATGCCGGCGCCGCCGCTCGAATCCGAGCCGGCGATGGTGAGCGCGATCGGAACAGCCATCAGGCGCCCCGCTTCGCCAACGTCGCGTCGACGATCGCGCGCAAGGCGCGCGCGGCGGCCGCGGGATCCGGCGCGAGCGACAGCGCCGAGATCACCGCGACGCCGTCGGCGCCGGCGGCGATCACCGCTGCCGCATTGCCGGCGTCGATGCCCGCGATGCCGCAGACCGGCAGCCTTTGCGCGCGCGCGTGCAGCGCCGAGATGACGCGGGCGAGACCCTCTGGGCCGATCGGGACGTTTTTCTGCTGCTTCGAGGTCGTGGCATAGACGCCGCCCGCGCCGACATAGTCGATCAGCTCGACCGGCGCCGCATTGGCCTCCGCGACCGTCTTGATTGAGAGCCCGATGATCGCGCCGCGGCCGAGTAGTCGCCGCGCGTCTTCCACCGCCATGTCGTCTTGCCCGACATGCACGCCATCGGCGCCGGCGGCCAGCGCTACGTCGACCCTGTCGTTGACGACCAGCGGCACCGCGAACGGCGCCAGCGCCTGTTTGATCGCGCGGGCGGTTTCGACCATGGCGCGGGTTTCGCTGCGCTTGTCGCGCAACTGAATGAGCGTCGCGCCGCCTTGCGCGACGAGCCGCGCCAGGTCGGCGAGATCGTGGCCGCCCGAGCGCTCGGGATCGACTATGGCATTGAGGCGAAGATCGACCGGCATTACCAAACCCCTTGCATCACGCCACCCTGGTGCGCGCGCGCAACGTCGCGCCGTCGAGGCCGTGGAGCGCGTCGATGATCCAGCTGGCGAAGCGGCCCGGCCCGCTGGCGTTCTCGGCCGCCACCTCGCCGGCGACGCCAAGCGCGACCAGCGCGGCGACGGTGGCGCGCCAGCGATCGCGCTCCACCGCCAGCGCGGCAGCGACCAGCGCCGAGCCGGCGCAGCCCATGGCGGTGACCAGCCCCATCAGCGGATCGCCGTTGGCGACTTTTGCCGAACGCGCGCCGTCGGTCACCACGTCGGTGGTGCCGGTGAGCGCGACGACCGTGTCGTGGCGTTCGGCGAAGCGCCGCGGCGCGTCGCCTGCCGCATCGCCGCCCGTAAGCGCGGCAAATTCGTGATGGTTGAGCCGCACCACGGCGGGCTTGCGGCTCACCAGGCTTTGCGCGAATTGCGCCCGCGCCGGCGAGCGTTCGATGAAGACCGGATCGAGCACCCAAGGTTTGCCGCCGGCAGCTTTGCCGCCCTGCTCCAGGGCGCCGAGCGCCACGTCGATCGCCGCGCGCCGCTCGGCGTCGAAGGTGCCGAGATTGACCAGCAGCGCATCGGCGCCGGCGACGAAGGCCGCGATCTCCTCGGGCGCGATGGTCATCGACGGGATGGCGCCGGCGGCGAGCAGCATGTTCGCCGTATAGGCCTGCGCCACCGAATTGGTGATGCAATGCACCCGCGGCGCGCGGCTCCTGATCCGCGCCAGCACGTCGGCGGTGATCTCGGCAAAGTCGGCCGGGGCGAGCATATTCATTGGCCTTTCCGCAACCATGCAAGGATACTACGCCCGAGAGCGCTCTTGCAGGCTCGTCATATATGCTATCTTGGCGGTCCGGAGGCGCGCATGATCCCCTTTTTCGTGCAGATCAAATGTCAGCTCGGCAAGTCCTACCAGGTCGCCAATAAGCTCGCCGACGCCGAGATCGCCTCGGAAATCTACTCAACCGCCGGCGACTTCGACCTGTTGGTGAAATTCTACGTCGATCCCTCGACCGATATCGGCCATTTCATCGCCGAGAAGGTGCAGACCATCCCTGGCGTCGCCGACACCCGCACCATCATCACCTTCAAGGCGTTTGGAGGGTCGTAGTCGTTCCCTCCACCGCCCGCCGGCGCGCCAGGGCGAGCTGACGCTCGCGCCAGATCACAAACAGGCCGGCGGCGGCGATGATGGCGGAGCCGGCGACGATCATGACCGTCGGCAATTCATCGAAGAACGCATAGCCGAGCGCCAGCGCCCAGATCATCGATGTATAGTCGAACGGCGCCAGCATCGAGGCGGAGGCATAGCGATAGCTCTCGGTCAGGAGAATATGTCCGGTGCCGCCGAGAAAGCCGATGCACATCAAGGCTGCGAACTCGCGGCTCGTCGGCGTCAGCCAGCCGAACGGCAAGGTCGCAAGACCGGCAAGCGCGCAGATCAGCGAGAAATAGAACACGATCGACGATGTCGTCTCGCTCTTGGTCAGATGGCGCGTCTGGATCATGGTGCCGGCATTGGTGACGGAGCCGGCCAGCGCGTAGACCACGCCGGCGACGCTGGTCGCGCTGGCCAGGGCGACGGTCAATTCGTCACCGGAAAAATGCGGCGCCAGCACAACCAGCACGCCGACAAAGCCGATCGTCACCGCCGACCAGCGGTAGATGCGCACGCGCTCTCTGAGAAAGACAGCGGCAAACGCCACGCTGAACAGCGGCGAGGTGAACGAGATGGCGTTGGCTTCGATCAGCGGCAGCCGCGCCAGCGCGCCGAAATTGCAGAACATGCCGACGACGCTGAGCACGCCGCGATTGGCGTGGCCGAGCGGGCGCTCGGTGCGCACCGCGGCCATCAGCTCGCCGCGCCAGGCATAGACCAGCACCACCGGCACGATGGCGAAGGCCGAGCGGTAGAACACCACCTCGCCGATCGGATAGCGCGCGCCGAGATAGCGGATCAGCGCCGACATCACGGCGAACAGCACCGCCGAGACGAGCTTGAGAACGATACCTTTGCCGGTGTTCATGCGTAAGCGTTCCGTCACCCTGAGGTGCGAGCCAACGGGTCCGGCCCGAAGTGGCCGGCCCGATGACAAGCTCCGCGAGCCTCGAAGGGCGACGGCCCCGGCGCCTCGACCGGCATCCTTCGAGGGCCGCTTCGCGGCCACCTCAGGATGACGGTTCGAGCGTGCTTAGCTTGCTACTGCGCACGATGCAAAGGCCGCGCCTCACTCTTTCTTCGGCGGCGGTGTCGGGCCTTTGATCGGCGGCAGCGAGGCGATGTAATTGGCGATCGCGGCGCGGTCGGCGGTGCTCAGCCGCGACGTATTTTGAACGACGTCGGCCATCCCGCCGCCGGCAAAGTCGCCGGCCGGATTCATGCCGTCGTCGAGGAACTCGGCGATGTCCTTTTCCGACCAGGCGATCTTGTCCTTGCCCCAATGGCCGAGCCCGGCCGGCGTGATATTGGGCACCCAGTCCTTGCCGTCCGGCGCCGGGCCGCCGGCAAAGCGTTCGCCGTCAATGATGCCGCCGAGAGAATTGCGCGGCGAGTGGCAATCGGCGCAATGCCCCGGCCCGTTGACCAGGTAGGCGCCGCGGTTCCATTGCGCCGATTGCGACGGGTCGGGCAGGTAAGGCCCGCCCTTGAGGAACAACAGCTTCCAGGCGCCGACCAGGCGGCGGATGTTGAACGGGAACCGCAGGTCGTGGTCGGGCGGCTCGCCCGTGACCGGCGGCAGCGTTTTCAAATAGGCAAAGAGATCGCGCACGTCGGCAAGCTGCATGTGCCGATAGGAATCGTAAGGGAATGCCGGAAACAGGTGCGACCCGTCCGGCGCCGTGCCGTCCCACATGGCAGTGACGAAATCCGCCTCGCTCCAATTGCCGATGCCGTCCTTCGGGTCGGGCGAAATATTCGGCGCGTAAAAGGTGCCGAACGGCGATGGCAGCGCCAAGCCGCCGCCGAGCCGGGTGCGGTCGACTTTTTGCGGATCCTTGTTCGGGACGGCGTGGCACGAACTGCAGCCGCCGATGTTGAACATGGTTTTGCCGTTGTCGAGGTTCGGCGTGTATGGCGGCAGCGCCGAGGCGGAAACTGTTGCCGGTATCGTTACGATCCAGAACACGGCGAAGCCGACCACCGCGCCGAGCACGACGACCGTCGCGATATTGCGCAGCGTGAGATGTTTCTTCATGTCCGCGGATCACTCGCAAAAAACAAAGGGCGGGACGTCCGCACGGACGCCCGCCCCTGCTCCGCTCTGTCGAGCGTTCATCCCTTCTTGAGGCGATAGGCCTTGTGGCATTCGCCACAATCGTTCTTGCCGATGTCGCCGAGCGCGGCTTTGAGGCTGTCGGCGTCCTTCACGCTGGCGTCGGCCTTTTTCGCGTCTTCGCCGAACTTGGCGAACTTGGCCTTGAAGTCCGCCATGTCTTCCCAAATCTTCGGCCCGGCGTTGAATTCGTCGCTGGGATCGCCGCCCTTGGAGCTGTCGGGAAACAGGCCCGGCATCTTCGCCGCCGCGTCCTGGAACGTCGCGAACATTTTGTGCGCCGCCGCCGCATCGAACGGCCGCTCGCCCTTCATCATGGCGGCGCCGATCTTGGCCTGATCGCCGTTGGCCTTCATCAACGCCTTGCGCGCCTTGATCGGGTCTTCCTCGGCGAAGGCGACACTCAAGCCAAGGACAATCGCGGCGATTGCCAGCACGGTACGGATCATGTCGTGGTCTCCCTGTCGGGTGGCGTTGGTTGGGGCCAAATCGTCAATTCGGCCGAGAGGATATGAGCGAAGCGGCCCCCCGCCGCTGCGCCCCGATGGTGGCATTACACCGCCAACAACACCGACTTTATGACATTATTCCGGGGGACCGGACAGGCGGTGCCGCGGCGTGATGGTTACTCGGCGGGCTGAGCGCCGGCTTGCCGGCGCTTGCGCCGCCACAGCCCGAGTTGCGCAATCCACTGCGCGATCACGTAAAACACCGGCGTGAACACCAGCCCGAACGCGGTCACGCCGATCATGCCGGCGAACACCGCGGTGCCGAGAGTCTGCCGCAATTCGGCGCCGGCGCCGAGCGCCCAGACCAGCGGCGTGACACCGAGGATGAAGGCGAACGAGGTCATCAGAATCGGCCGCAGCCGCAGCCGCGTCGCCTCGACCGCCGCCTGCCAGCGGGTGCGGCCCTGGTCTTCGAGCTGGCGGGCGAATTCCACGATCAGAATGGCGTTCTTGGCCGCCAAGCCGATCAGCACGACGAAGCCGACCTGGGTGAGGATATTGTTGTCCTGGCCGCGCAGGATGACGCCGGTGATGGCGGCGACCAGGCACATCGGCACGATCATGATCACCGCGAGCGGCAGCGTGAGGCTCTCGTATTGCGCCGCCAGCACCAGGAACACGAACACCACCGCCAGCACGAAGGCGAACATCGCGGTGTTGCCGGCCCTGATCTGCTGGAAGGCGAGCGTCGTCCATTCGGTGGCAAAACCATCCGGCAGCGTCTCGGCAGCGAGCTTGTCCATGATGGCGATGGCCTGGCCCTGCGAGTAACCGCGCGCGGCGAAGCCGTCGAGCTCGGCAGCGGGAAAAAGATTGTAGCGCGGCACGCGATAGGGCCCGGAAATATCGGTTACGGTGGTGAAGGAGCCGAGCGGCACCGTGTCGCCGTTGGAATTGCGCACCCTGATTTTCAGCACGTCGGCGATATGCTGGCGATCCTGGTCGCGCGCCTGCGCGGTGACGCGGAAGGTGCGGCCGAACAGGTTGAAGTCGTTGACGTACGATGAGCCAATGAAAATCTGCAGGGCGTTGAAAACGTCCTGCACGTTGATGCCGAGGAGCTGCGCCTTGGTGCGATCGATATTGAGATAGATTTGCGGCGTCGAGGTCTCGAACAGCGTGAACACCTGAGCCAAGCCGGTGGTCTCGTTGGCGCGCGCCATCAGCGCGGTGGCGGCTTCGCGCAGCGCCACCGCGCCGCGGCCGGCACGGTCCTCGACCATCATGCGGAAGCCGCCGGCGGTGCCGATGCCGAGCACCGGCGGCGGCAGCACGGCGACGATGAAGGCGTCCTGGATGGCGGCGAGCTGCTTGTTCAGCTCGGCCTGAATCGCCGGCGCCGATTGCCGCGGATCGCGGCCGCGCTTGCTATAATCGTCGAGCACCAGAAACAGCGCGCCGGAATTCGGCGCGTTGGTGAAGGTGGCGCCGGAAAAGCCGACGACGTTGACGGCGTGCGCCACGCCGGGCACGCCGAAGGCGATGTCAAGCGCCCGCTGCTGCACCGCGTCGGTTCGCGACAGCGACGCGCCCGGCGGCAATTGCACCACGACGATGATATAGCCACGGTCGACCGGCGGGATGAAGCCGATTGGCGTTATGCGGAACACGGAAAAGCCCAGGCCCAGCACGACCAGATAGATCGCGACCATCATCGCCGCGCGCCGCACCGTGCGCGTGGCGAGCCAGGAAATGCCCGAGCCGACGCGGTCGAACGCGACGTTGAAGTAGCCGAAAAAGCCGTGGATCGGCCGCTCCCACCAGCTGTCGCGGTGGCTGCGGTCATGCGGCTTGAGCAAGAGCGCGCACATCGCCGGCGAGAGTGTCAATGAAACGATCAGCGAAATGATGGTGGCGCCGGCGATGGTCAACGCGAACTGGCGATAAAACTGTCCGGAAATGCCGGTGATGAACACCGACGGCACGAACACCGCGCACAGCACCAGCGCAATCGCGATCAGCGCCGAGCCGACCTCGTCCATGCTCTTGCGCGCCGCCTCGCGGGGGTTGAGCCCCGCGGCGATGTTGCGCTCGACGTTCTCGACCACGACGATGGCGTCGTCGACCACGATGCCGATCGCCAGAACCAGGCCGAACAAGGACAGATTGTTCAGCGTGAAGCCGAACGCCGCCATGAAGAAGAAGGTGCCGATCAGCGAGATCGGGATCGCCAACAGCGGAATGATCGCGGCCCGCCAGGTCTGCAGGAACAGGATCACCACCAGCACGACCAGCACGATGGCTTCGAAAATCGTATCGATCACCGCGTCGACCGACTGCCGGATGAACTGCGTCGGGTTGTAGACGATTTCGTATTTGAGCCCGGGCGGGAACCGCTTCGCGAGCTTCGCCATCAGATCGGTGACGCCGTCGGCGGTGGCGAGCGCGTTCGAGCCCGGGCGCTGGAACACCGCGAGCGCGATGGCAAAATCGTGGTCGAGGTAGGAGTTCGACGAATAATCGAGCGCCTGCAGCTTGACGTCGGCGACGTCTTTGAGCCGCACCACCGCGCCTGGCGTCTCCTTGACCACGATGGAACCGAAATCCTCCGGATTGGCGAGCCGGCCCAGCGTCTGCACCGCGATCTGGAAGGCGCCCTGATGCGCCACCGGCGGCTGATCGAGCACGCCCGAGGCGACCTGGATGTTCTGGCCGGCCAACGCCGTGGTGACGTCGGTCGCGGTCAGGCCGAGCGATTGCAGGCGGTCCGGATCGATCCAGATGCGCATCGAATAATCGCGGCTGCCGAACACCGTGACCGAACCGACGCCGTCGACGCGGGTAAGCGGGTCGGTCACTTCCAGCGTGGCGTAATTGGTCATGAACAGCGCGTCGCGCGTCTTGTCGGGCGAATAGAGGTGCACGACCATCATCAGGTCGGGCGAGGCCTTGGTGACGGTGACGCCGATATTGCGCACGTCGACCGGCAGCCGCGGCTGCGCGATGGCGACGCGGTTCTGTACCTGGACCTGCGCGATATCGAGATTGGTGCCGAGATCGAAGCTGACCTGGATCGAGAATCTGCCGTCGGCGGTCGAGTTCGATGACATGTAGAGCATGTTCTCGACGCCGTTGATCTGCTGCTCGATCGGCGTCACCACCGTGGCGGCGACCACCTCGGCGCTGGCGCCGGGATACTGCCCGGAGACGTTGATGATCGGCGGCGCGATCTCGGGATATTGCGCCACGGGCAGCCGCGAAAACGACACGCCGCCGAGGATGACGAACACGATCGACACCACGGCGGCGAAGATCGGCCGGTCGATGAAGAAATGCGAGATGCGCATTTTTGGCCTCAGCCGGCCTTGGCTTCGTTCGGCCCCTTGGCCGGCGGCGCGCTTTCCTGCTGCGGCGTCACTTTCTGGCCCGGCCGCGCGCGCATCAGGCCGTTGACGATGACGCGGTCGGTGGCGGCGAGCCCGTCCTTGACCACGCGCAGGCCGTCGTCGATCTGGCCGAGCGTGACGTATTTCTGCCGCACCACGCCGCCGTCGTCGACGACGAGGACGAATTTGCGCGTCTGCTCGGTGCCGATCGCGGCGTCGGGAACGAGCAGCGCCACATAGGGCGGCGAGCCGGGCACCCGGATGCGGCCGAACATGCCGGGCGTGAAGATGCCGTCCTTGTTGTCGAACACGGCGCGGCCGCGGATCGTGCCCGAGGAACGGTCGATGACGTTGTCGACGAAATCGATCTTGCCCTGGTGCGGGAAATCCTTCTCGTCGATCAGTTTCAGCGTCACCGGCACGTTGCCGTGCAGGCTGGCGACATCCTGGCTCGACGTGGCGAAGCGCACGTAGCGCAGATAGGACGCCTCGTCGAAGGAGAATTCGAAGCGGATCGGATCGACCGAGACGATGGTGGCGAGCAGCGTCGTCGCGCCGCTGGTGCCGCCGGTGACCAGATTGCCGACGGCGACGCGGCGGTCGCCGATGCGGCCGTCGATCGGCGAACGCAGCTCGCTGTATTGTTCGAGATCGAGCTCGGCCGAATGCACCATCGCCTCCTGGGCGGCGACGGCGGCTTCGGCGACGCGCTTGGCCTGGGTGCGCTGGTCGTAGGCCTGCTCGGTGATGGTCTTGTTGCCTAACAGTTGCTGGCCGCGCTGCAGGTCGGCCTCGCTGAAGGCGAGATTGGCGCGCGCCTGGGCGAGGTTGGCCCGCATCTGCTCGAGCACGATCTGGAACGGCCGGCGGTCGATGGTGAAAAGCAAATCGCCCTTCCGCACCATCTGGCCGTCCTGGAAATGGATCTCGGCCAGATAGCCGGACAGCCGCGAGCGGATTTCGACCGATTCCACCGCGGCGAAGCGGCCGACATATTCGTCCTGATCGACCACCGTGCGCTGCACCGGGCTGGCCACGGTGACGGCCGGCGGCGCGGCGGCGCTCTGCTGCTGCTGGCCCTGGCCGCAGCCGGTGAGCGCAGCCGCGGCCACGAGGACGGCAAGGCGTGCCGCACGGGTGATAGCCATAAGTTTTGCCCTCAAGGTGGACCGGGGCACCACAAGCCGCTGCCGCTGTCAACCGCGGCCCGCCCTCCCTTCCCTCGCCGCCGCCCGGTTCCCATATATGCCCTTGACCGGCGGGGACGCCGGCCCCAGCGGATGCTGGGCTAACACCCTGACAAAACATGAAAATTATACCCTTGCACGATGCCGCCTGGGGCGGCAGCGGCGCTGCCGCCGCTGTGAGTCCCGAAGTTCCAGCCGAGGACAAGGCGCTCCTCGACGCCTATTCGCGCGCCGTCATCGACGTGGTCGACCGGGTCGGCCCGGCGGTGGTGGGCCTCACCATCCACACTGGCGAGGCCAACGGCCGCCCCCGCGGCGGCACTGGCTCGGGCGTGGTGGTGGCGCCTGACGGGCTGATCCTGACCAACAGCCACGTTGCCGGCGCGGGCAGCACGGCCAGTCCGTCCGCGCGCATCGAGGTGACGACGCCGGAAGGCCAGCACCTCACCGCGCGCCTGGTCGGGGACGATCCCGACACCGATCTCGCTCTCATCCGCATCGTCGAGCCGGTGACGTTACCGGCGGCGCCGCTGGGCGATTCCAAGCGGCTCAAGCGCGGCCAATTGGTGATCGCCATCGGCAATCCGCTCGGCTTCGAATCGACGGTGACGACCGGCGTCGTCTCGGCGCTCGGCCGCAGCCTGCGCTCGCGCACCGGCCGGCTGATCGACGACGTGATCCAGACCGATGCCGCGCTCAACCCCGGCAATTCCGGCGGCCCGCTGGTGTCGTCCCACGGCGAAGTCGTCGGCGTGAACACCGCGGTGATCATGGGCGCGCAGGGCATCTGCTTTGCGGTCGCCGCCAATACCGCAAGCTTTGTGCTCGGCGAACTGGTGCGCCATGGCCGGGTGCGCCGCGCCTTCATCGGCGTCGCCGCCCAGCACACCCCGATCCCGCGGCGCATTCGCCACGCCGCCGGCATCACCCAGGAACGCGCGGTGATGATCGCGTCCATCGAGCCGGATTCCGCGGCGGCCCTTGCCGGCCTGAAGGTCGGCGACATCCTGCTCGGCCTCGACGGCACCATCATCGCCGGCGCCGACGATCTGGTGCGCACGCTCACCGGCGAGACTATCGGGCGAGAGGTGAAACTCGACGTGCTGCGCGGCACCGAGCGGCTGACGCTGGCGATGGTGCCGCGGGCGCGCAAGCGGGTGGCGTGACGGAGGGTGCTCTGGTCATCCCTAACGAGCCGCATTAAGAAGCGGCTCCTTCGCATCCACGATCTTCCCCCTGGCGCCTCCGAAAACATGCTGCAGATCGACAATCTGGTTTTCGACGCCTGGGGCCGCCAGTTTTTCGACCGGGCGAGCGTGACGATTCCGGACGGCACCAAGGTCGGCGTGGTGGGGCGCAACGGCGTCGGCAAGTCGACCTTGTTCCGTCTCATCACGGGCGACCTCGTGCCGCTGGAGGGCGATATCCTGCTGCCGAAGGCGGCGCGGATCGGCGCCGTCGAGCAGGAACATCCGGCGACGCCGGTCACTTTGCTCGACACCATCCTCGCCGCCGACACCCAGCGCGAGGCCTTGCATGCGCAACTGGAGACCGCGGCGCCGGAACAGCTGGCCGAGATTTACCAGCACCTCAACGCCATCGACGCCGACCGCGCCCCGGCGCGGGCTGCCGAAATCTTGAGCGGGCTTGGATTCGCCAACGACGATCTCGACCGGCCGATGGCGGAATTCTCCGGCGGCTGGCGCATGCGCGTGGCGCTGGCGGCGGCACTGTTCGCCGAGCCCGATCTGCTGCTGCTCGACGAGCCGACCAATTATCTCGATCTCGAAGGCGCGCTGTGGCTCGAGGCGCGGTTGCAGAAATATCCGCGCACGGCGCTCATCATCAGCCACGACCGCGAGCTCCTCAACAATTCGGTCGATGCCATTTTGCATCTGAGCCAAGGCAAGCTCGATCTTTATTCCGGCGGTTACGACGCTTTCGAGCACCGTCGCGCGGAAAAAACGCGGCTGCAGGCGGCGACCCGCGCCAAGCAGGACGCCGAGCGCGCGCATTTGCAGAAATTCATCGACCGCTTCCGCGCCAAGGCCAGCAAGGCGACGCAAGCGCAGTCGCGCATCAAGCGGCTGGCCAAATTGGAGCCGATCGCCGAAATGGTCGAGGAGCGCGTGGCGCCGTTCACCCTGCCGTCGCCGGCCAAGCCGCTGGCGCCGCCGCTCATTCAGCTCGAAGGCGCCGCGGTCGGCTACGACGGCACCGCGGTGTTGCGCCATCTCAATCTGCGGCTCGACGTCGACGACCGCATCGGGCTTTTGGGCGTCAACGGCGCCGGCAAATCGACCTTCGCCAAGATGATCGCCGGGGCGCTGCCGTTGCAGGCCGGCCAGATGAAACGCGACGGCCGCATCAAGGTCGGCTGGTTTCACCAGCATCAGATCGAGGCGCTCGACCCGGACGATACACCTTTGGACATCATCCGCCGCGAGCTTCCCGACGACAGCGAGTCGTCGCGCCGCTCCCGGCTGGCGCAGTTCGGCCTGTCATTCGACAAGCAGGAAACCATTGTCGCCAATCTGTCCGGCGGCGAGCGGGCGCGACTGTTGCTCAATCTCATCGCCATGGCCGCGCCGCACCTGTTGATCCTCGACGAGCCGACCAATCACCTCGACATCGACAGCCGCCGCGCGCTGCTCGATGCGTTGAACGATTACGACGGCGCCGTCATTCTCATCACCCACGACCGCTCGCTGATCGATCTGGTGGCCGACCGGCTGTGGCTGACCGCCGACGGCCACATCAAGCCGTTCAAGGGTGACATGGACGATTATGCGCGCTTCGTCCTCGACCGCGTCAAAGCGAGCGCGACGGCGCCCGGGCAAAAAACCGTCAGCGACGCCGTCTTGAGCGCCCGGCAAGCGGCCGCCAACGAGGCGCGCTATGCCGCCAAGAAGGCGGCCAAGAAGCGACGCCGGCGCGGCTACTGAGCCGTTGCCACGCTACTGCATCGACAGCGACGACACCGCCACGTTCACCGCGCCGGTGGCGTTGGCGATCACGCGCAACGTGTTGTCGTCATAGGCGATGCCGGTGAGGCGCAGGTCGTTGACGGCGAGGTTGGCGCTCATCCCGTTGCCCGGCGCGACGAAGCCTGTGACCGCGGTGGCGATGCGCTGCTTGGCGTCGGCGGCGAACGGTTTGAGGTCGATCACCGCCTTGTCGGCGAGAAGCTTCTGCAAATAGGGCGTCGCCGCCTGCGCCGCGGCGCCGAGCAGGCCGAAGGCGGCTTGCGACTGCACGTCGAGGGTCACGTCGGCGAAGCGCAGGATCTGCCGGTCCTGGTCGAGCACCGGCCGGCCATAGACGTGCACCGTGGCGTCGGCGCCGAAGAAGCCGAGCAGGCCGCGTTTCTTGACGTTGACCGGAAGCGAGATCAAGAGGCGATCGCCGGAGGCGGCGATGGCGGCGTGCTTGATGGTGACGGCGAACGAGCCACTGCCGTCCTCGGGAAAGGTCTTGGCGCCGACCTGCGCTTCGAGCAGCCGGCTGACTTCAGTGAACGGAAGATCGATCGGCACGGCGATGCTGACGCTGCCCTCGCCCCCCTGCTGGACCAGGTCGAGCGCTTGCGGGAACGGACAATTCGGCTTGGTCTCGGTCGGCACGATGCGGGTATCGGCCTGAACGCCGATGAGCAGCGTCACCGCGCTGCCGTCGATCTTCGGCTGCGCGGCGATGGCGCGGGTCGGCCGCACTTCGAGCCAGAGGTTCGGCATGCCCTGCCCCGCCGCGCCGAGCGGGATGGCGCGGCACAGTTTGGTCCATTCGCCGCGCGCCGCGTTCTCGATGAACGGATCGTTGCGCAGCCGCGTTTCCAGCGCGCCGGTCTGGCTGCGCACCGCGTTCTCGAGGAACGGCTTGACCTGGCCGGCGACGCTGAGTTTCAGGCCGGCGATCGGCAAAATCACGTCGACCACGTTGACCTGCGCCGACAGATTGGGCGCCAGCCGCCAGTTCGGCGAAATCGTCGGCTTCGACGTGGTCGTCACCGTGCCCTGGATGTCGGCGTGCTGGTCGAACGCCTTGCCGGCGAGATTCTGCACCGCCTGGCCGACGCTGCCGCCGACCAGGTTGCCGAGCGCGTTGCCGACCGAATTGGCGCCGCTGGCGATCGTGCCGGTGGCCTGGAACTGGCCGGTCAGCGGCGTCACCACCACCAGCGCGTCGGGCCGGCCGGTGACCGCGAGCGGCCCGCGCGCGATGTTGAAGTTGAGGTCGGCATTGGTCAAAAGCTGCGACACCGGATTTTGCGGCTTGCCGGAGAGATTGCGCGGCGCCTGGGCGTCGAGCGCGTCGCGAATCGCCGTCAACGCGATGGCCGCGGGCGCCAGCACCGTCGAAGTGCCGGTCAGCGGCCTAAGCGGCGGCACCGCGACCAGCGCCGGCCGCCCTTGCTGCAGCGGCGCCGTCGAGGGCCATAGTACGTTCAACACGGCGCTGACGCCGATGAAGGAGATGACGACGATAAAGGCGCCGACCAGGATGGTGCGGACGTTCACGCCGGCACTTCGCCCTTGAGCATCAGGCGATAGAGGTAGCGGCGCTCGTTCATGTCGTAGTCGGGATTGGCCTGGTGCATGACGCTGCGGTTATCCCACATCACCCAGTCGCCGTAACGCCATTGGTGGCGGTATTCGTATTTCTTCTGCGTCGCGTGCTGCATCAATTCGTCGATCAGCTTGAGCGCGTCGGCGTCCGCCATGCCGACGATCGATTCCATGCGCACCGGATTGAGGAACAGCGCCTTGCGGCCGTTCTCGGGGTGCGTGCGCACCAGCGGATGCACGCCGGGCGGCGGCAATTGCGCGCGGCTGTCCTCGTTGAGGCCGGACAGCGCGCGCGGGCTGTATTTGCTCTGATAGACGTGTAGCGCTTTCAGCCCGTCGATCTTTTGTTTGGTTTTTTGCGGCAAATCGTCATAGGCGTCGTGCATGTTGACGTATTGGGTGTCGCCGCCATGGGACGGCAGCTCGACCGCGAACAGCGTGGTCGCCTTGGGCGGCCGCGGATGGTTGGAATGGTCGGTGTGGAAGGTCTCGCCTGGAATCACGCGCTTGCCGTTCACGATAATGTCGTTGGAGACGTAATAGACGTCGGGATGACCGGGGACGTGTTGCTCTTTCCTGTCGTGGATCTGCAGTTCGCCGAACAATTGCGCCGCGGCCTTGAACTGGTCCGGATCGAAATGCTGGTCGCGCATGACCAGCACGTGATGCTCGGCGAAGGCGCGGTTGAGCGTGGCGCCGGTCGCGGCGTCGACCGGCCGGGTGAAATCGATGCCGGTGACTTCGGCGCCGGTATGATCGGTGAGCGGCGTGATGCTGAAGGACTTCATGGCTGATTCCTCCCACGCGGTGTTTGTTATGACGACGCTATCGCCGGACCCTTAGAGGGTCAAGGCGCGCCCGGGGCGATACCAATAAATCACACTGATCGTATGGCGGCCTTGATCGCATGGATGCCAGTTGTTCACGTTGGCAATCTTGTCAAGGACGGCGCGAAGCGCCGCCGCCTCCGGCGGTCTGCGATCCTTGACAAGATTGCCAACGTGAACAGAAACGCTGTCCATGCGATCAAGGCCGCTTTCTGTGCCGCAGTGAAAAGTCGCTTCAGCGAATGCCCGCCCGCATAAAACTCTGCACGAATTGCCGTTGAAACAGCAGGAAAGCGACCAAGAGCGGCGCCGAGGTCATAAGCGTCGCGGCCGTGATCACCGACCAGTCGATGCCCTGATCGGTGGAGGCGAAAATCTGCAGGCCCACGGTCAAGGGCCGCGTGTTGACCGAATTGGTGACGATCAGCGGCCACAAGAAATTGTTCCAATGATAGCTGACCGAGACCAGGCCGTAGGCGATGTAGACCGGCTTGGCGAGCGGCACATAGACCTTGAGCAACACCGTCAGCGGGCCGGCGCCCTCGACGCGCGCTGCTTCGTCGAGCTCGCGCGGCACCGATTTGAACGTTTGCCGCAACAGGAAAATGCCGAAGGCGGACGCCATGTAAGGCAGCCCGATGGCGGGAATGGTATCGACGATGCCGAACGCGCTCATGGTGCGGTAGTTCTCGACGATCAGCACGTCGGGCATGATCATGAGCTGCAGCAGCACGAGGATGAAGGCGATATCGCGGCCGGCGAAGGTGAAGCGGGCAAAGGCGTAGGCCGCGAGCGTGCACAGCACGAGCTGGGCGGCAAGGATCATGGTGACCAGCAGCACGGTGTTGAGGAAATAACGCGCGAACGGCGCGGCGTTCCAGGCGCGCACGAAATTCTCCAACGTCAGCGGCGCATTCAGCACGAAATGCGCCGAATAGGCGCTTGGGTGGACCGCGGCCCACAGCGCATAGGCGAGCGGCAGGATCCAGATCAGCGCCAGCAGCCAGGCGCCGGCCGTTTCCAGCGCCGCCATTCCGTCGTCCCCGCGAATGCGGGGACCCATAGTCGCTGCCGGTGCAATATCGGCTTCGACCGTGGATATGGATTCCCGCTTTCGCGGGAATGACGGGGCAAGGCTCATTGATAATGGATCCGCCGATCGAGGATGAGAAACTGGCCGAGCGCGAGCAGCGCCAGCAAAGCGAGCAGCACCACCGTGAGCGTGGCCGCATAAGCGGTGTCCCAGAACTTGAAGCCGACTTCGTAGATGTAGAACAAAAGCAGCGCCGTGGTGTTGTCCGGGCCGCCCTGGGTCATGACCACGATATGGTCGATCAGCCGGAACGAATTGATGACGGCGTTGATCAGCACGAACAGGGTGGTCGGCATCAACAGCGGAAAGGTGACGCGGCGGAAGAAATACCAGCGTCCGGCGCCTTCGATCGCGGCGGCTTCGGCAAGCTGCGGCGACATCTGCTGCAGCGCCGCCAGGTAGAAGATCATGAAGAAGCCGGCGTCTTTCCAGACGGCGACTGCGATCAGGCAGACGAGCGCGGTGGACTGGTCGCCGAGCCAGTTGTGCGCCGGGATGCCGAACACGCCGAGCATCTGGTCGAGCAGGCCGTAGCCCGGCGCATAGAAGAACAGCCAGATATTGGCGACCGCGATCATCGGCAGCACGGTCGGGGTGAAGAACGACAGCCGCAAGAACGGCCGGCCGGCGATCTTGCCGTTGACCCAGATCGCCATGGCGAGCGAGAGCGCGATGGTCAACGGAATGACGCTCGCCGCGTAGACGATGTTGTTGGTAAGCGCGCGCCAGAACACCGGGTCGGCGAGCATGGCCTGATAATTGTCCGGGCCGACGAAGACCGCGGCGCGGCGGCCCTTTGGGGTCGAGAACAAACTATCGACGATGGTGGCGACGGCGGGATAGTGGGTGAACGTCACCAACAACACCGCCGCCGGCAACAACAACAGCCAGCCGTGGATTTGCGCCGAAAACCGCAGCCGCGCCGGCGGCGCCGCGGCCGCCGACAGCAACGCCGCCGGTTCGGCGCCGTGCATCACCGATAAGGCCGCAGGATGCGCGTGGCTTCGGCCTGCGCATCCTTCATCGCCTGCTCCGGCGTCTTGGTGCCGGTCAGCGCCGCCTGAATGCCGTCGTTGAGCGCCTTGGTCACCCGCTGATTGTCGTGGGTCGACAGTTCCGCCACCGCATATTTGAGCTGATCGCGCGCCACGGCTGCCGCGGGAAAGTCGGCAACGTATTTCTTCATGGCGTCGGTGTCCCAGGCATCGGGCCGCACCGCGACATAGCCGGTCTGGATGCCCCAGTCGGCGGCGCGCTCGGGCGTCGTCATCCACTTGACGAATTTGAACGCCGCGGCACGCTCGTCGGCGGACATTTTCTTGAAGAAATAGAAATTGCCGCCGCCGGTCGGCGAGCCGCGGCCGTGATGCGCCGGCAGCATGGCGACGCCGAACGGGAACGGCGCGTTCTTGCGCACATTGGTGAGGTTGCCGGTCGAGGTCCACATGATCGCGGTCTTGCGCTCGAAGAAATCCTTCGGCGTCGTGCCCCATTCGATGGTGCCCGGCGGCTGGATCTTTTGCTTTTTGCTGAGATCGACCCAGAACGCCAAGGCGTCGATCACGCCCGGCGCGTCGAATGCGGTCTGCGTGCCGGCCGCGTTCATCAGCCGCACATTGTTGGCGGTGGTCAGGCCCTGGAACAGCCAGTACGGGAACGCGGTCGATGGGATTTCGACCGCCCATTGGCTGACATTGCCGGACGCGTCGCGTTGCGTCAGCTTGGCGCCGTCGGCGACCAATTCGTCCCAGGTGTCGGGCGCCTTGTCGGGATTAAGTCCCGCCGCCTTGAACGCGTCCTTGTTCCAGTACATCACGATGGTGGAGCGCTGGAACGGAATGCCCCAGATCTTGCCGCCGGTCTGGCTGTTTTCCATGAACGCCGGATAGAACGACTTTGCCCACGCCTTGTCGGCGTCGGTTTTCAACAAATCGTCGAACGGCGCGATGGCGTCCTCGTCGATCAGGGTGAACATGTCGGTCGACAACAGCACGGCGATGTCCGGAGGCTCGCCGCTCTTGAACGCGGTCAGCGCCTTGACCAGGGTGTCCTGATAGGTGCCGGCATAGATCGCCTTGATGGTGATGCCGGGATTGTCCTTCTCGAAGTCGGCCACATAGCCGTCGATGATCTTTGGGATCGGGCCGCCGACCGCGACCGGATAATAAAACGACAGCGTGATGTCCTTGGCCGTCGCCAGCGATGTCAGCGCCATCATCACGGCGCCGGCAATCGGGAACAGCCATTTCATCGTCGGGTACCGCATTCTTCCCTCCTCAGGCGAAACTTTGCACGAGACCGATAGTGTCGTCGGCATCCGGCATGCGGATGTCGTCGCGGCGCGCGCCGCTGGCCGCATCGAAGACATGCACATGCTCGGCACGCCAGCGCGCATGGATCGCGTCGCCGGCGGCAAAGGCCGCCTTGCCGGGCACGCGGGCGGCCAGCGTGTGGTTGCCATAGGCGCAGGTAACGACGGTGTCGGCGCCAAGGAATTCCGAGCTCTGCACCCGCACCGGCAGGCCGACGTCGCCGAGCAGCACATCCTCGGGCCGGATGCCGAACAGGAGACCGCGATCGCCGCGGTCCGCTGCCGCCGGCAAGATGTTCATCGGCGGCGTGCCGATGAAGCGCGCGGCGAACGTGGTTGCCGGCCGCGCGTAAAGCGCGTCCGGCGGCGCGGCCTGCTCGACCCTGCCGTCACGCATGAGAATGACCTGGTCGGCCATGCTCATGGCTTCGCTCTGGTCGTGGGTGACATAGACCATGGTGATGCCGAGCTTCTGCTGCAGCGCGCGGATTTCGCGGCGCATCTCGGCGCGCAATTGGGCGTCGAGATTGGACAGCGGCTCGTCCATCAGACAGACCGGCGTCTCGGCGATGATGGCGCGGCCGAGCGCCACGCGCTGCTGCTGGCCGCCGGACAGTTGCGACGGCTTGCGCGCCAACAGCGCCTCGAGCCCGAGCAGCGCGGCGACTCTGGCGAGCCGGCGGCCGCGCTCGGCCGCCGGCACTTTGCGCACGCGCAGGCCGAACAGAATATTTTCCTTGACCGACAGATGCGGAAACAGCGCGTAGGATTGAAACACCATGGCGATGCGGCGCTGCGCCGGCGGCAGCTGAGTGACGTCGCTGCCGCCGATGACGATGCGGCCGCCCGAGACCTGCTCGAGGCCGGCGATCAGGCGCAACGTCGTCGACTTGCCGCAACCCGACGGGCCGAGCAGGACCACCAGCGACGCCGCCGCAGCCTCAAAACTCACTTGGTCGACCGCCCGCGTCGCGCCCCAGGCCTTGCTCACGTCCTGCACCGAGATTTGCGACACCGGCTCCCCCGCGAACGTCCGGTCACGATGCCGGTAAATCATTGTATTGTGAAGCCCGTGCGTCGGCCGGGAGGCGCGGGTGACACCTTATGTGCTAGCCATCGACCAGGGCACGACCTCGACCCGGGCCAGCCTGTTCCGGGCCGACACCTCGATCGCCGCGTTCGCGCAACGCGAATTCCCGCAGCATTTTCCCGCCGACGGCGAGGTCGAGCACGAGCCCGACGACCTTTGGACCACGACAGTCGAATGTTGCCGCGGCGCCATGCAAAAGGCCGGCGCCAGCGCGCGCGACATCGTCGCCATCGGCATCACCAATCAGCGCGAGACCACCTTGTTGTGGGACCGCACCAGCGGGCGCGCGGTGCATCGCGCCATCGTCTGGCAGGACCGGCGCACGGCGGATTTTTGTGCGCGGCTGAAAGCCGCGGGCCATGAAGCCGAGTTCGCGAGGAAGACCGGGCTGCTGCTCGATCCGTATTTCTCCGGCACCAAGCTTGCCTGGCTGTTGGATTGCGCGCCTAACATCCGCGATCTCGCCGCCCGCGACAAACTCGCCTTCGGCACCGTCGACACATATCTCCTTTGGCGGCTCACCGGCGGCAAAGTGCACGCCACCGACGCCACCAATGCCTCGCGCACCTTGTTGTTCGATATCCATGACGGCCGCTGGGACGATCGGCTGTTGGCGCTGCTCAACGTGCCCAAAACCGTTCTACCGGCGGTGCTGGATTGCTCCGCCGCGTTCGGCGTAACCGATCCAAATTTGTTCGGCGCCGCGATCCCGATCTACGGCATGGCCGGCGATCAGCAAGCCGCCTTGATTGGCCAGGCCTGCTTTGCGCCGGGCATGGTCAAGGCCACTTACGGCACCGGCTGTTTCGCCTTGCTCAATACCGGCACGACACCGGTCGCCTCGCAAAACAAGCTTCTCACCACCATCGCCTATCAGCTCGGCGGCGTGCGCCAGTACGCGCTCGAAGGCTCGATCTTCGTCGCCGGCGCGGCGGTGCAATGGCTGCGCGACAATCTGCACGTCGTGCACAGCGCCGAAGAAACCGGCGCGCTCGCCGCGGCCGCCGATCCGACGCAAGAGGTCGTGCTGGTGCCGGCCTTCGTCGGCCTGGGCGCGCCCTATTGGCGGCCCGAAGCGCGCGGCGCGCTGTTCGGCCTGACGCGGGCCACCGGGCCGCGCGAACTGGCGCAAGCGGCGCTCGAAAGCGTCTGTTTCCAGACCGTCGATCTGCTCGCCGCCATGCGGGCGGATTGGCGCGACGGCGCGGACGCGCTGAAAATCTTGCGCGTCGACGGCGGCATGGCGAATTCCGATTGGACCATGCAGCGGCTGGCCGATCTGGTCGGCTGCACCGTCGACCGGCCGCAGATCTGGGAGACCACGGCGCTCGGCGCCGCCTATCTCGCCGGCCTGCGCGCCGGATTTTTTCCCGAGCCGGATCGCTTCGCCGAGCATTGGCAATTGCAGCGGCGCTTCACGCCGCAGATGGACGCCAGCACGCGGGAGAAAAGACTCGCGGTCTGGTCGGCGGCGGTTCGCCGCCTGCTGAGCTGAAACGATTTACCGCGACCGTGACGCCGCGCGGATCGCCGCATCGATCTGCTGCGGCGTCACCGGCGTGCGGTTGAACTCGGCCTTGAACGGGCGCAGCGCATCGGAGACGGCGTTGGCGATCACCACGGGCGGCGCGATCGGGCCGCCTTCGCCGACGCCCTTGACGCCGAACGGATTGAGCGGCGACGGCGAGTGCTGGTGAATGATGTGTATCGGCGGCAGGTCGCAGGCGGTCGGCAGCATGTAGTCGGCAAGCGTCGTGGTCAGCGGCTGGCCCTCGGCATCGTATTTGATCTCTTCGAGCAGCGCGCCGCCCAGCCCCTGCACGGCGCCGCCGACGATCTGGCCCTCGACCAGCATCGGATTGACCACCACGCCGCAATCGTGGGCGATGGCATAATTCTCGACCTTGACCCGGCCGAGCTCGACGTCAACCTCGACCACCGCCGCATGCACCGCGTAGGACCAGGTCACGGTCGGCGGCTCGAAGTAATAAGTCTCCTCGAGCCCGCCATCGACGCCCGCCGGGCGGCCGCTGTCCCAGCCCGGGCGCGCGGCTTGCGCCACCTTCGCCAGCGAGACCTCGGCGCCCGGCACGCCGACGACACCGACATGGCCGCGGCGCAGTTCGAGATCGGCCGCCGAACATTCCAGCATGTTGGCGGCGATGGAAAACACTTTTTCGCGCAACTTTGCCGTGGCGCCATGGATCGCCGCCGACAAAGTCACCGTGCTGCGGCTGGCCATGGTGCCGAAGCCGATGGCGATCGCCGCGGTATCGGCGAGCGCGATCACCACGTCGTCGGGCGTGACCTGCCAGGCGTCGGCCACGACCTGGGAGAAAATGGTCTCCATGCCCTGGCCCTGCGGACAGGCGCCGGAAGTCACGAAAATCTTGCCGGACGGATCGATGCGCACCAGCGCGCTCTCGAACGGGCCGACGCCGGTGCCTTCGACGTAGCAGCCGATGCCGAGGCCGAGATAGCGGCCCGCCTGCAGCGCCGCGCGCTGGCGGGCGCGAAACGCGTCGACGCCGCCGAGCGCGGCCAATGCCTTTTGCAGCGCGCCCGGATAATCGCCGCCGTCGAGCACGATCGGCTGGCCGTCGCGATACGGCATGCCGACCGCGTAGGGCATTTCGGCGGCGGGGATCATGTTGCGCAGCCGCACCTCGGCCGGCTCGAGGCCAAGCTCCGTGGCGACGAGGTCGATGCTGCGCTCCATGGCGAACGCCGCTTCGGGGCGGCCGGCGCCGCGATAGGGCGCGTTCGGCACTTTGTTGGTGGCGGCGATGCGGCCGGAAATCGCGATGGCGTCGATCTTGTACGGCCCCGGCAGGTGGACGGCGGTGTTATAGGCGATGCCGGCGCCGATCGGATTCCAGGCGCCGCAATCGACGACAAAATGGTCGCGCAGCGCCAGGATGCGGCCGTCGTCGTCGAAACCGATTTCGACGTCGTGAGTCTGATCGCGCGAATGGCACGAGCACAGCATGTGCTCGTGGCGGTCCTCGATCCATTTCACCGGCCGGCCGAGCCGGCGCGCCAGATAAGGGATCAGCAAATCTTCCGGATAGACGTGGCCCTTGACGCCAAAACCGCCGCCGACGTCGAGCGCGACGCAGCGGATTTTTGCCTCGGGCAGCCGCAGCACGCCCGACGCCTCGCGCTTGAGCCAGTGCACGACCTGGGTGGCGGACCAGATCGTCACCGCGTCGGTGCGGGCATCGTGCAAGCCGACGACGCCGCGGCATTCCAGCGGCAGCGCCACATAGCGGTGATGGTGGAAACGCCGCTGCAGCCGGCGCGGCGCACGCTTGAGAGCGGCATCGGCGTTGCCTTTGCCGATGGTGAAGGCGCCGATCAGATTTGTGGCGAATTTGTCGTGGACGATGGTGGTGCCGGCTTCGAGCGCCTGTTCGGGATCGAGCACCGGCGGCAGCGCCTCCAGATCGAGCTCGACCAGTTGCGCGGCATCCTCGGCGGCATAGCGGCTCTCCGCTACGATAACTGCGACCGCCTCGCCGACATGCCGCACCTTGTCATGGGCCAACAGTGGCTGCTGCGGATTGATGAATTTGTGCTGCACCAGCGCCGTCCATTTGCTCGGCAGCGCCAGCTGCGTGTCCGACACCGGCGGCAGCTCGCGGACAAGCTCCGGACCGGTCAGCACATGGAAAACGCCGGGCGCCGCGGCGGCGCGCGCCACGTCGATCGCCTTGATGCGTGCATGGGCGAGCGGGCTCCGGACCAGCACCGCATGCAGCATGTGCGGCAATTCAAGATCGGCAATGTATTGGCCGCGGCCGGTCAAGAGCCGCCGGTCCTCGCGCCGCGTCATGGAGCGGCCGATGAAGGGGGTCTGGTCGTTCATGCTGGATGCCCGTTTAGCACAGCTTGGCACATCGGGCACAGCGCGTCATTGCGAGGAGCGGAGCGACGAAGCAATCCAGACGGAGCCCAGGAAAGGCTGGATTGCTTCGCTTCGCTCGCAATGACGAAATGCTACTCCACCCCAGCGCGACCGACGGCGACGTACTTGAATTTCGCCCGCTTCATTTCGTCGGCGCGATAAATATTGCGCAGGTCGACGATCACCGGCTGCGCCATCACGGTCTTGAGGCGACTGAGGTCGAGGGCGCGGAATTGCTCCCATTCGGTGGCGATGACGATGGCGTGGGCGCCTTCGGCGGCGGCATAGGCGCCGCTGCAATAATGCACGCCCGGCAGCTGCGGCTTGGCCTGCTCCATGCCGGCCGGATCGTAGGCGCGCACCGCGGCGCCCTGGTCCTGCAGCGCGGTGATCAGCGGGATCGCGGGCGAATCGCGGGTGTCGTCGGTGTTCGGCTTGAAGGTCAGGCCGAGCACGGCGACGGTCTTGCCGCGCACCGAGCCGCCCAGCGCCGCCACCACCTTGCGCGCCATGGCGCGCTTGCGCTGGTCGTTGACCGCCGCGACCGCCTCGACGATGCGCAGCGCCACGCCGTGATCCTGCGCGGTCTTGAGCAGCGCCGTGGTGTCCTTGGGAAAGCATGAGCCGCCAAAACCCGGGCCGGCGTGCAAGAATTTGCCGCCGATGCGGTTGTCGAGCCCCATGCCGCGCGCCACTTCGTTGACGTCGGCGCCGACCTGCTCGCACAGATCGGCGACCTCGTTGATGAAGGTGATCTTGGTGGCAAGGAAGGCATTGGCGGCGTATTTGATCAGCTCGGCGGTGCGCCGGCTGACATAGAAGATCGGCAGCGCGTTGAGATAAAGCGGCCGGTAGAGTTCTGCGACCACGGCGCGCGCCCGGGCGTCGTCGGTGCCGACGACGATGCGGTCGGGATGCTTGAAATCCTGGATCGCGGCGCCCTCGCGCAAAAATTCCGGATTCGACACCACCTGGATGTCGGCGTCGGGACGCATCTCGCGCAGGATGCGCTCGACCTCGTCGCCGGTGCCGACCGGCACCGTGGACTTGGTGATCACCACCGCGGCGGCGGACAACAACGGCGCGATCTCGCGCACCGCGTCATGGACAAAACTCAAATCGGCATGGCCGTCGCCGCGGCGCGACGGCGTGCCGACCGCGATGAACACCGCCTCGGCGGTGCCGACGGAAGCGGTGTCGACGGCAAAGCGCAGCCGCTGCTGGCGGACATTGGCCTCGACCAGATCGGCCAGCCCCGGCTCGAAAATCGGAATCTCGCCGCGATTGAGCGCCGCGACTTTTTGCGCGTCCTTGTCGACGCAGGTGACGTGGTGGCCGAAATCGGCAAAGCAGGCGCCGGACACCAGCCCCACATAACCCGCGCCGATCATGGTCACGCGCATCGCTTTTCTATCCCGACTAAATTTCGTCCGGCCCGGCGGCCGGCGCCGACGTGCCTTCGAACGCGTCCAGCGGCGCCGCTGGCGCAGTCTGCGCTTGCGCCCGCATCAGCGACAGCCAGCGCCGGCCGAACAGCACGACGACGAGCCCGCCATAGAAGGCGGCGCCGAGCACCGCCAGCACCAGCAATTCCGACTCGGCGCCGAACCTGGACAGCGACGATAACAGAGATGTGACGATGGGGTGCGCGATGAACAGTAGCAGCGCCAGCGCCAGCCCGGCCGCGGCGAGCTTCGCAAGCGATGATCTCAGCGTCGCATCGGCGGCTATCAGGTCGGCGCGGCCGGCGAACCACAACACCAGAATGAAATTGATCCAGGCGCCGATCGAGGTCGCCAGCGCCAGCCCGACCTGCTGCAGTGAGCCCATCAGCGCGACCTTGAACGCGATGTTGACCGCGGTGCCGGTCAGCGCCGCCTTGACTGGGGTCAGCGTATCGCCGCGCGCCAGAAACGGCGCGACGACGCTGCGGATCAGCACGAACGGCACCAGACCGATCGTATAGGCCGCGAGCGTCATGGCGGCGGCGTGGGCATCGGCGGCATTGAACGCGCCGCGCATAAATAGCCCGCGCATGATGGCGCCGGGAACCACCAGGAAGGCGACAACGCAGGGCACCGCCAGCAGCAGCGCGAATTCGATGGCGCGATTTTGCGCCGAGCGGGCGCCGTCGTGGTCGCCGGCGGCGACCCGGTGCGTCATCTCCGGCACCAGCACGGTGCCCACCGCAATGCCGATCACGCCGATCGGCAATTGGTCGATGCGGTCGGCGTAATAGAGCGCCGACAGCGCGCCGGTGGTGAGGAAGCTGGCGATGATGGTGTCCGCGAACAGCGCCAGTTGCGTGCCGGCCGAGCCGACCGTCGCCGGCACCAGCGCCTTGAAGAAGCGGCGCACGTCGTCGTCCCAAGTCAAAGCGTGAAAAGATGTCATCACGCCGGCCCGCCAGGCATCGCCGCCGACGAGAGCGGCTTGCAGCACGCCGGAAATCAGCACGCCCCAGGCCGCGGCATGGCCGGCGCCCGGAAACAGCCAGGCCACCGCCAGCGTCGCCATCATCGCAACATTGAGCAGCGTCGACGCTGCGGCCGCGGCGGCAAAGCGGTTGATCGCGTTGAGGATGCCGCCCCACAGCGTCACCAGCGTGATCAAGAGCAGATAAGGAAACGTGATCCGGGTCAGGCCGACCGCCAGCGCGAATTGCTGCGGGTCCCGGGAAAAGCCAGGCGCCAACAGCTCGATCGCCTGCGGCGTGAACAGAAGCGCCAGCGCCAAGAGCACAACCTGCGTCGCCAGCAGCAGGGTGAAAATGCGGTCGCCGAACAGTGCGGCCGCCGTGGCGCCGCCTTGGGTGCGGATGCGCGCGTAGGCCGGAATGAACGCGGCATTGAACGCGCCCTCGGCGAAAATGGCGCGGAAATGGTTCGGCAGCCGGAACGCGACGAAGAAGGCGTCGGCGACCGGGCCGGCGCCGAGGATCGCCGCCAGCATGATGTCGCGCATGAAACCGGTCAGGCGCGAGAGCAGCGTATAGCCGCCGACAGTGAGAATGCGATCGAGCATTCGCCGCCTTCGTTCCCCTCCCCCTTGTGGGGAGGGGTTAGGGGTGGGGTCGAGAGGGTTTTACACCAGTGTCGGCGCCCGTGCGTCGCCCCTTCAGCCGGCGAGCGCCCGCCGCACCGCCTCGATGATGCGATCCTGGACGGTTGGCTCGAGATAGGCGTGCATCGGCAGGCTGATCACCTCTTCGCAGAGCCGCTCGCTGACCGGCGCGCCGCCATCGGCCACCGGATAGCCGTGGTAGGCGGCCTGGCGGTGCAGCGGCTTGGCGTAATAGACCGCGGTCGGGATGCCTTGCGCCTTGAGCGCTGAGCCGAGCGCGTCGCGCCGGCCGGGCTCAAGGCGAATGGTGTATTGCGCCCACACCGACGTCGCTTCATTGCCGGCGCGCGGCGTCATCGCGACGCCGGCAAGGCCTTCGGCATAGCGCGCCGCCACCGCTTGCCGCGCCACGATCTCGTCGGGAAAGATCTTCAGCTTCTCGATCAGCACCGCCGCCTGGATCGAATCGAGCCGGCCGGTGATGCCGATATGGAGCGCATCGTATTTGTCGCCGGCGTTTTCGCCGTGCACGCGCAGGCTTTTGACTCGTGCCGCCAGCGCATCGTCGTCGGTGAACACGGCGCCGCCGTCGCCGTAGCAGCCGAGCGGCTTTGCCGGAAAAAAACTGGTTGCCGTCGCGTCGCCCAGCGTGCCGAGCTTGCGGCCGCGATGGCTGGCGCCGAACGCCTGCGCCGCGTCGTCGAGCACTTTGATGCCGTGCGCGGTCGCGATCGCGGCGATGGCATCGTGATCGGCCGGCAGCCCGAACAGGTCGACCGGGATCACCGCTTTCGGCTTCAGGCCGAGCCGCCGCGCCGTCGCCACCGCGCGCTCAAAACTTGCCGGATCGAGATTGAACGTGTCGGCGGCGACGTCGGCCATCACCGGCGTCGCGCCAATAAGCGCCACCACTTCGGCGGTGGCGCAAAACGTAAACGCCGGGCAGATCACCGCGTCGCCCGGTCCGATCTGCCACGCCAGCAGCACCAAGAGCAGCGCGTCGGTGCCGCTCGAACAGCCGATGGCGTGCTTGGCGCCGCAGAACGCCGCGAGGTCGGCTTCGAGCGCGCGCACTTCCGGCCCCTGGATGAACTGGCAGTGGGCGAGCACGCGGCCGATCGCCTCGTCGATGGCGCGGCCGAGGCGGCGGCGCTGGGCGGCGACGTCGATGAACGGGATCGGGCTGCCGTCGAGGCGCGTATGCTGATTCATCGTCCGCTTCACGCCCGCTCAGCCGACAACGCGGCGCGGGCCTTTGCGCTGCGAAACACTCGATTGCGCGGTGCGCGCGCTCAGGCAGCGGATCGCGATTTCCAGGCTGGCGACTGCTTCCTCGCCGGTCACCGCCGGCGTCTCGCCGGAACGGATGGCGTTGACGAAGGCGACCAGCTCGGAACGCAACGGCTCGGCGTAGCCGACAGAGAGATGCCGCATCGAATAGGAACCGTCGGGCTGGAAGCCGAAGCACTCGGTGACCTGCAGCGTCAGCAGGTCGGCCATCAGATATTTGTCGCGGGTGGCGATGTGGATGTTGCGCGCCTTGAACGGGGTGAGCCAGTTGGTGTTGATCTGGGCGAGCACGCCGGAAGCGGTGCGGAACTGCAACAGCGCGATATCCTCGCGCTCGGCGACCGCGCTCGAGGTCTGCGGCTGGATTTCGACGATCTCGGAATCGGTGAACCAGCGGATCAGGTCGATGTCGTGCACGGCGAGATCGATGACGACGCCGACATTCGACATGCGCGGCGGGAACGGCCCGACCCGGGTGACGGCAATGGACAGAATATTCTGGCCCTGGATCGCGCGCTTGATCGATTCGACCGCGGGATTGAAGCGCTCGACGTGGCCGGCCATCAAAGTGACGCCGGCGCGGCGCGCCGCGGCAACGATCTCGCGGCCCTCCTCGATGGTGGAGGCGATCGGCTTCTCGACCAGGATGTGGATGCCGCGGGCGGCGCAGTCGATGGCGATGTCGCGATGCAGATGGGTCGGCGCCGCGATGGTGACGGCATCGACGCCGCGCTCGATCAGGCTGTCGAGGTCGGCGAAGGCCGTACATTTGAGGTGGCGGGCGACGTGCTCGCGCGTCTTGCGGTCGGGATCGACGACGCCGACCAGCTTCACCCCGGGCAGTTCCGACAGCACGCGCGCATGGTTCGAGCCCATCACGCCGACGCCGACCACGCCGATCCGCAATGCGCCGTCCGCGCCTGCCTTGTCCGCATCACTCATGACTTGAAAGGTCCCCCAAACAACCCCGATACCCCATCTTCCCCTAGCACGACCCGGGCCAACTGGCGACCCGAACCGGCGCGGAACCCGAACACGTTTGTATTCAATTCGTTGCAGCGCCGGTCCGACGGAAGCACCGTGAGGTAACCGCGGCCGGTCTGTCAAGACTATGATTTATTGAGTGAATTCACGCGAAACCCGTGGCTTTCGGGCTCACATCTCGTCGGGCTGATAGATGACGATTTTGCTGCCGTCAGTGTCGAAGCCGACGTTGACGTGGATCAGCTTGCGCAGCCGTTCGCGGACCCGGGCACGCTTTTCCGGATCGACCAGAAGCACCATGAAGCCGCCGCCGCCGGCGCCCAACAGCTTGCCGCCGACCGCGCCGGCGTCGCGCCCGGCCTCGTAGATGTCGTCGATCTGCGAATTGGAGACGCTCGCGGCGAGCTCGCGCTTGATCTGCCACGACTGGTGCATCAGCTCGCCGAGCTCGCGCAGCGGCGTCTTCGGATCGAGCAGGATGTCGGCGGCGCTGTCGACCAGGCTGCGAATCATGCGCAGCTGGTTCTTGCGGTTGCCCATATTCTTGATCTGGTCCTGGGCGAAGTCGGTGGCGAAGCGCGAAAAGCCGGTGAAGAACATCATCAGCGATTGCGCAAGCTCCGCGCGCCGCGCCGGCGGCAGGATGAACGGCATCACTGAGAAGGTGCCGTCCTGATGAAAGTCGATGCGGTTGAAGCCGCCATAGGCCGCCCACAGCTGGTCCTGGCAACCGACGTCTTCCTTGAGCACCTCCTGCTCGATGCGGATCGCTTCGCGACCGAGGTCGCGCTTACTGATCATCCTGGCATTGAGCGCATTGAGCGCGTTCAACAGCCCGACGGTGAAGGAGCTACTCGAGCCGAGGCCGGAGCGCGCCGGCAGGTCGGCGTCGTGATGGATTTCGAGGCCGTCGGTCACGCCCAGCTCGGTAAGGATGCCGCGCACCGCCGGGTGCTCGATCTCGGCCAAGTCCTTGACCAGCTCGACCTTGGAATAAACGATCTTCGACTTGTGCTCGAAGAACGGCGGCAGCCGGCGCACGCTGATGTAGCAATATTTGTCGATCGCGGTGCCGATCACCGCGCCGCCATGCTCGCGAAACCACGTCGGATAATCGGTGCCGCCGCCGAACAGCGAGATGCGAAACGGGGTGCGGCTGATGATCATGCGGGCCGGTGCTCGAATTTGGCGCCGAAGACGCGTTCGGCAAGCTTAAGCGATTCGGGCGTGCCGATGTCGACGAAGGCGAAGGGTCCGGTGAAAGCGGCGAGCGCGCCCGCAGCCGCCCGGCCGAACACGTCGTGCTCCAGGGAGGTGGCGCTGCCGGCCGCAATCTCATCGAGCAGCGCCGCCGAGAACAAATAGATGCCGGCGCTCACGATGCTGCGGCCATGGAAGCCCGGATCCTTCTCGATGAAGCCGCGAATGCGGCCTTCACGGTCGCGCTCGATCCGGCCGTAACGCCCGGCGTCGTCGACTTCGGCGCAAAGCAGCGTGGCTTTGGCCGCGGCGCGCCGGTGGTGGGCTAGGAAGGCACAGAGATCGACATCGGCAAAGCTATCGCCATTCATCACCAACACCGGATCGGTGTGCAAATTCGGCCGGGCGAAGCGAATGGCGCCGGCGGTGCCGAGCGGCCGCGGTTCCGTCACCGTCTCCACCGTCAGATCGCCGTAAGCGGATTTGTTGCGGTCGAGAAAATCGACCACTGCCTGCGCCCGGTGTCCCAAGCCGAGCACGATCCGCTTGGCGCCAAAGCGCCGCAACCAGTCCAACAGATAGGCCAGATAGGGCTGGCCGAGGATCGGCGCCAACAGTTTTGGCGTGTCGCCGAGGGCCGGTTGGATACGGGTTCCAAGCCCGCCGGCGATCACCAGAACATCGAGGGCGGCGAGGCACTGCTGCGAGGCGGGATGAGTCACGCGACCGTCAGCGCACACCGACCCCTCCGCTGGCACGACTCGGCAACGCGACCATAAAGACCCGCGGTCAATGCCAGGTCAACGTTCCGGCGCGACCGCGCTGTGCATACCCCGCGAAGGTTCGGGTGGAATGACGATGATCTCGTATCGTTCGGGCGGCGTGGCGAAGCCGAAAAAGCGGCGCGACACCACGGCGTCCTCGTCGGCGACGACAGGAAAGTGCGCGGCATAGCCGCCCAACGCGCGCATGCAAAACGCTTCGGTCTCAGGACAGACGAGCGCGGCGCCTTCGCGCCGGATGCGGTCGTCGCCGACCCACGGCGTCAGTTTTGGATCGTCGATATCGAAGGTCGACGGCTGGTCCTTGAAGTAGAACACAATGCCGTTGACGAACGTTGCGCTGCCGACGATGCGCAGCGGTTCCGCGGTCTGCGTTCGCCAGACGCGCTCGACCGCCGCCGCGACGGCGCGGTAGTCGCTGCCGTGTTCTGGCACGCCGCTCAAGTGAACGCCGAGCGCGACCAGCGGCGAGACCACGAGCATGCTTAAGGGAAAAACCACGGCGAGCGCCAGCAGGCGCACCGCGGCCAGTCGGGGCAGCGCCACCAGCGGCGACGACAACAGCACGATCGGCAACAGCGTCATCGCCGGCGTGACCCAGATCGACTCGATGGCAACCGTCAGCAGCACCGCGATCAGCACGGCGAACAAAAACGGCGTGGCGAACCCGATGACCAAAGTGCGGCGCTCCGGATCGGACGGCCACAGCGTGTCGCGGACGGCGGCCCAGCTCGGCCGCGCCGCCACCACGCCAAGGACGATCGCCGCCACGGCATAAGCCAGTCCGTTGCTGGTGAAGATGAGCGCCGAGAACAGCGCGAAGGCGGATGTCGCCGGATGCGCTTCCATCGCATAGGAGAACGGCATGAAAGCGTGCGTCGTCAGCCAATGGATATTCGGCGTCAGCAGCACCGTGCCGACCGCCAGCGTCACATAGGGCGCCGGCGAACTGAAATAGGCGTTGCGGCGCGGATCCATCAGCGCAGCAAGGCCAAGTCCGGCAAGAAGCGTGATCGACCAATATTTGGCCAGCATGGCCGCCGCGGCGCCGACGCCGGCGAGCACCGCCCAACCGACGCGGCGCGTTTCGAACGAGCGCAGGAACCACCATGTCGCCAGCGCCCAGAACGGCGTCAACACCGTGTTGGCGTTGAACTTGATGGCGTGAAAATTATAGAACGGCACGAATGTCAGCAGCACGATGCCGATGATACGCTTGTCGGGCGGCAGATAGCGCGCCGCGAGCCGCCACGTGATCCACAGCGCCACGGTCGGCAGCAGAATGGCGAAACAATAATAGGCCCAGTCTTCGCGCGGAAACACATCGAACCAAGCGCGCAGCAGCCAGGCGCCGAGCGGCGGATGTTTCGGCGTGCCGAGGCCGACCTCGCGCGACCACGCCACGAACTCGCCCATGTCGGTGTGGATATCCTGGCTGCTCTTGGCGATGATGGCGTAGAGCGACCAGACGACGAAATAGCAGGCGAGCACGACGACCATGGTGCGCTCGCGGCGCGCCGGATCGACCAGCACGTCGAACAGGTGCTCGATGCGATTGCGTGCCGAGGAAACAAGTGCGGTCATCGCCGTGACCTTACTGTCGCGGCGACCGGGCGGCTAGGCTCAACGACAAGGTCAGCGCGATGCCGGCGCCGCGCTCAGGCCGCGGATTTTTGTGGCGGAGATCGCCTCGGTCTCCTCGTCAAGCACGATGCGCTCGACCGCATAGCCGACGTCGCGGCCGTAAAACACGTTGGTGATGTTGGGGAGCGGCACCACCACGAAGCGGCCGGTATAGGTGGACAATGCGGTCTCGATGCGCTGCTTGACCGCAAAGAACGGCAGCGGATTCTTGGCGTCGGTGCCGTGGGTGTCGCGCACCGCGATACAGACTTGGCCGACCCGGCGCAGCCCCTCTTCGATCAGGCGCTGATGGCCCCCATGGAACGGCTGGTAGCGGCCGATGAACAACGCCGTCGGCTTTTGCGGATCGAAGGGCGGGCGTAACAGCGCCAGCGCCTGCTCGGCCCAATATTGCGGCGTGCCGTCCGGGCCGACGCGCAGATCGAACTTGTCCGGCTGGACGAACATCCGGTTGGTGTCGGCGAAACGTCCGGCTTCGATGCGGTCGAGCCAGATGGTGAACGCGTCGCCGAACACGGCGCGGGTCTGCTCGGTCGGGCAGATGAAATCGGCGATCACGGTGCCGCCGGCCTCGACGACGCGGTCGCACATCCAGCCCATGCGGCGGGCATGCTCGATGCGGTCTTCGTGGCTGAAGCCGAGGTCGCGGGACAGGTTGGCGCGCACCGCATCGGCATTGAATACGACCGCGTTGATGAGCGGGGCCAGAGCGTTGGCCAGCGTCGTCTTGCCGGCTCCCGGCAAACCCATGATCAGAATCTTCCGTTTCACGGTGTCTCCATTAACTTAAGGCCGCAAGCCGGGCCTATTGCAGGGAACCGAGGAGGGGTGGTAGCCGCATTGAGGCGCCGACGCAACCTGTGACAAACCATGGCGCTACGCCATGATCATTGCTCGCCTCTGCCTTAAGGCGCACGGGCAAATGCGGCTAGACTTTTCGCCGTGGCCGTGGTGCGCTAGCGCAATGGTGAGCGTCAGCCAAAAAACCTGCTCGTCCGATGCCCCGCCAACAGAAACCCTGCGCGTCAGGGACATCGAACTGCGGTTTTGCCCCGGCCCTCATCGGCCGCCGCCGAGCACCGACGCTGTTATTTACGTCCACAAGGAAGCGGCCTTCGTCGCCGCGATGGATGAGACGCTTGATCGCGTGCGTCCCAAATTCATGATCGAGATCGGCATCCACGACGGCGGCAGCACCGCCTACTGGCATCACAAATACGCTCCGGACCGGCTTGTCGCCTTCGATATTTCTCCGGAGGCGCCTTTTTTCACGCGCTATCTCGAACGCAACGGGCTCGCCAATGCCGTGCGCGTCCACCTCGGCGTCTCACAGGCCGATCGCGACCAAATGCGCGCCGCGATCGAAAGCGATTTCGGCGGCGGGCTGATCGATGCCGCCATCGACGACGCCTCGCATCAATATGCCGCGACCAAGGCCGCCTTCGAAACCGTGTTTCCGTTTCTGCGATCCGGCGGCGCCTACCTCATCGAGGATTGGGCCTGGGGCCATGCCCGCAATTGGCCGCCGGACGCCTGGGCCGACAAGCCGCTGATGTCGCCCCTGCTCACCGAACTGATGCTGGTCTGCGGGCACGCTTCCGGGGTCATCGACAAGGTCGAGATCAACCGGCGTTTTGCGGTGGTGTGGCGGGGGCCGGCCGACCTGCCCAAAGATCGATTCCGGCTCGCCGATCACTACATCGCCCGTGGTTTTTCGGTTGCGCTTTAAGGTGCGACGAATGCGGCGCCAAAAGCCCCATCTCTCGGTCGTTGTCGTGGTGCACAATATGGCGCGCGAAGCGCCGCGCACGCTTTATTCGCTCTCGGCAGCCTACCAGCGGCACATCGCCGCCGAGGACTACGAGATCATCGTCGTCGACAACGGCTCGACACCGCCATTCGATGCGCAGGTCGTCGATGGTTTGTCCGGCAACTTTCGCCTGCTCCGTGTCGATCCGGCACCGCCATCGCCGGTACGGGCGGTCAATCGCGGCCTTGCCGAGGCACGCGGCGAAATCGTCGGCGTCCTGATCGACGGCGCCCGCATTGCCACGCCGGGCCTCCTTCATTTCGCCCGTGGCGGCGTCGAGCTTTATCCGCGTGCGGTGGTGGTCACGCTCGGCTGGTATCTGGGCCGAGATCTGCAACGATGGTCGATGGAAGCCGGTTACGATCAACAACGCGAAGACGAGATGCTGGCCTCGATCGACTGGCCGCGCGACGGTTATCGCCTGTTCGAAATCGGCGCTTTCGATGAAGGTTCGGTCGACGGCTGGTTCTCGCAAATCGAAGAGTCGAATGCGCTTTTCATGAGCCGCGAATCCTGGAATCTGCTCGGTGGATTGGATGAGCGCTTTGACGCGCCCGGCGGCGGCTATGTCAATCTCGACACGCTGGCGCGGGCCTTGGAGCTGCCAGGCAGCGAGCTGGTCGTCCTGCTGGGCGAGGCTACGTTTCATCAGCTCCATGGCGGCATAGCAAACAATCAAAGCTATCGCAGCCTGGCGAGCAGCCTCAACAAATGGGCGGAGCAATATCACGCCATCCGCAAACGGCCATGGCGCGCCCCCTCGCCTATGAACCGCACCTATATTGGATCGCTGCCGGACGCCGTGTTGCCGCACCTGGCCCGCGCCATTGTCGAGCCGGTCCGCGGCCTGCCATTGGGGCCGTCGTTCGACCGGGGTCTCTGGCAAACCACGCCTTCGCCGCGGCCGGCGGATTCGGTCTGTGCCGAGCTGGTCGATCTTGCCGAGAGCGAATTCCGTCACCGCCGTTTTCAGGCCGCCGCCGCCGTCGCCCGCATGGCGCGCCAGCGCGCGCCCGACGCAGCAGCGCCGCAACGCCTGCTGGCGATTGCCGGCGCCTGGTTGCGCGACGCCGGCGAGCCCCCCGAGGACCAGCGCGCCGGTTTTCATCTGGCGCGCGCGAAGGCGCACGCACTGCTGGGCGGTGTGGTAGAGGCGGAGGCGGAATTTCGCGCCGCTCTCAACTGGGATGCCAATCTCGCCGAGGCGAGGACCGGTCTATTGGCCCTGCAATTGCGCCGCGCCGATTGGGGCAAGCGCGATTTGCATTCCGGGCGTCGCAGCCCGGCTTCGGCGCGCAATCGGCGGGCTGTCATGGTGCTTGGGATGCATCGAAGCGGGACGTCCGCTTTGGCCGGCGCGCTCTGCGCATTGGGTGCGGCGGCGCCGAAAAAAACTCTGATGGGACCGCATCCCTGCAATCAAAAGGGTCTGTTCGAGGCGCTCGGCCTCGCGCAAGCTCACGATGAGTTCCTGGAAGCGGCGGGCTCCTGCTGGCACGACTGGCGCAAATTCGATTTGCAATGGGCAAACTCGAAGGCGGCCGCGCCGCATTTCGAGCGGATCAGGACGGTGATCGTCGACGAGTTCGGCGACGAGCCGCTGATCGTTCTCAAAGACCCTAGAATATGCCGGTTTGTTCCTTACACGCTGTCTATTCTGAGCGATCTGAACATAAGACCCGTTGCGGTTCTGCCGGTGCGAAATCCTCTCGAAGTGGCGCTTTCGCTCAAGCAGCGCGATAATTTCGACGTGCCGAAATCGATCATGCTGTGGCTCAGGCACGTCCTTGATGCCGAGTATTATTCGCGGAGCCTGCGGCGCTATTTTGTATCCTTTGACGGGCTGCTGCAGGACTGGCGCCGCCATGTCGACCGCATCGCCGAGCAAACCGGCATCGCATGGCCCGACCGGTCCGATCGCTCCAGCGCCGCAATCGATCAATTTTTGACGCCAGACCTCTATCACGAGCGCGTAACATGGGACGAAACCAGGGATCATCCGCAAGTCTCGGAATTGGCCCGTCACACCTACCGGATTGTGACCAACATCTGTGAGCAAGGCGAGAGCAAGCGACTGCTCAGTCAGCTCAATGCCGCACGCGAGGAATTTGAACGATATTGCCGCACATTCGCGACGCCGGCGGCGACCAAGGAAGCCGTGCAGGACCGCTAGCATGAACGCCGCGAAGCCGCCCTGGATTTTCGTGCACGTCCAGAAAACCGGAGGAAATTCGGTGCGCACGGCGCTTGGCGCCGACATCTTCGACCCCTACAAGCACTTTCTTGCGCGCGAGCTGCGTGCGATCCACGGCGAGGCAACCTGGGAGTCCCGTTTCAAATTCACCTTCGTCCGCAATCCGTGGGACCGCCTGGTGTCATGGTGGTCGATGATCGACGAGGCCAGGGACTATGTCGATCCGACGCAGCCGCCGAACGGCTTTTTCGGCTACGTGCTCGAGCGCGCCCGCAGCTTTGAAGATTTTCTGCTGCATTGCCGCGACGAAATCATCGACAGCGACGGCCGAAAGCATATTTTTCGCAATCAGATCGACTACCTCGTCGACGACAACGGCGCGATTATCGTCGACTTTGTCGGCCGCTACGAACGCCTGCAGGAGTGTTTCGACGAAATCAGCCGCCGGCTCGGCCGCAAGCCGGTCGAGCTGCCGCGCACAAACGTCTCCCGGCATCGCGACTATCGCGACTATTACACCCCGGCTTTGGCGGAGATGGTGGCCAGGCAATATGCCCGCGACATCGAAGCGTTCGGCTACCGCTTCGGCCAGTAAATGCCGGTGACATGCTTCAGCGCACCGCGTCAGCCATGACCTGGCGAAATTGCGTGAACGGCTTTTTCAACCACTCATCCAATCCGTCCACGGGCGTGGCGTAGACCGACGCCATGAAATCCGCCATTTCCCGGCGCGGATCGGTCCGGAAGCCGTCGAGCGACATGAGGTAATTTGCCGCCATCGTGCAGCAAGGGTGCTTGACCGCACATGACAGATATCTGTCGGATGTGACGAGGGTGAAGTCCGGCTGGTCGAACGATCTTTGCGCGGCATCATGCTCAAAGAGCGCGGCGCGCCCGAGCCGACCCAGTGCCCGGGCCGTCACGGCGTAATTGTTCGTGTAGACCATGCGATCCAGGGGGCGGTGCTGAAGCAGCGGTTCGCCGTAGCCATTAGTGGCGAAAATCCGGCCGAGCCGCAACGAGCCCCAGCGCACGCCGTCCTCGCCGGACCGTATCGGCGGCAGCTCCTCGAACAGGCCGGGCGACATCCAATCGTCATCGTCGACAAAGGCAATCCGGCCGTCGTGCTGCGCCGGGACCTCGCAAGCCTCGTGCCGATGCAGCGACGCCTGCCGAACCTCGCTATAGGTCTGCAGAGAAATCGTCTTCAGCTGCGCCCGCATGCTGCGATAGCCCACTTTGAAATGCTTGTCCCACAGCGCGGCAAATTCGATGACGAGATCCTCGGGCAGACGCAGGGCCTTAAGAAAGTCGCGCGAGCGTTCGATGTCGAAGCTCATCCAATCCGGGCTGGCGCGCAGAATCAGCAGATTCTTTTGCATCGCGGTTACGACGATTTGCGCCACCATACGCCGCTGCGGTCGACCTGATGAATCGGCGCATCGATGCGGTGTTGCGCTCGATAGTCGAGCACGGCCTGCCGGCATCCTGCCGCGACGCCGAAATCGTCGATGATCACGAAGCCGCCGGGAGAGAGCTTTGGATGCAGATGCTCAAGCGCCACGGCGGTGGATTCATACAGATCGCCGTCGAGGCGAAGAAGCGCGAAGGGGCCGCATTGCAGCGACGGAAACGTGTCGCTGAACAAGCCCTCGACGAAGACAACCTGGTCGTCCAAGAGACCGTAGCGATCGAAATTGGCCTTGACCGCATCGAGCGGCACCGCAAGTTCCGCGTGCCGATACAGAGTGTCGCCGCGATCGGCGGGATAAAGCTCGGGTTTCGGCGGCGGCACGCCCTTGAAGGAATCCGCGACATAGACCTTGCGCTCGCGCACGCGGTTGGCCGCCAGGATGCCGCGCATCAGGATACAGCAGCCGCCGCGCCACACGCCGGTTTCCATGAGGTCGCCGGGTACATTGTCATCGAGTGCCGTCTGGACGAGATCGGCCAGGTTGCGGAGCCGATCGACGCCGACCATGGTGTGGGCCGTCGTCGGACCTAACGTGCCGGGATCGCGCTCGCCGCGATCGAATTTGTTGCCGGGGCGCCAGGGACCCGGCATGGGGTCGCCGTAGATGCCGTCGACAATGGTGCGAATGAGAAGATCGACATAGAGGTCACGCACCGACGCGCTCAGGGCAGAACTCCGCCAGACCGTTCGATTTTACCGAGCGGAAAGATGCCGCAATGACCCGCGTTCGGCAACTCCTTGACATCGCTGGGCACGCGCCGCGACGGGCACGCGGCCCCGGCCAAGCGCCGGATCGATTGCAGCTGCTGCCATGCGGTTCGTCGCTTATTGCTGCGCAATGGCCGTGCCGTTCGGCGCGCCCGCCGTGGCATTGCCGGCGTTCACATTGGTGGGCGGCGTAAACGAAGTAATCGTGCCGCCTAAACTGGTGTTGACGCCCTGGCCGTTGTCGAAGATCGCGGTATTCGCGAACCGGATCAGCGCGTTAGTGCCGCTGGTCACAATGCCGTTGACGCCATTGTTGGCAACGACGCTGTAGGTAACGTCGATTTCAGCGACCGACGAACTGGAAACAGCGAGAAGGCCGTTGTTCAAATTGTTGCTGGCGTCGCTCTGGGACACCGTCGCCCTGCCGTTGTCCTGAACGCGCAAACCAAACCGGCTGTCTGACATTACCGTGTTGATTATATATGCATTCGCCGTGACGCTCGAAGGCATGACGAGAATGGCGCCAGCGGCGCAATTTTCCATAGTCGAGTCTTTGACGCTCAACGTTGCAGTGTTTGTGTTCGCCATGACGATACAGTTGGTGTTGAAACCATTGATATCGACGTGATCGAGGATCAGCTTCGCGCCCGAGGTGAAATTGATGCCGTTGATGCCGGCGCCGCTGGGGTTGCTGCCATTGCCGAGCGCGCCCTGGAACCGCACATTGCGGATGATCACGACATCGGTCGCTCCGGCGGCAACGTTTATGCCGTTGGCCCCGGAGACCAGAACCGAGGCAAGCTGACCACCGCCGCCGTCCAATGTAATCGACTTGCTAATGGTCAAGGTGCCGAAGCCGCCCGGATCCAAAGCGTCGATCTCGCCGCCGGCCAAGGTTTTGGCATAGGCGCCGGCCCAGGTCGCGCACGGCGCGGTGCGACTGCAAGGATTGGAGTCGGCACCGACCCCGGAAACCCAGGTCCGCGTCGTTTGTGCGCCGGCCGGCATGGCGAACAGCGCCATACCCACCGCGCCAAGGAGCGCCGGCAAAAATGAGAGCTTCATGACGTTCCCCCTGAGAATGCAGGAGCCACTTTGCGTTGGTTCACGCCACCTGCGGCACGATGTTCCGCCGCCTCGCACGCACTGTCACGCGCAGGCCGGCAGCGTAATCGGGCAGGTCGGACCAGTCTTCAACCCGGTTGTTCTGCCAATCAAAGAATTCAGCCTCATAGCCGACATAGTTCAGCATGGCAAGCAGGCCGGATTTCGACGGCGCCCCGACCAGCGCCTTGTCCGCTCCGGTCCCGCCGTAGTCGACCGCATGGCGCGGATCGTCGACCGCTTCGAAGGCGAGCGCAACGATCGGCTCAGGCGCCGGCGAGATGCTGGTATCGACGATTACGTATTCGGCGCCGAGCCGCCTTGCCTCCAGGAGGAGCCGCATGTGCTCCAAGGTGTGATAAAAAAAACCGAGGCAAAGCACGACGTCGATGCTTCCGGCTTTGAGCCCGCGCAGCACGTCGATGGCATCGCCGGTGATGAGGCGATAGCTGTCGGCCGGCACGCGGTAATGGCCGAAATTTTGCTCGGCCTTCCTGACCAGGTGCGGACGCGCCTCGATGCCGGTGACGTGGGCCGCGCCGGCCTCGAGCGCCGCGAAGCTCCACCGCCCGTCGTGGCAGCCGAGGTCCAGAACACGGCGGCGGGCCAGGACGGCCTTGTTCCAATCAATGACCGCTCGCCAGCGCGCATTGAGGCGCGAACGCGAAGGAACTGTTTCCGTCGTTTCCAGGAAACGGGGATAGAGGTCGCAGAAATCCTGGGCTGGCATGGTGCACGCATCAAGGATCGACGCAGGTAGCAGCTTACACGTCCGCGCGACGCAAAGCTTTGCAACTCTTAGGTTACGCCGCGCGACAGCGTCAATACAGCGACATGACGTTCGGCAAAGTGCGGCAAATTCAGCGCGCCGGATCGGTGAGGGCGTCGAACAGGCGCTCAAGGCGATTTTGCACCGAATGTACCAGTGCAGCCGCGCTCGTAGCGCCGTGAATCGTCGCGGCGGAATCGTATACCGCAACCGACCACCTTAGAGAGCGCCCTGTTCGCTTGCGCACTTGCGGCGGAGGGTGAGTGGGTGCTACGTCAAACGAAAATATGCTACTAGGCGACTTGGACTCTGGTTCAGAGTTTATTGCGCGCGCACGCCGCTGTTTTTGCGAATGGGCCGGATGCGAATCAAGAAAATGTATCAGGCCCTTCTGCTCGGCCTTCTTGCGATCGCCTTTGCGATCACCCTTGGTTGGGGGCTGTACAATCCTCTAAGGGGTATACAGGTGGTCGCGGCGACCTATGGGGCAAATTGCAGCGCTCCGCCTGGAAACATTACCGGCGCGATCGGCAAGATTTGCAACGGTCGCCGGGATTGCGCCTTCCAAGTCAACCCGCTTGTCGTCGGGTTTGATCCTGCGCCGAACTGCGAAAAAGATCTGAAGATCAGCTACGTTTGCTCGCCATCGCCGGAGCAGCGGACGCTCGAGAACGGCCGGGGTGTGGGGGGCCATCTCGACATCTATACAATCAGCTGTGGAGTCCAATGATGGCCGCGCGAGAGATATTTCGGCGCATCCTGGGCTTTCTGGCGCTTGCGTCCTTCATTGCAATTTTTACCGTCCGTAATGGATTCTTTGCTCAAGATTTTCACATCAGCAACGATACTCCATTCTATGTAAGTATGCCCGGTTTTGCGGCGGGTCCTTCTCTTTCAAACTTCTCGAGCAAAGGAGTCTCCCCAGGTCTAGGCCTATTCCTGGCGGCCGCCACCCTTGGAAAATTGCCAAGACCAAATGCCATAACATTCACTTACTGCGGCAAGTCCGTAATTATGGAATCACGGCCCTGCGACCAAATGAAACCCGAGCCGGGCGACATTATGGCGCAAAATCCGCCGACCGTCTTTTTCTTTCAAAGAGAGACGGCGGACCAATTGCAACAAGTCATAACGTCAGCCAAGATCTTGCTGATCGCATCTTTTGTCGCGCTCTATTTTGCGATGACGGCGTGGCTCGATCCTTTCCTTGCGGCGGCGGTTGCCATTGCGCTCTGGTGGCTGTCGGTTCCTGTCGAACCGGGCGCACTCGACGTTGTAATGACGGAATGCCTGTTTCCGACGCTGCTATTTCTTTATGCCGCCGCTGCAATGACTTCGCTTTCATTCCGGAACGCCTTTTGGCCGCTACTGGCCTCTGCGTTGGTCTTCTATATCTTCATCGTCAAGCAATCTTTGATCTACATTGTGGCTATACAGATTGTCCTTCTAGGCTGGCTGGGATGGCGACGGTCCTTGTCGGCGGCGACGGTCGCCTCACTCCCCTTAGTGCTTGGGTTCGGCTGGTTTATGCTGTTCTCGCCGACCGTCTATCTCAGCCAGACTAATCGGCTGAGCGAAGCCCTGCGCGTGGCAATTCTAAGCGACGAAACGACCGTGGCGTGCATTCCTGATACAGACTCGAAGACTATCATTCGCGCCTACATGTACTCTGCTTATTTCTCTGGCGGGGTGCCGCCGCTCGACGGGATTCACAACGACATCGAACGCTATGTTGCGCTGGGTCAAGCTAATGCCTATCGGCTCAACCTCAGGGGTCACCCAATTTACGCCGACCCTGCAATTCGACCCTTCCTGACCCGTGAAGGCGAGTTGAGTCCGGACAAAGCTACTCGGGCAATGCATGAGGCGGCAGCCTGTAATTGGCGCCGCGATCTGAAGTTTGCGGCGTTGGTATCGCAGATGGTATTTGGACTCTTGCCGTCTCCCACGCCAAAAATATTCCAGCCGCGGTTCTTCTTTGCGCCGTACGTTTTCTGGCTATCGGTGATAGCGCTTTGCGCGGCGTTGTCTCTTGCGATATTGCGAGACGATATTCGTCGGGCGGCGATAATTGCTGGCCTTGCGGCGATCCATATAGTTTATGTCGCAGTCGTTGCCTTTAAGCAGGGCGGGGAATCTCGTTACATCATGGTGACTGAACCAGCTTTCGTTCTGGCGCTGCTTTTCGCTTTGGCATTTTTGGTTGAAACGATGTTGGGTTGGGCAAAAAGGGAGTTGTTGCAAAAAATCACTGCTCCTCGCTAAAGATGATCGAGCAATTTCGCTACCGGTTCGGCGGCTAAACCTCAACGCGGCCGAACCGCATCGGCCATGACCTGGCGAAATCGCGTGAACGGTCGCCGCAACCATTCTTCCAGGGTGTCCAACTGCACCGCGTTCAAGCCCTCCATGAAGTCCACCATTTCGCGGCGCGGATCGCCGCGGAAGCTCTCTTGCGACATGAAATACCTCACCGACAGGGTGCAGCACGGATGCTTCACCGCGCAAGACAAATACTGACGCGACGTTGCAAGCGCAAAGTCCGGCCGATCGAACGATCCTTGCGCGGCATCATGTTCGAACAATGCTGCGCGCCCGAGCCGTCGCAGCGCCTGCGCTGTCACGGCGTAATTGTTGGTGTAGACGATGCGGTCGAGCGGTCGCAGTTCGATGATCGGCCCGCCATAGGAGTTCGTGCCAAATAGGCGACCGAGCCGCACCGAACCCCAGCGCACACCATCCTCGCTGGGGGCCGGCGCCGGCAGGCTCTCGAAAAGAGCAGGTGCCATCCAGTCGTCATCGTCGATGAAAGCAACTCTTGCGTCAGGCGACCCATTGCCATCCCAGTCCTGGTGCCGAAGAAATGAGGCTTGGCGGACCGCATTGAAAGTTTCGAGCGCGAGGTCCTTCAGCTGCGCCCGTACGCTGCGATAATCCACTTTGAAATTCCGGTCCCATAGCGCGGCAAACTCCACGACGAGATCCTCGGGCATGTTCAAAGCCTTCAGAAACTCGCGGGAGCGCTCAATGTCGAAGGTAGCCCAATCGGGACTGGCGCGCAGAACCAGTAGATTTCTCTGCATGCGGTATCGCTCTATGATGCCTTGCGCCACCACATCCCGCTGCGATTGATGGTATGGATCGCCGCGTTGATGCCGTACTGGGCGCGATAATCGTTCCAGCCGATGATCGCCCGCCATCGCGCGTTCAGGCACGACGGCGCCGGGACCGTCTCCGACGTTTCGAGAAAATGAGGATAGAAATCGCAGAAGTACTGTTCTTCCATGGTGCGCGCGCCGAAAATCGCCGAAGGTCGCATCGCTGCGGCCGTGCGTCGAGCATCAATGTAGCGTCGGGACGCTCGTCGGCAAAGGCTCAAAGCTTGGCTTTTGCGACTTCATGGTGCAGAATATTACAGTGCACGCCACGCCAATCGAGTTTCAGTCCCGATGCCGCGGTCGCTCGATCCTGTCTGCGCTGCACTTCTAGATCTCGCAAAAAGCGAGCTCCGCAACCATCGCTACGAGGCAGCGGTAGCAGTGGCGCATTTGGCGGGCGACCATGCTCCGGAAGAGCCGGGCCCACGGCTTTTCTTGGCGAATGCAGGACAATGGGATGTCGAGCCGCCAAGCGACCGTCGAGCAGGCTTTCACCTCGCACGCGGCAGAGCTTATGGCCTGCTCGGCGACAGACCTGCGGCGGAAGCGGAATTTCGTGCGGCGCTGGGGTGGAATGAAGATTTCGCAGACGCGCATGACAGCTGGGCCCAGTTGCGTTTGCCGGGCGAGGATTATCTGGCATGGCTTGAGAAACTGCATACTGCACTGCGACCGGACATCTATCTGGAAATCGGCGTAGACAGAGGCCGCTCGCTGGCGCTGGCAAAGCCGCCGACACGCGCCATCGGAATCGATCCCGATCCAAAATTGGAGGTATCCTTTGAGACCGACACCCAGATATTTCGCGAGACAAGCGATGCGTTTTTCGCCCATGCGCGGCTTGACGTTCTCCCGAATGGTAGCGCGCCGGATTTGGCCTTTATCGATGGTTTGCATCTATTTGAGCAAGTACTGAAGGATTTCATGAATATCGAAGCCCACTCCAGCCGGCATTCCATTGTTCTCATCCACGACACCATTCCACTCGACGAACCGACGCAGCGCCGAACGCAGTCGACGCTGTTTTATACCGGAGACGTTTGGAAGGCCGTCCTGTGCCTGACCCACTATCGGCCGGACCTCGAAATTATCACCATCGCGACACCGCCTACCGGCCTGACAGTCGTCACCGGTCTCGACCCGTCGTCGCGCGTCCTCGCCGAGTGCTGCGACGAAGCGGTCAAACGCTTCATGGATTTGAGTTACACGGACGTTGAAAACCGGCTTCGCGATAAGCTCAACATCGTCCCGAATGAGTGGGATGCCGTCATGCCGCGTCTCAACGCGCGCCGGATCTGAGATTTTTCGGTCGCTTATTCGGCTGACCATCGAGCGGCTGCTATTGTAGGCAACGCCGCACAAATATCGGACCAACCTCAGCGTGGCGAGGCGGTGAGCAGCTGAAGCAGAACGTGGTTCCGGCCCGTCTCGTGCCGGAAAATCACGATGCGGCTTCAGCCCATAATACGGCGACCAACCCCAAAAATATCGTCCAGCGACAGACGGGTCTTCGCCAGGGCCCGGCCCGGGCGCGTCAGCTCGAACCTCGGCATTTTGTAGCTTTCGCAGACCCGACGATTGGATTCGTTGAAGGCCTCGGCAAACTGCGCTTGACGCGCATTGCTCATGGCTGGTCTTCCACCTGTCAATTTAGAACAAAGATCCATAAACTCCTTGAGGTCGGAGTCGTCCACTGATTGTCTTCTATTGACCCAGTAGCGTCGAATACTCTCGTCCAAGTTCGGGCGTCGGTTTTTGTCCGGCAGGTCCTCCGCAACGGTTGCGGTGACAATACCTACGACCGAAAGAAAATCAAGGATCGGCGATCCAGACGAAGGATGATCGTAAGAACGAACCACAATTTCGACATCGGGCAGGGTCGTTATTTTTCCGATAAAGCTCTCATAGTCGAATGGGAATATCCATTCGCGCCACCGCACCGCACCGGTCTCTAGTATCTCGTCGCAAAAATCGGAAAACGGCTGATCAAAGCCCTGATGAATCAGTTCGTCGTACAAACTTTCGGCGTAGTCGAGTTGATTACGAAGATAGAGAATCAGCTTGACGCGAAAGCCAAGGTTTCGAATCGCCTCGACAAATCCTGCAAATCGCTCACTGTGATGAGCGCTGCATTCGAAGTCCTCGCTTGAGACTATGACGTTTTGACACGATTGCGCGATTTCACGGATCAGGTCTTCTGCGATCCCATAATCTGGCCGAAAGCGCCGATCGTGAGAGATTTCCCATGCTATGTTATGATGACCGGCCCGGGCTCCGTCGGGCCTTCCAACCTGAGGATATAGATAACCGGACTTTCCAAGTACCTGCGGATTGTCATCGAGGAAATGCTGCAGCGACGTGGTCGCGGTCTTATGTGTACCGACGTGAAGGAAACACGTGCGCATCAGGCGTTCCTTCACACCGAGCCGCTGCGTTCAGATCGATCCAATACATGCGGGGACATCGTTAGCACGGTCATTTAGTCTTCCGCCACCATACCCCGGTAAAGTCGATTTTTTGCATTGTGTCCGCGATTCCAGATGCAGCACGGTAATCATCGACGGCTTCGCGGCATTCCGCAACCGCTCCGTAGTCGTCGATGACGACAAAGCCTCCGATCGATACTTTCGGATAAAGGTATCGCAGCGCCACATGCGTGGATTCGTACATGTCGCCATCGAGCCTGATCAATGCAAATGGCCCAGCATCGAGCTTTGGCAAAGTATCGCTGAAGAACCCTTTCACAAAGACGACTTGATCATCGAGCAAGCCGTAGCGGTCAAAGTTGGCGCGGACTTGTTCGAGGGAGACGGCCAAGTCCGGTATCGTGTGCCAAATCGCTCCTGCATCGCGCGGGAAAAGCGCCGGATTTGGCGGCGGCAGCCCCGCAAAGGAATCCGCGACGTAGATTTTGCGATCGATGATCGAATTTGCGGCCAAGACCCCGCGCATGAGGATGCAACATCCGCCGCGCCATACGCCGGTTTCGATGAAGTCGCCGGGTATGCCTTCGTCGACCACCCGCTGAACGAGTTCACGGACATTTTGCAGCCGCAGCAGCCCGAGCATGCTGTGCGCCGGCGATTCGCGGTTTCGGCCGGGCTTGGCGTCGGGCCTGAAGAATCCGTCGTTCCAAGGGTCGGCCGGTAGTGCGCCGTAGATGAGATTGGACACGCTTTTGATCAAAAGCTCAAGGTAGAGATCGCGCGCTGTCGATCCTGATTTGAGCATGTCGTTCGATGTTCTTAAGACAACTGCCGCTAACTCGCAACAAATACCGGCTCAATTGTTTTCGGCTTGGACTACAGGAAGTCAACACCTACACCCAGTTGCAGCTCTGCGGCAAATGGCAACAGCCGCGGACAATCGCTTGGCCGCGGCTGCATGGTTGACACTAGACGCGCAATGCGCAGTTCGGATAACGCATCCCACCTTTGTTACTGCAGGGTGACGGTCCCGTTGGTGGCTCCGTTTGTGGTATTGCCGATGACGCTGTTGGTTGTAGGACTTGTACCTGCGATAGTGCCGCCACCGCTCGTATTGATGCCGGTCCCGTTATCCGTGATCTCGGCATAGTCCAGCCTGATGATGGCGTTGCCGCCAGACGTTGCAACGCCACTGTTGGTGTTGGCGGAAGCGACGCTCTTGAACAGATTGATTTCAGCCGCCGTCGAGGTGGAGTTGGCGACGAAGCCATTGGCGCTGTTGTTGGCGGCCACACTGAAGCTTACGTTGACCTTGGCGTTGTCGGTAGCGCGCAAGCCAAACTTACTGTCGTACACCCGCGTCCTTGTGACGGACGCAACCACCGCGCCTCCACCGGCCGGCGCGACCTGTATGCCGCCTCCTGCGCAATTCATGATGAGCGTGTCTTGCACTTCGAGCTGCGAGTTGCCGGCTTGGTTCGGCACGAAATTAATGCCGAAATTGGCGAAGCCGTAGATTTCGACGTTGTCGACCAGCAGCGCTGCGCCGGTGTTGAACTGAATGGCGCTGAGGCCGGCATTGGTACAACTGTTGCCATTGCAGACGCCTTGGAAGCGCAGGTTCTTGATGGTCACGACGTCGTTGGCGCCGGCCGAAACGTTCATACCGTTGGTGCCGGCTACCAGGACGGAGGCCACCTGGCCGCCGCCGCCGTCGATCGTGATCGACTTGGTGATGGTCAGCGCGCCAAAGCCGCCCGGATCGAGCGCGTCGATTTCGCCGCCGGCCGCGGTCTTCGAGATGGCGCCGGCGAAAGTCTTGCACGGCGCGGTGCGGCTGCACGGATTGGCGTCGTCGCCGACGCCGGAGACCCAGGTGCGCGTCGCTTGCGCGTGCGCGGGCGCGGAGAACAGCGAAAAGCCGATAGCAAAGACGAATGGTAGCAGCAGGACAGAGATCTTGGAGATCTTCATGACACTCCCCTTGGTTATGCAACAACTACCCGTACCAACCCTACACCTAGAGATAGCACGCCGACGTGACGGCCGTCACATCCTCACCATCGTCGCGTTGAGGTTAAATGGCCGTCCAGGGAAGTCGCCCACCCTCCGTCGTTGACGGAAAACTAGCAGGCTTCCCCGGCAGGGTCGATGTCATTTGATCGCATTCGACTAAAAAACCCGAGGCAAAGTTACCGAGCGCGCCGCGCCCTCGACAAATGGTTGAATCGGCAGAAAAATACGCCATGATGCCGCCGGCGCGGAACCGGGAACCGGGCGTGGCGGAGGCGGTGCGATGTGGCGGCGCGGTGGCGGGTTTGTGACGGCCTGACGCATGAGCAGCATCGCGCCCGGGCCGTCGCCGCCGTTACCCCTTACCATCGTACCCAAGCGCCATGCCGACGCGCGCGGCTGGTTCAGCGAGAGCTTTCATCAGCAACGGCTGCGTGACCTCGGCATCGGCTGCAGCTTCGTCCAGGACAATCAATCGACCTCGAGCCGGAAGGGCACGCTGCGCGGCTTTCATTTTCAAGAACCTCCGGCAGCGCAGGCCAAGCTGATCGCTGTACTGCATGGACGCATTCTCGACGTCGCCGTCGACATACGGCGCTATTCGCCGAGCTTCGGAAAGTACGTTTCCGCCGAGCTTTCAAGCGACAACGGCAAACAGCTTTTCGTGCCCGTCGGCTTTGCCCACGGCTTCGTCACGCTGGAAGACGAAGTGTCGGTGCTGTATAAGGTATCCGACTATTACGCGCCGTCGCGTGAAGGGGCAATTCGCTGGAACGATCCCGACATTGCCTTTCCGTGGCCGTTCAAAGACGCCGACATTATCAGATCGGAAAAAGACGACCGCGCGCCGCCTCTCAAAGATCTCGAAAGTCCATTCCCTTATGATGGCCATCCGCTGACGAAATTGCCGGTTTTCAACCTGGGCTGACGACGAAAGGCTGGCGATGAGGATTGTGGTTACCGGCGGGGCAGGCTTCATCGGATCGGCGCTGGTCCGGCATTTGATCGGCCAAACCGGCCATGACGTGCTGGTCATCGACAAACTGACCTATGCGGGAAACCTTACCTCGCTCGCCCCGGTGCAAGGCCATCGCCGCTATCGTTTCAGCCGCACCGATATTGGCGACCGCGACGCGATGACCGCTTTGGTTGCCGGTTTCGATCCCGACGCGATTGTGCATCTGGCGGCCGAAAGTCACGTCGACCGCTCGATCACCGGTGCGGCCGAATTCATCAACACCAACGTGGTCGGCACCTACATTCTGCTCGAGGTTGCGCTCGCCCATTGGCGCCGGCGCGGCGCCGGCGCCGGCGATTTCCGTTTTCTGCATGTTTCGACCGACGAGGTTTATGGTTCGCTTGCCGAGGTCGGGCATTTCGACGAGGCTTCGCCTTACAATCCGCGCTCGCCCTATTCGGCCACCAAGGCGGCCTCCGATCATCTGGTCAGGGCATGGCACCACACTTACGGGCTGCCGATCGTGCTCACCAACTGCTCGAACAATTACGGGCCCTGTCAGTTTCCCGAAAAACTGATTCCGACGGCCATCATCAAGGCGCTGGCGGGCGAACCCATACCGGTTTACGGCAACGGATTGAACGTCCGCGATTGGCTGTTCGTCGACGATCACGTCAGGGCGCTGACGCTCATTCTGGAGCGCGGCCGGTGCGGCGAGACTTACCTCATCAGCGGCAATGCCGAACGCCGCAATCTCGATGTTGTCGGCGCGATCTGCGAGGCGATGGATACGCTCACTCCTTCGCGCGGCCGATCGTCGTACCGTGAATTGATCAGCTTCGTGCCGGATCGGCCCGGACACGACTTCCGCTACGCGATCGATTGCAGCAAATTGAAGACCGAGCTCGGCTGGTCGCCGCAGCAATCGTTCGAGAGTGGTTTGGTCGCGACCGTGCAATGGTACATCGACAATGCGGCCTGGTGGCGCCCGCTGCTGGCCAAAGGCGGCGCCGGCACCCGGCGCGATTTGTCGAAAATGAGCGTGTGATGCGCTTACTGGTGCTGGGCGGATCCGGCCAGCTGGGCACGCAGCTGCGCACTTTGGCGTTGCCGCCGGACGTGAACCTGATCGCCCCCGACCGATCGGCCGTCGACATCGGCGACGCGGCGGCGCTTGCGCGATTAATTGCGGCGGAGCCTTGGGGCGCCGTGATCAATGCCGCGGGCTATACCAATGTCGATCGCGCCGAAAGCGAGGAAGGCCTGGCCTTCGCCATCAACGCCGAAGCTGCCGCGACCATCGGATCGGAAACCGGCAACCGAGGCATTCCCGTCATCTCCATCTCGACCGATTACGTCTTCGACGGCGGCAAGGGCGCTCCCTATGTCGAAACGGATGCCGCCGCGCCGCTCAATGCCTATGGGCGCAGCAAACTCGCCGGCGAACGTCGCGTGGCGGCGGCCAATCCCCGGCATGTCATCCTGCGCACGGCCTGGCTCTATAGCCCGCATGGCAAAAATTTTGTCCGCACGATTCTGCGGCTGGCGCAAGAGCAGGAGCGCCTCACGGTCGTCGACGATCAGCTGGGTTGCCCGACGTCGGCGCGCGATCTGGCGCAAGCCTGTCTGGATATAGCGCTGGCGTGCGCCGCCGAACCCGATCGCGCGCCCTATGGACTTTATCATTTTGCCGGCGCTGGTGCGGCGACCCGGTTCGAATTCGCCTGCGCCATTATCGAAGCGGCCGCCGGGCAACTCCGCCGCGTGCCGCAGATGGCGCCGATCGCGACGGCGCAACGCCCAAGTCCGGCGCCTCGGCCGGCCGACAGCCGGCTCGATTGCACGGCAATCCGAACCGCATTCGGCTTGGCGCCGCGGCCTTGGCGTCGCGCATTGGCGGAAACCGTCGATCGTCTCCTCACCGGCACGAGCGTCGCATGAAGGGGATCATCCTCGCGGGCGGCACCGGCAGCCGGCTCTATCCGGCGACACTCGCCGTGAACAAACAGCTCATTCCCATCTACGACAAGCCGATGATCTATTATCCGCTGTCGGTTCTCATGCTGGCCGGAATCCGCGACCTGCTGCTGATATCGACCCCCGATCATTTGCCGCTCTATCGGCGGCTGCTTGGCGACGGCTCGGCCTGGGGCGTGCGGTTCGATTACATCGCGCAGGATGAGCCGGTCGGCCTGGCTCATGCTTTCATTCTCGGGCGTGAATTCGTCGGCGCCGATCGAGTCGCGCTTATTCTCGGCGATAATTTGTTTTACGGCCACGCGCTCGGCGCCAGACTTGTCGACGCCGCCGCACAAACCGAAGGCGCGACCGTATTCGCCTACCACGTCGGCGATCCGAACCGGTACGGCGTGCTCACATTCGACGCCGCCGACCAGCCGACCGATATCGTCGAAAAGCCCGCTCAATTCCTGTCCAACTGGGTGGTCACCGGGCTCTATTTCTATGACAATGCCGTGCTCGATATCGCCGCAAGTCTTCGTCCTTCAGCCCGGGGCGAGCTGGAAATCACCGACATCAACCGGCATTATTTGCGGCAACGGAAACTGCGGGTCGTCAAGCTTGGCCGCGGTTATGCGTGGCTCGATACCGGCACCCACGATGCGCTCCTCGAAGCTTCGGAATTCGTGCAGTCGGTGCAGCATCGGCAGGGCTTGCTGGTCGGTTGTCCGGAAGAGATCGCATACTTGAAAGGCTACATTACCGCAGAAGGCCTGCGCGATCTGGCCGCAAAATATCACAATTCGGCCTATGGCCGTTATCTGCAGCGGATCATCGACTGAAAGAGCCGCGCCGCTGCCGGCTCTCGACGCACGCCTTATTCTCAATCGCTTCGCGACCGCCGGCATCGTGCGACGACGCACGACAATTCACTTCGGCCGCCGGGCCAGATCGAGAATGTTGTGAAATAGACCGAATCTCAGGCGCGGATCGTCGCGCAGCTTCACGCCGGCTTGCGCGATCCTGTAAGCGCGCTCCGGTTGATTGCACACGATGTCCAGACACTCCGCGATGCTGTCGTCGTCGTAGCGAAACAGCAGCGCGTTCCTGCCGTGCTTGAAAATGGCCCGGCTGGCGAGGCTGTCCTCCAGGATCGCGACACAGCCGGCGTTGATGGCATTCATCGTTCGATCGTGGATCATCTCGTTCATCGGGCTGACGCTCAGCACACTTCGGCACGTCGGCATCCGCGCTATGGTGAATTGCATTCCCACATTCGTCTCCAGCGCCGCCGTGGCGCCGGTGACGTAGGGCGTGGCGCTGCTGTCGGATTGGATCAAGACCGGATACTTTCGCGCCACCGAAAAGATCCGCAACCGGCGGAGCGTTTGCACCGACTGCTCGACAACGTGGCAAATCGCATTGAACGTCGCGGCGGAGACGTCCTTGCTGCGGGCCGCAAGCGCGGCGCTGACGTGCCGATGCAGCGGTCCGATCAAATCGAATTGCGCGCTCGCGATCGCCTCCCGCGCGACGTCCGCCAACGGCGCGTCGAGTGCGCTCATCGCCTCATCGTTCTGCGCCATGCCGCGGACCCGATGCAAGCTGAGCGGAATCATGCACGCAAATCGACGTTGCATGAAAACCTCTCGCGTGAGCCGCGCGATGCGCGACCGCCGATTGGGGCCGACGCCGCCCATCGTGGCCGTGAGCGCTCCGGGCAGGCAATACGTTTCGAAATACTGCCGCTCTTGTTCGGAATTCAGGAGAAAACGGCTATTGGCGGTCGTCGAAGCATAAAACTCATGCCATCGGCTGCTCGGATGGTCCAGGATCCACTGCAGAACCGGAGTGCCGTTTTTCTCGGCGGCGGCCAGGAAATGGCCCGACAACAACCACGAATGATCCAGCGTGGAATTGAAGCCCAGGACGGCGGTCGCGTGATCGTCGAGACACAGCTCCAGTTCAGGCCGCAGGCCGTCCTCGCGGAGCGGAATAGACCGGCACAGCACGCCGCGGCTTTCCAAATACTGGACGACGTTCTCCGCGTAGGTCGAATCGTGTTCGTGACCGATCGTATAGACGTAGACTTTGGCTGGCTCCGCGTCATTGCCAATGATCTTGCGAAGCCAGTTCAGCATGGTGTGTTTGTCGACGTCCGAGGAAGGCGGTCTAAGCTATCGAGCGCGGTTAACAGCCGATCGGCTCGGGCATGCAGCCGGTCGGCTGCGGCGGGTTCGCCGGCGCGGCTGCGCCCGGCGGCGGCGGCGCTTGCGGCGGCGGCGGTGGCGGCGGCGGCAATGGGGAGATGACCGGAGCCGACGTTTCCTGCGCCGTTGGCCGCGGCAGAGCCAGTGTTTCGGTCTGATCCCCCCTCTGCAAGGTCGCCGCCCTTCGCTCCACCGATTGCAGAACCCAGCCCGAATGGCCCTCGCCGGTGCGTAGCCGCACCGCATCCCGCGTCGTGGTGTCGATGAACACGGCCACGCCCTCGCCCTCGCTGGCAACGGTGCCGATCAAGGTCAAGTTCGGATGCTGCGGCACCGCCGGCGGTGGTGACGGCGGTTGCGGCGCCGCGGCCGGTACGCTGGCGACAGCCGGCGCCGGCGGCCGCCGTGACGGCGTGAACAGCGGACGATTGCGCGTCGCCGTGAGCGCGCTCAACGGGATCGCCCAAAGCGGGTTGGCGCTCACCGTCGGCGTTGCCGGCGGTTTTGCGGTCACGTCCGGCGGCGGCACGGCGTGGCGGGTGACATCGAGCCCCGGATTGTCGATTCCGGAATTGGTGGCGTCGGTGACGCCGGACGCCGTATAGGCGAAGGCCGGCGCGCCGAGGCAAAGCGCGATCAGCAAAACATGACCGAAGCGCCGAAACCTCATCGCGCCGCTCCCTGCCATTCGCCCGACAGCGCGAGCTGGACGTGCATGCGGCCGATGCCGTCATTGGCGCCGACCGCCTGCGGCATTTCCGCGGTCAACTCGTCGACGAACAAAAACGGCATGCCGGCTTCCAGGTCGTACAGCAGGCGCTGCAAGTCGGATTGCGCGATCTCGCAGCTGATCTGCAGCTTCACCACGCCGCCCTGCGAGCCGACCACGTCGACCTGCGACGACTGGATGCTGCCATTGGCCTTGGTGACCGCGCCGGCGACGCGCTGCAACAGCGCAGCGCCCGCAACCGTCACGCTCGGTCCCTCCAGAAACGGCGAGCCGGTCATGGTGCCGCCGTCCGCCGCCGGCGCCGCTTTGCGGCCTTGCAGGCGATCGAGCAGGCTCGAGGTCTCGGCGAGCGCGCTTTCGCCGGAATAGACGCCGGCGAGCGCCAGCCAGGTCGACGTCAAGAGCAGGATCACCACGGCGCCGTAGATCGACGCCGCAACCAGCGGCGAATAGTTCAATATGCGCTCGATCATGCCGCGGACGGTCATTGGCTCACCGTGTTGACCGGTTCGAGCTTGGCTTCGATGTGGAAGCGGTCGCCGGGATCCGATGGCGCGTGCGTGGTCGGCGCGAAGAACGTGGCGCGGGTGAAGTGCGGCGACTGCTCGATCAGCCGGATCAGCGACGGCGCGTCGTGGGTGATGCCGGCGATCTGCAGCGTATTGCCGTCGATGTGCAGCTCGGTGACATAGGTATGGTCGGGCAGGATGCGGGACAGTTCCTCGACCACGATCACGCTCGCCTGCGTTTCGTGCTTGCGGCGCGCGAGAACCGCAAACGGCGAACTGTCGGCGCCTTGGCGGTCGAGGCGGAGCGCGATGCGGCGCGCGGCGAGCTCGGCAGTGAGCTCGGCCTGGCGGCTGTCGAGATAATTTTGCATGAACGCGCCGGCGGCGGTTGACAGCACCGCGGCCGCGGTGACGCCGGCCAGCACGAGCCGTAAAAGCCGGCTCAGCCGCGGCCGGTCGAGCAATCCGCGCGCCTGCTGCTCGAACACCTTGATCAGTTCGCGCGTCTCTTCGCCCGGCCGCGTGAAGATCGACAGCGAAGCGGGATGCAGCGCCGCAAGGCCTTTAATGTAGGGCTCGGTATTGGCACGCGTCGTCGCCGCGATCGTGGTAACGATCTTGCCGGAGCCGGTGGTGACCGGCGTGCCGCAGCCGAACACCGCCTCGGCCGCGGTCCACGGCGTCAAGCGGTCGATCTGAACCCGCACGATGCCTTCGATGAATTCGTTGGCGCGCGCCGGCAGTTCGAGCGGCCGCACCAGGAAGCGGCTCGGCTGCAACACCAGTTCGAGCCGGCTGCCCTTCACGGAGTCCGCCAAGTCTGCTCCGCTCAAGTCGGCGCCGCTGAACCGGCCGTTGGCGAAGCTGACCCGTTGAGCGTAGCCGGCCTTGCCGGCGCCTTCGAGCGCAAACGTGTCCGGCGTGTCCTCGACCAGGCGCACCAGGCGCGGCGACACGAAGCGCCCGGCGAGCGCGATCACACCGGTTGCGACCGTGTCGGTCCAGTGCGCCAAAATCTCGCCGATGGTCCGCCACAAGGTCATCGCCGGCCGAAATCCAAGGGTTGGTCCGTCGTCCCGTCAAAGGCGTTGCGCCAGGACAGTACACGATACGGAACGGGGCCGTCATCGGGCAGCACAATCACCGCTTCCGCGGCGCTGCGGCGGCCGTTATCGAAGGCGACGCGCACGCCGACCCGGAACGACCTGCCGGCCTCGGCCGCGGCCGCCCCCTGCCCCACCCCGCCCAGGACATTCGGCAGCGACTTGCGGTCGAGCACGCCGGCATCGCGCGCGGCAACGATGCCGTGCACGATTTCCGGCGTCATGCCCGGCAATGCGGCGATGACTTGTGGCGCCGCGTCGATGACATCGACCTGGGCTTGACCGCTGAACACCGTGACGAACGGCAGCATCCGCTCGATCAGCACCTGCGGAATGCCCTGGACGAGCCACAGCTCGCTGACATGGGTAAACGGGGCGTGACGCGGCGTGTAGTTCAAGCCGGCGCTGCGGTAGAGCGAGTTCTCCGGGTCGGTGTCGATATTCTGCGCCGCGATTTTCGTGCGCCAAGCGATGATACGGTCGGCATAGCCGCCGGCATCGAGCGGCGAGGCGCCGAAGCCGATCAGGAGCCCGGCCAGAAGCGTCTTCGGCGCCGCGTTGAGATCGATCCGTGCCGCCTCGGTCTGAAAGGCGATGGACAACTGCGCCGTGCCGATGCGGGCTTCGAAATGGCCGACCGCCGGGCGCGCTTCGTCGGGCTGTCCGATCAGCTGGTAGGCGGCAAGCTCGATACCCGCCGACACCAGCGGGTCGGCGATGATGGCGTCGCCGCTCGCCGTGACCGCGATCGCCGAATTGGTCACATAGATGGCGTAGACCGATACCAGGGTGGCGAGCGCGGCCAAGATCCACAACACGGCGACGATGATGAAGCCGTCGCTGCCGGATTTTTCCTGCTGCGCTGGTGCTACGGTGCTCATGAGCATATCCGGGTCAGCGCGGCGTGGTTGCAGCGGCCGGCGCTTGATTGCCGGCTGTGCCTTGCGCGAGCTGCGTCAGGCACTGGGTGACGTTCTTCGCGCGCGCGCATTCGGCCGGCGTGTCGATATGCACCAATGCCGCCGTCGACACCGCGAGTCGTTGTTGCGTGATGGCGTCGCGCACGGTGATGCGGACGCGCCGCGGCAATTCGGTGGCGTCGCGCCAGGTCGGCTGCCAATTGTCGTCGGCACCGGCATAGGCGAACATCACGCGATAGGGCGAACGCAGCAGCACCACCGGATCGACGAACCGCACCTGCGCCGTCGCGTCCATCGGCACGAAGGCCGCGCGCGAGCGCACCAAGGCCGGGCCGCCAGAGTCGGCGACCTCCCGGAAGCGGACGACTTCAAGACCGGGGCGCGAGCTCGGCCCGATCGCGGTGCGCACGAAGCTGACGCTCAACTCGCTGCCGTCGAAATATGGCTTCTTCACCGTGGTGTTGGCGGGAACGAATTCCGCCACCGCCAGATCCTCGACCACGCGGTTCAGCCCGAAGGCGAAGCGCTCGTCGCGCTCCATGCGCGCCATGCCGCGGTTCCAGTTCGGCAGCCATTGCGCGGTGACGGTGACCAGCGCGGTCAGGATGAACACCATCAGCATGACGGCGATCAGCATTTCGATCAGCGTGAAGCCCGCTTCGCCGCCGCCCGGATCGGGTAAAGTCCGCGGCGCGCTCATCCGGGCGGCCTCGGTACCAGGCGCACGGTGTCGAGCCGCACCGGCGGGCCTTCGCTGCCCTGCACCCGCACCGTGATGGCGAGCGGCACCCAATTGACTTTGGCTGCGGCGCCGGCGGCCACGGTGGGTCTTAAGGTGGCGCTATCCGGCGCATTGCGATTGAGCAGAACCGCATCGATGCGCCAGCGATATTCGCCCGAGGCGCCCGACTGGGTTCCCGGCTGCAAGGCGTCGCGCGCCGGCAGCGAAGCGATCAGGCTCTGCGCGGTCTCGAGCAGCGGCAGGCGCCGGTCGACCGAGCGGATGCTCCTGACCGTGTTGCCGACCACGGCACCGATGGCGCCTAGCACCACCGCAAGCAGGGCGATCGCGACTAAAACCTCGATCAAGGTGAAGCCGGCCGTGCCGCGCGGCGGCCGGATGTCAGAGCGGGCGATGCGGCACCACATCGACGCCTCCGGTCAGCCAGTTGACGCGAACCTCGTAGCCGATGCCGAGACGCGTCAGCGCGATGACGCCGCCGCACGACATTCCCGACGGAAAGAAATCGATCGTCATGCCGGCCGGGCGATCGTAACAACGCGCCGCCAGCATGGCGTCGACCCGCACGTCGGCCGGCAGCTGCACGATGCGGCCGCCCGAGCCGGAGCGGATGGTGCGGGCTTCGGCGTTGACGATGGTCTCGACGCGCACGCGCTGGCGCAGCGCCGCCACCCGGTCGGCTTTGAGCACGGCCGCCGCGGCGACCGCATAGCCTTCGAGCCGGGCGCGGCTGGTCGCCCGCGGAATGGCGGGAAGGATGATGGCGGCGAGCAGGCCGATGATCGCCAGCACGCAGACGATTTCGAGCAGGACATAGCCGTCCTGCCGCGACGCCGCCTCAATGCAACGCGCTGGCCTGCGTGGCCGCCTGAATGCTTGAAATGTCGGCAGCGGTTCCAGTGCCGCCCTCCTGACCATCCGAACCGAACGAGACGATCTCGTAGGGCGCTCGTTCGACCGGGGACCGATACACGTAAGGATGTCCCCATGGATCGTTCGGAACGACGCCGCCCTTCAGATACGGGCCGTTCCACTCCTGCGCATTGCCCGGCCGCTGTACCAGCGCGGTCAAGCCTTCGCTGGATCCCGGATAGCGGCCCATGTCGAGGTAATAGAGGTCGAGCGCGCTGGAGAAGCTCTCGATCTGGATCTTTGCCGCCTTGACCTTGGATTCGCCGAGATAGTTCAGAACCCGCGGGCCGACGATCGCCATGATCAGGCCGATGATGGTGATGACGACGAGGATTTCCACGAGCGTGAAGCCGGCGTCGCTCCTGCGGAGCGCGGCCGCGGCTTGACGCCCTTGCCGGGCTTGTCTCATGTGCGTCGTCCTTTTCCCGCTCGAGCGTTCAGCCGATGAGCTGGCTCACCGAAACCAGCGCCGTCATGACCGAGACAATCAAGCCGCCAACCACAAGGCTGATGGCGATAATAGCAGCCGGGCCGGCAATTCCAACCAACCGGTCCAGCGCGCGCTGCAGCTTGGCCTCGTAGAACTCGGCCACCCGGCTCGCCAAAACCGGCAATTGCCCGGTTTCGTCGCCAAGCCGCAGCATTCGTACCGCCATTGGCGGCAATGCGTCGGTTTCGCCGAGCGCTTCGGACAGTTTCGCCCCATGGCGCACCCGGTCGACCATCTCTTTCCAGATATCGGCCGGGCCGGTTGTCGCCATGATGTCGACGAGTATCCGCAGCGCCGTCGTCAGATGCACGCCGCTGCCTAGCAGCACGCCGAGATTCCGGCAGAATAAGGGCGCCCGGTAATACGGCATCACCCGGCGCACCAATGGCAGCCGCGTGAATGCCGCCAGCGCGGCGGCGCGGACCGCTGGCCGCCGCAGCAACAGCCACCCCGCCGTCAGCAGCAGCACCAGGCCAATGGCGATGGTATCGACATTGGCGCGCAAAAACGCCGACAGCGACAAAAACATCGCCAGGGTCGGATCGATCTTGGCGCCGAGATCGTGCAGCACGGAGGCGAATTGCGGCAGCACGAATGTGAGAAAGAACGTCAGCACGCAGGCGGCGGCGACGAAGATGAAGGCCGGATAGCGGATCGCCTCGGACAGCTTGCGCCGCACCGCCTCCGCCCGCATCCGCTCGCTGGCCAGCACTTCGAGCACCTGGTCGAGCGATCCCGATGCCTCGCCGACGCGGATCAGCGCCACATACATCGGCGTGAACAATTTCGGATAATGCGCCAAGGCGTCGGCAAAAGTTTCGCCGGCGAGAACGTGAGAGCGAACCTCGGCGACGACCGGGCGCAGGCGGCCGATGTCGCGATCGGACGCCAAAAGTTCCAGGCCGTCATTGACGCGGGCGCCGGCGCGCAACAATAGGCCAAGGTCGCGGGTGAAGACGGTGACGTCTTCGGCGCGCGGCTGGTTGAACAGGCCGAAACTGCGCCGCGGCGCGGCATCTTCGACCGTGAGCGTCTCGACCAAAACGAGACCCAAGGTTTCGATGCGCCGCGCCACTTCGCTGGCGGACTGGCCGGCCATGGCGCCGGACACCAGTTCGCCGCTGCCATTCATCGCGCGATAGCGGTAGTTCGGCATCGGCTCACCGCACCGTCGTGACGCGCAGCGTCTCCGGCACGGTCGTGATGCCGGCGCGGCATTTGGCGACCGCATCGTCCAGCATGGTCGTCATGCCGGCCTTGATTGCGGCCTGGTCGAGCATGTTGGCGTCGGTCTGCGAGCCGACCATGTTGCGCACATCGCCGACGATTTCCAGCACTTCGAACACGCCGGCGCGGCCGCGGAAGCCCGAGCCGCCGCAGCGCTCGCAGCCGCCCGCCTCATGCACCACGTCGCCGGTCGCAAAACCGATCATGGCGTAACGCGGATCGCGCGCGAGGTCGTCGGCGCAAAGCTTGCGCTGGGTCTTGCAGCGGTCGCACAGCACGCGCACCAGCCGCTGCGCGATCACCGCGCGCAGCGTCGATTTCAGCAGGAAGCCCTCGACGCCGAGATCGAGCAGGCGCGGCACCGCGGCGGCGGCGGTCTCGGTGTGCAAGGTAGTCAACACCAGGTGTCCGGTCAGCGCCGCGTGGATCGCGATATTGGCGGTCTCGGCGTCGCGAATTTCGCCGACCATGATGACGTCGGGGTCTTGCCGCACGAAGGCGCGCAGCGCGGTGGCAAAAGTCAATCCGATCGACGGCTTGACCTGCGATTGATTGATGCCGGGAATCTCGTACTCGACCGGATCCTCGATGGTCAGAATCTTGCGCGTGGTCTCGTTGAGGATCGACAGCATGGTGGCAAGCGTCGTGGTCTTGCCGCTGCCGGTCGGGCCGGTGATGACGATCATGCCGTGCGGCAACGCGAGCAGATGGCGCAACGTGCTCTCGTCGTGGCTCGACAGGCCGAGCTTGCTCAATTCGAGGAGCCCGCGGTCGCGCGGCAACAGCCGCACCGCGGCGCTCTCGCCGTGCTGGGTCGGCATGGTGGCGACGCGCACGTCGATTTCCGAGCGGCCGACGCGCAGCCGCGCCGCGCCGTCCTGCGGCAATCGCCGCTCCGCGATGTTCAGCCCGGCGAGAATTTTGATGCGCGACACCAGCGCCTGCGGCATGACGCCGGGCGGCGCCGGAATGGCGCGCAACATGCCGTCGACCCGCATGCGCACGGTGAGGCCTGAGCGGAACGGCTCGATGTGAATGTCGCTGGCGCGCAATTCGACCGCGCGCTCGATCAGGTCGTTGAAGGCGCGCACCACCGGCGCGCCGCTGGCGAGGTCGCGCAGGCTGTCGATGTCGTCGTCGCTATGGGGGCGCTCGGCGGCCTCGGCCTCGGTGGCATCGCCGCCGTCGAGGCGTTCGAGAATGGTGGTGATGTCCTCGAACGAGGCAATCACGAGTTCTATCGTTTCGCCGAACACGATCTCGGCGGCGCGGATCGCCGCCGTATCCATGGGATCGGCGACCGCCAGTTTGACGGGGCCGCCGGCGGACCGGAACGGGAACACCATGGATTCGCGCAAAAAGCGCCGGGAAAAACCCTCGACCTGCGCCTCGCTCGCCAGCAGTTCCAGCAGGCTGATGCGTTGCAGGTGCCAGAACCGGGCGACCTCGTCGGCGAACTCGGCGGCCGGCAGATCGGTGGATTCCCACAATTCCCGCAACGCCTTGACGGCGGGCGCGCTGGCCCCGCGAGCGGCCGCAGGGAAAGAATATTTGTCGAGGAGGTAAGCGCCAAATTTCTCGGGAGATGCGCCTTGCATGGTGTTCACACAGCAGTGCGGCGACCGGGAAACTGGTGAGCGGCAACCTATGTAACTTGACTTTCTTCCATAAATAACAAACGCTTGTGGGGCTGTCAAAAACGCCGTGCTAGAACCATAAAGTTCCGCCAAGTCGGTATCGCCCGAAGGATCGGCACGGCGGGTGCGGGGTATGCAAGGGGTGGGCGTAGTGCTGCGAGGACTGGGTCCGGCAGGGATGCGTTGGCTCGTGCTCGGCGCGGCGGCAGTCGTGCTTGGCGCATGCCTGCTGCATGATCCGTCGGACGAGGCCAAGCCCAACGACGTGCGCGCCCAATCGATCACCGATCAACTGCGCGCCGCCGACCTTTCGCCGAAGGCGCCGTTTCCGGTCAACGACGGCGGCCTCACCAGTGCGCATCCGTCAGCGGCTGCGATCTATTTGGGCGATACCACCGCGCCGGTCAGAGCCGCAGCCGACGTCGGAGCCGATGCCGCGGGCGACGGCTATGACCTGAATTTCGAGAACGCGCCGGTCACCACCGTCGCCAAAGTGATCCTCGGCGACATTCTCGGCGTCGGCTACACCATCGATCCGCGGGTCCAGGGCACGATCACGCTGGCGTCGGGCCGCCCGGTGTCCAAGGCCGACGTGCTGTTCGTGCTGGAAAACGCCTTGCGCATGTCCAATGTGGCGATGGTACGCGACAAGAGCGGCTATCGGCTGATCCCGGCGGCCGACGCGACCGGCAGCGGCTTCGTCGATACCGAAGAAGCCACCCGCGCCGGCTACGGCGTCAGTGTGGTGCCGCTGCGCTATGTCTCGGCGCAGGCGATCCTGAAACTGCTCGACGGCTTCGGCATCAAGCCCAACTCGGTGCGCGTCGACAATGCGCGCAACCTCGTGATCATCCAGGGCACCGGTCCGGAGCGCCGCGCCGCGGTCGAGACCATGCTCAGTTTCGACGGCGACTGGATGCGCGGCCAATCGGTCGGCGTATTTCCGATTCGCAACTCTACGCCTGACCCGATCGTCGCCGAGCTCGAGAAGATCATGGATGCCGGCGAAGGCGGGCTCAGCCAGAATCTGATCAAATTCCAACCGGTGGCGCGGCTCAACGCCGTCCTGGTCGTGACCCGCAAGCCCGAATACCTCAAGACAGTCGCGACCTGGATCAAGCGTCTCGATGATTCGGATACCGCGGGTGTCAACTTGAAGGTCTATCGGCTGCACTATGGCAGCGCCAAGCAGGTTGCGGCGCTGCTCAACGAGATTCTGGTCGGCCGCAGCGCCGGCGGTCTCGATACCGCGCAGAGCCAGATCGCGCCCGGCGGCGGCGTCTCAATTGCTTCTTCCGGCGGCCCGTTGTCCGCCTTGAGCGCGCAGCCGCCGACGGCGATGGCGCAAGCCGGTGCCGGCGGCGCAACCGCGGCCGCGCGCCCGGCGGGAGCAGCCGGCGGCGGCGCCGTCGCCGCCACAACCGCGCCGACTGACCAGGGCGGCACCGGCGGAGCGGGTGGCGCCTTCGGCGGCCGTTCCACAGAAAGCTATCTGCCGAACATCCGCATCACGCCCGACGTCGTCAACAATTCAATCCTGGTCTATGCCAGCCAGGAGACCCAACACATCGTCGAGCAAACGCTGCGCCAGATCGACCGGCCGCCGATGCAGGTTGCGATCGACGCGACGGTGGCCGAGGTCACGCTCAACGACGCGTTGAACTATGGCGTCCAGTACTTCCTTAACACCCACAGTGTCGGGCTGATCAGCACGATCAGCACGACGGCAACCAACGCTTTGTCCGGCGTGTTTCCCGGCTTCAATCTCCTGCTCGGGCAATCTGCGTCGATGCCAAACGTCGTCATCGACGCGTTGCACAACGTGACGGAAGTCAAAGTGCTGTCGAACCCGTCGCTGGTCGTGCTCAACAATCAGGCGGCGACGTTGCAGGTCGGCAACCAGGTGCCGATCTCGACCGGAACCGCGACCGTGTTGACGGCCAACAACACGGTCGTCAGCACGATCGATTATCGCAACACCGGCGTCATCCTGCGCGTCGTACCGCGGGTCAGCGCCAATGGCAATGTCATCATCGAGGTCGAACAGGAAACCTCGAGCGTCTCGCCGGGCTCCGCGGGCAGCCTGACGCCGACGATCTCCGACCGCAGCGTCAAGAGCCAGATTTCGGTCGCCAGTGGACAGACGGTGCTGCTCGCCGGCCTGATCAGCGATGAAACCGACCGCACGCGGCAGGGCATTCCGGTGCTCGACAAGATTCCCGGCATCGGCGACCTGTTCTCGCAGCAGAACGGCACCAAAGTCCGCACCGAGCTGATCATCTTCATCCGGCCGACGGTGATCCGCGATCCCGTCGACGCCCGCATGGTGGCCGAGGAGATGCGCTCCAAGCTCAACGGCGAGCAGGTCGGAGGAAACTTCCCCGGCCTGCATAATGGACCCGTCATCCACCCCTGACGCCGGCGCGCCGGTGCGCGGTCAAGTGTTGCTCGTCATCCTGATCGGCGCGCTTGCGGTTGGCTCGAGCTTCGCGGCAAGTCCCGATCTGCGCGGCGCGTTCGGCGCAGCACTCGCCTTGCTGATGCTGGCGGTCGCGATCAGCGACTTCCGTCATTTCATTGTTCCCGATGCCTTGTCGGCAACCGCGTTCGTGCTCGGCGTGATTTTCGCGTGCCTGTTCGACGATGCGCCGCCGGCCGAAGCACTCTTGACCTGCCTCATCCGCGCCGCGGCGGCGGCGCTGCCGCTGCTGGCGTTGATGCTGTTCTATGAATGGTGGCGCGGGCGGCCAGGGCTCGGCCTGGGCGACGTCAAGCTCGCGGCGGTTGCCGGCGCCTGGCTCGATTGGTTCACCATCGTCGCGGTGGTCGAGGTCGCGGCACTGGCGGCGCTCGCCGCTTACGGCGTGTGGCGCTACGTGCTGCGCCGGCCGATTGTGGCGACGACGCCATTGCCGTTCGGGCTATTCCTGGCGCCGGCGATTTGGGCCGGCTGGCTCGCCGAGGCCGTGCTGGCGCGTTACCCGTTCTGATGACGCGGGAGCACGGCTATCGCTGCCGCCGCGGCCGCCACGCCAAGGCTTCCATGCGCGCCTGGGCCAGCTCGCCGAGCGTCATTTTGGTCCGCACCGCGTCGCGCATGCGGGCGTGATCGTCGGCTGCCGCTTTGGGCGCGGCGGCAGTGGCAAGGATCAGCCACTTCTCGGCCTGGATGACGTTCACCGGCACCCCCTGCCCTTTGTCGTACAGCAAGCCCAGCTCGTACTGGGCCCCGGAATGTCCCTGGTCGGCGGCGCGCCGGTACCAGATTGCGGCTTGGGTGTAATCCTGCGACACGCCACGGCCCATCGCGTAGAGGTAACCGAGATAGGCTTGCGCGGCCGGATCGCCGTTCTGCGCCAGCGGACTTAAGATGGCCACGGCCCTCGCATAATCCTGGTGCGCCAAGGCGGCGACGCCCTGACGCAGCGTCGGCGCCGCGGCAGCGGAACCGAGCGTCGCGACGGCCAGCAACACGCCAAGCCATAAGATCGACAGCGTCCTCATCGGCCCCACTATCGCTGAGAAAAGAGCCGTCTTTCAAGCATGGTCGAGCCCCCGCGGACGACCGCCGGGACGCCACGAAACCGCCTTGCCAAGAATGGCTGGACTTGGCACCGCTCCGTGCTTTTTATCGTTGGCAAATGAGTCGGGATTTGAGCATACCGCATGACCGCGCCGGCCCGCGCGTTACCACCAAAGTATTGCGTGCCAATGATATTTTTCCGGCAATACGGCGCGTCGGCCGGCTTCCATCTGCTGAAGGCACAATATGGTGTGATAGGATGGGCCTCGCTTATGCAGTTCTGCGCACCAAGCGCCAGTACAGGCATCATCAATCGCTCTAACGCCCCGGACGGCGCACGATGATCATGCAGCGCTTTTGGCGATGGAAATCCGCCAACCTGCGCCAGTGGCAGATGCCAAGGCGGTTCGGCCTTGCCGGTGGCGCGCTGGCGGCGGTGGCATTCGGTTTGGCAACGTGGCCTGCCGCCTTGGCGCAAACGCCGGGCGGACGGGCGCAGCCCTTGGTCACGCAGTCGGTCAACGACAACAGCCTGTTCAGGCTTGCCGGCAATATACGCCCGGAAGCCAGGAATCCCGCCAACGACCAAGGCGGAGTGCCCGACAACATGCCGCTGCAGCATATGCTGCTGCAATTGCGGCGCCCGGCGGCGCAAGAGCAGGCGCTCACGACGCTGATCGAGCAACTCCACGATCCGAATTCGCCGAACTACCATCAGTGGCTCAGCGCCGAGCAGTTGGGTGCGCAGTTCGGTCCGGCCGCCTCCGACATCCAGACCATCACCGACTGGCTTCAGCAGCACGGCTTCACCGTCAATGCAGTGCTTGCCAACAGGATGGCGATCGACTTTTCCGGCACGGCGGGTCAGGTTGGCGCGGCGCTTCACACCGATATCCATTATCTCGACGTCAACGGCGTCACCCGCTTCGCCAATGTGAGCGATCCGCAAATCCCGGCCGCCTTGGCGGCGGCCGTCGTCGGCGTCGCGGCGCTGAACAATATTCCACCCAAGCCGATGATGCGGCGGACGCAAAAGCAATATTCGCCGGCCGGCTACACCTGCGGCCCCGGTTTCGCCTTTCCTTGCGAGCTGGTGACGCCCTCGGACCTGGCGACGATCTACAACTTCAATCCGCTGTTCTCCGCTGGCACGACCGGCCAAGGCCAGACCATCTATCTGATCGAGGACACCGATCTTTACAACACCACGGACTGGACCACGTTCCGTTCGACGTTCGGTATCCCGACTTCGAGCTATCCCGGCACCTCATTGACCACGGTCAATCCTGGCAACTGCGCCCACAGCGTCAACAGCAACGGCGACGACGGCGAAGCGATCCTCGATGCCGAATATGCCAGCGCCGCCGCGCCAAGCGCCGCGATCGTCATCGCCAGCTGCGATGATCTCCTGCTCGCCATACAGCGTGTGGTCAATGGCGCAAACCCGCCCCCCATCATGAGCATCAGCTACGGCTTTTGCGAGTCGGGCGACGGCGCCGCCTTCAATCAGGCTTTATACACTGCCTATCAGACCGGCGTTGCCGCGGGAATGTCGATCTTCGTGTCCTCGGGCGACGGCGGCGCGGACTCGTGCGACAATCACGACACCGCGACCTCCTCGACGTCCGGCATTTCCGCCAGCGGCTTTGCTTCAACCCCCTACAACGTGGCGGTCGGCGGCACGGATTTCAGCGACGCTTACAGCAATGTCATCAGCACCTATTGGAATTCCAGCAATTCGCCGACCTATGGTTCGGCACGATCCTACATCCCGGAAATTCCATGGAATAATTCCTGCGGCAGCGAACTCTACGCGGCGCATTATGGATTCCCCACCACTTACGGCCCCAATGGTCTGTGCAACAGCAGCACTGCCTCGACCGATAATTTGCTGAATATCGGCGCAGGTAGCGGCGCCCCAAGCAGCTGTGCAACGGGCAGCGGCGCCAGCTGTCAGGGATGGCCAAAACCATCCTGGCAGAGCGGGCTGCTCGGCAATCCCGCCGACGGCGTCCGCGATCTGCCGGACGTGTCGCTCTTTGCCGCCGCCGGCGCGTGGGGTCATTTTTACCTCTTTTGCTATTCCGATCCCAATAATGGCGGCAATGGATGCTCCGGCGCGCCGATTACCTGGAATGGAGCAGGTGGTACGTCCTTCGCGTCGCCAATCTGGGCCGGCATCCAAGCGCTGGTGAACCAATACACGGGGTCGAGGCAGGGCAACCCCAATCCCGTGCTCTATAAGATTGCCGCCGCCGAGTATGGCGCGAGCGGGAGCAGCACCTGCAATGCGAGCAACGGCAACAGCATCGGCAGCTCTTGCATCTTTTACGATGTGACGCTTGGCGACAATATTGTCGACTGCACCAGCGGCACGCCCAATTGCTATGCTCCGGGCGGCACCTACGGGGTGCTGTCGACCTCGACCAATTCGTATGCGCCCGCTTTCAGGACGCAGACCGGCTGGGATTTCGCCACCGGCATCGGCACCGTCAACGTCTACAACCTGGTAACAAACTGGGCATCCTCGGGCGGCGGCAATGCCGGCCTGACCGTCAGCATCACCGGCAGCGGCACCGTCGCGAGCAATCCGTCCGGCATCAGTTGTCCGTCCACCTGCAGCCACGTCTTCACCGGCGGATCGCCGGTGACCCTGACGCCGACGCCGGCCAGCGGTTGGGCCTTCAGCAGCTGGGGCGGCGCCTGCAGCGGCAGCGGCGGCTGCACCGTGACGATGAATGCGGCGGAAACAGTGACGGCGACGTTCGTGCCACTTGAGGCGTTGTCGGTGAGCGTCACCGGCAGCGGCACGGTGACGAGTTCGCCGGCGGGGATCAATTGCGGATCGACGTGCAACGCGAACTTCGCCCAGGGGTCGCAGGTCACGCTGACCGCCACGCCGGCGAACGGCTGGGGCTTTGGCGGCTGGGGCGGCGCTTGCAGCGGCATCGGCAGTTGCGTGGTGACGATGAACACGGCGCAGAGCGTCACCGCGACATTCGCGCTGCCCCAATACACGCTCAATGTCAGCGTCGCAGGCAACGGCACCGTGACCAGTTCGCCATCCGGGATCAGTTGCCCCTCGGTGTGCACGATGAATTACACCACCGGCACGCCGGTGACGCTGACCGCCACGCCGGCAGGCGGCGCGACCTTCAACGGCTGGGGCGGCGCCTGCAGCGGCAACGGCAGCTGCCAGGTGACCATGAATTCGTTCGAAAGCGTCACCGCGATGTTTTCGGCATCCGGTGGTGGCGGACCGTCGTTGCAAACCTTCGTCTCGGCGACGTTGGGCAGCGATTCCAATCCGTGCACGCGCATGTCGCCCTGCCTGACCTTCGCCGCGGCACTGGCCCAGACCACCGCCGGTGGCGAGATCGATGTCCTCGATCCGGGCGACTTCGGCCCGGTGACCATCAGCAAAGCGGTCAGTATCTACGGCAACGCAGACGCCGTGGCCGGCGCGATACCCGCCTCCGGCACCAGCGGCATCGTTATCAGTGCCGGGGCAAACGACTTGGTCTACCTGCACGGCCTGATCTTCGACGGCGTCAACGCGTCCGGCACGTCCGGAGTCGTGTTCACCAGCGGCGCAGCGCTGCATATCCGCAATTGCGTGCTGCAGGGATTCACCACGTCCGGCATAACGTTTTCTCCCGGCGCCGGCAGCGCCGTCAACACTCACTTGATCGTTCGCGACACGACGATCCTCAATAACGCGACCGGCATCTTGACCAGGCCGACCGGCGGCGTCGCGGCGAAAGTTATGCTGCGACGGCTTCATATCGACAACAATACCGGCGAGGGACTACGGATCGACGGGACCGGAGGCTCCGGCGCGATCAATGTCGCCATCGCCGACAGCACGGCGAGCTTCAATGCGAGCAACGGCATCGATGCGGTCAGCGGGCCAGGCAGCACGACCGTAAACGTCATTCGTGTCGTCGCGGCTTCAAACGGTTCGGCCGGCATCCTGTCCAATCAAACGAGCGGCGGCGCCGCGAGCGTGACCGTGGCCAGCTCGACGTTGCTCGCCAACGGGATTGGCATCCAGGCGGCGGGTGGTGCCAGCCTGCTCAGCTATGACAATAACCAGGTGGCCGGCAACGCATCGAACGGTAGCTTCACCGGGACCGCCGGTTTGCAATAAAAGGGCGTTACGCTCGCATGCTTTCGGATCCAAGTCCCGGGCGTCCTCTCGGCGTACCGCCTTCGAGCCGCAACCTGGAGGAGCCCGTGTCCGTGCCGAGCGGGGCCATTGCCAAGCCATTATCCATGCGCTTAAAGGCAGCGCCAAAACCAGTGCTCATCGCCTTTGCCGTGATCGTCGCCGTCAAGCTCGGCGTGCTCTTGATATTCGGCCCGGCGTCGCAGAACGATACACGGGACTATGTCGGCTATGCCGACGCGATCTTGTCGGGCGAATTCCGTCATGTCGATCTCGCCACCGATCCCATGCCGATCACGCTGCGGCGGCCGATCGGCTATCCGGCGGTCATCGCCGCGGCCAAGATCGTCACCGGATCCTATTGGGCCTGGGCCGTCGTGTTGTTACAGTACGCGGTCTCGCTGTTGGCAACCGCGATGGTCTATCGGTTGGCGCGCGCGTTTCATCTTGGCGTCTGGTTGAGCGTCGGTGTCGTCGCAGCGCAGGCCACCGCCATGCAATTCGTGGTCGACCAGACGGTGCTGAGCGACAGCCTCACCGGCAGCACGATGACCATTGCGACCTGTATTTTAGGTTTCGTCACGTTGCGGCGCGAACCGGTGTCGCTCTTTGTCTATCTGGGCGCCGGCGCGTTGATTGCGGCTGCGTTCCTGATCCGGGACGTGATCGCCTATGTGGCGGTCGGGCTCGTTCCCCTCGCTGCGGCAGCGGCTTTGGCGGAGCGTTCGCGGCTTCGCCAAGTGGCCGCCGGCGCCTTAGTCTTTCTGCCGCTGATCGCGACAGATGTCGCCTATACCCAATGGAACCGCGCCCGCGTCGGCGCGCCCGTCGTCACGTCCACGTCGCAAGCGGTGTTGATCGGCGCATTGATCGAAGCGGCGCACTTCGATCATTCGATATTCTCCGGCTCGACCCCGATCGACGAAGTCGGCAAGGTCCTTCTGAAAGACATGGAAGCGGGCCGGCACGGCTATGAAGTCGATGCCACCGTTGATCTGCACCGCGACTATGGCTGGGATGCGGTTCGTATGAACCGCGAAGTGACGCTGGCCTATCTGCGCGCCTGGCGCGACCATCCGCGGGCGATGATCTTTCATATTTTTCATCACATCTCCGAAACGCAGCTGCACCAGGCGGTGCGGCCGGTCGAGACGGTGCACGACGTGCTCTTGTGGAATACCGGCAGTTCGCACGATTTCGGCGCCGAGCGCGCCGTGAAGAACGGCAATTGGTGGATGATCCCCGCCGTGATCGCCAACTGGCTCGTCATGACGGCCTCGGTTTTCGTGTTCGGCGCGTTTCTCGTCGTCACGCCGATCCGGCTCCTGCGCGAAGGCTGGACGGCCGAAACCGGCGCGTCGGTCGGCTTCTGGTGCTTTTATCTGGCGGTCGGCCTCTTATACGCCGCCGTGCATCTCGAGCCGCGCTATCTCACACCGGTGGTCGCCGGCTCGATTGTTGTGGGTGTAGTGAACATCGTCCGGGTCTTCGAATTTTTCCGGCGCCCGGCCATGCTGAAATCGGCGGGGTAAGATAACCGATACGGCAGTGTAACTATGCGGCAGGCGCGCGCTCAGCGCGGACGATAGCATCGGTCAGAGCGCGCATGGCGCCGGCGAGCACCACCGGACCGTGGCTGGAGGCAAGGCGTTGGACATTTCGCGCGGCTTCTTCGATCTCCCGGGCGCCGACGTCACGCGCCGAAACAGTAAGCGTGTTGGCTAACTCGGCCACCGCGTCGAGGCTTTCCTTCGCCATCAGGCCGAGCAGCGCTTCGGCATCGCGCAGGATGTCGTCGATGCCTACGGGTGCCAGCGGCGGCGCCGCACTGGACAGTTTACTCACCGGCTCGGACATTTCGTCGGTCACGTTTACCGCCCGCCCAACACAGAACGATATTGCGGCCACCATAGAGCGGCAGCGCTAACGTTTCATGAACGCCGTGTCCGCGTGGCCGTCCCGGTCCGTGGCAGGCATGGTGTCGATTGCCGCAGCGTCGCGCTCCCGCAGCGTAGTTCCGCCTGCCGCGCCCACGGCGAAGACGTAGAGCCAGCCCTGGCCAAAATCGAACAGATGAGAATTGACAAACGATGAAACGAAATTCTCGACGACGATCACCATGCCAATCCAAGACATTGATCCGGCGCCGCGAAACAAGCTGACATGCGCGGCCCACATCGCCAGCAGTACCACCGCGCCCATTGCACCGAGCTCGATCGCGACGGCGAAGATCTGGCTGTGCGGATTGACCGTGGCAACGGCTGATGCGGTCCCAGCCTCGCCGGAGGCAGCGCGGCGAAACTGGTCTGCGATTGAGCCGGTGCCATGGCCAAACATCGGCGCGGTAGTCACGATTGCCATGGATTTCTTCAAAAATTCCACATGCAGCCCGGTCGAATTCGATTCATCTGTGTCAAGATAGTTGCGCAGCTCCGTGAGCGAGTACATGACACGCTGATGCAAGGAAGGCGAGGCGCGCATCGCCATGCCGGCGAGAGCAGCGACCATAATGCCGGCAATTGCAACGCCCCGCCAACCAAACAGCCGGTAACCCAAGACCACAGCAAGGATAGGCGCGACGACAATGGCGGTGCGACTGGTGATGACAAATACGATGTAGGCTAGAAAGCAGGCGGCGAGGCCCAACAACGCCAGGCCGGCGCGCCAGGCGCCATTCCGCAGTCGCTTGTAGGCCGCATCGACGAGCACAAACGCGCAAATGAGAAAGATTCCACTCTGCCAGACGTAATCCTTGACGGGTACACCGGATGCTACGAAATGGCTACCAAACGCCGGGATGTGCGCAACGACCCGGGGCGGCAGCAATGCCAGCACCCACGACAAGGCGAGCACGACGGTCGCGGAAACAAAGAACCCGTGCCAGACCGCGGACCCATGCTGCGAGCGCCGGAACTGCATCAGCAGCAGGGGTATAGCGAGCAGGCGATGAAATCCGCCAAGTCCGGCGATGCGGTCGGTCCAGGAAACGTCGGCCCAGAGCATGCCGACCGCCGCAAGCAGCCACAGCAGGACCGGCAGGCCGCCAGCGGCGCTCGTCAACTGCGGTCGGATCGCTGCCGTATCCAGCGCAGGCAAGACCGTCAGCAGCCACAGCACGATGAGGACACCGGTCGCCGTGCTCGACCACGGCAGCGATACGGCAACGCCGACCGCGAACAAGTCGGCAAGTTGTCCGAATGTCTGTTGATCGAGCGCCCGGAGACGATGCGTAGTCGTTGTCGGTGTCGCCTTCATCTGCCGCATCAGCTACCGCTTCACGGAGCTATGCGCCGCATTGGTGCCCTAGTCCAAATAACGTCCGCCTGGCCTTTCATGCTTGGCGATGTCCACGGCACCAACCGTGCCAATAGAAACACGAGCGTGCCGAGAGGGCGCGGAATACGCCTCACCCGCGTTTGATCGACGACCCAGCTCTGCCCCAGTAGCGAAGTCTTATCCAAGATTAACTCACAGTGAGGATAAAATGACAAAGCTTTTCCCACCCACCTCCGTTTACTCAAGCGCCGGCGATACGTGCTGTCAAGTGATCAAGGGGCCATCAATCGAATTCAAACGCGACCGCCCGGCAGAGCCGCACCTCGATTGCGCTTGCGGCGCACACCGGTAGCGCTATGGAACTTCAGCTAAACGCGGACAACGTGCCAGGAGCCGTCAGCTGCGCAAAATTCTCCCCGCCACCGCGTCGAGCTTGCGCAACAGCTCCGGATCGCGCGCTTCCGGCGCGGTGATCAAGGCATTGTCGAGCGCCCGATCGGAGCCGATCGGGCACGGCTCGTGCTCGCGCGGAAAATCCCGCGCCAGCCGCGCCACCAGCCCCGTGCCCTTCTCGGCATTGGCGATGAGCACCTTGATGATGTCCTGCACGGTGACCGCATCGTGGTCGGGATGCCAGCAGTCGAAATCCGTCACCATGGCCACGGTAGCGTAGCAAATCTCCGCCTCGCGGGCGAGCTTGGCCTCCGGCATGTTGGTCATGCCGATCACCGCATAGCCGAGATTCTTGTAGGTGAGGCTTTCGGCGAGCGTGGAAAATTGCGGGCCTTCGATGCAGACATAGATGCCGTCGCGCACGATGCCGATGTCCTCGGCCCGCGCCGCTTCCGCAATATGGATGCGCAGCCGCGGCGACACCGGATGCGCCATCGACACATGGGCCACGCAGCCTTTGCCGAAGAACGAGCTTTCGCGCTTGTAGGTGCGGTCGACGAATTGGTCGACCAGGACGAAGGTGCCGGGCGACAGATTCTCCTTGAACGACCCGCATGCCGACAGCGAGACCAGGTCGGTGACGCCGGAGCGTTTGAGCACGTCGATATTGGCGCGATAATTGATGTCGGAGGGAGAATACCGATGTCCCTTGTCGTGGCGCGACAGGAACACGATCGGCAGGCCGTCGATCTCGCCGGTCAACAGCGGGCCCGACGGCTCGCCCCACGGGCTTGAGATGACTTTTGTCTGCTTCTTCGCAAGGCCCGGCAAATCGTAAATGCCCGAGCCGCCGATCACGCCCAAAACCGCCTTCGCCATGGTCCGCCGCGCTGTTTTGTTAAAACATCAGCCATGCCCGTTGCACGCCGCGCTGTCAAACGCCGGCGCGGCAAATGACGCAAGCATGACCGGCGCAGATCGCGGGCGCGGCCGTTTCATGTATTACCGCGGTAGCCGCGATACCAAGCCACGAACGAACGCAAGCCGTCCTCGATCGGGGTGCACGGGGCGAAACCGGTGGCGCGCTGCAGTTCCGAACTGTCGGCACACGTTTCCAGCACGTCGATCGGACGCATCGGCAGCAATTCGCGCCGGGCCGGCTTGCCGACGACCTTTTCCAGAATATCGAGCAAGGCTGTGACCTCGATCGGCTGCGCGTTGCCGACATTGTAGATGCGGTGCGGCGGCTGCGGCGGTACTTGCGCGGCGGCGTCCGTGGCCGCCGGCGGTACCTCGATCAAGCGCACCACGGCTTCGATGACGTCGTCCACATAGGTAAAATCGCGGCGCATGTGGCCGTGGTTGTAGAGCCGCACCGGCCGGTCCTCGAAGATCGCTTGGGTGAACAACCACACTGCCATGTCCGGGCGGCCCCAAGGCCCGTAGACCGTGAAAAAGCGCAAGCCAGTCGCCGGCAGGCCGAACAGATGCGCATAGGCGAATGCCATCAGCTCATTGGCCCGCTTGGTCGCGCCGTAAAGGCTCAGCGGCTCGTCGACCCGGTCGGAGACGCGCAACGGCATGTGCCGGTTGGCACCGTATACCGAGGATGACGATGCATAGACGAGATGCCGGCACCCGCCGTGGCGGCAGCCTTCGAGGATATTGGCAAAACCGACCAGGTTGGCGTCGACATAGGCCGCCGGATTGACGGCCGAATGGGCGACGCCGGGCTGCGCCGCGAGATGCGCGACATAGGCGAAGCGGCGGTTGGCGAATAATTCGGTCACGGCGCCGCGATCGGCGAGGTCGCATTTCTCGAAATTGAAATTTACGCAGGTGCGCAGTTCGCCGAGACGAGCCGCCTTCAGCCGCGGATCGTAATAGTCGTTGAGATTGTCGACGCCGTGTACGGTCCAGCCGTCGGCGAGCAGCCGGCGCGCCAGATGAAATCCGATGAAGCCTGCGGCACCGGTGACCAGAATAGGCTCGCGCATTATTCTGTCCTAGCGCAAATCAGGAACGGCCGCGATCCTCGAACTGCCGGCGCTCGAAGAGCGCTGAGACGGCAGCGGCGAGATCGGACGCCGTGTCGACGATAAACCGGGCCGATGCGAGCTTGGCCGCCGCCTGCCGCTCCTGCGCCTGTCCCGCCAGCAATGTGCCGCCGGCGAGCTGCGCCGCCGCGCCGGCGGCAAGGTCATGGGCGCGGTCGCCGACGATCCACGACCGCGACAGATCGAGCTGCATGCGGCGGGCAGCCTCGACGATCATGCCCGGATTGGGCTTGCGCCAGGGGTGATTGTCGACCCGCAACGGCGCGCGGCCGTCGGCGTGATAGGCGCAGGCCACGACGCCATCGAGATGGGCGCTGTCGGCCGCCAGCGCCGCCGTGAGCGCGTCCTGCACGGCATGAAAGGCGTCCCAGCCGTAATAGCCGCGGCCGATGCCGGCCTGATTGGTCACCACCACGACCGGAATTCCGAGCGCGTTGCAGCGCGCGATCGCGGCCGCCGCGCCGGCGATCATGCGCACGTCTTCGACCCGGCAGAGATAATGCGTATCGGCGACGATGACGCCGTCGCGATCGAGGAACAGCGCGGCGCGGCCGGGCGAAACCGCCGGGCCGACTTCGCACCACAAGCCGGCATCGTCGATGGTCATGGCGAGCGCACCAGCGAGCGGTAAAGATTGCAGACGGTTTTCCGGACGGCCGCGGCGGTGAAGCGCTCGTTGAACCGCGCGTTCGCCGCGACGCCGAGCCGCCTGCGCAACGCCTGATCGCCGGCCAGTGTGGCGAGCGCCCGCGCTGCCGCCGCGCTGTCGCCGAGCGGCACCAAAATACCCTCCTTGCCGTCGCGCGCCACCTCGCGGCATCCCGGCACGTCGGTGGCGACGATCGGCCGGCCGGCGGCAGCGGCTTCGACCAGCGAGCGCGGCAGGCCTTCGCCATAGGACAGCAGCATGGCGATGTGATGCTCACGCCAGACCCGCGCTACGTCGGTCACGTGCCCATGCCAGGTGATGCCCGGCTCGGCCGACCATTTCTGCAACGTGGCCTGCGGTATGGAGCGCGGGTTGGCCGGGTCGGGATCGCCGAACAGGTGCAGTTCGATCGGCGCGCCGGCGGCACGCGCGCGCTGCGCCGCCGCGACGGCTTCGATCACGCCCTTGGACAGGATCATGCGGCTAACCACGGCGACTTTCACGGGCGGCGCCGCCGGCTCTGCGCTGCGCGGAAATTTTGCCGGATCGACGCCGGCACCGCCGACGATGGTGACGTCGGCGGCGTCCGGGTCTATGCCGAACTCTTGCGGATCGTCGCGATTCTCGAACAGATAACGGGTCCGCGGGCCACGCAGCCACACGCCGACGATGATGCTCACGACCTTGCGGACGAGATGCGCAGTAAAGCCGCGCTCGATCCACAGATACCCGAGCCCAGTCGGCGCCACGACCAGCGCTCCGGTGCCGGCGAGCTTTGCCGCAACGCCCCCGATCACCGCCGGGCGCAACGCGATGCAGTGCACGATGTCGGCGCGCTCGGCGCGCACGATTTTAAACGATTGGAAGAAATCGCGCAGACCGCCCACGAGGCTGACGCTGCCGCGCTTGCTCTCGATCGGTATCACGGAAAATCCTTCGGCCTTGAGCCGCTCGCCGTCCTGCCGCACGCGCGTCGCCACGGCAACGTCCAGGCCGCAATCCCGCGCCGCCTGCGCCATCGGCAGGAAATGCGAGACAAAAAACCAGTCTTCAGTGACGAGGTAAAGGATTTTGGGCATGACGGCGGCGGCGCGATCCTAGCTTGTTCGCTGCTCGCTGGCAGCCCCCATGGCGGCCGCCTAGTCTAACATGTGCTATACGCCCCGCTGCAGAACAAGCTGGGCAAAACAGGCGCCGGGCAGTCGGATCGCGGATGACGGCGAGCTCTAAAATCGTCCTACATCATGTCGGCGGGCGCTGGGGCAATCATCCGTTCCCGCGGCTGCCCGCTTTCGCCGGCGACTTCATTGAGGTGCTTTACGAGGCCGATACCGACGCCATTGCCGCCATCCAGGAGGCGGGCAAGGACCGCCCAAGCGAGATGATCGTCATTACGGCCTGCCTGGCCGATCGCGACGGCGAGGGCCTGCTGCATATCTACGTCAACCCGGGCCTCACCTCGTTGCGTGAGCTCAATCGCGTCCTCGACCGCCGCTATTAGAACACCTTCGGCGTCGACTTCGATTTCGGCAACAACGGCGCCAAGCTTTTGCAAAAGCGCAAAATTGCGACGCGCCGTCTCGACGGTTTCATCGCGGCGCAGCCGGCATCTTGCCCGCCTCCCGATTTCTTGTCACTCGATGTGCAGTCCGGCGAATATGAGGTGCTGCTTGGGGCGCGCGATGCGCTCGACCGCAACGTCTGTGGTTTGATCGTCGAGGTCGAGTTCGGCGAAATGTATGTCGGGCAGCGGCGTTTTCAGGAGATCTACGATTTGCTCGACGACGCGGGTTTTGACTTCGTCCGTTTCCTGGCGATCGGCGAGACTTCACTGCGGGCACCGCTCGGGTTTCGCGGCGACGGCTATCAGGATTTCGCCGATGCGCTGTTCTTGCGCCGTTGCGACCGCGTCCCGGGCGATGACGCCGGCCGCAGCGACATGCTGACCAAGCTGTGCTTTTTCGCGCTCAGGTTCGGCGTTATCGAATTGGCGGTCCAATGCATGACGGCGTGCACGGCCTGGCGCTGCCGCGGACCAGGGCTTACCAGCGCTTTGTGGCGGACTGCAGGGAGGTTTACGAACGCGACGCCAAACTCTTTCCACCGCTATTTTCCGCCATCCTGCCGCCGCACCGCATAGCGGACTATTCCGCCGCGGCGAATTTTCAAGAATGGCCCTCGATTTTTGAGGGTCTCGGCGGCTTCGACTCCGCCTATCTGCGCGACCTCAAACGATACGAGCGGCGCGCCGACAGTGAATTCGAAGCGCTGCTGCGCCGCTATGGTCTAGACGACATCGCCTCGACGGTGAAGCGAAAGCGCCGCAACCATGCCCGCAATATCCGATGGGCGATCCTTCAGTCTCGGGGCCGCGCACCGCGCTGGCGGGCCGCGGTGAAGCAAAGCGCGAACGCCATCAGGAGAAAGGTGCTCGGCAAATGACGAATCCCTCCTTCCTTCGCTGCTATTCATGAGTGGCAGCGGTGGATTATCTTCATCAGGTTGTTCTTAGGACCCGCCTGCGTGGTCTTGAAGCCAAGGCTCTTATCCAGCGCCGGGCTGGGGCCTCAAAATAGCGATAGATGGCGGCCGAAAGTAGAATAATCAGACCCCACGCCAGCGCAATCCGCAACGGCGTGGGCAGATACGGGCTATGCCACATCACGTATGAGAGCACGATGCCGTGCAGCATATAGATGCTGTAGCTGGCGTCGCCGAGCACACGCATGACTGGCGTCGCGAGCAATAACGCGACACCACCGCGATGCCGGGCGAGAAAGAACATCACGGCGGCGATACCGGGCGCGAAGCCGAATGAGTGTTGAAAATTTGGATAGACCCAGCTGGCGGCGAACGCGGCGACGATCCAACTCAAACCGGCGATACCAAGCAATCGCGTGCTCGGCAAATCGGGATCGACCAAATAAAGCTGCGCGATGAGCGCGCCCAGCAAAAATTCAGGAGCGCGCGCTATCGGGGAAGAATAGAACCACCACCCTGGTAATGCCAAGCCACCAAACCACAATCCGCTCGCATAGCCGCCAATGATGATAGTGCCGGCGATCGCCAATAAGCCGATTGAAAAAAGCGTCGAACGAGTAGTCCGCAGCCCATCAAGTGGCACGGCGACGAACAAATAGAACAGATAAATGCCGACTTCGGTACTGATTGACCAGGCAACGCCGACATAAAGCGCCTCGAGCGTCTTGCCGTCGAGCAATGTCGGTGTCCAAGTCTGGCTCATCGTCAGATAGCGCCAACACCATTGCCAAAAAACGCCCTGGCGCACGATCGACGGCGACAACGCGATCGTAATCAATAGCGTCAGCACATAAAGCGGATACAATCGCGCAAAGCGTGCGATCAAGAATGAACTGATGGCTGGCGCACCCTTCACCCTTATAGCGGCGCCATAGTTGTAGTGAATAACGAATCCGCTCAATACGAAAAACGTCGTCATGCCGAGATTGGCGCCAACGCGCCATGTGTAATCGAGCCATCCGGGCTGCATCGCGACAAAAAAGGAACTGGTATGAGCGATGACAACGAGCCACGCCGCAACACCGCGCAGACCTGTCAGGCTGGGTATCTCGTCGCGGCGAGCCTCCGCTTTAGGAAGCACACTAGCCACATTGCTTGGCGTTGCGGTGACTGTCATCCTTCGGGGTCCCCGATCAGGCCGAGGCGTCGCCTCAGCGCGGTCCGAGCGGTGCGGCCGTATTGCCAAGATCGACTCATAGCGAACCGTCCTAGGGGCCACCTCTAGAATTTTGCGAATCGTCGAGCACAGCCTCAACAATCATGGCCCGACAACAAGCGTGCCGGCGAAACCACCGACCACAACCTAACGCCGCATATATTTCCACGACACAAATTGACATGACCGCGACCTACCAGCTGGTCTACAGGATACGCACTTCGTACCGAAACCCTCCATCCCGCACCACCTGCTGGCGAAAATTCACTGTTGCCCGCGCGAGTAGAATGGCGTCCTCGGCGACAGTGCATCTCGAAAGCACAAGTCATCTATGATCACAGGCTGCAATGTGCGGGTCCTGCATTGCAAGGGAACTTTGTCGAGATATCATATGCGTGGTCTTAGCGCCGCGCTGGCGCGGGTTATGCTGAGGCAAAGTGGCCACGCGATCAAGCGAACGGTCCTCGGCAAATACGATGTACTCTTGATAGCATCGCCTGCGGCGCACGTCCTTACCGCTGACCACCAGCCTCGTATCGCTGTCGATAGACCCAATTGGCGATGCGGCGAATGGCGATGTCGAGCAGAGTGTGGCCGATCGACAGCACGTTCTTAAAAGAGATGGCCGTCGACTTGCCACCCTTTTGCTCGACGGCGAAGACCGGCACCTCCTTGAAGCTAAAACCCTGTTCGAGCAAGAGGCAAAGGATATCCGCCTGAAAGCCGAATCCCCGCGTATTGGAATGCCAGCGCATCACGTTATAGCGCAAATGCACCGGCAGACCGTTGTAGTAATTCAAGTGGAAGCCGCTGATCAGATTGACGAGGGTCACATAGGCGCTCGACAGAAAGCCGCGTTGCCAGCTGCGGCCTGCATTGGTCACGTAATAGGGAATGATGATATCGGCGGCGCCGATCTCCCGGAAAACCTTGATCATCGTATCCTTCGGCTCGGAGGCGTCGCCGCAGACGATGCGATAGTACTTACCCCTGCCGATAAAAGCGCCGTCGATATAGTTTTGCGCCCAGCCGATGTTGACCTTGTTACGGCGCAGCAGCAGGCGTTCCGCGGGATGGTCTCGGATATAGTCCGTGACCAGATCGGTGGAACCGTCCTTCGAGCAATCGTCGATCACGATGATTTCGTAACTGAACTTGAGCTCCGCCAGCGCGCTGCGCAGCGTGTCGAGCGTCCTGATGATGTACGGCGCTTCGTTGTAACATGACACGAATACCGTCAGATCGATGGGGCAGTCGGCGCCGGGCGCGAGCACGCCCGCGGCGGTGTGGAGTTCCGCTGCCGCCGGCGTCATCGCCACTTCGGCATCAGGGACCGGCGGCTGATTCATGAATTGCTGGCCTCAATCGCATCGATGCGCACGGCGACCTGCTGGCGGGCGAACGCCAGATAGGTGTACTTCACGCGGTAGGCGGCGACGAATTCCTGAAACGCCTTGAATTCGTGCTGTTCCCAGTTCGGGAAATTGAAATATTCGTCGAACAGGATCACGCTTCCACTAGCCAAACGCGGCGCGACGAGGTCGAGGATGGTCTTGGTGGAACTGTAGATGTTGCAATCGACGTGAATGAAGGCAACCGGGCCAGGATTGTTTGCAAGCCATTTCGGCAGGCTCGCGTCGAACAGGCCACGGTGCAACAGCACGTTTTTCGGCACGCGCGGCAGCCGGCCCTTGGTGTCGAACGTCTTGGCGCCCAGGTTATAGCCGGACCAGGCCTCGGGGGATCCCTCGAAACTGTCGAACCCGTGGATAGTTTTGTTGCCAATACAGCGCGCGATGTAGCGGATGGTGCCGCCGGTGAAGACGCCGAATTCCATGTAGTGGCCGTCGACGGCGACAGCCCGCAAAGCATAATCGATCGCGTCGCGCTGGCTGTCGAGCCCGAGCGCCTCAGGCATTTCCCGTTCGATGTAATCGACGGTCCTTTGCAGAGCACGCATGGCGCGCTCGCGGGCCGGATGAATGCGCCCGGTATCGATGAGCTGATAGGCCCCGCAGACGATCTTGTAGAGCACGTATTTCAGCCGGAAATTCGTGATCAGCATGGCAACCGCAAATCATTCCCACGGGGCCTTAGGGCGCTCCCCGTTCGCGCTGTCTTTACCCGAGTTTAGCGCCGAGTGAATGGTTTATCACTCGCCGAGAGCACCTTGCTCCCTGGTGGCGTTCGCTGCGCATCACAGCCGGTAAACCAGATTAGCGATGCGCCTGAAAATCAGGTCGACCAGAGTGTGGGCAACCGATAGCGCATTCCTGAATCTCAAGGCATTCGATCCTTCAGGGTGGCGTTCGATGGATTTTACCGGTACTTCCTTGTAACTAAAGCCCTGGTCCAGCAGCATGCAGATGATGTCGGCCTGGAATCCGAAGCCACGCGTATTCGGGTGCCAGCGGATCACGTTGTAACGCAGATGCACCGCGAGCCCATTGTAGTAATGCAGGCGAAAGCCGCTGACGAAATTGACGATGGCGGTATAGAAGATCGAGATCGAGCGGCGATACAGGCTCTTGCCTTCGTTCGACACGTAATAAGGGACGATCATGTCGGCCTGACCGATCTCCCGAAATACGGCAAGCATCGTCTCCTTCGGCTCCGCATCGTCGCCGCAGATCAGCCGGTAGTACTTGCCTCTGCCGACACAGGCAATGTCGAGATAATTTTGCGCCAAGCCTCGGTTGATCTTGTTGGCGCGCAGCACGATGCACTCGTCGGGATGAGCGGCGATATAATTTTTGACGATTTCGCTTGAGCCATCTTTCGAGCAATCGTCGACGACGATGATCTCGTAGCTAATGGTGCCGATTTCCTTGAGCGCCTCGCGCACCGTTTCGATGGTCTTAACGATAAATTCTCGCTCGTTGTAGCAAGAGATGAAGATCGTCAGATCGAGAGGCGCCTGCTGGCCGGGCGCCATCACGTCTTCCACGGAATACAGCTGCCGGGCAGCCGGGGTCATCGTCACATCGGCGGGAAATAATGCGTTCGGCACGGGCTAACCTCCGCGCCACAACGATGCAGCCCGAACGGCGGTTTGGCGACGATTCGGCATAACGGCTAAACGGGCGGATGCTGAACGCACGGCGTGCCGCCGGAGCCTTCGCTCACAACATGACAGGCGTCGGTACATCAGTTACCACTTCACTTACCACTTCCGCTTAAGAGCGTCTGCGTCCTATCGAAACTTGTCCCGAGATGCAAGGCGGCAACAGCGACGTTAGCAGGTAGAACCGAGGCACCAAAACGAGCAGATCGCCAGATCCCTTGGCGACGTTTTCCGGCTGAGCGGTTCAGCGATCAACTGCAACCGAGGCCGCACAATCGTGGCCTCTTTTAGCCGAGTTTAACGGCGGGTTAATAGCGTGTTCGCCGCGCCCCGGTGCGTCGACGACTGACGATCTTTACCGGTAGCAAGAGTACGATGTGGCGGCAACCGCATAGGCGCTCAGGATTTCGCCGGCGCCACGCGGGCCGGATCGTCACGCCACAATCGACGTAGCCATCTGCGGGCCGGCGCCTCATAGTAGCTGTACATCAGGATCGAGATCAGAAGCGTCGCCACCGTGCACAAAACGACCGCCACGGTGTTAAAGACATCGCCATGCACCGTTGGCCCGATGAGCCTGAAGGCGACCATCAGGACCATGAAGTGCAGCAGGTAGATCGAGTAGCTCGCATCGCCCAGGATCATAACGGGCCGCAACGTCAAGAGCCGCGAGAAGACATTGTGGTACCGCGCGGCGCCGAACACCAGGAGCGCCGCCGAGGGCGCCAGTGCGAAATTCATGTACATTTTGCGAAAGACGTTCATGCCGACGTCCGAGCCATATTCCAAATAGGTGATGGCAAATACGCTGGCGGCGGCGGCGACAAAAAGCCCAGTCCCGATCGCATTCTCCAGATCGGCCGGCTTGCGCAATTGCAGGTAAAGTTGCGCAATCAGGCTGCCCAGGACGAACTCGCCCATGCGCAGATAGGGCGAAAAATATGACAGCCAAAATACGAAAGAGTCCTGGGCCGCAAAATCATCCTGCGGCTGGCGCATCTCGGCAACGGGCCCATAATGCCCGACCGCCCAGGCGTTGATGACATCGCTGCGATCGTAAAGGCTGGTCGACACGACGACCCACAACGCGCACCAGGACAGCGCGGCGAGAGCGGTGTACCACGGCGCGCGCGCGCGCAGGATGAGCCACGCGACGAGCGGGTAGAGAAAATAGAAAAACCACTCGGTGCTGATCGACCAGGTCAGGGACGAACTGCCGCCGACGGCATAAATCAGCGAAGTCTTGCCGATCGGGACATAGAACCAGCTCTGCACCGAAAACAGAAAATAAGGCAGGGCGCGCAGCACGTCGCGGAACTCATCGGGATGGCCAGTCCAAAACTCGATATGCTTCCTGCTGATCAGCACGTAGCCCAGCAGCGTGAGCAAAAACAGCGGATAGAGCCTGGCGAATCGCGCCCACAAATAGGCCGCAATGCCGCGCCTGCCGCCCTCGGTCACCGCGCTGGCGTAATTGTAATGAATGACGAAGCCGCTCAGCACGAAGAACAGCGTCATGCCGAAACCGGACGCCTGCGTGCACCAATAGGCGATGCTGCCGGGACGTTCGTGGCCGTGCATCAGCACGCCTGTGCCGTGCGCGATGAGAACGCAGAACGCCGCGACGAACCGCAGCCCGGTCAGCCCCGGAACCTCGGCCGGATGAGTTTTGTTCATTGACGCGTCATGGTTGGCATTCCATGCTCTGACTTTACGTTACACGGGGAACAGCTCAAGCATGGGACTTGGACTACACGCGGTCGACGCCATTGGACGTGAGCATGCCTATTGCCCCATCAAGGGCGACGTTCTCTTTATCGGCAGGCAAGCGACTTACTTCACTCCGAACGGCCTGGCGGCACAATTGCGCGCCCACGGGCATGTTGTCGACCCCGGCGCCATTGAAATTGATCGGACGACCATGCACCGTCTGCCCGGCTACGGCGAGATTGTGACTGATCGTTCCATCTTTCACGCCCTTGGCATCGACAGCGTCAAAGCGCTCGATGCCAGTCCCTATGAAGGCGCCGAAATCGTCCACGACCTTAATCGCCCACTCCCCGACAATCTCAAAGGCATCGCCGACTTCATCGTCGATGGCAGCACCCTCGACAACGTATTCGATCTGGCCATGACGCTGCGCAACTTCGCACAGCTGCTTCGACCCGGTGGTCGCTTGCTGGCTATCAACGCACTCAACACCCGCAAAGGTGCGTTCACGCTTTGCTCGCCGGACTGGTTCCTCGATTATTTCGTCGAAAACGGCTTTTCCGACTGCAAGGTTTATGTGTGCGCCGGATTTGCCGGCTCCTTCAACAGCTATTGGCTTGATACGGAATACATGGCCAGCCAAAGGCCCGGTAAATTGGTGTTTCCCGCCATGTGGTGGGACTACTACACTCTGGTCTTCGCCGAAAAGGGTCCCGCATCCACCACGGAACTTGCCCCCGTGCAACATCCCTATCGCTCGGCGGCAGAGTGGACGCGCTATGAAGCACGACTTTCCGCGATCAATCTCTCCGCTCGTTCGCATTTGGCGCGTTCGGTGGGTATGCTCCTGCCTCGCCTGTCTCGGCGTGGATTCAAGTGGATGGACAAGACATTCACGCCGCGGTCGGTGCGACCGTCCCTGCCGCGCCAGATCCTTCGCATCTGGATGCATCGGCGTTATAGAGGGAAACGCTAAGGCGGCGGCAAAGCCGCTCACGCGCGACAAAGTGCGGCTGAGCGCACAACGGCAAGATTGAGATATACCAGGCCCCAACAATTCATTGCGACAAGGGATCCGCCGCGGTGTTAAGTATTCCGCATGGGCTAGACCGCGGGGACGACCATGGGAGCTGACGGCCGGATCGAGACTGCTGATGTTCGCCCCGCTGAACGCTCACTGCCTTCGGTCGCCGTCGAGAAACACGGCGACCTGCCCCCTCTGACGGGGTTGCGTTTCTTCGCGGCGTTTCTCATCCTCACGGGTCATGGCGCCGCCATGACGCTGAAGTTAAATCCCAGCCCGCAACCCGTGCTCGGCGTCGCGGGCTGTTTTCTCGAAGTCGGGATGCAATTGTTCTTCGTGCTGAGCGGGTTCGTGATCCATTACAATTACGCCAATGTTGGTCGCCTTCCGAACTTTCAGAATCTTGCAAGATTTTACATCGCGCGCTTTGCCCGGATTTATCCACTTTACCTGCTTTTTCTGACAATGCAGCACGTCTTATATGGCGGCGATTTGCGCGCAACTGCTTTTTTTCTCGGCATGACGCAAAGCTGGGTCTTTATGATATTCGGGGGTGTCCCCTTAATTGGGCATTTGAGTTCGTCCATTACCTGGTCGATCAGCACGGAATGGTTTTTTTATTGCTTGTATCCGATCGTCGCATGGCTCCTTGCCATGACGCGACACCGTCTGACTGCGGCGCTTGTATTGACGGCCTTGGCATTGCTCGGTCTGGTCCAGGCTTTGGTCATCTATTTCCACGGTCAGGAGGTCAACGCCTTTGCCCAGGCTGTTTGGGGTAAGCCTGGTATTGCTTTCTATGGATGGCTGCTGTCATACTCGCCGGTTGGACGATTGCCGCCATTTTTGATCGGGATCGCCACCGCCCATATTTTCATGACCGGATATGTCCGACCGGTCAGCGAGTTTGAGCGGCGCCTCGGGACAGTTGTTCTGACCTTGGCGTTGGCTTGTCTTATCTCGATGTGTGGTGCCCAGAGCGTCGGCAATCCCTACGTCAATTCGATTGCGCTATTTGTCTATCCGCTGTCCATTGCCGTTGTCATGTATTGTTGCGCCCGCTATCGATCGGATTTTTCGCGCATGCTCTCGACACCGTTGCTCATCGCCTGCGGCGACGCGAGCTACTCCATTTATCTGTTTCACTTATCGATCCTTCAAGTGACCGCAGTCCGAGACATCTTACCGTGGACGTCGTACAATGTTGCTTACGTCGGTGTTCGTTTTGCCGCAGCAGCGCTGATTACGATCGCCTTCTCGGCAATCATGTATCGGGTCTACGAAGCTCCGGCCCGGGCCGCGACGCGCGCATTGCTGGGACGTTTCATAGGCCCGGGGGCGAGCCGCGCCGATCGTTATTTTCCAATCGCCTTGTGCGTCGGGATACCGGTCACATTCAGCATCATCGGCTGGTTCATCAGTCTGTTCGGCCGGTTTATCGGTTTAAGGTAGCAACCGCCCATGGGAAGGTCCCTTAAAAAAGGGGGCCTGCTGGCAGAATTCGGATGGGGTTCAACAAAGGTGGCAGCGATTTTTTTTAGAACAAATAAAGGAGTGCCGATCAGACTTCAGGTTCGTGGCGCGGATCGAATAAAATGGTAACGGATCTGATTTGGGCATTAACACCTGTCTTGTTGGTCTACCTCGCCATTTCATGGGCAGCACCTCGCTACTGTTGCGCTGCCGATCAAGTATACGAACGGTACAAGAGACACGTCTTATGGTTGGTGCCATGCGGCTTTATCCTCCTGACAGCCGGCTTCAAGATTTACGACCCCTACAATACGCTGTTTTTCAGTAAGGCATGGCTGCCTCACCTCGTCCATCTCGTCGCCAGAGTTCTGTTTTCCATCTATTTCTTTTTGATCTTATTTTGCATCGGCCGACTGGGGTGCATTCTGATCCGGCAATCGAACCTGCTGTTCGATCTGGCGCCTTCAGAGGAGATCGCGATCGCGGTGCTGCTTGGATCGTCGATCCTTCGCGCGGCGATGTTAATTATTGGATTTCTCTCCGCTTACTATTGGCCAGTCTTACTCGCCTTGGGAGTTGCCCCACTTTTCGTTGGGACGCCTCGCGTTGCATTCTTGATGAGAAAATCGCTGACCGGCCTCATGAGGCGTTGGAATAGCGAGATAAATTCGACGGAAAAACTCATTGTCGCATCGATTGCGGGAGCACTGATATCGGCAGTGGTGGCTGTTTCGATGGGTAAATTTCTCTATCCAAACGGAACCGGTGATTATTTCACCAACTACTTTCCGTATTACAAGGAAGTCGTCCGAGCCGGCAACATCTGGCCGAACGATGTCTGGTATCATTTCTATATGTCGAAAGGATTTGGCGAGATCTTCTTCGGCATCGTTTTGAGCGACCTTCTGGGTCCCCAGGCCGCATCGCAAACAATGTTCATTCTCGGTCTCGTCATCGCTTACGCGATGATGAAAAGAATGTTCAACGATGGCATTTCCGGGCTATCGGCGGCGGCTATTGTTGCAGTGGGATTTATTTGGACCTTCGAGAAAAACATCGGATTTGGCGACTGGGCGGAGTTTCCCAAGCAACACGTAATTACGGCGGTACTGTTTATGGGATGCGTCTGGATAAGCTGGCTTCAGCTCCATATCAAAGAACCGCAAATGAGGGGCTGGGGCATCGTCTGTGCTTCGATCTATGGTGGCCTTGTGTTGGCTCGTCCGCAGTTTTTTGTGCTTATAGCCGTTTTTCTTTTGCTTATGTCGGCTTACGCGTGGGCTTCAAATCATGGACGAAGCGTCGTCATATATCTCGCGGGTTTACTGGTCAGCGCTGGAGTTGTCGGCGCACTGCTCACGCTGAATTATGCAATTACGGGGCTTGCTGAGGTAACGCCGTTCAGAACATTCTGGCGGTATGCAGATCAGGCACACTTCGCGAAGTGGGTTAGCCCGTTCCTAATGCTGTTGCTTGATTTAGGCTCGTCACCTGATTTGGGCTCAATTTCTATGCCGTATTTGACACAATTCAAGCCTTTAAAGCTGTTGGCCGCCGTTTTTCGGATTGATCGGGCTGATCCCGTTTTCGGATTATGGGGCATTCCCTTTCTGATTGTTGTTGGATGTGGGTTGTTCCTGCTTCGATCGGGAAGGAAGAGGCTGCCACTTTCTGAAGGGTTTTGGTCAGGCATCGCAACACTGACGTGTATGTTGGCGGCGGCCACACTTGTTTTCTTCACCGTGAACCAAATAGGCTCGGTTTTCAGGCTTTATGCATTTTGCATCTTTCCAGTTGTGATGGTGGCGCTATTGCCCTTCGTTGTCTTGCGCTCAACGTTTTTGGAGACACGATGGGTCGGGCCGGTGACTGGCCTGGCGCTCGGCGCGGTATGTATTGCCGCAGTTCCTTCGGCCGTAAGACAAATTCCCCCGCAGCAGAGGAGCGCCTATTCCTTCTTTGCGGCGGGAGTGTCGAGCATGAGGGACGCATATGCAGATCAAAATGCGGCTTGGGAAGAAGGATTGGCGATCGTGAGGATCGTTGGGCCGGATGTTCCAGTATGGTCATCACAAGTTGGGTGGCAATTTTGCGTGGCCCCTGGATGCAATTTGCAGACTTTCTTTTCATACTCGATGGGGCCGGATTGGCACGTGATCATGTTCGATGATCCGACCCGCGCGCGTGCGGCACTCGAGAAGGCGGGCTTGAATCACTTTGCAGTAGACACCAACAAGCCATTCTTCGATCTACTGCCTTACTCGCCATTATTCGCGCCGGATCACATCCAGGATAACCTTGCGCTCGAATGGACGGATGGAACGGTGTACTTGTTGACGTGGCCCGGTGCGAACACTCGACCCCTTCCCCGTGAGTTCATCGCTGCATATGCCAAAACCATACAATTAGCACTGACTAACGCCGATTTTGCCGGACTTTACGGCAGTCTTCGTGACGTTTATGTGAAGTGGAAAGCAAAGCCCCAATGGCCCGTCGCGCTTGAATCTGGCAAACCGAGACCCAGAGGCTGGCAATAAACTATGCTGCCCGACAGGTCAGCTCAGGGGTAGGGTGTGATTTTGCAGCCGTTGGCCGGTAATTCGCTTCGTCATCGGGGCGCACACAACCCATTTGCCGGCCGCTAATGTCCCGTTCGCCTACGCTGACATATCGCCCTGATATCGACGGCCTTCGTGCGATCGCAGTCATCGTCGTTGTCGGCTTTCATGCCTGGCCGCGCGCATTTGCAGGCGGTTTTGTCGGCGTCGACGTCTTTTTTGTCATCTCGGGCTATCTCATCTCCGGTCTCGTGCTCAAGGGACTAACAGAAGAAAAGTTCAGCTTCGCCGATTTTTACGTTCGCCGCATCAAACGGATTTTTCCGGCGTTGATGCTCGTTTTGGCGACGTCGGCCGTGCTGGGCTGGTTCATCCTGTGGGCGCAATTTTATGCGCAACTCGGCAAACACATCGTCGCCGCCGTGTGTTTCGTCTTGAATTTTGTACTGTGGGGTGAAGCCGGCTATTTCGATACCGATGCGATCTATAAGCCGCTATTGCATCTGTGGTCGCTGAGCATCGAGGAACAATTCTATCTGGCTTGGCCGGCGGTCCTCCTGCTCGTGTTCAAGCGCGCCTATAACATCGCCATCGTCACGGCGCTGATTGCGGTCGTTTCATTTTCGCTCAACGTGGCGTTGGTCAAAGCCCATCCCGCCGCCGCGTTCTTTCTGCCGTTCACGCGCGTCTGGGAATTGATGCTCGGCAGCCTGCTGGCGAGCCTGGAACTCATGCCGGGATGGGCGAGCGCGATGGCTGCGACCAAGACCCGTCGCGTCCGACTTGTCCGCGACATCGCCGGCTGGGGCGGCGCGGCGATGATCGCCATTGCCTTGGTGATGTTGTCGCCTCGTAGGGCATTTCCCGGATGGTGGGCGCTCTTGCCGACGCTCGGGACCGTCCTCATCATCGTGGCCGGCATGGGGGCCGCGTTCAATCGCCGTGTGCTGGCATGGCAGCCGATGGTCTTCATCGGCCTCATCAGCTATCCGCTCTATCTCTGGCACTGGCCGTTGCTGTCATTCGCCCAGCTCACGTCGTTCGACGATCCGCCGCGGTGGGAACGAGAAGTTCTTGTTTACGGCGGACTCGTTGCCACGAGCTTCATTCTGGCTTGGTTGACTTACAAACTTTTAGAGCACCCAATCCGCTCGTCGCGCCGCATGGCTCGGCCGGCGGTCGCTCTCGTCGCGGTGGCAATTGTGATCGGCGCCGTCGGGTTTTCGATTGACCGCGTCGGCGGCCTGCCGTCCAGAGCCGCCGATGCCACTGGATTGTTCCAAGCGGATTCCGACCCGAATTTCTGGAATGCGTTCTACGACCATGTGGCGTCTTGCGGACCGGTAAATGGAAATTCGGCAATTGCTTATCTATGCCAGTCCGCTCCCGCCGCCGAGCCGAAGATCGCGCTGATTGGCGACAGTCACGCTTACGCGCTGTATCCAGGACTGGCTCAGGCACTGCCCGGCGAGAATGTCATGTATTTGCGGTCGTGTGCGCTTCCAGTCGTCGGGGTGATTGAATCCAACAGACCCTTTAATGGCTATTGTCCCGCGAGCACGAGCGAGCGGCAAGTCGCGTACTTAGCCGGCATCAACAGCCTCGGGACAGTGATCCTTTCGTTTCGCGGACCTCTCTATCTGCAGGGCAAGGGTTTTGGCAGCGCACCCGGGGAGCGCGAGCACGATGTCGTGCTTGAAGCCGCCGATAACGGCCAACGCGGACTCACACAGGCGCAGCTATTCAGCTTCGGCCTATCTGGCGCGATCGACGTTTTCGAGCGCGCCAGCAAGCGAGTCGTCGTGGTGTTGGAGGTTCCGGAGCTTGGCTTCGACATCACCGATTGCATTTTCGACAAGCCGTTCCATCCGAGGCTTGCCAATTGCCGTATCCCGCGGTCCGCGGTCGAGGCGCGGCAGCAGGAATATCGCGCGGCAATTGACGCATTGCACGCGCGTCACCCCAATCTGGTGGTTTTTGACACTCTTCCTTTGCTTTGCGACGGGCAATTTTGCTATGGCATCAAGGACCATCACGTCATCTATCAGGATAACAATCATATCGGCGTGTACGGAAGCAAGCTGATCGGCGCAAATTTAGCCAAGCTCCTAGTTAATTAACGCTGGCGCTGCGCCTTGCTCCGTTACCTTACATGGCGCGTATCGGCTGGTTCACCGGGTTAAGGTAGTTCCGCGCCATCGCCGGCATCGCCGCGGCGGCGCGGATTCAAGTGGATAGACAAGACATTCACGCCGCGGTCGGTGCGACCGTCCCTGCCGCTCCAGATCCTGCGCGTCTGGATGCATCGGCGTTGCCGAGCAAAGCCCCAAGGCGGTAGCGCCGGCGGCCACCACCCCGCGCCCGCCTTAACCGGATTCATCGCCACGTAAACAGCCTGTCGGCGGCACCCCATTGCGTCGCCGATCGCATGCGCGGTGAAATTGCGGCGATCAACGGCGCAAGCTCGTCGAACTTGAACCATTGCAAGGCGTCCGGCTCGGCGCGCCGACGCACATAGGCATCGAGGAAATCCGGGCCGATCGGGGTCGTGTCGGGGCCGGCCCACGTCAGCAAAAAGGCCGAGCCATCGCTCCATTTGACGCCGAGATAACGGCCGATCGTCTCCGGCGCGAACAAGCGGCTGTAAGGCAGAAGGTCGATCAGCCGAAAATCCTTTGAGAATAAAAAATAATTGAGACCGGCTTCCTGCAAGCGCTGCTTGGCCAGATCCGGCGAGCCGCCAAGAATGTCGTCGAGCCGGCCCGACATCTTGAAGGAAATGACGTCTTCGATCAGGCATCCGGGCGCCATGCAAAAAGATTCGACATTGGTGCTCCAGATCGGCGTTCCGGGCGGCAGTTGCCGGGCCGCGGCGAGCGCTGAGGGATTGATCGCGCTGACGAGGTAGCCGCTGTGCAGGTGCGTGTAGGCGTCCGCCAGACTGAAGCGGCCGGAGAGAAACCGCAGCGCATCGGCCGTCTCCCCGGGCACTCGTCGCGTCCAATGATCCTTACCCTGCCACGCTCCGAGCACCGCGATGAGCAAGACCGCGGGCAACACCGTCCAGGTCCACACATCGTCGCGCGACTGAAGCTTGCCATTGAGCAGCCACGCGCCGCCGGCAATCGCCAACAGCACCAGCAATGGAACAAAGAAAGTGCTGAACCTTTCAAATGATATGCTCTGCGCGCGCCCTACCAGAAGTGCGACGACGATGAACAAGAGCAAAAGGGCGGCAAGTCGTATGGCCGTTGCTGCGGCCAACGAAGCTTCCGCCGGATCGCTCAGCCGCAGGCGCTTCCAGGGCGTAAATCTGTCCGCCACGCAGATGATGATTGCCGCGATGATCGGACCGATCAGGAATGGCCACAGTCCCCTGAGTCGCATGAATCGTGAGAGCTCGCCGAGCACATCCCATCCGAACGGCGGTACCAGAGCCTCGTAGTTATCCCGAATCCAGGCGACCGCAATCACCTGCGGGATCACGCCCCACCGATCCAGGCGCCCGACATCGGCGAAGCGGAGCATCAGATCGAGCGGCTGATCGCTGGCCATGCCGGTCTGCAGGTAGCTCAATGCGAACACCGCGAGCACGACTCCGGCGATCGCGGCGGCGACGGCGCCATAGGCCCACATCTCGCGCCAGCGCCGGTGCAGAATGGACCAGGCGCAGAATAGCCCGACAAAGACACCGAGCAGCACTCCGACCGCCTGGGTCACGATGGCCGCCGCAATGGCGCTTGCCGCCGCCATGACCCGAAACGGCAGCGGCGGCGCGCAAGCCTCCATGCACAGCGCCCATACGGTGAGCACCACGAGCGCGACGACCTCCTCGTGGTTTTTCTGAAACTGGCCCTCGCCGACGAAGCTCGGCGTAACCAGATAAAACGAGAGATAGACCAGCGCCCCCGCGGCCGGCCACAACGAGCCGGGCGCCATGCGCGCCGCCAACGTCGCGATCGCGACGGCGGCGAAGATCACGCAGGGGAAAGTCGTGAGCGCAGGTGCTTCAGGATCGGACAGCAACATGCCCAGAAAAATCAGGCCGTTGCCTTTATCATAATAGTAGTGATACCAGACGTCATTTGGCGCCAGGCCGTGATTTTTCAGCACCTCCAGATAATAATAAAAATAGTGGGAGAAATAATCGCTGCCGCCGCCCGGATAAAGTCCGCGCCGCAGCAGCAGCCACGCGGCGACGACAGCGACCAGAATCGCGCCGACCTCCTGCGCTGACGCGCGGCGTTGCCGCAAGCTTGCCAGACGCTCGGCGAGTGCGCGGCCGCCGGCGACGGCGACACGGCCGAAATGCCGCGCCGATGCGACGAGAATGACCAGGCACAAGGCGATCATCACCGCCTGGTGGTACAGGCCGAGAACCCCCAGGATCAGCATCGCGACGTGCCAGATGCCGACGCCGATGCCAAAACCGAGCACGGCGCGCTCCGCTGGCGACAACGCGGCGCGCTGGCCCGGCGGCATGATAAGGGCCGCCACGCCCGCGCCCGCCGCATAGATCAGCCACGAAAAGATGCCGACAAAGACGATGCGCACCGCATTGTTGACGGCGACAATCGCGCCGGCGTCGAAGAAATGCCGGTGATAGAGATCGATTGCGTCGAACCACAGCACCACGCCGATGAAGCCGCCGAGGAGTGCGGCAACAGCCAGCAGTTCCGCCGCCGAATATCGGTCCGCGATGCTCGTTGCGGCTGGCTTATCTCGGAATTCGTCGTTCGGCATCGCTTTTGCCACAAACATCATGGGAGTTGACGATCACGGCCGGGCAGGATGAAGCTTCGCCAAGCGTCGACACATCGCGCAATCGCCAGAACCGGCCAGGACCTGAGCCGCCAGCGGCCATCTTTACAAACGATTTGGCCGCCCTTTTCGAGCCTTTCGAGCCGCCGACGCATGCGTTCGGCTGGCGTGTAGAGCACCGGCATGTCGGACAAGGCTATAGTTCCGCCGGCGCGAAGAAGCTCACGCAATATCCGAATGCGCATCGAGGTGATGTTGAGATTGAGAAATGCCCAGAATCCGAAGGCAAGCGCAAGGTAAGTTGCCGCGCCAAGCAACCACGTGTCGAAAATTTCCCCGGTCGTGCCGGGCGCCGCGGTGAGACCCAACGCTATGACGGCGAGCGTCAACGCCAAGCCGCTCAATATCCCGCTTATGATGGACGCGCCAACTTTGCCCCTGGATAAATGCACGACCATGATTTGCGTCACCACGTCGAATGCCAGCCCGGCCAACGGCGCGATCACGATCGCCCATGGTCCATTCACGATCTAGCCTCCGAGCGGCAGTCGAAAAATACCGCCCGCGAATTCGAAAAGCGCCGCCCACCGACGACCAGCCGGCGTGAGTGTGCATTTGCCGTCGCTGACGACAATCATCTTGGCGGCTGTCATCGCGGCAATCCGCGCGCCGATGCTCTCGTCGTCGATGATGTGATCGGCAAAGTCCGTCTCGCCACAGCCCGCGCTACCGCAGCTTGCGACATGCGATACGATTGCGAGAGAGGGGCTTTGGCCTTCAATCGCCGAATAGAGGACGACATAAACGAGGGAGCAGGAGCCGTAGAAGAGCAGGATGCGCACAGTATCCGCCAGAGAAGCGTCGGTAAGGATCGGCAAAGGCTTGATCGCAAAATAAATTGCTGCCGCGACCAGCGGTGTTGCAGCAAAAATGCGGAGCAAGGCGCGTATCGAGCGTTTCGGCGGATGAATGCGCCACGCGATGACGTGCACGATGAAGGGCAACATCAACAGCGCCAGCCCGGCAAGGAAAGGGCGCATCATCTGGTCCCGTTGTTGTCTTGCCCAGTCACGCGCTTCCACGCCACCAGGCGTTCGCCTTCGCCGTCCTTTTGAAATTTCGTTCCCAGCAAAGGGGCAATGACGGTGTTGACATCCGCAAGCGGAATATCCGGCGCGCCGCTCGGCCCCTTGGGCACGAACAGATAGTTGGCGTTATTTATTCGCCGCAAGGACTCTTCGAGCTGTTCGCGCGTAAATATGACCGCAGACGGCAGAAAGAACATGAGTGGCGGCCGATGCGCCGCCAGAAGATACGCCCAGTCATAAAGGTCGAGCACGATTGCGACTTGTTCGTGGGGCTGGGTGCGCGATGCGATCAGCGCGACGTCGGAGGCAGCCGGAAGGTTGGCGACGCAGTCCATTTGCACGCATCCCTTCGGCCGGGCGAAGGGCCATTTCAGCAAGGACGGAAAATTGGACCACGCTCTTAAGCCATAACGGCCCGGATTGCGCGACTCCGACGGCGAGAAAACAAATGCCACGGCGAGAATGATCATCGCCGCGGCAACCACGCTTTGCAGCGGATAGGTGCGTTGGCGCCAACCGAGCAGGGCCGGCTTTGTCGGCATGTCGCGCGGTAAGCCGACATAGCCGTCGCCCCGCACAATGATGGCGGGATCGATACGGCGAATGAGCGCGATGCACCACCATCCCAAAACGCTGAACGGCCCAATCGAGCTCATTTGCCAGACCGCACCAAGCGACATATTCCCGTATTTCGCCAGCAACATCAGACCGGAGACCGCCAGAAATCCCAGCACCGCCATGCGCCGCTTGTCGAAGGAAGCCAAATTGCTGGTCCGGGCGATGACCGCAATCGTCGCCAGCAATGCGCCAGGACCGACGAAATGGTAGAGCCAGTTCCACTCCCAGAGCGTCCAATTCGCGGGCCACGCGCTGAAGCCCGAAGCGCCGTAAAGGACAACTCCCTCAAACAGGCGACGGAGGAATTCAATGTGCAATACAGGTGAGCCATAAACGGCAAAGATTATTGCCGCGAAGACAATGAGTGCGATGGCAACGAAAGCGAATATCGGCAGGATGATAGATGACCGCCATGGATGGATGATAAAAACCGTCATGGGCGCCGCCACCAACATGACGATGCCACTTTCAATCTCCAGAAAAATGGAGAGCCCGGTTGCGGCGGCAATCGACGCGAGTCGCGCCGGCCGGGCCGGCGTCTCGGCCCAATAGCCCGTCAGCACGGCGCAGACTGTCAGCAGCGGGTAGCGCAGGACGCCATTGCTCGGCCCAAGAAAAGGCGATGGAAAGACCGAAGGGTAAGCAAAGCCCAATAGCAGCGGTATGAACGCGACGATGGCCGCCACCGTCCACGAGCGATAAAGCCATTGCAGCAGATAAATCAGGTGGGCGTAGAACAGCCAGGTTGCGACAATGACCGCAGTCACGCTGGCAATAATGGCCTGCCCGGCGGATTGACCCATGACAAAATGAAATAGCCACGGATATCCGATGCTGTACTGCGTATAGTAGTCCATTCCCGGCAGCAGCCCGTTGCCTAAAAAGTAAAGCGCCGGGCCGATCACGAAGGCAACGGGATGATGGTTCAATCCTATTTTTGCCGCGACTGCCGCAAATGAGGACGGGATCAGCAGCAAGGACATTATTGCGAGGATCACAAAATAGGGCCAAAGCTTCGGACCGATATCGGGCACCACGGCGGAATATAGCCCGAGTGGCTTGCCCCGCTTGCATATTAGCGTCGTAAGCACGGCGCCGAGACTGAGCGCTGCAATTCCGCTGATGAGAAACGAACCGCCGCCGAGCGTGTACGCGATAATCAGGTTGACGACCGGTACCGAAACAATAAGCGCCCACAACAGATTTCGCGCCGCTGCTCTGCCGGGCAATATTCTGTAGGTCGCGAAATAGCCTAACATTCCTCCGAGCACGAGCGACAGCAAATAAAATCCCTTCTCGCGCGGCTTCAACCAGACCGCCGGCAACGTCCATGTGAGCAGTCCATCCGGGATGGTGGTCGGCCGACCATCCGCGGGAAACGCTATACGCGCTATGGCAACGGCAAGAAGCACGCCAACGACGACGCCAAGGCAGGCCTGCGCGAAAAGACGGAACGACGACATTGACATCGTAGAGGCCTATTGCGCCAGCGTCAGGCCATACATATCGACAGTGCACAGCGCATTCCAGAATTGGCTCCGCTCGATCCGCGGCTCGATCGGCGCCAGCCAACGGCAGATGACGGCCGGCGTGAAATTGGGGAACAGACTTAGCCTTCTCCAGATTGCGGTCTGCCAGCCGGCGTCGGCGAATATCGCCTTCAAATCCTTGCTGCGGAAACTGTCCTCGCCGGCTTCGCGATAGGCCGGTGTATATTCCATGGCCCTGCGCAGCAAATTACTACCGTTCGGCTCGAGCACGATCATCTTGTCGGTCCGCCGCGCCATGGCGCGGACGATGCCGGGCGTAGCGGATTTGACGTGATGCAAGATGCCGATCAGGAACGCCGCGTCGTAACGCGGCAGCGTGTCGTAGTCGAACGTCACCAGGTCAACGGCGCGATACGTGACGTTGCCTCGCGCCTCGGCCTGCGCGCGGCGGATGGCCACCTCGGCCTTGTCGATGCCGTCGATCTTGCGGTAGCGGGTGGCAAGCACCTGATTGGCAAACGCGCCGTCGCCGCAGCCGAGATCGAGCACGTGTCCGTCGGCGGGGACGCCCAATGCTCCGGCAATGTCGATGGCGGCCTGCCACTGCCGGCCGCGCACGTGCGCTTCGGCGTCGGAGCTTCGAAACATTGCCCGGGCATAGCCCAGTGCGCCAGCCCGGTCCCAATAACCGGGTTTGCTCGGGGCCTGATCGCCGCTCATGGCCTGCCTCTCCGCACTCTTCGCCGGCGCATCTTATCTCCGCTTTAATTCGCCGGTGAGGCGGCTTTGCGATGGTCGCGCAGCATGAGCCAGACGATGCCCCCCGGCAGGCTGAGCAAGGTGCCGATCAGGCCCAGTTCCACCGACAGCGCCAGCGCCGCCTCGCGGTCGACGCCGAGCAGGCCGAGCAGCGCCACCAGCGATAATTCGCGCACCCCCCAGCCGGCGACCGAGATCGGCAAGGCAACGACCAGCGTCATGATCGAGGTGACGGCGATCATCGCCACTGATCCGACGCCGATGCCGAGGCTGCGCGCGATGCAATAGGCGCCGAACCCGGAACAGGCTCCCGACGCCAGCGCGAAGCCCAGCGCGATCAGGCCCGAGCGTTTCGTCAGCTGGCGCAACTCCTCCGCCATGCGCAGGACGAAATGGATGAGGCGCTGCCGGCGCCATCGCCCGAGCATACGCTCGATCACGCCGAGCAGCAGGATTCCGAGGACGCCGGCCACAAGAATGGCGGCACCGCCGAACCATATGGCGGCGGCAAACGGACTCCAAATGGTCGGCAAGGTGGCGAGCGCCAGCATGATCAGGGCGGCGACAGTCAGCACGCGATCGACCAGGATCGACAGCACGATCTGGCTCATCGACAGCGCGAACCGCCGCGCCAGCCAGATGCGGGCGACGTCACCGCCGACGGTGCCGAGCGGCAGGCAGTTGAAGAAAATGCTGGCGTAGAACACCGCCTGCACGCTCGCCATGGCCGGCGGCGGGCCCCGCATCAAGGCGCAGAGGATCGAGCGCCAGCGTTCGCCGCCGAGACCGATTTGCATGAGGAAGAAAATGGCCGCGACGGCGAGCCAGCCGCGGTCCTGGGTCGCCAACAGGCGGGCAAAAGCCGCCCGGTCGATGCCGCGGAACACGAAAAACAGCGTGGCGGCGGTGAGCGCGAAGGAAAATCCCAACGCCAGCCAATGGCGATGGGTCTGCGGGCGTGATGTCGCGTCCTGGATTGACAAAGGAACGTGCCTTGGCCCGATGACCGCCGGTGTGTGAAGAGGCGGCCCTTTTGGCAGTTTTGCCGGCAACCCTCAAGGGCTCCGGGCAGCAATTGCCGCGCCAAGGCGCAGCAGCGCGAGCGCCGCGCTTCGCCGCATGGGCTTCCTTACGGCACCGGACAGCTGAGCAGAGCCGACCGGCCGCTCGCTTCCGCCGGCAGATAGAATTGATGGACCTTCTGGTCGCTGCCGCAGCGCCAATTGGCGACGAAATCCTTGCCGCAGCCGTCGGCCGGGTCGCCGAGCTGCACGGCGTCGACGGCGAATGAGCAGGTCGTCTCGGCATTGTCGCAGGCGCTTGTCAGCGCCGCCGTGGCATTGCCGACCTTCACCAGATTGGGCCGGCCGGACGGCGGCGCGAAGTCCTTGCAGGCCAGGCCGTAGGTCGCGTTGACGACGTGGATCACGCCGGCGTTCGGATCTTGCGGCCTCAGCCAGTAGTCGATGATCTGAATGGTGGCAAAAAAAGATATCGCCACCACCGCAAAGCCGCCGATCACCATGAGCAGAACCCGACCCATAGAGGACCTCACGGTGGATAATTCTCCTTACCAGTCCTTGAGCGCGGCTGCGTTTTGACACATCGACGTCGTGGTGTCACGGGCTTGCTCGCCGGCTCTTCTGAGCAAGGAATTCGGCCAGTTTCTCGCCGATTATCTTTGTTCCATAAATGCCGATATGATCATCATCCAAATAAAGCACGTGGTGATTCTTGATGCCGTAGCAATAGCGCTCGTCGCACAGGAACGGCATGGTGTCGAAGAGCTCGAGGCTGGGGTGGCGCAGCCGGATTTGCTCGATGGCGGCGCGATAGTCCTTTTGCCGCGCCTCAACGGTGGACCGCTCGATGCGGCAGTCGGCAAGCTTGGCGCGGAACGGCTTGTCGAACAGGCAATCCTGGATATCGAAGCCGAGCTCCGGAAAATCCAGCACGATGACGATTTTTTTGTTTGCTCGCTCTAGGACATCGATCGCGCCGGAAAGGCCGAACATGAATAATTGTGCTTGCGTGAGACCGCGTTGCTCCGGATTGGCGGCTTCGAGCACAACGTCGTGCTCGCGCTCCTGCGGGCCGGTACCAAAACCCTTGCCCAGCAGATGGAGCGGCCCGCGGAACGAGAAGATCACGGTTTCGAGGTTGTCGAGACCGGCAAGATAGGCGACCTGCTCTTCGCTGGTTTTCGCCGGACAATAGCCGTTAAACGCTCTGTTGGTCTCGACCAGTCCGACCAGTGGAAACGCGCAAGTATGCAGAAACACGATGTTGCGGCCAGGCATGGCCTCCACGAAGCCTGGATAAAGCACCAGGGCATGGCTGTCGCCAATGACCGCGATGCGAGGAACAGCGCCTGGCAAGGACTGGCATAGGGTGCCGGGTTCCAAATTATCGCTGGCGGGCGTGCACGACACCGTTTTTTCGTAAAACGTTTTCAAAAATGTCGAATCGAAATCCGACCGCACAAATCCCGTGGCGTTGGCCGCCCGCAGCGGCAAGCCGCCGCCGCGCTCGATGACAAAACCTGTGCCGCCGATCACCAGCGCCACCATGATCAGCGCAACGGCCGGCCGCGCGACGCGGCTCGTACGGATCGGGCGCTCCAACAGCTTATAGGTCAGCCAGGCAAGAACGAAACTCAAAGCCACAAGCAGGTCGCGTACCAAACGCGGCGGATCTTTGGACGATGTCTGCCAGGCGAAGGACAGCAAAGGCCAGTGCCACAGATAGAGCGGATAGCTGATGAGGCCGATGAAAACACAAGGGCGCGCCGCCAACACATGGCGATTGAACGCGGCTTCCATGCCGGCCAGGATGATGAGAACGGTGCCGAGCGTCGGCAGCAGCGCCCACCATCCGGGAAATGCCTTGCCCGGCGACAGCAGCACCAAGGCGACGGCGATCATCGCCGCGCCGCCCCAGCCAGCGATCTCACGGACAAGGCCGACGCGGCGCGTCTTCACGGTCGCAGCCCACGCCTCGGCCGACCAGCCCGGCATGCGTTCCAGGCTCGCTAAGAAACTGCCGAGCATCAATTCCCAGGCCCGCGTGAACGGCATGAAGAACGCCGCCGCCGGGTGGGTATCGACCAGCGCCACATTGAGGAGAAAGGACGCGACCGCGATCAGAGCGGTGACGATGGCGACGTTATAGGCGCGCTTGGCGGCCAGCAGCAGCACCGCCGGCCAGACCAGATAGAATTGCTCCTCGATGCTCAGCGACCACAGATGCAGCAGCGGTTTGTGGATCGCCTCGGTGTCGAAATAGCCGGCCTCGCGCCACAGCACGAAATTCAAGACAAAGCCCACGGCGGCGAAAATGTGCTTGCCGAGCTGCGCATAGGGCTCGGCCCACATGACGAACCAACCCAGCACGGCACAGGTCGCCAATACGAGCATCAGCGCCGGAAAAATCCGCTTGATTCGGCGAACGTAAAATTCGGCGAAGCTGAACTTCGCTTCGGCCAGGCCCTTGAGCACGAGGCTGGAGATGAGATAGCCCGAAATGACGAAGAACACATCGACGCCGACGAAGCCGCCGCGAAACTCGTGCGGCCAGGCGTGAAAGCCGACAACGACGATGACCGCTATGGCGCGCAGGCCGTCGATATCGGGCCGGTATGTCAGCGCGGGCGTTTTGGGCATCAGTGGCGGGTAAACGGGTTTTGCAAGTCTGGACGACGCAGCGCACTCCCCGCCAACGGTTTGAAAACCACCGCTTTACCCCTGAGCTGACGCAGCCTCACAACATAGTACGAAATCATTCGGCCAGGGAAGCAGTCGCCCGCCTGATTTTCATGAATCCTAAGCATCGGTCGCGCGGTCTGCGCACGCTTGTCAAACAGCCGCGAACTGGTTAAAACGCCGCGCGATCCGAGGAACGATCGCCAGCCGATATTCGTCGATCGCAAAGCCATCGCCGGCTTCCTATCGATTGTCGGCCGTTGCGCGGACGACACGAGGCCGTGAGAATGGGACGCCTGCTCGAAATCGTCACCCCGCTGCACAAGGCGACGAAGCGCGATTACCTGGCGCGCATGAACGACGACAAAGTGCATTGCATGGTGAAGGCCAAGGAATACGAGTTCGACTACTGGGACGGCGACCGCCGTTACGGCTATGGGGGCTACAGGTTCATCGATGGGCGCTGGAAGCCGGTGGCGCAGGCCTTGATCGACATCTATGGGCTCAAAGACGGATCGAGCGTGCTGGACGTCGGCTGCGGCAAGGCGTTCCTGCTCTACGAGATGAAGAAAATTCTACCGGGGCTCAAGATCGCCGGCTTCGACATTTCAAAGCATGGCCTCGCCGAAGCCCGCGACGAGATCAAGCCGTATCTGTTCCGCTATCGCGCCCAGGACCGCTATCCTTACGGCGACGGCGCCTTCGATCTCGTCATTTCGCTCGGCTGCCTGCACAATCTGCGCCTGTTCGAGCTCGAGACTGCGGTGCAGGAAATCAACCGGGTCGGCAAGAACAAATACATCATGGTCGAGGGCTACCGCAACGAGCTCGAGCAGTTCAATCTGGAATGCTGGGCGTTGACCGCGGAATCGATCCTGCATACGTCGGAGTGGATCTGGCTCTATAACCATTTCGGCTATACCGGCGACTACGAGTTCATCTATTTCGAATAGGTTTTTGCGCATGCAGGTCAAGACAGCGAAGGCGGCGATTCTGGCGCAGTCGCGCGAGCCGCTTGTCGTCGACGAGATCGCGCTGCCGGAGACGCTCGGCGTCGGCCAGGTTTTGGTCAAGGTGCTCTATTCGACCATCTGCGGCGCCCAGCTCAACGAGATCGCCGCCGCCAAGGGGCCCGACAAATTCCTGCCGCACCTGCTCGGCCACGAAGCGTCGGCGCGCGTCGTCGAGATCGGCCTTGGCGTCACCACCATCAAGCCAGGCGACACCGTGGTGCTGCATTGGCGGCCGAGCCAGGGCATCCAGTGCCAGCCGCCGGCCTATCAATGGCGCGGCAAGAAGCTCAATGCCGGCTGGGTGACAACGTTCAACGACTATGCCGTGGTGTCGGAGAACCGCATGACGGTGATTCCATCCGACTATAACCTGCGCGATGCGCCGCTGTTGGGCTGCGCCGTGACCACCGCCGCCGGCGTGATCAACAACGACGCCAACGTCAAGATCGGCGAGTCCGTGGTGGTCTTCGGCGTCGGCGGCGTCGGGCTCAACGTCGTGCAGTTCGCCGAGCTCGCCGGCGCCAATCCGATCGTCGCCGTCGATCTGGTGGACGCGAAGCTCGACATGGCGAAGAGCCGCGGCGCCACCCATTGTCTCAACGCCAACGCGGTTGAGGACCTCGACGCCGAGATCCGCAAGATCGTCGGCGCCAAAGGCCCCGACAAGGTGATCGAGACCACCGGCGCTAAATCGGTGATCGAGCGCGCCTATAACCTCACCCATGCCGATGGCACCTGCGTCTTGGTCGGCGTGCCGAGCGAGAAGGTCTCGATCTACACGCTGCCGATCCATTTCAACAAAGTGCTGACCGGCTCGCATGGCGGCGATGCGGTGCCGCACGTCGATATCCCGCGGCTGATCCGGCTGATCGAAGCCGGCCGCCTGTCGTTCGACGGCCTGATCACCCACGAATTTCCGCTCGACGACATCAACGCCGCGCTCGACGTGGTGCGCAGCGGTAGCGCCGGCCGCGTGCTGCTGCGGATCGGCGGGGGGGCCTGAGCGGTGTACCGGTTCATTCGCGGCGGCAAGCGCACGAGGCATTGAGAATGAGCTCCGACGATCCTGTGCAGTCGGACGGTGTCGTCGGCAAGTCGCGAAAGCTTGCGGCGCGGGGCATTCGTCTGGCGCAGCTCGGTGCCGCGCGGGTCGCCGCGACCGCCGCCGAAGCCATGCGGCGCAAAGCCAAGGAGCTCGAAATTCGCCTGGACGGCATGGATAAGGGCCTCGACATCAAGCCGGTGTCCGACGTTGCTTTTCCGAAGCTCGATCTGGCCGCAGCCAAGGATCCGGTTGCGAGAATCATGGCGGCGCCGGAATTCGTGGCGACCAAGGCCTATTTTTACGACAATCCGGTCGCCGCCCGCTCGCTGATCTCGTCGCAATCGCAAGCCCTGCTGTACAGCCTTGTTCGCAACCTTCGCGCCGATCACGTCTACGAAATCGGCACCTACAAGGCCGGCACCACCGAGGCGATCTGCCGTGCCCTTTGCGCCAACGGCAAAGGCATCGCCCATGCCGTCGATCCGTTTCGCGGCGAGTATATCGCCGCGGTCCTGAAATTCTGGCCGCCGGAACTGTTCCGCCACGTCCGGCTGCATGCCAAGGATTCGATGGCGTTTTTCAGCGACATGGAGCGGGAGCATATTCATCCCGCACTCGTCTTCGTCGACGGTAACCACGACTATGAATTTGCCGCCTTCGATATCGCCTGCGGCGCCCGCGCCATCGCGCCGGGCGGCTTTATCGTCGTCGACAACGTCGCCCAGCCCGGGCCGTTCTTCGCGGCGCGCGACTTCCTCGCGGCCAATCCGGACTGGTGCGAGCTTGGCAGCGCGGCCATCGACTACGATCGGGACAAGGCCTTTGACCTCCGCCGCTCGACGATTATCGAAACCGATTTCATGGTCCTGCGCGCACCCGTCACGCACAGCGTCGGCGAGCGGCCGTTCACTCCGGGGCGCACGCGCTGGCACTCGCCTAAAGTCGGGGGCCTTTGCCTCAAATTCGCGCCGCCGGCCGAGCCGGGGCGACTCACCGCCCAGGTCGTGCTGCGTGGCTTCGGCATGGTGCCGGCCGAAACCACCGCGGAAGCCGGCATTCAGATCGAGGCAGGAGCAACAGAGCTATCGGTGACGCTGACGCCGCCGGCGCAGGTCGACGGTCAATTCGTCTATTTCACGGTCGAACCGTGGCTGATTTGGCACGGCGCGCAGCCGCTCCAGCTCGTGGCCGAACCGGAGCCGTTTTGACTCTGCGGGACCGTTTCTATCGCTTGATCATCAAACCTTGCCCGGTCGGCAGTTCCATAATGACCTGGCCGCGTTCCGCCATGAATCGATCCAAAGCCTCTTTGTGATTTTGAAAGTGCCTCCAGCCGTAGTCGTCGAAAATGATGATGCCGCCCGGCGAGACGCGGTCGAGCAGGACCTCGAGCGCTCCGGCCTCGGCGCGCGGAGAATTCAGGTCCAAGTGCAGAAATGCGATTCGCTCCGGCGCGATCTCGCGCAGGATATCCGGCACAACGCCCTTGGTGACGACGACGTAGTCCTTGGCGCGGAATCGATTGCGCACATAGCCTTCGATATCCGCGGCCCGGTAGTCCCTGTCGATTTGCTCGAGATATTGCGGCGCTCCAGGGAAGTCGGCCTCGGACGAATATTGCGGCACGAAACCCGAGAACGTGTCGTAGATATAGAACTTCTTGTTGGCGCGGCGCAGATCGACCATTTCGGTCACCATCCACGTCATGTCGCCGCGATACACGCCGCATTCCACGAAGTCGCCCGGCACCGCCAGGCAGGTCCGCGCCGCCCAGATCAGCGTGTTGTAGCGCCAGGCAATGCCTTGCGGCGAGCGATATTGATTTTGACCCGTCGAGCTGTCGGCTTGCGCCAGCGCCGCCGCAAAGCCGGGCTCGCTGAGAAATCCAGCCGTCTTGTCGAGCGTGAGCAGCCGGTCGCCCCAAAAAACATTCTGGTGGTACGGCCTGACGACGCCGTCCAAGACCGTATCAAAAATCCGCGCCGCAAATTTCCGCGTTCTTATCTTGAAGCGAATCGCATTGCGAAGCTTTCGCGAGAGCGTTTCCTGCTCGGCGGTCTCAGGCATTCGTGGGGCTCGCGACCCTGCTTCTGGCGTTCGTTGCCACCCGTTCGACGACGTCCCACACGTTCGGCGCTTCGAGCCCGTAATGCACGCGCAACAGGCTCGAATCAAGCGTCGTATTCGGCGGCGTTGCACCTTCCGGTAGTCCAGCCTCGCGCCCACTCGCCTGGATGACCAATTTCGCATCGACGCCGAGATAGGCGGCGAGAAAGCAACCGATGTCGGCATAGCTGACGTCGCGCGATCCGGTGAGTTGAAAGATGCCGCGCGCGCGGTCTTGCAGCAACGCGGCGATCGCGGTGCAGACCAGATCGGTCGGCGTCGGCGCCAGCTTAAGATCGTTGAACGCGCGGATCGGCTTTGCCGCGGTGAGGTCTTTGATCCAGCCGCCGAGCAGCGGCATGGTGTCGGACATCACCTTGGCGAGGCGCAGGACGGCAACCGGCGCGCCGTCGTCCATCCGGCGCAGCAGCGCCGCTTCGGCGCGCGCCTTCTGACGGCCGTATTCGCTCACCGGCGAATGCGGCGCGTCGGCCCGCTCATGAGGCGTGCGGCCGTCGAACACCTGGTTGGTGGAAAGAAACAGCACGGCGATGCCGCGCGTCAAAAGTTTTTCGGCCAGCGTCAAGGTCTGCACCACGTTGATGTAGGCGGAGCCTGCCGGGTCGTTTGCACAGTCGGCAAGGCGCGCGACGGCGGCACAGAGGCAGACCGCTTGGGTGCCGGCCGGCGGCGCCCAGTCCTCGAGCGGTGCCGACAAATCGAGAAACGGCCGGTCGGGCGCGACCTGGTCGCGACGCCGCGTCGTCGCCGCGACCGCTTTGCCTAGCGCGTTGATCGCACGAAACGCCGCCGCGCCGATTTCGGAGTCACCGCCGACGATGAGGAACATCCATCAGCTCTTCGTCATGGCCTGCATTGCACCAGCGCCCAGCCGCCGCGCAGTCGCGGGTCAGGCAACTTTATCTTTTACTTTCAATGATTTGGAGACCCGCGCGGCAATCTGCGCAGGCGCCAGGCCGTAGACCTCGAACAGCTCCTCCTGCAGACCATATTTGTGCGGGAAGGCGTCCGGCAGGCCGATGCGAAGAAGCGCCGGCAGACTTGATCCGAGTTTTTCGACCAGCACGTCGGTCACCGCACTGCCGAAGCCGCCGATCATGGTGCCCTCTTCCACGGTCGCCACGAGCTCGGCGTCGCGCGCGAATTCCAGCACAGCCTCTTCGTCGAGCGGCTTGACGGTGTGGAAATGCACGACGGAAACGTCGTGGCCGTCTTTGCCCAGCAGGTCGGCCGCGGCGAGGCAGTTGGTGGTCATCACGCCGGTCGCCAGCAGCACGATCGCGCGCCGCGACCGCGCCCGCCGCATCGGGATCGCCTTGCCGATGGCGAAACCATTCTCGTCGCGGCTCACGACCGGATCGCCGCCCTTGGCGAGGCGGATATAGATCGGGTTCGGCCAATCGAGCGTGGCGTTCATCAGCCGCACCATTTCCTTGGCATCGCACACTGCCGTCACCGTCATATTCGGCAGCGCGCGCATGATGGCGATGTCCTCGATGGCCAGGTGGGTCGGACCGAGCGGCGCATAGACCAGGCCGCCGCCGTTGCCGATCAGCCGCACCGGCAATTCGTGCAGACAGAGATCGACCGCCACCTGCTCGTAGCAGCGCCGCGTGATGAAGGTGGCGATGGTGTTGACGAAAGGCATGTAGCCTTCCATGGCGAAGCCCGCCGCCATGCCGATGACATTGGCCTCAGTGATGCCTTCCATGTACCAGCGCTCGGGCATCTCTTTTTTCATGTCGCCGAGCAGCCCCGGGCTGAGATCGGAGCCGATGAACAGCACGCGCTTGTCGCGCTTGGCGAGGTCGTAGACCATGTTGAGGCAGGTCTGGCGCATGCGTTACTCCAGGGCGGCGTAGAGCTTGGTCACCACGTCGTTGGCGATCTTCGACTTGTGGTGCCAGTTGGCATCGTTCTCGGCGAACGCGATGCCCTTGCCCTTGACGGTATGACAGATGATGGCGCTCGGCCGATCGGTGGCGAGCGGCAGGCGATGAAAAACCTTGCGCAAGGCCTCGACGTCGTGACCGTCGACGTCGACCGCGGCGAAATTGAAAGCACGCCACTTGTCGAGCAGCGGCTCGAGGTCTTGGATTTCGCGGGTCGGGCCGGCTGATTGGACCTTGTTGTAGTCGATGACCGCGGTGAGATTGTTGAGCTTGTGCTTGCCGGCGCATAGCGCCGCCTCCCACACCGAACCTTCGTTGATCTCGCCATCGCCCATGACCACGATGACGCGGGTATCGCGCTTCTCGATGCGCGCCGCCAGCGCCATGCCGACGCCGTAGGAAAGACCATGGCCGAGCGCGCCGGTCGACGCCTCGACGCCGGGAATCTTTGCCGCTTCCGGATGGCCGCCGAGGATGGAATCGCGGCGGCAGAACGTGTCCAGCGTCTCGTAGGGAATGAAACCCTTCTCGGCGAGCATGACATATTGCGCGATGCAGCCGTGGCCTTTGCTCAGGATCATGCGGTCGCGGCCCGGCCATTTCGGCTCAGCGGCGCGATAACGCAGCACATCGTCGTAGAGCACGCGCATGATCTCAACGAGCGACATCGAGGAGCCGACATGGCCGCGCTCGCCGCCATGCAGCGTGCGCACCACGAGGCGGCGCAGATGCTTCGAGCGCTCGTCGAGCGGTGGCGTCGCGAGGTTGAGCGCCGGCGCGGCCTGAGCTGCCATCGCTTAGGCCTCCACTTTCTCGGCAAGGCCGGCGAGAAATTCGCGCGCATGCGCCAACTGGCGCGCCTTGACGTCGCTCCAGCGGCCGGTTTCGCCGGCCAGCACGCGACGCTGCCAACGCTCGGGGATGAATTCGTTGAGCAGGATCAGGACCCAGCGCAACCCGAACAGCGGCAGATAGGCCGACAGCCGCTCGGCGAAGGCCGGATCGCCGCCGTAGAGCCGGATCGCCGCTTGGCGGAAGCGCTGGCGCTGTGGCGGCTGCAGCGGCCGGCCCGGATGCAGCAGAATATCGGCGGTGAGCTTCACAGGATCGTCCCAGCCAAAATACTCGAAATCGAGGAACGCCAACGACCCGTCCGGCCGGCGCAAGCTGTTGTGGAAGCCGAAATCGGACGGAACGAGGCTGCGCCATTCCTGCGGGAGTTCGGCGTCAAAAGCAAGGCCGGCCGCCGTCACCGCGGACCGCGCCTTGGGGCCCTCCAAGGCAAGCCGCTGCGCGACGGAATTATCAATGAAATCAATCAGTTCATTCTCGTCACCGGCGGCCTCGCGCAAGCGCGCCAGGCGTCCTTGAATCTGCCGGGCGATCTCGCCGCCGCAGAGACAGGCCTCGGCCGCCGGCGGCTGTTCGGCCGCCCAGGGCACCGCGCGCAGGCCGTGGATGGCGGCGAGGAAAACGATCGCCGCGTCGATATCGGCGTCGCTTATTTCGGCGACGTCACCACCGTCGATCCAGCTCAACAGCGCATAGCCGTGCTCGCCGTCGACGCCGAGCACGCGCGGCACCGTGTCGATGCGATGGCGCTCCATCAGGCGGAGCGCGCCGACTTCGGTCGAGAGCCGATCGCGCGGGTCGTCCCGGCGTGACGGATATTGCTTGAGCGCAAAGGTGCGTCCGCCGCTCGTCACGCGCCAGATGCGGCTGTTGCGGCCGCCGGTGACGAGCCGGCGCACCGTGACGGCATCGCCGACCAGCGCCTGCGCCACTGCGGTCGCTTCGTCCAGCGCCGTCGTGCTCAAGGACCTGCTCCGCCAAAAATCTTCCGCTCGACGTCGCGCCAGGTCGCACAGCGGGTGTATGACGACGATGCCAGCCGAGCGCCATCGGCAAACAGAATACGTTCGACGTTCGGCGGAAAATCGGGATCGGTCAGCACTTCCTCGAGATCGTCGATGAAGTGGGTCAAGGACAGCGCCGCGATCCGCTTGAGTTTTTCCGCCCGCGTGCTCTCGAAATAGACGTCGGCCAAAGCGAAGCCGTGGTCGCCGCCAAGGAGCCCCTGCCCGGCCATCCAGTCGAGCGCAGCCTGGCGCAGGTTCACGCGATCGGGATCGAAGTGGCCGTATTCGGTCTTGTGGCTCACCACCGCGACCGCGCAACCTTCGGCCCGGCAGCGGCGCAGAAATGTTCCGACGCCCGCGACCATGGTCGCGCCATCGATGCCCTTGCCGTAGACCTGGCCTTGCAGGCGTTGCCAGGCGAGCTCGCCCTCGGGCAACAGCCGGATGGCGTCGCGCACCGCCTGCTTGTTTCCGGCGAAACCGGGTGCGATCAACCCGCCCGCCACGGCGGTTGAGCGGAACACGTCATCATAGGTGATAATGGTGTTGTCGAAATCGATGCCGATGCGCAGACTTGATGACATGGTGAAACGCGCGCGTTTCCGCGCCGGCTTTATGAGAACGGCGGGCGTTCGGATTTGGACCAATCCAACGCCTGGATGCCGATCCAGCGCGCCGCGTCGGCAACGGTGGCGAAGCCTTCGATCCGTTGCGGCTCGGTGCCGGGATGCGTCACGCGTACAAAGTACCCTGAGTGATCGCAGTTTTCACAGATCGCGAATTCGCGCGCGTCCCCGGTCGAACGCCTGGCGAAATCGCTGCCCTCCCACTTCGGCACCGTGCACAGCGCGAACAGATAATGCGCCATGGGCGAGAAACCCGTGTGGATCACCTCATCGTTCATGGAAAACACGAACACATGCTCGAAATATTTTTCCAGCAGCGCCTTGAGCTCGTTGCTGGTCTTGCAATTGATATGACCGGCCTTGCTCGGTGGCGAGGCATAAATCTGAGATTCGAGTGACGGCGTGCCGATCATCAACAGCCCGTCCTCGGTGAGCGACTCGCACAGATTGGAAATATAGGCGTGCTCATCCCTGGGCGCGATATGCTCGATGACGTCGAGGCTGAACAGCGCCTCATGCTTGCGCGGCAAGGGAGCGCCGACGATGTCGTGGACCTCGGCCTTGAGCGGCCATCGCTCGTCGCGGCGCGCCCGGACGTCCTGGATGAACAGCGGATCGAAATCGTAGACCGTGATGTCCGGCACTTCCTGAAGCACGACACGCGTGCCGAAGGCGTCGCCGCAGCCGACCTCGCCGACGTTGCGGCAGCCCGCCAACATCTTGGCGACGAATTTGTAGCGCGCCAGGAGGAACGTCAGCCGTCGCGGGTCGTCGTACCATACCTGATTGGTCATCAGGCCGAGCGAGGTCAGCCCGATCGTCTCGCGTAGCTCGAGGCAGCGATTGTACTGCGGCTCACGCGTCTCCTTGGTGACGGCGGCGGGCGGAATGCCGGTTGCGGTCTTTGTCAGAGCCTCGCGCTTGTCCTGCGCAACATTGGAGCGCCAAAAAGTCTGAGATGTCGCGATCTGGGGTGCATCGACAGTGAGCCGCATGACGAAGCTCGACAGGTGACGACGCCCGGCAATGCGCCGGGTTGCCCGCCAGGCATCAACGTTGCCGATGAACGAACATAACAGCAGAAAGCCGGCACAAATTGCAGTCAGCGGCACTGTCAACAACCGCATCCTGTTCATCATCCGCCGCAGCTTGGACATGCCTCTGCGGCCCCACTGCCGGGGAAAGTTCGACGGCACAAAATGGATTTCGGTCGGCACGGCGCTGGAGCGAATGAAGCGCGAGCTTTGGTAGGTGACGCTCGGGCCGAATTCGCGGTCTTTGTCGGCGATGCGGCGGTTGAGGACGAAAAGAATGATGCGGCCGCCGTTCTTCAACAGCGGCACAATCCGATCCGTCAGTTCGCCGCCGTCCTCCATGTCGGTTTCGCTGAGCTCAAGCAGGCACAGATCGAATTTGCCATGAAGCCGTTCATAGCGCTCGGGCGGGTTTTTCAGAAAAGGACGGCAACGCAGCCGGTGGGTGCGTTCGCCATTGTCGGCCAGCGCCACGCTGAAGGCCGTCGGCTCGTTCGACAACAGCAGCATGCGCTGCGTGGGGTCGGTGAAGAAGGATTGGATCTCGCGGATCACAATCTGGAAATCCGGCCACGCCGGATGCCAGGGCAACACGTGCGGGGGCTTGCCCATCAGGGCAAACTTGGAGTGCCAAAGCAGCCAGTTGGTCAGTTTGTTGGGCGTCTCGGGCAGGCCGAGCGCATAGATCCATTGCTCGTCATTGAGCTTGCGGCCGCCGACTTCGTGGAATGCCGCCATGGCGCCGTGCCAGTAAGGATGGCCGCGATATGGCTGCGGCCTGCGGCTTAGGTGGTTGGCCACGGCGGTAACAAATTTGTCCGCCTCTTCGATGCTATGCTCGACGGTGGGCGGCAGTTCGTCGGCGTGGAAAAACAACGAGTGCTGGACGTTCTTTCGATGAATGACCGTGGTCCACTCGCTCAGACTCTTGGCCAGCGGATTCACTTGGATCGGACCAGGACGGAGAAATTTCGCCTCGTGCATGCGCGGCTGCATCTCGATCACGAGATATTCGTCGGAGTCCGTGATCGCGTCGACATTGCCGGACGGACACATCTCCGGAATGAACGAATAGTCGCAGGACGAGCCGATGATGAAATCCGTCACTTCGGGGCGCACGCACAGCATATGCATCAGATAGAAGCGGCCCAGCATGGTGTTGCCGTCGACTCTCCAGAACAGCCGGTTGCTGTCGCTGTTGTGGCTGAACGGCAGGTTGACGATGTTGGCCAGCACCAGCGGATGCAGGTTGTTAAGCGCCCATTTCATCAGTTCGCGAGACTGCAGCGACAGGCCGACTTCATTGCCAGACAGCCGCTCCTGCAGCCACGGCAAGGCCGATTCGCGCGCCACCTGCATGTTGCCGACGACAACGGCGCTGGTGCCCTGCTGCATGCGCTTGAGCGCATTGGCAAACGAGCCGTCGGCGACGATGTAGTCCGACACCAGGAAGAAGAAGCAGGTGTCGACCATGTCGTCGCCGACCTCGCGCACCGCCTCGGTATAGGCGAGCGTGATCGTGGTCGAATAATTGCCGTCGGTGATGAGGTGATCGATCGGATGAATCGTCGTCTTGCAGACCGAGTCCAGCTGCTTGAACGCCGGGTGCTCGACGATGAAGGATTCGTCGTCGGCGCTGGTCAGGATGACGAACTCGGTCGGCAGCGCCGCGGCCAGCGCCGGAACGTTGCCCGGCGCCAACAGCGTCGGCAGGCCGCATTCGAGGAACTGGCGGACGTAGCTGTAGCCCCAGACGCAAAGCAGAAGCTTCGCCGCTTTCGGCGGCGCGCGCAATTCGTGCGACGCTACTGGGCGGCGGCCGCTATCGACGTCGGCCGACAGGAATTCGACCTTGTTCATTTCAGCTTCAGCGCTTGCATCCGCTTGATGTTGTAGTAGCGGTCGTCCGACATGGAATTCGGCACCTTGCCGGCGAGGAACGCCGTCTTCAGATCGACGATGGCGTCTTTGACGGTGCGGCCGGCGACGAAACCGAGATCGCGGCGGATCTTGTCCGACGAGACGTGATAAGAGCGATGGTCGTCGCTCGGCGTGACGACGATGTCGACCTTTTGCCCGACTTCGTCGCGCACCATGTCGGCGATGGTGCGGACCTTGAGGTTGTGATAGCCGGCGTTCCAACACTTGCCGCTGATCGCCTCGTCCGGCTGCTCGAGCAGCATCAAATAGAGGTCGGTCATGTCCTCGACATGCAGATTCGGACGCAGCTGCTCGCCGCCGAACACGGTGATGCGGCCGTTATTGATGGCGTGGTTGGTGAGGATGTTGACGGTGAGATCAAGGCGCAGCCGCGGCGCGTAACCGCACACCGTGGCGGGACGCAGCGTGACCGAGGTGAAGCCGGGCTCGCGCTCCTCGTCCAAAACTTCCTCGCACATGGCTTTGTACTTGGAATAGTCGGTGAGCGGCTTGAGCGGCAGGTCTTCGGTGACGTCCGGCTCGTCCTTGATGCCGTAGACCGAGGACGACGACGCATAGACGAAGCGCTTGACGCCTGAGTCCTTGCTCGCCTTCACCAGCGGCCGGAAGCAATCGAAATTGATCGACTTGCCGAGCTCCGGATTGAGGTCGAAGGACGGATCGTTGGAGATGCAGGCGAGATGGATCACGGCGTCGCAGCCGGCGAGCGCGTTGCGCACATCGGCCGGATTGCGCAGGTCGCCTTTGACCTGGATGAGATTGGGGTTGCCGTTGAGATCGGCGAAAACCTCGCCGTAAATGTACAGATCGAGGACGGCGACCTCGTAGCCGGCATTGAGCAGCTTGGGTACGAGGTTCGAACCGACGTAACCAGCCCCGCCGGTTACGAGGACGCGTTTGAACCGATTAGCCATCACGCTTTCCGATGTCCTTTTATGCGGCCGGCGCCTTGGCGATCTTTGCCAGACCGGTGCCCCAGCTCGTCCCCCAGCCCATGTCGATGTCGAGCACCGCATGGCACAGCGCCAGGTGCGCCACCTCAACGAAGCCGTATTCCTTGTCCTGGCCGCGGACGTAAAAGTTCACGTCGCCGGTGCCGCGCAGCTTGTTGGTCTCGCCAAACCCCGAATAGGTCACCACTTTGCAGCCGCGGGCGCGGGCCTCTTTTACGGCGCCGAGAATGTTCGGCGAGTTGCCGGAGCTCGAGATCGCGATCAGCACGTCGCCCGGCCGGGCGTGGAATTCGAGCTGCTTGGCGAATACGTTCTCATAGCCGAGGTCGTTGCCGAGGCAGGTCAGCGCGGAGGGGTCGTTGAAGGCGAGCGCGCGCAGCCCGCCGTTCTTGGAAAAATCGATGGCCAGGTGGCTGGCGATGCCGGCGCTGCCGCCGTTGCCGATGAAAATGATCTTGTTGCCGGCATTGTGCGCCTCGTGGGCGGCCTTGCGCACCCACTCGCAGCCCGCTTCGAGCGTGATTTTTTTCGACGCGCGATCGGTCACTTCGGCGGCGCGCATGGCGTTGGCCAAAGAGCCGATCCATCGATCCAGCAATTCCCGCATGTTTTCAGGCTCCGATGTTATTTGAGTAGGCCCGTGATGCCCTTGATCAGAGCCGCCTTCTCGATCGAACGCCGATGGCCGACGATCTCGACCTTCAGCGCGCCGACGACGTTGCCGATGAAGCCGACGTGGTTCATCGGGGCGCCTGCGGCAACCAGCGGCGCCGTCACCGCCAGGAACGCATCGCCGGCGCCGACCGTGTCCACCACGTTCTTGGCGAAAGCCGGGATGGTGTGGGTGATGCCGCCGGCCTCGAAGGTGACGCAGCCGTGCTTGCCCTGGGTGACGATGATCTTGGAGCAGTCGATGTGATTCTCGGCGAGCCGGCGCGCGATGTCGCCGACATTGGCGATGCGGTCGCTGACCGCGAGCCGCGCCTCCGGCGCATCGATGCAGACGTAGTCGGCGCGGCCGTATTTGGTGATCAGGTTATAGCCGAGATTGGCGCTGTTGCTTTGCGTGTTCACGGCGAGAAAGCGCGCTTTCGCGGTCAGCGCTTCGATCGAAGACGCCGCGATCAGGCCGTGGCCGAAATCGGCGGCGATGACGACGTCGTAGTCCGCCGCCCGGTCGAGGATCGCGCGGTCGACCTCGCTCTGCACGTCCGGCGTCAACGGCTCGTCGTTCATGAAATAGACCTCGAACAGCTTGCGCATGTACGAGGGATCGACGAAGCGGCGCTTCAGCGTGGTCGGCGCGCCAACCCGAGTGAAAGCCCGCAAGCCGACATTCGGCTTGAGGCTTTGGCGGATCAGGTCGTCGTGGGTTTCGGAATCGCCGACGCAGGTGATGATGTCGACCTGCTTGCAGAACGACGCCACATGGTTGGCCGCGGCGAACACGCCGCCGGCGAACAGTTCGCGATCCTGATAGCGGGTCGCGATCATGTTCTCCTTGGGCGTCTTGTGCATCGGCAAGACGTATTGGTACTCGTCGATGATGGCATCGCCGACGATGAGCACGCGGTAATCGGCGACGCGCTCGATCAGCTCGATCAGCTGATCGAGGCCGCCGTCCTGGCGCAGCGTGTCGAGGTGCTCGCGGATATGCGGCTCGAAGACGTTGAGGTGGCGGTTGATCAATTCGCTCGATGAGAACGACACCTCGTCGGTGAAATGGATGCGCCCACCATAGGTCTCGACCGCCTCGCGCTCGAGCGAAATCTTGCCGGTGATGTCGCCCTGCGGGTTCTGGTAGTCCTGGCCCTTGATGTAGATCGTCGGCCGGATACGCTCGATGGCGCTCACCGCGTCGGCGGCGTCGTTGACGGCGACCCAATCGACATATTCCAGCGTCGCCAGCATCTCGGCGCGCAGCTCGGCGCTGAACACCGGCCGCCCCGGCCCCTTGTTGACGAAACGGTCGGCGGTGACGGTCACGATCAGCACGTCGCCGAGCTTGCGGGCGGCTTCGAGATGGCGCACGTGGCCGAGATGCAGAAGATCGAACGTGCCGTGGGCCTGGACCACGGTCTGGCCGGCGCGCCGGGCCTGCTCGCAGGCCGCCGCGACCTCGGCCAAGGTGCGGACCTTGTCGCGCGGGCTCGGCGAGCGGCCGACCGGCGGCTGTGGGATCAGTTTTGCGACGCTTGAGTCCATTGTCGTCCTCTTACGTCACTGCGCTCGGCATCGAGAAAGCGGAACCAGTCGCTGGTCGCCTCGGCGATGCGGGAAGCGGTCCACACCGGCGCATCGCGCCAATAGTCGATGTTCGCCAGCATCACCTTGACGCCGTCGGCAAAGCCGACCTTGGGCTGCCACCCCAGGTCGCGTTGAATCTTGGCAATGTCGGCCCAGGTGCAATCGGGTTCTCCGGGGCGTTTGGGGATGCGCACGACCGGCGGCGACCCCAAAAGCCTGACCAGCTCGTTGACGCTGACAGGCCGCCCGCTCCCAACATTGTAGATTTCGCCGATTTTGTCACTCTCGGCGACGGTGATCAACGCATCGACCACATCGCTCACGAAGGTAAAGTCCCGGGTCTGCTCGCCGTCGCCGACCACGGTGAGCGGCTCGCCGGCCAAGAGTTGAGCCAGGAAAACCCCGAACACCGCGCCATAGGTCCCGCTGGTGCGGGCGCGCGGCCCGTAAACGTTGAAGAAACGCACCGACACCGCCGGCAGCCGGTAGACCTGGGCCCAGTGCATGACGAGCTGCTCGCCCAGATATTTGGTTAAGGCGTAAGGGTAGCGCGGATCGGCCGGGGCGGTTTCGGCGGTCGGATAGTGCGCCGGGATGCCGTAGCAGGACGAGGAGGCGACATAGACCAGGCGCTTGACGCCGTGACGGCGCGCCGCCTCCAGCACGCAAAAGGTTCCGTCCACGTTGGAGCGGAAATAGGCCTCCGGCTCCTGGATCGAGGGCACGATGTCGGCGCGGGCGGCGAGATGGAACACCCGCTCGACGCCGGCGCTGGCCGCGGCTATTGCGGCGGCATCGGCGACATCGCCTTCGATGATCGCCAGACCGGAATTCCCGTGATGATGCTTGAGGTTAGCGCGCCGGCCGACGACAAAAGAGTCGAATGCGCGAACGCTGCGGCCTTGCGCCAGCAAGCGGTCGATGAGGTGGCTGCCGATAAAACCGGCACCGCCCGTCACCAAGTCGATTCCCGCTGCCCGTGCCACCTAACGTACCCCTCCTCGGCCGGTATAGGCGCGACCTTATGCGGTCAAAAGCCACCAATATCAAGCTAAGAGGCGCGGCATCTAAGTGTCAGGCTCCGCAAAGGTTTTCCGGGCGAAGCGTGCCGATGCAGCTGCGCGCGAAGGGCGGGCACGTTTGACCGGAGCGACCCGGGCACGGGGCTGCGTCGGCGAGACGTTACGCCTGAACGCAAAATTCCCTGTCGATGAACGGATGGCCCGGAATGGACGGTTCAAAAAACCTCTCGGTTCTGGACCGCACCAAGTGGTGGCGCCTGCTTTGCCGGATCACGGCCAAATTCGCCAGGTACTCCGACCACTCTTCCGGCGATCTGTAGTCCTGTTGATTCGGCAGGCGGTCGACCGTCGAGCTCTCACCTTTTTCGGCAAATACAATCGTCACCATTTGATGCGGTGACACGAAACGGTGCATTCCCCTTTGCGTCTGCGCGACGTGGCCGACATCCACCCAGAATACGTTGTCGACCATGATCCCGATCCTATTCTCAACAAACAGGATGATATAGACTTTGCAGTCGACAAACTTGTTCACCACGAAATAATCGAGGTACCACATGGGCGGCATCATCACGTAAGCGGTGTTGTGGGCGCTGAAAGCATTTTCCATCAGAAGACGGCCGCCCGGCCGCAACAGTTTCGCATAATTCTGCAAGACGATCGACGGCGTGAACACGTTGTCCAATGTGCTGCCGTCGACGATGAAATCGGCGATATTTTCAAGCTGCGGCGGCACCGGCTTGCGCAGATCGTGTATCACCTCGGCGCCTTCGTACGGACTATGATCGAGCGCCTTGATGGAACGCGCGCCGAGCAAGGTGAAAAGCGTCGCATCGCTCACCAGGCTTCCGGCAAAGCCAGCCTTGCGATCGATCGTCGTCTTGTCCAACGCGAAGTCGCTCGGGTCGGCGTCTACTTTGACGCCGCACTCATTGATGATCTTGATAAGATTGGCGGGAGACGCGTAAGTGGTTTGCCGTCCGATCAATAGAACATCTTCCGCGATTGGCTTATGGAGATGTTCTCTGACGATCGCTTCAATCAAATGCCTGCCCATGCCCATCGACAACCTCCAACCCCTCCAAGTTGCAACAGGTTCTTACCAACCCCGCATGCAGAACCTTAGCGCGATATGTGGAATTACCAATAGCGGCGATGCGCGCCGGCGCCTTGCAACGGTGTCCGCTTAATGTCGATTCAGTCTAATCGCTCGCTTTTGTCACCCCTTCAAAGGTGCATACAACCTTCGTTCCAGCCAAATAGCCAAACTGAATATTGCCGTTCTGCTCCACGAGCTCGATCAGATAGTTGTTGCGAGCGAGCAACGTTACGGCGATCCTCTTCGGAGTGCCGGTCTGAAATATCCTGTCGCCATCGACCAGGCATGAAACCTTGCAATGTGCATCGGCAGGGCACTCGTAATGCACGGGTGCATGCGCTTGCCCGGGTGACTGGGCCATGACCGGTGGGCAGCCTGGACACAGCATTGCCACAACGAGACTGCCGACGAGCAAGCCTTTGTTCATTTATTCCTCCACTGGAAAGGGCGGCTGCGGCCGGCATCGTCGCCGGCCGAATCATTGCATGGATTTGACGCCAGACAATACAGCCTCGGGCTTCGAGTTGAGACCGAGCGCGGCCCGGATCAAAAGCACCACGATGCTGGGAACCGCGACCGCGATCACGCCGAGATAGGAGAACAGCGTCCCGATAGACAAGTAGCTGGGCTCGATCAGCAGCGGCGTCATCAAAGCGAACAGCAAAAGCACTGCGGCACGGAGAGCAGCGCTTCCGAGCGTTGCGAGATTGACGGTGAACCCTCCGGCCAGCGCGCAAATCAACGCACCCACGGCGGCGACAATCACAAGCATCCGCAAATTTACCCAGGCCATGCTGTTCACGGCCGGGTGGTTGAACTCACGGATCTGATCTTTAATTTTCGTTGGCAGCGTTTCGAGGACAGCAATAGGGTGATGCATAATTATCCGCAAAGTCAGCGACCTGGCCAGTCTTTCGTATTCGTTCCAGCCGCCGGGCAGGGCAAGATCGACAATCGGGTCTCCGTTTGGCAATCTGCGGACCATTGGCGAGCTGGCATCGTCGCGCGCCTTGAGATCGTGGTCGATCGCCATATAAACTTCGTCATCGCGATAGGTGAGGTCCTTACCGTCGAGATATTCACGACGCAACTCCGGACTGGTACTGAGAAGGCCCAACAGGATTTCGTGCCAAATAATGTGCGCCTTGGGCTCGATCTTATAGAGACTATCGGCGCGCGAGGAGACGACGGCCGAATATGCCGAGACCACGACCAAGAAAATAACAAGCGGCCATAGCGGCCCGAGCCGGCTCCCGAGATCAGGACGTTTGCGGCCCCGCAGCGGCAGCACGATCAGAAAACCACAGCCCAAAGCGACCGCCGCGACCATGGCAGCCTGCCATGCCGCCTCGGTCCGGCAAGACAGCAGAAATCCGAAGATCAAGCTTTGCACGATCACGCCTGCGACGGCGAACGCATGGGGCGGCCGCCGTTGCCAGTGCAAAAATAGAATGTGCAGCACAGGCAATAAAGACAAGCCTGAAAACAGTCGGCCGTTGGTGACTGTTTGCACTTCCAGGCCATAACTTTGCGCATAATTCTCCAGGAAATAAAGCTCGCCGAGGAAGATGACGAGCACGAACAGCAGAAACGGGCTGTTGCGGAATTGCAAGACGTAGACCAGGCAAGTTGCCGCCACGACCAAAAAGAAGAAGTAGTACAACGAGCAGATCTTGTCGCCGAACAGCCGAAAACTGAAATAGATGTAATCCGCATAACCGAGTTCGTTGGCCTGGATGATTTCCGGCGGCAGGCTGAAATCAATCGGAACATCCACTGCTTGCCGGATGACCCGATCAAGCCGCGGCCCATCGGTCAGCAGCGCTGCCCAACCCGGCACATCCAAATGAAGCCCCGGCTCGCTATCGAACACGGCAAAGCCGTTCTCGTTGAAAACGTTGACCACCGATTTGTAGGCCAGATACCCGCCGGGGCTCGGGTCATGCAGCCGGGAAATGGCAACCGCGAGCGACTGCCGCAGCCGATAGATCCCGTGAAAGGCGACGCGGTCTTGACCGAGCTCTATGCCATGAAAGACGTCGAGACAAAACACGCAGCCGGCCAGCAAGAGAAGCCCAATGCATCCGACTCTACGCAGGTTGATCGCAACGACCCCAATTGCGTTTGTATATTTGGTCATGGGCTGAGTTTTAACAATCCGCCTCGGCGCGTCCGCCGCAGCTTCGCAAGATCTAGTCGATCAGCGGGGTGAGCACACTGCGCTTCGCGAGCACGGGCAGCTCACCGCCGCCACATGAGGACCGACACGTGGCTGTCTCTAACATAAGACCGCCGCAAGTCAATTCAGCGCTCTCGGCAAAACACGCCTGGCGCCGTGGCTTTGCGACCGGCTCGCAACTCTTGCAAGGCGGGCAGCGGGGCTGCAATAAGCAGGTACCGAATCCTTCGCAGGATTCGCCGCTTCTTTGCTTGACGGCTGAGAAACACAGGCGGGCCCGGCGTGCGCCGCGGCGGCTCGCAGACGACACAACGCGGACGGCCGATTGGCGACCATGAACCCGAGCGCAGACACTGCGATCAAACGCCGCGGCGCCGACGGCATGTTCTACCTGCTGGCGGGAATCGGCCTGCTGCTTGTCCTGCTGATCGCCGCCGACGGCGTACGCAAGGGCCTCGATACGCTCCTGCCCAACTATTATCGGCACACCGCCTCGCTGGCGATTGCGATCTCCGAAGCGGCGCACGGCACGTCCGGCATGGTCGGCTTGGTCGAAGTCGGCAACGTGCTCGACAAATTCGGCTATGGCATCAACCCGAACGGCGAGCGCATCGCCGCCCTCAATGCCCGTCCGGAGCAAGCCGACGCGGCTTTGCGCGCCGCAGCCGATCTTGCGATTGCCGATCGCAGCAAGACGTTCGCTCTCGCGCTGAACGAAACCGGGATGATCGATTACTACTATCTGGCATTCAAATTGTTCGGCTATCACGTCCGGTCGATCTATGCGCTTTATATCGGCATTCTCGCCGTCATGGCGCTCTGCTTCGTCGGCTCGTTTCGCCATCGCGCGATATTCATCGTGCCATCCATTTTGTATCTGCTGCTGTTGCTGATCGATCAGGATGCGATGCGTTCCTACGACTCCGACTTCGGGCCGCTGACGAACAGCCGGACGCTGCCGTTCCTGTCGCTTTGCCCGGTGTTGCTTTGCCTGACCCTGGTCGGGTCCGGCCGCGGATTTCGTGTGCTCGACGCCATGGCGGCGGCGCTCGCCGGCTTGGTATTTGCCTTCGTGGTCGACGCGCGAACTTATGCCTATTGGCAGGCCGGACCGCTGATCGCGCTCGCTGTCCTGATCGTGGCGGCGCGGCTATGGCCCTGGCGACTGCCGTTGCGCGCGCGTCTGGCCCGTTTGTCCGTTTATCCGGTGCTGGTATTCGCGCTGAGCGCCGCGATCCTGATCCAAAACCATCATTGGCGGCGCGACGCGACGGCCTACGACACGGCGACGTTTTCCGGACACGGTTATTGGCTGGCTTACCTTGTCACCACCATGCCGTCGTTCAAGTGGCGCGTTGCCGAGCTCGAACGGGAGTCCGGCGTCAAGATAGAGGAGTCGGATGGCTATGCCGGCGCGCTGTTGCGGATCAAGATCAAAGAACGCGGCGAACGCCTGGAAGATTATCAGGCCGGCGACTATTGGAATGAAAGCAAGCGCGATTCTTTGGCGAGGCAGGTCGTGTTCGATCTGTGGCGCCAATATCCCGGCACCATGCTCGAACATGATCTGGGCGCGCTGGCGCCGGTCGCCATCAACCTCTTGCGGCACCTCGGCCTGATCGCGCTCGCCGTCGTTGCCGTCGGCATCGGTCCGCACCGGCCATTGCTCTGGTTGCTGCGCGCCGCCGTGCTGCTTGCGATCGGCGGGGTTGCCGGCGCCATGGCGCTCGCCGCGGTCGGCTTGCCCTATGTCGTGCCGGCGGCGCGGCGGCTGAAGGCCTTGGTCATCCCCGCTGCGTTGCTGGCGCTCTGCGTGATCCCCACCGTCATCGTCATGCCGTTCACCGATACGCGGCTGGGGGGATCGGCCAGCACATTCACCGATCCGCGCATGGCGGATGTCAACGACGCGGTCTGGCTTTGCCTGTTGATTTGGGCCTGCGGCGCGAGGTTGCGGCTCCCGGCGGCTTTTCGCTTCTGGCAAAATGCGGAAAACAAAAGGCGCGTTTTACCGCGCGAACAGTCAAGCCTTTACCGCCCCGTCGAATGAGCGCAGCGCCAGGCCCCGCTCGCGCACGAGGCCAGCGACGTCCGGGTCGGCCAGCACATCGTGCTCGGCCTGTCGCGCCGCGGCGCTGATGAATGCGTTATAGCCCGGCCGCGGATAATCGTTGACGCCCGCCGGCGCGGGAAAGCCGGGATGAATGCAAATCTCCAGCGAACGCCCGGGCGCGGCCGCGCGCAGCACAGCCAGCATGGCCCGTTTCGTCACCGCGCCGGAATAGAGCACGCCGAAAAAATCGTCCGTGGTGGCAAGCGCCGGATTGAGCCCCGCGGCGCGCCAGCGCAGCAATGCCCATTTGGCGAGATTGTTGCGCCGCATGACGTCGGGCAGACCGGGGCCGAGCACGAAAGCATGAAACGCCTCGCGCGAATGGCGCAGCCGAGCGATGCCGAACCGCGGCAACAGCTCCTCGAGCAAACGAAGAATTGCCGGGTTCATGTGCACGTGCTGATGGGAATCGGCGTGAGTCGGGCGCAGGCCGTGGTCGCGCGCGATGCCGAGCTGGGCTTCGAATTCGCGCCGGATCTGCCGCAGCATGACGCTGCCGCGCTCGCCCTTGAACGTGGAAACAATGAGCCGGTCCGCCGCCAGCTTGAGGTTGCCGTCTTCATCGACCAGATCGAAAACCTCGCCGCGCGGCGCCACCGCCTTGCCGAGCGTCAGCGACAGATGAACCCCGATCGGCAGCGCCTGCGGCCGCACATAGTCGCGGACGGTCTGATCGAAATAGGCCGTCGTCATCAGCATCGTGCACGAGCTGAGAATGCCGCGGCGATAGGCCGACAGGATGCCGGCATTGATGCGCGGATGAATGCCGAGATCATCGGCATTGACGATCAGTCCGGGCGGTACAGGACCAGCCAAGCTCAGCTCCCGTCCTATTGCCGACCGCGCTGCGTCGCCGGCGTTATCCCGCGCGGCAAAAGCCGGCCGCGGAAAATTCCCGCTGCCGCCCACAATGCCAGCAGCCCCCAGCAGGAAAACAGATACGTCGTGGCCAGATGAAGGTTCTCGGCCGGTCCCGACACCTTTGTCAGCGCCATCGCCGCGGCAAACGCGCCAAGCGCAAGCAACGGCAGATGCGGCAGCCAGTAGCGGCCGTGCGCGACGTCGGCGGTGACCAGCGTGCGTATCACCGACAACGGCACCGCCGCCGCCGCCAACCGCAGCATCAGCGGCGAGGTGCAAAACCGGATGCCGTGCGGCGCGCCGCATGCGAGGTCCGATCCGGCCCACAATACGGCGAACGCCGCGGCGCCGAGCGCAAACGCGGCGAAGATCGCCTTCATCACAGCCTGCGAGGTATCCTCGCCTTCGCCCTGAATGGTGATGACGACCGGCAGGATGATCTGAACCACCGGCTGGGTCGCGGTCACGATCGCCTTCGGCAGCACGCTCGACGCCGTATAGAGACCCAAATCCGCCGGGCTCAAGATCAGATAGGCCAGGAAAATATCGGCGTTGTTGAACAGCACGAAGCCGACGAAGGCGCTGCAGAACGCCAGCGCCCGCCGCAGCGAGTATGACGCGAGCGCCGGGCTGTCTTCCGCCGCTATGGCCGCCGCCGAGCCGTTGCCGGCGACCACCCAGCACAGGCCGCCGAGCGTGAACAGGTTTGCCGCCAGCATGCCGGCGAAACATCCCCACGGCGAGCGGGTCAACAATAGTCCGACCGTGCCGACGGCACATTGGGCGACGCACCACACAAACCAGCTCGCGCCATAAGCCACAAAGCGCAACGTGCCCTGCAGCGAGGCGCGCACGATCTCCACGCCCAGAAACGACACCGCGGTCAGCGGCAGCACCAGGACCAGCGCCAGCGAATCGGCGCCGATCAGCCTGCCGCCGATATAAAACAGCACTTCGAGCAGCAGCACCGTTGCCGCCGTCCACGGCAAGGCAATCGCCGCGACGCGGGCGAGCATCCTGGAAACGAATGCCCGGCCTTTGCTGCTGTTGGCTTGCGCGAAATAGCTGGAAAGCAGCAGCGCAATGATGGAAATGGGCGCGACCAGAACGTTCAGTACGGCCCAGCCGGTATAGAGCCGGCCGAACCCGGTCGGATCGAGCATCGCGTTCGCGATCAGAAGCAGCAGATAATAGAAGCCGTGCCCGGAAATATAGAACGTGGTCAGAACCAGCGAACGGCGGATTATCGAGTGGCGCATCGCATCAAATCGGTAGGGGCGCCGCGCATACGATCCGGCACAGGCGCGGGAGGCATCGAGGCAAGGCGAATCATTGCACGGATTGTACGCCCGACGATACACCTTCAGGCTTCGATCTGAAACTGACGAGCCTCCGGATCAAAGGCACCGCCACGCGGAAAAATACGACGGCGACTACCGCGAGATAGGAGAACAGCGAGCCGATCGCGAACGCGCTCGGGCCCGATCATCGACGTCAACTTGGAACGGCTAGCTAGTCGGCGTGACCGATTGCATGTTCGCCAGTCGTCCACCGATCATTCTTCCCAGTCTGCGATTTTGAAAAAACGAACGCCAAAAAGGTCGGCGCGAAGCCGATCGCCCTTCTGAAAAGCCGCACCGACGAGTACCGACAGAAAATCCGCCACAGCGTGGACAGACGGAGGAAGAATTTCCGATTGAATTTCTTGCAAAACGCGATTTGCTGCTGCGGCGAGAAGCCCGGCAGGTCGTATTGACCCGCGCACACTTCAGCGGAAACCGAGAGGAATTGCTTCTCACCCTCAGCATGGAGATACCACTTCGGGTCTTTGAGCAAGCCTGCTTTCAAACCGACGTCGTAACTCTCGGTACCGGGGTAGGCGATCGTAGGCGCGACGCCGACAAGGGTTGCAGGGATCGCAAGCGCCAGGTTCAAGCTATCTTGCGCGGTCGCAAGGGTCTCACCCGGATTGCCGACCATGAAGAAGGCGTTGGCTTGGATGCCGAGATCATCCGTGTCCTTAAACGCCTGTTTCACCTGCGCGACAGTGATCTTCTTTCTGATGCTGTCGAGAATTTCCTGGTTGCCGGACTCGACGCCGTAATAAATTCCCCGCAGGCCGACGTCCTTCATCGCTTTCAACATCTCCTTGTTGACGCGATCGACGCGGGTGTTGCAGTGCCAGTTCACCGGAAGCTTGCGTTTCTTCAGCTCGTCAATAAGCGCATAGGTCCACTTATAATTGACCGTGAACGTACTATCCTTGAAGAAAAATTCACGAATGTTGTGGCGCTCCAGGTTGAATTGCAGCTCGTCGACCACGTTCTTCGGCGAACGTGAACGTAGCTTTCGCCCCCACACCGAAAAGACATCGCAGAACGAGCAGAGATACGGACAGCCGCGGCTGCACATGATGCTGTGGGCGCGGTCGTAACGACCGTATACCATTTGATAATCGGCTGGATCGCCGGCTCCCAGATCGGGGAATGGCAGCGTCTCCAAATCATCGACAAAGGCGCCAATCGGATTGACGATGATCTCATTGCCTTCTCGGCGAACCAGGTTGGGAACATTGGTAAAATCGCGTTTGCCGAAATACTCCTGGCAAAAAGTCACGAACGAAGTGTCCGATTCGGAGTACATGACGTAGTCGAGATCAGCACCTGACGTGCTCAGGTACTCCTCTTTCGTCACGTTGAAGTGCGGACCGCCGACGATAATCTTGCCTTTGTAACCAACGCCGCTGAGCGCATCGACTATTAGCGTGATGCTGCGCAGATGTGGCGTCAGCGCGCTGATCCCGACCAAACCCGGCGCATACTGTCTCACTTGGCGGACGGTCTCGGCGAGGCTCAGTCCACGAATGCTTGCGTCGAGGACTTTGGCAGTGATTCCGGCACGGTTCAGATTCGCCGCGAGTTGATAAACGCCAAGCGGCGGAAGCCCATATCTCTTGCCGGCTCCGAAGGAAACCGGCAGATACAACAGCAAAACGTCCGCTGGCACGGATTTCCCCACCTCGGCCGCCGCCGGCCCCGCATCTGCTACATTAGAAGACGTAAATTAACTACGCCTCTATCGGCAAGTCAACGATTGGGTCCCTCGCCCGCTCCCCCGCATGCGCAGAAGGCGCCTCAAGCGGGGCTCCAACCGGGGGTGGCGGATACCTGCCACCAAGACCGAATCAGCCCGGCGACCTGCTGCCGGGCGAAATGCGGCGGCAGGGCAAGACGTGAGGCCGAGCACGGCCTTGTGACGGGCTTTTAAAACAAGTGGCGTCGATCATGGCCCGGACTTGACGCCTGGCGATGCGCCTTCAAGCCTCGATTTTGGCCTGACGAGGCTCCGCGCCAGACTCACCAGCACATAGGGAACCAAAATGGCGATCACGCCGAGATAAGAGAAAAGCGACCCGATCGATAAAGGGCTGGGCTCGATCCACGGCGTCACCGACGCGAACAGTAACAGTACTGCGACAATGATCGCGGCGGAGCGCAGCGCGGCCAAACCGATGGTAAAGCCTCCGGCGGCCATGCAAATCAGCGCACCCGCGGCGATAATGACGACCGGTATCCGCAAATTTGCCCAAGCCATGCTGTGCTTGATCGGATTGTTGTAACTGCGCAACTGATCCGCCACTTTGGTCGGGAGCGTTTCGACCAGGACCAAAGGGTGATGCAGGATGATTCGCAGCGTCAGCGATCGAACCAGCTTTTCGTATTCGCTCCACCCGGCCATAAGGTCGATCGTGAGCTCGCCGTTGCCGAGCTTGCGCACGATCGGAGAGCTCGCATCGCCGCGGGCTTTCAGATCGCGAATGACCGCCAAATAGACCGCTTGATCGTTGGCGTTGTCCGTGCCGGCATATTCACGCCGCAGTTCCGGACTGGCGTTGAGCATGCCCAACAAAATTTCATGCCAAATGATGTGTCCCTTCGGCTCGGTCGAATAACGCTGGTCGACCTTCATGGAAACGATCGTCGCGTAGGCGGCCGTCACGACCAGGAGAACGGCCGCCGGCCAAAGCGGACCGAGCCGGTTGATCAGATGGCGCGGCTTTTGACCGCGCAGCGGCCGCAGCAGCACCACGCCAGTGCCGCAGGCGACGGCGGCGACCATGGCAATCTGCCAGGCCGCCTCGGTGCGGCAGGACAAGAGGAACGCGAAGACCAGGCTTTGCAGGCTCACGCCGGCCACGGTGAAGGCGCGCGGCGGCTGGCGTTGCCAGAGCACGAGCAGAACATGCAGCGCCGGCACCAGGGAGAGGCCGGAAAACAGCCGGCTATTGGCGAGCGTCTACTGTTGCAGGCCAAAGCTGTTCGCATAGTCTTCCAGGAAATAGAGCTCGGCCAGGAAGATGACGAGGAGGAACAAGAGGAACGGGCTTTTGCGGAACTGCAGGATATAAATCAGGCAAGTCGCCGCCACGATCAAATAAAAGAAACAAAAAAGCGACGCGACTTTGTCACCGAACAGCCGGAAGCTGAAATAGATGTAATCGGCATAACCGAGCTCGTTGGCTTGGATGATTTCCGGCGGCAGGCTGGCATCGACGGCACCATCGACGGCCTGCTGGATGATCCGATTGAGCCGCGGCCCATCGGTCAGCAGCGCTTCCCACCCGGCGGGATCCAATCGCAGCCCCGGCTCGCCGTCGAACAGGGCAAAGCCGTTCTCGTTGAGAACATTGACCACTGACTTGTAGGCAAGATACCCGCCGGGGCTCGGGTCATGCAGCCGGGAAATGGCGACCGCGAGCGACTGCCGCAGCCGATAGATCGGATGAAAGGCCACCTGGTCCTGACCGAGGCGCATGCCATGAAAGACGTCGAGATAGAACGTGCAGCCGATCAGGAGCAGGAGGCCGATGCGCCCGATCCGGCGCAGATTATTGTTGCCGGCACCCAATACGGCACCCAAGTCGCTAGCTCCGAATAATGCGGCGATCGCGGATCGGGTTGCGGCCCAAGTCACGCAGCGGCTTGCTTGCGGGCAAGATATGACGAACGCAGCTGGCTGACCGCGATATTGGACGTCAGTCGCTCCCCGACGAAGCCATTTTTGTCGAGGACCCCTAGCATCTCGCCCTCGGTGTAACAAGCATAGCCGGCGTCGCGACGCAGTTTGCGATAGGGCGAGACGAAGTTGCGCGCCAGCCCGACGATGGCCGCGACCAAGAAGCCGTTCTGCCAGGCGAAGCGCAGGAACGCGGCGACGTGGCCGACAAGCGGCGTATCCGGCGCGATGATGTCGCCGAGCAGCAGCTTGCCGTCGCTCTTCAGCAACCGGCGAAAGAGCTTTAGCGCGTCAGTGAATTGGCGCGGGCTGAGATATTGCACCACCGAGTTGACGACGATCAGGTCGACCGAAGCCGGCGCAACCGCGTCGAGTTCCGCGTCATCAAGGACGCGGATTTTCGCACTGTCGGCGTAAAGCGTAAGCAGCCGGCGGCGCGTGCTGTCGGCGCGATCGTAGAGCAACACGGTCCGGCAGGTTTGCGCCAGGTCGGCGGCGGCGAGCGCATCGCCGCAGCCCCAGTCCAGCACGACCGCCGCGCCGCCGGCCGGCAGGAACCGGCCGACGCCGCTCAAAACCTTGGCATAGTGCGCCTCCTGGTGGCGCCGGCTGACATAGATCGCGTTCGGCGCATCCCAGAAATCGAGCCAGGACTTCATCGCATCGTCCGCTTCTGGGTGCCGCGGACGGCGCAGGCGCGACCGGCGCGTTGCGGATGTCCTCGATCTGCAGGCGCGAACGCGTTCCTGAAAAACATAGCTGATTTCCGGCGGGCGGACACGTCACAACGAAAGCCGATGTTGCAGCGGCGCAACGAACAATCTGACAGAATTTTGTCTTAACGTTGCGTTAACCATAATTAACATAGAAACGGCCGACCGGGGTAGCCAACGCGTCGTCCCATCGGGGCACGAGACTATCATGCTATCAAGGCTCGCTTATGCGATCATTGGGAGTGCCGTCGTCGCGGCGTCGTTTTCCGGTACCTTGTTTGCACTGAACTGGTGGTCCGGCAATTTGAGTTACGACCCGCTGTCCACCGCCTCGATCCCATCACTCCCAACCGCACGACCGCAACAGCCAGCGCCATCCACTCGGCCCGTGCCCGCGGCAACGACCATCGCTACGCAAGAGACGCCGGCGGATGCGCTGCCGAAAGTGCAGACGCGGGGATTCCAATGGGCCGCCATGGCGCATTTGCTGGTGCGGCCGGAAACGGAGACGACCGTGGTGGCAGGCCAGCCAGTGCTGCGGCTCGTCGCATCGCCGCAGGACGGCTTCCACACCTTGGGTGGTCAATTCAGCGGGCTGAACAAGAACCGGGCCTACCGGGTCACCGCCTGGGTCAAGGCGGCGGGCGGAGGCAACATCCAGCTCGAGCTCGGCGACCAGCCGCCCGGACAGCCGCCGCATCACATCGCCGCCATTTTCAGTCTCAGCAACCACACAGTTCGCGATGGAGACATCGTGGTCAAGGACGGCGGCATCGACCAAGGTCCCGACGGCTGGCAAAAGATCTGGCTCAATCTGGTGACGGCCGACGGCAACCTCGACGTCACATTGCGGCCGGCGAACGGCGACGTCCTGATGTTCAAAGGCGACGGCAGCCTCGGTATGATCCTGGGCGGCGTCGAGGCAAATCTCCGCGGCTAGAATGTTTCCTCAGACCGCGCTTATGAAATCGCTGCCGCCGGCCTGGACCGGCGCAGGACATAAAACAAAAAAACCAGCGGCAGATATATGGCGCAGAGCATGACCAGAATCAGCCAGGTCACCAGCACTTCGGCGATCAGGGCGGTCGGATAGAAGAAGCTGGTGAGCGTCGAAGCGGCGAACACGACCGCCGCCACCGCTACGCCCGTAAGCGCCGTCCGCGTCGTCGGCGGCGGAGCGCCGAACGTAAGCGCCAGAACGGTAGCGGCCAGCGCCAAAAGCATCGGGCCGATGTAATTGTGCCGGTTCCACAGTTCCGGCGTGACGGCGAAAAAGTGGATCTGAGCCTTCGGCTTTCCGATCACGAACGACCGAAAAACCAGCCATGGATGCTCGCGCACGACGCGGAAATAAAGCCTGCGCATCTCCGCGTCATAAGCGCCGTTGCTCTTCCAGATATCGACGTCGAGGACGCCGTCGACAACGTTGGCGATGGGCGACGCTCCGTCATTGCGCCCACGCAGGTCGCGCGTGGCGGCGAAATAACTCATATCGTCGGAAAACGGCGGCAGATTGTAACTGTATGTGACATATAGGGCCGGATCGGAGCTGATCGTGCTGGCGAAGAAGTCGTGCCAGAACAAATGCGCTTTTGATTCTGCCGAATACAAAGCCTTGTCCGGCGCCAGCCCGCTATAGCCGAGCAACACGATGACTCCAGCTGCCGCAAGCGCTGCCGGCCAGGATTGGTAAACCGATTTGCCGATGGCCGCGGCCCACCGGCCGGCATGGAATGCCGCTTGCCGCAGCGGTTGCAGCCCGGTGACGACGATGGCCGCGAGCAAGATCGCAAGGACCTCCCAATAGGTCTGGGTCCGGCAAAACACCATGAACATCAGGATGAAAGTCTGGACGGCGGCCATTGCCACCAAGGCAAGCGTCGGGCGTGCCCGCGTCACGACGAGAAGCAGCAGATGCAGCGCCGGCAACAACGCCAGGACCGGAAAAAAGCGGCTGTTCTGGATGGCAATGATGGCGCGGGTCTGCGCGTAGTCGAGCGCGAAGTAATGCGCCGCCAGATACAGCATCAGCAGCAGCAGGCAGAACCGGGAGCGGCGGAACGTGACGAAGAACAGCGCCACGGAAACGAACAGCAAGGTGAAATAGAACAGGACGAGCGCGTTGATGCTGATGCCGTAAAGCTTGAACGCCCAGTACGTGTAATCGACCAACCCGAGCTCGTTGCCCTGCAATATGACGGGCGGCAGCGTCGGATCGATGGCGACCTCGCTCGCCTCCTTCATCAACCGGGTCATGCGCGTGCCGTCGGCAACCAGAGCCGCAAGTTGCTGTGGCGTCGGCCGCGGATAGGCCTCGCCGCCCATGAGCGCGAGTCCGTGCTGCGTCAAGTAGGACAGAATCGAGCCGTAGCCGACATAGCCGTGCAATGGCTGCGGCTGCATGCGCGACAACGCGATTACCAGGCTTTCCCGCCAGCGATAGATCGGCGAGTCGTACATCTTCGACTCGAAGCCGAGCTGATAGGCATGCAGCACGTTGATCGCGAACAGGACAGCCACCGCGAGCGCAAAAATCGCGATCACCGTGCGGGACTCCGCGGCTCGCACCGATGCAGGAAGATTTCGGGTCGGGACCGGCGCCGTCGGCGATGCGGCATCGGGGGGTTCAGTCGCTGTCACCCTCGACCTCAATCACTCGCGCTGACGTCTACACCATGCCGTTTGGCGGTTGGGGTATTGCACTATTTGCCGATCGAGGTAAATCCCTCGGCAATGGCAATCATCTTGTCCCCTAAGACGGCGCGCATTACGGCCGGCGCCGCCGCGATCCTGTTAGCTGGAACGTTCGACTGCGGGCCGCTCAACGCGGCTTCGGTGACCGCCGACAATTGGGTCACCCGGCCCAATACGGCGGTGCGCGTCCTGCTGATGAAGGCCAGTCAACCGTCCGACGCCGTCATGCTGCTGCCCGGCGGCCATGGCAACATCAATCTCGACAGCCAGGGACATATCGGCTGGGGCGAAGATGATTTCATCATTCGAACCCGCTGGCACTACTTCGACCACGGCATTGCGGCAATCATTCCGGACGTCGCCAACGACCACAAGCCGCCGGTGTCGCTCGCCGGATTTAGAACCTCGGAGCTGCACGCCGACGATCTGCGCGCGCTCGCCGAAGACCTGCACGGCATGGCGCCGAAAGTCTGGATGGTCGCCTACGATACCGGCGCTACGTCGGCTCTCAATGCGGTTGCGCGCGGCAAAGTCGATTCGATCGCCGGCCTGGTTCTGATCTCGCCCATCCTTGAACCGCCGGACGCGAACAGCACGCTGCTCATCGACGGCGCCAAGCGTGCGCTCGGCCGCATGCCGGTTCTCGTCGTCGGCCACCAATTCGATCCGTGCTCGTTCCCCGTCGTCGACCGGATCAAAAATGCGGCCGCGGTGCTGCGGGCGCCGCATTTTCAAGCGCTTGTCGTGAAAGGCGGTCAAACGCGATTCATGCTTCACGATGCGTTCGCCTATCCCGAAGGCAGTTGCAACACCCGGCCCGCCCATGCTCTCGCCGGCCTCGAAGAGGTCGTGACCGGCAAGATCATCGACTGGCTGTCCCACGAAGGCTCGATCGTATTGGATGCAAGGCCAAGTTCGTCGTCCACTCCCGACATCGCCAGTCTCGATCTGCCACCGGTTTCCCAGGTCACGGCCCTATCCGCCTTGCCGGAGCCGGCCACGCCGGGATTCCACTGGGAGGTGGTGCGCGGCTTGAACGTGCAGGCTGTCAACGCCGCCGCCATGGTGAGCGGCCAGCCGGTCTTGCGTCTCATTGCCACCGCCAACGACACCGGCCACACGCTCGCCGTGCGGTTGACCGGGCTCAGCAAAAATCGGAGCTACCGGATAGCCGCCTGGGTCAAGCCCGTGGCCGGCGGCAATGTCGAGCTCGCCGCGCTCGATCGTCCCGACACCGATAAGCCGGTCAACAACGGCGACGCCGTATTCGACCTGTCCAATCATCAGGTCCTGGAGGCGTCCGGCGTGCGCGACCGCGACATCGAGCAGCATCCCAATCACTGGCAGAAGGTGTGGATCAATGTGGCGACGTCGGACGGTCAGTTGCTCGTAGCGGTTCGCCCCGCCAAGGGCGGAAAGTTTTTGTTCGTCGGTGACGGAAAGCTCGGATTGGTTTTGGGAGGCATCGAGGCGGAGCCGCTCGATTAGAGCATGATCCGGAAAAAGGCCGCCCTCGGACTTGATCCGAGGGTGGATGCCGGTTTTCCGAAAAGATCATGCTCCAACGAAAAAACTAGACCATGATCCGATTCCATTTGATCGGATCATGGTCTAGGCCAAATCGCCCAATGGGCCTGGCGCCGGAATATGGTCCTCAAGCGCGCTGCAGAAACCACTTCACCGTGCGGTCGAGGCCATCTTCCAGGCCGACGCGGGCGTGCCAGCCGAGGCGGCGGCGGGCCTTATTGGTGTCGGAGTAATTGCGCTTGACGTCGCCGAGGCGCGGCGCGGCGTGACGGATGCCGTGGCTGCGCACTCCGTTGCGCTCGAGCACCGTGCGCAGCGTTTCGGCAAGCTCCAGCACCGTGGTCTCGGCATTGGTCGCGACCTGAAAGATTTCGCCGCCGATGTCGGGCGCCGTGGCGCCGCGGAAGATCGCCTCGGCGATGTCCTCGACATAGATGAAATCGCGGGTCTGCAGGCCGTCGCCGTAGATTTCCCAAGCTTGTCCGGCCAGAGCCTCACGGATGAATTTGGCGACGATGCTGCCTTTATGGGTCGACAGCGGGCCGTAGCAATTGCCGAAGCGCAGCGCCACCGTATCGATGCCAAAACTGCGCTTATAGGCCGAGCAATAGGCTTCGCCGGCGAGCTTGCTGGCGCCGTAGGGCGACACCGGATGAGTGGGCAGCTCCTCGTGAATCGGCGGCTCGCAGTCGCCGATCGGCGCGCCGCTCGAGGCAAATACGAAACGGCCGACGCCGTTATGCCGGCAGGCTTCGAGGTAGTTCAGCGTGCCGAGCACGTTGACGGTGCAGTCGCGCATCGGGTCGGCGACCGAGGGCCCGACGCCGGTATTGGCGGCGAGATGGATGACCGCGTCGACGCCGGCGACGACGCGGCGCGCCAGCGCAGCGTCGCGGACATCGCCGGTTACGATCTCGATGCGGCAAGCCGCGCCGCCGGCCGCGGCCGGCTTGAGCGTCTCGGGATCGAGCGCGACGACCGGGCTGACCGCTTCGAGTTCGGCGCGGGCGCCGACCGAAAGGTCGTCGACCACGCGGATCGTGTCGTTGCTCCGGCTCAGCAACAGCCGGATGAAATTCCGGCCGATAAAACCGCAGCCGCCGGTGACGAGCCAGCGCATGCTCACCGCCACCGCACGCGCGGCAGGATGCGATCGGGCACGATGTGCTCGCGATATTGCAGCACCTGTTCGAGCATGCCTGCGACCACGTCGTCGGTCATCAGGTGCGGCTTGAGCCCGAGCTCGGCCAGGCCGTGATGCGCCGGATTGTAATAATGCTCCTCCATCTCCTGGCGCGGATTGTCGAGGTGCTGGATCTCGACCTTGAGATTGAGCGAGCGCGCCACGCGCTGCACCCGTTCGGCAAGCTCGTTGACGGAAAATGTCTCGGTGAACTGATTGAGGATGCGCAGCTCGCCCTTCCTCGGCGGATGCGCCGCCGCGAGCGCGATGCATTGCAGCGTGTCGCGCAGGTTCAGATAGCCGCGCTTCTGGCCGCCGCGGCCGTAGACCGTCAGCGGAATATTCGCCACCGCCTGCACCAGGAAGCGGTTCACCACCGTGCCGAAAATGTCGTCGTAGTGAAAATTCGGCCGCAGCCGCGGATCGAGATCGGCTTCGTCGCTGGACAAGCCATAGACCGGGCCCTGCATCAGATCGGTGACGCGCAAGCCATGGATGCGCACGTAAAACCACAACAGATCGGTGTCGAGCACCTTGGTGGTGTGATAGAGGCTGCCGGCCTGGCGCGGGAACAGAAACTTGTCGCTGCGGCCCTTGTGCCGGATGTCGATCCAGCCTTCCTCGATATCGATGTTGGGCGTGCCGTATTCGCCCATGGTGCCGAGCTTGATGATGTGGCAGGCGGGCGCGTGGCGCAACACCGCCCAGATCGTGTTGAAGGTGGCGATCAGATTGTTCGACAGCGTGGCGCGCGCCTCGTCGTAACCCATCATCGAATAGGGCGCGGACGGCTGCTCGGCATAATGCACCAGCACGTCGGGGGCGAATTTCGCAACAAGCTGTGACAGGAACGCGAAATCGCAGCAATCGCCGATCTCAACCTCGATGGCGCGGCCGGTGGCGCTCTCGAACAAAGCGGCGCGCTCCGGCAACAGCGGATTGGCCATCAGCGCGTCGGAATTGGTGTCGCGGGCGATTCTGCGGCGCAGATAATTGTCGACGGCGCAAACGTCGTGGTCGGCGCGGCGAAACGCCATCGCCGTCGGCCAGCCGAGATAGCCGTCGCCGCCGAGAATCATGACGCGCATCGCCGCCTCGCGCTATTCGGGACTGCCGCTGACGAGGTCATGCCGGCGCAGGAAGTCGGTGAGCTCGGCCTGCGACAGCGTCGCGACGTTGGCCGAATTGTAAGGCTGCTCGACCGCCGTTTTGCGCAGCTCCTGGTAATGCGGCTTGGCCTGATCCGGCGTGGCGAAAGCCGGTCGCACGACGAAGTAGCGCTCGAGCTCGAGCGCGCGGCGCGTCTCTTCGTCGTTCATCAATTCCTCGTAGTGCTTCTCGCCCGGCTTCGGCCCGACCACCTTGATCTCGATGTCTTCCGCCCGGCGGCGGCAAAGCGGGGCGAATTCGCGCACCATGACCGTCGCCAGGTCGGCGATCCGGATCGCCGGCATTTTGGTGATCAGCACGTCGCCCGGGTGACCGAGCACCGTGGATTCGATGACGAGGCCCACCGCCTCGTGCAGCGACATGATGAAGCGCGTCATCTGCGGATCGGTGAGCGTCACCGGCCCGCCGCCCCGGATCTGATCGCGGAAGATCGGAATCACCGAGCCGCGCGAACCGAGCACGTTGCCGAAGCGCGTGGAGAGAAACGTCGCGCCGGACAGGTTCGGATCGAGCGCCGCCGCGGTAATGAGCCGCTCGCCCATCAGCTTCGACGTGCCCATCACGTTGGTCGGGTTGACCGCCTTGTCGGATGAGGTGAAGACCAGCCGCTCGACGCCGTTCTCCACCGCGGCGCGCGCGATATTGTGCACGCCGATGACGTTGGTCTGGATCGCCTCGAACGGCGAGCGTTCGCACAGGAAGACGTGCTTGTAGGCGGCGGCGTGGAACAGCACCTGGATGTTTCGGGTCTCGCGCGTGATCGCGACGCTGTCGCGGATATCGGCAAGCAGAAAGTGGGCGTCGTAACGCGCGCCGTAGCGCTCTTCGAGGAACGCCAGCTCGCTCTCGTTGTTGTCGATGCCGGTCAGCGACGCGATTTCGAAGTTTTCCAGGAGTTGGCGCGCCAGCTGCTTGCCGACCGTGCCGCAGACGCCGGTGACCATGACGCGCTTGCCGCGCAAATAGGCCCGTGCATGGTCCTGCGCAGACGATGGGGCGTTCATACGGATCAACGATCAGGCGTGGCGTCGAACACGGCTTCTTCAGGTCGATGAATTGCCTATAGCGGCTAGGCGGTGTTGACGCAACCGATGGAAGTTTAGGCTCACCGCGCCGCATTCCACCTCGATTCGGCGTTGGCCCGACTTGCCGTGGCGTGCTAAACGTTGTCCAAGGCCTCGGGACGCCGGCGATTCCAGCAACAGGAACGCGGCAGAGAGGGACAACATGAGCAGCGACAGCCCGGCTGCACACAATCCGCTGCACCTGTCGATCGTCGTGCCGGTCTATAACGAGGCCGCCATGCTGCTGGCCATGGCCGAAGAGCTGGCGCCGCATTTCGACGATTTCGCCGGCCGCGGCCGCTGGCAATTCATCCTGGTCGACAACGGCTCGACCGACGGTTCGGCGGCGATCTGCGCCGAGATCGTGCGGCGCTGGCCGGACTCCGTACTGGTCGAGCTCGACCGGCCCAATTACGGCGAGGCGCTCAACCAGGGACTGGCGCAGGCCGCCGGGCCTTGGGCCTTCATCATCAATGTCGATTTCTGGGACGTGCCGTTCATGCGCTGGTGCTTCCGCACCCGCGGCGTCTATGACCTCGTGGTCGGCTCGAAGCGGGCGGACTTTTCGCTCAACCGCCAGCAAAGCTACCGCAAGCTTCTCAGCTGGGGCCTCAACACCATCCTGCAGGCGGTGTTCGGCTTCGTCGGCTCCGACACCCATGGGCAGAAATTCATCTACCTGCCGGTGATGCGGCCGATCTTCCGGCAATGCGTCATGCGGCGCGGCCAGTTCGACACCGAATTCACCTTGCGCGCGGCGCGCGCCCAGCTGTGGATCGCCGAAGTGCCGGTTCCGATCGTCGAACTGCGCAAGGCGCGCAATCTGATGCTGCACAAGATTCTGCGCAACTTCGTCGACATCCGCCGCCTGCACCGGGTGATGCGCGAGGTGCCGATCAAGGCGGCGACGCGTTATCACCGCTGGTCGCGCGAGGACGTGGAAAACCTCGACGGCGCGCAGACGGCGCTGCTCATCGAAATGGGCCGCCTGCATCGCGGCCCCACCATACCGATCGATTCGGCGCTCAACGAGCCGCGCGACGCGTCGGTTGCCGGCTATGATCGAAAGCGCGGCGCCGCCGCGCGGCCCTGACGATCGTCAAGGCGCGCGCGGCTTTTCCATCACCATGATCAGGCAGTCGGCCAACAAGGCATTATAGAAGCTTGCCTTGTGCGACAGGTGCCAAAAGTGCTTGCCGGTGCGGAACCGGGTCTCGCGCGTAAACCCGAGCTTCGGCAGCACGCCGTCGAGCGGCTCCGGCAATGCCGGGACGATCAGATACATGTTGCGCCCGGTCAGCTGCAGCGGCCGGAAACCGGCGTCCCGCAAAAGCTTGAGCAGGCTGCGGCGCGAGAAAAACTGGAAGTGCTTGGGGTGCTGCAACTCGCTGACGGTGAAGCCGATCATGCCGAGCGCGCGATAGAGCCAGAACGCCGAATTCGGCGTCGACAGCACCAGCCGGCCGCCGGGTCTGAGCACGCGCAACATCTCGCCGGCGAGAATTTCCGGCGAGGTCATGTGCTCGATCACCTCGGAGCAGAAAGCCAGATCGAAAGTGCCGTCCGGATAATCGATGCCGCTCTCGAGATCGACGACATGGCCGTCGAAGCCGTGGGCGCGATAGCGCGCGATGCCCTCCTCGGAAATGTCGACGCCGCGGACCTTGTGGCCCTTGGCGGCGAGCGCCAGGGAGTTGCTGCCGGAGCCGCAGCCGACGTCGAGGATATCGAGCGGCGTGTCGTCGGGGACGCAGTCGATTGCATAGATCTTGCTGGTGCGGGGGATTTCCGACCCTTGGGTATATTTCCGATCGTAAAACGCCTGAATGCTCTGGTGCATGGCGCTGCTGTCGCGGTAACGGAAATGGGCCTCGCTGCGAGCCGTTATAGATAGGCAAGCCCCATCGCGCAACCGCGCTCAGCGGCGGAATGCTGCCATGGCCGACCGCTACTTGGCGCCGGCCGCGAATCGGACAGCGACGGCTGCCGCAATCACGAGCAACAACACCAAAAAAACGACGATCCAGACGAAATTGTCGATCATGACCATCGGGTTCGTGATCACCAGCCAATTCGGCAGCCAGGCGACCACGATGAACAGCGGAAACACGCCGGCGGTCGGCAGCAAAGTTCGCAGCGCATCCGCATTCCACGCCACCAAAAAAATCAGGACGATGACCGCCGCCGCCGGCACGAACGCGTTCCAGATCGGCAAGCCGTTAAAAAGCCCGCCGAAGAACTGCTGTTCCGATACCCAGGCGCGCGCCGGCTTGTCGATGAAAAACGCATGCGCCACAAATTTTGGGTCGCTGCGCAGAATATCGAAGAACGCAATCCGGCTGAATTTCTCGAGCGCGGTCCGCTTGGTCGCGCCATCGCGATTGAGATATTGCCCTTGCTGGTCCGGCGGCAATTTCATGATGGCGATGCGGGCCACCGCCGCGGGCATTGCATCGTCGGTGGCGTTCTTCACCGAGGCGCCGTATTTTCTGTCCCATTCAGGCTCGAGCTGCAGCGACGACAACAGGCCCTGCCAGAACATATGCCGCGGCACATCGCCCTGGGCGCGGTAGACCGGATGCAGAGTGACAGCGGCCAATAGCTGTGCCGACCCTAGAACGGCGAGAACGATGATCGGCGTCGGCGCCGAGCGCGATTGCCGCCAATCGCAGAGCACCCGCAGCGAACGGCCGCGCCGCCATGCCAGCGCGCCGCCGATCATCCAGAAGGCCGACAGCGCCAATACCGCCCAAACCACCGGCGACCGGATTTGCAGGGCAAAAGCAAAAATCGCCGCCTGCATGGCGACGACAATATAATCGAGCGGGCCGAGCCGATAACTCGGCCGCGTCCACATGACGATCAGGTGCAGCACCGGAATGGCGGCAAGCGTGCCGAGAAATCTCGGGTCCTTCACATCGATGCCGGAGCCACGGAATAAGGCGCTGGAGCCGAGGAAATTCACGAAGTCGGCGCAGACGACCGCGTAGAGCGCCAGCGTCACCGCGACAACCGCGACCATGGCGCCGACGCTGCGCCAGTGACCGATGCCATAAAGCACCAGCGATATCGTGACGATAGCAAAATAAAGATACGTCAGCGCCGGGATATTCACGCCAAAGGCCCGAAACGCCAGGTAATTATAGGTGCCGAGCCCGGTGTCTTCTCCGGAAAAGCCGATGAGGTCGATGTAATCGCCCTTGGCGTTGGCGGGCGCCGGCGGCGGTAAATCGATGGTTTGCGCCTGCACCAATGCGGACTGCAGCAATTTCGCATCGCGAAGATTATCGGGAAACCGCACGCCGGACGCCGGATCCGGCTCGCTGGTGAGGCCGCTCCTGATCAGCGTGGCGAGGAGCCGCTGGTCGAGGGCGCCGCCGCCGATGCCGAACCGCAGTTTTGTCAGCGCGGCGCTGATGCCGTAAAGTTCGCGAGTCCAGCCCTGCTGCGTCAGGGTGCTGACGAGGTTCTTTTCAAATAACGTGCAAAGCATCGCCGCGAGCAACAACAGCGCGACGGCAAAGGCGCAACAGGAGGCGAGCCAAGCCTTTCTGCGGCCGGGTGCCGCTGGCGAACCTTCGCTTGCTGCCGATTGGGCGGTCACGGGTTTCCGGAATATTGCCGATGGCGGGGTCCAGACACTTGAACTTTTCGCAATCGCGACGCAAGAGCCGCGCTCAGCCGTGGGAGGCCGCCATTGCCGGCCGCCGCTTGGCGCCAGCCGCGAATCGAACAGCGGCGGCCGCCGCGATCACGAGCGCCAGCACCAAAAAAACGACAATCCAGACGAAATTGTCGATCATGACCATCGGATTGAGGAGCACCAGCCAATTCGGCAGCCAGGCGACAACGATAAAAAACGGAATTACGCCGGCCGTCGGCAGCAACGTCGCTTGCGCGTCCGCATTCCAGGCCACCAAAACCACCAGCAACAGGACCGCCGCGGCTGGTATGAGCGCGTTCCAGATCGGCAAACCGCTGAATAGGCCGCCAAAAAACTCCTGTTCCGATCGCCAAGCCCGCGCCGGCTTGTCGATGAAAAACGCATGCGCCACAAATTTTGGATCCTTGCGCAGAATGTCGAAGAACGCCAGCCGGCTGAATTTCTCCAGCGCGGTTCGCCTGGGCCAACCATCGCCGCGCAGATATTGCTGTCGCTCATCAGGCGGTAATTTCATGATCGCGATGCGGGCCGTCGCCTCGGGCATCATGTCGTCCGTGTAGTTATCCACCGAAGCGCCGTATTTCGTATTCCATTCAGGCTCAATCTGCAGAGACGACAGCAAGCCTTGCCAGAACATATGCCGCGGCACATCGCCCTGCACGCGGTAGAGCGGATGCAGAGTCGCTGCGGCCAATAGCTGTGCCGACGACAGCACGGCGAGAACGGTGACCGGCATCAGCGCCGAGCGCGACTGCCGCCAGTCCCAGAGCGACCGCAGCGAACGGCCATGGCGCAATGCCAGCACGCCGCCGATCATCCAGAAGGCCGACAAGGCCAGCACCGCCCAAATCACCGGCGACCGGATTTGCAGGGCAAAAGCGAAAATCGCCGCCTGCATGGCGACGACCATATAGTCGAGTGGACCGAGCCGGTAACGCGGTCGCGTCCAAGTGACGATCAGGTGCAGCACCGGAATGGCGGCGATGGTGCCGAGAAATCGCGGGTCCTTCAGATCGATGCCGGGGCCACGGTAATAGGCGCTGGAACCGAGGAAATTCACGAAATCGGCGCAGACGAGCATATAAAGCGCCAGCGTCACCGCGACGACGGCGGCCATGGCGCCGACGCTGCGCCAGTAACCAATACCGTAAAGCGCCAGCGATATCGTCACGATGACGAAGTAAAGGTACGTCAGCGCCCGGACATTCACCCCAAAAGCCCTGAACGCCAGGTAACTATAGCTGCCGAGCCCCACGTCTTCTCCGCCAAACCCGATGAGGTCGCTATAGTCGCCATTGGCATCGGCAGGCGCCGGCGGCGGCAAATCGATGGTCCGAGCCCGCTGTAACGCCGACTGCAGCAACTTCGTGTCCAAAAGATTTTTGGGAAACCGCACGTTCAACTCGGGCGGCGGATCCCCCGCAAGGCCCGCCGCCTCGAGGGTGGCAATTATTCGCCGGTCGATGGCAAAGCCCCCAATTCCAAACCGCATTTTCGTCACGGCGGCGCTTATGCCATATAGTTCGCGGGTCCAGCCCTGCTGCGTCACGGTGCTGACGAGGTTCTTTTCAAATAAGGTGCAGAGCATCGCCCCGAGCAGCACAAGCGCGACGGCAAAGGCGCAACAGGAGGCCAGCCAAGCCTTGCGGTCGCGGCCGGACGCAGAACCCTCACTTGCTGCCGGCTGAGAGGTCACGGGTTTCCGGGGGGTGTTGCAGATGGCGGGGCCAGACACTTGATCTTTTTGCAATCGCGACGCAAGAGCCGTGCAAGCCGCAAGCTGGCCGCGGCAACAACCTGTGTGAGACCATGCGTCCGGAACCCGCGAATCGATAAGCACCCATGAGCCGCGCTGTCATACTCGCCGGCGGACGGGGAACCCGCCTGCACCCGTTCACCATCGCGATGCCGAAGCCGCTGGTGCCGGTCGGCGACCAGCCTATCCTCGAAATCGTCATCCGCCAGCTGATCGCCCACGGTTTCTCGCACGTCACGCTTGCCGTCAATCACCAGGCCGAAATCATCCGCGCCTATTTCGGCGACGGCGACCGATGGAACATCAAGATCGATTATTCGATGGAGAACAAGCCGCTCAGCACCATGGCGCCGCTGCGCCTGATTCCGGATTTGCCCGACGACTTCCTGGTCATGAACGGCGACGTGCTGACCGATTTGGCCTTCGACCGCTTCCTCGCCGAGCACAGCCGCGGCAAGCAGCTTTTTACCATATCCGCCGCGGCGCGCGAGCAGACGATAGACTATGGCGTGCTGCAAATGGGCGCGGACGGCTATCTCGCCGGCTTTCAGGAAAAGCCGAAGACGCCTTATTGCGTGAGCATGGGCGTTTACTGCGTCAACAAAAAAGTTCTCGATTTGATTCCGCAAGGCGAGGCGTTCGGCTTCGACCAGTTGATGCTGAAAATGATCGCCGACCGCCAGCGCGTCCGTGTCGTGCTGCACAACGGATATTGGCTGGATATCGGCCGGCCGGACGACTATCAGAAGGCCCTTGAGGACTGGCCGATTCTGCGTACAAAGCTCAAGGGATGACGCAATCGCACCCTGCAGCAAGCCGACGCGATCGGCCCGCGGACGGCGAAGGCACTTTCATCGTTACCGGCGCGAGCGGTTTCGTCGGCAGCCATCTGGTGGAGAGACTCGGTTCGCTGGGGCACCGCGTCCTTGCGCTGTCGCTGTCGAATGGGTTTGACGTCAGGAGCGACGAGCTTCCGGACGGCCCGATCGATCATGTGTTTCATCTCGCCGCGCGGACCGGCGTGGCGGAAGCCTGGCAAGATCCGTTCAGTTTTTTCGAGGTCAACGCGCTCGGCACCTTCCGCGTCCTCGATCAGTGCCGGCGTCGCGGCTACCCGGCATGTTATTTGAGTTCCTTTCTCTATAGCGGCGATGCAGACGCCGGCGCCAAAGAGACGGACACGATCAAGCCCGACAATCCCTACGCGTTCTCGAAATATATCGGCGAACAGATTTGCGGTTTTTTCGGCACGCATTTTCGTTCAACGGCGGTGGTGCTGCGGCCGGCCAATATTTACGGCCCCGGCCAGGACGCAAAATTTTTGATCCCGCATGTCATTTCTCAGCTCATCGACGAGCACACCAGTGAAATCCTGGTGCAAGACCTTGCGCCGCGTCGCGATTACATTCATGTTGATGACGTGGTCGATGGAATGCTGCTATCCATGAAGGCGCCTGCAGGTTCGATCTTCAACTTAGGGTCCGAAACGGCCTATTCCGTCGAAGAGATCATCCGTTGCGCCTGCAGGCTTGCCGGCGTGCAAAAACCCTACCGCGCGATCGGCAAGCCCAGGCCGCACGAGATCGCCGTTTCGCGCATGGATGCGACGGCGGCGCGGCAGATTCTGGGTTGGGAGCCGAAGGTGTCGCTCGAGCGCGGGCTGCAATCGGTCATCGAGAGCATGCGGTGATGCGAAGCCTCGATATCGTGTGTCCGGTCTATCGCGAGGAAGAGATGATCGAACTCTTCCATCGGCAGCTTTCGGCCGCGCTTGAGCCGCTCGACCGGCGCTATCGGATCCGGATCATCTACGTTTTGGATCCTTCGCCCGACCGAACGGAAGCGTTGCTTTGCTCGATCAGCGCGGCCGATCCCCGGGTCGACGTGCTCGTGATGTCGCGGCGATTCGGTCATCAGGCGGCGCTGATCGCCGGTATCGACTACAGCCGCGGCGATGCCGTCGTGATGCTCGACAGCGACATGCAGCACCCGCCCGAACTCATCCCGCAACTCGTGGATCATTGGGAGCGCGGCGCCGACGTGGTGCAGATGACCCGCAAGGACGGATCCGAGACGCGGCTGGTCAAACGGCTGACGTCGCGCTGGTTCTACAACTTGCTGCAAAAAGTCGGCGCGGTGGATTTGCCCGCAGGCGCGTCCGACTACCGCTTGCTGTCACAGCGCGTTGCCGCGGTCGTGCGCGCGCAGATCACCGAACGAAATCCATTTTTGCGCGGCCTGGTATCCTGGGTCGGATTCAACACCGTCTACCTGCCGTTCAAGCCCAGTCCGCGCCAGGGCGGGCGCTCCCATTATCGCTCTTCGACCCTGATCAATTTTGCCTTGAACGGCATCTGCTCGTTTTCCAAGTTGCCGCTGCGGTTTTGCGTCGGATTGGGGATGGCGATTGCCGCTTTGAGCTTTCTCGGCGGCTTCCTCGAGATCGTCTTCTATATGCTGGGAGCGATCGAGGTGCCGGGCTGGTCGTCATTGATAGCCGCCGTGTGTTTCCTCAGCGGCGTGCAGCTGTTCTTTCTTGGCGTCATCGGCGAATATATCGGACTCATTTTCGATGAAGTAAAAGGCCGGCCCCGATACATTGCCGACCGCCGCTACCTGCTCGGCCGGCCTGCGCGATGCGAGGGAGCCGAACGGACCTCGGCCGCGGCGATGACGCGGAGCGACGCCGTTGCCGGCGAAGAAGTGGCACCCTTATGAACCGGGCGGACCGCGCGACCATGGCGCGCCCGTTCGTTGCCGGAACGGAAACTGCGGAGCTGACCGCGATCGTCACCGGCCGCCCCGGCTCGCTTTTTGCCGGCGATCTGGAGGCAAGCCGCGACCGCGTCTCCGCCAACATGCGCGACCGGCGAATTTTGGTCATCGGCGGCGGCGGCTCCATCGGCGCGGCCACGGTTCGCATCATCCTCGATTATCACCCATCGGTCCTGCACGTTGTCGACCATAACGAGAATTATCTTGTCGAGCTGGTCCGCGAGTTGCGCGGTCGAGCGGCCGGCATTCCCGATAGCGACTTTCGCGCTTTGCCGCTCGATTATGGCGGTCCCGTCATGGCGCGATTTTTGGCGGATTCGCCGCCCTACGATGTCGTGCTGAATTTCGCGGCGCTCAAGCATGTCCGCTCGGAAAAGGACATCTACTCCATCCTGCAAATGTTCGATACCAACGTCGTCAGACATATGCGCTTCAAGCGCTGGCTTGCCGATCATCGGCATGGCGCGACCTATTTCGCGGTATCGACCGACAAGGCGGCCAATCCGGTCAGCTTGATGGGGGCAAGCAAACGCCTGATGGAGGACCTGATCTTCGACGGCGCCGCGGAAAAATATCAAACGACGACGTCGGCGCGATTCGCCAATGTCGCCTTCTCGAATGGCAGCCTGCTGCAGGGTTTTGGCCATCGACTGGCCAAGCGGCAGCCGCTTGCGGTGCCGCGCGACACCCGGCGCTATTTCATTTCCCACCAGGAGGCCGGCGAGCTTTGCCTCTTGGCGACGTGCCGGATTCCAGACGGGCACATCGCCGTGCCGCGCGCGGACGCCAAATTCCAGCTGCAATTGCTGGAAGATATCGCCTGCGCCTGTCTTGACTATTGGGGCCTGCGCGCGGAGCGCTACCTCGATGAAGCGAGCGCGCGCAACGACGTCGAACGGCTGGCGCGGGAAGGCCGCTGGCCGCTGCTGCTCACGCCCTTGGATACCGGCGGCGAGAAACCGTTCGAGGAATTCGTCGGGGCCGGCGAGACCGTAACCGACTGCGGCTTGCTCAATATAGCGGCGCTGCGTCATAGTCCTTGCGCGAGCGCCGAGCAAAATTTATTCGATCGGATCGCGCGCTGGGTCGATGAGCCCGATCTAGCCATTGCCAAGAGCAAGTTCGTCAGCGCGATCGCCGAGGCCTTGCCGAACTTTCGTCATTCGGCCTCCGAACGAAATCTGGACCAGCGATTGTGACAAAGAACCGCCCTGCGCCGACAGCGGCCGTCGCGGAAACTCCGGCTGTCGCCATCGCGAATTGTCTGGTCTGTGGCGGCCGCATGCAGCCGAGCAGCCTGCCGGGTTTGCTCAAGTGTGACGGTTGCGGTTTCGTTTCAGCCAATGTGACTCTCACTGACGAGGAAATAGCCAAGCTCTACGATCGAAACTATTTTCACGGCGATGAGTATTTGGATTATGTCGCCGAGGAGGAGAGCCTGCGGCTGAATTTTCAAGGCCGGCTGCGCACCTTGCAGCAAATCGTTTCGGATCTTCGCCAGCGCGACATTTTCGAGATCGGCTGCGCTTATGGCTTTTTTCTCGACGAAGCGCGGCATTTTGCCAAGTCGGTCGCGGGTATCGACATTGCGCAGGATGCCATCGCCTATGGCCGCAGCAGGCTTGGATTGGATGTGCAGCAGGGCGATTATCTAAGCCGCGACCTGGGCAAAAAATACGACGTTGTCGCCATGTTGGACACCGTGGAGCATCTTAAGCGCCCCGATCTCTTCGTCGAGAAAATCAAAGGCGATCTGAAGCCGGGAGGCGTCCTCGCGCTGACCACCGGTGACATCGGCAGCGTGAATGCCCGGTTACGCGGCCAACGGTGGCGAATGATCCATCCGCCGACCCATCTGCATTATTTTTCCACCGGCACCATGAAACTATTGCTCGACCGGCACGGGTTCGACGTCGTGCATCTCAGCCATCCCGGAATCTCGCGGCGGCTGCGTTCGATTCTTTATTATGTCCTGGTCTGGCGAACGCGAAAGACGGAGCTTTACGACGCCCTGAGCCGTTGGCGCGTGTTCGATCTGCGCATCACCGTCAATATGTTCGATATCATGTATGTCATTGCGCGCCGCCGCTGAGCATGCGGCTGTCATCGCCGCAATAGTCCGCGGCCGATCGCCGCGACTTCGAAGCCCGCATCGCGCAAGGATTGCAGTTGCTGCCGGCTCAGCACGCCGTTGGCATCGAGAACGACCGGCCGCTCGGCGCCGCTCCATGCCGCAAGGTCGATGGCGCGATACGGCTTGTGCCCGACGGCGAGGATCACCGCATCGAAGCCACGAGCGTCTGGCAGTTCGCGATGCAGCGGCACGCCGATCTCCGCCTCGACGAGCGGATCGGCGAACGCGACCGTTGCCCGTTTGCCGATAAGCATGCCCGCCAGCGTGAGCGACGGCGAATGCCTGGTATCGCCGACGTCTTCGCGATAGCTGGCGCCGAGGATGAGAACACGCTTGCCGGCAAGACCATCGGGAAACGTCTCCTCGAGCAGAGCGACGGTCGCGGCCGGCATCCGGCTGTTGATCGTCACGGCGGCGGTCGACAACGGAAACTCAAAATCCGCCAAGCCGAATATGTCTTTAGCCGACGTCGCGCCGAACATCGGGTCCTTGCTGAGGCAATTGCCGCCGACGCCCAGCCCGGGATAACGGATGTTTTGATGCGTCGGCCGGACCCTGATCGCCTTGAGCACCTCGAACAAATCGACGTCGATGCGGCGGGCGAATTTCTCCCACTCGTCGATCAGCGCAATGTTCACCGCTCTGAAAGTGTTTTCCAGGACCTTGGCCATTTCCACGGCGCGGATGCTCTCGAGCCGCGTCAGCGGCCGCTTTGCGGTGTCGATGAAACTCGCCAGGAAGGCCTCCGCCGCGTCGGCGGCTTGCGCCGTGATGCCGGCATAGACCCGCCACATGTCGACGATCGAAGCGAGGTAGCCGTCACCCGGCATCACCCGCTCATAGCAATAGGCGAGCTTGAGCGCCTGCGTCGGCAGCGACCGCGCCGCCAGGCGCTGGCGCAGCAGCGGCGCGACGATGCGCTCCGTGGTGCCGGGCGGCACCGTGCTTTCCAACAGGACCAGCGCATCGGCCTTCATGTGATCGCCGACCGTGCCGATGGCGGCGCGAAACGGCGGCAGGTCGACCTTGGGGGTCTTGTCTTGGATATCGAGACCGATTTCGACGACGATGATATCGGCCGCGCCGAAAGCACTCGCGTCGGCGACCGCGACGAGGTTGCCGGCAAGGTGCGCCGACTGGGCGGCGGCAATCAGCGCGGCATCGGTTGTTGCGAAGGGAAATTCGCCTTGATTGACAGCGGCCGCCCGCTCGCGGCCGCTGTCGGTCGGCAGATCGACGCCGACGACGTTGTACAGCGGGTTGCCCGCGGCATCGCGCGCCGAGGCGATCGCGATGGCGTTGGCGGCGCCGACAAAGCCGAGACCTTGTACGCAGACAATCTTGCGGCCGCGTTTGTCGCTCAGGAGACTGCTTAAGGTCGCCGCCGCCCCGTCCGAAATCTCGCTCATGGCCGTTCGACGTGCAAGTGCGTGCGTTCCGAGCTTGGCAACGGAAATGTCAATGTCACGATCCGCTGTTGACCGACGCGCCCATCGGTGGGGCTTCGACCGTGATGCCGTCGCCGATGCTTTCGTCGTGGCGTTCGGCGCGGGGCCGGATCGAGAAGAAACGGCGCACGACCCGGATCATGGGGCGCTCGTAGATCAGATAAGAGAGCCGCGCAATGGCAACAGAAACGACCATCAGGGTTACGAACAGCACGAACCGGATGACAAGCGGTTGAGTGTCGGCAAGGCTGTGGCCGAGATTATGCATGACCCAATAGTGCAGCAGATAAAGCGAGTAGCTCGCCTCCCCGCCAAGGACCATCCATCGATTGGACAAGACGCGCGAAAATACGTGTCCCTTGACGGCCGACGCGCCCATCAAGACGCCGAATGCGCCGGCCACGCATGTGGTGATGGCGCCGCTCAGCGGCAGCAGCCGGACATTGCAGTAAAGGTAGGCGACCACGATGACGGCCAGCGCCACGCTGCCAGCGACCATGGCGCGCGCCGGCTCAACCTTCGTGGTCATGATGAACTGCGCGGCAAAGGCGCCGGCCAGAAACTCAAAACCGCGAATCCAGGGCGAGTTGTAGATGAGCCAATGGGAGAAGTGGCTGCCGGCCTCGGCATTGCCGGTATAGAGCGTGGCCCAATTGTTCAAATAGCCGCGATATTCGGTGAGTTCATAGGCGAGGCTCGCGCCGATCAAGGTAACGATGCAGCCAATGATGACCAGGCGTGTCCCCGCGAGTCGGCGGAGCGTCGGCGCCAGCAGTGGAAAGCTCGCGTAAAAGAACGCCTCGGTCGAGAGCGACCACATCAAGCCGGTGGCGTTGCTGTACGCCTCGCTGGCGGCTCGATCGCCAAACACCCAGAACCACCACGACTGCGTGAACGTCAGATAGAGCGGAATTGGGCCCAAATTGTCGACTTTGCCGTCGGCGGTCCTGAATGCTTCGACGGTGGAGATGACGAACACCAGCAAGAACAGCGGATACAAACGCGCGAACCGTGCCACGAAGAAGGCGCGAACCCCGCCCGGCAGCGACACTGACGACCCGTAGTTATAATGGATCACGAAACCGCTCAGCACGAAGAACAACGTCATTCCGATATTGGCAACCGCGACGAGAGGTGAGTTATATGCAGTGATGTTCGAATTGTCCTGGAACAGGAGGAGATAAAAGTAGCCGTGCGAAACCAGCACCGTGCCGGCGGCGATGAAACGCAGCCCGTCGAGCGAAGCGATATGCGGGTGGATGGGGTCGATCGTCGTGTTGCGGCGGGTCTCTAGCGTATTCATGAGCTCTCCGCGCCAGCGGTCGACCGCGTCAGCGCAATTTTGATGCCACCTGCAGCCGCGGACTATAGCGGCGCGATAGTCGATCGACAACCATGGCGCGGCGTCGCTCGTTCGCACTCAGCGGACATAGGGCGTGAAATGCGGCACGATCAGGAACTGGTAAGCCAGCAACGCGCCGATCATGGCAACGAACAGCACGCCGACCGCGATCTCGCGGCGCGCCGAATAGGCTTGTCCTGCCGCAAGCGTATTGGCTTCGCGCGGCCCGAAACTGCGTAACAGGCGACGCGCCACCAGTTTGCGCAAACCTGCACGAGCCGGGACCTCGATCAAGCGAAAAGTCGCGGTCGACAGGATCAACGTCAGCGCAATGGCAACGGTAATGCGAAACGCAGCCTCCCATTCGATGGCGTAACCGAAATCCATCGACGGCCGCTCGAAGATGCGCAACGTCCAGGTATGAACGGCGTAGATCGAAAAACTCAAATCGCCGAGCAGGACCATGAGCGGCGTCGACAGCAGCACGGCGACGGCGGACGAGCGATAGCGGCTGACGCAAAAGATCAGCGCCGCGATGCCGACGGCGCAGCCGAAATTCAGCTTGAGAAGCTCCGCGTATCTTGCGACTTCGGGGCCGAATGGCTGGAACAGAAAAACGACTGCGAAGGCGAGGAGAAAGACCAGGGCGGCGTTGAGGACAATGCGCCCGCAGCGCTCTTCGCGCGGCGACACCGGGTGCCGCGAAAAGATCGCATAGATTTGCGCGGTCAAGCAGCCCAAGATGAATTCGAACACCCGCCCATAGGGCGAGTAGTAGAACAACCACCAAAACACCGTGTGGTCCGACCCGCTGACATTGCCGTTCATATGGCGCACGCCGAAGGCGTTGATTGCATCGCGATGACCGGCGGCATAGGCGAACGCAGTCAACACCAGGACCGACATCGCGCCCGCGGTCACGAGCAGGCCGGCAATGCTGCGCAGCCGGGCGACGTGGAGCACCAGGACGATATAGGCCAAATAGAAGAAGAACTCGGTCGACAGCGACCAGCTCAAGCCGAATGTGCCGTCAAGGACGAGTCGGTCGCCATAGAGCACGATATAGACCCACGACTGCGTCAACGTCAGAAAGTGGCCCATGACCAGAAGCAAATTCAGCTTATGGTGATCGACCCACTGCAGGACTTCATCGACGGCGAGACCCACCAGAAAAAAACAGACGAATAACGGATAGATGCGGGCAAAACGTGCGCCGAGAAATTCCAGGATCGCCCAGCGCGGCCGCATGGTCGAGAACAGCCGGCTGTAGTTGTAGTGGATGACGAAACCGCTCAGGACGAAAAACAGCGGCATGCCGTAAACGGTGAAGAAATCGCCGTAATCGAAGACCGTATGCACGTCCTTGAAATTCGCCAGCCAGGTACAGGCGTGCGAGAACAGGATGCAGAACGCGGCCAGGAAACGCAGCCCGTGCAGCGCCCGCAATTCGTGCGAACTCTCGCCGGCCTGGCTGGCGCCGGGCTTTTGCGCGAGTTCGGCCGCACCCGTGGCCGGCAGCGAACCGGCCGCGCTTGGACTGCCCGGCGCGGGCTTTGCCGTCACGTCATCCATCGTGTCCGCACCTTTCGCGTCGGGCCGGCGGCCGGCGGGATAGTATCGGAGGCGGCACAAGGGCTCAATTGGATTGCGCGGAACCGGGCGAATCGATTTCGATTCCAGCAAAACGCACGTGGCGACAACTTCAATCGTCATCGGCTGCGTTCATTGCGCGACTATGCGGCGCAGCCTTGCTTGAGAAGAACCGGCTCTCTATGATGCGCGGCACGCATCAAACCGTGGCATCGACGAAGGGGAACCCGGCCGTTTGCCCGGCGGCCGCTAACCGATGAGCGATATTTCAGCAGCAGCGGCAACGAACAAGCGCGCGATAAAACAAATAACGCTGCTGATGCCGGTTTGGGGATATCAGTTCATCGGCCGGTTCCTCGAATTCTGCCTGCCGACGCTGCTCGCTCCGAACAACATCCCGGCCATCGCGCGGGCAATGCCTTGCCGCTTCGTCTTGTTGTCGAGCGTGGCCGACGCGCCGATCGTCCGGTCGCATCCGGCGTGGCAAAGGCTCGAACGGCACTGCGCCTGCGAAATCCTGTCGATCGACGATCTGATCACCCAAGGCAACCACACGGCGACGATCACGCTCGCCTTCGAACGCGCGCTGCGCCGCTCCGGCGAGGCGATGCGCGACACCTGCTTCATTTTTCTGATGTCGGACTATCTCGTCGCCGACGGGTCGCTCGCGACCGTGCTGCGCACCATCGAGACCGGCGCCGGCGCGGTACTCGCCGGCAATTTTCAGATCATCGCCGAGGATGCCGCGCCGCTGTTGCGGCAACGCGTCGATCTGCAATCGCACGAGATCGTTCTGCCGCCGCGGGACTTGGTGCGATGGTCGCTCGCCCATCTGCATCCGGCGACGGTGGCCAACATCGTCAATTTCGGGCTCATTCACAACGCCCACACCAACCGGCTGTTCTGGCGCGTCGACGAGAATTGCCTGATCGGGCGCTTCTATCTGATGCACCCGATCGCGATCCATCCGAAAACCAGCGACTTTGTCGTCGGCTCGTCGTGGGATTATTCGTTCGTGCCCGAGCTGTGCCCATCCGGCCATATTATGACACTGACGGATTCCGACGACTACCTCGTCGTCGAGCTGCAGCGGCGAGATTACGAGTGGGAGAATTTGCGGCCCGGTCCGGTGATTGCCACGGAACTCGCGCAAAGCCTGGCGGAATGGACCACCGACCATCACCGGCGCAACGTTGCGCAGACGGTGATCTTCCATGCCGCCGACCGTCCCGCGGATCTGGCGCAATTCGTCGCCCGCTCCGACGCGTTCGTCGAAAACGTGCGTCAATCGCTGGCCGCACCGCCGCTCGACCATCGGCGGCATCCCTACTGGCTCGGATCGATCGCCGTCAACCGGCGCCGCAGTCGACGGCCGCTCGGCAAGCCGGACTGGTCTTTTCTATTGAGCGAGAAAGCAAGCCAATCGCAGTCGTCGTTCCGGCGCCTGCAGGCGAAATTGTTTGGTTCGCCGCCCCAGGTAACCAGGCTGCATCCGTTGTGGCCGGACTATAGACTGCCGCTCAAGGCGCTCGACGACATCTTATCTTCGAATGGCCGCGTGCTGTTGGTGGCTCACGACACGGAGCCGTTCGCGCGATGGCTCGTGGGCACGGCCGGTGACATCGTCGCCTTGAACGCTGATCACCTACTGCAATTGACCAATGTTCAATACGGCGAGATTGCCAGAAGCTTCGACGCCTGTGTGCTGCTCTCCGGCGGTGCGATGCTCGAACAATCCGATATGCTCATCGAGCACATCGGGCCTTTGCTCAAGGCAAAGGGTCAACTCATTCTCGTGGCGATCAACAGCGTTTTGGCTGAGGATATGGCCGAGTTTGGCTGGAAATTCGCCTCCCAGGCCGGCCGGCTCCTGAACCGGTCGGTTTGGATTGAAGATATTCAATACGTCGAGCTGAGCCCTCGCCGTTCGACTATTCGCAATGCCATGATCCGGCTGGCGGCGCGGACCGACCGGATGCCGCTCTTCGCCGGCGTGGCACTGCCGGTTGCGCTCGCCAATTATCTTGCCAACATGACCGCGCGCAGCGGCAGCACGCCGCCGCGCGGCGCCTGGTCGAGCGTGTGCCTGACGTTGCGGGCGTCCGAGCAGGACGCGCCCTATCCGCAACGGTTGGCGCGGGAAGCAGCGCTGGCGCGCGCCGGCCTGGGGTCGGCGCAGCGCCACCCGGTGCCCAGCGAAGCCCTGCCAATGCCGGTCGGCGTGCCGACGCAGGGCTTGCAGTCAAGCCCGCTGTGGCAGAGTGACGAAGCCCGAGCGGCCTCGCATCTCGCGCGCTATCGGTTCGTCGCCGCGCTGCTGGGCGTCCGGCACGACATCGCCGAATATGGCTGCGCCAGCCCGGCCGGCACACGGCTGGTCCTGCAACAGTCGAGAAAGATGACCTTGTTCGACCCTCGACCGTTGGTCGTCGGCGATTTGCAATGGCGCTTTCGCGACGACTGGAGATTTGAAGCGCGGCTGCACGACATTGTCACCACGCCGCTGCCACGACAGGTCGGCTCGGCTTACTGCGTCGACTTTCTGCAATACATTTCCCGGGACGAGGAGGATGATTTTGTCCGGAACTTGCGCGACTCGCTGTCGCGCGAGGCCGACTTTCTGCTCATCGGCAGTCCCGCGTATGGTGCCGGCAATCCAGCGAACGCACAGGCCGCCCCCCGCACCGAGGCGCCACCTGCCGTCACGGCGCAATGGGACCGCCAGGGCCTGCCGTGCCGGTCAACGCAAGGGCAACCGGCGCTTTCGCAGCAGCTGCCGCAAGCCGAAGGTTACGCCACGGCGGATCCGCAATCCGCGCCCGGCGCAGCCAGGGTCTATCGCCGCACCGGCCCGGAGTTGAAGGCTCTGATGGAGCGTTTTTTTCATGATGTTTTCGTGTTCTCGATGGTCGACGACGTCGCCATGCCGGGCATTCAGCCGAACGCCCAGCATATCTTCGCGCTGAGTTGCGGCAAAAGGACCGAAGTTTCCCCTGCAACGGCGGCGCCCGCGCCATAAGCAGGCGCCGCAGCAAATGGCCGCCTAATCGCGGAACGGCGCGCGCGCGACCAGAAGCATGACGGTCATGACGCCGATGAACGACCACAGCGCGAAACGTCCATAACCGAAGAATAGGTCGCCGGACATTCTCTGCATCTCAACGGCCAGCAGAACCGTGAACAATGCAATGCCGAAGAGAACGTATTTGCCAATCCTATTGAGCTTACGTTCCATCCGATCCAAACGATCGTGATCCGACATGCGAGCGGTTCCCATTAAGCCCCGCACCCCTATTGCTCAATGCCAAGCAGCACGGCGGTGACATCACCCGGATCATCCCTTCCGGGTCGTCGATCGCGACACACTGAGTTTTTAACAAGACCACTGACTTTTTGACGCAGGGATGCAGTAACGCAGCGATACGGACAAAGGCGTAACAGGAACGGCACAAAACCATACTGCCCGCCGCCGGCCACCCCTTGAACAGATGCCGGCGCGCAGAATCACTTCGCAAGCCTTGCGTTCGCAAGGCGATTGCGCCTTCGCGTACGGATTCTGTCAATAGTCGCCGATAGCATCGGGCAAGTTTTCTGTTTAAAATTATGCGGTGATCCGACAACGGCTCGGTCACGATGCCGGACTTTGCCGGCAGACTGAGCTCTTCGCCCGCGCTGCAGGCAATTGCCGTCCTATCCGGCAGACCCATGGCAACGCGATGAATGGAAACAGCAACGCCATGCCGCCGACGCTTTCCGTGGTCTTGCCAAATTACAATCACGCCAAATTCATCGGCCGCGCCTTGGCGGCGCTGCTGCGCCAGGAGCGCGCCGCCGACGAGATCATCGTCATCGACGACGGCTCGACCGACGACAGCGTCGCCGTGATCGAGCGGCTCGTCGCCGCCGCGCCGGCGATCCGCCTGTTGCGCAATCCCGTCAATGTCGGCGTGGTTCCGACCCTGCAGCGGGGCCTGGAAGCGGCGCGCGGCAAATACGTTTATTTCGCCGCGGCGGACGACTGGGTGTTTGAGGACTTCTTCGCGCTGGCGCTGCACCGGCTCGAGGCCAATCCCGGCACCGGGCTTTACTGCGGCGAGGCGATGCTGGTCGACGGACGCAGCGACCGGCCGTTCGCGGTGCGCCCGGCGGTGCGACCGCGCATGAGCGCCGGGCTCGTCAGCGCCGCCGCCGTGAGCGAATTGCTGCGGTCGAGCGACAATTGGATTCTCACCGGCAGCGCGGTGTTTCGCCGCGAATGCGTGACCTGGGCCGGCGGCTTCGACGGCCGGCTCACCACCTCGGCCGATGGCCTCATGGCCCGCAAGGTCGCGCTGCGCTACGGGCTCTATTTCGAGCCGCGCACGGTGGCGACCTGGGTGTTGTTGCCGGACAGCGTCTCGCGCCAGACCGCCCGCGCCCAGGAACATTCGCGCTATACGCTCGAGACTGTCCCCCGCCTGATCGCGGCCGATTCCGGCTTTCCCCCCTGGTACGCCGAGCTGTTCCGCAACCGATGGCGATTCGCCGCTTGCCGCCTGGCGCTGCAGGCCGATCCGATCGACCGCGCTGTGGTGCTCGACTTGGGCGCGCGTTCCGTCGCCGAGAAGGCCGAGTTCGCCGCGATTATGGACCGGCTGCCCCGTCAGCCGGCACGCTTGGTGATCCTGGCCCAGCTATGGTATCGGCTGCGGCCAATGTCGCTCCTTGCGCTGTTGCGGACGATGCTGGCGATGCGCGGCTTGCGCCTCGCTTTGCGCTTTCGGTCTGGGCAAATACCCGGTATGACGGCGCCGACTGCCGCGCCGGGCGGCGCCTGAGGTCGCAAGCAACCTTTTCGAAGGTCACCGTTCTGAAATGCTGACGCAAGTCAAAGACGCGCCATCGACGACGGCAACGGGCGCTATCCCCATCGACTTCGTGGCGCTGTCGAATCCGGCGCTCAAGCCCAGGATCGCCAGCACGGTCTCCGACGAAATCGTGGCCGGATTCCGCGTCTGGCGGATCTGGGGCATCATGGGATGGGACGACATCCGGCAGCGTTATCGCCGCTCCGTGCTCGGCCCGTTCTGGATCACGCTCAGCATGGGCGCGTTCATCCTGCTGCTCGGCATCATCTATAGCCGCCTGTTCCACATGGAACTCGAGAACTACATGCCGTACCTCTCGGTCGGCTATATCGTCTGGGGTTTCATGTCGACGGCCATCAACGACAGCTGCATCGCGTTCACCGACACCGCGCGCATCATCAAGCAGATCAAATTGCCGTATTCGATCTATGTGCTGCGCGTGGTGTGGCGAAATTTCATCATATTCCTGCACACCATCGTCATCTTCATACCGATGGCGATCGTCTTCAAGATCGAGCCGAAGCTGGCGATGCTTTTGTTCATACCCGGCCTCGCCTTGGTCTGTATCAACCTGATCTGGATGACGATGGTGGTCGCCATCCTGAGCACGCGATACCGCGACATCCAGCCGATCGTCGGCACCATCATCCAGCTCGGCATGTTCGCCACCCCGATCATGTGGCCGATCAGCTCGCTGGGCGACGCCAGGATCGTCGCCGAGATCAATCCGATCTATCACCTCATCGAAGTGACCCGCGCGCCGCTGCTCGGCGAGTTTGCGTCGCTGCAATCGTGGCTGATCGCAACGGGAATGGCCGTTGTCGGTTCGGCGCTGGCATTGGCGCTGATGGTGCGCGCGGCAAGACGCATCGTTTTTTGGCTGTGATTCGAGGAAGCGCCGTGGCCGCCATATTCCTCAAGAACGTCGGCGTCGATATTCCAATCTTCGACGTCAAAACGGCGTCGCTGAAAAAGGCGTTGCTGGGACGCACCATCGGCGGCCGTTTTGCCCAATCGGGCGCCTACCTGACGGTGAGCGCGCTGAAGAATTTCGATTTCGAAGCCCACGACGGCGACCGCATCGCGCTGGTCGGCGACAACGGCGCCGGCAAGAGCACGCTGTTGCGGGTCGTCTCCCACGTCTATCCGCCGACCAGCGGCACGGTGCATGTCGTCGGCAAGGTGTCGCCGATGTTCGATACCACGATCGGCATGAGCATGGATGCCACGGGCATGGAAAATATCCAGATTGCCGGCACCATCTGGGGCATGTCGCGCGCGCAAATCAGAAACAGCGTCGATGACGTGATCGATTTCACCGAGCTCGGCGACTTCCTGAAAGTGCCGGTGCGCACCTATTCCAACGGCATGCTGCTGCGGCTCGCCTTCGCCATCGCCACCATCCGCGATCCGGAAATCCTGCTGATCGACGAAGCCATCGGCGTCGGCGATTCCGGTTTCTTCAAGAAGGCATTCGCCCGCCTGCTGGATCTGGTCGAACGGTCGCGCATCCTGATGGTCGCGTCGCATCAGGACGAGACGTTGCGCCGCCTGTGCAACAAGGCGGTCTGGCTCGATCACGGCAACCTCTTGGCTTACGGCGAATTCGAGAGCGTGCTGAGCGCCTATCGCAATCCGAATGCGCCGGCGCAGCAGGCGGCCAGCGCCTGATTTCACGTCAGCTTCTTGATGAAGAAGAATGCGCGCTTGCCGTAGTCGAAGGCGCGGCTTTGCGGGCTGACGAAATTGCGAAACGTCTGAACCGAATTCTGCTGCAGGCGATGCATGATGAAGCCAAGCGCGTCGCGCGACCGATAGGCATGGAAATAGGCGTCGAGATCCTCGCGCGAATAGGCATGGCCGTTGTCGGCATATTTCGCCACCACCGGCGTGAAATGCGGATGCAGCCGCGACCCGGGCCATTTGCCAATGAGCGTCGTCTTCATGAAGTTGCCGATCAAAAGGTCGTCGAACACCCGATGGCGGATCGCCGACATCAGCGAGCCGCGCGGCACCTCGAACACGATCTGCCGCTTCGACGGACTTTTCGGAACAGGAATATCGATCGGCACGTCCTTGCCGCCGACCCGGAAAATCACCGTGTCGATGCGGCCTTGCAACGCTTCGATGCGGGAGAAATAGGCGTCGATCTCGGCAATCTCGTCGCCGGATAGTTGCTCGCTCCAATCGTCGCCGAACGCCGACGGCTCGACGAGGCGGCGCAGCGAGACCGCCGGATTGAGCTCCTCATAACGGTCGGTCACGCAGTCATAGCTGATGAACGCCGGCAATAAGCGCACGGTGCGCGAGGCGAAGCCATCAGTGAAGGCGGCGGCCGGAGTTGTGTATTCGTTCACCCAGGCGCTGTCGCTGCGCTGATAGGCATGGAAGCAGCTGAACGGAATGGCGTCGGTGACGCCGTACATTTCGGCATAACCCTGGATGATCGGGCCGACTGGCCGCTTCTGCGCCGCCGCCGGCAGGATGCGCTCGCCATCCTCGGCGAAGTAATTGATCATGTCGGCGTCGCCGTAGCTGAACAGCCGCATCAGGAACGAGCGCCTGAACTGCCGGATGACGCTCTTGACGAAACGCTCCGAGCCGAGCGCGTTGCCGTCGTTGAAATTGACCAGCAGCCGCCCGTTGATGTCGATGAAGAGGAGCGCATCCTGATTATAGTCGGACACGCACATGACGCGAATGTGCGGCGACAATTGCACCCACTGGCGGTCCGGCAGCACCTGGGTGCGGAGCCCCTGCTCTGTCAGATCGTCCCTGATGCGCCCGCCGACGTGATCCGGCAGCAGGATGATCTTGTCGGAGAGCGCCAGCAGCGATTCGGCGTTGATATGATCGGGATGGCCGTGCGAGAACCACAGATATTTGCAGCTCTTCGCCGCGTCGAACTGCGCCGGCGGAATTTCGTGGCTCAATTTCCAGCTGCCGAAATACGCCGAGCCCATGATCCACGGGTCGGTGGCGAGTACGGGCTTGTCCTCGTAGCAAATCGCCGTCGCGTTGCCGATGGTGTCGAAGTGCATGATCGTCCACCTATACACGACCATTTGTGGTAAATTAAGACCGCAGCGCCGCTCGGAAATGACAAATCGCCGGCGTGGCGCGGCAAGTTGCACTCACCCCGCCGCACGCTTGTGTGCTAGGAAACGGCCTGCAGCAACAACCGAAAAGCGGGCGATGGGCAGCCATCTGTTGATACCGGTGATCATGTGCGGCGGGGCGGGTACGCGGTTGTGGCCGGTCTCGCGCGAGAGCATGCCCAAGCAGTTCGCGCCGCTGGTCGACGAGCGCTCGACCTTTCAACAAGCCCTCGGCCGCATCGGTGACGCGACGCTGTTCGACCGGCCGATCGTCATCACCCATTCCGATTTCCGTTTCATCGTCGCCGAGCAGATGCGCGAATGCGCCATCGCAGGCGACATCGTGCTCGAGCCGATGCGTCGCGATTCCGCCGTGGCGGTCGCCGTCGCCGCGCAGCTTGCCGGCGCGCGCGATCCGGCGGCGACCGTGATCGTGCTGGCCGCCGACCACGTGGTGCGCGACCCGGATGCCTTCGTCCGCGCCTGCCGCGGGGCGACGGCTGCCGCCGCCGACGGCCGCATCGTCACCTTCGGTATCCCTCCGACGTTCCCGGCGACCAATTACGGCTATATCCGGCCGGGCGCCAAGCTCGACGGCGGAACGGCTTTGGCGGTGGCCCGCTTTGTCGAAAAACCGGATGCCGCGACCGCGGGCCGTTACATCGCCGACCATTATCTGTGGAACAGCGGCAATTTCCTGTTCCGCGCCGATGTGATGCGGGACGAAATCGCGCGCTTCGAGCCGGACATCGCCGCGGCCGCCAAAGCGGCCGTCGGCGGCATGACCAAGGATCTCGATTTCCTGCGCCTGTCGGCCGAAGCATTTGGGGAGGCGCCGCAAAAATCCATCGATTATGCGGTCATGGAGCGCACCGAGCGCGCCGCCGTGGTGCCGGTCGATTGCGGCTGGTCGGACGTCGGCAGCTGGAGCGCGGTCTGGGACGCGCTCGGCCACGACGCCGACGGCAATGCGGGCTCCGCCGTCTTCCTCGACAGCCGTAACAGCCTCGCCCATTCCGACGAAGCGATCCTCACCGCACTGGTCGGCGTCGATAATCTGGTCGTGGTCGCGACGCCGGACGCCGTGCTGGTGGCGTCGCGTGACAAGGCCGAGCGGGTCAAGGACCTCGTCGAGCGGCTCAAGGCGCAGAACCGCGAACAGGCGGTGACGCATCTGCGGATTTACCGGCCGTGGGGCTATTACCAGGGCGTCGACACCGGCGCGCGCTACCAAGTCAAGCGCATCGTCGTGAAGCCGAACGCCATGCTGTCGCTGCAGAAGCACTTCCACCGTTCCGAACATTGGGTCGTGGTGCGCGGCATGGCCGAAGTCACCATCGGATCGGAAATCCGCACCATCCGCGAGAACGAGTCGATCTACATCCCGATCGGCAGCGTCCATCGCCTGGCCAATCCCGGCACGACACCGCTGGAACTGATCGAGGTTCAGGTCGGCAGCTATCTCGGCGAAGACGACATCGTGCGGCTTACCGATCAGTACGGGCGCGACTGACGTTCCGTCACTCCGCCGCGGTCGGCTGGCGCTTGCGCTGGTCGAAGCGGCGGTCGAACACCTGCTCGGCGATGCGGTTCTTCAAAATCTCCACCGAGCCGCCGGCGATCATCCAGCCGCGGGTGCGGCGCATGCAATATTCCACCAGCGTCTCGCGGGAAAAGCCCATGGCGCCCATGATCTGCACCGCTTCGCTCGCCACTTCGAAGCCGATCTGGTTGCACGCCACTTTGGCGATTGCCGTCTCGTAGGCCGACGGCAGGCCGTTATCGGCATGGGTCGCGGCGCGATAGAGCAACAACTGGGCGCTCTCCAGCTTGACCGCCATGTCGGCGAATTTCCACTGCAAGCCCTGAAATTCGCACAGCGGCCGACCGAATTGTTGGCGCGTCGCCGCGTAATCGCGCGCCGCGGTGAAGGCGTAGCGGCCGCAAGCCAGCGCGCGCGCCGTATTGCCGAGCCGTTCGACGTTGAACCCAGCCATCTGCTTCTTGAAGCCGCCGGGGCCGAGCAGCACGTTCTCTGCCGGAATGCGGCAATCGGAAAAATGCAACTCGCACCATTCCTCGCCGCTCATGAATTCCGACGGCGCAGCGATCGTGAAGCCGGGCGCGCCACGCTCGACCAGCACCGAGCCGATGCCGCCGAGCCCGGGGCCGAACCGCACATAAATGAGGAAAATCTGCGCGTCGGGGCTGAAGGTGGAAAACACCTTGCTGCCGTTGATGATGTAGTGCGAGCCATCCGGCCGCGCGCTGGTTTTCAGATCGGTTACCGCCGAGCCGGCATCGGGCTCGGTCATGCCGAGGCTCATGACCATGCGGCCGCAGAGCAGATCGCCGAGCCAGCGCTGCTTCTGCGCTTCGGTGCCGTATTCGGCAAAAGTACGGATCGGGCCGAAATTGCCGAACTGCACCACGTCGGCGCTGCGCGGGCACACCGCAGCGACCTGCTCGATGGCGATCACCGCATCCATCAGCGTGCCGCCCTGCCCGCCGTCGCACTCCGGCAGCGCGATGCCCATCAGCCCCTGCTTGGCCATGAGTTGCGCCACGTCGTAGGGAAACCGCGGATCGTGCGCGCGCTTGAGCGCGCCCGCGGCGAGATGAGCTTGCGCGAAGCGCCGCACGGATTCGGCGAATTGCTTTTGCTCGTCGGTGTAATCGAAGTTCATGGTCGCCTCATTGCGCCTTCACCCCGGTCTGCTTGATGATGGCGCCCCATTTGGCTTCCTCGCTGGCGATGTCGGCGGCATAGGCCGCAGGCGTCCCCGGCAGCGTCTCGGTGCCGTCGGCGGCAAGGCGCTGCAGGATGTCGGCATCGGCTAGCGCATTATTGAGCGCGGCATTGAGTTTGGCGATGACCTCGGGCAGCGTGCCGGCGGGCGCCACCAGACCATAGTGCAGCTCCGCCGCATAGCCGGGCAATCCTGCCTCGGCGACAGTCGGCAGTTCCGGAAACAGCGGCGAGCGCTTGGCGCCGGTCACCGCGAGCGCGCGCAAATTGCCGCCGCGCACCTGGCCGACGACACTCGCCATCGGGCAGAACATCAGCGCCACGTGGCCGCCCAACAGATCGGTGACGGCCGGCGCGACGCCCTTGTAAGGCACCGCGGTGAACTTCACCTCGGCCATCATGGCAAACAGCGCGGCGGCGAGATGGGTGCTGGTGCCGGTTCCGGTCGAGGCGAAGTCGAGCTTGCCCGGCGCTTTTTTGGCGAGCGCGATCAGGTCCGCGACCGAATGCGCCGGCACCGACGGATTCACCAGCACGAAATTCGGGCTCGTTGCGATCAGGCCGATCGGCGCAAAATCCTTTTTCGGATCGTAAGCGGCGTCGGGATAAAGCGACGGATTGATCGCCAGCGAGCTGGTCGCGATCAACAGCGTGTAGCCGTCGGGCGCGCTGCGGGCGGCGTCGCGGGTGCCGATGGTGCTGCCGGCACCGCCGCGGTTCTCGATCACGATCGGCTGGCCGAGGTTTTGGCTCATCTTGGCGGCGACAAGCCGCGCAATCACGTCGTTGCCGCCGCCGGCCGGATAAGGGACGATCAGCGTGATCGGCCGCACCGGATAATCGGCCGCTTCGGAGCGGCAAGGAATCCCGATTGTGACTGCGGCAAACGCAACAAGCGCCGCCGCGATGGTCACGGCGCGGCTATAGGGATTTTTCACAACGCCCACGACGGCTAAAGCTTCTTGACGCCGGCCTGGTCGATGATCTCTTTGAACACCTCGATTTCCTTGGTGACGCGCGCCCAGGCGGCATCGGCGCCCTGCGGGCGCACCTGGAATCCGGCCTTGAACAGCTTGTCTTTCATCTCCGGCGTGCTCAAGACTTTGAGCGTTTCGGTCTCCAGCCATTTGACGTTGGCCGGCGGCGTCTTCGCCGGCGCCAGCAGCACGCAATCGACCGCGAAGACGAAGTCCTTGTAGCCGGCCTCCTCCATGGTCGGCACGTCCGGCAGATCGGGCCAGCGGCCCGCCGCGCTGACCGCGAGGCAGCGCATGGTGCCGGCCTTGATGTGCGGCAAGGCCGGCGCCAGCGAGCCGGAACTGAGCTGCACGGTGCCGCTGAGCAGCGCCGTAATGGCGTCGCCACCGCCCTTGAACACCACGTCCGAGAGTTTGGGCAGGTTCTCGCGGATCTTGAGCAGTTCCAGCTGCAATTGCGCCGTGGTGCCGATCGGCGGCGTCGCGCAGTTGTATTGCTCGGGATTGCCGCGCGCGAGCGCGATGAAATCCTTCATGGATTTCGCCGGCAGTTCCGACTTGACTACAAACGTGTTCGGCGACGTCGCCAGCTCGCTGACGCCGACAAAATCCTTGTGCGGGTCGTAGGGCAGCTGATTGTAAAGCCCGTAATTCACCGAATAGGCGTTGGTGGCGAGCAAGATGGTGTAGCCGTCGGGCTCCGAACGCGCCGCGTATTCCATGCCGATATTGCCGCCGGCGCCGCCGCGATTGTCGATGATGAAGGTCTTGCCGGTCGATTGCTCGAGCGCCGCCGCGACCATGCGGCCGACGATGTCGGACGGGCCGCCAGGCGTATTGGCGACGACGAATTTCACCGGGCGGTCCGGATAAGCGGCATAAGCAGAGCGGATGCGGAGCAAGGCCGGCGCGGCGATCCCGGCGGCAAGGGCGGCCGCGGCCTTGACGGCACTGCGCCGCGATAAACCGATTGCTCTGGTGAATTTTGTCATCGTCGTTTTCCTGCTTTCAGCTGCCGTCTTATTCGCCGAGCGTGATGCCGTTGTCGTGGATGACCGTCGACCATTTGGTCTCTTCGCGATCGATGATCGCGGCGTGCTCGTCGGGCGTCGTCGGCTCCGGCTCGCCGCCTTCGTTGATGATGCGCTTGCGCACCTCTTCGGTCGCCAGCGCCGCGCGCAATTCCTTGTTCAGCCGGTCGATGATCGGCCGCGGCGTGCCGGCAGGCGCCAGCAAGCCATAGCTCAGCGTCGCGTCGAAGCCGGGCAGCCCCGATTCGGAGAGCGTCGGCAATTGCGGCATCAGGGTCGAGTGTTTGGCGGAGGTGACCGCGAGCGCGCGGATGTAGCCGCCGTCAAGCGCCGCGCGCGACACCGGTATAGGATTGAAGCCGACCTTGACGAAGCCGCCCATCATGTCGGTGATCAGCGGGGCCGAGCCTTTCTCCGGAATCTGCTCGACTTTGACGCCGGCCTGCTGCGCGAACAGCACCGAGGCCAGGTAATTGACCGTGCCGATGCCAGGCGTGCCGACCTGATAAGGCTGCTTGGCGCTCTTCATCAGGGCGATCAGTTCGCCGACCGTGTGCACCGGCAAATCCTTGTGCACCAAGAGAAGCGCCGGCGCCGAGGCGATCAGGCCGAGCGGGGCAAAATCCTTGCGCGGATCGTAGCCGATATTCTTGTAGAGGTTCGGACCGGTCGCCAAGGTCGAGGTGTAGCCGAGGATGATGGTGTAGCCGTCGGGCGTGGCATGGGCGACCTGGCGCGTGCCGACGGTGCCGCTGCCGCCGGCATTGCGGCTTTCGACCACGACCTGCTGGCCGAGCGCGGCGCTCATCTTGTCGGCCACCGAGCGCGCCATGATGTCGTTGGTGCCGCCCGGCGGCAGCGGGATGACCAGCGTGATCGGCCGGTTCGGATAATCGTCCGCCGCGACCGGGCCGGACATTGCGAACGCGACGATCGACGCCAGAGCCGCAACGGCAGCCATCAGCCGCGCCAAAACACCCTGCCCGTTCAAAAGCGTCCTCCACTTTTTTGTTGCAGCACCCGCCGGTGCCGGCCGATAAATGTAGCCTATCCTCCGGCGCGCACTCTTGTCATGCGCCGTGTCACGCTGCCGCATCAATGCCGGTATGATGGCAATGGCCTGGTCCGACACCTTCTCGGCATGTTGAAGGACAACGACGTTCGCGGCGGCGCGCCGGACGCATAGCGTGTCTCATAAGGCGGGGTTGATGAGTGCCTGAAGTATCATTGCTGGCCGAAGCGTCCGCGTTGCATCAAGCCGGCCGGCTGGCCGAGGCGGAAAAGACTTACAATCAAATTCTCGCCGCCGAGCCCGACCATTTCGACAGCCTGCACCTCTTGGGCATCATTTTTCATCAGCGCGGCGATCACGCGCAGGCGTTGCGGCAAATAGACCTCGCGCTGAAGGTCATTCCCGATAATATTCTTGCTTTGAACAATCGTGGCATCGCGCTCAAAGCGCTGAAGCGGTTCGAGGAAGCGCTGGCGAGCTACGACCGCGCGCTGGCGCTGCGGCCGGACTATGCCGAGGCGCTGTTGGGCCGGGGCAATACCCTCACCGAGCTGAAGCGGCTCGACGAGGCGTTGGCGAGCTACGATCGTGCCCTTGCCATTCGTCCGGATTTTGTCGACGCGCACGTCGGTCGCGGCAACGCCCTGCACACGCTGCAGCGGTTCGCGGAGGCGCTGGCGAGCTACGACCGCGCGCTGGCGCTGCGGCCGGATCATGCCGAGACGTATTCCAGTCGGGGCGCCGCCCTGCATGAGCTGAAGCGGTTCGAGGAGGCGCTGACCAGTTACGACCGCGCGCTGGTGCTGCAGCCGGGCTATGCCGAGGCGCGCTACAACCGTGGCAACGCCCTGCACGCGCTGAACCGGTTCGAGGAGGCGCTGGCGAACTACGACCACGCGCTTACACTGCGCCCGGACTATGCCGAAGCGCTCGTCAATCGGGGCATTACGCTGCATAAGCTGAAGCGGTTCGAGGAGGCGCTGGCGAGCTACGATCGGGCACTCGTGCTGCGGCCGGACTATGTCGAAGCCCACTATAACGAAGGCATGAGCCGCATGCTGATCGGCGACCTCCAGCGCGGCTGGCAAAAGCTGGAATGGGGATGGGTTGCGGCGCGGCAGCGCTACATCAAGCGCAATTTCCCGCAACCACAGTGGCGCGGATCGAATGAGATTGCCGGCAAGACCGTCCTGCTCCATGCCGAGCAAGGGTTCGGCGACATGATTCAATTCTGCCGCTACATACCGCGCGTTGCGGATCACGGCGCGCGCGTGATCTTTGAAGTCTACGAGCCATTACGCGAGTTGATGGGCGCGCTGCCCGGTGTGGCGCAAATCGTATCGACCGGCGAACCGCTACCCGATTTCGATATGCATTGTCCGATGATGAGCCTGCCGCTGGCGCTCGGAGCCGAAGCCGCGACCATACCGTCGCAAATACCCTATCTGCGGGCATCGCCACAGGCGGTGATGGATTGGGACGACCGGTTGGGGCCGAAACATCGGCCCAGAATCGGCCTCGCCTGGTCCGGCCTGCCGGCGCACGATAACGATCACAACCGGTCGATGCGGCTCAGCGCTTTCTTGCCGGGCGTGGCGGGTTTCGATGCGACCTATGTCAGTTTGCAGCGCGAGGTGCGCGAACACGACGCGCCTGTGCTGCAAGGCCGCAGCGACATTCTTCATTTCGGCAAGGCGCTGAGGACCTATGCCGACACCGCGGCGCTGATCGCGAATCTGGACCTTGTCATTTCCGTGGACACCAGCGTGGTCCACCTCGCCGGCGCGCTGGCAAAGCCCGTCTGGATATTATTGCCGTTCATTCCCGACTGGCGCTGGCTGCTCGATCGCGAGGACAGTCCGTGGTATCCGACTGCCCGCCTGTTTCGCCAGGACGAGACGCGCGGCTGGGACGGCGTCATGGCGCGCGTTCATGCCGCGTTGGATGATGACTTTCGCCGGAGAGAAAACCCATGAAAAAGCCGATGCTGGCGCTCGCCGCGGCGCTCTGCCTGATCGCAAGCGAGACACCCGCGCCGGCCCAGGACTGGCCGGCGCAGCCGATCCATATCATCGTGTCGTTCGGCCCTGGCGGCGGCGCTGACATCATCGGCCGCATCCTCGCCGACGCCATGCAGGAGCGTCTGGGCAAGGCGGTCATCGTCGAGAACAAGCCGGGCGCCGGCGGCATTCTCGGCAATGAGCTGGTCGCGCACGCCAACCCCGACGGCTACACGCTCGGCATCATGACCGCGGGCCAGATCATCGCCGCGGTGACGCGCAAGGACATGCCTTACGATACCGCGGCGCTGACGCCGGTAGCGCAGGTCGCGAGCGCAAGTCTCCTGATCGTGACGCGGCCGGATTTTCCCGCCAACACCGTGAAAGAGCTGGTCGACGCCGCCAAGGCCGATCCGGGCAAGATCGTGTTCGCCAGTCCGGGCTTTGCCGCCACCCAGCATTTTGCCGGCGAATTGTTCAAGCAGATCGCCGGCGTGAACCTCTTGCATGTGCCGTTCCGCTCTTCGCCCGAAGCCATCAACGCGGTGCTCGGCAAACACGCCGACGTGCTGTTTGACACGGTCTCGGCGCTGATCGGCCAGGTGCAGTCCGGCGCGCTCAAGGCGCTCGCGGTGACCGGCAAGGATCGCTTTCCCGCCGTGCCGAACATCCCCGCGGCGGCCGAGTCCGGCGTGCTGCCGGGCTACGATGTGACGACCTGGTACGGCGTGTTCGGCCCGCCCGGCATTCCGGCCCCGGTGGTCGCCAAGCTGAACAAGACGCTCGTCGACATCATCGCCGACGACAAGGTGCGCGAGCGCCTGATCACGGTTGGCGTCGTGGTCAAAGGCTCGACGGCGGCGGAGTTCGGCAGCTTCATGGCGAGCGAGTACAAGCGCTGGAACGCCGTGCGCGAAGCCGCGGGCATTGCGCAGCAGTAATCACCGCACCTTGACCGGCCCGCCTTCCGCCATCGAGCGAATGATCGCCTCGAAGGCTGAGACGACATCGAGCATGTCGGCGGTCGAGACCGGGAACGGCTTGCCGGTCTCGATGCTTTCGGCGAAGGCGTCGATCAACACGGCAAGCGAATCGACCTGCGGAAAGGTCAGCGTCTGCGGCGCTTCGCCGATGCGCGCCAGCACGAGCGTCGTCTCGTCGCGGGCTTCGGCGGAGCCCTTGGTGCCGAACACGTGCACGCGCCAATACATCGGCGCCGCGCGCACGGTGGCGAGGAGCCCCGTCGCGCCGCTCTCGAACTGCAGCAAAACCGCGGCGACGTCGCGCGGATCGGGCGGCGGTTTGCGCGAAAAGACTTTGGCATCCACCGTGGCGATAGAGCCGGCGAGATTGACGAAGGCGTCGATCAGATGCAGCCCGGCGCCGGTCATGCCGCCGCCCGGCGATTCGCGCGGATCGTCGCGCCAGCCGCCTCTGACGCGGGTGGAGTGCTCGTTGCTGTAATGGCCTTCGACATGCAGCACGTCGCCGATCGTGCCACTGGCGACGACGCGCTTGAGCTCGCGCATCGCGGCAAAGCAGCGCTTGTTGTTGCCGAGCCCGAACACGACCTCGGCTTTGGTCACGGCGGCGATGGCCCGCTCGGCTTCGGCGCGCGTCAGCGCCAGCGGCTTCTCGCACCACACCGGCTTGCCCGCCGCCGCGACGGCGCCGATCTGCTCGACATGCAGCGAATGCGGCGTCGCCAGGAACACCGCTTGCACGCGCGGATCGGCGATAGCTTCGGAGAAATCCGTGCCCAGTGCGAAGCCGTGGCTCTTGGCGAAATCGGCAACGAGCCCGGGCTCTTTGCTGACGCCGCGAATGATACGCAGGCGCCCGCTCTTGCCCTGCACCGCTTCGACGATCGATTTGCCCCAGCGCCCGAGGCCGATGACGGCGGCGTCGATCATCGGGCCGGGCGATGGACGGGCTGCGGAACGGAGCGCATCGCGCATTCTAGGCATGCCGGAAATGCCGCTTCAAGCTGCCGCGCCCGGCTCCTATGATGCGCGCAGAAAACAGCGCGCCAATGGCTGCGCGCAAAACAGCATCGATCCCGGGAGGAGCATCATGGACCGTCGTGCGTTCCTGCAATCCGGCACGCTGGCGGCAGCCGCCGGCGCCGCTATCGCCAATGCCGTCACGCCTGCGGCCGCGGCCGAGACACCGGCTGCCGACACCGCCGCCCGCACGCGCGACTGGTCGAACCGGGCGCCGAAGGGCGAACCGGTGGTCAAGCGCTTCGACGAGCAACGCTGGGTGCTCGACAACGTCATCCAGGCGAACGGCATCGATTGGGATCAGGGCCGCACCGCTGCCACGCTGCGCGGCCTCGGGCCGGGCGCGGCGCCGGACATGGACGAATTGCGCAAACGCGTGAAGCGGCTGGTCGATATCGGCCCGGCATTCGAGACGCTTGCCGCCAAGCGCGAAGCAACCGCCAAGGCGGCCGAGCAGGCCGGCGACAAAATCGCGGCGCGCGACAACTCTTTCATGGCCGCCAATTATTGGGCTTCGGCGATGTGGACCATCGACGAGGTCAATCAAAAACTCATCACCTTGAACGACCGGAAACGCGCGGCCTTCGACAAATACACCGCGCTCGCCGACCATCACATCGAATGGGTCGAATTGCCCTATCGCGGCAAATCGCTGCCGGCGATCTTCCATCTGCCGCCCAACTACCAAAGCGGCGCCAAGGTGCCGGTGATCGTCGTGGTGTCGGGCATGGACGGCTACAAGGAGCGCTCGGTGGCGCTTTACAAAGATTCCTGGATGGAGCGCGGCTATGCGGTGCTGGCCTTCGAGGGGCCGGGCTATTGGGAGCCGCCGCTGCGCGGCCTCTATGTCGACGTGCCGGGCTGGGCGGAAGCCGCAAAAACCGTCGCCGATTGGCTCGCCAAGCGGCCGGAGGTCGACGCCGGCAAGATCGGCATGACCGGCGTGAGCTACGGCTCGTTCTTCACCGCGATCATGATGGCGGCCGACGCCCGCTACAAAGCCTGCGCCGTGACCGGCACCTGCTACGAACCGGGCGGCGAAACGATTTTCAATCGCGCCTCGCCGACCTTCAAGAAGCGCTTCATGTTCATGTCCGGCATCACCGACGAGGGCGAGTTCGACGAATTCCGCAAGACCATCGACTGGAACGGCTACGCCCAGAACGTCAAAGGCGCCTATCTGGTCGCCTGCGGCGAATACGACCAGCTCTGCCCGCTCGAACATACGGAAAGCTTCATGAAGGCGCTGGGCGGGCCGAAGCAGCTTTTGGTCTATCAAGGCGGCAATCACAGCATCGCGCTGACCACGGCGACGCGGAACGGACCCGAGCCGCGGGCGTACCAGGCCGAGTGGCTGGCGGCCCGCCTCGACGGCAAGCCGTTTGCCAGCGAGCGCTGGTTCGTCGAGGCGAGCGGCAATGTGGTCAAGGAAGCGATGGCGTGATTCATGCGCACGCTCATGATCGCGCTTGCAATGCTCGCCGCGGCCGGGAACGCCAACGCCGCCGAGATCGACGCCTTCATCTCGACCGCGATCAAATCGGTGACGGACGAAATTTTGCCGCCGTTCGAGCGCGCCAATGGCCACACCATCCGCGCGCTCTATGCGCCGCCCGGCGCGCTGCTGCGCCATTTCGAGGCCGGCGAGCCCGCCGATATTTTCCTCACCGGCAGCGATGCCATCGACAAGCTGATCGGCGAAGGCAAGGTGCTGCCGGGCCGCGTCGACCTGGCGACCACCGGCATCGGCATTTGCGTGCGCAAGGGCGCGCCCGCGCCCGATGTCGCGACGCCGGAAGCCTTCAAGCGCGCGCTGCTTGCGGCGGCGAGCGTGGCCTATGTGGCGCCGGCCGGCGGCAGCGTCACCGGCCCGCATATCGAGGCCGTGTTCCGCCGCCTCGGCATCGCCGAAGAGATGGCGGCGAAGACAAAATTCGCCGCCGGCGGACCGAACGGACGCGTCAGTGTCAAGGTGTCGAGCGGCGAAGCCGAGATCGGTTTGCAGCAGGTGTCGGAGCTCTTGACCAATCCCGGTGTCGAGGTGATCGGCATGCTGCCGGCGGACCTGCAGCAGACCACGATCTATTCCGCCGGCATCACCACCAGCGCCAGGCAGGCCGGCGCGGCGCGCGCCTTGATCCAGGCGCTGACCGCGCCCGCCACCGCGCCGATCTGGAAGGCCAAGGGGCTGGAGCCGCGATAGGGCGATTGCGGCTCTATGTGTTCGGCGTGGTCGAACATCTCGATCCAGGCGGTCATTGAGGCACGGGCGGGATGGTCGCCTCGCCGAATTTCCCCAAGGTAGCCGCGGCCGCCGGTGGGTTCTTTCGGGGTATTTGCGGCAATCCGTCGCGCCAGAATGCGAAAATCCGTCATGCTTCCGGACTTGCGATTTGGAATTGCGTTCGGTACGATATGTCGTAATACGATATATTTTTCAAAGAGGAGTGCACAGATGGCCGGCGACTGTTCTTTCTATGACGAACATCTAAAGAAACAGATATGGGGCAGCTTCGTAACGGATGGCAAGTCACTCTATGTCCGTTCCGAATACGGCACTAAGAGAGCCTCCTATAACGATCTTGGCCCGTGCATCGATCATAATTCACAGGTTTTGTTGGCGCGAAAGCTATTGAGCGAGGTGGCGCGGAATGGAGCAAAGGACCCGCATCGTTGATATCGCCGCCGCGGGCCGCACGCTGCCCGCGACCGCAGCAGCCAGCGTACGCAGGTATTGCCTCCGCTTCAATCGGACGTTGCGGTCGCAATAGGCGATTCACACCGTTCAATCGGCTTTCGTGCGTCAAGCTTTGCGTTTTTTTCGTCTGCTTTTTCGGCGGTCACTTTTCCGTGGACTGCTTTCGAAAGACGCAAGCAGCCCTATAAGCAACGGGGCGAGCTTCCTCACTTCGTTGCGATGGGCCAAACTCAGTTTGGCCAAGATCCGTTCCGCTCGATTGGTGAGATCGATTAGAACCTCGCGCCGGTCTGTCGGATTCTGCCGCCGTTCGACCAAACTATTTTTGATGAGCCGGTCGATCAGCTCAACAGCACTATTGTGCCGGATGCCGAGGCGTTCGGCCAAGATGCCAATGGTAACGTGTCCTCCCGGTGTACCCTTGATGGCCAGCAGTGCCTGATGCTGCTGGGGACGCAGCCCCATTTCCGACGCGGCGCGTTCGCTGAACCGCAAAAAGTCGCGTAGATGATAACGAAACTCGGCCAAGCGCTGGTAGTCCGACTGATCGAGCAATTGATTCGCGGACATTGAAGTTGCAGCTCCAACATCTGGAACTTGCCAAACGATAAGGGCTCCGATCGTGCGGCGCAACTCAGCTGCGGCAAAGGCGACCAAAGTCCGCAATCGTTCATTTATATCGTAATACGAAATTATTTCATGCGCTGCAGCAAGTAGCCGAAGCGCCAGGGTGGAATGACAAACTCGCGACGTTTCATTCGATCACCTCCTCGGCGCGGCCGAGCAGGGAGAGCGGCACGGTGATGCCGAGCGTTTTGGCTTCCTTGAGATTGATGATCAATTTAACCTTCGCCGACTCCTGAACCGGCAACTCGGCCGGATTCTCGCCCTTGAGAATCTTCCCGGTATAGCTGCCGACGAGACGATAATATTCCGTTTCATCGGTTCCATAGCTCAACAGGCCGCCGCCCGCAGCAAACTCGGGCCATGAGCCGATCGCGGGCACCTTGTAGCGGGCCGCGAGCGCGCCAAGCTGTTCGCTGCGAGCGGCAAACAATGGACTCGGGCCGATGATAAGCGCGCTCGCGTGCAATTGGATCGAGGCGGTAAACACCGAATCGAAATCTCGCTCGATGCTGGCATTGAGCACATGGATCTGCAGCCCGAGGGCACGAGCCGCAGCGTCGATACCGGTCGTAAAGTCTTCAGCGAGAACGCGGCCAATCGGGTCGACGAGTACGGCGAACACGGTCGCCGTCGGCAGCAGCGCGTGCAGCACCTCCAGCCGTTTTGGGCCGATCTCCACGTTCAAATTGGTCACGCCGGTCAGGTTGCCGCCGGGCCGGTTCAGGCTCGCCACAAGTCCAGCCCTGACCGGGTCGACCGCCACGCCGAAGACAATCGGAATTGTCGTGGTCGCAGCCTTGGCCGCCAACGCTCCAAGTGTGCCGCTGGCTGCAACGATCACGGCCACTCGAAGTTGAACCAGTTCCGCCGCCAGCTTTGGCAGGAGATCGTTTTGACCTCCGGTCCAGCGATATTCGATCGCGATGTTGTGGCCCTCGACATATCCGGCGTCTTTCAATCCCTCGTGAAATACGCGCAGGCGCCCTGCGTAAACCTCAGGCGATCCACTGCCGAGGAAACCGATCACCGGGATCGCCGGCTGCTGCGCGCGCACCGCAAGCGGCCACGCAGCCGCCGCACCGCCGAAAAGCCTGATGAAATCCCGCCGCTTCATGCGTGTCCCCGAACGCTCAAGACACGGCATCGTAACGGGTTGAACGAGTACTTTGATAGGGGCTGAAACCGGCATCAAAACCATTGCTGCATTGCACAGCCAATGCCGGCTTCGGGTCGCAAAAGGCGACCAAGTGCGGCGCAGTAGAAAGTCGCCGTCGCCCAAGCTAGCGGGGCCAATGTAAGGAATTCCCCAATGTAACCGCCCTTCGCGGCAAGACGCGATGACGGTTTCTTTGGCGGCTCACACCATTTATTTCTTTCGTGAGCCTAATGGCCTTTCATGTCCTTTGCCGCATCACGCGCCAACTCGCTCAACAGCTTTTGCGCCAACAAAACCTGTGCATTGTGATCGATGCACGCGCCAAGATCGCCATAGGGGGCACTCTTGGCGCCGTATACGGAGGAGACATGGATTGCCCTGCCATCCGATTTGAAGGAGCCCTGTAGCTGTTTCTTTAGAGATTCGTCGAGGAAAGAAATCTGGTCGGTCGCCATGTGTGCCTCCTCTCTGATGGTGTTGTTGTATCCCAATCTCAGCCGCTTTATCAAGGCGCGAAATGGCCGGTCCTGCTTGATGCCGAGCGGCGATCTTGTTGCGCCACAGCAAAATGCAATGCTCGACTTCCGTTTGGGATCGCGTATTACCGCGCCGGCACCTGACCGGCATACCAGTCGTAAATCTGCGCCCCGGTCCAGTGCACCACGTCGTGGCGGTTGATGTAGTCGTACAGCTCTTCGAAATATTTGATGCGGTGCGCGGCGCCGGTGACGTAGGGGTGCACGCCGATCGCCATGACGCGGGCGGAGTCCGCGCTTTCCGCGTAGAGCCGGTCGAAGGCGTCGATGGTGCGCTTGAGCAGCACGTCCGACTCGTGGTGATGCGAGACCATCAGCGTGATGTCGTTGATCTCGGCGCTGTAGGGCACGGCGAGGATCGGGCCGTGCCTGGTTTTGACCCACAGCGGCTGGTCGTCGAGGATCCAGTCGCCGAACCAGGTCAGGCCGCATTCGCTGACGTAGTCCAAGGTGTCGAAGGTCTGGCCGCGGCCGGGGCCGAGCCAGCCGGTCGGCCGCTTGCCGGTGAATTTTTCGATCAGGTCGCACGATTGTTTGATGACGGCGCGCTGGTCCTCGATCTGCTGGATCGGCATCTGCACGAAAGCGTGCGCCATGAATTACCAACCGGCGTCGCGCGCCGCGGCGGCGACCTCCGGATAGGTCTCGCAGACCTTGGCGTTGATCGACATGGTCGGCGTGACGCCGGCGTTTTGCAGCGCGCGCTTGAGCCGCCAGAAGCCGACCCGCATGCCGTATTCGTACCAGGTCCAGTTCGGCATATCGGGAATCGGCGTCTGCCCCATCGGCGGCTGCGACAATTGCCGCGCCATCGGCCGCGTGATCTCCCATTCCTCGATATTGACCACCGACCACACGATCATGCGCGCCTTGCCCGGCAGCTTCAGCGGCGGCCGGGTGAACGGCGAGGAATAGGACAGGCGCTCGCGCGGCAAGGTCATGGTGTAATCATTGTAGGCATCGGGCGGTGCGATGAGCAATCGCGCCACCCTGGTGCAGTACACGAAACGCCGAGAAGGCGGAGTCTTCCTTAAATTGCATGGCGAACCGCAGCGCAGAGAGAATTTGATGTCAAGGACGGCCCCATCAGCGCGTTTACGCGCGTCTTCGACGCGCTATGGGGCCGCCGCCTCCGGCGGTTGCCGAAGGCAATCCTTGACATCAAATTCTCTCTGCGCTCACCGTCGACCATGCAATTTAAGGAAGGGTGGCTGCGGAGCAGCAGTCGTAAATCTGTTTGGCCGACGCGAGGAGACACACGATGGACGACAAAGACCTTTACGACCGCGGGCTGAAGCTGCGCACGGAAATATTCGGCCGCGATGCGGTGGAAAAGCGCATGAACGCGTTCGGCGAATTCGGGCGTCCGCTGCAGCACATCATCAACGCCTATGCCTATGGCGACGTCTGGCAGCGCACCGCACTGCCTCAAGCGACCAAATCGCTGGTCATGATCGCCATGATGGCGGCGGCGAAGCAGCCCAACGAGCTCGCCGTCCACCTGCGCGGCGCCTTGAAGAACGGCTGCACGCAAGAGCAAATCCAGGAGGTGCTGCTGCTGCTCACGCTCTATTGCGGCATTCCGGCCGGCAACGACGCGCACCGCATCGCCGTCGAGGCGCTGCGCGAGCATTCGGGCGCTTCGTGAAGGCGGTTCCACATGAGGCGCGCCGGGTCTAATATGACTTTGCCATGGACCGGTCAGCGAAATTGCGCTTGTACGCCGGCGCACTTGCCGCCGCCGGTACCCTTGCGGCGCTTGCCATTGCCAGCCTGCCCGCCTTGGCCGCCGATCAGGTCCACGACGAGATCCAGGTCTACAACGCCGAGATCGCTGAGGTCGGGCAATGGACCTACCAGCAGCATTTGAATTTTGCCGCGGTCGGACAAACCCAGCCGGAAGTCCCCGGCGGATTTGCGTCGAACCGCAGCCTGCAGGGCACGCCGGAATTCGCCTACGGCATCACCGATTGGTGGGAGGCCGGCTTTTATCTACCGTTTGCCGTCACCGGTTCGGGGCAATTGCTGTCGGACGGCGCAAAAATCCGCAGCCTGTTCGTGGTCCCGGACGCCGCCAAGCGCAGTTTCTTCTACGGCGTCAATTTCGAGCTTGGCTACGAGATGCCGCGGTTCGCAGCGACGCCATGGGGGCTGGAAATAAGGCCGATCGTCGGGGTCCGTAACGCCCAATGGGAGTTCATCGTCAACCCGATCGTGGATCTCAGCTTCGGCGCGGCCGGCGAAGCCGATTTCGCGCCGGCGGCGCGGCTCGCCCGCAATCTCGGCAACGATTGGTATGTCGGCCTCGAATATTACGGCGATTTCGGCAAGATCGGCGATTTCCTGCCGCTGCAGCAGCAAAGCCAACAGTTGTTTGCGGTGACGGATTTCAAAGTGAGCGTCGTCGACGTCGAGCTTGGCGTCGGCTACGGCTTTACGCCTGGATCGGACCGGCTGGTGGCCAAGGCGATCGTCGGTTACGCCTTTCCGGTGCCCGGCAAAGGCAGCGACGGCACTACGGCGGCCAAGCCAGTGGGCATGGGAACGGCGGCGCGATCGACGCGGGACGCCTGGAACACCAAATAACGCCCGCCGCCGCCCTGCTACGGCGCGCCTTCGCGGGCGGCGAGATAGACGAGGCCCGCGGCTCCCAGCACCGCGCCAATGATGATGCCGAGCGGCATGAACGTCTCAAACACCAGCATGCCGGAATAGCCTTCAAAATCGCTGGTATGAAACACCTTGATCCAGAGGAAACCCGTGCCGACGCCGATCACGCCGCCGGCGATCGCGCCCAAGAACAAGCCGACAAACGCGAGCGCGACCTTCATTTTGAAAAATGCTTATCCAGCCCCTGCCAGCCTTCGAAATAATCGTGCTGCAGTTCCGACGACTCGATGGCGTAGCGGGTGAGCCGCATGGCGTAGCGGCTCTCGAACATGAACGCCATGGTGTCCTCGATCTTGTGCGGCTTGAGCTCGGCGCGGCTGGCGCGCTCCCAGGTCTCGGCGTCGGGGCCGTGGGCGGTCATGCAATTGTGCAGGCTGGCGCCGCCCGGCAAAAAACCTTCGGCCTTGGCGTCGTAGACGCCGTACAGCAAGCCCATGAACTCGGTCATGACGTTGCGGTGATACCACGGCGGCCGGAACGTGTTCTCGCCGACCAGCCAGCGCGGCGGGAAGATGACGAAATCGATTGTTGCGGTGCCGGGCACGTCGGACGGCGCGGTCAGCACGCTGTAGATCGACGGATCGGGATGATCGAAGCTCACCGTGCCGATCACCATGAAGCGGGCGAGATCGTATTTGTACGGCGCGAAATTGCCGTGCCAGGCGACGACGTTGAGCGGCGAGTGATCCATCTCGGCGGCCCACAGATTGCCCTGGAATTTGGCGATCATGGTGCACGGCGCCTTGGTGTCCTCGTAAGCCGCGACGGGGCTGAGAAAATCGCGCACATTGGCGAGGCCGTTGGAGCCGAGCGGGCCGAGCTCCGGCAGCCGCAGCGCGACGCCGTAATTCTCGCAAATATAGCCGCGCGACGGCCCGTCCGGCAGCTCGATGCGAAAGCGCAAGCCGCGCGGCATGACAACGATCTCGCCGGGCGCCGCCTCGACGATGCCGAGCTCGGTGACGAAGCGCGCGCGGCCCTGCTGCGGCACGATCAGCATTTCGCCGTCGGCATTGTAGAAATAGCGGTCGGTCATCGAGCGGTTGGCGGCGTAGAGGTGCACGCACATGCCGACTTGGGTGGCGACGTCGCCGTTGCCGCCGATTGTCACCATGCCTTCGATGAAGTCGGTCGGCGCTTGCGGAATCGGGATCGGGCTCCAGCGCAATTGCGTCGGCGTCGCGTCGACGTCGTTGAACGGCGCGCTGCGGATCAAACCGTTGTCGATGCGCGCATAGGGCCGGTGCACGACGGAAGGCTGGATGCGGTAGGTCCAGGTGCGCCGGTTGTCGCCGCGCGCGGTGGTGAACGAGGTGCCCGAGATCAATTCGGCATAGAGGCCGTGCGGCGGCCGCTGCGGCGAATTGCGCCCGACCGGCAGCGCGCCGGGCACCGCTTCCGACACGAAATGATTGCCGAAGCCGGACTGATAGCGCAGCGGCGCGGCCGCGCTCGGCGCCTTGGTGTCCGCTTTGCGGGTTTTGGTATCCATGCGACCTCATGAAGGCGCGCGGCAGGCGCCGGGCAATTGGTATCGGTCGCAACTAATATCCGCTTTATGAGGCCGGGGCGCAAGCAGCTTGGAACAGTTCCAAGCTAGGGCGCCGCTCACATATTGCCGTGGCCGCGCTTGATGGTCTGGCGGATTATCGGGGCCGTGACCTTATCGGAGATCTGGATGTTCCAGATTTCGCTGTCGCCTTGCGCTGTGAAGTCGGCGAACAGCTTTGGGATGACCGACACGTCGCGGATCTCGTGGCCGCGCAGCCCAAAACCGCGGGCGATGTTTTCGAACGCGGGCCGGCCGAACACCGCCAGGCTGTCGTCGATGCCGTCGGCGCGCAGCTTGTGAAACTCCGAGCCGTAGCCGCCGTCGTTCATCGCGCAGATCAGGATGCGATATCCTTGGCGCTTGAGCGTCTCGAGCTCCTGGATATGGAACAACAGCCCGCCGTCGCCTTCGAACAGCACGATCTTGCCGTCGCGGCCCTGCCGGCGCGCGGCCGCAACGCCTAGCGCGTAGGACAGGCCGTTGCCGACCGCGCCGAATTCACGGACCGTAGTGTAGCGCTCCGCCGGCCGGCCGCGCATCTGGGTGTTGAAATAGGCCTGATGACCGCCGCCGACGACACAGTCCCAATCCTTCGGAACGACCGCGTCGATGGCCTCGATGACCTTGCGTGGATCGAGCACGCCTGGCGCGATGTCGAATGGCATCGAGTCCGCCGGCTCGGTCGCGATGCGATGGGCGAGCTCTTTGGTGCGTATCGCCGCCGCCGTCGGTTTGCCGGCGCCCAATTTCTTGTCGAGGCCGGCAAGGATGGCCTCGACGCCGACCAGCGCGTCCGATCTGACGTAGATGTCGGCGGCCTGCTGCCCATCGCGCAAGCCGCGCGGCGCATCGTCCAACTGGATCTTGACGGCCTTTCCCCAGTAGTGCCCGCCGCCGACGTAGTAGGACAGACTGGTGCCGACCGCGAGCACGACGTCCGCGGTTTCGTACATCTCCCTGCCCAACGACGTGAAGTAGCTGCCGGTGGTGCCGAGCCCGAACGGATGGTCGTGGAACAGACCGCGCGCCGGCAGCGTGTTGGAGAGCAAGGCGCCGCAGCGATCGGCGAGCTTGATCACTGCTTCCCGCGCGCCGGCCCACAGCACGCCGCGGCCGCCGAGGATGATCGGCCGCTTTGCTGCGGCGAGCCGTTCGACGGCCTCGGCCACGACCTCGGGATCGGGCTGCATGCGCCCGACCTTGGGCTGGTACATCGCCGAGGTCTCGTAGGGCTGGTTCGACATGTGCTCGACCTTCTGCAGGTCGTAGGGAATGCCCAACACCACCGGGCAGCGCTCGTACTTGGCGATGTGGAAGGCCTCGCGCACGCAGTCCATCATGCGCGGCACGCTGTGCGCGGCCACGTAACGCGCTCCGGTCGCCGTCACCAGCGGCGCCTGGTCGATGTACTGGTTGTAGAACTTGGCGTTGATCGGCGATTCGCCGGCGAACACCACCATCGGCAGGCGGGCGCGAACCGCGGCCGGCAGCGCCGTCATCAACTGGGTCACGCCGGGGCCGCAAGTAACCGAGGCCACGGCGAGCTTGCCGGTTGCGACGTTGTAGGCCGTCGCCGCCGCTACGGTGACGTGCTCGTGCCTGACGTGGACGGTATGCACGCCCGGCAGTTTGGCAAAGGCGGTGGACCAGTGCATGTTGCCGTCGCCCATCAGGACGAACTGGGTGTCGACGCCCTCGGCAAGGAACGCTTCGGCGAGGGCTTCGTAGAGTTTGGCCATGGCGCGCTACCGCGTGGATGATGAAGTGATCCGGTACGCAACAAGCATGCCCGGCGACGCCCAGTCAATTCAATCCGGTGCGGACCTTCATTTTCAGGCGTGATATCGTTCATTGACTTTGCCAGGCCAGGGTTCAACGCGCCGGGCACGTCTCGAATCTCCGTATAAGAAAGGGCCAAGAATTCCGTGCGCATCTTCGTGACTGGGGCGAGCGGCTACATCGGCGGATCGATCGCGGCTGCGCTCGTGAACGCCGGGCACTCCGTCGTCGGCTTGGTGCGGCAGGCCGACAAGGCATCGCAACTGGCGCTTAAGGGAATTCAACCGCTCCTCGGAACGCTTGCCGACCTTGCCGAGATGACGGAAGCCGCGCGTGCGGCCGACGCCGTCATCAATACCGCCAATGCCGACGACTTTCTCGCCGCCGATACGCTCATCAAGGCGCTGGCCGGATCGGGCAAAGTGCTCATTCATACCAGCGGCACCAGCGTCGTTGCAGATCGTGCCGCGGGCGAGTACAGCGCTGCAATCTTCCACGAAGACAGCCCCTTCGATCCGCTGCCGGAACGCCTGTTGCGGGTGGCGATCGACCGCGCCGTGCTGATGGCAGCGCAGCAAAAAATCCGCAGCGTCGTCATTCGGCCGAGCCTTATTTATGGAAGAGGACACGGCCTCAATCCGCACAGCATCCAGCTGCCGCATCTCATCGCGCTGGCAAGGAAATACAAAATCGCCCGCCATGTCGGGCGCGGACTTAACGTCTGGTCCCATGTCCACATCGACGATCTCGTCGATCTTTATTTGTTGGCTCTCGATGCAGCGCCGCCCGGTTCGTTGTTTTATGCCGAAAACGGCGAGGCTTCATGGCAGGCTATGGCTTCCGCCGTGGGTCGTGTTCTCGGCTTCGGTGCAGAAACCAGGGACTGGCCGATTGAGGAGGCAGTCCGTGAATGGGGTCCAAGCGCGATTACGAGCTACGGCTCGAACAGCCGCGTCAGGGCGCACAAGGCGCGCAAGTTGCTCGGATGGGCGCCGCAGGGCCGCACGCTGCTGGATGACATCGCGGCCGGGAGTTACGCGGAAGCTCTGCAGAACAGAGAGACAGAAAAATTGGGCTGACTTAGCGAGTCCACACCTTAGCTTTTTTCGGCCCGCGCCACGGTCCCGGCGGCGCGCTGCATGCCGAGCGTCAGGATGCGGTGGAGGAGGTCGCGGTATTTGATGCCGTCGTGCTTGGCGGCGGCGGCGAATTCCTGGCTTTCGGCGATTTCGGGGTTGGGATTGGCTTCGAGGAAATACGGCACGCCGTCGGCCGAGAGCCGGAAATCGATGCGGGCATAACCGTCGAGCTCCAGCGTCCGGTAGATGCGCTTGGCGATCGCCTGGATGCGCAAGGCAAGCTCGGGCGCGAGGTTCTTCGCCGGCCCGTGCAAGATCTGGCGGCGCTCCTGATAGTCGGTGTCGTGCTTGACCTTCTCGGTGGCGATCGGCCAGTCGCCTTCGGCCATGTTGCCGAAGGTGAGCTCCCACACCGGCAGCACGCGCAGCCGGTCGTTGCCGAGCACGCCGACATAGATTTCGCGGCCCTCGATATATTGCTCGGCGATCGCCGGCGTGCCGACCCGCTCGTGGATGAAATTCACGCGCTCGGCAAGCTTCTCGTCGCTGTCGACGACCGAGGCCTGCGAAATGCCGTAGGAGCCGTCCTCGTTCAGGCTCTTGACGATCAACGGCAACGTCAGCCGCGCCGGACGCCGCACCTTGCGCCGCATCGGAAACACCGCGAAGGCCGGCACCGGAATGCGATGGTAATGCACCAGCGTCTTCGACAAATCCTTGCCGCGCGCCAGCATCAGGCCGCGCGGATTGCAGCCGGTATAGGGCACGCGCATCAGTTCGAGGAAGCTGGCGACGTTCTGATCGTAGATCGCTTCGCCGTTGAACTCCTCGAGCAGCGTGACCACGACGTCCGGCTTCCAGGTCTCGATCTCGTCGCGGATCGGTTTCAGCTCATCATGCACGCCGAGCGGCTTCACCTCGTGGCCGGCGCGGCGCAGCGTGGTGACCACGTCGTATTCGGTTTTCCATTCGTTGATTTGTTGCTCGCTGAAGCCCTTGGACGAGTCCGGGGGCAACAGATCCGGGTGAACGAGCACCAGGACGCGAAGCCGTTTCATAGCGCGATCCACCTTCGCCGCGACGGACCAAACAATGCATGCATGGTTTTCGCGGTCAACAGGATCGTGAACTCGATGATCAGCCGGCGCTCGGCCCCGACCGCGCGCAGTTTCAGCTTGCGGCAGCGCGCGATCATGTCGTCGAGCACGGCATCGACGGTGAGCTGATATTCGCCGGTCCATTTGGCGACGAGCTCGCGCACCCGGTTGCGGTTGCGCCGGATGAAAGACGCCGCGGTCTCGGCGTGGCGATGCTTTGGATCCGCCGAGAACAGCCGCAGCAGGTCGCGGTCATAGGTCCGCGGCGGGTCGACCAGATAAAGCTCGCGCTTCTTCTTGTAGTATTCGCCGAGCGTCTCGCTGAATTTGCTCAACGGGTCGAGCTTTTCCCGGTTGGTGAGCAGCGGCCGCTTGCCGGCGATCTCGCGCATCAGCTCGTCGACGTATCTAAGCTTCTTGAGCGCCGGCCAGCCGATATAGCGCGTGCGCCAGTTCGAACGCGGCCGCAGCCAGACCGCGAAAGTCTCGGCGAAATCCTCGTCGGGGTGGCTCTGCGCGTACCACAGCCGCAAATGCTGGACGTAATTGCGGCTGGCGGGGTTCGGCTGATAGTAGCGCGGATAGCGTTTCGAGGTCGGGCCGAACAGCCGCTGCCAGCGGCGGCGGCGATGCAGCTGATAGGCGTGCTGCACCACGTGGCCGGCTTCGTGGCGCAGGATGTTCATGCACGAATTCCAGGTGCCGCCCTCGACGTCGATGATCATCTTCTTTTCCAGCCGCATCAGGCGGGGATGGGCGAGAAAGAACGGCATGGCGATGCCCGGCGTGTTCTCCGGGCTGAACCATTCCGAGGAAATCCAGGCGTGCGGCCGCACCGCGAGGCCGCGCTCGGCAAGCTCGTCGTGCAAGGTCAAGAGGCAGTCTTCGAGCCAGGTGCCCTCGACCTTGACGCGAAGATTCTTGAGGCGGACCTTGAGGAGCTGCTCGTCGGGCAGCGCGGCCCAGGGAAATTTTTTGCTCATCGTTAGCGCGAATCTGGAACGTATGACTGGCCGAATGGTGTCACGGCGCATCCCGGCCGACAACCGCCTGTGCTGTTCCAGTACGTATGAGACGCCGGAGACGCCTGAAGAGGCGGACTCTTCCTTAAATTGCACGGCTAGCCGCAGCGCAGAGAGAATTTAAGGAAAGCTGGCTGCGGAGCAGCAGGTTCACACTTGTCTCGGCGGCGACGGTCTGCGGCAATTTTCCTTGCCGATCCCGGTTTGCTAAGGTGCTCCCGCCGCTACCCGATGCAGGCGAGGAGATGGATGTGCCGATGAACGACAAGATCGAATCGACCGAACCGCGCGACCAGGATGTGCTCGCCTGCGACATCGCCGACGAGGCGCTGGAAGCCGCCGCGGCAGCAACAAAGCCGGCCTTCTCGCTGGTCGGGGCGCCGACCGTCAGCATCCTGGTGGCGTGCTGCAGCGGCTGATCCGGCGGCACTGCCGCGCCGCTTGGCTGGACTCACTGCAACATCGTCTCACCGATCGTGCACGCTTCCGGTCTTGACCGGCAGCCCGGCCGCGCGCCATTCGGGCAGCCCTTCCTCCAATCGTCGCACCTTGAAGCCGCGGGCGCGCAACAGCGCGACCGCTTCGAAGGACAGCACGCAATATTCGCCGCGGCAGTAGGCCACGATGTCGCGGTCGGGATTGATCTCGGCAAGCCGGTCCTTCAACGCGCGCAGCGGAATGTTCACGGCGCCCGGCACATGGCCCAGGGCAAATTCGTCCGCCGGGCGCACGTCCAAAACGGTCACCGCGCGCTGGCGGATCATCTTCTGCAACTGCCTGCGGGTCACCGGCTCAAGCTCGTCCAGCTTATTGAAGTAGCTGCGCACGACGCGCTCGACTTCGGCGACGTTGCGCTCGGCGATCCGCCGCAGCGCGGCGAGCACGTCGAGAATGCCGTCGTCGGCCAGCGTGTAATGAACGAACTTGCCTTGGCGCCGCGATTGCAGCAGTCCCGCCCGCCGCAAATGCTGCAGGTGCTGCGACGCGTTGGCGACCGACAGGCCGGTGCGTTGGGCCAGGACTTCAACGGTGCGCTCGCCCTGCGCCAGCTGCTCCAGCAATTCGAGCCGATGGCCGTGGCCCAAGGTTTTCGCGATGGCGGCGAATTGGGCGAATAGCGCTTGCTTGGGACCGAGCGTTGACAATGCGGCTGCCGCGTATTTAAATCATTCAATTGAATACTTGAATGATGAACCCTTGTCAAGCGAACGGCCTTCCCGACGCTGGAGGTAAAACCATGATCTTGCGGCAATTTCTCCACACCGACCCGGTGGCGGCGTCCTACCTGTTCGGATGCGGCGGCAAGGCCATGGCGGCCGTGGTCGATCCCGTGGGCGACCTCGCCCCCTATCTGCGCACCGCCGAAGCAACGGGGATGCGCATTCTCTATGTCATCGACACGCACTTGCACGCCGACCACGTGTCCGCTGGCCGCGCGCTGGCGAAAGCCGCGGGCGCGCAATACGTGCTGTTCGCCGACGCCCATGTGAGCTTTCCATTCCGCAAGGTGCATGACGGCGACGTGCTCGGCTTGGGTAACGTCACGGTCGAGGTGCTGCACACGCCCGGCCACACGCCCGAGCACATTTCGCTTGTCGTCACCGATCACACGCGGTCGGAGGAACCCTGGTTCGTTTTGACCGGCCACACGCTCATGGTCGGCGATCTTGGCCGCACCGAGCTTGCGACCAGCGCCGAGGAAGGCGCCCGCAAACTGTTTGCCAGCGTGCAGCGACTCAAGGCCCTTCCCGACCATCTGGAAGTGTTGCCGGGCGCCTATTCCGGTTCGGTGTGCGGGCGAAGCCTCAGCGGCAAGCCGACATCCACCATCGGCTTCGAGAAGCGCTACAACAAAGCGTTCCGCATCGAGGATGAGCCGACCTTCCTGCGCGCGATGCTTGCCGACATTCCGCCCGCGCCGCCGCAAGCGGCGCAAGTGCGCGCGCTCAATTCCGGCCTGATGGCCGCGGAATGACGGCCGCCGCCAGCGTGCCGAGGATCACGCTTGGCTTGCGCGCCAACTGGCCGCAATTCTCGCTGCTCGTTCTCATCAATGCCTTCGTCGGCGGCATGGTGGGTCTGGAACGAACCGTCGTGCCGCTGATCGGCGCGGAAGAATTCAGCATCGCATCGACGACGCTGGTCGCGTCTTTCATCATCAGTTTCGGCGTCGTCAAGGCGCTCGCCAATCTGGTTTCCGGCCAATTGGCCGACGTCTGGGGCCGCAAGCGCGTGCTGGTCATCGGCTGGCTGTTCGGGCTGCCGGTGCCGTTCATCGTCATGTGGGCGCCAAGCTGGCAATGGGTGATCGTCGCCAATGCGCTGCTCGGCCTCAACCAGGGCTTTGCCTGGTCGATGACGGTGATCATGAAAGTCGATCTGGTCGGGCCGAAGTCGCGCGGCCTGGCGGTCGGCCTCAATGAGTTCTCGGGCTACCTTGCGGTTGGCGTCACCGCCTTCCTCACCGGCTATATCGCGGCGCACTACGGCCTGCGGCCGGCGCCGTTCTATCTCGGCATCGGTTACGCGGCCTTTGGGCTTGGGCTTTCCGTATTGCTTGTGCGCGACACGCGCGAGCATGTCCGGCTGGAGGCGCGCGGCAATCGGCAACCGGGCGAGCCATTGGGTTTCTGGGAAATCTTTTCGCTGACGTCGTTCCGCGACCGCAACTTGTTCGCGGCGTGCCAAGCCGGCCTCGTCAACAACCTCAATGACGGCATGAGCTGGGGTATCTTTCCGCTGTTCTTTGCGTCGTTCGGTTTGGGCGTCGAGCGCATCGGCATTCTCAAAGCGGTCTATCCCGCGACCTGGGGCATTCTGCAAACCGCCACCGGCCCATTGAGCGACCGTTGGGGCCGCAAAGGGCTGATCGTCGCCGGCATGTGGGTGCAATCGGCGGGGCTTTTCCTCACCGCGCTGACCGGCTCATTCGCGTGGTGGCTGCTGGCGAGCCTGTTGCTTGGCGTCGGCACCGCAATGGTCTATCCAAGCTTGATTGCCGCCGTATCCGACGCCTCGCACCCGACCTGGCGCGCGCGCTCGCTCAGCGTCTATCGCTTCTGGCGCGACCTCGGCTACGCCATCGGCGCGCTTTCCGCGGGCTTGATTGCCGACGCGTTCGGGCTCGCCTGGGCGATCGCCGCGATTGCGGCGCTGACCTTCTTGTCCGGAGCGGTCGCGGCCGTTCTCATGGGTGAGCGGCCGCCGCCCGGCCAAGTCGCGGGACCGCGGAGCGATGATCCCGGTTCAACCGTGTTCCTCCAGCGAGAGTCAGATCCATGAGACAAAATCCGTTCACCGACGCCCTCGCCGCTCTTGCCGATACGGATTTTCCGAAGCCGCTGTTTTTGCTCCTGCTCCTTGGCTGTGCGATAGCGGCCGTCCTGGTCTGGCGAAGCGACCGGACGCAGCGCTCGATCCAGCATGTCGGCCGCTGCCTGCTGCGCGTCATCGTCGGCACGATGTGGTGGCAGCAGTCGCTGTGGAAAGTACCGCCGCACTACGATTGGGGGCTGATCCATTGGATGCAGGAGATGGTCGAGCATGGCTCGATCCAGCTGCAAAGCGACCTGGTGCGGGACCTCGTGCTGCCCAACATCCGGATATTCGGGCCGCTGGTCTATGCGATCGAGGTGGCGATCGCGGTTTCGCTGATCCTTGGACTGGCAACACGCCTGGGCGCTTTGCTCGGGGCGCTGATGGCGATCAACCTGTGGCTCGGACTTTACAATGCGCCGGGCGAATGGCCCTGGACCTACATGTTCCTGGTCGTCATCCAGCTTATTTACCTGATCGACCCGCCGGGACGAAGTTTTGGCGTCGATGCGCTGCTTTGGCGGCGCAAAGAGACGCTCGCCCGAGGTTCAACTCTGCTCGCGCTTGCGGCCTGAAAAGAGGCAACATCGGCCGGCCTTCTCGCTGGCCGGGTCGCCGACCGTCAGCATCCTGGTGGCGGGCTGCGGCGGGCTGATCCGGCGGCGCTGCTAATTTGTGGTACAACGAAACGCGCTCAAAATTTCTGGGACTGCCGCAATGGCTCGAGTACCAGGCGCCATCGGTCGCACGCATGAGCCGCGGCAACGACAAGGGAGGTCGCCGATGATCGATTCGAGCCGACGCAGCGTTCTTACAGCCGGTGCCGCCGCCGCCGCGGCAACCACCGCCTCGCAAGTGTTCGCCCAAGGGCCAAAGGCAGCAGCGCCGCAGGCAGCAGCGCCGCAAAACTTGCCGGAGGGCGTCAAGGTCGGCTTCTACGAGAACGGCGACGTCCGCATTCGCTACGCCGAAATCGGCTCGGGCTTCCCGCTGCTGGCGACGCCCGGCGGCGGCCTGAACTCGCGCATCGGCAACTGGCCGACCGCGGTGATCAACATCATGGCGGAGTTCAAGAACGACTTCCGCGTGATCACCATGGACCAGCGCAATGCCACGAACGGCGATTCGACCGGCCCGGTTCCGCTCGACAATCCGTGGGACGCCTTCGCCGACGACCAGCTCGGCGTGATGGATCATCTCGGCATCCGCCAGTTCTTGTTCTTCGGCAACTGCATCGGCGGCCCGTTCGGGATGAAGCTGATGGAGCGCGCGCCGGCGCGCGTGGTCGCCGCCGTCCTGAGCCAGCCGGTCGGGCACCGGCCGGAGCAGCCGGATTACATGTACAATTCCGGGCACGACGTCTGGGCCAAGGAGTTTCGCGAGCGCCGGCCCGATGTGGCGATGGCCGCCATCGAGGCGTATCTGCACAGCCTCTATCGCGCGCGGCCTGACTTCGTGTACAGCGTGTCGCGCGACTTCGCGAAATCCTGTCAGGTGCCGATGCTGGTGCTGCCCGACGATGTAACGGCGCATCCGCTCCAGGTCGCCATCGACATCGCCTCGCTCGCACCCAATGCCGAGATCACGGTGTTTCCCTGGAAGGAGCCGCCGGACCTGAAGGCCCGCACCATCAACCGCGCGCGCACCTTCCTGAAACGGCATCAGACGGCGTAGCGAAGTCGAAATCACGATCGTTGCGCTGTGTGCGCCTTCGTCGCTTATTGCCCCGTAACTGCCTCGACGACGAACCGCTGGTGCGGCAGCTTTGTGGGCTAAAGCAGCCGCGCGTTCCATGAGATGGCGCGGCAGAAATTGACCCGAAGCCGTCATAAGCGGGATCGAAATTCCGCACTGCGGTAAGCCCTGACTTGAAGCTCGCCAATCCATTATGCTGTCATTCTTGCCAGGGGCAGCGAATGCAATTCGGCCAACTCAAACGACGCAAGTTCATCGCTCTGCTCGGTGGCGCAGCGGCAGCCTGGCCGCTCGCCGCGGGCGCGGAACCGGCTCAGCTCGTACCGCGTGTCGGTGAACTTTCCGTGGCTTTGAGCACAGCGCCAATTGAAGGGGCGTTCAGGCGGGGTTTGCGCGACCTTGGCTATGTCGAGGGTCAAAACCTCCGCATCGAGTTTAGGACGGCCGAGTTCAAAACCGAGCGCCTCGACCAACTCGCGGCTGAAATGATTGCGGCGCGGATGAATGTGATCTTCGCATCCGGCTCGGAAGCAACAAGGGCGGTGCGAAAGCAGACGACGACCATCCCGGTCGTGATGACCAGCACGAACCCGGTGGGCCTCGGCTTCGTTGACAGCCTTGCTCGGCCCGGCGGCAATATTACCGGGTTGAGCATTTTTGGCCCCGAAATCGCCGGGAAACGCTTGGAACTGCTGAGGCAACTGGTCCCTGACCTGACCGAGGTGGCGGTATTTTGGAATCCCAACGATCCCGGCGCTCAATTCTCGCTGAAGGAGACTCAAGCCGCCAGCGAGGTGCTCAAAATCGAACTGCACACCATCGAAACGCGCGGCGTTGAAGACTTTGCTGGCGCTTTTCGCACTGCATTGAGCGAACACGCCAAGGCCGTCGTCCTGCTGCCTGCTCCACTGATGTCACGCAATGCGGAGCGGATCGCCAGTCTCGCGATTCATAGCAGGCTGCCGACTATTTTCTACAGCGGCGAAACCGTCAGAGCCGGGGGACTGATTTCGTACGGCGCGAACCTGAGCGAAGTATATTATCGTGCCGCGTATTATGTTGATCGAATCCTCAAAGGCGCCAAGCCCGCCGATTTGCCGGTTGAGCAGCCCAGCAAATTCGAACTATTCATCAATCTCAAGGCGGCCAAGGCGCTCGGCATCACCATCCCGCAGGTGCTCCTCGCCACCGCCGACGAGGTGATCGAATAGGCCCTTAATTGCTGCGCGGCGCTGCGGTCGCGATTGGCCCTTAACCGCCGCCCCAGGCACGGCTAGGCGCGGCAGGTATTGGGTGATGACCGGTCACGGCAGCCAATGATCGGCGCGGCGGTTCCTGACCCGAAGCGGACATTCAGCGTCTCATTCGATCACCTCGTCCGCGAGCGCCAGCATCGTCGGCGGCACGGTGAGCCCGAGCGCCTTGGCGGTCTTGAGGTTGATAATGAGCTCGAACTTGGTCGGCTGTTCGATCGGAATGTCGGCGGGCTTCGCGCCTTTGAGGATTTTGTCGACCAGGTCGCCGGCGCGGCGGAACAGGTCGGCGTAGACGGTTCCATAGGATAACAGGCAACCGGCCTCGGCCATCACCCGCACGCCGGAAATGGTCGGCAGCCGTGCGGCGAGCGCGGCGCCGAAAATGTCGGAGCGGTTGGTGTTGGCCAGCACGCCGCTGCAAATGTACAGCGCTTCCGCCCGGTTCTTTACTCCGTCGATGACCGGCGCAATATCGTCGGGCCCGTGAACCTCGACCGGGAAGGTTTCGAGACCGTTTTCATGGGCCGCCGTTTCCAGTTCGGTTCGCTCGCGCAGCGCCTCCGAATCACCTGCGGCCGCTAGCGTTGCGAGCGTGCGCATATCGGGCAGCACTTCGCGCAGCAATTCAAGCCGTTTTCCGGCAAGTTCGGCGAGTTGCAGCGACAGGCCGGTGACGTTGCCGCCGGGCCGCGACAGGCTGGCGACATAGCCTTCGCCGAGCGGGTCGCGGCCGATTGCGAAAACGATCGGTATGGTGGACGTCGCGCGCTTAACCGCCGGCACTGCCGAGCCGGCGGTGACGATGACGTCCACTTTGCGGTCGACAAACTCTTTCGCGATCTCGGGATAGCGCTCCACGTGCCCATCGGCGAAGGCGTATTCGATCGCGACCGTGCGGCCGTCGATCCAGCCGAGTTCGGTCAGACGTTGCAGGAACGCGGCGGTCCATGGCGCCCATATTGCGGCGGTCGCGGAACCAAGAAAGCCGATCCTCGGCAGCGTGCCGGCTTGTTGCGCGCGCGCCGCGAGCGGCCAAGCAACCGCACCGCTGAGCGCGGCTACAAACTTCCGCCTTGCAATGTAGATCGACACCGGACCCTCCAGTAGGGCTCACGCGCACTGGATCGTTATAAACGATAGCACGCCCCAATCGGCAGGTCTGTGACCTGCTTCAGAATCCGATTTTGTTGCAGTGCATGAGTCCGATTTTGGCCCTTAGCGAACGCCCGGCAAGTCGCTATCACGGTCGCAAACGGGGGAAGAACGGACATCGGCCAAAGCGCTCAAAATGTTGTCCTTTGACCCCTCGCGACATTTCGGGCCCACCATTTGCTGTACTGCACAACAGCCCTCATTTGATGTGGTAGGCTGTCGCCTCGGATCTGGGGGAGCCTCATGAGGCGACGGAAATTCTTAACGCTCGTCGGCGGCGCGGCGGCAGCATGGCCGCTCGCGGCGCGCGCGCAGCAGGAAATGCCGGTGATCGGCTATGTGAGTGGCCGATCGGCGGGCGAGGCGCAATATCTGGTCACCGCCTTCGAAGACGGGCTGCACGAAGGCGGCTTCCGCGTGGGGCAGAATATCGGGATCGAATTTCGCTGGGCGGATGGTCAATATGACCGGCTTCCTGCACAGACCGCCGATCTCGTCGCCCGCCGCGTTGCGTTGATAATGGCAAGCGGTGCGGTACAGGCGATCCAGGCGGCGAAGGCGGCGACATCGACCATCCCCATCGTGTTCGTAACGGGCGACGATCCGGTCAAGCGCGATATCGTACCCAGCATGAACCGGCCGGGCGGCAACATCACGGGCGTCAGCGTGCTCACCCAGCAGATGGAGGCAAAGCGGCTGGAAATCCTCACCCAGTTCGCGCCCAAGAGTGCGGCCATCGCCATGCTGGCGAACAAGAGCAATCCCAGCGCCGCGCAGCAATTGCAAGATGCAGCAGACGCGGCGCGCGCGCTGGGGCGTGAGCTAGACATATTGTACGTCGCGAACGCCGATGACATCGACCACGCATTCTCGACTGTGGTGCAGAATGGCGACGGTGCGTTGGCGATCACAGGCGATCCGTTCATGAACTCGCATCGCGAACAGCTGGTCGCACTGGCGGCGCGCTATAAGTTGCCGTCGCTGTTTTACAGCCGCGAAGCCGTGGCCGCCGGCGGCTTAATGGGCTACGGCGCGAGCTTCACGGAAAGTTTTCACCAGGTCGGCCTCTACGCTGCGCGAATCCTCAAGGGCGAAAAGCCCGGCGATCTGCCGGTTCTGCAGCCGACCAAATTCGAGTTCATTATCAACCTTAAGACCGCGAAAGCGTTCGGGCTCACCGTCCCACCGAACCTACTCGCACTCGCCGACGAGGTGATCGAATAGCGCGCTACTTTGCTGCACTCGCTCACGTCCGCTTCTGGCCCTTAACCGCCGCCCCAGGTAAGGCTAGGCGCGGCAGGTATTGGGTGATGACCGGTCACGGCAGCCAATGATCGGCGCGGCGGTTTCCTGACCCACCTGCGACATCGGCTGTGCAGCGCAGCACTCGTGAGACGATGCCTGGTCTACTCGATCACTTTGTCGGCGCGCACGAGAAACGTTTCCGGGATCGTGAGTCCGAGCGCCTTCGCGGTGGTGAGGTTGACGACCAAATCGAACCTGGTTGGCTGCTCAACCGGGATGTCGGCCGGCTTGGTGCCGCGCAGAATTTTATCGACGATCTCGGCAGTGCGCCGGTACAGGTCCGGTAAATTCGGTCCGTAGGACATCAGCCCTCCCGATTCCAGGGACTCCCGAAAGCCGTAAATTGTCGGCAGCCGTGCCTCCAGCGCCAAGGTGTTGACGCGAATCCGGTTGGTAAACAACAGCGGATCGGTGACAATACACAGCGCTTCCGCCCAACTCTTGAGCGCCGCGAATGCGGACACGATATCCTCAGCGCGCCGGATTTGAAATGTGCCGGTGTCGAAGCCGAGCCTGCGCGCCGCGGCCTGCACCTCGGGCAGCTCCGACCTGACGTTTGGACTATCGGGATTGGCCAATATCGCCAGCCGGTGAAAACCTGGAGCAACCTCGCGCAAGAATTCGAGCCGCTTGCCGGCAAGATCGGTCGACTGCAACGACAGACCGGTGACATTGCCGCCCGGCCGCGCCAGGGTTGCCACCAAGCCGGTGCCGACCGGGTCGCCCATAATTGCGGATACGATCGGGATGACCGAAGTCGCCTGCTTCATCGCGATGGCATCGTTGCTTGAGGTCGTGACGATGAGGTCGACCTTTTGCCGCACGAACTCGGCGGCGATTTCGGCGACGCGCTCGGGTCGTCCTTGCGCCCAGCGATGCTCGATCGTGATAGTGCGTCCCTCGACCCAGCCAAGATCACGTAGGCGTTGCAAGAACGCCGCTGTATTCGGTCCCGTGTTCTCGGGACTGCTCGGACCGAGGTAGCCGATGATGGGTAGCTTGCCCGGTTGTTGCGCACGTGCCGCGTTTGACCAGGCCGCAAGCCCTGCCGCGCCGAGTCCCGCAATCAACTCTCGCCGTTGCATGGGCACCCCCAGCGATAGCCTCCGCAGGAGTCTAGTCGGGCGGGCCTTGCTTTGGAATGGGTAGATCGAACCCGCGAAGTCGGCGGGCAAACGGAAGCGCATTGCAGCAAGCGTGTCCATGCGTTCATTCACCGAAGCGTCCAGGCAATTCCGTCGCGTCTTAGCCGTGATCTCCCTCTCCCCGCGTGCGGGGAGAGGGAGGCGCGAGCGGCGCCCGCGGTTTACGCCTTGAGGGCATGGCGTATCGTCCCGTCTCTTTTTTTGAGACACACTCTTGACATCCGTCTCCAATACAGTTACATCATGATCCTCGCTCCGGTGAAGGACGTGGCGCGGAGGCACACCGCGTCGTGGGAGCGAGGGCGGTGCCCGCGGGCGGGTTTGCAGCCTGCTCCCGGGCGGCTTGGGCATCATGTCTCCCGGCATTACGACCGGGGTGGGAGGTGCATCCCTGGACTGGGACAGGCGAAGGCGGGTAACGCCCGTGCAGACCGCGTCCCAGGAAGCCTGGCCTGAAGCTGAGCCTTTGGGATGGAATAATTCCCTCAGGTGAGAGCCGTGGTGGAACGCCGTCAAGCGTGCGCGCTCCAAAAGGGCGCGCGCCGCATCGCACGGTGCGGCGGTTGTTACCCTGCGTTTGCCGGCGTTCCGCTTCCTTCAATTTTCTTCGTAGCCTGGGTTGAGCGCAGCGAAACCCGGGAGCGGCGATGGAGCCGAACCTTCGTTCCCGGATTTCGCTGCGCTCAATCCAGGCTACGAAACGACGAAACCGACGCAACGGAAGATCGAAAGACAGGCCCCACCCCTGCTCCTTCCTTGGACCGGACCGGTTTCGCGCTTGACGTGATCACATTTTTGCCGGCGCGCGATCCGATCGCGCGCATAATAAACCGCGGCCGCAAAAACGCGCGCGAGACGGAGGTGCTTTGCCGTGAAAGACATCCGCAAACATCGTAGCCCCGATGGAGCGACGCGCATGCTTCACTTTTTCGGCCGGGCGCTGCATATGATCCGTCGCAGTCGGGTCGCAACACGTGGGCAATGACATCATACCGGTTCTGGTGGTCGGCGGCGGGCCGGTCGGCCTGGCGCTGGCCGGCGATCTCGGCTGGCGCGGCATTGCCTGCACGCTGATCGAGCAGAGCGACGGCTCGATCTATCAGCCGCGCATGGATCTGGTCGGCATCCGCACCATGGAATTCTGCCGGCGCTGGGGCCTGGTGGGCGCGGTCGAAGCCTCGCCCTATCCGCGCGATTACGCCCAGGACAATATCTATCTCACCAGCCTCACCGGCTACGAACTCGGGCGCGAGCGCTTCCCCGGCATCGGCCAGGCGCCGCCGCCGCAGCAAAGCCCGCAGCGGCGCGAGCGCTGCCCGCAAAACATGTTCGATCCGATTTTGCGCGCCTTTGCGGTGTCGCAAAAGAACGTCGCGCTGCGCTACCGCACCCGGCTCGTTTCGTTCACGCAAGATACCGATCAGGTCACGGCGGTGGTCGAGAATGCCGAGACCGGCACGCGCGAAGAAATTCCGGCGCGCACCATCGTCGGCTGCGACGGCGCGCGCAGCCTGGTGCGCGAGACGCTCGGCATCGCCATGCAGGGCAATCCGGTGCTGACCTACACCACCAACGTCATCTTCCGCTGCCCGCACCTGTTGTCGCTGCACGACAAGGGCAAGGCCTACCGCCACATCTTCATCGGCCCGGAGGGCACCTGGTCGACCATCGTCGCCATCAACGGCCGCGACGAATGGCGCTTTTCCATCATCGGCGGCGCCGAGGAGCGCGACTACACCACCGACGACATCAAGGCCGCGATCCGCCGCGCCGTCGGCCGCGATTTCGACTTCGAAATCTTAAGCGTGCTGCCATGGGTGCGCCGCGAGCTGGTCGCCGAGCGCTACCGGGGCGGCCGCGGGTTTATCGCCGGCGACGCCGCGCACGTCATGTCGCCGACCGGCGGTTTTGGCATGAATACCGGCATCCAGGACGTCGTCGATCTGTCGTGGAAGCTTGCCGCCGTGCTCGAAGGCTGGGGCGGCGATGGGCTCCTCGATTCCTACACCATCGAGCGCCAGCCGATCGGCACCCGCAACGTCACCGAGGCGAGCGGCAATCTGCGCCGCATGCTCTCGGTCGGCCCTCACCCCGATCTCCTCGACGACACCGCGCAGGGCGCGGCGACGCGGCAAAAAGTCGGGCGCGAATTTTCCGAGACCATGCGCCGCGAATGGCACACGCTCGGCATCCATCTCGGCTACCGCTACGAAGGCTCGCCGATCTGCTGGCCCGACGGGTCCGCGGCGCCGGACGACGACCCGCGCGTCTACGTGCCGACGGCGCGGCCGGGCCACCGCGCGCCGCACGCCTGGCTGGCCGACGGACGATCGACGTTGGATCTGTTCGGCCGCGGTTTTGCCCTGCTCGGCTTCGGCACGTCGGCGGCCCAAGCGAGGCCGCTCGTGGACGCCGCGAAAGAGCGCAAGCTGCCGCTCAGCTTCGCCCCGATCGCCGATCCGCACGCCGCCGAGCTTTACCAGCGCCGCTTCGTGCTGGTGCGTCCCGACGGCCATGTTGCCTGGCGCGACGACCGCATGCCGGACGATCCGCTGCGCGTCATCGACGTGGTGCGCGGCGCGGCCAATTCCGCTAAGATGGCTTGAGCGCCCACCTGACAGTGAAGAGGCATCCGATGCAGGTCCCCTCCCGACAAGAACTCGCCCAATCCGGAACGCTCGAGGAGCTTTACGGCAAGATCGGCCAGATCGGCATCGCGCCGGGCTGGGCCAAGGCGACGCCGTCGCTGTGGCCCGAGCCGCGCAGGAATTTCGCCCCGGCGCATTGGACCTATGAGCAGGCGCGCGGCGCGCTCGATGCCGCCGGCCGGCTGATCAACACCGAGCTCGCCGAGCGGCGCAATCTCATCCTGTTCAATCCGGCGACCACCAACAGCTACGGCACCGTGCGCACCATGGTCGCAGCCTATCAGATGATCATGCCCGGCGAATGGGCGCGCTCGCACCGCCATACGCCCAACGCGCTGCGGCTCATTCTGGATTCCGAGCCCGGCACCTATACCGAGGTCGACGGCGTCAAGATCGCCATGGAGCCGGGCGACGTGCTGCTCACCCCGAACTGGTCGAGCCACGGCCACGGCAACGACAGCCGCGCCTGCGCCTATTGGCTCGACTTCCTCGACGTGCCGCTGGTGCAACTGCTCGAGCCGATGTTCTTCGAGCCGGCCGAGGACGAGAAGGCGGAGGAAGGCTCGGCGGCGGCGCCGCCGACCAAGGATTCGCCGTTCGTGTTTCCGCTGAGCGAGACGTTGAAGCGCCTCGACGCCGCGACGCCGACGCCGGCGGGCCGGTTCGGCACCGAGGTCGAGCTCGGCAATCCGGCGATGGACACGATCGGGCTGCACATGATGCGGCTTAAGCCGAAGATCAAAACCGCGCCGTACCGCACCACGGCGAACAACATCTACGCCGTGGTCAAAGGCACCGGCGCCACCACCATCGACGGCGAGCGCTTCGAGTGGCGCCGCGGCGACGTCATCGCCGCGCCGGCCTGGCTACCGCATTGCCACGAGGCCGCCGAGGACGCGCTGTTGCTGCGCGTCACCGACGAGCCGGTGATGCAGCGGCTCGGCTTCCATCGCGTCGAAGGCGAAGCGCAAGCCGCCCATTGATTGCGCGGATGGACCGCAAGCAGCGCGTTGCCGTCGTCGGCGCCGGCCTCGGCGGCCTGTGCGCCGCCGGCTTCCTGCAACGCTCAGGCTTTGCCGTAAAAGTCTTCGAGCAGGCGCCGGCGTTTTCGCGGATCGGCGCCGGCATCATTTTGTCGGCCAACGCCACCAAGGTGCTGCGCCGGCTCGGCCTCGAAGACGCGCTCATCGCCGCCGGCATCAAATCGCAGCAATATGTCAGCCGCGCCTGGGATAGCGGCGAAACCATGTATGAGATCGTGTTCGACGCGGCGAGCGAGCGCCGTCATGGCGGCCCCTACGTCCACATCCATCGCGGCGACCTGCACACGGTGCTGGCGCACGCCGTAGCGCCCGGGACGATCGCCTTCGATCATCAGCTGGCGGAGCTCGACGAGCGAGCCGGCGCGGTGCGGCTGATTTTCGCCGGCGGCGCAACGGCGGAGGCCGACATCGTGATCGGCGCCGACGGCATCCGCTCAAAAGTGCGGGATTGTCTGCTCGGCGCCGAGCCGCCGCGATTCTCCGGCGCCGCCGCCTATCGGGCGATCTTTCCGGCGGATCGCCTCAAGGGCCACCGGATTCCCGATTGCACCAAATGGTGGGGCACCGACCGGCACTGCCTGCCCTATTACCTGACCGGCCGGCGCGACGAGGTTTACGCCATCGGCGTCGTGCCGGTGTCGCATTGGGAGGGCGAGGAGGCCTCGGTGCCGACCACCAAGGAGCAATACCTCGCCGCATTTGCGCACTTCCACGGCGATCTGCAGCGCGTGTTGCAGGCCGTCGGCAGCGTCAGCCTGTGGCCGATCTACGATCGGGAGCGCAACGATCGCTGGAGCGGCGGCCGCGACAGCCGCATCGTGCTGTTGGGCGACGCTTGTCATCCGGTGCCGCCCTATATGGCCGCGGGTGGCGCCATGGCGGTGGAGGACGCCGCGATCTTAAGCCGCTGCCTGACCGCATGCGACGACCGCGCGGCAGCGTTCGCGTCGTACATGGCGACGCGAATACCGCGGGTCGCCGAGGTGCAGCGCATCTCGCTGGAGAACAGCTGGATGCGCGGGCCGACCGACACCGACTGGTTTTATTGCTACGATCCGTGCACCGCGCCGCTGGCGCCGCCACTTTGAATACGAACGATGGTCGAACCCAGACCCGATCCCAAACCCGATCCGATGATCGCGCGCGACTTCGTCGGCTATGGCGAGACGCCGCCGCATCCGCGCTGGCCCGGCGGCGCGCTGATCGCGGTCAACTTCAATCTCAACATCGAAGGTGGCGGCGAATCGTCCCTGAGCAACGGCGACGAAGAGTCCGAGGGCATGCTCAACGACATCGGCGTGAGCGCCCAGCGCGGCCGGCGCGTGCCGCTGGTCGAATCGGTGTTTGAATACGGCAGCCGCCGCGGCGCCTGGCGGGTGCTCAAGGTGTTGCGGGATTTTGGCGTCAAGGCGAGCATCCTCGGCGTCGCCAGAGCGCTCGAGCAAAATCCCGTATTGGCCAAGGCGTGCGTCGCGCAGGGCCACGAAATCGTCAGTCACGGCTATCGCTGGATCGACTACGGCGCCGTCGCCGAAGACGTCGAGCGCGAGCACATCCGGCGCGCCGTCGACATTTTGACCAGGCTTATCGGCGCGCGGCCGGTCGGCTGGATGACCGGGCGGCCCGGCCCCAATACGCGGCGGCTCTTGGTCGAGGCCGGCGGGTTCCTCTACGACCGCGATTCGCTCGCCGACGAATTGCCCTATTGGCTGCAAATCGCCGGCCGGCCGCATCTCGTCATTCCTTATTCCTACGAGGCCAACGACAATCGCTTCAACGAGAACAGCGGCTTTTCCACCGCCGAGCATTTTTTCGCCTATATGCGCGACGCGTTCGACGTGCTCTACGGCGAAGGCCGCGACGGCGCGCCGAAGCTCTTGTCCATCGGCCTGCACGACCGGCTGATCGGCCGGCCCGGCCGCTGCCGGGGCCTGATCAAGATCCTCGACTATATGCGCGGCTTCGATCGGGTGTGGTTTTGCACCGGCGCCGACATCGCGCAGCATTGGCGCCAGGAATTTCCGCCGGCCGAACGCTGATGATCGGGCTCGCACTTTAGAGGCATCCTATTGTAACGAATAGAATCGTTCCAATGTTTGATTGCATTGTTGTTTTTCATTGACTGTGCAAATTGTCGAACGATAGTTTCGCGTCATCGAAAATCTTGCGCCGGTATCGTCTCGATGCGTGCAAACGAACACGATGCCATGCCACCGCGCGTCGATCGTGGGCTGCGCTGCAACGCTGTGCTTGGCTGCGGCACCGCCATGGTGTTGGCGTCGCTCGCCAGCGCGGCGCGGGCCGACGATACGACCTTCTACGAACTCGAAACCAAATATATTTTCGGTAATTTCACCGTAGGCTCGTCGACCGGGATCGAGGGCGAGCGCGCCTTCGAGCCGGAGACGCAAGCCGATTTCGGCAAACGCAGTGGACATTACGGCGCCGGTCAGACAGCGCTGGAATACGAATATACGCCGAGCCAATACATCCAGATCGAGTTCGGGCCGACAGTGTCGTATTACAACATCCGCGGCGTGCCCGGCCTCGACGATATGAACCTTGGCTCGCTCAACGGCTTCGAGGCCGATCTGCGGACCGTGCTGATCGATCGCAATCCCTCGCCGCTTGCCGTCACGTTGTCGGTCGAGCCGGAATTTCACAGTCGCGATGAAACAAGCGGCGTCAAGGTGGTGAACTATGGGCTCGAAACCAAGCTCGAAGCCGACGCCGAACTGATCAAGAACCGGCTCTATTTCGGCACCAACCTCTTGTTCGAGCCGGAGACGACGCGCGGCGATCTCGGTCAATGGCAGGACGAGATCACGATCGGCGCGTCGGCGGCGCTCGCCTTCCAGATGGTGCCCAATGTCGTGATCGGCGCCGATCTCTGGTACCTGCGCCATTATGACGGCATCGGCTTCACCACTTGCACCGGTGACGCCGTCTATCTCGGGCCGACACTGTACTGGAAGATCACCAACAAGATGCTCGTCAGCGCGGCCTGGCAGGCGCAGATCGCCGGCCGCGAGGTCGGCGTGGGTACGCTCGATCTCGCCGACTTTTCCCGGCAGCGCGCTCGATTGCTGCTCGAATTCGAATTTTAGGGCAACGGAACTCGAATGATGTCAAAGACGGCACGATCGGTCACAGTTGGCTTTGCGGCGGCCGTTGCGGCAGCGATCGCAACGACGAGCGTTGCCTGCGCACAGGACGCCGAAGTGGCGATCACAGTCAAGGACCACCACTTTGCGCCGGCCGAAGCGCATGCACCGGCCAACCGGCCATTGTCGATCAAAGTGAAGAATCTGGACGCCGCGGCGATGGAATTCGAAAGCGTATCGCTGCGGGTCGAGAAGATTGTGCCCGCGGGTGGCGAAGGCGCGGTGCATGTCCGCCCGCTCGCGCCAGGCCGTTACGAGTTCTTCGACGATTTCCACCAAGAGACCCGCGGCACGCTGGTGGTGCAGTAACAGGCAAAAAAGCGAAAAAGCCCGACCGGCGCGCGGGACGATGATTGCGCAACAATTCTAACCAACAATTCTAACGTGGTGCGCCAGAACACTCCCGATCAATCCAAAAACCCACCGTGCCGGGCTACGTTGCTCCGAGCAGCGGTCATCCAACAGTTGGACCGTTATAATACAAACTGACGCACGCGATGTCGTCAAATCGCGGCGCTCCACTCTCAAAGTCTGTCACTCTATCGATTACCGCGCGCACAAGTCCTTGCGCAGTCGACTTGGCGTGTTCACGCACGGTCAGTTCGATCCGCTCGTCACCAAAGAACTCACCGTTGCGGTTTGTCGCTTCAGGCAAGCCGTCGCTGAATAAGACCAAGAGATCATCACTGGTAAGGTGCCAGTTCGCTATCCTTGGCCTTATTTCCGAGGATGCCCCAAGTGGCGGCCCTGTAGGCGTCAACTTGTCGATTGCGCCGTTGCGGTGCAAAATAATGGGCGCGTTGTGCCCGCAATTGCTATATGCGATCTCACCCGTATCGACACTGATGACAGCACAAAATGCCGTCGCGAACATTGATTCCTCATTATTTGCCGCCAGTAGATCGTTGACGCGGGCTAGTTCGGTCGCCAGATCTCCACCGCCGCGCAGGGTCAGACGAATTAGCGATTGCGTAATCGCCATAAACAGCGAGGCAGGAACGCCTTTACCGGATACGTCCCCAATGCTGACCGCGAGACGCTTATCGTCAATGGCAAAGTAATCAAAAAAGTCTCCGCCAACTTCATTCGCCGGATGCAGCTCTCCATACAGATCGATTGCCCTAAAGGTATTTGCGGACTCGAAAGAGCGCGGCAGCATAGAGCGTTGGATGACAGCGGCGTGCGCCATCTCCTCGAAACGCCGCCGCTTTAGGGTTATCTGCTCGGCCAGGCGACGGAATGAATGAGAAAAATCTATCAACTCTGGCATCGGATTGAGCAATTCGTCGAGCAGTTTCGCGTTGAAGTCGTTGCGCTCCAGGGCGCTCAGCGTATGGGTGTAGAACCCGATGGCCTGATTTAGCCGCGACAATCGCTCGCCAAGCTGACCGATGACAAAGAGCAGAAGTTGTGGATTTGTGCGACCAAGCTCAAGCAGTTGTGGTCGCCCTATCCGCAAAGCATCAACAGCAGTCCCTGCGCGCGCGGTAGCTATCCGGGGCAGATGACTGAATGCACCGATCTCCCCGATCAGCATATTCGGTGAAGCGCGGGCGATGTGAGTGTCGCCGAACGAAGTCTCAACCAGGATGTCGGCCTCACCCGAAATGATAAACAGTGCAGAATCGCTGAGGGCGCCCTGCTCCAGCATCGCGTCCCCGGGCTCGTAATGGAGCAACTCGCCGCTTTCAATCAACGACTTAAGGGCAGCTTCGGGTAATCCGCCGAGCGTTATGTGCTCGCGGAGCTGGGCGAGTATCGCAGCTTGGGGGAGCGAAGAATTCACGGCACGGCTGCATGCCCAACGGCATACGGCGGGCAAAGGGTGGCCCCCTTTGGGGATAAGCCGGATGGCGAGTTTGTACCAAACCCACGATTTTGCCGATTGATCACAAGCTGAAATCCTACTGTAATATGCGTGCCATAACAAACTGGGTTAGGGGAATGGACGCTCGCCGGATCGAGACTAGGATTCGCAACGACATTGCCGAGGTGGAGACTGTGGCTGAGATTGTTAGCCAATTTTGCGTGACGCACAACCTTTCAAATCGACTACTCGTCTCCTTGGGCGTTTCACTTGATGAAGCGCTGAGCAACATCATTCGATACGCATATAAAGACGACCACGATCATTCGATCCTCGTGCGGTTAGATTATGAGCCGGACAGCGTCATTGCGACTGTCGAGGATGATGGCCGGCCGTTCAACCCCCTTTCGGTCCCCGCTCTCGACCTTGGTGCCTCCAATCGTGACCGCGGCTTTGGCATCCATTTCATACGAAACTTGATGGACGACGTGCGGTATGTTCGCAAGGAGGGGATCAACTGCCTTGAGATGCGCAAACGAATTATTTGAATCGAGTCTGGGGGAAAGCCATGGACGTCATTGAGCAAGCAGCAGGTGTTGTAACGATTCTAGAACCCCGTGGGCGAATTGATAGCGTTACCGCTAAGGAATTTGGCGACCGCTTGTCCAAGTTGCTCGATGCCGGCCGTAACCAGCTTGTTATCGATCTTCATAGCATCACGTACATCAGCAGCGCTGGTTTCCGGCAACTGCTGATCGCCAAAAGATCAACCCAGGACAAAAACGGCAAACTCGCACTCTGTGGCGTTTCCGGCGAGGTAAAGCGCCTGTTCGATATCGGGGCATTTGGCGAACTTTTGCCCATCTACCCTACGCGGGAAGCCGGCATTGCGAGCGTGGAATGAGCACCGCGTTGGACGGCAATGTCGCTATAGCGTCGGAGGAAGAGCCGCAGGGACCACGGAGCGGCAATCCGATACGCAGTTTCTTGAGGCGCGTGTATAGCGCGCCTGTCCTTCCGCCCACCGCCAGGAAGCCCTCCTCGCTGATTTACGGTGCCGACGACCGGCCGAGCATTTTGATCGCTATGTCGAATGGAGTTCAGCACGTCGGATTGATCTCCATCAACCTCGTCTACCCTTTGCTGATCTGTCGTGCGGTCGACGCGCCGATATCGCTGGTGGCCAATTTGCTCTCAGTCGGCATGATCGTACTTTCCGTCGGTACCCTCATCCAGGTGCTTCGGCTCGGGCCGATCGGATCCGGCTACATGCTGCCATCGACGTTTACGGCGAGCTATTTCGCGCCGGGCCTAATTGCTGCGCGTACGGGCGGCTTGCCATTGGTTTTTGGCATGACGATTTTCGCCGGTGCGTTGGAGGCACTCGTCGCACCCATGCTGAATCGACTCCGGAAGTTTCTCCCTGTGGAAGTATCCGGGCTGGTCATATTCATGCTTGGCGTCGCCGCGGGCCTTGCCGGCCTACGCACTTTACTGGGTCCGGCCGCAACACCTGTGAGTTCGGCCGAGTGGCTGGTCGGGGCGATGACACTCGGGGGTATGACCGCGCTGAACGTCTGGGCCAAAGGTCTGGCGCGCATGCTCTGCGCGTTGATTGGTCTCACCATCGGCTACGCCGTGGCGGCGGCAGCTGGTTTATTGAACCCCGCACTGTGGGGACTTGTTGCGCAGGCCGATTGGCTGGGAATTCCCCATTTCGGCCACATCGGCTGGTCGTTCAACGCCACGCTCGCTGCGCCATTCGCGATCGCCAGTCTTGCTGCCGCGATGAAAGCTGCGGGCACGCTGACGATCTGCGAGAAGATGAACGATGCGACCTGGGTCCGGCCCGACATGCGGTCGATAACTCGTGGCGTGCTCAGTGACGGATTGGCGACTGTCATCGCCGGACTCGCGGGGACCGCCGGCGGGGTCAACACCTCAACGCCGAGCGCCGGTCTTGCTTCCGCCACCGGCGTCGCCAGCCGCAACATAGCGGTGGTGGCAGCTGCGATTTTCTTTTTGCTCGGCTTTTGCCCGAAGTTGACCGCGCTGCTTGCGATCATGCCTCGCGCCGTCGTGGTGTCTGCACTGATGTACGCCGTGACCTTCATTATGATCAATGGGCTTCAGGTCATGATGTCGCGCATGCTGGACGCGCGCCGGACCTTCGTGCTCGGCTTCGGCATCCTAGGCGGGCTCGCGATGGAGGTGTTTCCCAAGAGCGTCAACCTAATGCCGAGCGAGCTTGCGGCAGTCGCCGGCTCTTCGCTGGTGGCATCGACTGCCATCGCCCTGCTGTTGAACCTGGTGTTTCGAATTGGCGTGCGCAAAACCGCGACGCTCAGCATCGTGCGGGAACAGATCGATCCGCAGAAGATTGAGAACTTTTTCTTCGAACAAGGCAAGGCGTGGGGAGCCCGCCCGGACGTGACGAATCGCGCGAGCTTCGGCGTGGTTCAGTTAGTCGACGCCATCGCTGAAAGCTATTGGAAAGAAGACATCATGTCGGTGCACGCCAGCTTCGACGAATTCAGGATGGATATTTCCGTGATATATTCGGGGGACCAGATTGAGTTCCCGGAGGCTCGGCCATCCGTCGAGCAGATTCGCGATAGCGCGGACGGCGCGCGCCTGTTGGCTGGATTCTTGCTTAGGCGCAACGCGGATCGCGTCGAGTCCGTGACGCGGGACGGACAATGCACGGTGCAATTTCACTACGACCATTAAAAGGTGCCGAATAGCGCGTGCAAGACGTGCCTCTCTAATGGCATGTCGGGCTGTGCTTCCAGCCCCGCCGTAGTGCGTGGCCAGTCAGCGGCCGGACAAGTTGCGCGCTACAATCGAGTCATTGTGCGATCCGTCAACAGCAACCGATTTACGCTGCCCGCGCGCTGTCCGCTTCTCCCCCGTAAGCGACCGAATCACCGCGTCCCACAAGGTGACGCACAGGGCAATTGACGCAACGGCCAATAAGCGAAATCAAGACGTACAAAATGACAAAAGCCACCTTCGACGGCGGCCTCTGCCGGTCGCAGCACTACAGGTCTCACCCCCAGAGTATTTGGCTGCTTAGCAGCGGGAAATGGTCGAAGATGTATATACTGGCCGCAAAGCCAATCGTACAAAAGACGACAATGATCCAGAATTGCCGGTCCGCTGCTGTTTCACTATCGGATCGCGTCGTCGAGGCAGCAAGCTCACTTCTCATCGGCACGTAAAGCTCCCCTGATATCGTAGGCTATTTTCACCAGCGTCAACCGGTCAAGCTCGGGATGCGAACACTGCAATGCCTGTGCCAAACGCCAACCATTCAATGGCAACAGCATGACGTGGAGCATCAATATGGGCGGCAGATCGAGCACAAGCGCATATGCGATGAAGGCGACGTTGCTGCAGATGGCAACGATACGAAGGTTGACCATGTCCTTCATGCCAAACGCGGCCAGCACCAGGGCAGAAGCGATAAACCCGATTTCGCCGCTGTGGCTCATGACTGCACCCTCAGGTGTGAGCCATACTCCGGCTCACATCATTCGGACCGGTTCTATCTGCAATCTGGAAGCAACGCCCCTTCACACCGTAGCCGCAATTAGGACGGACGCCCTCACCAGCCCTTTGGTGTCCCCAAGAATGAGCGGTGACGGCTCACCTCGCGTTCAGCGTCCGCCAACCGAGCGTCATAAAACCGCTGCGTTACTCTGCTGAAAAAACCGGACAACTTTCGAGTTTGGGCGATAACGGTTGCCATAACTTTTCTCCCATCCGTGAAGCAAAGCCCCGTGGCACTATGAGTAAGCCTTGACGGCGAAATCTTGTGTGACCGGCATCACAGATGTGCTTTTTGCAAAGACTTGTGAATTAACGAGCCATCAAAAACCGAAAAATACCGCAAAAACAAAGGTTTCCGACGAACGGCCATCGCGCCATCCCAGCCAGTATGCGGACGAGAAAGCGACATTTCGAATGATGTTTGCGAAGTGCCTATAGACGATCGCCTGCACCGCCGCGCCGCACTAAGTGACGCTCCGGGCTACACACTGCCTCCTGAATTGCCGAAAAGCAGCAGGCCTTTTCGTCGCGTGAGTGCCGTGGAGGACATCACAGACTTCCGACTTGAGGCGTGGCAAGTGTACCTGCTGCTCAAGGCAAGTGGTCATGCAAAACCTAAGACGTCGGGAAAATCCTGACGGGCGGCCATTGCGAACTACGTCACAGACCTCCGTTCTGTGTTCTGTGTGACGGCGGTCACATCCCTAAATCCGCGCTTCAGCTATGCAAGGTTTGTGGGGAAGAGGGGTTCCTAATGTCCGATCAACCAGAACTGCGTGCTCAGAAGGCGTTACCTTTGTCTTGGCTGGAGCCTGATCTGAGCGTTGTCCTGATTTTCTGTGCGATCGGCTTGTTGGCCACTTTTAATCTCATCCTTCACTTTCCAGAACTTGGGGCGATCATCGCGCAATACAACTAACTCCAGTTGTAAGCCAAGCGGAGCAAACGGCTGTCGTCATGGAGATGCACCAGGTTCGCTATTTCTCGGCCATTTGCGAGGAGGGTAACTTCACCCGCGCCGCCAAACGTTGCGGCGTGAAACAGCCGTCACTGACGCGCGCCATCCAAAGGCTAGAAACTGAGCTGGGAGGGCCTTTATTCATCCGAACGCTGAAGGGGGCAACCCTGTCGCATCTTGGTCGGCTGGTGCGAACGTATTTGCTTCGAATTGACGACAACGCCGCTCGTGCGAAAGCGACTGCCAAAGTTGCAGCGACGAAGGTGTAATCGAGATTCCACATCGGCAAATGGAGACCGCTGACGCGCGGCGGTCTTTCAGCCTCAGACCGCGACCTTGTTGAGGAAGGCTTCGATCTCGGCGCGCAGATTGCCGACCGAGGTATCGACCGATTGCGACGCGGTCAGCACGGTCTCCGCCGCGGCACGGGTTCCGATCGCGGCTTCCGAGACCTTGCCGAGCGCCGAGACCACGAGGCCCGTGCCGCTCGCCGCGTTCACCGCGTTGCGCGAAATCTCCGAGGTCGCGGCGCTCTGCTCCAGGATCGAGGCGGCCGCGCTGGCGGCGCGCGTCGAAATCTCGTTCATGCTCTGCTCGATGCCGTGCACCGCCGCGACCGCGCCGCCGGTCGAGTCCTGCACCGCCAGGATGTGACGCGCGATCTCTTCGGTCGCCTTGGCGGTTTCCACCGCCAGCGATTTGACCTCCGCGGCGACGACGGCAAAGCCGCGCCCCGCCTCGCCGGCGCGCGCCGCCTCGATGGTGGCGTTGAGCGCCAACAGGTTGGTCTGCCCGGCGATGTTGCGGATCAGCGCGACGACGTCGCCGATCTTCTGCGCCGCCTGTTGCAGGCCGGCATATTGGCCGTTGGTCGCCTTGGCGTTGGTCACGGCGTTGCCGACCAGTTCCGTGGTCTCGGCCAGTTGCTGATTGATTTCCGCGATCGAGGCCGACAATTCCTCGGCCGAACCCGCCACCAAAGTGACGTTGGTGGCGGCGTCATTGGATTCGCGCAGCGCTCCATCGGCATGCCGCGTCGTTTCCTGGGACGAACTGATCAAGGTGTTGGCGGTCGATTTCATCGCGTCGGTCGAGCTGCTGACGATGCCGAGCACCTCCTCGACCCGTTTGCGGAACGATGAGATCGCGCTCTCGGTCGCCAGCCGGCGGTTCTCCTGCGCCAGCATGGTGTCGCGCTGCTGCTCGAGTTGCTGCCGCTCGGTGATGTCCTCGTGGGTGGCGACCCAGCCGCCGTCCGGCATCGGCTGACGGACGACGCGGATCAGCCGGCCGTCGGCAAGCTCATCGATCCGGCTCGAAACTTTTTCCGACGAATGCTTGCCCAGCGCCCCGAGCTTCTTGTCCACCGCGCCGGCGCTCTTTTCGCCCTTGAGCAGACCGTTCATGACGCGATGAGCGATGATCGCTTCGTGCGACGTGCCGGGTTTCAAGAGTTCGGGCGGCAGACGATAGAGGCTCGCATATCGTTCGTTGCAAATGACGAGGCGCTTATTGCCGTCGAACATGCACAGGCCATGCGTCATGTTCTCCAGCGCCGTGATGAAACGCAGATTGGTTTTTTCCAGCGACAATTGGCGGCGGATGCCGGCCGCGATGGTAATCAGTTCGAGCAGCGTGAGCGCCGAGGCGGCGGCGACATAGACCGTCCGGTGATGCTCGAAGCCGGCCAGAGTTCCGTGCGCGTCGGGCAGGACGAAGAGGAGGCCGATCCAGAAAATGGCAATGATCGCCATGCCGAAGAGCGGCGCGGGCTGCAGCAGGGCGCGAAGATATTGGGACAAGCGAAAGCTGCCGTTTTTGCCGGATATTTCAGCGCCTTAATGCCACGAACCGGGTTCGAATTTGGTTAAAAGCGCGTGCCTTCGCGCTCGGCGAGCAGGGTTGCGCCGGACGTTTCCGCATTTACCGCTCGTTAACGTCTTGCCCGCCCGGCAAGCCTCGATGGCGTGCGGCCGTTCCGGAGCCGTGCATACGCGGCAGAAATGAACGGAAAAGGAGGTAGCCGCTTCCGTTTCGCTGTGAGATTATCGCCTCCCGCCATCCGCCAAGTTTTGTACTTTCGACATCATGAACGCAGGCATCGGACAAACGGTACGCCGCAAGGAAGACGCGCGCCTCGTCACCGGCCGCGGCAATTACAGCGACGATTTCAATCTGCCGGGCCAGGCCTACGGCGCCGTCGTGCGCTCGCCCCATGCCCACGCGTTGATCCGCGCGGTCGACGTCACCGCGGCGCGCGCCATGCCCGGCGTGCTCGCGGTGCTGACCGGGAAGGATGCGCTGGCCGACGGGCTCAAGCGCATCCCGCATCTCGCGGCGGCCGGCACGCCGCCCGACATCGTGCTGACCAATCGTGACGGCTCGCCGGTGCCGATCGCACCCCATCACGTGCTGGCGACCGATCGGGTCCGCCATGTCGGCTCAGCGGTCGCGTTTGTGATTGCCGAGACTGTTGCGCAGGCGAAGGACGCTGCCGAAAAAGTGCACGTCGATTACGAGCCGCTGCCGGCCGTGATCGATGCGACGGCGGCGGTCGAACCCGGCGCGCCACGGCTCTACGACGACTTGCCGAACATCATGATCGACGCCGAGGTCGGCGACGCCAAGGCGACCGACGAAGCGTTCGCGCGCGCCGCCCACGTCGCCCGGCTCGACACCTGGGTCAATCGCGTCACCGGCGTGCCGATGGAGCCGCGCGCCGCGGTCGGCGTCTACGACCCGGCGACCGGACGCTACACGCTCTACGCCGGCTCCGGCGGCATCGTGCGCCAGAAGAAGGAGATTGCGGCGATCTTCAGCGTGCCGTTCGAATCGGTGCGCGTCGTCGCCCACGAGATCGGCGGCAATTTCGGCACGCGCAACAGTTTCTTTCCCGAATTCGCGCTGGTGGTCTGGGGTTCACGCAAGGTCGGACGGCCGGTGAAATGGACCGCCGAGCGCCACGAAGCCTTCGTCACCGACTATATGGGCCGCGATCTGACGGTGTCCGCCGAACTCGCGCTCGATGCCGACGGCCGCTTCCTGGCGTTGCGGACCAAGAATCTCAGCAATGTCGGCGCGCACAGCGGGTCCTATGTGCCGCTGGTGAAGGGCGTTGGCCTGGCGACATCGGGCTATCGCATTCCCGTCTCGCACATTTCCGCCCGCGCCGTGCTCTCGACCACCATGTGCACGACGCCGTACCGCAGCGCCGGCCGGCCCGAGGTGATCTATGTGATCGAGCGGCTGATCGACAAGGCCGCCCAGGAGCACGGTTTCGACCGCGTCGCGCTGCGCAAGAAGAATCTCATCCCGCCGTCGGCGTTTCCGTACAAAAATCCGCAAGGCATCACCTATGACAACGGCACCTATCGCGCGGTGATGGACCGCGCCATGGAACTCGGCGACTGGGCGGGCTTCAAGCGCCGCCGCGCCGAGGCGCGCAAGCGCAAGCGCCTGCGCGGCATCGGGCTGTGCTGCTATCTGGAGACCACCGGCGGCTATCCGCGCGAGCGCGCCGACATCACCGTGCAGCCGCAGGGCCGCGTCGACGTCGTGGTCGGCACGCTCTCCAGCGGGCAAAGCCACGAGACCACGTTCGCGCAATGCGTGGCGGAATGGCTCGGCGTGCCGTTCGACGACGTCTATATCAACGAGAGCGACACCGATATCGTCAAGGAGGGCGGCGGCTCGCACTCGGCGCGCTCGATGCGGCTCGCCGGCATCGTCATGGGCAATGCCTCCGACATGGTCGTCGAGAAGGGCAGGAAGATCGCCGCCCACATGCTGGAAACCGCCGAGGACGACATCGCCTTTGCCGGCGGCCGCTTCACCGTCAAGGGCACCGACCGCTCGGTCGGGATTTTCGACGTCGCGGCCGCGGCGGCGGACGGCAAAGACGTGCCGACGGATTTGCGCGGGCCGCTGGCGGCGACGTCCGACGAAACGACCAAGCAACTCGGTTTCCCGTATGGCGCCCATGTCTGCGAGGTCGAGATCGATCCGCAAACCGGCGCGCTCGAGCTTGTGCGCTATACCGCGGTCGACGACGTCGGCCGCGCCATCAACCCGATGGTGGTCGACGGCCAGACCCATGGCGGCGCCGCGCAGGGCATCGGCCAGGCGCTGTGGGAGTGCTGCAGCTACGACGCGCAGGGCCAGCTGCTCTCCGCCTCGTTCATGGATTACGCCATGCCGCGCGCCGACCTGTTGCCGTCGTTCACCACCGATATCAGTCAGGTTTTGACGCCGACCAACCGGCTCGGCGTGCGCGGCGCCGGCGAAGGCGGCACCACCGGCGCGCTCGGCGCCGTCGTCAATGCCGTAGTCGACGCGCTCGCCGAATTCGGCGTGACCCATATCGAAATGCCGGTGACGCCGGAAAGAATTTGGCGAGCGATCCAATCGTCCAAAGCATAGCGATAACTCTCTTCCGTCACCCTGAGGTGGCCGCGCAGCGGCCCTCGAAGGGCGACGGCCCAGGCCGTGCATCCTTCGAGGCTCGCTACGCTCGCACCTCAGGATGACGGTCCCAATTCCACAAGGAGCCGACATGCCCGATATTCTGACCCAGCAAGACGGCGCGATCCTGCGCGTCACTTTGAACCGGCCGGAGCGCGGCAACGCCGTGTCCGACGAGATGGTGGCGGAGCTGACCGGCATCATCGAGGGCGCGGAGAAGACCTCGAGCGTCGTCGTGCTGCGCGGGGCGGGAGCGGATTTCTGCGTCGGCCGCGCCGTGATGGGCTCGACGCCGAAGCAGGATCCCGACGCGCTCGAGCGCCGCAATTTCTCTGACGTGGTGTTCAACTGCTACGGCGCCATGCGCAACGCCAAAATCCCGATCGTCGCCGTGGTGCAGGGCCGCGCGCTCGGCTTCGGCTGCGCCATCGCCGCGGCCTGCGATATCACGCTGGCGAGCGACAAGGCGGCGTTCCAGGTGCCGGAAATGGCGCACAACATCCTGCCGACCATGGTGATGTCGTCCTTCGTCGATCGCGTCCCGCGCAAGGCGATGAGCTACCTGGTCTATTCGCAGGCCGAGATCTCGCCCGAGCGCGCGCTCACCTTCGGCATCGTCAGCGACGTGGTGCCGGCGGCAAAGCTCGACGACGCGGTGGCGGCGCTATGCGCCGCGATTTTGAAGGCGCCGCGGCCGGCGATCCTCGGCGTCAAGGAATACGTCAAGACCGCGCCCGACATGGCGGTGTTCGGCGCCGTCGAATTCGCCCGCAACCTGCACGCCACCGTCAATTCATCGCGCGAGATGCGGCGCAAGCATTAAGGCGCGCCACAGTCGCCAGTTGCTTAGTGCCAACTGTGTTTGAATTATCAATGACTTGACAACCACTAGTTGCTTAATTCAACGTAAAGTGTACAATACAAAAATCCGCTACTTAAAGGGCGGTTTGCGCCATCGAACTTTTTACTGCTCGGCGCGCCAGCGGAATCGCCTGCTGCGTGCTGCAAGCCGCACCCGAAGCGGATCAATCAAGGAGGTTAACATGGTGAAGACGACATCACGGGTTCTTCTGCTTTCTTCCGCCCTGGCATTTGCCGCGTCGGTGGGCGTAAACGCTCAGCAGCTCCCTGATTCGAGCGGCCGCGTGGGCCCCGAAGCGGGGCCTCACTCCTTCGCGCTTGCGCCGACGGCCTCACCGGCCACAGCGTGTCTGCAACTGCATCTGGGTAGCACGGTGTTCAACTTCAACGTGAACATCAATGCTGATGTCTACCCCTATCCGATCACTGGCGGCACGATCACAGGAAATATCTGCCAAGCGCCTTGGCAGGTGACGGCCGGAAGCTTGGGCAATGCCTTGACCATCCACGGCCAGCGCACACCGGTGGCTGGATGCGCGAGCACGGTATCCGTCGTCGGCAATTTCGACAATCCGTCGAGCTACATCGGAACCTATGGCTTCAACGGTTCGAGCACGATGTTCAGCCACCACACCTTGTTCCTCGGCTACGATCGTCCATCGTGTCCATGACTTGGTAACGTCCGTGTACGGATATTTGCCGGATATATGATCGCCAAATTCTGGTGCGCGGCGATGGGGCCCATGTCAGTAAGCCGCCGCGGCCAGCGATCCTCAGCGTCAAGGAATACTCAAGACGGCAGTGTCCTAAAAAGGACACTGCGGTGTTCGGCGCCGTCGAATTCGCCCGCAACCTGCACGCCACCGTCAATTCGTCGAGCGAGATGCGGCGCAGGCACTCGTAGAAGAAATAATCATCCATTTACACATCTTATAGTTGTAACATCCAGCCGGATGCGATAGCATGTCTGCCGGCGGACGAACACATGTCCCCTGCGGATAACCGGAGGAGTCAAATTCCATGCTAAGCAAAATTTTGGTGGCAACTGCATTTGGGCTTCTGATCAGTTGGCCGCTCACAGAGGCTCACGCGGCTAGTCCCTATCGCCTTCGTACGGTGTTCACTGGTCCTGAGAAGTGTCTCGATATCATCAACGACAGCGCCAACAACACGCCGATCATGGCAACGTGCGGCAATTATTCAGGACAGTCGTGGACAATTACGCCGGCTGGGCCGCGTGGATTTTACAAATTACGAACGCAGTTTACCGGTCCAGACAAGTGCCTCGACATCATCAACGACGGTCAAAACAACAAGCTGACCATGGCGTCGTGCGGCAATTTCACGGGGCAGATGTGGTCGGTTGCGCCGCCGGCTGGAGCGCCCGGATATCATAAATTCCGAACACAATTTACCGGTCCAAAGAAGTGCCTCGACATCATCAACGACGGCGTGAACAACAAGCCGACCATGGCAACGTGCGGCAATTTCACGGGGCAGATGTGGCAAATTTCTGCATTTTAATAGTGACGGCGTTCATGGGGCACCAACCACTTCAGAGCTGTCTGGCTGAAGTGGTGCACGCTGATTGATGTGACGCGCAGTCATTGGCAGTGGCGCGGGTTATGTGAGCGTGGCAGGAACTGCGCTCTATCGAAGCCTCGCCATTGCCGACGAGCAAAGCGAACATTGGCCATCCACTGCTAACCCCTGCTCCGCTCGATTGCCGCGTGGGTCATCCAATCCGGTTCGGCGCCGCGGAATTCGCCCGCAACCGGCATGCAACCCAAACCGCCCCGCTACGCCGGGGCAACGGACGTAGTGGCGCTTTCCGTCTCGAACTGCCTGAAGGCCTCGAGCGCGTGACTGGCATACATGACGGACGGCCCGGCACCCATGTAGATGGCCATGCCGAGCACATCGGCGACTTCCTCGCGTGACGCGCCTTGCCGCAGCGCCGCCTTGACGTGAAAGCCGATACAATCGTCGCAGCGCACCGCGACCGCGATGCCGAGCGCGATCAACTCCTTGGTTTTCACGTCGAGCGACTTCGGCGCCAAGGCGGCCTGGGCGATGCCGGCGAACGCCTTCATCACCTCGCTCGCGCCGCCGCGTAAATTCTTCAGCTGCGCCGAAAGCTCTCTGGTTTGTTCCGGCCAATCGTTCATCGCATCCTCCATCCGAGCAAGACGTTTCCTGGCAAGCTTGCTCAGCGGCTCGAAAAGCCGAACACGCTATAGGCCGGACAATTGCCGATGAAGGCGGTCAGGATCGGCACGACTCCGATCCATCCGATCCAATTCCACCCGGTGGCCGGAAATCCGATCGGAACGGCAAAAGCGATCAACACCAGCCCGATGACGACGCGGATGGCGCGATCGATGGTCCCGATGTTTTGCGACATGATGCGCTCCCGAGTTCTCTCGCTGAATAATGGCTGACCATCTCGGGATGCCGCTTTGATGTAGATCAAAGCCTCGTGGTTGCCGAGCCTCATGGGAGCTACAATCCCGCCGCATGTTGTGTTCCGCGGAAAAACTTATAGTCTGCCGCGCCGTGACGGCCTTCCCTTCAACCTGCGCAGGCGTATTTGAGCCGCGCCACCTCGGGACGCGGCGATGATCGTCGTTGCCATCGATATCGGCGGCACCTTCACCGACCTCGTCGGCTTCGACGACAAGGTGAAAAAGTTCGTCGAGGCCAAAAGCCTGACGACGCCGCACGAGCTCACCCAGGGCATCCTCGACTGCATCCGCCAGAGCGGGTTGTCGGCGTCGGCGATCGCGGAGCTGATCCACGGCTCGACCATCGCCATCAACACGCTGATCGAGCGCAAGGGCGCCAAGACCGGATTGATCGTCACCCGCGGCACCCGCGACGTCTACATCATCGGCCGCGGCAACCGCCCGGAAGCCTACAATCTGTTCTTCCATCGCCACCAGCCGCTGGTGCCGCGGCACCTGACGCGCGAGGTCGACGAGCGCGTCATGAGCTCGGGCGACATGTACCGGCCGCTCAACAAAGCGAGCGTCACCGAAGCCTGCCGCGTGCTCGCCGCCGAAGGCGTCGAAGCGGTCGCGGTGTGCCTCTTGCACGCTTACGCCAATCCCGAGCACGAGCGCATCGCCGGCGCGATGGTGAGCGAGGCCTTGCCGAACGCGTATCTCTCGCTGTCGCACGACATTTTGCGCGAATATCGTGAGTTCGAGCGCATGTCGACGACCGTGGTCAACGCCTATATCGGGCCGAAGGTCGGCGGCTACGTGAAAAGCTTGAGCCAAAATCTCGGCAGCGTCGGCTTCCGCGGCAATCTTTCGATCATGCGCTCCAATGGAGGAGTCATGACGCCCGAGGTCGCCACCGAACGCCCGGTGGCGATGATGGAATCGGGTCCGGTCGGCGGCATCATCGCCTCGGCGCGGGTCGGAGAGAAGCTCGGCTTCGCCAATGTGATCTCCTTCGACATGGGCGGCACCACGGCGAAAACCAGCCTGGTGCGCGACGGCAAGCCGACCTTGGCGCCCGGTTACTATGTCGGCGGCTATGCCAGCGGCCATCCGGTGATGCTGCCGATGATCGACGTGGTCGAGGTCGGCGCCGGCGGCGGCAGCATCGCCTGGACCGACGACATCGGCGCGCTCAAAGTCGGCCCGCAAAGCGCCGGCGCCGATCCCGGCCCGATCTGCTATCGCGGCGGCGGCACCGAGCCGACCATCACCGACGCCAATGTGGTGCTCGGCCGGCTCGATCCGCACAATTTCCTCGGCGGCCAGATGGTGCTCGACGCCGACGGCGCCCGCGCCGGCATCGAGCAGAACGTCGCAAAGCCGTTGCGCATGGGCACGATCGAAGCGGCGCAGGCCATCGTCGAGATCGCCATCTCGAAAATGTCGCTGGCGGTGCGTGAGGTGTCGGTGGAGAAAGGCTACGATCCGCGCGATTTCGCCTTGGTGGCTTCCGGCGGCGCCGGGCCGCTGCACGTCTGCGCCATCGCCCGCGAATTGCACATCCCGAAAGTGATCGTGCCGCTGTTTCCCTCGCATTTTTCCGCGCTCGGCATGCTGCTCGCCGACGAGCGCCACGATTTCACCCGCACCTTCTACTGCGATCTGGCGAGTCTCGATTTTGCCGCGCTCGCCAAGGTGCACGACGAGATGGCCGCCGAAGCGAAGAAAAGCCTGCGCCATTCGGCGAAAGCGGAATTCCAGACCGAGCTCGACCTGCGCTATGTCGGCCAGGAATTCACGCTGTCGGTGCCCGTCTCACGCGACGCCATCAAGCGCGGCGACCGGCAGAAAATCCGCGCCGCGTTCGATGCGCTCTACGAGCACCGCTATGCGCACCATTCGCCCGACGAGCCGGTCGAGATGGTCAATATCCGGCTTGCGGCCATCGGCAAGCGCGCGACGCTGAAATTTCCGAAACTGCGCGCCGCAAAAACCGCGAAGCCGAAACGCCGCGACGTCTATCTCGGCGATCCGAACAAGCCGTTATCCTGTCCGATCTATCAGCGTGCCGATCTCGGCGCCGGTGGGCGCATCGCCGGCCCGGCGCTGATCGAGGAGCACGGCACGACCACGGCGCTGTTCAAAGGCGATCGCTGCCGGGTGGCGCGCTCCGGTGAATTGATCATCGACGTCGGAGGCGTGTGATGGCGAAATCCCGCAAGCAAGCTGCAGGTGGCAAGCGCAAGGCGGGGCGCCGCAAAGCCCTCGACGCAGTCACCCTCGAAGTCATCCGCAATGCGCTGCCGGCCATTGCCAACGAGATGGCCGCCGACCTGCAGCGCACCTCCTACAACATGATGATCTACGAGGTGCGCGATTTCTGCACCTCGCTGGTCAACACCAAGGGCGAATTGATCTCGCAGAACGTCGGCGGCGTGTCGCACTTCGTCGCCGATCTCGGCGTCATCATCACCGACGCCATGGCGCGCTTCGGCGCCAAGGGATTTGCGCCGGGCGACGTCGTCATCACCAATCACCAGGCGGTCGCCGGCCAGCACCTCAACAACATCGTCATCTACATGCCGCACTTCCATAAAGGCGAGCTGTTGCTGTTCGCCATGGTGCGCGCGCACTGGATCGACGTCGGCGGCATGTCGACCGGTTTTGGCGCCGGCCCGACCGTGAAGGATCCCTGGGAGGAGGGCCTGCAGCTCGACCAATTGAAAATCTACGAGCGCGGCAAGCTGAACGAGACGCTCTATCGCGTGCTCAAGGACAACATCCGGTTTCCGGAATCCTCGCTTGGCGACATGAAATCGCAAATGGCCGCCTGCCGCCTGGCGGGGCGGCGCCTGGACGAGCTGTTGGCGAAATACGGCAAGCAGACGATCCTCGACGCCATTGCGCAAATCTTCGACGAGACCGAGCGCAAATGCCGCAACGTGGTGGAGAAGCTCGCCGACGGCGTCTACGAAGCGAGCTCCTTCATCGACGACGATGGCGTCAAACGCGGCGAGCGGCTGCCGATCCACGCCAAGGTCACGGTCGATCGCGGCAGCATGACCATCGACCTCTCCGCCACCTCGGGCGAGCGCAAGTCGGCGGTCAATTCGCGCACCTATGCGGGCGCCCGCGTCGCCTATAAGTCGCTGACCGGGCCGCTCGAGCCGGTCAACGAGGGCTCGTTCCGCGCGCTCAAGGTGGTCATCCCCGAAGGCAACGTCATGATGGCGAAGTATCCGGCGCCGATGTCGAGCTGGAGCACCATCGTGCCCACCGTCGTCGACACCATCGTCAAGGCGCTCGCCAAGGCCATGCCGGACCGCGTGCCGGCCGGCCATCACGGCCTGCTCGGCGGCTCCATCGTGTTCTTTGGCGTGCACCCGAAGACGCAGCGCCGCTTCGTGGTGCAGAGCATCGAGGGCGGCGGCTGGGGCGGGCGGCCGTCCGAGGACGGCGTGTCGGGCACGGTTTCGGTCTGCCAGGGCGACGTGCGCAACGGCTCGATCGAAGGCATCGAGCTGAAATGCCCGGTGCTGGTGGAAGGCCGCGCGCTGCGCACGGATTCCGCCGGCGCCGGCAAGCATCGCGGCGGGCTGGGCATCGACACCAGCGTGCGCAACCTGGTCGAGGGCCGCTGGAATTTCGATCATCCCAAGCGCCGGGAGTGCCCGCCGTGGGGACTGTGGGGCGGCACCGCGGGCGCGCACGCCGACTTTCTGCTGCGCAAGCCGGGCGAGAACGACTTCCGCTCCATGGACGCGATTCATTATCCGGTGCCGGTCGATTCCGAGGTGATCGTGCGCACCGGCGGCGGCGGCGGCTGGGGCGATCCGCTCGACCGCGACGCGGCCGCGGTGCGCTCCGACGTGATCGAGGAATTGGTCTCGCGCCGCTTCGCCGAGGAAACCTACGGCGTCGTGCTCAGGGACGATTTGACGCTCGATGAGGCCGGGACCGAGCGGCGGCGAAATGCGCTAAGATCGGGCCGCGGATAACTCAAGCGTCATGCCCGGACTTGATCCGGGCATCCATGGGGCCTCGACGCCGCATGGATTGCCGGGTCAAGCCCGGCAATGACGAATGTGAGTGGGGGAGGATGGTATGGAGGCGGCGCTGAGAATTCTGGCTGCGGCGGCGATCTGCCTCCTAACGCAATCCGCCGTCTCCGCCGCCGAACTCATCCGCGTCGGCAATGCCGGGCGCGAGTCGTTTTCGTTCACGCCGGCGAATATCGGCAAAGAGACCGGCATCTTCGCCAAGCATAATCTCGATCTCGACATCGCCGGCTTCGGCGGCGACGCCAAATTGCAGCAGGCCATGGCCGCCAACGCGGTCGATATCGGGCTCGGCTCCGGGCCCGGCCTTGCCTTCATCGCCAAGGGCGCGCCGGTCAAAGGCATCGCCGCCATGGCCGGGCCGCCACTGATCTTTGCCATGGTGGTGCGCGCCGATGGCGCGGTGAAGACCATCGACGACCTCAAGGGCCGCAAGGTCGCCATCTCCACCGTCGGTTCGGCGACCAATTGGCTGATGAACGAGGTGTCGCGCCAGCACGGCTGGGGCTTTGACGGCTTCTCCCAAGTGCCGATCGGCGAGAATTCGGCGCGCATCGCCGCGCTGAAGTCGGGCGCGGTCGATGCCTGCGTCGTCGATATCGGCTCGGCGCTCAAGTTCGTCGAACGCGGCGACGGCCGCATCCTGATGCGGTTCGGCGACGTGGCGAAGAACTTCATCATGCATGTCATCTTCGCCACCGACGTGGCGATCGCGCAAAAGCCCGCGGCGCTGACCGCCTTCCTGCAAGGCTGGTTCGAGACGATCGCCTTCATGCGGGCGAACAAGGCGAAGTCGGTGGCGATCGCCATGACGGTGATGGGCACCGACGAGAAAACCACGAGCGGCATCTATGACGAGCTGATGCAGATGTTCACCAATGACGGCCACTTCGACCCGGCGGCGCTCAAAGTGTTGGGCCGCTCCTTCGTCGAGATGAAGACGCTGCCGGACGCACCCGATATGAGCAAGCTTTACACCGAAGCGTTCCTGCCGAAGAGCTGACAATGGCGACCCGCACCATCACGCTTCTCGCCGCCGCGCTCGCGGGCGCGCTCGCCGGCGCGCCGGCGCGGGCCGCCGAGACTTTGCGCGTCGCCAAGGCGGTGCCCGAAGCCTTCTCGTTCACGCCGCTGGATATCGGCATCCGCAAAGGCTTCTTCGGGAAATACGGCGTCGCGGTCGAGGCCAGCGCCTTCGCCGGCGATGCCAAATTGCAGCAGGCGATGACCGCGAACTCGATCGACATGGGGATCGGCTCCGGCCCGGGCCTGGCCTTCATCGTCAAAGGCTCGCCGGTCAAGGCGGTCGCCGCCATGGCCGGCCCGCCGCTGTTGCTCGCCATCGTGGTGCGGCCCGACGGCGCCAAGAGTGTGGCCGAGCTCAAGGCCAAGAAGATCGGCGTCTCTACCGCAGGCTCGTTGACCTATTGGCTGGTCAGTGAAACCTCGCGCCGCCAGGGTTGGGGACCGCAAGGCATCGACATTGCGCCGATGGGCGCCATGGGCGGGCAGATCGCGGCGCTCAAGCGCGGCGACATCGACGGCATCGTCATGGATCTCAGCACCGCATTCGATCTGGAAAACCGCGGCGAAGGCCGCATCCTGGTGCGTTTCGGCGACCTGCAGGATTTCATCGTCCACGTCATCTACGCGACCGACGCGCTGATCGCGAGCCGGCCCGGCGCCATCCGCGGCTTTCTCAAAGGCTGGTTCGAAACCATCGCTTTCATGCGCAAGAACAAGGCCGCGACCGTCGCCATCGCCAAGGACGTGATCGACAAGGACGAGGCGATCGTCAGCCGCACCTACGACGAGGTGATGCCGATGTTCTCCGACGACGGCCGGTTCAAGCCGAGCGCGCTCAAGGTGCTGGCGAAATCCTTCGTCGCGCTCAACACGCTGCCGGCCGAGCCCGACATGTCGCAACTTTACACCGAAGCGTATTTGCCGAAATGACGGCAGGCGATCTCGCGGTCCGCATCAAAAACGTCTCGCACCAGTTCGGCGAGGCGGGCGAGCGGCAATATGTCCGCGCGCTCGCCGACACTTCGCTCGACGTCGCCCGCGGCGAATTGCTCTGCCTGATCGGCCCGAGCGGCTGCGGCAAGTCCACGCTGCTCAACGTCATCGGCGGCCTGTTGACACCGACCAGCGGCAACGCCGAAGTTGCCGGCAAGCCGGTGCGCGGGCCGATGCCGCAGGACATCGCCTTCGTGTTCCAGGAGAGCGCGCTGTTTCCCTGGAACACCGTGCTGGAAAACGTCCGCCTCGCCATGCTGTTCCAGGGCGTGCCGAAAGCCGAGCACGCGGCGCGGGCGAAGCAATCCCTCGAAGCGGTCGGGCTTGCCGATTTCGCCCATCACTATCCGGCCCAGCTTTCCGGCGGCATGCGGCAGCGCGCGGCGCTGGCGCGAGCGCTGGCGCTGAAGACCGATATTCTCCTGATGGATGAGCCATTCGGCGCGCTCGACGAGCAGACCCGCATGATCCTCGGCGAGGACTTGTCCGTGCTGCTGGCGCGCACCGAGAAAACCATCGTCTTCGTCACCCACAGCCTCGGCGAGGCGGTGTTTTTGGCCGACCGGGTCGCGGTGTTCTCGGCGCGGCCCGGCACCGTCAAGAAGATCATTCGCGTCGACGAGCCGCATCCGCGCAGGCCGGACTTCGTCACCTCGGAGAAATTCACCGCGCTGCGCAACGAGCTCTATGCGCTGCTGCACGACGAGATCCGCAAGACCGTCGCCGAATCGGCGCGCGCGCCGGAGGCGTCCTGATGGCGCAACGGGACGAGCGCGCCGCGGGGATCGGCAGCCGGGCGGTGCAGCTCGGCTTCCTGCTCGCTTTGTTGATTCTGTGGTATCTCGCGACCAACCGCTGGGGCGTCAATCGCCTGCTGCTGCCCAATCCGATTGCGGTGTGGCAGCAGCTGCTCGATGTTCTCAAATCCGGCGAATATCTGCCCGACCTGCGCGTCACCTTGAGCGAGCTTGCGGTGGCGTTCGCGCTGTCGATGACCAGCGGCACCGTCGTCGGCTATTTCGTCAGCCGCACGCGCTATGCGATCCGCGTGTTCGAGCCGCTGTTCGCCGGCATCTATTCGATCCCGATCATTTTGTTCTTGCCGCTCTATGTGCTGTTCTTCGGGCTGGGGCCGGAATCGAAGATCGCGCTCGGCGCCACCATCAGCTTCTTTCCCATCGTGCTCTCGACCATCGCCGGCTTCGGCAATGTCGACCGCACCTTGGTCACCGCGGCCAGATCCATGGGCGCGTCCGACTATCAGCTGTTCCGCTACGTGCTGTTGCCCGCCGCGCTGCCGGTGATCCTCTCCGGCCTGCGCATGGGCTTCACCGTGGCGCTGCTCTCCATCATCGGCAGCGAGACCATCGCTTCGCTGGCCGGCCTCGGCCATCACATCGTCCAGCTCGCCGAGGGCATGGATATGGCGCGCATGTTCGCCTACATCGCCTTCGTCGTAGTGATCGCCGCAATCCTCAACGGCATCGTCTCGTTCCTCGAAGCCCGCGGCAGGCGCCGGCTATGAGCGCTTCGCTCCGCCCGTTTCTGCTGCGGCATCCGGGCGTGGTCCGGCTCGGCGTCATCGTGCTGATCCTGATTTTCTGGGAAATCGCCGCGCGCTTCCTCATCGATCCGCTGTTCATCAGCCCGCCGTCGCGCGTGTTTGTTTCACTCGGCACGGTGTGGCTGACCAGCGGCGTGCCGGCGGCGCTGCGGCTGACCTTCTTCGAGCTTGCGGTGGCGTTCGCCATCGCAGTGGTGATCGGGCTGACGCTGGGCCTTGCCATCGGACTGCAGCCGTTCGCGCGAAGGAGCCTGATGCCGATCATTCTTTTGCTCTACGGCCTGCCGCAAATCACCATCCTGCCGCTGTTCATTCTCTATTTCGGCATCGGCGCCGAGTCGAAAATCGCTTTCGGCGTCACCCACGGCATGTTCGCGATCACGCTCGCCATCGTCGCCGGCGTGCAGAACCTCAATCCCATTTTGCTGGTGAGCGCGCGCTCCATGGGCGCCAGCCGCTGGCAGATTTTGCGGTGGGTGATTTTTCCGCACATGATCCCGAGTTTTTTCGCCGGCATGCGGCTCGGCATGAGCGGGGTGCTGCTCGGCGTGCTGCTTGCCGAGCTTTACGTCTCGACCGCCGGCATCGGCCATTTCACCACCATGTTCACCGAGAATTTCGATCCGACCAAGCTGTTCGGCCTGGTCGCCATGCTCGCCGTCATGGCCATCGTACTCAACGAGATCGTGCGCCGCGCCGAGATCAGGTTCAGCCGCTGGCGCTAGGAGTATGATCGTTTCAGATGAGCGGGGAGCCCGCGGGCCAACGCCGCAATTAAGCCAAAGGCTCACCCTCGATCATCAGCTCTTTCGCGACTCGTAGAACCGGATCAATTTCGCCACGTCCGCGCCGTCCATTCGTCCCAATGGACCGTCGCTGTAGCTGGAAGCGATAATCTTGTTGTCCGCACCAAGTAAAAATTCTGCAGGTTGAATGATGTTACGGCGACTTTCCCAAAAGGCCCCGAGGCTATTGGCAATGTCGCGGCTAACCCCATAGCCGATGGGAAACGAGACCTCGCCGGCCACGTCCCGCGCTTTGTCGATGGGATCGACGCTCGTGGCAACGATCTTGGCGCCTAGAGCGTCAAGTTCTCCCTTCACAGCATTGAAGCCGGCCAACTGGCGGCGACAATACGGTCACCAATGACCACGATAAAACAGGATGATGCGATACTTGGCGTCGAGACCGTCGGGCAGATCCAACGTTCTGCCATCGACGAGTGCGATCGTCATCTTCGGGAAAGTGTCGCCGATACCGAGCTGTTTCGACACTGTGAGCACTCCGATGCAAGACGGCCAAGACGCCGCCCTGAGCGACAAAACGCGCGGCAAAAATTTTGCAGCAAGATCACATCGAATGCAAGAGTCCGACCGCGGTGAAAAACCCGGTCGGGACTATGCAAATCAAGCCACCGATCCGCCTAGGGGCTGTTATCGGAGGGAAAAGCAGAAATGCCTCCGGGATTGCCAAATGTCGCCTCGGTGCTACACGTCGGTCCGCCGAATTGCTGCTCCGCAAAATGATCGTTGAACCCCATTTCGGCGGCAGGGAAACCCTGCTGTAATGGGTTGATTGCAAGTTGGCGATGGCGTGGTCCAAGCCTCGGGGAAGGCAATGCGGCGACGCGAATTCATCACAGGAATTGCAGGAGCGGCCACCGTTTGGCCGCTTGTGGCACGCGCCCAACAGCCAGCGATGCCGGTAATCGGCTATCTCGCCTTCGGTTCGCCAAACGAACCTTTTATCGCCGCATTCCGTCAGGGCTTGAAAGAAGGCGGGTACGTCGAGGGTCAAAGCGTCGCCTTCGAATATCGTTTTGCGAATGGGCAATACAACCAGCTGCCAGCTCTTGCGGCCGATCTCGTCGGACGAAGGGTGGCAGTGATCTTCACCGAAGGCGGCCCGCAAACAGCTCTGGCCGCGAAGCAGGCGACTGGGGCGATTCCCGTCGTATTCTTGTACGGTGGCGATCCGGTTCAGGACGGGCTTGTGTCGAGCATGAATAGACCGGAAGCAAATTTGACGGGGGTAACTCTCTACGCCGCGGCGCTGGGCCCAAAGAAGCTCGAACTTCTGCGCGAGCTCGTTCCGCGATCCGGTGTATTTGGCGTCCTCATGAATCGCACGCCGGCCGCCGAGACCGAGGCGGACAACGTGTCGGCAGCCGCCAAGACCGTGAAACAGGAAGTGCACGTTGTCGGGGCCAGCAGCGTGGACGATATTGAGCACGCTTTTGAAACATTCGCCAATGAGAAGGTCGCCGCGGTGCTCGTCACCACTGGCGCGTTTTTCGGCACCAATGCGCAACGCATCGTCGCCCTGGCCGCTCGCTATTCGCTGCCGGCGATCTACGATCGCCGCGAATTTGCTGCGGTCGGCGGGTTGATCAGCTATGGCACTCGATTCGTCGATGTGTTCCGACAGGCCGGACTTTACGTCGCACGCATACTCAAGGGCGCAAGACCCGCCGAACTCCCGGTCCTCCAACCGACGAAGTTCGAGCTGGCGATAAATCTCAAGACAGCGAAAGCGCTTGGCATCACGGTGCCCCAGACCCTGCTGGTCGCGGCCGACGAGGTGATCGAGTGAGGCGGCGCGAGTTCATTGCGCTCATGAGTGGCGCGGTTGCCGCATGGCCCCCTCCAATACGGCCAATGGATGGTTGCGCCTTTTCGGCGCTCCGCCTCCCCTTATTTTTTTGGAGGCGAAAGCATTCTTGGCGTTGGTAATCTGCAAACCTCGGGCGCAGACCGCGTCGCGAGAACGAATGCTTGCGACCTCTCCCCACTTGCGGGGAAAGGAAGCCGCAAGCGGCGCTAGGAGACAAGTTGCCATGGCGAAGCTCAAGTTATCCGTCGCCTGCGGCGACTACGAGATCGTGCGCGCGCTCAGTGACGGCACCGTGCAGGCCGACGGCATCGAGCTCGTCATGCTCACCGGCATGGGCTCGCGCGAGCGGCACTGGCGCATGGCGCGCAAGACCGAGTTCGACGTCTGCGAGATCAATATCGGCGGCTATTACATGGCGCGCGACCGCGGCGAGGCGCTGGCCGCGATCCCGGTGTTTCTGCACCGGCGCTTCCGCCACGGCTTTGTCTTTGTCAACGCCGAATCCGGCATCCGCGCGCCGAAAGAGCTCATCGGCAAGAAGATCGGCGGCACCAATTTCCAGCCCGCCTCCAACATCTGGATGCGCGGCATCCTCGAAGAATATTACGGCGTGCCGCACCGGCAGTGCACCTGGGTGGTCGAACGCAGCGAGGATTTCGAGTTCACGCCGCCCAAAGACCTGCGCATCGAAATGGCGCCGCCGGAAAAGCGCCTCGACGTCATGCTGGCGGAGGGCGAAATCCCGGCCATGCTGTCGCCCGACATCCCTCGCCTCTTCCTCGAAGGCGACAAGCGCATCGTGCGGCTGTTTCCGAACTACAAGGACATCGAGATCGAATTCTTCCGCAACACCGGAATTTTTCCGATCATGCACGTCACCGTGGTGCGGCAGGAGATCGTCGACAAATATCCCTGGGTCGCGACCAATCTGGTCAAGGCGTTCGACGAGGCGAAAGTGCTGGCCTATCGCCATGTCGCCAATCCGCGCAGCATTCCGCTGGCCTGGGTCAGGACCGCATGGGAGGAGCAGCTCGACGTGCTCGGTCCCGATCCGTGGGCCTACGGCCTCGGCGACGCCAACCGCAAAAATGTCCAAACGGTGCTGCGGTATTGCCATCAACAAGGCTTGATCAGCCGCATGATGCCGCTTGGGGAGTTATTCGCCGATACCGATCTGGGCGACGCCGGCGGCGGGGCGGAAAATATCTGATTGGAAAAATTCGTGAGGTGTGGAGCGGATCGGCGCCAGCCGACCCGCCCCTATGCCCGGCTCCTCTTGTGACTTCACCGCAAGCTGTTGCGTACCGCGTGAGGGGTAAGCCATGCTAGACGAGGAAACGACCGCCAATTCAGCCAATCCCGCCATCGACAACACAGACGATCCCGCCGTGGCCAAAAAAGACGATCCCGCGTTCCTGTACTTCCCGACCAATTACCGCTGGTCGATGGGCCTGTTGATCTGCCTCTCCGGCGCGCCGTGGACCGGCGTCGAGATCGACGAGGTCAACCGGGTCGGCCGCGCGCTTACCGACAAGGTCGGCGACGACAATGCCTGGTTCGAGGAATGGGCCCGCATGGGCGACAAGATCACGGCGCGCGGCCGCGACGCGCTGCGCGCCGGCCACAAGCTCACCGCGGCGTCATGCTTCCTGCGCGCCTGCCGCTACTACCAGACCGGCGAGCGCTTCATCCACCCGCGCTCGCAGCGCAGCATGGACGTTTATGCGCAGTCGGTGGCGCTATTTAAGGAAGCAGCCGGCATCATCCGCCGCCCGCGCATCGAACCGGTCGAGGTACCGTACGAGAATGCGAGCCTGCCGGCGCTTTTGGTGCATCCCGATCCGGAAGCGACGCGCGGCCGCCCGGCGCCGGCCATGGTGTTCTTCGACGGCTTCGACGTCACCAAGGAGCTGCAATACGGCTACGGCGTGCCTGATCTCGCCGCGCGCGGCATCGGCTGCCTGATCGTCGACGGGCCGGGCAACGGCGAGAGCGTGCGTTTCCGCAATCTGCCGCTGATCGCCGAGACCGAACGTTACGCCACGCCGGTCTACGACTATCTCGCCGGCCGGAAGGAATTCGACGAAAAACGCATCGGCGTGATGGCGCTCAGTCTCGGCGGCTATTACGCGCCGCGCGCGGCGTCGCTCGAGCAGCGCTTCGCCTGCTGCGTCGCCTGGGGCGCGCAGTGGGACTATCACGAGATCTGGGCGCGGCGGCTGGATTTGCTCGATTCCGGCCGGGTGCTGTCGCTGTCGGTACCGCCGGAGCATTTGCAATGGGTGCTCGGCGTCAACGACCGCGCCTCGGCGCTCAAAAAACTGGAAGGCTTCAGGCTCGACGGCATCGTGCAGAAGATGACCTGCCCGTTCCTGCTGCTACACGGCGAAGGCGACGAGCAGATCCCGCTCGAGATCGCGGAGAAGCTTTACGAGGCGGTCGGCTCCAAGCAGAAGGCGCTGAAAGTCTTCACCCGCGAGGAAGGCGGCTTCCATCATTGCCAGGTCGACGACGCCACCATTGGCGTTCATTATATGTGGGATTGGATCGCCGACATCCTCCACGCCGGCGAATGAGAGAGGGCGCATGACCACACATCGGCTGGATGCCGCGCCGGACACGGTGCATTGGGGTTATTTCGACGCGGCGCTCAAGCCGCTGATCACGGTCGATCCGGGCGACACCGTCGTTATTTCGTCGGTGTCGGGCGGGCTCGGCCAGCTGCCCGACGCCGGTTCGGGGTTTGATGTCCCGGCGGCGCTGCGGGAGATTCACGCACGCGTGCAGCCGAAGCTCGGCGGCCCGCACATCCTCACCGGGCCGGTCGCCGTGCGCGGCGCCAAGGCCGGCCAGGTGCTCGAAGTGCGGATCAAGGCGATCGATCTACATTACGACTGGGGCTACAACATGATCCGGCCGCTCGCCGGCGCGCTGCCTGACGACTTCAAGGAGATGCGCCTCATCCACATCCCGCTCGATCGCGCGCGGATGGTCGGGCGGCTGCCGTGGGGACTTGAACTTCCCTTAAAACCGTTCTTCGGCATCATGGCGGTGGCGCCGCCCGCCGCCTGGGGTCCCGTTGCCTCGCCGCCGCCGCGGCGCAACGGCGGCAACCTGGACAATAAGGAGCTGGTCGCCGGCACCACGCTCTATCTGCCGATCCATGTCGACGGCGCGCTGTTCTCGGCCGGCGACGGCCACGGCGTGCAGGGCGACGGCGAGGTCTGCATCACCGCGATCGAGACCGGCCTGATCGGCACCTTCGAATTGCACCTGCGCGATGACATGATGCTGGAATGGCCGCTCGCCGAGACGCCGACCCACATGATCACCATGGCGTTCGACCCCGACCTCGACGATTGCGTGGTGATCGCGCTGCGCGACATGATCAAGCTGATCTGCGCCCGCACCGGCATTTCGCGCGAGGACGCCTACACGCTGTGCAGCCTGGCCGCCGACCTGCACGTGACCCAGGTGGTCAACGGCTCGAAGGGCATCCACGTGATGCTGGAGAAGGCGCTGCTGGCGCGCCCACGCTAGGCCACCGCTCGTCGCCGCCCCGCTTTGCACCGGTTTGTTGCGCGCCGCACTTGAGGGGCTCGCTCGATCGCGGCAAACTCGCCGCAAAGCCGGAGGGGTCCGTCATGACAGTCGCGCACGCCGACATTTCCGAAAGCACCGATCGCATGGGCGCTTTCCCGCGTAAGGCTCTTGCCGCCTCCGCCATCGGCTACGCGATGGACGGCTTCGATCTGCTCATTTTGGGCTTCATGTTGCGGGCGATTTCCGCCGAGCTGCACCTGACGCCGCCGCAGGCCGGCTCGCTGATTACCTGGACGCTGATCGGCGCCGTTGCCGGCGGCATCCTGTTCGGCATGCTCAGCGACTATTACGGCCGCGTCCGCGTCCTGACCTGGACCATCCTGCTGTTCGCCGTGTTCACCGGCCTCGGCGCGCTGGCGCAGGGCTATTGGGACCTGCTGGTCTATCGCACCATTGCCGGTCTCGGGCTGGGCGGCGAGTTCGGCATCGGCATGGCGCTGGTCGCCGAGGCCTGGCCGGCAAAATACCGGGCGCGCGGTTGCACCTATGTGGCGCTCGGCTGGCAGGCCGGCGTGCTGGTCGCAGCCCTTATCACGCCGATCCTGCTGCCGATCATCGGCTGGCGCGGCATGTTCGTGGCGGGGCTGGTGCCCGGTCTCGTCGCCTTCGCGGTTCGCCTCTATGTGCAGGAGCCGCCGCTGTTCCTCGATCGCGTCAAGGCGCGCCGAAGTGCCATGCCGCTCGGCCTCCTGGTGAAGGATGCCGCGACGCGAAATATCAGCCTGGGCATGCTGATCCTCTGCTCGGTGCAGAACTTCGGCTATTACGGGCTGATGATCTGGTTGCCGAGCTATCTGTCGACGCGCTTCGGCTACACGCTGACGCAATCGGCGCTGTGGACGGCCGTCACCGTGCTCGGCATGGCGTTCGGCATCGTGGTGTTCGGGCAATTTGCCGACCGGGTCGGCCGCCGTCCGGCGCTGTTCACCTTCCAGGCCGGCGCTTTCCTGATGGTGCTGATCTATTCGCAGCTGACCGACGCGACGGCGCTGCTCATCGGCGGCGCGATCATGGGCATATTCGTCAACGGCATGCTCGGCGGCTATGGCGCGCTATTGTCCGAGCTTTATCCGACCGAGGCGCGGGCGACCGCGGAAAACGTCATCTTCAATCTGGGCCGCGGCGTCGGCGGCTTCGGTCCGTTCGTGGTCGGGGCGCTAGCGGCAAGCTACTCCTTCGCTTTCGCGATCGCACTTTTGGCGACCATCTATCTGCTCGATATTCTCGCGACCGCTTTCCTGATCCCGGAGAAAAAGGGCGTGCCTCTTGAATGAAGGCCGCCAAAGCCCCATTTTCAGCATGTTAAGTGGGGTTTTCGCCTCGTTGTATCCATTTCCGGAACCGCTATAATTCCCGATTGCGTGCGCGAAACCGCACGACTTTCTTCAGTTCTGGTAGAGCGGCCCGTCGCTTAAGGCGGGTCTTCTGCCTTTTGGGATTCATGGAATGAACCGTTCCAACCGCACCGACCACATCCGGCTCACCTCCCATCCCGAGCCCGGCGCCAAATTGCCGTTCCCGATCACATGGGGCGCGGCGAGCGCCCACGAGCGCGGCCCGATCATCGGCACGGTGTCGCGGCCGCAAGACCGCAACGTCATCGGCAGTCACGGCGGCTCTTACGCGGTCTACCGGGCGCTGGCGGTCTCCTCCGGCGCGCTCGATCCGATCCGCCGGTCGGACCTGACCAACACCTTTCCGGCGGCGACCATCGGCCCGTTCGCGCAATGGAGCGAGGCGGAGCGCATCGTTTCGCTCGATCCTTGGGGCCATCTGGTCGCCGAGACTTTCAAGACCGAGATCGCCGAAGGCATCGATATCCGCCCGACCATCGCGATCACGCGCGCGCGCCTCGACCTTCCCGAAATGCAGCAAGCGCTGGCCGCGGGACGCCTCGCCAATGACGGCGTCGTCGTCCACGACAACGGCAGCGTTTCCGTGGTCAAGATCGCGATCGATCCAGTGTGGTACCTGCCGGGCATCGCGGCGCGGTTCGGCACCACCGAGAAGGATTTGCGCCGCGCGCTGTTCGAGCAGACCGCCGGCATGTTTCCCGAACTGGTGACGCGGCCCGACCTGCAAGTCTTCCTGCCGCCGATCGGCGGCACCACGATTTATCTGTTCGGCGACGTCGGCAAGCTCAACGACCCGCGCACGCAGATCACCTGCCGGGTCCACGACGAATGCAACGGCTCCGACGTGTTCGGCTCCGACATCTGCACCTGCCGCCCCTACTTGATTCACGGCATCGAGGAGTGCGCCCGCAGCGGCCAGGCCGGCGGGCTGGGCATCATCATCTATAACCGCAAGGAAGGCCGGGCGCTGGGCGAGGTGACGAAATTTTTGGTCTATAACGCGCGCAAGCGGCAGGAGGGCGGCGACGCCGCAGCGGCCTATTTCGAGCGCACCGAATGCGTCGCCGGGGTTCAGGACGCCCGCTTTCAGCAGCTGATGCCGGACGCGGTGCATTGGCTCGGCATCAAACGCATCGACCGCTTCGTCTCCATGAGCGACATGAAATATGACGCGCTGGTGAGCCAGGGCGTCGACATCGTCGAGCGCGTCGCCATCCCGGACGCGCTGGTCCCGGCCGACGCCCATGTCGAGATCGAGGCCAAGAAAGCCGCCGGTTATTTCACGCCCGAGCCGCAGCAGCCGCAGGACATCACCGGCGCCGTCGGCCGCGATCTCGGCAAATACTGAGCGCTGGCTGCGCTGTGATGCCCGAAACGGCCGCTGCCTATTCGCTCTTGAACGCCGAGGCGGTCCGCGACCGCGCCCATCGCATGCTGGCGCTCGGGCTTGACGACAAGCTGCCAAATTTTCGCGTCGATCTCGGCCGGCTCGACGACGCGGTCGACCTCGTCTTGTCGGTGATGAAGAAGAATTATCCGACGCTCGATGTGCCGTTTCACTCGCGCTGGCGGCATTTCGCGCCATACGGAATGGATCGTCACGAAGATTTGCTCGAATATTTTAGCGATCCTATCGCACGAGCCCGCTCGGAGTTCGATCTGGCGTTCATCAGCGTGTTGCTTGATGCCGGTGCCGGCCCGCAATGGCGTTACCGCGATCCACTTATCGGCCATGAATCCGAGCGGTCGGAAGGCTTGGCACTGGCCAGCATCAACATGTTTATGTGGGGCGCGTTCTCCGCCCACCGCGGGAGTAGTGACGATTTCGCCCCTCAGCTTCGCGCTGATGCGGATCGTTTAGCCAACCTCGACACCAAGACGCTGCGCGAGGGCTTCCAGGTCACCGATCAAAACCCGCTTTCCGGGCTTGACGGGCGCGCGGAGCTTCTGCGATCGCTCGGGCGGTTGGTGGCGCAGCGCCCCGAAATATTCGCCCGCCACGATTCGCCGCGGCCCGGAGGGTTCTTCGATTATCTCGTCGCCAAAACAGCCGGCGGCCCGATCCCAGCGCCGCTCATCCTGTCCGAACTGCTGCTGCAGTTCGGGCCGATCTGGCCGTCGCGGCTGGCGCTCGGCGGCGTGCCGCTCGGCGATTGCTGGCGGCATCCGGCGCTGACTACGGCGGACGCGACCGACGGGTTCGTGCCGCTGCACAAGCTGTCGCAGTGGCTGGCTTATTCGCTGATCGAGCCGCTGCAATGGGCGGGTTTCACCGTGACCGATATCGACGGCCTGACCGGGCTTGCCGAATATCGCAATGGCGGGCTGTTCATCGATACCGGCGTGCTGGCTTTGCGCGATCCTGCCGACACGGCGCGGCAGCACGACGTCGCCTCGACCCTGGTGGTGGAGTGGCGCGCCTTGACCGTCGCCCTCCTCGACCGGCTGGCGGACATGCTGCGCCGCCGCCTCGCTACGGACAAAACCTCGCTGCCGCTCGCCAAAATCCTCGAAGGCGGCACCTGGTCGGCCGGACGCAGCATCGCCCGCAAAAAGCGCGCCGATGGCGCGCCGCCGCTCAAGGTCGTCAGCGACGGCACCGTGTTCTGAGCAATCTGCCGGGAGGCATCATGGAAGGCGTCACGATCGTCAAACACCCGCTGGTCCAGCACAAGCTGACGCTGATCCGGGCCAAAAACATCTCGACCAAATCCTTCCGCGAGCTGCTGAAGGAGATCGGCATGCTGCTGTGCTACGAGGTGACCCGCGACCTGCCGCTGACCGACGTTGAAATCGAAACGCCGATGGCGCGCATGATGTCGCCGCGCCTGGCCGGCAAGAAACTGGTGTTCGCGCCGATCCTGCGCGCCGGCGTGACCTTTGCCGAAGGCATGCTCGACCTGGTGCCGGCGGCGCGCGTCGCCCACATCGGGCTTTATCGCGAGCCCGAATCCTTCGTCGCGGTCGAATATTTCTTCAAGGCGCCGTCGGACCTCGATGAGCGCCTGGTCATCGTCGTCGCCCCGGTGATCGCGACGGCGAACACGGCCACGGCGGCGGTGGTCCGGCTCAAGGAACGCGGCGCCAGGGAGATCAGGTTCGTATCGATGCTGGCCTCGCCGCAGGGCATCGAACGGCTGCGCGGCCTGCATCCCGACGTGCCGATATGGACGGCGGCCGTCGACGAGGACCTCGATGCGCAGGGTTTTATTCTTCCCGGCCTGGGCGATGCCGGCGACCGCGCCTATGGCACGAAGTAATAGCCGAATATGAATGCCGCCGCGCTCAGGCCGCGAGCAGCTTTTGCACTTCGTTGACCAGTTCGCGAAGATGAATCGGTTTCGACAGCACCTTGGCGTGCTTGGGCGCGCTCGAATCGGAATTCAGCGCCACTGCGGCGAAGCCGGTGATGAACATGATCTTGATGTCGGGGTCGAGTTCGGCGGCGCGGCGGGCGAGCTCGATGCCGTCCATCTCCGGCATGACGATGTCGGTCAAGAGCAGCTCGAACGGTTCTTCCCGCAGCCGCTGGTAGGCGGATAGGCCGTTGTCATAGGACACCACGTCAAAGCCGGCATTCTGCAGCGCCTTGACCAGGAACCGGCGCATGTCGACGTCGTCTTCCGCAAGCAGGATTTTGGACATGGGCGACCCGAACCCGGCTTCTGCCGGCTCCCTCCCGTTCCATAAGCCGCATGGCCGGTAAAGATGAGGTGAAAACCGGTCTATGTAACAGTCCCTAAACCGCCCTTGGCAAGCGGCGGCGGCTATGGACAATGGGCTTTGGCGCACGCTAGGGAACGGGTGCCGGGTCGCGAATCCGTGTGTAAAGCCCGCCAGGCGCCATGTTGGAAATCCAGGACGAATTTGATCCCCCGTTCGAGGCGCTCGAGCCGGCGGAATGCCGCGGCCCAGTGCTGTTCAACTCGCCGCATAGCGGGCGGATCTATCCGCGCGCCTTCCTTTTGACGTCGCGGCTCGACCTGGCGACGCTGCGCCGCTCCGAGGACAGCTTCGTCGACGACCTGATCTCCGGCATCGCCGCGCGCGGCCATCCGGTGATGAAGGCGCATTTCCCGCGCTGCTATGTCGACGTCAACCGCGAACCCTATGAGCTCGATCCGCGCATGTTCGATGGGCGGCTACCCTCCTTCGCCAATACCCGCTCGATGCGGGTCGCCGGCGGGCTCGGCACCGTGGCGCGCGTGGTCGGCGATGCCCAGGAAATCTACGACCAGCGCATCGCGGTCGCCGAAGCGCTGCGCCGCATCGACGGCCTGTACAAGCCCTATCATCGCGCGCTGCGGCGGCTGTTCATGCGGCTGCACCGCGATTTCGGTGCCGCCATGCTGGTCGACTGCCACTCCATGCCGTCGACCACCGGCGCCAGGGATGAGCGGCCGCGCGCCGATCTCGTGCTCGGCGACCGCTACGGCACGAGCTGCGTCGCCATCGTTGCCGAGACCATCGAAGCGACCATGCGCGGCTTCGGCTACGCGGTCAGCCGCAACAAGCCCTATGCCGGCGGCTTCATCACCGAGCACTACGGCAACCCGACCACCGGCCTGCACGCCATCCAGCTGGAGATCAACCGGGCGCTGTACATGGACGAGCGCCGCTATGAGCGGTCGGCCTCGTTCGCGCGGCTGGCGAGCGAATTCGAGCTGTTGTCCGACCGCCTTGCCGCGATCCCGCTGGAGGAATTGCGGCCCTATCGGGCGGCGGCCGAGTAGTTTTTGGCCGCGAACCGCAGCCAAAAAGACCAAAAAGAACCAAAAAGAAAGGGGCCGCTCACCTTGCGGGAGCGGCCCAAGTCTAGGGAGGAAACGCCCAAGGAGGGCGACGGCAGCGTGAGGAAGCCTCCCGCTACCGCACTGCAATAAGATACACTGCGCCGCACAAAACGCAAGTCCTGTTGACCTATCGGGCCCCGAGTTTTCCCACGGATTGTGCAGGGCAGCTTTTCGGCCTTGTAGAGGCTCATCTGACGCCAGCAATAGCCGATTGATATCAGCCGCTTAGGTACGAGACCCGCACCTGCCCAGAAATGCGCCACGCGGCACCGGTTACCGCTGGCTTCCGGTTCCCTTGGTCATTTTGCGCCGGGGCGTTGCGGATCGGCCACACGCCGATTGCCGTTGCCGGAACTCTCCGCTACCTCGGAGCGCGAGGCCATTCATGACCGCCATCGACTTTGTAGCCTTCGTGGACGAGCTTGCCGCCGTCTCCGGCGAGACCATCCGGCCGTTTTTCCGCAGCGCGCTCGGCGTCGAGAACAAGAGCCGGTCCGGCGGCTTCGACCCGGTGACGGCCGCCGACCGCGCCGCCGAAGCCGCCATGCGCGCGCTGATCAGGCGGACGTTTCCGGAGCACGGCGTCATCGGCGAAGAATTCGGCGCCGACCGGCCCGACGCCGAATATGTCTGGGTGCTCGACCCGATCGACGGCACCAAATCCTTCATCTGCGGCCTGCCGGCCTGGGGCACCTTGATCGCGCTCACCCGGCACGGCGAGCCGATCTACGGCATGATGCACCAGCCGTTCACCCGCGAGCATTTTTCCGGCGACGGCAGCGGCGCGCGCTATCGCGGGCCGGCCGGCGACCGCGCGCTGCAGGTGCGCCCCTGCGCGGCGCTCGGCGACGCCATCATGCTCACCACCAGCCCGCTGTTGATGAAAGAGGCCGACCGGGACGCGTTCCGCCGCGTCGAGCAAAAAGTGCGGCTGTCGCGCTACGGCGGCGACTGTTACGCCTATTGCGTGCTCGCCGCCGGCCATGTCGATCTGTTGATCGAGACCGAGCTCAAACCGCACGACGTGCTGGCGCTGATCCCGATCATCGAGGGTGCCGGCGGCATCATCACCACCTGGGACAACGGCCGTCCGCACAACGGCGGCCGCATCATCGCCGCCGGCGACAGGCGCGTGCATGCGCAGGCGATGGCGCTGTTGAACGGGTGACCACTCGTCATTGCGAGGAGCGAAGCGACGAAGCAATCCAGGCGGCGCATCAGTACTGGATTGCTTCGCTACCGCTCGCAATGACGCGCGTCAGTACAGCGCCGTGCCGGGCACGAAGGCGTCGAACGCCGCCCAGAACTGGGCGCGGTAGCGGTCCTGCTCCATCAATAGCTCGTGCTGGGCGCCGACCACGACCAGATGCGAGCCGGCGCGCAATAGCGTGGCGAAATCCTCGATCGCCACATTGGAGACGATGTGGTCGGCGCCCGCGGCGATGATCAGGATCGGCTGGCGGATCTGCGCCGGATAGCTGCGCTCGCGCATCGTCCGCATGGTGCGGAACGCCGCGTCGGTCCAGGCCACGGTCGGCGCGCCGAGCGCCAGCTCAGGCGCCGCTTCCAGCACCGCCTGATTGCGCGCATAGCGCACCGGATCCGACGTCAAAATATTGCCGATGAAGGGTCTTGCCTCCATGACGCCGACATTGCCCTTCGGCACATACATGCTGCCGAAGCCGGCGACGCGCAGCGCGCGCACCAAAACCTTCGCCGTGGTCGTGCCGGCAAAACCCTGCAGGTCGATCAGCGGCGCCGCCAGCACCATGCGGTCGAACCAGCGCCGGCCGCGATAGGCGGCGCGAATGAGCACGGTGGCGCCGGTGGAGTGGCCGAGCGCGAACAACGGCGGCGGACAATCCGGCAGCACGATCTCGCGCATCAAGGTTTCGAGGTCGCTGTCGTATTCGGCGAAGTCGCGCACATAGCCTTTGTGGCGGTCGCCGAGCATGCGCTCGGAGAGGCCTTGGCCGCGCCAATCCAGCGTGGCGACGGCAAAGCCGCGCGAACGCAGATCCCGAACAGTCTCGAAATATTTTTCGATCCATTCGCCGCGGCCCTGCAGAATGACCACCGTGCCCTTGCGGCCGGCCGGCGGCAGCCAGCGGGCAAAGCGCAAGCTCACGCCGTCCGGCGTTTTGAGTTCGCCAGTGACGAAATTGTCCGGCACTGGATTGGCGGGGATGGCGACGAGTTTCATGAGAGGTTGCGTGCCGAAGCGGCCTGACGCTTATAACAGGCGGCAGGAGCCGCTCAACCTACATGCCAAAGCAATAAGGTTGAGGTGATCGAGAGGCGGCCTTGATCGCATGGACGCCAGTTGTTCGTGTTGATGATCTTGTCAAGGATCAAAGACCGCCGAAGGCGGCGGCGCTTCGCGCCGTCCTTGACAAGATCATCAACACGAACAGAGTGCTGTCCACGCGATCAAGGCCGCTTTCTGGGCCTTTTAGATGGCCTCTTTAGGGTCTTTAGCACGGGTTAGAATTCTCAATATATTTCAATACGTTGCCACCCCTTGCGCGATCCGGAACCCCGACCCATATCAAATCTGCGCAGGCCGCTTTGCGGATGCGCATTCCAAGGCCAGGTCCATCCGGACGGGTCAACCGCATGTCGCTTTAGGAGGATATGCCATGCGAACTTTCGATCTAGCTCCCCTTTATCGTTCCACCGTCGGCTTCGACCGGCTGTTCTCGTTGCTCGATCAGGGCCTCGAGGGCGCCGCGCCCGGTTATCCGCCCTACAATATCGAGCGGACCGGCGAGAATGCGTACCGCGTCACCGTCGCGGTCGCCGGCTTCAATGAGCCGGAACTGTCGATCGTCGCCAAAGAGAACACGCTGACCATCCGCGGCGAGAAGAACGCCAAGGAAGAGGGCAAGAGCGGCGAGGTGCTCTATCAGGGCATCGCGGCGCGCACCTTCGAGCGCGTGTTCCAGCTCGCCGACTTCGTCCAGGTCAAGGGCGCGAGCCTCGAGAACGGTCTCCTGCACGTCGATCTGGTGCGCGAGATCCCCGAGGCCAAGAAGCCGCGCGCGATCCCGATCGGCAACGGCAAGACCATCGAAGCCCAGAAGGCTGCGTAAGTAGCTTCGCTGGGACTTAAAGGGAGCGCCCCGGTTTTCCGGGGCGCTTTCGATTCGTGCGGCTCGCGAACGGCTTGCCGGTCAGCGGAACCGATGGCCGGGCGCGTAGCCCGAGGCACCAGGATGGCCGCGAACCGAGCCGTATCTCAGATACAAATGTCCTGGCGCGTAGCCCGACGCGCCGGGATGGCCGGCAACGCTGCCATGAGCCCGGAACTGGTGTCCCGGCGAGAATGCCGATGCGCCGTGGCCGCGCGCGAGCGCTGCCGTAGCGTCGCCAACCAGCAAAGCGATTAAAGCCGCGAGTGCGAAGATTCTGATCATGGAGGCCTCCTTTCGGCCCTTTGCTATAACGCATCGCGGCCGCGTGGAGTTCCAAGGCTGTTGAGTGAAGGACGGATTGAGCAATACGAAATCGGGTGCGGGCGCCGACCGCGGAAGTAGCATTGCTCGGACTTCCCTCTCTTCGTCACCACCGGGCTTGACCCGGTGGTCCATGCTGAAAATGCAGTTACTCAAGCCACGCGACGATGATGAGCGAGCGATCTTGCCGCATGGATTGCCGGATCAAGTCCGGCAATGACGAAATGAAAATTTGTTCTCGCGACGCCCACGCGCCCGAGCTATGCCACGCCATTCCTAAAACGGACCGCAAAAACATCAAACCGGAGAAGTCTGCCCGCTTCGGTTCGGAGCGCTTCGGCGGTTCATGCACATCAAATACAAAAAATAAAGGCAAGCGGAACGCCGGCAGACGCGTAGTCCACGAGCCGCGCCACGCGAACGAATGTTGCCACTCGCCCGCGCTTCGGGCGCGGCGCGCGCTATGACGCAGCGCGCTCGCCTGTCGGCGTTCCACCGCGGCACTTGCGGCAGCGACCGAACGCCGCCGCTCAACTCCAGCTACGCGCTTCCTGGGACCAGGACGTCATCAGGTGTTACCTGCATCTGGCCTGTCCATTCAGTCCAGCGGGTTGCCCCGCAGTACCGGTCGTAGTGCCGGACGGGCGTAAAACCCGGAGCCGCCCGGGAGCGCCGCTGATGAGGCCGCGCCCGCGGGAACCGCTCTCGCTCCGCCAGCCGGGATCAGCCGGATGGCGTCCTTTTACGGGAGCGAGATGTGGTGAGGTAACTGGACTAGGGACATATGTCAATATAAAAGTGACGACCCCCTGCTAGGCGCCTTAAGGCAACGCCGGGCAATTATGCAGCAGTACTGAAATGACGTTGGTCGCCCTATCTTGGTAGCGTCGAGATTTAGTTCTTTGTATAGTTGCACGATTGGGGAGGTAGTTGAATGGAAGGCCGCCTATTAGGCTCTCTCGGGAAAATTGCAGGTGTCGCAGGCATCGCATTCGGCTTCATCCTGCTCATATTTCAGGGAGTGCTTCAGAAGCAGTTTTTGCCGCAAGCGGGTCTCGGCCAAAACCAAGCGTTCGCTATCATCTTCGCATTGCTCATCCTGTCTTTCGGCATTGCCGGGATTGGAATTGTTGGTTGGCTAATTGATCGACGAGCGGATCAAAATGTGCCGCTTTCTGTCCTGTCTCTGGCGATTTTGTCCACGCTAGTTGCTCTTGTTCTCGGAGCCGCAGTTTACGTCGGCTTAAACGTGACGCCGGATTCAACGCCCCGTATTGCTCCGAGTAACCCGCCGACCGCTACAGCTATAATTCCTTCGCCACCTGCGCCGCCTGCGCGGCCTATCGCAGACGGCATATGGGACGTAACCATGTCTTGCCCCGATACATCAGCGCTGAACGAACAAGGGGCTCAGTTCTACGGCAGCAGATACTCTCGTACGTTCGGTAGCGGCTCTGAAACAGGAATCACTGAATTAGCAATAGGCTACGTTTCCGATAACGTGATTAAAGTAACTGGGTACGTCGTTTTCGGACAGTCCAACGTAGTCTCGGTGGATGCAACGGGCCGAAAGCGCAATAATTCATTTTCAGGCGAGGGAAGATTTGGCTCGTCGGTGCACTGCAACTTGACTGTCATCAGCAAGCATTAAGCCAGGTAGGGCGGGCTGAGCGAAGCGCACGCTGTTCGGCCTCACTCAATGACCGCGTGGGCGCGGCGCTTCGCGCCTTCGCCCAGCCTACGCTAGCAGGATTTCATTTCACTCAACCCTAGCCTAAGGTTGCTGAAATAATCGCTGCGAATCAGCGGACACTATATCAGCGGACACTATATGGACGGCATAGAACGATATGAGAAGGATATCGAACGCCTTGTGAAGCAAGGAGGCAAACTTGCGCTCGCTTTGACGTTGGAGTTTCATCCTAAGAGCAAGGTGAAAACTGACCTGCCAGAAGGGGAGCTTTCAAAATTACCTAATGTCAGGGCTGAATACCAAGCTTGGTATTCTGAAGCTTTGGCTTTGATTGCACAACTCTTGCCCGAGCGCGAAGAGGACTTCAAAGCCTATTATCGTCCAAAAGCACCGCGCAAAGAGATTAGACACTCCAACTATACAATGACCGATTACCTGCGTGGGACTACGATAAGGCAATATGGGGATGTGATAGTTGATCCGAGCGCAGCGGTGACACCGATATATCAGCAGTTCACCATGGTCCAGGGCCTTCAGCAGCGTTTCAAGTCATCGCTGTTTGATATCAAAACATTGGTTCATGCCGATTTGCTCGACGACGAACTTCATTCGGCCGAAGAACTCAATGCAAAGGGCTTTCATCGCGGAGCGGGCGCGATTGCCGGTGTGGTACTTGAGGCACACCTAGCGGCAGTAAGCCAACGGCACAGCATTTCAATACGAAAGAAGGACCCAGCTATAAGCGATCTGAATGATGCACTCAAATCTGCATCAGTGATTGAGACGGCGACTTGGCGCTTTATTCAACACCTTGGCGATCTCCGCAACAAATGCGGCCACAAGAAACATACTGATCCAACCGAGAACGAGGTTAATGAGCTAATAGAAGGCGTCCGAAAGATTGCAAAAACCGTATTTTAGCGTCTGAGGCGTGGAGATATATTCAACGCGATGGAGTAACGGAATGACGCTCCGGGATATACCGTGCTACGTCGTTCACACAGCGCGTAGGATGGGTTGAGCAAAGCGAAACCCATCAAATTCGTTCCGACAAGACGATGGGTTTCGCAAGGGCTCAACCCATCCTACGAGCTCAACCCATCCAACCGCGCTCGTCACCAGGTGTCGTATCCTGGCTTGCACGGAGGACCGGACGGCAGACAAGCGGTGCTGCAAGATGGCCCACCGGACGGCGGGCAATAGCCGGTGGTGATGGTGCCACCCGTATTACCGGTGGCGATGGGGCCCCCCGTATTATAGGTCGCCGGATTGGCATGGCTGGCGCGATGATGCACGGTCGCGGCCGATGCCGTGACGGCGGTGCCGAGAACGATTGCGGCGGCCAGCGCGATTGTTGTCCTGCTCGACATTTTCGTATCTCCGGGGTGAGCCGTCGCGGTTGGCGCCCAACCGGCTGGCGACCGCGGCCCCGTCAAGACATGGGGATGGGGACCGATGACGCCCAGCGCGTTAGGATGGGTCGCGCAAGGCGAAGCCCATCAAATTCCCGCGAGCAGGATGTGGATTTTGCGCGGGCTCAATCCATCCTACCGCGCTTCACTGGCCGCGTTTCCCGGATGCGGTGCAGCGCGAAGCGGTGCGCCGCTGATCCGGGATCGCTCTGGACTCGGGGTCTGTTGCGATCCCGGGTCTGCAGCGCACCACTTCGCTTCGCTTCGTGCTGCGCCGCGCCCGGGAAACCAGTCTTCAGGCCACCTTCTCCCCGACAAAATCCGTCAGCGAGCGTCGCCCGGATTGGGCGATGCGAAATCCGGGTATTGACGCCGGCGCTGACCCCGGATTTCGTTTCACTCAATCCGGGCTACGCTTGCTAAAGTAGACGATCCAAGCATGCGGCTCAGCCGGAGGCTCCCATGAATATTGATGAAGCCATCGTGCAGCTGGGAGAGAAACTGGACGCGTGGTGGCACAGTTTTTCCCCGACGCTTGATTCCGCCGATCGTATTGCGCAGGGCCGGGCGCTGCTTCGCGGCTTCGAGCTAGCGAAGGAGTTCGATCGCCTCAAGGCTGATGGATTGGCTGCCATCGCGGCGCTGCTCGAGCAGCACGATCCTGTCGCAGGCGACGAACGCGCCGCATCCCTTATCCGCGGCTTCGAGTTTGGAACCAGACTTGCCGATACTCTTCATGACGAATTTTCGGATCCCGATGGCGTGAACAAGGCTGTGCGTCTCGTGGACGCAATCGTCAAAGCTTTGCACACGAACGGCTCCGGCCGGACGGCGCTGGTCGCGTTGCTCGACCACCCCGACCCCGGGGTCCGCGCTTTGGCGGGAGCCTATCTGTTAGATTTGCTGCCTGAGCGCGTTGTCCCGATCCTTCGTCAAATCGAGGCGAAGGCGGACGGCAGCAGTGCCAGTTTCAGGGCGCAGTGGGCGCTCCTCGCGTGGGAACGCGAGGGAAAATCGCGGTTTAATTATTTGATGAGCGGCCCGGCACAAGGGCAGCGAGCGTAGCCCGGATTGAGCAAAAGCGAAATCCGGGTTTGTGCCGTGAGGCCTGCCCCGGATTTCGTTTCACTCAATCCGGGCTACGCGTATCGCTCAGCCCACCTTCTCCCCGACAAAATCCGTCAGCTCCTTGCGCGTCATGTCCGGCGCGAACCAGATGAAGAGCGGCGCCAGCATCAGGAAGGACAGCGCCAAGAGCGGCAGCCCGGCGGCGATCGAGTAGGCGGTCGCGATCCAGCCCATGATCATCGGCGCCAGGGAAGCGGCCGCCAAGCCGAAGGTGAAGGAGGCGCCGACGCCGGTGCCGCGGATTTGGGTCGGGAACAGCTCGGCGGTGTAGCCCAGCCCGGTGCCGAAGCTGCCGGTGATCAGAAAATTCGTGGCGAGGCCGACCCAGAACAGGCTCGCCGCGCTGTCGAGGTGGCCCATCGCCACCAGCAGCACCGCGGCCGGCACCGCGAAGGCCGGGATCACCCAGCGCCGGCCGTACAGGTCGCACAACCAGCCGCAGATCCAGTAGGCGAAGATGGCGCAGAACATCCAGGCCGAGAGGAATTTGCTCATGGTCGGGAAGCCGAGATGTTTTTCGTTGGCGAGATAGAACGGCATCCAGGCCGACCAGCCGATCCAGGTGAACAGGTAGAAGAAATAGACCAGCGCGGCGATCAGCATTTCGCGCGGATAGCGGCGCGCCGGCGCCAGGATGTCGAGCTGCTTCTTCAGGCCCTCCTTGAGCATCGCCGCGGTGACGCGCTCGTAGCGCGGGCTTTCCTTGATGCCGATGCGGATCCATAAGACCAGCAGCGCCGGCAAAATGCCGAGGAAGTAGAGCGACCGCCAACCCCACAGCGGCACCACGGCAAGCGCCGCCAGCGAGCACAGCATGTAGCCGAGCGGATAGCCGCCGACCAGGCCGCCCAGCGCGGTGGCGCGCCATTTGGTCGGCGCCGTCTCGGTCACCATCAGCATGCCGACCGGGTTTTCGCCGGCAAGCCCGATGCGGGTGATCGAGCTCCAGATCAGAAGCGTGATCCAGCCAGTGGAGAAGCCGGTCAGCCCGGTGAACAGCGCATAGACCAGGATCGACCAGATCAGCGCCGGGCGGCGGCCATAGAGATCGGCGAGCACCGGAAAGACGAAGGTGCCGATCAGCCCGATCCAGCGCGAGATCGTGGTCACGGTGCCCATGGTGGCGGGCGTGATGCCCCATTCCTTGATCAGGATCGGCGTCACCAGCTGCATGATGGTGGCTTCGTAGATGTCGAAGGCCCAGCCGAGGATGCAGATGGCGAGCACGACGGCGCTGTAGCTGGTCCATCGCTCGCTGGATGTGAGGGGCGGCGCCGCAGCGCCCGCCACGATGGTGGTGGCCATGTCCTGTTTCCCTTCCCGAGAGTTCCGCTCTGCGGCGGATGCTTAAAGCTGCGCTTGGCGCGGGTATTTGGTCAAGGCATGTAGGGCGGATTAGCGTAGCGTAATCCGCCTTTCGATCGCCGAGCGGCGGCGGATTACGCCTTCGGCTAATCCGCCCTACAAGGTCAGCCGCCGAGAAATCCCGACAGCGCCTTCAGCACCGCGTCCGGCTGCTCGAGCTGCGGCAAGTGGCCGGCGCGGGCGATCATCTCGATCCGCGCGCCCGCAATCTTTTTCGCGAACTCCCGGGCGTAGACCGGCGCGACGATGCGGTCGGCGTCGCCCCAGACGATCAAGGTCGGCGCCGCGATGCGGTGGCTGCGCTGGGCAAAGCCGCGGTCGGCGATCGGCCAGACGAATTTGCCGGTGCAGGCCTGCGCCCAGATGAATTGCGCCTGGGTCTCGACGCGTTCGGCGGCGTCGGCCGGCGTATCGAAGAAGCGCTTCGCCGCAACGCCCTCGGGATCGGCGAACAGCGACGGCCGGCGCGCCTTGTGGGAGAGAATCATCCAGTTCTGCACCGGATGATCGTCAAGCCACAGGCCGACCGGATCGATCAGCGCCAGGCGGGCGACCGATCGCGGCGCGGCGGCGGCGATTTCGGCAGCCAGCAAACCGCCGAAGGAGTGGCCGGCGACGGCGGGCGCCGCGAGCTCGAGCGCGTCGAACAGCTCGCCGTGATAGACGACCAGGTCGAGCCAGGTGTCGAGCGCATGGGCCGCCTCGGTATCGCCGCGGCTGGTGCCGGGAAATTTCGGCGCATAGACGGTGTTTTGCGCGGCAAGCCGCGCCACGAAGGCGCGGTCGGGCGCGAGCCCCCAAGGGCCGTGCAGATAAACCAGCGGCGGTCCGTTGCCTGCGATCTCGACCTCGGTCTCGATGCGGCCCTGCCAGAGTTTCAGCCTGCGTGTTTCCGCCGTCGCCATGCCCCGCTCCCGCGCGTTTTTTTCGTTTTTTTGTTTTTAGGACGCGGCGGCCATGGCGGGGGCGGCGGCGCGCTTGCCCTTCAGGCGTTCCGGCCACCAGCGGTCTTCGTATCGGTCGTCCCACTGACCGGCGAGATAGGGCAGCACCTCGCGCGCGAACAGGTCGATGTTGCGCTTGCACAATGCGGTCGGCATCGAGCCGAAATGCAACAGCGCCAGCAAATGCCCCATGCGCAATTCCTTGATGCCGTCGAGCAATTGCTCGCGCACGGTTTTGGGCGAGCCGACCACCACATAGCCGCGGTCGTAGAAATCCTTGGCCTTCAGCTCGAGCGGATTGACCGCGGCGCGCGGATTATGCTGCAGCGTCTGCACCAGCGCGCCGTATTCGAGGCAGCCGGGAATCGCCAGGTAATAGGACGGCGAGTACAGCAGCTTGTGAAAGAAATACTCGGCGTGCGCGGCATAGAGGTCTTCGGCCTCGGCGTCGGTCTCGGCGACGCCGATCAGCTGCAAGAAACTCAGGCGGTACGGATTGTCGTCGCGGCCCTTGCGCACCGCATGGTCCCAATAGCGGTCGGTCACCGCCTTGGCGTTCTTGGCGCCGAAATAGCTCAGGTGACAGAAGCAGTGGTCGTGCTCGACGACATATTCGGCGGTCGAGGAAAAGCCGGAGCCCGGAATCCACACCGGCGGATGCGGCTGCTGAATCGGCCGCGGCCACAGATTGACCATGCCGAGCTGATAATGCTTGCCGTTCCAGGCGAAAATCTCGCGCGCCGACCACGCCTTGAGCACCAGCGCCAGCGCCTCGCGGAAGCGCTCGCGCTGCTCGATCGGCACCACGCCGTTACTGATCACCGCGTCCGACGGCAGGCCGGTGGGAAAGCCGGCGACCAGCCGGCCGCCGCTGATGCAGTCGAGCATGGCATATTCCTCGGCGATGCGCGTCGGCGGCGTCGTCGACGGCAAGGTCGAGCCGAGCTGGACGATGGCGATGTTCTGGCCGTTGGTCTCTTTCGCCAGCACCGCGCCCATGATGCTCGGATTGGCCATGAAACCATAGACGTTCTGGTGATGCTGGTTGGTGCACAGGCCGTGGAAGCCGGCCTTGGCGGCGTACAGCAATTCATCGAGGGTCGCGTTGTAGTACTCGCCGACTTTGTCGGAGTCGGCGACGTCGAACCACAGCGGATCGATGAAGGCGGAGTCGTAACGCTTGATGAAATCGTCCGGCAGATCCCGGTACGGCATCAGGTGGAACATGCACACTTTCACGGCGGCGCCTCCCGATCACATTGCCGCGTATGCTAGGGCGCAATGCGGACGTTGACCAGCGGCCATACGGGGCCAACGTAATTTTCACACTTGTCGGAGTGCGGCCTTGATCGTCGGCTAGGCCGCGGGAGGCGTGTCCCGCTCGATGAAAATCCAGATGCCGTTATGGCTCGACGAGACGACGCGCAGCCGCAGATCGCGGGTCGGATCGGCGTAGTCGCCGGCCCAGCCGAATTCGAGATCGACCGGGCCCTCGTCCATGGCGCGCTTGATGCGGCCCTGGAAATCGTTGCTGCGCATGCGCGGCGATATTTCAAACAGATTCCGCCCGAGCGGAATCTCGCCGTAGCCGGATTGTTGCGCTTCGGTCCGGTTGTAGAACACGATGGTGCCGTCGCGGTCGATGAGGATGACGCCGAACGGCAGCGTGTCGAGCTCATATTGGCTCAAACGTTCGATTTGGCGTGCCAGATCGGGAGCGTCGAATCGAACCGCGTCCGGCGGCATGGCGCCCCCCTTTGAGTTCTTGTTATTCGGCGAAATTTTTTGCGCGAATCGATAGTGCGACGCGGGCGCGCGATTCGACAAGCAATCAGCCGTTTCAATCAGTCGTTCAACGGCTCAACTATGGCGGGAGATTTCTTCGGCGCGGCCGGCGCGTTCGACGCCGCGGCCGGCGCGCTGGTGGTGACCTCGGAATTGACCTGCGGCTTGCGCGAGGCCAGCGCCGCCGGCCGTGGCCGCGGCAGCGGCGGAATTTCCGGCAGCGCCGAGTGCGTCGCGCTATGCGGCACCAGCGGCCGCAGCGGCGGCGGCTCCATATCGGCCGCGCTCGGCACGATGACAGGCCCGGCGAGGTCGGCCGGATCGTAGAGCGGCGTCGCGCTGTAGAACTGGCCGTAGCGTCCCGGGCCGGGCACGATGCGATTGGCATCGCGGATGGCGCCGGTACGGGCGTCGATCACCACGCGCATGAGAATGCCGCGGTAATCGGTGGCGCGCAGCACATAGATGGTGCCTTCGCGCAACGGCGGCGCCAACGGATCGAAGCCGGCCGAGCGCGCGATCCTGGTGATCTCGTAGGACGATACGAAGCTGGTGACCGGCTGGGTTACCGGCGGCGCGGCAGCCGGCGCCGCCAGCGGCGGCGCCGATGGTGCTGGCGGCGGAGCTAACGGGGGAACTTGGGCGTGGCCGGGCGCTGCCGCGAGCAGGCACGCTGCCAACATCACGCCGAACGCTCTACCCACGCGACGTCTCCCCTGCCCCGCATTCTGCCTGTTCGGCGGCAAAACGTGAAATGAAATTAGGGCGGCGCTTGGGCGCGGCTCAAAACTTTTTGCAGTGGTTCACGAAACGTACGATTTCGGACTCTTCGGTCGCAAACGAGGTCACCAGGCGCACCAGCACCCGGTCGGCGCCGAGACCGAGGTTTTGGCTCGGCCGCAGGTAATAGCTGGCGCCGGCGGCCTTGAGCTTTGAATCGAGCGCGCGCGGCAGGGCGACGAAAATGAGATTGGCCTCCACCGGCCAGACCGGCTCAAGGCCGGCCGACGTGAGCCCCTGCGCCAGGAGGTCGGCCATGGCGTTGGCATGGCGCGCCAGCGCAAGCCAGCAGTCGTCGGCGAGGTAGGCCGCCATTTGCGCGGCCAGGAAGCGGTGCTTTGACAACAGATGCCCGGCGCGCTTGCGCCGTTCGCCCATGAACGCGGCGCGGGCCGGATCGAACACAATGACGGCCTCCGCCGCCATCGCGCCGCCCTTGGTGGCGCCGAACGACAGCACGTCAACGCCGGATTGCCAGGTCATCTGCGCCGGCGTGGTGTTCAGCCGCACCAGCGCATTGGCAAAGCGCGCGCCGTCCATATGCACGGCGAGCGAACGGGAGTGCGCGATTTCGCTCAAAGCCGCGATCTCGTCGGTGCGATAGATGGTGCCGGCCTCGCTGGCCTGGGTGAGCGACAGCGCGGAGGCGACCATCTGGTGCGGGCGATGGCCGCCATAGCCGTCGAGCGCCGCTTGCAAGGTCTGCGGCGCGATCTTGCCGTCGCCGCCCGGCAGGCCCTCGAGCTTCAGTCCGCCGCCGAAAAACTCAGGCGCGCCGCATTCGTCGGTGGCGATATGGGACTCGGCATGGCAGAACACCACGCCCCAGGGCGGGGTGACCTGCGCCAGCGCCAGCGCATTGGCCGCCGTCCCGGTCGGCACCAGGAACGCCGCCACCTCGCGCTCGAACACCTCCGCCAGCCGGCGCTCGACGCCGGCGGTGCAGGCGTCATTGCCGTAGCCCAGCGCAAAGCCGGTATTGGCCTTGACCAGGGCGTCGAGAATGGCCGGCGCCACCGGCGCCGTGTTGTCGCTGGCGAAGTTCATTTTGCGGCAACCTAACCCGGATTGCGGTGCGCAGCCACGATCCGACCATTGCGCTTGTCATATTCCCGTGGTCCACTGAAGTTTGCGGACCATGGCAGGAATCCGCGCCGGATCGGTGAGTTGAGGACCTTTTCGTCGCGCTCGCGAGGGCTCCGCCCTTGTGTTGTCGCCGGGAATTTGCCATGTTCGGCATAGGACAGCATTGCTGTCCCAATTGGTGACCCGCATTGCGCGCGGCCATTCCTCCCTTCTCTCCCCTTTTGGGGAAGGCAGGAGGGGGAGCGCGGGGGTCAGCCGCCGGTAAGGCAAGGGCGCGTCGGACGGCGGCGAAAAAGCAGCCACAGGCCTTTGAGCGGCACGAAGGTTGCCCCCAGAATGAGTTGATCGCCCGCGCGCGCAGGCGAACGCGAAGCTGCGCAGGGTGATAGCGCCGGCGCCGCTGCAAAGTCGCGGGGCGCGCGCACCGGCGGGGAGTGCGAGGACGACGATGAGCGCGTCAGGTTTCGGCTTGTTTGATCCGGCGCTGGAAAAGGATTCCTGCGGCGTCGGATTTATTGCCGACATCAAGGGCCGCAAGTCGCGCAAGATCGTCGAAGACGCGCTGACCATCCTGCTCAATCTCGAGCACCGCGGCGCGGTCGGCGCCGATCCGCGCGCCGGCGACGGCGCCGGCATTCTGGTGCAGACGCCGCACAAGTTCTTCGCCAAGAAGGCCGCCGAGCTCGGTTTCACGCTGCCGGCGCCGGGGCATTACGCCGTCGGCGCGCTGTTCATGCCGCACGATCCGGCGTGGCGGGCGGAGATCATGGACACCTATGCGGCCATCGCCGCGCAGGACGGCATGACCATCCTCGGCTGGCGCGACGTGCCGACCGACAATTCGACCTTGGGCTTCTCGGTGAAGCCGACCGAACCGGTGCACAAGCAGGTGTTCCTGTCGCGCAACCCGAAGGTCGCCTCCGAGGACGAGTTCGAGCGCCGGCTCTATATTTTGCGGAAAACCATTTCCAGCACGCTTTACGGCCGGCGCGAGCGCAGCACGTCGCACTATTATCCGGTGTCGATCTCGTGCCGCACGGTGATCTACAAGGGCATGTTCCTCGCCGATCAGCTCGGCACCTATTATCCGGACCTGCGCGATCCGGATTTCGAGAGCGCGCTGGCGCTGGTGCACCAGCGCTTCTCCACCAACACGTTTCCGACCTGGTCGCTGGCGCATCCGTACCGCATGATCGCCCATAACGGCGAGATCAACACGCTGCGCGGCAACAACAACTGGATGGCGGCGCGGCAGGCCTCCGTGTCGTCGCCGAAATTCGGCGCCGATATTTCGAAGCTGTGGCCGATCTCCTACGAGGGCCAGTCCGACACCGCCTGCTTCGATAACGCGCTCGAGTTCCTGACCATGGGCGGCTACTCGCTGGCCCATGCGGTGATGATGATGATTCCGGAAGCGTGGGCCGGCAATCAGCTGATGAACGAGGAGCGCCGCGCGTTCTACGAATACAATGCCGCGCTGATGGAGCCGTGGGACGGCCCCGCGGCCATCGCCTTCACCAACGGCCGCCAGATCGGCGCTACCCTTGACCGCAACGGCTTGCGGCCGGCGCGCTACGTCGTCACTCGCGACGACCGCATCATCATGGCGTCGGAAGTCGGCGTGCTGCCGATCCCGGAAGAAGACATCGTCACCAAGTGGCGTTTGCAGCCCGGCAAGATGCTGCTGGTCGATCTCGAGGCCGGCCGGCTCATCCCCGACGAAGAGCTCAAAGCCACGCTGGCCAAAAGCCATCCCTATCGCGAGTGGCTCGATCGCACCCAGATCGTGCTCGAAGATTTGCCGGCGGCTGCCGAAGCGGCGCCGATCTCCAACCTGGCGCTGCTCGATCGCCAGCAGGCCTTCGGCTACACCCAGGAGGATCTCAAGATCCTGATGACGCCGATGGCGACCACCGGCGAGGAAGCGGTCGGCTCCATGGGCAACGACACGCCGATCTCGGCGCTGTCGGCGCGGCCGAAGCTGCTGTTCACCTATTTCAAGCAGAACTTTGCCCAGGTCACCAATCCGCCGATCGATCCGATCCGCGAGGAACTGGTGATGAGCCTGGTCTCGATCATCGGGCCGCGGCCGAACCTGTTCGATCTCGAGGGCATGTCGAACACCAAGCGGCTCGAAGTGCATCAGCCGATTTTGACCAACGCCAATCTGGAAAAGATCCGCTCGATCTCCGAGGTCGCCGAATCGCATTTCAAGTCGCTGACGCTCGACACCACCTGGCCGGCGGAAGCCGGCGTCGCCGGCATGGAAGCGGCCATCGACGCGCTGTGCCGCGAGGCCGACGTCGCGGTGAACGACGGCATCAACATTATTATTCTCTCCGACCGCCGCGCCGGCGCCGACCGCATCCAGATTCCGTCGCTGCTCGCCTGCGCCGCCGTGCACCATCATCTGATCCGCGAGGGGCTGCGCACCTCGGTCGGCCTTGTGGTCGAATCGGGCGAGCCGCGCGAGGTGCATCATTTCGCCTGCCTCGCCGGCTACGGCGCCGAAGCCATCAACCCCTATCTCGCCTTCGAGACGCTGGTGGCGATGAAGGGCGAACTGCCGCAAAAGCTCGACGACAAGGAAATCATCAAGCGCTACATCAAGTCGATCGACAAGGGACTGCTCAAGGTGATGTCGAAGATGGGCATCTCCACCTACCAGTCCTATTGCGGCGCGCAGATCTTTGACGCGGTTGGATTAAGGTCCGACTTCGTCGCCAAATATTTCACCGGCACCGCCACCCGCATCGAGGGCATCGGCCTGGCCGAGATCGCCGAGGAAGCGGTGCGGCGGCATCGCGACGCGTTTTCCGATTCGCCTGTCTACCGCACCATGCTCGACGTCGGCGGCGAATACGCCTTCCGCGTCCGCGGCGAGGAGCACGTCTGGAACGCGGCGACGGTGTCGGCGCTGCAGCACGCGGTGCGCGGCAATTCCTACGAAAAATACCGGCAATACGCCCGCATCATCAACGACCAGTCGGCGCATCTGTATACGATCCGCGGCCTGTTCCGCATCAAGTCGGCGGCCGAGGACGCGCGCAAGCCGGTGCCGATCGAAGAGGTCGAGCCGGCCAAGAACATCGTGCGGCGGTTCTCGACCGGCGCCATGTCGTTCGGCTCGATCTCGCGCGAGGCCCATACCACGCTCGCCATCGCCATGAACCGCATCGGCGGCAAGTCGAATACCGGCGAAGGCGGCGAGGAAGCCGACCGCTTCAAGCCGCTGCCGAACGGCGATTCGATGCGCTCGGCGATCAAGCAGGTGGCCTCGGGGCGTTTCGGCGTCACCGCCGAATACTTGGTCAATTCCGACATGATGCAGATCAAGATCGCCCAGGGCGCCAAGCCCGGCGAAGGCGGGCAATTGCCCGGCTACAAAGTCGACAAGATCATCGCCAAGGTGCGGCATTCGACCCCGGGCGTCGGCCTGATCTCGCCGCCGCCGCACCACGACATCTATTCGATCGAGGATTTGGCGCAGCTGATCTTCGATTTGAAGAACGTCAATCCCGACGGCGACGTGTCCGTAAAACTGGTCTCCGAAGTCGGCGTCGGCACCGTCGCCGCCGGCGTGTCCAAGGCGCGCTCCGATCACGTCACCATCGCCGGCTATGAAGGCGGCACCGGCGCCTCGCCGCTGACCTCGATCAAGCACGCCGGCTCGCCGTGGGAGATCGGCTTGGCCGAGACCCACCAGACGCTGGTCGCCAACCGTTTACGCGGACGGATTGCGGTTCAAGTCGACGGCGGCATCCGCACCGGGCGCGACGTGGTGGTCGGCGCGATTCTCGGCGCCGACGAGTTCGGCTTTTCGACCGCGCCGCTCATCGCCGCCGGCTGCATCATGATGCGCAAGTGCCATCTCAATACCTGCCCGGTCGGCGTCGCCACCCAGGACCCGGTGCTGCGCAAGCGTTTCACCGGCCAGCCCGAGCACGTCATCAACTACTTCTTCTTCGTCGCCGAAGAGGTGCGCGAATTGATGGCCGAAATGGGCTACCGCACCTTCGACGAGATGATCGGCCAGATGCAGATGCTCGACCGGGTCAAGGTGGTCGCGCACGCCAAGGCCAACGGGCTCGATTTCTCCAAACTGTTCACCAAGCCGAACGTGCCGCCGGAGGTAAAGCTGTTCAATTGCGAGCGGCAGGATCACAAGATTCACGACATCATCGACCGCAAGCTGATCGCGCAGTCGCAAGGCGCGCTCAAGAGCGGCACCCCGGTGCGCATCGCCCTGCCGATCCGCAACACCGACCGCACCGTCGGCGCCATGCTGTCCGGCGAGATCGCCAAGCGCTACGGCCATGACGGCTTGCCGCCCGACACCATCGTGGCGAAGTTCGAGGGCACCGCCGGGCAAAGCTTTGGCGCCTTCCTCGCCCGCGGCGTCACCTTCGAGCTCGACGGCGACGCCAACGACTATGTCGGCAAGGGCCTTTCCGGCGGCCGCCTCGTGGTGCGCCCGCCGGCGCAATCCGGCATCGTGCCGGAGGAATCGATCATCATCGGCAACACCGTGCTGTACGGCGCCATCACCGGCGAGTGCTATTTCCGCGGCGTCGCCGGCGAGCGCTTCGCCGTGCGCAATTCCGGCGCCATTGCGGTGATCGAAGGCGCCGGCGACCATTGCTGCGAATACATGACCGGCGGCGTCGTGGTGGTGCTCGGCCGCACCGGGCGCAACTTTGCCGCCGGCATGTCGGGCGGCATCGCCTATGTGCTCGACGACGACGGCACTTTTAGCTCGCGCTGCAACATGGCCATGGTCGAGCTCGAGCCGATGCCGGACGAGGAAGACATCAATTCGAAAGTCTTCCATCACGCCCGCGATCTTGAAGCCCACGGCCTGGTCGACATCATGGCCGATATGAGCCGCTTCGACGGCCACCGCCTGCATCACCTGATCGCGCGCCATGCGCGCTTTACCAATTCCGTCATCGCCGCAAAAATCCTCGGCGATTGGAAAGCCTGGTATCGGAAATTCCGCAAGGTGATGCCGGTCGAATACCGTCGTGCACTCAACGAGATGAAGGCCGCGGCGATCGCGGCGGAATGACGTGCCAGAGTAGAGCGCGACGTGGGCAAGATCACCGGTTTTCTCGAATACGAACGCGAGGACCGCGACTACGAACCGGTCGCCGAGCGCGTGCGCCATTGGCGCGAATTCGTGCTGCCGCTGCCGGAAGCCGATTACACCACCCAGGCCGCGCGCTGCATGAATTGCGGCGTACCCTATTGCATGGGCACCGGTTCCGTCGCGCCCGGCGCGCCGGGCTGCCCGGTGAACAACCAGATTCCGGACTGGAACGACCTCGTCTATCTCGGCAACTGGGACGAGGCGGCGCGCAACCTGCATTCGACCAACAATTTTCCCGAAGTCACCGGCCGGGTCTGCCCGGCGCCGTGCGAGGCGTCGTGCACGCTCAACATCGACGAGAACCCGGTCACCATCAAATCGATCGAATGCGCCATCGCCGACCGCGCCATCGCGCAAGGGCTGAAGCCGGAGCCGCCGACCTCACGCACCGGCAAAAAAGTCGCCATCGTCGGCTCGGGGCCGGCCGGCATGGCCTGCGCCCAGCAGCTCGCGCGCGCCGGGCACGAGGTCCATGTCTACGAGCGCTGGGCCAAGGCCGGCGGGCTGTTGCGCTACGGCATTCCCGACTTCAAGATGGAGAAAATCCACGTCGACCGCCGCGTCACGCAGATGGAGGCGGAAGGCGTCGTGTTCCATTACGGCGCCCATGTCGGCGTCAACGTGCCGGCCGACAAGCTGCTCAAGGACTACGACGCCGTGGTGCTGACCGGCGGCGCCGAAGCTCCGCGCGACCTGCCGGTTCCCGGCCGCGAGCTCAACGGCATCCATTTCGCCATGGATTTCTTGCCGCAGCAGAACCGCCGCGTCAGCGGCGAAAAAGCCGACGACGGCGAGCCGATCCTGGCCACCGGCAAGCACGTCGTCGTCATCGGCGGCGGCGACACCGGCTCCGACTGCATCGGCACCTCGTTCCGGCAAGGAGCGGCGTCGGTGACCAATTTCGAAATTCTGCCGCAGCCGCCGCTGCACGAGAACAAGCGGCTGACCTGGCCGAACTGGCCGTTGAAGCTGCGCACCTCGTCAAGCCACGAAGAAGGCGCCGCGCGCGATTTCGCCGTCACCACCACGCACTTTTCCGGCACCGGCGGCGCCGTGCAAAAGCTGCACTGCATGCGGGTCGACGACAACATCAAGCCGATTCCCGGCACCGAATTCGAGATCGCCGCCGATCTCGTGCTGCTCGCCATGGGCTTCGTGCATCCGGTGCACGACGGCATGATCAAAAACCTCGGGCTCAAGCTCGACCAGCGCGGCAACGTCGCCGCCTTGACCGACGATTACCGCACCTCGCTCGACAAGGTCTTTACCGCCGGCGACATGCGCCGCGGCCAATCCCTCGTCGTCTGGGCAATCCGCGAAGGCCGCCAGGCCGCGCACGCGGTCGATAAATATTTGATGGGCTCGACGCTACTGCCGCGGTAATTCTGTACGGTGGGCAAAGGCGCGCAGCGCCGTGCCCACGCGGCTTGGAACTACACCATTTCAGCAAGGTGCCGTCATGTCGAGGAAAAATCCGCATATCGGTTCGACCTTCGAGAGCTGGCTTGGTGAAGCCGGCATCCGCGAGGAGGCCACCGCCGCCGCTATCAAATCGGTGATCGCGCGGCAAATCGCCGGCGAGATGAAAAAGCAGCGCATCACCAAGGCGCGCATGGCCGAGTTGATGCAGACGAGCCGCGCCCAGGTCGATCGCCTCCTCGATCCCGAGAACGGCAGCGCCACCCTTGAAACTCTCATACGGGCGGCGCGTATTGTCGGCCGCGAACTGCGGATGGAGCTTGTGTGAATCGGAAGCCGAACCGCGAAGGCGGGCAAGCCGCACACGCCGTCGACAAAATCCTGATGGGATCGACGCTGCTGCCGCTGTGATGCGTACGGCTGCCACTTTCCGCTTGGCCCGCGGGCGCGGGAACCTAACCTGGTGTACTCGAAAATAGGTCAGCATTTCTGACTTGTGGACGAGCCGTTTGCTCCTATTTGACCGCCACGCGCCTGTGATGGAACGGTAGACATGCGGGCTTGCCTGAGGGGCTGCCTTAGTATCCTTTGGAAGCCCGTGGAGGAAAATCTCCGTGCGAGTTCGAGTCTCGCCTGGCGCACCATTGCCATCCATCCCAGTCGAGATTCTAGACTACGGGCCAAGATAGCCAATGAAAACCTATTTTCCGGATACAAACCTTTTCTTCGAATGCCGCAAGGCTTCGGACCTACCGTGGCACGAACTTGAAGGAGTGAGTCGAAATGATGCCCAAGACGTGCGGTTAATCATTCCACCCACTGTCATCGAGGAAATCGACCGGCATAAAACTAAGGGAAACAATCGCACCGCAAAACGAGCGCGCGATGCGTCTGCGATTCTTCGCAATGCATTCAAGTCGCCCGACAATAGAACTGAGCTGCGGACAGCAAGCCCTCGTGTTGTTCTAGAATTACCACCTGTGATCAAGGTGGACATGTCTCAATTTCCGAGCCTCGATCCAAGTAAACCAGATCATCACATCGCGGCGGAATATGCTCTAATTCTCAAAAATCAGCCCGGCCTGACGGTGTTAACTGATGACACGCTTCTCGCCATCGCTGTGCGGTCACTCGGGCACGAACCCATTCTCATCCCGGACGATTGGAAGCTCGCACAGGAAAAGGATGAGCGCGACGACCAGATCGACAGACTCCACGACGAGCTGAAAATATATAAACATGCGTCGCCCGAAGTCTCTATGCGCATACTCAGTCTATCAGGCGATGAAATCCAGGAGATTGACACGGCAGTCGAATTGTTTGAGCCATCGCGAGAAGAGATCGAACAGGCTATTGCTTCGATGCAGCGCAAGCATCGACAACTGGACGACTTTGAACTTACTCAACCTCCGGCCTTTAGAGTTAGCCCAATTTTCCAACCTCCGGGTGGGAGTTGGCAGCCGCCAAGCTCGGAAAAGATCGAGGCCTACAAAGACGCCCATTCACGTTGGCGACAGTCCCTCAGTGAAGAAATGCGAGAGCTTCCGGCTTTGCTAAATCAGAGCCCCCATGAAATCCCGTTCACCGTTGAGATTGTGAACTCGGGCTTCGCGAACGCTACAGACGTGCGCCTCACGATCAGCAGTTACGAGGGAATTACTGTACTGGACGGGGCCAATGACGACACCGATGAGGAACCGCAAAGCAAGCCTTCGCTGCCAGCAGCGCCTAATCCTCCGCCTGGAACCTATTATTCAGCGTTTGAGCGATTTCCTTGGACAGCTGCGACCAAAGCTTGGGCAACTCAGATAACACCGCTGCCCAGCGTAATCGATTCTCTAATTCACCGCGACTTTCATCCACGCGACCCAAACAGCTTTTATTATGTCGATGGGCGGCCTCGGTCCAGGGTTGATGAGTTTCAGCTCGTATGTGAAGCCTTGCCGCATCAAATCGAGCCATACTCTCTAAAATTCAAGATCATTGTTCCCAGGGAGAAGTCTACAGGCCAGCCTCGGCTGCGAGTGCGGCTTCACGCTAGTAATCTAAAGAGACCCGTCGATAAACACATTCGTGTTTCAATAAATCTGATTCAGGGCGATTTTTTACAACGCGTTAGTGAAATCGATTTGGATTCTAAGTCCCGCTCGCACTTTGATTTAGGGCTTTAGTAGTTCAGCGCTGCTGAAGCAGGGACGCAAAGAAACTTAAAGATTCTGACTGAATTGACCCCGTCGTCCTGAGGTGCGAGCGAAGCGAGCCTCGAAGGATGCACGGCCCGGGCCGTCGCCCTTCGAGGGCCGCTTCGCGGCCGCCTCAGGGTGACGGAATAATTGTCGGCGCGTGATCGCCTTTATTAGAACCCGCGACCGACCGGCGCCGGCGGGCGCGGCGGGCCGCCGTCGAGCGACGCGCTCGGCCGGCGCGCCGGTGCGGCCGGCGCCGCGGGTGCGGCTGGCGCGACTTTATTTTTGGTGTCGGGCTTGGTGTCGTCGGTCTTTTTCGGAGTTCCGGCCGCGCCTTTTGCCGGCGGCGGCGTGACGGCTGCGGGCTCGGGCGCCGACTCCACCGCAGCGTTGGCATCGCTGCCGGGACGCGGCCAGGAGAAATCGTCGGCGCGACCGGACGGCGCCGGGATCGGATCGCCGTGGGTCAATACGCGCACCGCCACCGGATCGGCATTGGCCGGCACGGTGCGGCCGCCGTCGCCGAGCAGGTTCTTGCCGTCGACGCTGGTATCGGCGCTCAGCGGCAGCACCGGACCGACCGCGGGCCGCGGCCCGGCGCCGGGCTTGGCCGGCGCGCCTTCGGGCGCCGCCAGCGCCACCGGCACGACATGGCTCGACATGACGCGGCGCAAATCCTGCGCCACGTATTGGGCGAGCTTCACCGCGCCGAATTTGGTGAAATGCACGCCGTCGCCGGTGCGCAGCCGGCGGATCTGGCCTTCGAAATCCGGGCCCTGGGTGACGTAGCGCCCGTTTTCGTCGACGAAGCCGTCCCAGATATCGACATAGACGATGCCGGCCCGCTCGGCGTGGGCGCGGAAAATCTCGTTGAGATAGCTCATGTCGCCGGTCGACTTCGTGCCGTAGACCGCCGGCAGGCCGACCCACAGCACCGGCACGCCTTTGCTCTTGAGCGCCGCGATCATGTCGTCGACGCGCTTGCCGTAAAGCTCGGCCCATTTGTCGGTGTGAAAGTCGTAGGTGCCGGGCGGGCCTTGGCGCGGCGGCTCGGCGGCGGCGATCGACGGCTGCTCGCCGTCCGGCTTGGCGGTGTCGGGTTGCGCGTTTTTGTCTTGGCTCTGCGGTTGCGCCTGCGCCGCTTGCGCGGGCGGCGCCGATTTCGGCGGCACCTTGTCGCGGAACGGCAGGCGGTCGTTGAGGCCGAGCATGATCACGATGGCGCTCGGCTTCTCGTTGACGAGCGCGTCCTTGATCATGCCCGGCCATTCGAGCGAATCGTTCTTGGCGTCGTAGCGCACCAGGCCCGAGGTGGGCCGGATGTTGCGCACCACGCCGACGTCCGGCGTGTCGGCCAGCACTTCCTCGAGCCCATAGGCGAGCCAGTCGGCCATGGTGTCGCCGATCACCATGACGGTCGTTGTCGGCGGCGTTTCGAGCTTGCGCGGCGGCGGCGGCTTGTAGGATTCCACCGGCGGCGGCGCCGGCCGATAGAAGTCGCCGCCGCCGAAGAACGGAAACGAGAAGAAGCCGCGCTGCGGCGGCGGGCGGTTCGAGCGTTGGCCGTAATCGTAGTGCGAGCCGAAGAATTGCGCGGCGGCCGGCATCGGCAACGCGGCAACGGCGATCGCCAACGTGATCGCAAGCCGCCGCAGCATCTGCCAATTCCGCTTTGCCATAACAAAGTCCGTTCAGCCGGCCGCGTCCGGCATCGCCGTTAACCAATCGGCCCAGCGCTCGTTCCCTTCATTCTAGCGGAAAAATGTCAACTTGAGGATGGGCCCTACCCTCAGGGTTGCCGCAGCCGGTCGAGCACGCTGGAGGAGGCGAAACCGTCTGCAACGAGCCCGACCGAGGCTTGAAAATTGCGGATGGCCATGCGGGTGCGGGGCCCAAGGAAGCCGTCGGGGGTGCCTATATCGAAGCCGCGGCGGGCGAGCTGCTGCTGCAGCTCATAGCGCTCGTCGACCGTGAGCACGCGCTCGTCGCGCGGCCAATCGTGCAGCAACGGGCCGCCGCCGCGCAACCGGTCGGCGAGATGGCCGATGGCGAGCGCGTAAGCCTCGGCCGGATTGTATTTCATGATGACGCGGAAATTCTGCAGCATCAGGAAGGCCGGTCCGCGCGCGCCGGCGGGCAGCAAAAGAAAGGCGCGCTCGTCGCCGCGGGGAAACGGTTTTGCGCCGGCGCGCCGCACGCCGAGCTTTTGCCATTCGCGCACCGTCATCTGCTGTGCCCGGTCGGCGAGCAGATAATCGAAATTCTGCGGCAAGGCGACTTCGTAACCCCAAGTCTGGCCGCTGACCCAGCCGTCGGTTTTCAGATTGTTGGCGGTGGACGCGATCATGTCCGGCACCGAGCCGATGACGTCGCGGCGGCCGTCGCCGTCGAAATCCACCGCATAGCGCTTGAACGTCGTCGGCATGAACTGGGTCGGGCCGAACGCGCCGGCCCACGAGCCGACCAGGCGGTCGGGCGCGATATCGCCGCGCTGCAAAATTTCCAGCGCTGACAAAAACTCCTCGCGGAAATAATCGCGGCGGCGGCCGACGCAGGCCAAGGTCGCCGTCGAGCGAAGCACCGACCGGTCGCCGCCCAAAGTGCCGTAATTGGACTCCACGCCCCAGATCGCCGCGATGATATAGCGGTCGACGCCGTAGCTGCGCTCCTCCGCAGCGAAGGTCGGGGCATATTGCGTCAACAGTTCGCGGCCGCGGGCGATGCGGTCGTCGCTCACCAGCAAATCGAGATAATCCCAGGTCGATTTGTTAAATTCCGGCTGGGCGTCGAGCAGATCCATAATGTGCAGGTCGGGCTTAAGCCCCGCGGTGAAGCGCTGGAAATTTTCGCGGGCGACGCCGCGGCGCGCGGCATCGGGCCACAGATTGGCGAGGCAATTGCCGAAATCGGCGGCCGCGCCGCGGATGGCGTCGGCGGTCATGCGCGGGTCGCCGGAAGCGCCCGATTGCCCGCTCCACTCATCGGTCCCGCCGCCCGGCGTTGGAACGGAACCGCTCGCCGGCGGTTGAAACAGGCGCGTCAGCCAGTTGTCCGGCTTGTCCTGCGCGCCTGCCGCACCGGCGCAACCGATCATGAACAGCACAAGGACTGCGAGGCGCCGGATCGGCTTGGAAGCTACCATGGCGGACGGTCTCGCTTTATGGCCGCGGCAGTGGGCGCCTGCTATGTTTACCGAAACTTTAACGCCGGCTTGTCTGTAGTGCGCCAAGCCTGCATTCATATGGCAGCAACGAGATTTGGCTAAACTTTGCCGAGGATTGAGCGCAAAACCGATGCTTCGTCTTTATTTGAACAAGCATTTTGGCAAGAAAGCGGATGGCATGCCTGCCAAATCTTCCCTGACATCGAAGCCCCCGACATCGAACGGCCCCGCATGAAGCCGGTACGCAAGGCGGTTTTCCCCGTGGCCGGCCTCGGCACCCGGTTCCTGCCGGCGACCAAGGCCATGCCGAAAGAGATGCTGCCGGTGGTCGACCGGCCGCTGATCCAGCACGTGGTCGACGAGGCCCGCGAGGCCGGCATCGAGCATTTCATCTTCGTCACCGGCCGCAACAAGGGCGTCATCGAGGACCATTTCGACCGCCAGTTCGAGCTGGAAATGACCTTGCTCGAGCGGCAAAAACACGGCGCGCTGGAATTCTTGACCAAGGAATTGCCGATCCCGGGCTCGACCAGCTTCACCCGCCAGCAGGAGCCGCTCGGGCTCGGCCACGCGGTGTGGTGCGCGCGCGAACTGGTCGGCCGCGAGCCGTTCGCGTTGTTGCTGCCGGACGTTCTGGTCCAGCACGAGCGCAGCTGCCTGGCGCAGATGATGGACGCGGCGCGCGGGCTGACGGCGGCGGCCAATATCGTCGCCGTCGAGGAAGTGCCGAACGAGCGCGTCGATCAGTATGGCGTCGTCGGCGTCGGCGAGCGCATCGGCAAGATGTTCGCCATCACCACCATGGTGGAGAAGCCGCCGCACGACCGGGCGCCGTCGAACCTGATCCTCACCGGCCGCTATATTTTGCAGCCGGAAATCCTCGACATTCTCGGCAACCAGGAGCGCGGCACCGGCGGCGAAATCCAGCTCACCGACGCCATGATCCAGCTGGCGAAGACGCAGCCGTTCTACGGCCTGCAGTTCGAAGGCCGCAGTTTTGACTGCGGCTCCAAGATCGGCTTCCTCGCCGCCAACGTCTCCTATGCGCTGGCGCGCAAGGATATCGCGCCGGGTTTCCGCGCCGAAATCAAGAAAATCCTCAGCGAGATCAACGGCGGCTCGTAACGTCATTGCGAGCGAAGCGAAGCAATCCAGACGCCGGTGCGGCTTGTGGATTGCTCGTCGCTTTGCTCCTCGCAATGACGACCGTGCTCAGCGCTGCAGGCGCACGCCGGCGAGCACCGACGTCGCCTGGTAGGAGGCGCCGTTGAAGTTCGAATTCAGCCAATCCTGCCGCACCTCGGTTCTGAGCCAAATGTCGCGGTTGAGCTTGTAGGTCATTCCGACCGAGGCGAAGTGGCGGTTGTCGAGGCGCCCATCGCCGACATAGTGGTCCAGGCCGTAGCCAAGCTTCAGCGTGCCGATGAGCCAGCGGCGGAAGGCGTGATCGACCTGCAGCGCGACGTCGCGGCTCAATTCGCCGGAAACGCCCGGCACGGTCGACTCGCCGACCAGCGACGACGCCGATAATTTCGCCGAGGTCAGCGCGGTCGCCTGCCAGATCAAGGCGCCGTCGGCGATCACGCCGGAGAGCTTTGGCAAGGTCGGATCCCGATAGGTGCGATCGAGATAGCCGACCGCCATCGCGCCGCTCAGCGTGCCGAACAGATCGACCGTGGCGCCGGCTTTGACGCTGGCGCCCATCGAGCTGCGCTGCTGGCCGCCAGAGTCGAACTGCAGGTCGTAGACGCGGGCGTCCTCCTGCACTTCGACGAACGGCTTGACGCCGGCGTCGAGATCGAAGGCGACGCGGCCGATGCCGGCATATTGGTTGAGGTCGCGATCGGCATTGCTGGAAGTCGAGCCGTCGGTCAGTGTCGAATTCTGATATTGCACGCGGTCGAAGCTGCTCTTGAGCGTCACGATCAGGCGGTTGAAGGCCTGCACGATGCCGAGCGTGCCGCCGAGCGTGGTGTCGATCGGCAACCGGGCGAGGCCGGCCTGCAGGTTGGGGCTGCCGGGATTGTCGGTCGACACCAGCAAGCGGTTTTCCAGAACGATCTGGGTGTCGCGGGTGACGTCGATGCGGCCGTCGATTTTCGAATTCAGGTACGGCCGATTGAGCGACGGCGTGAAGCTGCCATTGGTGTAATCGGTGTAGGAGCCGGTGATGGTGGCGGTGAGCGCATGCCGCGACCAGTCCGATTGCACCAGCAATTCCGGCGCGACGACGAAATAGGGCGAACCGGAACCGTGCGGAATGTATTGCGGATTGCTCGAATAAGCCGCCGACAACTCGACCGCCGGGAAGAATATGAGCGAGCCGCCGCGGATGCCGAGCGGCGAATAGGCGTCGCCGTCGCCGAGCGGCAACAGCCGCTGCGCGCGGGTGCCGAGCGGCAAAGTGCTGATCGGCTGCGTTCCGGGCGGCGGCGTGGACACCGAAGCGTCGGCGTCGGGCGGCGGCGGCACCGGCACGGTGGCGCCGGCCCGGTGTGCCGCCGCCAGTGGATGGATTTCGGCCGGCACGTTGGCGATCGGCACCGGTTGATCGAGCGGCGGCAGCACGGCGCCGGGCCGCGCCGCGGCCTTGGCCGGATAGACCTGCGGCGCCGGCGGCTGCGCCGCCGCCGGCGCGGCCAACGGCTGCATTGTCGTCGGCTTGGCCGGCACGCTGAACTCGGTCGTCGGCAGCGGCGTGAAAGTGGTCTCCGGCGCGATCACGCCCGGGCCGGGCGCGGGCGGCGCTTTGGCCTTCAGCGCCTTCTTTTTGTTCTTCGGCGTGTTCGAGGAATCGAAGCCGGTGTCGCCGGCGCCGAACGCCGTCGGGCTGCCGTAAACCGGCGTGGCGCCGATGCGCGACGGCGCTGTGAACTTGTTCGTCGCCGGCGCCTGGTCCTGCGCCACGTCGCCCGGGCGGCGAAACCGCAGCGGCTTCGCCGGATTGCCTAAGAGCGACGGCTGCAACAGCGCGGCGTTGGGATCGGGAATGGCCGCGTCGATCATGCCGCCGCCTGGCGGCAGCACGACGGGAGCTTGCGGCGGTGCCTGCGCCCGGCTTGCGGCCGGCGCCAAGGCGACGCCAGCAACGGCGGCAACGATCAGGGAGCGGCGCAACACCTGCGACCTCCCCGCGCCGAAGCGTGCGCCCGCTCGTTCCGTTACCGCGGAAGCTGCCAAACCAACCCACCTCCGGCGCCCGCGCGCCAAACGGCAGCCGCCCGGCCGCCGGGTGGCGGCCGAGGGTTAACGGAGTAAAAACGGATATGGTTAACGGGAGGTTGAGCGAGCCGTCATTCCGGGGCGCCGCGCAGCGGCGAGCCCGGAATCCATACAATCCCGCAAATTGAGACTGGGAGCGCGAGATTATGAACGCAGGGGTTATGGATTCCGGGCTCCGGCCTTCGGCCGGCCCCGGAATGACGGCGTCACACCCAGCCCTTGAGCTCGCGCATGGCGAGCTGCCAGATCATCAGCATGCCGGCCTCGCTGTCGTTGAGGCACGGGATGGCGGCGAAGTTCGCCCCGCCGTAGCGCTTGAACACGCGCGCGTTCTCGACCGCGATCTCCTCCAGCGTCTCCAGGCAATCGGCGGAAAAACCCGGGGTGAGCACCACGAGATTTTTGACGCCCTTCTTGGCCAGCGTCTTCACGGTCGCGATCGTATAGGGCGTCAGCCAGCGGGCGCGGCCGAATCGCGACTGGAACGTCATCATCAGCTTTTGCTCGTCGAGGCCGAGCTGCGCGCGCAGAAGTTCCGTGGTCCGCGCGCAATGCGCCTCGTAGGGATCGCCCTTGAGCACGCATTCCTTCGGCATGCCGTGATACGACAGCAGGATCACGTCGGGGGCAAACGGCAGCGCCTTGAGCTCGGCCTTGAGCGACGAAGCCAGCACTTCGATGTAATAGGGATCGTCGTAATAGGCCGGCATGATGCGCAGCGCCGGCTGGTGGCGCAATCCCATCAGATAACGGAACACCTCGTCGCCGACCGTCGCCGTGGTTGCCGCCGCGTATTGCGGATAGAGCGGCATCACCAGGATGCGGTCGCAGCCGCGCCCGATCAGCGCCTCGAGCCGCGAGGCGATCGACGGACTGGCATAGCGCATCGCCCAGTCGACGATGACGTGCTTGCCGAGCGGCTGCAGGATGCCGGCGAGCTTTTCCGCCTGCGACCGGGTGATGGTCTTGAACGGCGACTCGTTCTTGTCGGTGTTCCAGATTTTCTTGTAGTCGCGCGCTCTGCGCCGTGACCGGATCGGCAGGATGACGCCGTTGAGGAAGAGCTTCCAGAGGAGCCCGCGCTTCTCGATCACCCGCGGGTCGGTGAGAAACTGTTTCAGGTAGCGGCGCACCGCCGCGGCGTCGGGCGCATCGGGGGTGCCGAGATTGACCAAAAGCACGCCGATACCGTGCTCCACCTTTTCAGGAGCGGCGGCAGGTGCAGGCGCTGCGGCGGCTGCAGCCGTTGCCGCGGCTTCGGGCATTGCAGCGGCTTCAGGCATTGCTGAGGTATCTGCTGCAGGCGTGGAACCTTCGGCTACCGGCGGCGTCGCGGCAGGAGTTTCCGCACGTGCGGTTGCGGCCGGTTCCCCGCGCGGCAATTCGGGCGGCGAAGATTTCGCTGTCGTTTCTGTTTCCGGAACGGTCTGCACGTCGCTCATAAGAGGAGAATACTCCATCACGGGCCGGCTGGCGAACGCCGCGAGTCTCACTTCGGCCCCATTCCGCTGCCGGTAGATAGGACGCGGCCTTTGGCTTGGCCGCCCAGCGAGGAAAAAATCATGGTTCGTAGCGCGTCGTTTCTGTTTGCCGTTTTGCTGATGTCGAGCGCGGCCTTGGCGCAAACCTATCCGCATGAAAACACGCCGGAAGACCGCGCCTGCCGCGGCGACGCGCGGCGCTTTTGCAAGGACGATATTCCGGATCAATTCAAGGTCGGCTCATGCCTGCAGGCGCACAAGGACCGGCTGACGCGCGGCTGCAAGGCCGTGCTGGACGGTCGCGGCATGTGATCGGCCGCGACACTTAATCGCCTGCCAGCGCCAGATCGCCGGCGCCGTTGAGCCGGTCGAACATCATCAGGTTCTCAAACGCGCGGGCTTTCTTCGTATCGGGGAATTGCCCGCCGAGGCAATCGGCGAACTTGGCCCACAGCTCGTCGCGCGACAGCGGCCGCGCGTGGCTGCCTTTGGCGAATTCGACCGGCCCGCTCTTGTGCGTGGCGCCGTCGACCGTGGTGATTTCGACCGCGTCGGCGGGCGCGAAGTTGGAGCCGGCCTTGGTGGCCGCCGTGCCTTCGAGCGAGACCCGCGGAAAAATCGCCTGCACGTCGGGCCGGCGCACGAAGTCGTCGGTCAGTTCGCGCAAACCAACGTTGCGCGCGCACAACGCCGCGGCCATGGCGAACTGCATGGAGAACTTCGCTTCGAGCCCGGTCTGCGGGGCGCTGTTGCGCAGCATCAGCATCTGCGTCTTGCCGGTCGAGACATGGATGCGCGCGACCTTGCCGGGCGTGAGATCGTAACGCTCGACCAGATCGAGCGCGGCATCGATCGAGCGGTGGGTGGCGTAGCAGATCGGATAGCGCTTGATGCTCAGGCCATGGCCGAGGATGTGCCATTCTTTCTGCGCGGCGGCGAAGGGGCGGTCGCGCTCGGCCTGGCCGTCGACCGACAGCGCGGTGAGCAGGCCCGCCGGATGTTCCAGCGCATCGAGCGACGCCGTCAATCCGGCTTGTGCCAGACGCGCGGCGATGACGCCGGATTGGGCGGCGCGGCCGACCTGGAACGATTTTGTCATGGTGCCGAAATTGGCCACCAGGCCCGACGCCATCGACGCGGCGATAGCCATGGCGGTCGCCGCCTGCGTGGCATCGAGACCACGCAGCTTGGCGCAGGCCGCAGCGGCAGCGACCGGACCGAACACCGCCGTCGGATGCCAGCCCTTGCGATGCAGCGGCGTCGGTTCGCGCGCCAGAAGCTCAGCCCACACTTCGTAGCCGGCGACATAGGCGGTGAGCATTTCGGCGCCGCTCGATCCGCTCGCCTCGCCCTGGGCGAGGACCGCGGGCACCAGCACGGCGCTCGGATGGCCATCGAGCGACACGTCGTCGTAGTCGAGCACATGGGCGGCAACGCCGTTGACCAAGGCCGCGGTTTCGACGCTGCGCCGCTCACCCGAGGGGATGAGCGAAGCGTGCGCCGCGCCGCTATTGTGACCCAGCTCGCGGTCGACCAGCGCGATCTCCGGGTCGCGGCTGCCGGCGATCAAGACGCCGAAGCAGTCGGCGATGCCGGTGCGGGCGATCGCACAGCCCGCCGCGGGAATCTGGCGCAGGTTTAATTCGGCGACGAAGCGGCCGAGGTCTTGGGTGAGCGAGCTCATCAGCTCCTCCATTGCGGGACGTAGCGCCATCAACAGATGAATTGCGCGCCAGAATGGTCGCTTCGCAGCACCGGCGTCAAGGCGGCGAAACTGCGCCGCGCGTCGACACAGAGCAAAGACCGACCTAGCCGTGCTGGCGTTTATGACGCGCCGGGTATGCCGTTGCGGCGGGCGCGCGGGCGGCGGTGAAATATGGATTGAGGCTGCACGAGCCGCGATTGCCGGCCAGCACATTGGGCACGCATTCTTCGACGGTGCGATAGTAGCACTGCCACGTCACCGAGCCGGTGCCGATTTGCAGCACCGCGCACCAGGGTGCGTCGCCGTAGTATTGGGCCTGGCTGAAAGACACCTGCAAACACATCGCCGCCGCCAAGGCGGCGATCGCGGCTGTCAGTCTGCCCAGCGCTTTTGACACATTGGCTTTTGACACATTGGCCTTTGTCACAATGACTTTTGTCATGACGGTTGTCCCTTCGTGTCACCCACATCGTCGAGGGCGCAATAGAACCAACACCGCCGCGCGACGATTATTGCTCGCAGCTCAGTGTCACTCCGCCGCTTTGAGCAGCGCCGGCGCGCCGGTGCGGAATTGCTCGATGAGCGCCGCTTCGTCGGCCTTGGCGGCGGTGAGATGCTGCTGCTTGACGTGGCCGAAGCCGCGGATTTTTTCCGGGATCGCGGCTAGCGCCACCGCGATGGCATGATTGTCCGGCGTCAGTTTCGCCAAGACCTCGTCGAGCATCGCCTCGTAGTCGGCGATCAGCTTGCGCTCGGTCCGCCTTTCCAGCGAGCGGCCGAACGGATCGAACGGCGTCCCGCGCAAGCCCTTGAACTTCGCCAACAGCCGGAATACCGGCAGCATCCAGGGGCCGAAGCTCATCTTGCGCGGCAGGCCGGTGGTCTTGTCGCGGCGCGCCAGCAGCGGCGGCGCCAGATGGAACTCGAAACGCAGATTGTCGCCGTCGAATTCGCTCTCGACCTGCTTGAGGAACGCGCCGTCGGTATAAAGCCGCGCCACCTCGTATTCGTCCTTGTAGGCCATCAGCTTGAACAGATAGCGCGCCACCGCCTCGGTCAGCTCGCATTGGCCCGGCGCGCGCGCGGCCTCGGCCGCCTTGACCTTGTCGACCAGAGCCCGATAGCGCGCCGCGTAAGCCGCGTTCTGATACGCGGTCAAAAATTGCACCCGCCGCGCGACCGTCTCGTCGAAGGATTCGGAGAGCCGCCGCGCGTCGCTCGACATGGCGGCGGCGGGCTTCGCCAGTTTTTCGACGGCCGCGCGATCGACCGCGGCGCGGCGGCCCCAGTGGAACGCGGCCTGGTTCATGGCGACCGCTTCGCCGTTGAGTTCGATGGCCTTCTCGATTGCTCCGGCCGACAGCGGGATGGCGCCGAGCTGATAGGCGTAGCCGACCATGAACATATTGGCGCCGATCGACTGGCCGAACAGCGCACTGGCGATGCCGCCGGCGTCGATGAAATGGGTTTTTTCGGCGCCGGCATCGGCGACGATGGTGCGCTTGAGCCGTTCGGTCGGCAGCGAGAAATCGGCGTTGCGGGTGAATTCGCCGGGCAGGAATTCGGCGGTGTTGACGATCATCTCGGTCGCGCCGTGCTTCACGGCGGCGAGAATCTTGCGCGTGCCGGCGACCACGATGTCGCCGCCGAGGATCAGGTCGGCGCGGCCGGCGGCAACGCGGATGGCATGGATGGCTTCGGGATTTTCGGCAATGCGCATGTAGCTGAACACCGCGCCGCCCTTCTGCGCCAGGCCCGCCATGTCGAGCACGCCGACGCCGCGGCCCTCCAGATGCGCCGCCATGCCCAGAATGCCGCCGATGGTGACGACGCCGGTGCCGCCGACGCCGGTGACGATGATGTTGTAGGTCACCTCGATCGCCGGCAGTTTCGGATCGGGCAGCACCGGCAGGTCGTGGTCGGCGGCAACGCCGGCGCCCTTCTTCAGCTTGGCGCCGTGCACCGTGACGAAGGACGGGCAAAAGCCTTTGACGCAGGAAAAGTCCTTGTTGCAGCTCGACTGGTCGATGGTGCGCTTGCGGCCCCACTCGGTCTCTAAGGGCTGCACCGAGACGCAGTTCGACTGCACGCCGCAATCGCCGCAGCCTTCGCAGACCAGTTCGTTGATGATGACGCGCTTGTCGGGATCGGGGAAAGTATGGCGCTTCCTGCGGCGGCGCTTTTCGGCGGCGCAGGTCTGATCGTAGATCAGCACCGTGACGCCTTCGATGCCGGCAAGCTCCTTCTGCACCGTCATCAGATCGTCGCGGTGGTGGATGGTCAGGCCCTTCGGCCATTCGATGTCGGACGGATATTTGTCCGGCTCGTCGGTGACGACGACGACGCGCTTGGCGCCTTCGGCTGCGACCTGGCGCGCCACCTGCGGCACCGTGAGCCCGCCGTCATTGGCCTGGCCGCCGGTCATCGCCACGGCGTCGTTGAACAGGATCTTGTAGGTGATGTTGGTGTTCGAGGCGATGGCGGCGCGGATCGCCATGTAGCCGGAATGGTTATAGGTGCCGTCGCCGAGGTTCTGGAAAACGTGCTTGCGGTTGGAGAACGGCGCCTCGCCGACCCAGTTGGCGCCCTCGCCGCCCATGTGGGTGTAGCCGAGCGTCGAGCGGTTCATCCATTGCGCCATGTAATGGCAGCCGATGCCGGCATAGGCGCGCATGCCTTCCGGCACCACGGTCGACGAATTGTGCGGGCAGCCGGAGCAGAAATAGGGAATGCGTTGCGCGACGTCCTTGGTCTCGGCGGCGATGCGCTGGAACTCCTTGAGCCGCGCCACCCGCGCAATGATCTCGTCGTTGCTGTGGTATTTTAACAGCCGCTCGCCGATGCAGATCGCCACCTCGTTGGGATCGAGCGCGCCCTTGACCGGGAACAGCCAATTGCCGGCTTCGTCCTTCTTGCCGATGCAGAGCGGCTGGTTCGCGGTGCCGTAAAGCTCCTCGCGCACCTGCACTTCGAGCAGCGAGCGCTTCTCCTCGACCACGATGATGAGATCGAGGTTTTGGGCGAACTCCTTCAACTCCCGCTGGCTGAGCGGCCAGGAACAGCCGGCCTTGAACAGGCGGATGCCGAGCGCGTTGCACCTGACCTCGTCGATGCCGAGCTCGTCGAAGGCCTGGCGGACGTCGAGATAGCTCTTGCCGGTGGTGATGATGCCGATCTTCGGCTCGCGCCCGCCCGAGGTGATGATGCGGTTGAGCTTGTTGGCGCGCACGAAGGCCAGCATGGCGTCGCGCTTGTAATCGTGCAGGCGCGCTTCCTGGGCCAGGATCGGGTCGTTGAGGCGGATATTGAGGCCGCCCGGCGGCATCGCGAAATCGGCAGGCGTGACGATGTTGATGCGCTCGAAACTGCCGTCGATCGCCGCCGTGGATTCTATCGTCTCGTGCATGGTCTTGAGCGCGACCCAGGCGCCGGTGAAGCGCGACATCGCCCAGCCGTAGAGGCCGTAATCGAGCACTTCCTGCACGCCAGCCGGGTTCAGGATCGGAATCATCACGTCGATGAAGTGATATTCGGACTGGTGCGCGGTGGTCGAGGATTCGGCGGTGTGGTCGTCGCCCATCAGCGCCAAGACGCCGCCGTGTTTGGCGGAACCGGCGAGATTGGCGTGGCGGAACACGTCGCCGGTGCGGTCGACACCCGGACCCTTGCCGTACCACATGCCGAACACGCCGTCGTATCTACCCTCGCCGCGCAGTTCGGCCTGCTGCGAGCCCCACACCGCGGTGGCGGCGAGGTCCTCGTTGATGCCGCCCTGGAAGCGGATATCGCTTTTTTCGAGAAACGGCTTGGCGCGAAGGAATTGGCTGTCGAGCCCGCCGAGCGGGGAACCGCGATAGCCGGTGACGAAGCCCGCGGTATTGAGCCCGCTGCGCCGGTCGAGCTCCTTCTGCAGCAGACACAGCCGGACCAGGGCCTGGAAGCCGGTCACGAATACGCGGCGCTGGCCGAGGTCGTATTTATCGTCGAGCTTGACGTCGCGCAGCGCCATTTAAGAACCACTCCCGGCGGCCAGTTTGCCCTCGCGGGGCCGATATTGCCAGAGGGCCGAAAGATTGAGTGAGATATAGGAAAAGTCCATCATAGGGGCAATGCTACCCGATTGAACTATCTTGCCGTTTCCGCGGTATGGCGCGCTAATCCAGCGGGCGGGGTGCCGATATGCCACTTATCCAAAATGAGCGGATCAAATTGACGGCAACGTGGCTCAATACTCTTTCTGCCGCGACGATTGTGACTGGTGTAATTGCCCCTCTTGCCGCGATCGTGTTCGGCCTGTCGGCCTCCGGAACATTATCTATGGCGACCTTCCTGTTCGCCGCCGTGGCTTGGTTATTATGGGGATTAATCCTACATTTAGCTGCAAGGTACGGGCTCAGGAGGTTGCAGGAATGACCTTCTTTCAATTCTATGCCTTGTTCGGTGCGCCCCTGGTTCTTTTGCTGGTAGGTCTGTTCGTGCTGTGGCTGACCGGCCTACAGGACTCGCCCCGCCGTCGGGAAAAGCGGCATCCCGGCGCTGCCGAATAGCGATTACGCGGCGCGGATGCGCGGCCGCAGCTCGCGCAGCATGGACGGGATTTCCTTGAGCGGCTTCGGCCGGCTGAACAGATAGCCTTGCACCTGGACGCAGCCTTCGGCGCGCAGGATTTCCAGCTGCTGCTCGGTCTCGACGCCCTCGGCCGTGGTGATCATGCCCAGACTCGAGCCGAGCCGCGTCACGGCGCGGATGATGGCGACGCAATCGTTTTCCTTGCCGAGCTCGCTGACGAACGAGCGGTCGATCTTGATCTTGTCGAACGGGAAGCTGCGCAGATAGCTCAGCGACGAATAGCCGGTGCCGAAATCGTCCATGCAGATGCGCACGCCGAGATCGCGGATTTGATGCAAGGTGTCGAGCACGGCGCGGTCGTCCTGCAACAGCACCGTCTCGGTGATCTCCAGTTCGAGCCGCGACGCGGAGAGGCCCGACTGGCCGAGCGCCGACACCACCGACAGCGCCAGCATCGGATTGCGGAATTGCGCGGCGGACAGATTGACCGCGACCGAGAGCTTGCCCGGCCAGGCTGCTGCGTCCATGCAGGCTTTGCGCAGCACCCACTCGCCGAGCGGCACGATCAGGCCGATTTCCTCGGCGACCGGGATGAACGCGTTGGGCGCCACCAAGCCGCGTTCCGGATGGTTCCAGCGGATCAGCGCCTCGAAGCCGCAGACCTCGCCGCTGGCGACCTGGATGAGCGGCTGGTAGTACAGCTCGAATTCGTTGGCGAGCAGCGCCTTGCGCAGGTCGAGCTCGAGGCGGCGCCGCTCCTGCATCTGCGCGTCCATTTCCGGCTGGAAGAAGTGGTAGGTGCCGCGGCCTTCCGCCTTGGCGCGATAGAGCGCCATGTCGGCATTGCGCAACAGCTGGTCCGGCTCGTTGCCGTCGGCCGGCGCCATGGCGATGCCGATGCTGGTGCCGATGACCACCTGGTGGCCGTGGACTTCGAACGGCTCCGAGAACGTCTCGATCAGTTCGGCGGCCAGCTCGCTGGCGTCGGTCGGCCGGGCGCTGTTTTGCACGATGGCGAATTCGTCGCCGCCGAGGCGGGCCACCGTATCGATGCCGCGCACCACCCGTTGCAGGCGCTCGGTCACCGCGCACAACAGCGCATCGCCGACCGGATGGCCGAGCGAATCGTTGACGCCCTTGAAGCGGTCGAGGTCGAGGAACATGACCGCGAGCTTTTCGCCGCGGCTGAGCGCCTGCTCCATCTTGTCGCGGAACAGCACGCGGTTCGGCAGATTGGTGAGCGCGTCGTGGCGCGCCATGTGCATGATCTTGGCTTCGGCCTGGCGGCGCTCGGTGACGTCTTCATAGGTCACGACCATGCGGCCGTCGGCCGTTGGGCTGGACAGGCATGACACGACGCGGCCGTCGCCGAACTCAAGCATGTGCGGTCCGACGCCGTTCTTGCTGAAAAGCGGCGCGCGCTCCACCAACAGCTGATCGACGCTCTTGTCCGGATGATTGTTGCAGGCGATGCCGATCTCCAGCACCTCCTTGAAAGTGATGCCGGGCTTGATGCGGTCGGGCGGCAGCCCGAAGATTTCCAGGTAGCGCCGGTTGAAGACTTCGAGCCGGTTCTGCGCGTCGTACAGGCACAGGCCCTGCGTCATGTTCTCCAGCGCCGCGTCGAGCAGCAGATTGGTCTGGCGCAGCGACGATTCTTGCGTCTTCAGACGGGTGATGTCGCTGCACAGCACGATGAAGCCCTGGTCGCGGGTCGGGCTGCGGCTGATGCGCAGCCACCGCCCGTCCGGCATCGACACTTCGCTGGTGGCGCTGAGATTGCCGTGGCGCGCCATCAAGACGCGGCCGGCGTCGCCGGTGGCCTGCAAGGCCGGCTGCAGCCGCACGAGCGGCGTGCCGGGCTTGAGCAGGTTCGGCGAGACGCCGAGGAAATCGGCGGCCTGGGCGTTGGCGAGCACGATGCCGTCGTTGGCATCCACCACCACGACGCCTTCCTTGGAATTTTCCAGCGCGTCGGCGAGGCGCGCCTGCGCCGAACGGCGCTGCTCGACCTCGCGGTCCATCATCGCCTTGATGTTGTCGCGCATCACGCCCATGGCGGTGAGCAGCGCGCCGAGCTCGTCGCCATTGCCCTTCGGCACGGCGACGTCGAGCTTGCCGGCGGCGATGCGTTCGGCGACGTTGGAAGCGACCGCGACCGGGCCGACGATACGCCGCGCCAAGGCCCAGGCGACCAAGCCTGAGAGCACCAGCGCCAGCGCGATGCCGGCAATGTTGAGCTGGATGTCGTGGGCGACCGCGGCGCGGGCGCTTTGCCGGTACAGGAAGCCGTCGCCGGCGGTGTAGTTCACCAACAGATCGATCTGGTCGTCGACCTTGACCGTGTACTGGTCGAGCGTCGCCCAGTTGACGTCGAGCTTGGTGCCGTCGAGCAGCCGCTCGCACATGGCTTTCCAGGCGTCGACGGCGCGCTTGACGCTTTCGGCGGCGCGGGTGGCGCGCGCCGACTGCGAGCGCTGCGCGGCGATGGCGAGGTCTTCCGACAGCGAGGTGCCGAGTTTGTCGAACTCGTCGTCCAGCGCCGTGCGCGTGTCGGAATCGGTGGCGATCCAGCGGCGCGCGAAGGCCGCGCGCATGGCGGCGAAATCGGTCGCCGCGGCGCGGGCGTAATTGATCGACATCAGCGATTCGTCGAACGTCTTGTCGACCAGCAGACCGGCATTGCGGACGCCCATGGTGGCGTAGACGCCCAGCGCCGCGGTGATGACGGACATGATGAGGAACGCGACCAGGATGCGGCCGCGGATGGTCACGCAAAGCGCCGCGGCATGCGACACGCCCTGCCGCAACGGCGATACCAAACGGACGATCAGACGAGCGATCCGGCCACGCATCATGAGGCTACAAGGGCGCGATTGCTGACTTCGGGCCCTACAGACCTATACCGCTGCCCGTTAAGGGCGATGGAGCGCCTCATCCAATCTTCGCGGCTTCCTTAACGGTGCCTTAACTGGCAGCGGTCACGGTACTGGAAAGCGGCAATAAGAGAGGTTTGCCGTGCCGCTGGACGTTGAAGCAGGTCGAGAGGCAACTATGAGTTTAGGGAACGCTCTACGCCGCGCGCGCCGGCCGATCGCGGTCACGGTGGCGGCGCTGGCGCTGACCGCGACCGGCACGCTGGTGGGGTCGGCACTGCCGCAATATTCGATTTCGCAGAAGGGGCGCGAATTCCATCCCGGCGACGTCACCATCAAGCGCGGCGAAGCCATCCAGATCGTCAACGACGACGCCGACCTGCTGCACCACGCCTATGTGGATTCCGACAAGTTCTCGTTCGACTCCGGCGACCAGAAGCCCGGCAGCATCACCCCGATCACCTTCCCGGTGGCCGGCGATTTCGACGTGCTGTGCGCCATTCATCCGAAGATGCGGCTCGTGGTGCACGTGCAATAGGAAGTCGGTCACAGGATCGAGGTGCCGAACAGTTCGGCATGTCCGACGTAATAGACCGCCAGGAACAGCACCAGCGCCGCGGCATAGCCCAACGGCAGCAGCCAGGAATCGCGCAGCCGAGCCGGCTGGCGTGCGTCGTCGGCCACGATGCCAAAGAGCGCCACCACGATCAGGGTGTGGCCGATCAGGTCGATCTTGCCGAATTCAAAGACCGCGCTGATGAACATCGCCGCCAGCATCGCCGCGCCGGCACGCCGCACCAGCGGCGTCCAAATCAGCGCAAAGGCCAGCGCAAACTCGACCGCGCCGGCCGCCCGCATGAAGAAGTCGGGCGTAAAGCCCATCGACATTTCCGGATGCGCGACGAACAGCGGGTATGACCACTCCGGATAGGCCCATTTTTCGATGGACGCCCACATCAAGGTGATGCCGGCGGCCCAGCGCACCACGTCGATCGGGCGGGCGCCGAAAAAGTTCTTCTGCAGGCCGGTCAAAGCCAGATAGGCGGCGATGCCGAGGAACACCGGATAGTCGGCGAGATGAAACACGCCGTAATTCCAGATGGCGACCGCGTAGAGTGTGCAAATCCCCAACGCCGATAACGGCATGGTACGGCGCGATATCATGCCGGCGGCGATGCCGAGCTGAATGATGCCGATCAAGGTCGAGTCGGTCTTGAGCTCGGGCGTGAGCAGCACGCCGCCGACACCCCAGATGGCGATGAAGAAGAACGCGACGCTAGCGCGAAAAATGGTCTCGAGATTGTTGCGGATGAAGGCGGTGGCGCGATCGAGCGCCTGCAGCATCGCCATGCCGACCGGCGTGCCCTCGAGCAGCGAACCCGCCATCAAGCCGAGGATCGACAGGCCGGTGAGAAATTCGAAATCGAGGCAAAGGACGTTTTCGAGGCCATCCGGTTGGCCGGCGACATTATAGGCGCAGAACCACTTTACGTGCGCGCTTGCTGTTTCACACAATCCAACGTAGAAAACAGACGCTACCGGTATCGCGGTTGCGAAAGGCAACCGTCTCGCCAGCCAACGCATTTACGAACCCTCACCGCCACGAATTTCAATTCACGTGCCAGTTCCACTGCCGCCCGCAGTTCACTGGCATGATTGGGCTTTTAACACATTCTTAAGACTAATAGAAGCCCTGTTTAGGGAAATTAAATTGCCGTTAACCTTAAGGTTGCGGCCGTCCGGGAGGCCGGCCGAAGAATCACCGCAGCTAGGCGACTGGTAAGCATTGGCCGCTAAGGATGCCCGGTCCGGACCTGATCGGTCCGCGGGAGAACGCCGTGGTCGGTATCCTAGGCTTGCTGAGCGTTATGACCGGCGCCGCCGTCGCCTATTTCGCCGAGCGTTTTCCGGCTCACCTCGAGGCGCTCGAAACCGGTGCCGGCGCCCTGCTCATTGGCGGGCTGGCACTCGCGAGCAGCGGACTTCCTATTATCTAGCTGAATCAACAACTTATAAGACTTCAGCGCGGCAGCGCCGGAAACGACACCGGTTCGGGCGTGCCGTTGAGCGTCGCCAGGAAAGCGATGAGGTCGGCCTTCTCGGCCGCGGTCAGTCCGAGCGGGTGGATTTCCTCGGCCCGGCTCGGCCGCTCGATGCCGCCGCGGTCATAGAGGTCGAGCACAGCCTCCAGGGTCGGCACCGCGCCATCGTGCATATAGGGGCCCCGGCGCGCCACGTCGCGCAACGTCGGGGTCTTAAACGCGTAGCGCAACGCCACCGAAGTCGGGAACAGCCGGCCGCGGCCCCAATCGTCGTCGCGGGCAGAGCCGATGTCGTGGAACGAGGCGTCGGTGAAGGCCCAGCCGCTGTGGCAGGCCGCGCAATTGGCCTTGCCATTGAACAGGTCGAACCCGCGCTTGGCCTGATCGCTGATCGCGGTTTCGGCGCCGTCGATCCAGCGGTCGAACGGGGCGTCCTTCGACACGATCGTGCGCTCGAAGGTCGCCAGCGCAAATTTGACCTTCCGCGCCGTGACCTCGCCTTCGCCGAAGGCGGCATCAAACGCATCGACATAGCCCGGGATCGCCGAAAGCCGCTCGATCAGCACCTTTTCCGGCAGGTTCATGTTGCCGGCCGCGGTGATCGGTCCCATGGCCACTTCCTCGAGATCGCGGAAGTGGCCGTCCCAGCCGAGTTTTGGAATCCAGGCGACATTGAGCAGAGTCGGCGTGCGCAACGGCAGCGGCACCTGTCTTTCGCCGACCGCGCGCGGCTGACCGTCGGCCCACGACAGGCCGGGATTGTGACAAGTGGCGCAGGAGCGCACCTCGGATCCGGACAGCAGCGGATCGAAGAACAGCGCCCGGCCCACTTTGAACTTGGCATCCGAGTAAGGATTGCTCTTCGGGAACGGAATTTCGGCCGGCCGATGGTATTGCTGCCGCCAAGCCTGCCGGGTTTCCGTCGGCGCGCTCGACATCGAGGCGCTGGCGCAAAGCGCCAGCACCAGCGCGGCGGTCAGGCCCGCAGCCTTGCCGACTGTCATAAATGGACGCATCGCACCCATGACGGCAGAGTCGCCGCCAGCCGTTGAGGATGAGTTAATAATGGCCGCAACTTTCGCTTGTCTTGGCGCGGCCGAAAGGGGCTGCGCGGCCGCGGCACGGAATGCTAGATTGCCGGCCCCACGCGGAGGCCACGCCATGAACACCCACGTCAAGATCGCGCCCGTTACCCAGGCGGACATTTCGCCCGCCGAATGGCAGGCCCGCGTCAACCTCGCCGCCGCTTATCGGCTGATAGCGCACTACGGCTGGGGCGACGTCATCTACAATCATTCGTCCATGCGCGTGCCCGGCGAGGAGCGCAAATTCCTCATCAAGCAGCACGAACTGCTCTACACCGAGGTCACCGCGTCGAACCTGGTCAAGGTGTCGATGGACGACGACCTCGACGAAGCTTCCGGCGTCAACCGGCCGGGTTTTACCTTGCACGGCGGCGTGCTCGCGGCGCGGCCGGACGTCAATTGCGCCGTCCATGTCCACACCGAGACCGGCATGGCGCTTGCCGGCTTGAAGCACGGCTTGCGCATGCTGTCGCAGCCGGCGGTGCGCTTCCACAATCGCGTCGGCTATCACGCCTACGAAGGCATCACCGAGGATTTCGGCGAGCGCGCCCGCATCAACAAGGCGCTCGGCAAGAACCGCGCGCTGATCATGCACAATCACGGCCTGCTCACGGTCGGCAAGACCGTGCGCGAGGCCTTCGTGCTGATGAAGTCGCTCATCGAGGCGGCGCAGATCCAGCTCGCCATGGAAGCGACCGGCGGCGCGCTGATCGAAATTCCGGCCGAGATCTGCGAAAAGACCGCGCACCAATACGAGCATCACGATTCCGGCCGCGGCTCGGCCGACTGGCCGGCCTATCTGCGCATCCTCGACGGCGTCGACCGCAGCTACCGGGATTGAGCGGGCACGGCGCCCGCGGATTTTGCCCTCTCCCCTTGCGGGAGAGGGCAGCGCAGGACGTTCAACAAACGCGGTTGGGTGAGGGGTCGCGGCGCTGACCCCTCACCCTTTCTTGTTGTTGAAACGCCGAGTTGCCCTCTCCCGCAAGGGGAGAGGGCACACACCACGCGACTGCGTGGCGGTTATGCTGCGCTCATCCGCCGCTATTTGGCCGGCGCGTATTTGCCGCCGGTCTGCCTGGTGTGCACGCCTTCGGCGCCGCTCTGCTTGTGTTGCAGGCGGGTGATGCGCGCCCAGCTGCGCTTGAGTGGATCGCGCACTTTGATGTGCAAGGTGCCGCAGCCCTCGCAGGTCAGCTCGATCTTGTCGCCGTCCATGAACGGATTGAGGCCGCGATGGTTGGTGCCGGTGGCCAGGATGTCGCCGGGCAGCAAGGTGTGGATCGACGTCACCCATTCGATGCAGCGCGGAATCTTGTGCGCCATGTCGTCGGTGTTGAAGTTCTGGTACACGGTGCCGTTATTGGAGAGCTTGATCTGCAGCTTCTGCGGATCCTTGATCTCGTCGGCGGTGACGATATAGGGGCCGATCGGCGCGAAGGTGTCGCGCGACTTCATCTGATAGAACACGTTGGTCGGCGGCACCACGCCGCGCGCCGAGCCGTCGATGAAGTTGGTATAGCCGAACACGTATTTCATCGCGTCGGCGGCCTTGACGTGGGAGGCGCGCTTGCCGATGACGACGGCGATCTCGGCCTCGCCCTCGAAAATGCTCGCCGCCATGTCGGGCAGCACCATGGTGTCGCCGTCGCCGATCACGGCGCTCGGCGACTTCATGAAGGCGTTGATCGGCGCCGGCTCCGGCAAGGTGCCGTCTTCCATGTAATTCACCGCCATGCAGATGATGTTTTCCGGCTTCGGCAGCGGCGGCCGCAGCTTGACCTTGGCGAGCGGCTTGCCTTTGCCCTTCTTGGCGGCGGCCGCGAGCTTGCCCTTGTAGCTGCTCCACTTCTCGATGACGCCGCGGATCACGTCCTGCGGGCCGAGCGCCTTGATGCCTTTGGTCACCGCTGAGACGTCGACGATCTTGTCGCCGACCACCACGCCAAGCTTATAGTTGTCAAAAAACGCGAGTTTCATGTCTGCTCCCTTAAGTCCCTTGATGAAGTCAATGAACGCGATATCCGCCGTCGGCGCCGCATAAGCTAGCGAGTTTGCCAGCGCTACGGAAGAAGCCCCCAGGCCGGCGGCTTAGGCCGCCGTCATCCGGCTCAAGCGCAATCACCGCCGAGAACGCGCTCAACGGCGCGAAACGAATGCTACAGTCACCTTTCCATGCCCGATCTTGATGCCATCGTCATCGGCGCCGGCCACAACGGGCTCGTCTGTGCAGCCTATCTCGGCATGGCGGGCCTGCGCGTGCGCGTCGTGGAGCGGCGCGGCGTCGTCGGCGGCGCGGCGGTGACCGAGGAATTTTGGCCCGGCTTCCGCAACTCGACCGCGGCCTATGCGGTGAGCCTCTTACAGCCAAAAGTCATCCGCGATCTCAAGCTGCACGACCACGGCCTGCGCATCGTCGAGCGCCGCGCGCAGAATTTTCTGCCGCTGCCCGATGGCCGCTATCTGCTCACCGGCGCGGGCCGCAGCGAAAGCCAGATCGCAAAATTCAGCGCCAAGGACGCCGCCCGCTATGGCGCCTATCAGGCCGAGATCGGCCGCGTCGCCAAGGTGCTGCGCAGCCTCGTGCTCGCGGCGCCGCCCAATCTGGCGCTGCGCAATTTTGCCGATGGCGCGCGCCAGCTCGGCAAGCTTGCGGCCATCGGCAAGCGGCTGTGGCAGGACGATAGCGTGGCGGCGGCGTTGCGCCTCATGCGCCAATCGGCCGGCGCCGTGCTCGACGGCTGGTTCGAGTCCGATCCGATCAAGGCCGTGCTCGGCTTCGATGCGGTGGTCGGCAATCTGGCGAGCCCCTACACGCCGGGCTCGGCCTATGTGCTGCTGCATCACGTGTTCGGCGAAGTGAACGGCAAGCCAGGCGTGTGGGGCCACGCCATCGGCGGCATGGGCGCCATCACGCAGGCGATGGCGCGCGCCGCCGGCGCCCACGGCGTGCACATCGATGTGGGCGCGGCGGTGCGCGAAGTCATCGTCGAGCACGGCCGCGCCGCCGGCGTCGTGCTCGACGACGGCACCGCGATCCGCGCCCGCGCGGTCATCGCCAATGTCGATCCGCAACGCCTGTTCCAACACTTGGTGCCGCCGGACGCGGTGCCCGCCGCGATGGCGGCGCGCATGAAAAAATGGAAGACCGGCTCCGGCACCTTCCGCATGAACCTGGCGCTGGCAAAACTGCCGGATTTTTCCGCGCTGCCCGGGGCCGGCGACCATCACACCGCGGGCATCATCATGGCGCCTAGTCTGTCCTACATGGACCGGGCCTACCGCGATTGCGTCCGTTACGGCTGGAGCCGGGCGCCGATCATCGAAATGCTGATCCCGTCGAGCCTCGACGACACGCTGGCGCCGCCCGGAGCGCATGTGGCGAGCCTGTTCGCTCAGCACGTCGCGCCGCGATTCACCGACGGCTCGTCATGGGAGGACCATCGCGAAACGGTCGCCGACCTGATGATCGACACCGTCGAGGCCTACGCGCCCGGCTTCAAGGCCAGCGTGATCGGGCGGCAAAGCCTTTCGCCGTTCGACCTGGAGCAAACCTTCGGGCTGCCGAACGGCGACATTTTCCACGGCGCGCTGACGCTCGACCAGCTGTTTTCGCTGCGCCCGATGCGCGGCTACGCCGATTACCGCATGCCGCTGCCCGGCCTCTATCTGTGCGGCTCCGGCGCGCATCCCGGCGGCGGCGTGACCGGCGCGCCCGGACACAATGCGGCGGCCGCGGTGATGGAAGATCTGCTGCAAAAATGACTGCCCATCCGCCGTCCGAGATTTTGTGAATTTTCCGGCGAACGCCCATGACATTTTGAAGATTTACGGCTAAGCGCAGGCGATGTCGTCACGTTCCTTTCGCGTCGGCCGCTCGGCAACCGGGCTGGGCCTGTTCGCCACCAAGCCGATCAAGCGCCGGGCCACTATCGCGGCCTATCGCGGCCGGCGCATGACGCCCGCGGAAGCCGACCGCCTCGAAGCGCGCGGCTCGCGCTACATGTTCCAGGTCAACAAGCGCGTGACCATCGACGGCTCGCCGCGCTGGAACCTGGCGCGCTACATCAATCATTCCTGCAAGCCGAACGCCGAACCGGTCGGCCGCAACGGCGGCATCGTCATCGTGGCGCTGCGCCGCATCGAGCCGGGCGAGGAAATCACTTACGACTACGGCAAGGAATATCTGGACTATTTTCTGGAGGAGGGCAGCTGCCGCTGCGCCCACTGCCGCGGCAAGAGGGCCTCCAGGCGCCGCAAGCAGCGGCGAGCGGCGCGGAAACGAAAGTAGAGGAACGCAATCCGACCGAAAGGAGGCATCGCTTACCGCAGTACCGGTCCGGCGGGATCGCGTTGTATGAAGGAAAAGCGCTGACCGGAGCTTTGCGGCCGCGGTATTGCCCCCTTTGCGCGCTCTAGAGTCGTGCTCCGATTCGCGGAGTAGAGACATGACTCCCTTTACCGAAGACGCGATGACGCGACCCCTGTTCGAGGAGCCCGGACCGCACATCGAACGTGCCGATGCCTGGAGCGGGCCGCAGGGTTTTCTGCTTGGCGGATTGGCTGAAAGGACGGACAGGCTGAATATTGCCCAGGACTACATGGAAGCCGCCTATGTACTGACGGAAGCCATCAAGAAAGGCGATTGGGAAGATTACCGGCTCGCGAACCCGGTGCTGTTCCTCTATCGCCATTCGATTGAGCTATTCCTCAAGGGTGTAATGGGGGAGACGCGCAAAATTCATCGCCTTGCCGACCTAGCGGACGGCTTCGCAAAATTTATACAGCAACGTTACAGAAAGGATGTGCCTCCCTGGATCACTGCGCGTCTGAAGGAGATCGCGGCTGTTGATCCGAATTCGACCGCGTTCCGGTACGGCGGCCATGTGGGAGCCGACGAGGTCTATATCAGCCTCCCGCATTTGCAAGATGCGATGGTCGCACTGAACTGGGCGCTCGCCAGCGTCGTCGGCGGCATCTCGACAGAGCGGATGGAAGCACTCGCGCGGCACCACGCGGCGCAGCGCGATTTTGATGATTAGCGCCGGCCGATTATAACCTGCTCCCATAGCGCGAAGCGTAGCAATTTTTTTACGGCGAAACACGCGGATTAGCGAAGCGTAATCCGCCATTCCGTCATTCCAGATGGCGGGTTACGGCTTCGCCTAACCCGCCCTACACCCGATTCCCCGCGCTCCACAGCCAGAAATCGCGGCCTTCCTGGCGCATGAATTTGGCCAACACCATCTTGTGCACCTCGTCGGCGCCGTCGACGATGCGGGCGGCGCGGGCGGCGCGGTAGACCCATTCGGCGATGGTGTCCTTGGAATAGCCGCGCGCGCCGTTGAGCTGGATGGCGACGTCGGCGGCCTGGTGCAGCGTGTTGGCGACGTGCAGCTTGGCCATCGACACTTCCTTCCTCGCATAATCGCCCTGGTCGAGCTTCCACGCCGCGTGCATGGTGAGGAGCCGACCGATGTGGATGTTGTGGCCGACCTCGCCGAGCTTCATCTGCACGCTCTCGCGGTCGGCGAGCTTGATGCCAAAACCCTCGCGGCGGGCGGTGTAGTCCTGGGCGATCTCGACGCAGCGCTTCGCCCAGCCGAGCCAGCGCATGCAGTGGGTGAGCCGCGCCGGGCCGAGCCGCACCTGCACCACCTTCAGCCCGTTGCCGACGCCGCCGAACACCTCGTCGTCGTGCACTTCGAGGCCGTCGAATTCGAGCTCGCAATGGCCGCCGTGCTCCTCGGGGCCCAAAATCTCGATGCGGCGCAGGATGCGCCAGCCGGGCTGGTCCTTGTGAAACAGGAACGTGGTGATGCCCTTCCTCCTGTCGTCGGAGGTGCGCGCCGCGAGGATGAAATGGGCGGCACCGTCGGCGCCGGTGATGAACCATTTGCGGCCGTAGATTTTCCAGATATCGCCGTGCTTCTCGGCGTGGGTCTTCATCATGCTCGGATCGGAGCCACCGCCGGGCGCCGGCTCGGTCATGGCGAAGGACGAGCGCACCTTGCCCTCGACGATGGGTTTGAGCCACTTGTCCTTCTGCGCCGGCGTGCCGAGCTTTTTCAGCACGTTCATGTTGCCGTCGTCGGGCGCCATGCAGTTGAGCGCCAGCGGCCCGAACAGCGAGCGCGCCGCCTCCTCGTACATCACCGCCCAGGCGACCATCGGCAGGTCCATGCCGCCGTATTCCTTGGGCGACTGCGGCGCCCACAGCCCGGCCTTTTTCGCCTTGTCGCGGACCGGCTCGAGCCGCGCGTGCGGGATGTTCTCGTGCTCGGAGAAATTCTCGCGATCGGCCTCGAGCGGCAGCACGTGCTCGTCGACGAAGGCGCGGGTACGGACGCGTAAATCCTCGATCTCGGGCGAAAGGGTAAAGTCCATGCCGGCGCCTCTCGTTGCGGTACAGAGGGGGACGGCATAATCTTTAGCCTATCGCGCGGTCGCGACAAACACTGTGCCCGCGCCTGTTCTTCGTCACGAGGCAGATATGGCCAATTTCACCCCGGTTTCGGCTGCCATCGGCGGCGCACTGATCGGGCTAGCTGCGGTACTGTTGATGCTGTTCACCGGCCGCATCGCCGGCATCAGCGGCATTGCCGGCGGCCTGTTCAATCCGCGCACCGACGACCGGTTGTGGCGGCTCGCCTTCATCGCCGGCCTGATCTTAGCGCCGCTGGCTGCGGCGCTCTTGGGCCACGCGGTGCCGATGCCACAAATGCCGGGCAGCATGATCACCATCGCGGTCGCCGGCCTCCTGGTCGGCTTCGGCACCCGGCTCGGCAGCGGCTGCACCTCCGGCCACGGCATCTGCGGCATCGCCCGGCTGTCGCCGCGCTCGATCGCGGCGACGCTGGTGTTCATGGTGGCGGCGATCCTTGTCGTCGCCGTGACCCATCACGTCATCGGAGCCTGACCATGCCGGCGCTGGCAAGCCTCATCTGCGGCTTCATCTTCGGCTCGGGCCTGGTGATCTCGCACATGGTGCAGACGACGAAGGTCTTGGGCTTTCTCGACGTGTTCGGCATTCCGAGCGGCACCTGGGACCCGAGCCTGATCGTGGTGATGGCGGCGGGACTTCTCGTCACCGGCATCGGCTATGCGATCATCCGGCCGCGTACGCCGATCCTGGCGCCGCAAAGCGTGTTGCCGGCCGCGACGGACATCGACCGACCGCTCATCACCGGCGCGGCGCTGTTCGGCGTCGGCTGGGGTTTGGTGGGTTTGTGTCCTGGGCCGGCGATCGCGGACTTGGCGACGCTGTCGCCCGGCGTGTTCGTCTTTGTCGTCGCCATGGCCATCGGCATGGCCGCGCACGATCTGTGGCAAGCGCGCGGCGCGCGGCCCATCGAGCACGAGCTCGCGACCGCCACCGACGGCTGACTTTTGCCATGCTCGATCCTTCGCCCCGCGCGTCACCGCAATTCTCGCTCGACGAGGAGCAGATCGCCGTGCGCGACATGGCGCGCAGCTTTGCCGACGAGGTGTTCGCGCCGAACGCGGTGGCCTGGGACGAGGCGCGGCATTTTCCCGTCGCCGAGATGCGCCAGGCCGCCGCGCTTGGCATGGCCGGCGTCTACATCGCCGAAGACGTCGGCGGCTCCGGCCTGTCGCGGCTCTCCGCGACCTTGATCTTCGAGGCGCTGGCGACCGGCTGCCCGACGGTCGCCGCCTACATATCGATCCACAATCTGGTGGCCTGGATGATCGATGCCCATGGCTCGGCGGCGCAGCGCAAGCAGTGGCTGCCAAAACTGTGCACCATGGAGCTTTTGGGCAGCTATTGCTTGACCGAACCGGGGGTCGGTTCCGACGCGGCGGCGCTGCAAACCCGCGCGGTCCGCGACGGCGACCATTACGCGATCAACGGCCAGAAACAATTCATCTCCGGCGCCGGGGCCGGCGACCTCTACGCGGTGATGGCGCGCACCGGCGGCGACGGCGCATCCGGCATTTCGACCTTGATCGTCCCCGGCGACACGCCGGGTCTTTCGTTCGGCAATAATGAGCGCAAGATGGGCTGGAACGCGCAACCGACGCGCGCCATCACATTCCAAGATGTGCGCGTGCCTGTGGCGAACCGGCTCGGCGAGGAGGGCACCGGCTTCAAGATCGCCATGGCCGGGCTCGACGGCGGCCGGCTCAACATCGCCGCCTGCTCGCTCGGCGGCGCCCAGAAGGCGCTGGAGAAAGCGCTCGCTTACATGAAGGAGCGCAAGGCCTTCGGCAAACGGCTCGACGAATTCCAGGCGCTGCAATTCCGCCTCGCCGACATGGCGACCGCGCTGGAAGCCTCGCGCGCGCTTCTGTGGCAGGCCGCCGCCGCCTACGACCGCAAGGCGCCGAACGCCAGCGCGCTGATCGCCATGGCCAAGCGCTTCGTCACCGACACCTCTTTCGACGTTGCCAACCAGGCGCTGCAACTGCACGGCGGCTACGGCTATCTCGCCGAATTCGGCGTCGAGAAGATCGTGCGCGATCTGCGCGTGCACCAGATCCTCGAAGGCACCAACGAGATCATGCGCCTGATCGTGGCGCGCAGCCTCGTCGGCCGATGAGCGGGCGCGTCGTTCAGGACGGCGACGTCGTCGTCCGCGCCCACGGCGCGTTGCGCCGCATCACGCTCAATCGGCCGCAGGCGCTCAACGCCATCACGCTGGGCATGGCCGAGACCATGACGGCGCTGCTGCGCGCCTGGGCGGACGATCCCGCGGTCGGCGCCGTTCTGCTCGACGGTGCCGGCGGCCGGGCTTTTGCCGCCGGCGGCGATATCCGCGCGCTCTATGACGCGGCGAAGTCGGGCGACAAAAAACTGCCGGAAAAATTCTGGGCGACCGAATATTGTTTGAATGTCTTGATCGCGCGCTATCCCAAGCCGGTGATCGCGCTGATGGACGGCGTCGTCATGGGCGGCGGCGTTGGGCTGTCGGCGCACGCGTCGCACCGCATCGTCACCGAGCACTCCTCGGTCGCCATGCCGGAAGTCGCGATCGGTTATTTTCCCGACGTCGGCGCGAGCTTTCTGCTGGCGCGAGCGCCGGGATTTGTCGGAACCTATCTGGCGTTGACCGGCGCGCGCACGGCAGCCGCCGACGCCATCTATTGCGGCCTCGCCGACCTTCATATTCCTGCGGCACGGCTCGGCGAACTGCCGGCGGCGCTGGCCGACTGCCACGGCCACCACGACGCCAAGGCGCGGCTCGACAAATTCTCTAGCCCGCCCGCGGCCGGCCGTCTCGCCGCGGCGCGGGTTTGGATCGATCGCTGCTTTGGCGCCGACAGTGTCGAGGAGATTTTCGAGCGGCTGGCGCAATCCGACGAAGACGAGGCGCGCGCGGCGCTCCAAACCATGGGCAAAATGTCGCCGACCTCGCTCAAGATCACGTTGCGAAACATCAGGTCGGCGCTATCATTCGAACGCGTCGAGCAGAGCTTTGCGCAGGACTATCGCATCTCGCTCGCCTGCGTTGCCGGCCATGATTTCACCGAGGGCATCCGCGCGGCAATCGTCGACAAGGACCGCAATCCGGCGTGGCGCCCGGATACGCTCGAAGGCGTCACGCCGGACATCGTCGAGCGCCACTTCCGCCCGCTCGGCGCGCTCGAACTGAAATTCGATTAGGGCGTGGACTCATTAACGTGCAAAGGGCCCATCGCGGCAGGTCGTACTACCCTGATTTGACTTCTGCTTTCGGATCATAGCGGACATGGCTGGACCTTCTCCTGGCTCAACCCAGTCGCGAATACCCTTATGGACATCCGCGCCGCCGAATTTTTGCACCACAAATTGACCACTGACCCCATTCCGCGCGTCGTAGAACCCTGCTGTAATCACTTCATTGGAAAGCATCGTCGGCATGGTCCCGAGCCTTGGAGGAAGCAATGCGACGACGCGATTTGATCAGGGGCATTGCAAGTTCAACGATTGCATGGCCGCTCGCCAGCCGCGCAGAGCAGCCGGCGATGCCGGTGATCGGATTGCTCGGTAGCGCGACTGCCAGTGATTGGATGCCTAATATAAGTGCTTTCCACCAAGGCCTGCGTGACGCCGGCTTTGTTGAGGGTGTCAACGTAACAATCGAAGCCCGCTGGGCCAACAATCAATATGAGCGGCTACCTGCCTTGGCGGCTGAACTCGTTCAGCGCCGGCCGGCCGTGATTGTCGCTTTCTCCACCCCTGCGGCACGTGCGGCAAAGGCGGCGATAACAACGATCCCCGTTGTCTTCACAACGAACCGCGATCCGGTACAGATCGGTCTCGTCGCTAGCCTGAACCGGCCAGGTGGCAATATGACCGGCGTGACCAACTTGGGCGTAGAGGTCGAGCCCAAGCTCGTGGAGCTAATGCACGACGCGGTCCCAGCCGCAAAGATCATCGCTCTGCTCGTCAATCCGACCAATTTCAATACCGAAGCCCTTTCGAGAAGTCTGCAACCAGCCGGCCGCACGTTCGGACTGCAACTTCATGTCCTGAATGCCAGCACCGAGGACGATTTCGCTACGGTCTTTGCCACGTTGCGCCAACTGAGCGCAGACGGCCTGATAGTCATCGACGATGTGTTCTTCAATACTCGTAGCAGAGAGCTTGCTGCTCTGACCATCCGCCACGCTATACCTGCGATTTTCCAGAATCGTGAATTTACGGTCGCCGGCGGCCTGATGAGCTACACGGGCAGCATTCCCGACGAGTACCGTCAGGCCGGCGTCTATACCGGCCGGATTCTCAAGGGCGAAAAGCCCACTGATTTGCCGGTCGTACAGGGGACGAAATTTGAGCTGGTCATCAACCTCAAGACCGCCAAGGCGCTGGGCCTCAGCATGCCACTTGGCCTATTGAACGCTGCCGACGAGGTGATCGAATAGCAACGTTTTTGCTGCGCCGCGCAATGTCTGCTTTTGGCCCCATCGCGACATGCGACCCAAGACGGCTGTTGGTCGCTTTCGGGGCAACGCGGACTCTCGTAAGCTATCCGCCCGGATGAGTTCACGCCCTAAAAAGGAAACCCACATGGCGACCATCGGATTTATCGGCTTGGGCAATATGGGCGCGCCGATGGCGGCCAATCTGGTGAAGGCGGGCCATCACATTGCCGCCTTCGACGTGGTGCCGGCAGCGCGCGAGGCGTCGGCCAAGGACGGCGTGCAGATCGTCGCCAATGCCCGGGCGACCGTGGAAGGCGCCGACGTCGTCGTCACCATGCTGCCGGCAGGCGAACATGTCCTCTCCGTGTGGAACGACATCGCACCGCACGCCCGCCAAAGCACGCTGTTCATCGATTGCTCGACCATCGACGTCGCCAGCGCGCGCAAGGCGCATGCGCTGGCCGCGGCGCGCGGCATCGCCACCCTCGACGCTCCGGTCTCCGGCGGCGTCGGCGGCGCCAAGGCGGCGACGCTGACCTTCATGGTCGGCGGCTCGACGCATGCCTTCGAACGCGGCAAGCCGGTGCTCGAGCACATGGGCAAGCGCATCGTGCATTGCGGCGAGGCCGGCAGCGGCCAGGTGGCGAAAATCTGCAACAACATGATTCTGGCCGCCTCGATGATCGCGGTCAGCGAAGCCTTCGTGCTCGGCGAAAAGCTCGGCCTGTCGCACCAGGCGATGTTCGACGTGGTCGCGGCCTCGTCCGGCCAATGCTGGGCGCTGACCAGCTATTGCCCGGTGCCGGGGCCGGTGCCGGCGAGCCCGGCCAATAACGGCTACAAGGCCGGCTTCACCGCGGCCTTGATGCTCAAGGACCTCAAGCTCGCAAAAGCCGCGGCTGATTCGGTCAAGGCCGAAACCGCCATCGGCGCGCACGCGGCGCAGATCTACCAGCGCTTCGCCCAGGACAACGACAGCGCTTTGGACTTCTCCGCGATCATCAATCTCGTGCGCAAGCGATCCGGGTGATGACATGAGCCGCCTGTACCCATTTGGGGCGGAACTCGATTTCGGCGCCTGGTGGGCGATGTGGGGACCGCCCGGCATGCCGGCCGGTTTGGCTGATACGCTCAACGGCTGGGTCAACGACGCGGTCAAGGCGCTGGCCACGGACGGGCGCCTCGAAGCGCTCGGCATCGAACCGGTGGCGAAAACTCCCGAAGAATTCGCCCAATACCTCCGCGCCGATTTCGATCGCAGCGCCAAACTGCTCAAGGCCGCGAATTTCGTGCCGCAATAAGCTGCCACAATTCGCGCAACTCGACTCGCCGCGGCTGCGGCGTTAAGTTGCTATCAGCTTCGGGGGAAGCGAGCGGACGATAATACCGGCAACACGAGCCCGCCTGGACGGGTGGGCGAAATCGTCGAGCAGGTAGCACCTTGAAAGACCGCATTTGGCGCGCCTCGTGGAATGGATTTGCGGCGGCGTGGGCGCCGGCGCTGTTGCTTGTCCTCTCGAGCCTGCCGGCAAAATCACAGACCACGTCCGATCTCCTGAATCCGCTGTTCCAGGGCATCCTGGCGCAGCCGTCGAATTTCAACAACGCGTTGCAATACGCCACGCTGGCGCCGGCGAGCGATATCGAATCGGCGATCAGCACTTACGAGCAGCTGCTGTTTTACAATCCGAAACTCGCCGGCGTGCGCTTCGAGCTCGGCGTGCTGTATTACCGGCTCGGCTCCTACGAAATGGCGCGCGGCTATTTCGAGTCGGCGTTGAAGATGAAGGACATGACGCCGGCGCTGCGGCAGAGGAGCGAAGACCTCATCGCGGCCATCGACAAGAAGCTGCAGCCCGACCAGTTCAGCGGCTATGTGCAATCGGGCTTGCGCTACCAGAGCAACGCTGCCTTGGGCCCCGGCGCGCAGACGGTGCTGGCCTCGGGCAAGCTGTTCAACACCAAGTTCGCGGCGCGACCCGATTGGAATTGGTTCGGCGCCTTCGGCCTGAACTACGTCCACGATTTCGAAGACCAGAACGGCAATACGTTCGAAGCCAATGCGCTCGGCTACGACGCGCAGCAGTTCAAGCTGCATCAATTCGACGTCGGCGTGCTGGAGCTGCGCGCCGGTCCGCGCTTCGGCATCGCCTCCGACACCGCGACCGGCTTGTCGATCAAGCCGTATTTCGTCGCCACCGGCGCGACGCTGGCGGACGCCGCGTATTACGGCGGCCTCGGCGGCGGCCTGACCGCGCGCGTCAAGCTCGGCGACGTTTCGCTCGATCCTTACGCCGAAATCGTGCAGCAGAGCTTTCGCAATCTGACGCTCTATCCGCTGGCCAGCGGCATGAGCGGCACGCTGTCGACCGTCGGGCTGCAGGCGTCCGGGCCGGTTTATTCGGGCCTGGGCTTTCAGTCGCGCATCACCTACGCGCACGCCGACGCGCACTTCAATCCGTTCGGCTACAACAGCTACGCCGCCGACATCTGGCTGCCGTGGAATTTCTCGCCGCTTAACGACGGCCGGACCTGGACCTTGACGCCGACGGCCGGCGTCAGCTGGTGGCAATACGCCGCGCCCGATCCGACCATCGATCCGAACACCACGCCGAACATTCTCGAATGGCGCTTGGGCCTCGGCCTCGAAGTGCCGATCTGGAAACTGCTCTATCTTGGGCTGCTCGCGCAATACCGCGCCGACGTCTCCAACGTCCCGGCCTTCTCGATGCATGACTTCAGCGTCACCGCCGGGCCGACCATGCGATTCTGAAGGCAAGCGATGCAATCATCGAGCCGTTTGATCTTTGCGCTGATCGTTGCGCTCTTCGCCGCCGCTCCGGCCGCGGCGCAACAGGTCGGCACCGCGACCGCGGTCAATCCGCTGTCGGAATCGACGCCGCCCGGCGGCGCTACCGGACCGCTCTTGGTCGGCGCCCACATCGTGCACAAGGAGCGCATCCACACCACGCCGACGGGCACCGCGCAGCTATTGTTCACCGACAAGTCGTCGATGAGCATCGCGCCGAACACCGACATCGTCATCGACGAATACGTCTACGATCCGAACGCCCGGAACGGCCACATGCTGGCGACGCTGACCAAAGGGGCGATGCGCTTCGTCGGCGGCCAACTGAGCCACCAGGGCGAGGCGACGATCACGACGTCGGCGGCCACCATCGGCATCCGCGGCGGCACCGCGACCATCATCCAGGGGCGGAACGGCACCAAGGTGATCAACCACTCCGGCATCATGACCATCACCAATGGCGCCGGGACGTTCTTTCTGCGGCGCTCCGACTTCGGCGTCTTGATCGCGAACTGGAACACGCTGGCGCAGGATCTCGGCCGCATCCCCAATGCCGAGGTCGCCTTCTATCAGGCCTATGCCATGAGCAAGTTCAACGAGAACGGCGGCGTGCCCGGCTTTCACGGCGCCAATATCGGCCATTGCGCCATCGGTTCGCTGCAAAGCGCGAACTGCCCGCAGCTGCCGTGGCTGCCGGCCGAGAACGGCGAGCTCGACGCCTGGCAGATTCTCGGCAATGCAGCGAATTTCGGGGCCGGCCAGATCACACCGCCGCCACCTCCTTCGTCGCCACGGCCGCCGCGGAACCTTCGTTGAGAGTGAGCAAGGCGGCCGCCTCCGCCTATCAGCGGCGTCACTCACCACGCGGTCCAGATCAGGCCGAGACCTGAAATCAACAGCAGCACCATGACCGCGCGCTGATAGCCGCGGTCGGCGAGCCGCCGGTAGGTGAACGATCCCGACCACGCGCCTAAAATCGTCGCCGGCAGCACGATCGCCGCCGCGACCGCCACCTGCCGCGTCAACAGGCCCGAGGCGGCGTGGGAGACCAGGGCGAGCGACAAGATCGCCACATTGAAAACCTGCAGCACGCTGCGGCGCTGCTCTTTGCTCCAGCCGCGCAAGTCGGTCCACACCACCGGCAGCACGCCGGACATGCCGGTCAGCCCGCCGATCAGGCCGCCGCCGAAACCTACGACGGCGTCGGCGATGGTGCCGCCCCACGGGCTGGCGATCGGGCGCTTGCGCGCCAGCACATAGCCCGGATAGGCGACCAGGACGAAGCCGAGGCCGAGCTTGAACAGGCGCGGATCGATGTGCGGCAGCAGCCAGGTTCCGAGCGGCACGCCGAGCACGCCCGGAATGACAAAAATCAGGACGCGCCGCCACTGGATGGCGCGCCAGATCAGGTGCACCGTCTGCAGTTGCGAGACGACGGAACAGATGATCGCGAGCGATGCCGCCGCCGTCGGCGGTATGTCGTAGAGCCAGATGCCGAGCGCGGTGATGGCGGTGCCGAAGCCGGTGAGGCCGTTGACGATGCCACCCGCAAGCGCGCCGGCAAGAAGGATGGCGATCTGTTCTGGGCCCATGATCGCCACCTTTGCCGACGGGCAGGAAGAACTGTGTCGCGGCAAAGTAGCAGGGGTGATCGCCCGAACTCAACGACGGGGCGGTACAGACGAGCTGGCAACTGCCGCTGCAAACGTTGCGGTGGGCGAACCATTCGACGGTTGTGGCGTTGTCAGCAAGACAGCATCCCGAGGGAGCACCCATGCCCGAGACCCGCACCCAAAACTCCGATTTCAACCGCGCTTTCGGCGACGCCAAGAAGCACGCCGCCAACGTGGCCGGCGAAGTGCAGGACGCCGCCGAGGATCTTTATGGCCAGGCCCGCGACAGCGCGTCCCAGGTTGCCGACGCCACGAAGACGGCGGCGCGCAAAACCGCCGGCTCGTTCGAGAAAGCGCTGCGCAACACCATCGAGACCCAGCCCTACACGGCCGTGGTCATCGCGCTCGGTCTCGGCTGGCTGTTCGGCCGCATGCACCGGCCGCTGTGATCAGGGACCAGTCGTCAGTAATCAGTAATCAGACGGGCCGGGAGCGTCTGATTGGTCTGATTACTGATCCCTGATTTACTGATCCCTGATATCTGATACCTGATTCCTGTCACCCCCGCAGCGCCACCACCTGGCCGCCGTCGGCGACGATGGTCGTGCCGGTGACGAAGCGGCCGGCGTCGGAGACCAGCAAGAGCAGCGGACCGTCGAGATCGCGTTCTTCGCCGAAGCGGCCGATCGGGATCTCGCGTTTGAGCGCCTGGCCTTGCTCGCTCATCAGATAATCGCGATTGAGCTCGGTGACGATCCAGCCCGGCGCGATGGCGTTGACGCGGATGCCTTTGAAGGCCAGCTCGAGCGAAAGCGCTTTGGTCATCTGGATCACGCCGGCCTTGGCGGTGGCATAGGCGATGACGCCCTTGGCGACGCCGAAGCCGAGCACGGAAGCGATATTGACGATGGCGCCGCCAGAGCCAGCGGCGAGCATCCGCCGCGCGGCTTCCTGGGCGCAATAGAATACCGCGTCGAGATTGGTCGCCAGAATGCGCCGCCATTCCTCTTCCGGCATTTCGACGGCGCGGCCGGCATGGGCCACGCCGGCATTGTTGACCAGAATGGTGACGGTGCCGAACGTCTTCTCCGCGGCGTCGAAGGCCGCCGCCATCGCGGCGCGGTCGCGCACATCGGCCTCGACCGCAAGCGCCCGGCCGCCGGCTGTTTCGATGCGCGCCTTGAGGTCCGCGAGCCGGTCGGCGCGGCGCGCCACCAGCACCACCGCGGCGCCGTTTTCGGCCAGGCATTCGGCAAAGCGCACGCCGAGCCCGCTGGAGGCGCCGGTCACCAATGCGACCTTGCCGTGCAGATCGAAAATCGCGCTTGCCGTCATGGTCGCTCCCGGCTGCCCGGCGCCCGGCTGGTGACTGGCCCATTGCCAGGTTTGAGAATTGCGGGAATTAATGCCGTTATCAAGCTTGCCGATGTCCCGCGGCGGCGAAGGCGAAAGCGAGTGCGGAATGGGCTTTTTGGACATGCGGCAATGGCTGGCGCAGCTCGAGCAGCATGGCGAGCTGCGCCGCATCAAGGCCGAAGTCGACTGGGACCGCGAGATCGGGGCGGTGACGCGCCGCGTGCTGGAGAAAAAAGGCCCGGCGGTGCTGTTCGAGAACATCAAGGGCTACGGCAACGGCCGCTGCACAAAGCTGTTCGCCAGCGGGCTCGGTGCCAGATCGCGACTGGCGCTGGCGCTCGGCTTTCCGCACGACGCCAGCAATCGCGACCTGGTGCAATATGTGATGAAGAAGAACCGCGAGACCGTGGCGCCGGTGATCGTCGACACCGGGCCGGTGAAAGACGTCATCGTCCGCGGCAAGGACATCGACCAGACCGAATTTCCGGTGCCGAAATGGCACTATCTCGAAGGCGGCCGCTACATCCACACCTTCTCCTCGATCGTCACCAGGGATCCCGACACCGGGGTGATGAATGTCGGCATGTATCGCGGCATGATCGGCCAGAAGGACACCGCGCCATTCCTTTTGGTCAAAGGCGGCCAGCACTGGGGGGCGCATTTCGTCAAATGGGCGGCGCGCGGCAAGCCGATGCCGGTCGCCTGCGTGATCGGCTGGGACCCGATCATGTCGTTTCTCTCGGGCTCGCCGCTGCCGTCGGGCGTCTGCGAATACGACGTGATGGGCGGCTATCGCGGCGAGCCGGCGCAGCTCATTCGCTGCGAGACCGTCGACCTCGAAGTGCCAGCCAGCGCCGAGATCGTCATCGAGGGCACCATCAGCGATGACCCGTCCACCTACGAGATGGAAGGACCGTTCGGCGAATATACCGGCTACGTCTCCGACCTGCCGACGCCGCGGCCGACCATGAAGGTGACCTGCATCACCCACCGGCGCGACCCGATCTTCTGCGGCTCGCTGGAAGGCACGCTACCCGGCTCCTACAGCGAGAACAGCGTGATGTCGTCGGTGCAGCGCGCCGCCATCGCCTGGAACATTTTGATCGGCGCCGGCATTCCCGGCATCCTCGACGTTTATGCGCCGCCGATCACCAATGGCGTCAACATCCGCGTCCAGATCAAGAAGCACTACCAGGGCCAGCCCAAGCAGATCGCGGCGGCGCTGTGGGGCAATGCCGCCGCGCAATATCGCTATAAGCACGTCATCGTGGTGGAAGAAGACATCGATCCGGCCGCCGACGAGCAGGTCGAATGGGCTTTCGCCCATCGCGTCAATGCCGGCGAAGGCGGCGTCGTGATCTTTCCGGGAATATTCGGCTCGCCGATCGATCCGTCGACGCCGCTGGAGGACCGCAACGTCGAGCAGCTCGGCACCGGATTATGGAACCGCATGCTGATCGACGCCACGCGCTCGTGGCAGCACCCGCGCCAAGCACGCTGGAACAATGAGCGCTTTCCGCCGACGGTCAAGCCGCATGCCGACGACGCGGCGCGCGTCGAGGCGCGGTGGAAGGATTACGGATTAGAGGATCTGTAAGGGTAAACGACGGTCCGGGCGTTCACCCGAAATGACTATCGCAAGGGGTCTAGCGATATTTGTTGCCGGAGCTGCCGACTTCGCCAATCTCGTGCAGGACATCTTTTGTCAATTTATCGACACCCAGTTGAAATTCCTTGGTAAGGGTGACCGGCTGCGGATTGGTTTGGGCAAAACGTCCCGGCTCTACCTGGACGAATAAATTGCCGAGCTCCGTAACCACATTATCGGCATCTTTCGAAGCAATCCTAGCAGTGGCGGCGGCGGCAAGAGCGGCGGCAGCTTCACTGACGGCGGATTCAGCCATGTCTATTCCCTCAGTTGTCCGCGCAATAGATTACCAAGCACAAACGAGGCTTGGACGACGTATTCCTGAACGTCAGGCCTATTAAACAACTCCAATATATCAGAATTACAATCAAAATTCAACACGCCAAGCGGCTGGGCCCGCAACTCGCGGACCCGGGTCCAATCCATATTCGAGCCAAAGATGGGAATCGAAATAAGAGATACAAGATCGGGAGGAACCAGCGCTCCATCGTATTTGCTGAGACCGCGGATTCTTCCGTTTTGACGGATTGTGCGCATATCCGTGAGGAACGTCTGCTTCTGCCGATATGCTTGGCCACCTCCGGTGTGGTCCTGGTGCAATAACAAGCGGTCGTCGGCAAATTCCTGCATATTGAAAGTATACATGACGCGCAGGAACTCGCCCTTGACCGGCAGCATGATGTTGGCGCGCAACCGGACATCTGGCAGATTGAGCATTGTCCGCAGTTGCTCGCTCATCCGTTTTAATGCCGCAGTCACCGCATTATCATCGACGACCCCGTGGTTATGGAAAAAATCGCGCACGCAATTGCGGCCTTCATTATAAAGTGCGTTTTTCTGTTCGGTGTTCAGATCAAAAGCTACTACGCCGACGTTAGTGCGTACTGGGACGACTTGAAACAGCTCGACCGATCGGTTCAACAATGCCTGACCGCCGAAAATTCCAGTTTGGATGACGGTGCCTGCGTAGCTGAGCAAAATGCGAAATGTATCCTCCGGCTGCGCGGTTGCTACCCCCTCCGCCAGCGTGAAACCGTACGTGCGTGTAAATGGCGGGAATAGCGCCCGCTCGCTTTCGAACAACCAGGCCGGGAAATTTGACATCAATCCGCCGTCGACCATCGAACGCCCATTGACCACCGTGGGTTCGAAGAAAAACGGTATTGAAATCGATGCAGCGACGGCCTTCGCGACCGATAAATCGGGCGTGTCGGCGAGACTATAGGTCACCAATTCCTGTGTTTCGATGTCGACCGCGACTAACTTCAGCGGTATGGCGCTCGGGGCTCTATTGTGGAGGTCATTGAAGGTGACGATGTGACGGACAAAATTTAGCTTTCGGCATAGTGTCTCGTTGAACCAGACTTCAAAGCGTGCCGTACTGAAAAAACCTCGGCGGCGGGCCGTCGTACCGATGACGTCAGACCACCTGCCGAGAAAATTTTTAATGCGCCAACCGTCCCTGAGGCCAGGCTGACCGGCAGGAATGACCGCGGTGGCGTCAGCCAAAAAGGAGTTAAACTGCGCCCAAGGCTCGGTGCCCAAAATATCGAGCCAATTCAAATTTCCGAATAGAGAAGACGTTCCGGGCTGCGGATTAAAAAGGTCATCGGCTGAAAATCCGGCGGCGACCAATGCCGCGACTATCGAACCTGCCGACGCTCCCGCGACACCCACAAATTCAAGATGCGCCTCTTCGGCGGCCTTCATGGCACCGACATGGGCAAGACCTTTTGCTCCGCCTCCTTCGAAAATCGCAAAACACGCGGTCATTGCGCGAGGTCCCCGACGCTTTACATGTTTATATTAAGAGAATATCTCGTTCTCCACAACTCTGGATTAGAGCAGTCGCGACAGCAGGATCGTTCGTCATCCGCCATACAGCTCATGCGGCAGCCACGTCGCCAGCGCCGGTAGAAACCACAGCGCCACCAGCATCGCGAGCTGGATCAGCACATAGGGAATGATGCCGAGATAGATGTGCCGGGTGGTGACTTCCGGCGGCGCCACGCCGCGCAGATAGAACAGTGTCGGGCCGAGCGGCGGGTGCATGTAGGAGGTCTGCAGGTTGACCGCCATCATGATGCCGAGCCAGACCGGATCGACGCCGGGCATTTTCAAGAGCACCGGCGCCACGATCGGCACCACCACGAAGATGATCTCGAAAGCGTCCATGACGAAGCCGAGCAGGAACAGCGCCGCCATCACCGCGAGCGTCGCGCCGGCGACGCCGCCCGGCAGGTTGGTCAGCGCCCGCTCCACCATGGCGTCGCCGCCGAGGCCGCGGAACACCAGGCTGAACAGCGTCGCGCCGATCAGGATCAAAAAAATCATGCTGGTGATTTGCGTGGTGCGCACCATCACCGGCATGAGCAGACCGGCTGCTCCTGATCTGAATGCAGCGAGCATAATCGCGCCGACGGCGCCGACCGACGCCGCTTCCGTGGGTGTCGCAATGCCGCCGAGGATGGAGCCGAGCACGGCGAGGATCAGCGCAATCGGCGCAACCAGAACCGCCACCAACCGGCGTATCAGTGCGAGGCCGCGCGGCCCAGCGGGATCGGGCGCAATCGCCGGCGATTTTTTTGGCAAGAAGATCGCGACGGCGATCAGATAAAGCAAATACAGCAGCACCAGGACGAGGCCGGGAATGATGGCGCCGGCGAACAGGTCGGCGACCGACACCGTCTGCGGCGCGAAATTGCCCTGCGCCAGCTGCGCCGCCTGATAGGAATTGCTGAGCTGATCGCCGAGCAGCACCAGCACGGTCGCCGGCGGAAAAATCTGCGCCAGGGTCGCGGTCGCCGCCACGGTGCCGGCAGCGAGCGCCTTGTCGTAGCCGTGGCGCAGCATGGTCGGCAGCACGATCAGGCCCATGGTCACCGTGGTGGCGCCGACGACGCCTTTGGCGGCGGCGAGCAGCACGCCGACCACGATCACCGAGAAACCGAGGCCGCCCGGCAGCGTCCCGAACAGGCGGCCCATGGTTTCCAACAAATCCTCGGCGATGCGCGAGCGCTCCAGCATCACGCCCATGAAGATGAACAGCGGGATGGCGAGCAGCACGTCGTTGCCCATGACGCCGAAGATGCGCGCCGGCAGCGCGCCAAGGAGCGCGAGATTCATCACGCCCGCCGCGGCGCCGATCCCGGCGAAGCCGAGCGACACGCCGGCCAGCGTCAGCGCCACCGGATAGCCGACCAAGAGCGACGCGCAGACCGCCACCACCATCGCGACGGCGAGAAATTCGCCCATACTCAAACCCTGCCCTCGCCCGCTGGCGGGGGAGGGATGGGAGGGGGGCCGGCCAGCACCAGCGCGGCGCGGATCGTTTGCGCGATGCCCTGCAAGCCGATCAGCAGCGCAAACAGCGGGATGAGCGTCTTGAGCAGATAGACGAACGGCAAGCCGCTCGTCTCGCGCGAGCCTTCAAGGATCGCCCAGGAGCGCTCGACGTAAGGCAGCGACAGCGCCGCAACCGCGATCGCGACCGGGAACAGAAAGACGATGGCGCCGACAAGGTCGACGACGGCGCGCGTGCGCCGTGTCGCCTGCGCATAAAATATGTCGACGCGCACATGGCCGTCGACCTGCAAGGTCCAGGCGGCGGCCAGCATGAACAGCGCCGCGTGGGCATAGAGCACCGATTCCTGCAGGCGGATCGAGCCGATGCCGAGCGCATAGCGCATCACCACCACGGCGAATTCGGCCAGCACGATGATGAGGCAGCACCACGCCGCGGCGCGTCCGATGGCCGCAATGGCGCGATCGATGCCGTCGGCGATGTGTTCGGCGGTATTTCTCATGGTCCCGCAAGCGTACTATAATGGGCGCCGCAAAGCGCAGGGAAGGAAGCCATGACGCACGATCACGACGATCATCACGAGCACGGCTCCGAGCTCTCGGAAATGCAGCTGCGCGTGCGCGCGCTGGAGACCGTGCTGGCCGAGAAGGGCTATATCGACCCGGCCGCGCTCGATGCCATCATCGAGGCCTATGAGACCAAGGTCGGGCCGCACAACGGCGCTCGCGTCGTCGCCAAGGCCTGGAGCGATCCGGCGTTCAAGCGCGCGCTGCTCGAAGACGGCAGCAAAGCGGTGGCTTCACTCGGCCTCATGAACAGGGTCGGCGATCACCTGATCGCGGTCGAGAACACGCCGAAGCTGCACAACATGATCGTCTGCACCTTGTGCTCCTGCTATCCGTGGGAGGTGCTCGGCCTGCCGCCGGTCTGGTACAAATCGGCGCCGTATCGCTCGCGGGCGGTGAACGATCCGCGCGGCGTGCTGGCCGATTTCGGCGTCACTTTGCCGGCCGGCACCGACATCCGGGTCTGGGACTCCACCGCCGAGACGCGCTTCATCGTGCTGCCGATGCGGCCCGCCGGCGCCGAAGGCTGGAGCGAGCAAAAGCTCGCCGCGCTGGTGACGCGCGATTGCATGATCGGCACCGGCTTGCCGAAAAACCCGAAAGAGGTGGCGTGATGGACGGCATCCACGACATGGGCGGCATGCACGGTTTTGGCAAAGTCGAGCCGGAGCCGAACGAGCCGGTGTTCCACGCGCCGTGGGAAGGGCGCACGCTCGCGCTCACCCGCGCCATGGGTTACACCGGCATCTGGACCATCGACCAGACCCGCTACGGTATCGAGCGGTTGCCGCCCGACGTTTATCTGACCAGCTCCTATTACAAGAAATGGGAGCTGCGGCTTGAAAAGCTTGCGGTCGAGCTCGGCCTCGTCGGCGCCGACGAGATCAAAGCCGGTCATGCGCTGCGTCCGGGTAAGCAGCTTAAACGCAAGCTGACGGCCGCCGACGTGCCGAACACTTTGTCGCGCGGGTCGTTCAGCCGCCCGGCCAAAACCCCTGCCCGCTTCAAGGCCGGCGACCGGGTGCGCACCAAGAACATTCATCCGCAGACGCATACGCGGCTGCCGCGCTACGCGCGCGAAAAAGTCGGCGTCGTCGAGGCGATCCGCGGCTGCCACGTTTTCCCGGACACCGCCGCGCTCGGCCGGAGCGACGATCCGCAATGGCTCTACACCGTGCTGTTCGACGGCCGCGAATTGTGGGGCGAGACTTCCGATCCTTCGCTCAAGGTCTCGATCGAGGCGTTCGAGCCATATCTGGAGCCGGCATGATGCCGTCATTCCGGCCGAGCGAAGCGAGAGCCGGAATCCATAATCGCTGAACTCGCGGATGGGCGACCAGTTCTTCGTTTACATCTTGGCAAGTCGCAAGCATGGTACACTCTATATCGGTGTCACAAATGATCTTATCCGGCGCATCCACCAACACAAATCGAAAGTCGTCCGGGGCTTCACGAAACGATACCACGTTCACAACCTGGTTTATTTTGAGATTTTCGATGATCCAATAACTGCTATAACCCGCAGTTGAAGAAATGGAACCGCGAATGGAAAATTCAGCTGATAGAAGACAAAAATCCTGATTGGATTGATCTTTCGCACACGCTTTTCTGAGAGGACTGTGGTTATGGATTCCGGCTCTCACCCGCTTCGCTCGTTCGGCCGGAATGACGAGTTGAGCATCCCCCGTAACGACGACGGGCCGGTGTTCCGCGAGCCGTGGCAAGCGCAAGCGTTCGCGCTGGCGCTGTCGCTCCACGAGCGCGGCCTGTTCACCTGGAAGGAATGGGCGGCAACGCTCGGCGAGGAGATCAAGAAGGCGCAAGCCACCGGCGATCCCGACACCGGCGAGACATATTATCAGCATTGGCTTGCCACGCTGGAGCGCATCGTCTCCGAAAAGGGCGTCACCGACGCGCGGCAACTGCAACGCACCCGCGACGCCTGGGAGCACGCCTGCGAACGCACGCCGCACGGTACGCCGATCGAGCTTAAGCCGGGCGATTTTCACGATTAGGGAGGAAACGATGTCAGGACAGACCGTCAAAATCCGCTCCAGCGAGGGCGGCGAGTTCGATTGCTATCTGGTGGCGCCAAAGGCCGATACGCCGATGCCGGCCATCGTGCTCGCTTCCGCCGTGCACGGCGTCGATGCCGACATCCGCGAGATCGCCGACGAATTCGCCGCCAAGGGCGTTACCGCCGCGGCGCCGGATTTGTTCTGGCGCTCGGTGCCGGGTCCGCTGTCCCACGACGACGGCCGCACCCAGCAACGCTCGCAGCCGCGGCTGGAGAAGATCAAGACCGGCGAACGCGATCTCGCCGACACGCTCGGCTATCTGCGCACGCTGCCGCAGTTCAACGGCCAGGCGGCGGTGATCGGCTTCTGCTACGGCGGGCCCTACGCGATCCTTGGGCCGAAACGGCTCGGCTATGCCGCCGGGATCTCCTGCCACGGCAGCCAGATGCTCGACTATGTCGGCGAGCTCGACGGCGTGACCGCGCCGGTCTGCATCATCTGGGGCGACCGCGACCACCGGGCGCCGGCCGAGGTGCTGGACGCCTATCGCGGCATCCCCGCGCGCATGAAGAACGTCGAGGTGCACATCTTTCCGGGCGTGCTGCACGGCTACATGATGCGCGGCTCGGTCCAGGCGTTCGACGCCAAGACGCGCGAGTTCTCGATGGCGCGGGCCAACGCCATCCTCGACGGGCTGCGCAGCGGACGCGCGCCGTCAAAGCTGCGTCAAGCGTCGTAGCGTCTTCGGAGGCTACTTGTCGTTGTCATCGTCGTCGCGGGTGATGATCTCCGCCGCGCGCGGGTCATCGGAGCGTGGTATCGCGTAGTCGGCCTCCAAGGCTTGCGCTTTCTCGACCAGTTCGACGCTGATGATCACCAGTTCCTTGCTGATCACCGGGTCGTTGCAATCGCGCGACATGCGGCTGCACCGCGTCGCCAGATGACGAAGATATTCAGCGAGGGCAAGGGGCATAAAACCTCGTCCAATCCCGATAAAGCCAATATGGCGCGGTGAATTAATCCGGAACGGCCATCGGTGTTCCGGCGACGGGACCGCGCCCTTAAAGGCGTGGTGCCGCGCGTGGAAGCAATTTGCTGTTAAACGCGCCGCTGACAATAGATTTATTTTGATAATCAGATACTTACGGCCGGACAGATAATGGTGCGCCAAACGGGCGTCAGGAGCGTCGCCCTGCGCGGCTCGCCAGATCAAGTCGAGGGTCAGGTCTCAGAGCATCCCCAGCACATGCGGCAGCCAGAGCGAGATTGCCGGGATGTAGGTCACCATCGCGAGGAACACCAGCATGGTGAGGAGCCAGGGCAACACCGCCACCGTCAACTCGGTGATGCCCATCTTGGTGATGCCGGAAGCGACGTAGAGATTGAGGCCGACCGGCGGATGGCACAGCCCGACTTCCATGTTGACCGCCATCAGGATGCCGAGATGCACCGGATGCACGCCGAGCGCCGCCGCCATCGGGAACAGGATCGGCGCCATGATCAGCGTGATCGCCGCCGGGTCCATGAAGTTGCCGGCGGCGAGCAGCACGATGTTGGTGACCAGGAGGAAGGCGACGATGCCAAAGCCCTGCGCCGTCATCCATTCGGCCATCGACTGCGGAATCTGCTCCGAGGTCAATAGCCAGGAGAACACCGCCGCATTGGTGATGATGTAGAGGATCATCGCGCTCATGGCGGCGGCCTTGAGCAGCACCGCCGGCACCTCGGCGAACTTCAGGCCCTTATAGACGAACACCGCGATGACGAAGGAATAGACCGCGGCGCAGGCGGCGGCCTCGGTCGGCGTGAACAGACCGGAATAGATGCCGCCGAGCACCAACAGGATCAGTAAGAGGCCCCAGACGCTCTCGCGAAACGTGCGCAAGCACTCGCGCCAGCTCGAGCGCTTCATGCGCGGATAGTCGTAGCGCCAGGCGCGATACCAGGTGGTGGCGCCCAGCATGATGGCCAGAATGAGCCCGGGCACCAGCGCGGCGATGAACAATTGCCCGATCGAAGCGGAATCGACGATGGCGCCGGTCGGCCCGCGCGGCTGCATGCCGCTGGTCGCCACCGCATAGATGACGAGATTGATCGACGGCGGGAACAGAATGCCGAGCGCGCCGGAGGTGGCGATCACGCCGGCGGAAAACCGCGGCGGATAGCCCTGCTCCAGCAAGGCCGGCAGGATGATCGAGCCGATGCCGACCACGGTGGCGACCGAGGAGCCGGAAATCGCCGCGAACAGGGCGCAGGCGACGACGCCGGCTAGCCCTAAGCCGCCATACCAGTGCCCGATCATCGAGGTGGCGAAATCGATCATGCGGCGCGCCACGCCGCCGGCGGTGAGGAAATTGCCGGCCAGGATGAAGAACGGGATCGCCATGATCTCGAAGCGGTCGATGCTGGTGAACAGTTTCAGGCCCACCATCTTCGGATCGACGTCGGAGAGAATGAACAGATAGGTCAGCACCGACAGCCCGAGCGCGATCGAGATCGGCATGCCCGACGCCATCAGCGCCAGCAACAGCGCGAATAAAAGCTCGGCGCGCACCGCGTGCGACAGCTCGATGACGTGCAGCCGCGCGGCAAAGCAGATCAGCGCCAGCGCGATCGGGATGATGACGATCAGCGCCGCGGTGAAATGGTCGCCGAACGACGAGCGCGCCGACCCCTTCGCGGCGGCCGGCTTGGCGATCGGGGGCGACAGCGTCGTCATCGCGCCGCCTCGCCGAGCGGCGCCGCATCGTGCGGCTCCACATAGTCGTCGCCATGGCCGTGCTGCGGCACATAGCCGGTGCGCAGATAGCGCCACATCACCTGCAGGAAGCGGAAGCACATCAGGTAGGAGCCGAGCGGAATGCACAGATAGATCATCCAGCTCGGCCATTCGAGCTCCGGCGAGACCTGATCCGGATCGAGCTCGTAGACATAGACCGCGCCAAGGGTGCCGATGACGCCGGTGAACAGCGCGCCGCACAACAGCGCGAACACGATCACCGGCTTGCGCGCCACGGGCGACAGCCGCTTGACGAAAACATCGACGCCGACATGGATGCCGGTGCGCACGCCGAGCGCGGCGCCGAATTTCGCCATCCACACGAACATGTAGGTGGACAGCTCGTTGGCCCAGGACAGATTGATGCCGGCGAGCTCGGTATAGACCCAGTTCGCCGCGTATTTGAGGAACAACAGATTATGCGCGCCGGCCCAGCGGGCGAGGCCCACCGAATTGCTGGCGCCGTAGCGATGCACGACGGCGACGAAGGTGAGCGCCGTCGCCATCGCAATCAGCGAGACGATGATGATCTCTTCGAGCCGATTGAGAATACGGTCGAGCACCGGCGTCCCCGCGGGCTGGATCCCTCCCCGCGCGGGGAGGGATCGCGCAAGCTTTAGGACTGCGGCGGAACGAAGCCCGACGCCTTGTAGACCTTGTCGATGAAATCCTTGCCGAAGCGCTTTTCCATTTCCTTGTGCACCGGCATCAGCTTGGCGATCCAGGCGGCCTTTTCGGTGTCGGTCTGCTGATGGATCTGCATCTTGCCGGTGGCCTTGATCACGTCCATCGCGGTGACGTTGTCCTTGGCGGCGGTGTCGTCGAAGAACTGCGTGGTCTCCTTCACCGCGCGATCGAGGCCGGGCCGCACGTCCGCCGGCAGCCCATCCCAGAACTTCTTGTTGGTGATCAGCGAATAGGTCAGGCGGCCGTGATGCGACACCGTGAGGTATTTCTGCACGTCGTAGAGCTTTTGCGTCGTGATGTTGGACGGCACGTTGTCCTCGCCGTCGGCGACGCCGGTCTGCAGCGACTGATAGAGCTCGCCGAAGGCGATGATCTGCGGGATGGCGCCGAGCTCGCGCGCCACGGCGTCGAGCACCTTGGAGCCCTGGATGCGCATCTTCAAGCCGCGGAAATCGTCCGGCATGATCAGCGGCACGTTGGCAGTATAGACGTGGGCGCCATTGTCCCAATAGGCCAGCGGCTCGACGCCCTTGTCCTCGAGTTTCTTGTTCAGGTCGCCCATCATCGGGCTCGCCATCATCTGCCGCGCGTGGGTGTCGTCGGTCATCAAAAACGGCAGATCGAAGACGTCGAATTCCTTGACGCCGAGCGGGCCGAATTTGGAGATCGACGGCGCCAAGAGCTGCACCGAGCCGAGCTGCAGGGCTTCCAGCTCTTCCTTGTCCTTGTAGAGCGAGGAGTTCGGGTAGACTTCGACGGTCACCTTGCCGTCGGTGTATTTCTCGGCGAGCTGCTTGAACAGCAAGGCCGCCTTGCCCTTGGGCGCGTCCGGCGACACCACGTGGCTGAATTTGATGATGATCGGATCGGCGAGCGCGGGGCCCGCCAGCGCCAGAATGAATGTGGCGGCGAGCGCAACAGCAAAACGTTTCATCGATATTCCTCCCCAACGCGGCCGTTGCGGCCGCCAACGACGTTGCCCATTCCTAGCGCGAATGGCGCGCGGGGCCAATGCCGCACGCCATTTTGCCGAGATGTCGGTTGGTGGCGGCAAAGTGCAGCAATTCCGCGACCCTTCCGGGTCGCGCCAAAGGCGAAAGCCTGGGGGCCGGCACACCCCTCGCGTAATGTTATATTGTTACATTATGACCCACCACCATCATGGCGGCGCCCCGCATCCATCGCCGGCGATTCACCGTCTCTGCTGCGGCTTGCCGTTTCCACGCGGCTGGCGCTTGCCGGCTTTGTCATCGCGCTGATCTGGGCCGCCGTGCTGTGGGCGACGCGCTGAGCGAGCCGCCATGACCGCATTGAAATTCCGCGATCTCACCCTCGGCTACGACCGGCACCCGGCCGTGCATCACCTTGACGGCGCAGGGGCGGTCGGCTCGCTCACCGCGGTGGTCGGCCCGAACGGCGCCAGCAAGTCGACGCTGTTCAAGGGGGTCGTCGGCACGCTCAAGCCGCTGGCCGGCGGCATCGAGCGCAACGGTTTTGCCGCCCGCGACATCGATTTCGTGCGGGCGAACTTTCCGCACACCCTGCTGCTCGCCCGCGAGCCGGTGGCCTGGGGCGTAACGCGCGAGGTGCTGACGGCCGAGAATCTCGATAAAGCGCGCCGCATGTGCGAGGCGTTCGACGAGGCTGCCGAAGCCTGCGCCGGCGAGGCCGCGTGATCCGATGTTTTACGCCACGCTGATCGCGCCGTTTGCCGAGCACGATTTCATGCGCCGGGCGCTGGCGGCGACCTTTGCGCTGTCGTTCAGCGCGGCGCCGATCGGCGTGTTCCTGATGCTTCGCCGCATGAGCCTGATCGGCGACGCGCTGTCGCATGCGATCCTGCCGGGCGTGGCGATCGGTTTCCTGCTCGCTGGCATGAGCGTCTTCGCCATGGCGGGCGGCGGCCTGATCGCCGGATTCTTGATCACCATCGGCGCCGGCCTGATCGCGCGGGCGACGACGCTGAAGGAGGATGCCTCGCTGGCGGCGTTCTTTTTGATTTCGCTGGCGCTCGGCGTCGCCATTGTCTCGCTCAAAGGCAGCAATGAAGATTTGGTGCATTTCCTGTTCGGCTCGGTGCTGACGATGCAGAACACGGCGCTTGAGCTGATCGCCGGCATCGCCTCGGTGTCGCTCGTCGCGCTGGCGCTGATCTGGCGGCCGCTGGTGCTCGAATGCGTCGATCCCGGATTTTTGCGCTCGGTCAGCCGCTCCGGCGCCGCCGCCCATATCGCCTTTCTGGCGCTGATGGTGCTCAACCTGGTCGGCGGCTTCCTGGTGCTCGGCACGCTGCTCGCCGTCGGCATCATGATGCTGCCGGCATTCATTGCGCGGTTTTGGGCGCGCGATGTCACCGGCATGATCGCGGTCGCGGTCGGCAGCGCCGCGCTCTCAGGCTATGCGGGACTTGTGCTGTCGTACCACGCCGGCCTGCCCGCGGGTCCCGCCATCATCCTGGTTGCGGGCCTGCTTTACACGCTGTCTGTTGTTGCGGGCCGGTTGGCGGCCTGGTTTGGCTCATCCTGCCGCGGCGCCATCTCGAGGCTTGAAGCGAAAATTCATTGCGGCTTGAGCTGAGCCACCAGCGGCGTTTTCTCGGCGATATCGATCGCGAGATTGCGGGCAAAGCCCGCGGCGTCGGCGAAATAATCCGCCGGCTGGAACGTGTTCTTCACCACGCGCTGGGCGGCGTCGCTCTTCATGATGGCGATGCAGGCGCTTTCGAGCTTATGCGTAACCTCCGTCGGCATCCCGGCCGGACCGAACAGGCCGCCAAAACTCAGCGGCGCGACGTCAAAACCCTGCTCCTTGAAGGTCGGCACGTCGGGCAGCGACGGATTGCGCGTCGCCGCAAAGAGTCCGGGCATCGCCAGCCCGCTGCCGGCGGCGGCGGTCAGCGGCACGGCGGAGAAATCGAGTTGCCCGGAGCGGGTGTTCTGGATCTCCTCGGCCGGGCCCTTGAACGGCACGTTGTTGAACTCGACCTTGGCCTGCTGCGCAAACTGGATCATGGCGAGATGCGGGATGGTGGCGATGCCGGGAATGCCGACATTGAGCGCGCCCGGCTTCTGCTTCGCCGCCGCGACGATGTCTTTGGCGCTTTTCAGCGGCGAATTCGGCGGCACCACGATGACCTGGTCGTTCTTGAAAGTCTGGCAGATCGGCGTGAACGACTTCACCGTATAGCCGGCGTCCTTGTCGGTGAGCGGCTGCACCGTGACCGAATAGGTGGCGCCGTGCATCAGGATATAGCCGTCGGGATTGGCGCGGGCGACGTCGGCGGTGCCGAGCACGCCGTTGGCGCCCGGCTTGTTGACGACGATGACCGGCTTGCCGAACTGCGCCGATAGGCCGTCGGCCAGCACGCGGCCCAAAATATCCGCGCTCGATCCGGGCGTTGCCGGGACGATGATCTGGACCACGCGTTCCGGATAGCTTTGCGCCGCGGCGCCGGTCGCGCCCGCCAGAGCCAAAGCTGTGGCGGCGATGATCGCGCGCATCGTGTCCTCCCTGACTTGTCGGCGAAAACGATAGCCCATGGGACGCCCGGATCAAGGCGCCGGGCCTGGGTCAATCGTCGCGGGGCTTGGGCTTTCGCGCTGATGCAAGAGCCTGCGGATACCTATATAGAACAGGCCAACGGAGGGGTTAATGACCGACAAGATTCCCGTGACCGTGCTCACCGGCTATCTCGGCGCCGGCAAGACCACGCTGCTCAACCGCATCCTGTCCGAGCCGCACGGCAGGAAATACGCCGTCATCGTCAACGAATTCGGCGAGATCGGCATCGACAACGACCTCGTGGTCGGCGCCGACGAGGAAGTGTTCGAGATGAACAACGGCTGCATCTGCTGCACCGTGCGCGGCGACCTGGTGCGCATCCTCGACGGCCTGATGAAACGCAAAGGCAAGTTCGACGCCATCATCGTCGAGACCACGGGGCTCGCCGATCCGGCGCCGGTGGCGCAGACCTTCTTCATCGACGAGAATGTCGGGCGGCGCACCAAGCTCGACGCCGTGGTGACGGTCGCCGACGCCAAATGGCTCAACGACCGGCTGAAAGACGCGCCGGAGGCGAAAAACCAGATCGCCTTCGCCGACGTGATTTTGATCAACAAGACCGATCTGGTGTCACCCGGCGAGTTGAGCGACGTCGAGGCGCGCATCCGCGGCATCAATCCTTACGCCAAGGTGCACAAGACCGAGCGCGCCCAGATCGCGCTCAACGAGGTGCTCGAGCGCAACGCCTTCGATCTCGACCGCATCCTCGATCTCGAGCCGGAATTCCTCGAAGGCGACGGTCACGATCACGACCATCATCACCACGATCATGACCATGGCCACGATCACGACCACAAGCAGGCGCACGCCCACGGCGGGCTCAAGCACTATCACGACGAGGAGATGCAATCGATTGCGCTGAAAAGCGACCAGCCGCTCAACTCGGACAAGTTCTTTCCGTGGGTGCAGGATCTGGTGCAGAAGGAAGGCCCGAACATTCTGCGCTGCAAGGGCATCCTGGCGTTCAAGGACGACGACCGGCGCTTCGTGGTCCAGGGCGTGCACATGATCCTCGAAGGCGATCACCAGCGGCCGTGGAACAAGGACGAAAAACGTGAAAGCCGCATGGTCTTCATCGGCCGCAATCTGCCGGGCAAGAAGATCGCCGAAGGGTTCGAGAGCTGCGTGGCTTGATCTTCTCTATTCTTCTCCCTCCCCCTTGTGGGGAGGGAGGGGTGGGGGTGGTGTGAACGCGTGGACGGCAGCACAGTGATCGCGTCAACAACAATTCGTCGCCTCTCGACCCCCACCCCTACCCCTCCCCCTCCCCACAAGGGGGAGGGGTTTTAGCAACGTCTTGCGCGCGCCATGACCGACACCCGCAACGACACCGCCTCCGTCGTCGACCGCACGCATCAGGTTGCCGCGGGCGGCAACGTCATCGCCGCGCATTTTCTCGGCCGCATGGCCGTATTCGTGCTCGGCGAGGAAGCCATGCTGTTGGCTCCGCCGCGCGGCGAGCCCAAGCGTGTCACGGCCCATGACGGCGCGATTTTGGCGACGGCCGTAAGCGAGTCAGTCGTCGTCTCGGGCGGCGATGATGGCAAAGTCGTGGAAACCGATGTCAGCGGCGCCAGCCGTACCATTGCCACCGACCCCAAACACCGCTGGATCGATCATGTCGCCCTTGGGCCGGACGGTGCCGTCGCTTGGTCGGCGGGCAAATCGGCCTTCGTGCAGGCGAAAGAACTGCGCAGCTTCGAAGCACCGTCCACGGTCGGCGGGCTAGCCTTTCTGCCCAAAGGTTTTCGGCTCGCCATCGCCCATTACAACGGCGCCACGCTGTGGTTCCCCAACGCGCCGAAGGCCGATCCGGAAAAACTCGAATGGAAGGGCTCGCATCTCGGCGCCGCCGTGAGCCCGGACGGCCGCTTCCTCGTCACCACCATGCAGGAGCCGATGCTGCACGGCTGGCGGCTGGTCGACCGCCAGCACATGCGCATGTCCGGCTACGCCACACGCGTCACCTCGCTCGGCTGGACCGTCGGCGGGCGCTGGCTCGCCACCTCCGGCTGGACGCAAATCATCCTGTGGCCGTTCCAGACCAAGGATGGACCGATGGGCAAGCAGCCGAAACTGTTGGCCCCGTCGGGACACCGCGTCGAGGTGGTCGCTTGCCATCCTAAGCAGGACATCGTCGCCGCCGGCTATGCCGACGGCATGGTGCTCTTGGTGCGGATCGAAGACGGCGCCGAGATTTTGGCCAAAAAGCCCGGCGACGCGCCGATCACGGCGCTCGCGTGGAGCGCCGACGGCACGCTGCTCGCCTTCGGCACCGAGAGCGGCGAGGCCGGCATTCTCGATCTGGCCTGAGCCGGGTTCCCATCGCAGGAACCGCGCCTTCCGCCAATCGTTGTCCTTGCAGAAATGCAGCGATTTGCAGGGAGGTTGATATGAAACCGATCCCGAAAGGGTTCTTGGCGACGCTGGCCGTGCTGACGCTGACTTCGGCCGCGCTCGCCCAGGCCCCCGATCCGAAGGGCTGCACGCCGCAAGAGCGCTCCAACCAAGCCTTGAATCAAGGCGCCGACAAGAACGCCGGCGTCATTTGTCCGCCGGATATCGATCCGGCGATGAAGGCGCCGACGCCGAGCACCGGCGATAAAGCGGTCATCCCGCCCCCGAGCAATCCGAACGTGCAGCCGAAATGAAAAACCTCTCCCCGCCGCGCGGGGAGAGGTCGAGTGAGCGAAGCGAACGAGGGTGAGGGGGCGTTGCAGCGATTCTGAGCTTTCGCAGAGATATTTTCAGCCCAGCGGAGATGCCCTCATCCCGACCTTCTCCCCGCGCGCGGGGAGAAGGTGGAATTTCAGATCACGTATTGCCGCAGCGGCGGATAGCCGTTGAAGCCGACCGACGAGTAGGTCGTCGTATAGGCGCCGGCGGCCTCGATCAGCACCTTGTCGCCGATGGCCAATGACACCGGCAGCGGATACGGCGTCTTCTCGTACAGCACGTCGACCGAATCGCAGGTCGGGCCGGCGATGATGCAGGGCGCCGTCTCGTCGCGGTCCTTCGCCGTGCGGATCGGGTAGCGGATCGACTCGCCGATGGTCTCGGCGAGACCATGGAATTTGCCGATGTCGAGATAGACCCAGCGCACTTCGTCCTCGGGGCTGCGCTTGGCGATCAGCACCACCTCGGCCTCGATGATGCCGGCATTGCCGACCAGACCGCGGCCCGGCTCGACGATGGTGTTCGGCAGGCTGTTGCCGAAATGCTTGCGCAGCGACTTGAAGATCGCCTTGCCGTAGCTCTCGAGCTTCGGGGTCTTGCGGATGTATTTGGCCGGAAAGCCGCCGCCGAGATTGACCATGGCGAGGTTGATGCCGCGCTCGGCGCAGGAGCGGAAGATCGCCGCGGTCGACGCCAGCGCGCGGTCCCAGGCCTCGACATTGTGCTGCTGCGAGCCGACATGGAACGAGATGCCATGCGGCACCAGCCCGCGCTTGTACGCCAGCTCCAGGATGTCGGCGGCATAATCCGGCTCGCAGCCGAACTTGCGCGACAGCGGCCACTCGGAGCCGGAGCCGTCGCAGTGGATGCGGCAGATCACCCGGCTGCCGGGGGCGGCGCGCGCCACCTTCTCGACCTCGGCCTCGCAGTCGATGGCGAAGAGCGTGACGCCGAGCTTGAACGCGGCCTCGATCTCGCTCTCCTTCTTGATGGTATTGCCGTAGGAAATGCGATCCGGCGTGGCGCCGGCGGCGAGCGCGTCGTTGGTCTCGCTGACCGAGGCAACGTCGAAGCAGCAGCCGAGCGAGGCAAGCAGCTTGAGGATTTCCGGCGCCGGATTGGCCTTCACCGCATAGAATACTTGCGTGTCCGGCAGCGCCTTGGCGAAGTTCAGGTAATTCTCGCGGACGACGTCGAGGTCGACGACGAGGCAGGGGCCGTTTTCGGTGCGATGCTTGAGAAATTCGCGGATGCGTGTGGTCATCTCGACCAAGCTCCTCTATCCGGCCGGCGGCGTAGCCGCCGAGGTGAACCTCCTGCGACGGGCGTGGTTCCGCGTGATTGCGGAAGCGCTGGCGTCGCCGTGATTGCTGCCTTGGTCCGGATGAGGGAAATCCCGTTCCGCACTGCTGGCAAAGAAGGACAAGCCCTTTCGGTGTCCCCGGCATTGGCGCCGGTAGTCAGCCAAAAAAGCCCTTCCGTCGTTGCTTTAAGCCGCGTCGCCAGTGGAGAGCTGGCATCGCCGGTTCGCCTCCGGCTGCCGGTCGCGGGAGCAAGGAAGTAGTAGCGTCTTCCTTAGGCGGCTGTCCGGCCTCTTGTCCGGATGCCCACCGACCGACACACGGCCACAGGCACGTGCGAAATTGGGCAACAGCGGAAATAATCCATTCGCGCCGGTGGCGCAACCCTTTTTGTTTTAACGAGACGTAAAAGCCGGGCGCGGCGGTGGAGAAGGCGACGCGGCGAGCGCGTCAGTCGGCGCTGAACGGCTCGACGCGGCTAGCGGCGCGGACGAACTGCACCATCACCGCGATGCCGCACACGACGAAGATGACGTCGAGGACGCGCGCGCCCAGCGAGCCGAGCGCGAACAGGCTGGCGATCGCCCAGCTGCCGGCAAAGGCGGCGCCGAACACCTCGGCGCTGATCAGGATCGCCGCGCTGACCACGGTCAGCACGTTGAGCCAGAGGATGCGCCGGGGGCGCTGGGTGGCGGTTTGGTCCATGGGCGGCAGTTAGTCCGAAAGCGACGGCAGGATCAAGGCGCTGTTTCTTGACCTCTCCCCGCGGCGTCGGGGAGAGGGAGGAGTTTAAGCGGCGTCGCGCGCGGCCTTTTGTGACAACAGCCGGGCCTCGACCAGGGCAGAGCGGATGCGGTCGATCTCGGCGCGGCCGAGCTTGACCAAGGGCGGCCGCACCACGGCGCGCGGCAGCCGGCCGAGCAGCACCAGCGCCTCCTTCATGCGGTTGTGCATGTCGGCCCAGGGATCGGCATAGAACACCCGGGCGAGCGGATAGATGCGGTCGTTGATGCGCCGCGCCTCGGCGAGGTCGTTGTTCTGGATCGCCTTGAACAGCGCCGCCTGCAGGTCGGGGATGACGCTGCCCGAGCCGGACAATAGCCCGTTGCAGCCGAGCACCAGCGAGCTCAACAGCCAGGCGCTGTGGGTGGTCAGCACATTGACCGGCCGCGGCAGGCTTTGCAGCTCACGGATCTGCATCTCGTGCTGCGGCACATTGCCGGCCCAGTCCTTGATGGCGCGCAGCGTCGGCACCGCCTCGGCCATCTTCAACAGCGTATCGCGTGGATAGCCTTGGCCGGTCGCCAGCGGATACTGGAAGGCGATGATCGGCAGGCTCGACGCGTCGGCGATGCGCTTGAAGTGCTCGATCGCCATAGCCGGCGACTGCTGCAAGGTGAACGGCGCCGGCGGGAAGACCAGGAGCGCCGAGGCGCCGCCCTCCTCCGCCATGCTGGCGATGCGGGCGGCCTCGAGGCTGCCGTCGGCCCAGATGCCGTTGACGATCGGCAGCCGGTCGCCGATCTCGTCCTCGGCGATGGCCAGCACGCGGCGCTGCTCCTCGAAGCTGCAGGACGCGACCTCGGTGGAATGGGCATTGATGGTGATCGCCGTAATGCCCTCGGTCGCCGCCACATCGCGCAAATGCTTGCGAAAGCCCTTCTCGTCGATGGCGAGGTCGTCGCTGAACGGCAGCAGCACCGCCGGAATGACGCCATGGGGCAGGTAATGGGCGTGACGGGGCATTTTGGGCGCTCCTTGACGGCTTTGGTCCAATGGGTGCGATGACATATATCATGCCGGCCTAGCCAATGAATAAGGGTACCCGATGACCAGCTCTGCCGCCGCGGCCGCCCCAGCCGCCCCCGACGCGCCCAGCAATCCGCTGCTGGCGGAGTGGACCACCCCCGACGAGGTGCCGCCGTTCGACCGCATCAAGCCCGAGCAGTTCCGCGAGGCCTACGCCCAAGCGCTCGCCGACCACGAGGCCGAGATCGCCGCCATCGCCGCCGATCCGGCGCCGCCGAGTTTTGCCAACACGATCGCGGCGCTGGAGCTTTCCGGCCGAGAGTTGTCGCGGGTCGCCGATGTGTTCCATCTCCTGACCGGCGCCCATTCCAACGACGCGTTGCTCGCATTCGAGCGCGAGATCGCGCCGCAGGTCGCCCGCCATTGGAACAAGATCAATACCAACGCGGCCCTGTTCGGCCGCGTCGATGCGCTGATGCGCGGCATCGATACGCTCGGCCTTAATGCCGAGCAGAAGCGCGTGCTGGAGCGCTACCACACCGGCTTCCGCCGCGCCGGCGCCGGCCTCGATGACACGGCCAAGCAGCGGCTGGCCGAAATCACCGAGCGGCTGGCCACCTTGGGCACCTCGTTCAGCCAGAACGTGCTCGCCGACGAGCAGGCCTTCACGCTAGCCGTCGATGGCGAGGCCGAGCTCGCCGGCCTGCCCGACTTCATGCGCGAGGCGATGAAATCCGAAGCGCGGGAGCGCAAGCTTAACGGCCACGTCGTCACGCTGTCGCGCTCCAGCGTCGAGCCGTTTCTGCAGTTCTCCGCCCGGCGCGACCTGCGCGAAAAAGTCTTCCGCGCCTTCGTCATGCGCGGCGACAACGGCGGCGCGACCGACAACAAAACGATCATCGCCGAGATGGTGCGGCTGCGCGCCGAGCGCGCAAAACTGCTCGGATTTTCCGATTTCGCCCATTACCGGCTCGACGATGCCATGGCGAAGACGCCGGCCGCGGTGCGCGACCTGCTCGACACGGTGTGGGCGCGGGCGCGGCAAAAAGCGCTCGCCGACCGCGACGCCATGCAAAAGCTCGTCGCCGAGGACGGCGGCAATTTCAAGCTCGCCGCCTGGGACTGGCGCTATTACGCCGAAAAGCTCCGCCAACAGCAGTGCGATTTCGACGAGGCGGCGATCAAGCCTTTTCTCAATCTCGATCGCATGATCGAGGCGGCGTTCTATACGGCGCAGCGGCTGTTCGGCCTGACGTTCTCGCCGCGCCGGGACCTGCCGGTGTGGCATCCCGACGTGCGGGCCTGGCAGGTGCGCGGCCGCGACGGCAAAGACGTTGGTCTGTTCTTCGGCGATTATTTCGCCCGGCCGTCGAAGCGCAGCGGCGCCTGGATGACCTCGCTGCGCGACCAAGAGAAGCTTTCAGGCGACATCCGCCCCCAGGTCATCAATGTCTGCAATTTCGTCAGGGCGCCGGACGGCGAGCCGACGCTGCTCAGCTTCGAAGACGCGCGGACGCTGTTCCACGAATTCGGCCATGCGCTGCACGGCCTCCTCTCCGACGTCACCTATCCGCGGATTTCCGGCACCAGCGTCGCCACCGATTTCGTCGAGCTGCCGTCGCAGCTCTACGAGCACTGGCTGGAGCAACCCGCCGTGCTGCGGCGCTTCGCGTTGCATTACCAGACCGGCGAGCCGATGCCGGAGGCACTGCTGCAGCGGCTCATTGCCGCGCGCAATTTCAACATGGGCTTTGCCACGGTGGAGTACGTCGCCTGCGCGCTGGTCGATCTCGATTTCCATTCGCTGCCCGTGGCGGAGGCGATCGACGCCAACGCGTTCGAGAAAAAATCGCTGGCGCGCATCGGCATGCCCGACGAGATCGTGATGCGTCACCGCCCGCCGCATTTCGGCCACGTGTTCTCCGGCGGCGGCTATGCGGCGGCCTATTACAGCTATATGTGGTCGGAAGTGCTCGACGCCGATGCGTTTGCGGCGTTCGAAGAGGCCGGCGATATTTTCGATGCCGCCACCGCCAGGCGGCTGCGGGACGCGATTTACTCGGCCGGCGGCAGGCAGGATCCGGCCGAAGCCTACAAGGCGTTTCGCGGCCGGCTGCCGAGCGCGGAGGCCCTCCTTCGCAAGCGTGGCTTCACAGAACCTGCGACGGCGCATTGAGCATGACCGATCTGCACAGCGCCGGCCATCGCCGCGGCGTCGTCTGCGCGCCGCACGCGGCCGCCGTCGAAGCCGGCCGCGCCATCCTCGCCGAGGGTGGCAACGCGCTCGAAGCCATGGTGGCGATGGCGGCGACTATCGCCGCCGTCTATCCGCACATGAACCATCTCGGCGGCGACGGCTTTTGGCTGATCCGCGAGCCGTCCGGGCGCGTGCGCGCCATCATGGCGCCCGGTCCGGCCGGCCGTAACGCGCGGCCGGAGCTATATCGCGACTACGAGACCGTCCCGACGCGCGGGCCGCTCGCCGCACTCACCGTGCCGGGCGCCATCGGCGGCTGGATGCTGGCGCTGCAGGCGGCCAAAGCCAACGGCGGCACGCTGCCGCTCGACGTGCTGCTGAGCAACGCCGCCGGCCACGCCCGCAATGGCTACCAGGTCACGCGCAGCCAAAGGCAGCTCACGGAAAACCACCTGGCCGAACTGAAGGACGTTCCGGGCTTCGCCGCAGTGTTCCTGGTCGACGGCAAAGTGGCGGCGGTCGGCACCACGCTGAAGCAGCAGGCCCTCGCCGCGACGCTGGAACAGCTCGCTCGCGCCGGCCTCGACGATTTTTATCGCGGCGACGTCGGCCGCGAGATCGCCGCCGACCTCGAACGCATCGGCAGCCCGGTCACGCGCGAGGATTTGGACCGCTACCAGGCCAAGCTCACCGAGCCGCTGCGCGCCGATCTCACGGCGGGCACGGTCTACAACACCGACGCGCCGACCCAGGGCGTCGCCTCGCTGATGATCCTCGCGCTGTTCGACCGCCTGGGCGTCACCGGGGGAGAAAGCTTCGATCACATCCACGGCCTGGTCGAGGCGACCAAGCGCGCCATCCGCGCCCGCGACCGCGCCGTCACCGATCCGGATTTCTTGGCGCAGCCGCTCGACCGCTATCTCGATCAACGCTTCATCGCCGGCGAAGCGATGAAGATCGACCGCCGCAAGGCGGCGCGCTGGCCGCTGGCCGCAGGCGAAGGCGACACCATCTGGATGGGCGCAGCCGACGCATCCGGCCTCGTCGTGTCCTACATCCAATCGCTCTATTGGGAATTCGGCTCCGGCTGCGTGCTGCCGGCGACCGGCGTGCTGATGCAAAACCGCGGCGCGAGCTTTTCCTTGCACAGCGGCGCGCTCAATCCGCTGATGCCCGGCCGGCTGCCGATCCACACCCTCAATCCGGCGCTCGCCGTGCTCAAGGACGGCCGCATCATGGCCTATGGCTGCATGGGCGGCGACGGCCAGCCGCAAACCCAAAGCGCATTGTTCACCCGTTACGTGACGTTCCGCGCGCCGCTTGCCGACGCCATCGACCGCCCGCGCTGGGTGCTTGGCCGCACCTGGGGCGCCGCGCACACCGCGCTCCGCCTCGAACCGCGCTTCGACGGCAATCTGATCGACGCGCTGGCGTCAGCCGGCCACGAAGTCGAGGTGTTGGACGAGCCCTACTCCGACGTCATGGGCCACGCCGGCGCCGTGGTGCTGCACAAGGACGGAAGTTTAGAAGGCGCCCACGATCCGCGGGCGGATGGCGGGGCGGCGGGGGTGTGATTGCGAATCCACTTACTTCGATTCTGGCAGCCGTACTGGTGCAATCCGCTCGTATCCGAAGGGCCCTGCCGTATTGAACCCACACTTAGCGCATTCATAAACGGGATCACCAATATTCCGCTTTGTTGTTGGCATAGTGAAATATCCAACCGTTTTCATTGGCACTGGCGGAAAATCACATTTGCAGAGTTCGTAGCCGAGCGCTTTCGCAATCTCGGCTTCCGCAATGGCAGTATTTGAAGTTGCTAGCGTCAAGGCATTGTCGATTGCCCTTTGCTCTTGGTCGGTAATGCCGCCCAGCGAACGAATCTCCCTCACCATTGCGATTGCCGAGCGCACGCCTTCGAACGCTGCCTTTAGAGCATCCGAACCTCTTGCCCAACCAAATTGCTCGTTATCAGTCATCGCAACCAAGGGGGATAATTCTATCGAGCCCTGACTCCCTCCCGTTCAAGGACGATTCGAATTTTCTCAAACTCCGCAGAGATCTTGCCCTTTGGAAATCGGATTTGGCCTAAACCACGAATATTCGAAAATTCCTCGCAACCTTCCTCAAGGAGGACAATTGCGCGTTTGAAGCCAAGGCGACCTTGAAACAGACCTATTTCATGCACCACATTCTCGCGTGCTCGCAGCGTTCCATCGGGCTGCTGATCTTCTGCTGTCATGACAAGAAAGGCGAACGCCGCATCGTCAAGCATTTTAGTCAAACGTTCGGCCGTTGGAATCCCTGCAACCGAAACATTGTTGAATTCGTCGACTGGCAAGTGAAGTCTCTCCCTAAGGAAATCCTTCAGTTCACGCCAGAGCGGCGAGCCTCCGTGCCCTATGACAATATTATTTCCAAGCGCACTGCGATGTGGCGTTCCGGAATTGATATCGGCATTGGCGTGGTCAGCCAGTTCTTCTTGAAGTGAACGCACCGCCTGTCCGAGCATCGTCAAAACTTCTCGTTTCCCTTTCGCAACGTCATCCCGGTATTCTTGGAGGCTAGTTTCGCCACCAAATGTAGGTATCTCGGCTGCCCAATTCACCGTTCGGCGGTATCGCTTGTACTCAACTGTGTCATGCCCGAAAATGCGAGAAAGAGCATCATCAATTGATGCCTGAAGTGCGTCTACATTCGGCGACCACTTTTCAAGAGTGGTCGGGTCGAGGGCTTCAACCTCGGCAATGCGCCTTTGAAGCCGCTCAATGGCAACATTTAGTTGCGGCAGGTTCGGTCCTAGCGCAGCCATTACTGATTTGCTCGGCCAAGCCATCTTGTTAGAATCGCCTCCAGATTGATTCGCCACTGGACGCTGGATTGTTTTAACCAACGGATCAAATATGGCAGCCACAAAACTACGTCGCGACTGATACGTTTTTAATGCCCCGTCACTGCTCCAGCGTCCGTACCACTGCCAAAGATCACGGTAGGGTAGTGGATTGTCAAATCCACGATTCGCGAGTTCCTTTACTACAGAATCGAATCCTTGAGCAAATTCATCTTGTACATTCTCGATCCGAGCTCCACCCGTAGCCACTGAGACCATGGTGGACCTCAAGCGATCAAGTTCGCGTAGCAAATCGTCCGTCGTCATATCGCGCTACAATCTATTCGCAGTGGCGGCGCAACATTTAGAATCCGCGCGAACATATATGTAAGCTAATCTCGTTGTCGTTGAACCCTATTATGGCTCCATCGGGCTTAGACCCAACCGCTCCATCAACTCCCGATCCCGATCCCGATCCGGATTCGGCGTGGTCAAAAGCTTCGGCCCGTAAAAAATCGAATTCGCGCCGGCGAGAAAACACAGCGCCTGCGTCTCCTCGCTCATGTCCTCGCGGCCGGCGGAGAGGCGCACCATGGAGCGCGGCATGGTGATGCGGGCAACCGCGACGGTGCGGACGAATTCGAGCGCCTCGAGCGCCGGCGCGGCGGCGAGCGGCGTGCCGGCGACGCGCACCAGCATGTTGATCGGCACCGATTCCGGATGCGCCGGCAGGCTTGCGAGGGTCGCGATCATGCCGACGCGGTCCTCGCGGCTCTCGCCCATGCCGACGATGCCGCCGCAGCAGACATGGATGCCGGCGTCGCGCACGTGGTCGAGCGTCTCCAGGCGGTCCTGATAAGTCCGCGTGGTGATGATCTTTTCGTAATACTCCGGCGAGGTGTCGAGGTTGTGATTGTAAAAATCGAGGCCCGAATCCTTCAGCCGTTGCGCCTGGGCGGCGGTGAGCATGCCGAGCGTGGCGCAGGTTTCCAGCCCCAACGCCTTGACGCCTTCGACCATGGCGCAGACCGCATCGAGGTCGCGATCCTTCGGCTCGCGCCATGCCGCGCCCATGCAGAAGCGGCTGGCGCCGCCGGCCTTGGCGGCGCGGGCTTCGGCAAGCACCGCGTCGAGCGCCATCAGTTTTTCCGCGCGCACGCCGGTGTCGTAGCTGGCGCTCTGCGGACAATAGGCGCAGTCCTCCGGGCAGCCGCCGGTCTTGATCGACAGCAGCGTCGAGATCTGCACCGCGCCGGGTTCGAAATTGGCCCGATGCACACTTTGGGCGCGGAACATCAGCTCGGGGAACGACAACTCGAACAGGGCGCGGACTTGAGCGCGCGTCCAGTCGTGGCGGACCGGAACATCAACCCCAAGGGCCGAAACCCCCTCACCCCAACCCTCTCCCCGCTGGGGAGAGGGAGTTCGCCGTACGTGCTCAGCCTCTGTCACAACCGCGCTTCTCCGTGTTGGTCCCGCAACTGTAGCCTGGATCGCTTCAAATCAAAATCCGGCACTGTCGGGCTGGAATGCGGCGCTTATTCATATGAGAATGCACGGCCGGACATTGCCGAGGGAAACAATGATTTCAAGGCGCGTATTTGCTGTTGCCATCGCAAGCCTGTTCAGCCTTGGCTGCACTTTGGGTCCGGCCGCGGCGCAGGACTGGCCGACGCGGCCGGTGACCATGGTGGTGCCGTTCCCGCCCGGCGGCGGCACCGATGTGCTCGGGCGGATCATCGGCAAGCGCCTGTCGGAAATTCTTGGCCAGCAAATCATCATCGAAAACGTCGGCGGCGCCGGCGGCATGATCGGCTCGAACAAGGTCGCCAAGGCGACGCCGGACGGCTACCAGTTCGTGCTCGGCAGCCGCGCCGACGCCATCAACCAGACGCTCTACAAGCATCCGCTTTACAATTTGCAAGAAGACCTGGCGCCGGTCATCCTGGTGGCCGACCAGCCGATGGCGATGATCGCGCGCCACGACCTGCCGATCGACGGCTTGGCCGATTTCATCGCCTATGTCAGAAAGAACCAGGCGACCATGCGCACCGGCTCGGCCGGCATCGGCTCGACCGGCTATGTCGATTGCGCGCTGTTCAATCAAAAGATCGGCGTCAAAGTCCAGGACATCCCGTATCGCGGCGGCGGCCCGGCGTTGCAGGACCTGATCGGCGGCCAGTACGATTATTTCATGACCTTGAGCCCGACCGCGGTGCCGCCGATCCAGAGCAACCTGGTCAAGGGCATCGCCGTGTTCCGCCGCGAGCGGCTGCCGTCGCTGCCGAGCCTGCCGACCGCCTACGAGCAGGGCATGAAGGATTTCGACGCCTCGACCTGGTTCGCCTTCTTTTTTCCCAAGGGCACGCCGGACCCGATCATCAAAAAGCTGCACGACGCCACCGCCGCGGCGATGGATACGCCGTCGCTGCAGGAGGCGCTGGTCTCGACCGGCACCTTTGTGGTGCCGCCGGATCATCGCTCGACCGCCTATCTGCAAAGCATCATCGGCCCGGAGATCGAGAAAAACGGCGCGCCGCTGCGCGCTGCCGGCATGTCGATCGAGTAAGTAGAGAAGCCATGGCCGACACCCTGCCCGATCGCCTTTCGACCGACCCGCACAGTCCCTACTACAATGCCGCGCTGCTCGAGCGCGACATCGGCGTGCGCTTCAAGGGCGTGGAGAAAACCAACGTCGCCGAATATTGCGTCAGCGAAGGCTGGATCCGCGTCGAGGCCGGCAAGGGCAAGGACCGCCACGGCAATCCGCTGACCATCAAGCTCACCGGCACGGTCGAACCGTATTTCCGAGACGAGAAAAAATAACGCCGCGCGAAAAAAAGCGGCGCGATTTTCACCCGCAGGCCAGCGCGTAGATGTGCTGCACGCCGGACGGCAGCGGCGTTTCGCGCCAGGTCTCGCCGCCGTCCGCCGTGCCGAACACTTCGCCATAGCGCGCGGCGATGTAGACCTGCTTGGCGTCCGCGGCATGCAGGCCGACCGACATCAGCGTGCCGTGCGGCTTAACCTTGTCGAAGCGCTGCCAGGTGCGGCCGATATCCTGGCTGCGGTAGAGCGCGCCGTCCTTCGATGCCGCGGCGACGCTGAGGCAGGCATAAAGCGTGTTCGGGTCCTGCGGCGTCACCTTGATGTCGCGGCCATAGGTGAACGGCGAAAAGCGGTCGACGCGCAAATCCTCCCAGGTCTTGCCCTGGTCTTGGCTCCGGAACAGGCCCATGCGCACGGCGAGCACGACACTGTCCGGATCGGCGGCGCTCATGCAGATCGCGTGGCCGTCGAGCATGCCTTCGGCCTCGGTATCGCTGACGATCTTTGAGCGCAGCCGCGGCTGTTCGACCGACAGGCGGATCAGATGCTCGCTGCAATCGCTCCAGCTTTCGCCGCCGTCGGTCGAACGCATCACGCCGCCGACTTCGAGCGCGGCATAGATTTCGTCGGGGCGCTTGGGATGCCGCGCGAACCGCATCACCCGGCAGGCGAACGGCGCCTTGCCGCGATCCGGTAGTTTTGGGCTGGCTTGGCGCGTCCAGCTCTCGCCGGCATCGGTGCTGCGATAGATCGCAACCGGCGAGGCGCCGGCCAGTATCCGCTTCGGATCGGACGGGTCCGGCAGGAACGACCAGATTTGCATGCCGGCATCAGGGAAGCTGGCGCGCTTGAACGTCCCGCCATGATCGGTCGAACGATAGATGCCGTCCTTGGTGCCGGCCAGCACGAGGGCCGGATCGCGCGGATGCACGAAGACCGTATAAGCCTCGGGCTCGGTCAGGACATGCCGCCAATCGGCGGCCGCAACATCGCGGCGGAACACGCCGGCGAGATTGCCCTGATTGCCGCCGTAATACCCGCCGACGCCGGCGAAGACATGCGATGAGGCCATGGCGCTTTCCTCCCAAAGACTATTTTGCCGGATGATATTTGGCGGCGCGCGTTCCGGCAACGTGCCTCAATGCAACGTCGGCCGCTCCGCGACCACGCGCAGATCGATCACGCCGATCAACGCCTTGCGGTTCGCCTCGGCCGCGGCCAATTCGTTTTCTGCTTCTTTCGCCGTCGAGCCGTTCGAACCCCACACCACGATGCCGCCGAGCAAGGCAGCCATGGCGAGCATCATCAGCTGCAGATCGAACCGGATCGCGCCGAGCAAAAGCGCGACCAGCAGAATGCCGCTGCCCGCCACGGCAATTCGCGCCGCCAGGATGAATTTGCGGCAACTCTCGATCCTGGCCGCGAGCGCTTCGATCTGCGCCTCAAGGCGCACGATCTCCTCGCGCGGGTCGATGTCCAGCATCAGGGGTCAGGGATCAGTAATCAGTAATCAGTAATCAGTAATCAAAACGCCGTTCTGTCTTACGCTGATTACTGATTACTGATCACTCCGCCGCGACCCGCGTCGCCGGGTCGATCGCCTCGACCTTGGCCGCGCAGAACTTGAATTCGGGGATTTTGCCGAACGGATCGAGTTTCGGATTGGTGAGCAGGTTCGCCGCCGCCTCGACATAGGCGAACGGGATGAACACCACGCCGTCGGGGATGCCATCGTCCTGGCGCGAATTGAGCTCGACTGTGCCGCGGCGGGTGGTGACGCGGATCATGTCGCCCGGCCTGATGCCGAGCCTGGCAAGGGTGCCGCGCGACACCGAAGCCACCGCCGACGGCTCGAGCGCATCGAGCGTGGCGGCGCGGCGCGTCATGGCGCCGGTGTGCCAATGTTCGAGCTGGCGCCCGGTGGTGAGGATGAACGGATAGTTTTCGTCCGGCACTTCGTCCGGCGGCTGCAGCTTTGCCGCAACCAGCTTGCCGAAGCCGCCCGGGCGCGGGAAGCCCTTGTCGAACACCACGTCGCGGCCGGGCCGGTCGGGAGCGTCGGCCGGATAGGTCACGGCGTCCTCGCGCGCGATGCGCTCCCAGGAAATATTGTCGAGCGCCGGCATCATCGACGCCATCTCGGTGTAGACCTCGCTGACATGCTTGTAGGTCCAGCCGCAGCCCATGCGGTTGGCGATCTCCTGGATGATCCAAAGATCGTGGCGGGTGTCGCCCGGCAGCGGCAGCGCTTGGCGGCCGATCTGCACCTGGCGGTTGGTGTTGGTGACGGTGCCGTCTTTTTCCGGCCAGCCGGACGCCGGCAGTATCACGTCGGCATAGACCGCGGTCTCGGTGAGGAACAGGTCCTGCACCACCAGGTGTTCGAGATGGGCCAGCGCCTGGCGCGCATGATTGAGGTCGGGGTCCGACATCGCCGGATTCTCGCCCATGATGTACATGCCCTTGATCTCGTCGGCGTGCACCGCGTCCATGATCTCGACCACGGTCTTGCCGCGCTTGGGATCGAGCTTGACGCCCCAGGCCTTCTCGTATTGCGCCCGGATCTCCGGGTTCTCGACCGACTTGTAGTCGGGGAAGAACATCGGAATGAGGCCGGCGTCCGAGGCGCCCTGCACGTTATTCTGGCCGCGCAACGGGTGCAGGCCGGTGCCGGGGCGGCCGATCTGGCCGGTGATCAGCGACAGCGCGATCAGGCAGCGTGCATTGTCGGTGCCGTGGGTGTGCTGCGACACGCCCATGCCCCAGAAGATGATGGCGCTTTGCGCGCGCGCATAGGTGCGCGCCACCTCGCGCAGCGTATCGGCGGCAATGCCGCAGATCGGCGCCATTTCCTCCGGCGTGAAGTCTTTGATGTTCTCCTTCCAGGCGTCGAAACCTTCGACATAGGTCTGGATATATTGCTGGTCGTAAAGTTTTTCGGCGACGATGACGTTGAGCATGGCGTTGAGCATGGCCACGTCGGCGCCGTTCTTGAATTGCAGCATGCGCCAGGCGTGACGCTTGAGCGCTTGCCCGCGCGGATCCATGACGATCAGCTTGGCGCCGCGCTTGGCCGCCTGCTTGAAGAAGGTCGCGGCAACGGGGTGGTTTTCCGTCGGGTTGGCGCCGATGACGATGATGACGTCGGAATTCTTGCATTCGTTGAAGGTGGCCGACACCGCGCCCGAGCCGACGCCTTCGAGCAGCGCCGCCACCGAGGAGGCGTGGCACAGCCGCGTGCAGTGATCGACATTGTTGGTGCCGAAACCGGCACGCACCAGTTTCTGGAACAGATAGGCTTCCTCGTTCGAGCCTTTGGCCGAGCCGAAGCCGGCCAGCGCTTGCGGCCCGTCGCGGTCGCGGATTTTCTTCAAGCCGGCAGCCGCGCGGTCGAGCGCCTCGTCCCAGGTCGCTTCGCGGAAATGCGTCCACGGATTGGACGGATCGATGAATCCGTGCGGCACTTTCGCCACGCCGGCCTTGCGGATCATCGGCTTGAGCAGGCGCTGCGCATTGTGCACGTAGTCGAAGCCGAAGCGGCCTTTGACGCAGAGCCGGTTTTGGTTGGCCGGGCCGTTCTTGCCGGTTACCGCGACGATCTTGTCGTCCTTGATCTGGTAGGTGATCTGGCAGCCGACGCCGCAATAAGGGCAGACGCTGTCGACGGTGCGGTCGGGCTTGCCCTTATAGACGTTGTTGTCGTCGACCATGGTCGCCGGCATCAGCGCGCCGGTCGGGCAGGCCTGCACGCATTCGCCGCAGGCGACGCAGGTCGAGTTGCCCATCGGATCGTCGAAGTCGAACACGATCTTCTCGCCGAATCCGCGGCCGGCCATGCCGATGACGTCGTTGACCTGCACTTCGCGGCAGGCGCGGACGCAGAGATTGCATTGAATGCAAGCATCCAGATTGACCGCCATGGCGACATGGCTGCGGTCCGGCGCGGGCGCCGCGCGGCGCGGGAAGCGGCCCGGCTTGAGCTCCAGGCGCGTTGCGATTTTCCAGAATTCGGAATCCGGATCGTGGGCGATTTCGCGGGCCGGCTGATCGGTCAAAAGCAGCTCCGTCACCATCTTGCGCGCGGTCTTGGCGCGGTCGGTCGCAGTCTTGACCTTCATGCCGGGTGAGGGATTGCGGATGCAGCTTGCCGCCAGCACGCGCTCGCCCTCGATCTCGACCATGCAGACCCGGCAATTGCCGTCGGCGCGGTAGCCGGGTTTTGGCGAGTAGCACAGATGCGGCAGCTTGATGCCGAGCCGCCGCGCCGCGCTGAAGATGGTCTCGCCGGGGCGGATGTCGACTTCGCGGTCGTCGATGGTGAAGGAGTTCGCCGCGGTGGTCATGGTCTCAGTTCCTCAAGCTTGGGCCGGCATATCCCCACGAGGGGGAGGGGATGAAAAATCACCAATGGCCCAGCGGCTTTGTCAGTTCTTCGGGAAAGTATTTTAGCACACAAAGCAGCGGGTTCGGCGCCGCTTGGCCGAGGCCGCAGATCGAGGCGTCGCGCATCAGGGCGGAGAGCTCGTCCAGGAGCGCCGGATCCCACGGCCCATTGGCCATCAGGTGGGCGGCTTTCTCGGTGCCGACGCGGCACGGCGTGCATTGGCCGCAGCTCTCATCCTCGAAGAATTTGATGAGGTTGAGCGCCACTGCTTTCATGTCGTCGTGGTCGGACAGGATGACAACCGCGTGCGATCCGACGAAGCAGCCGTATTTTTCCAAGGTGCCGAAATCGAGCGGGATATCGGCCATCGACGCCGGCAGGATGCCGCCCGAGGCGCCGCCCGGCAGATAGCCCTTGAATGTGTGGCCGGCGGCCATGCCGCCGCAGAATTCGTCGATCAGTTCGTGCGCGGTGACTCCGGATGGCGCCAGTTTGACGCCCGGATTCTTGACCCGACCGGAGACCGAGAAACTGCGAAATCCCTTGCGGTCGTGGCGGCCTTGCGAAGTGAACCAGTTGGCGCCCTTCTCGACGATGTCGCGCACCCAGAACAGCGTCTCGACGTTTTGTTCGAGCGTCGGACGGCCGAACAAGCCGACCTGGGCGACGTAGGGCGGCCGATGGCGCGGCAGGCCGCGCTTGCCCTCGATCGATTCGATCATCGCCGATTCTTCGCCGCAGATGTAAGCACCGGCGCCGCGGCGCAGGTGAATTTTTGTGTGCGGCGACAAGCCGGCCTCTTCGACCTTGGCGATCTCGTCGAGCAACAGCAGCCGGACTTCCGGATATTCGTCGCGCACATAGAGATAAGTGTCGGCGGCTTCGACGATCCAGGCGGCGATCAGCATGCCCTCGATGAAGCGGTGCGGATCCTGTTCCAGATAATAGCGGTCCTTGAACGTGCCGGGCTCGCCTTCGTCGGCATTGACCGCGAACAGCCGCGGCGCCGGCTCGGCGCGCACCAGCGACCATTTGCGGCCGGTGGGAAAGCCGGCGCCGCCGAGGCCGCGCAGGCCGGCGTCGCTGACCGCCTCGATGATGTCGTCGCGCATGCGCGCGCCGCTGAGGCAGGCTTTCAGCAATTCATAGCCGCCATCGCGCCGATAGGTATCGAACGTTGTGGGCGTGGGATAAGCGTGGGCATGCGCGGGCTTCGCCGCAACCGCCGCCACGCTCGCCGCGTCCGCCTGCATGATCTGCACATGGCCGACGGCGCAGACCGGCGCGCGGTCGCAGGCGCCCATGCAGGGTGCGCGCACGACGCGCACATTGCGGCCGAGCTGTTGCGGTAACTTCGCAAGCAGCCGCTCGGCGCCTTCGAGCGCGCAGGATAATGAATCGCACACCCGCACGGTGACCGCCGGCGGCGGCGTCTCGCCCTCTTTCACCACGTCGAAATGCGCATAGAAGGTCGCGACCTCGTAGACTTCGGTCTGCGACAGCTTCATCTCGGCGGCGAGCGCGGCAAGGTGCGCGGCTGAGAGGTGGCCGTACTTGTCCTGAATGAGATGCAGATGCTCGATCAAAAGATCGCGCCGCCGCGGCCGGTCGGTGAGCAGCGCCGCGATATCGGCGGCCGCCTGCGGATCGACCTGCCGGCCCTTCGGCGTACGCGGCGGCCGGCGGCGGCCGCTACCCCCGCGCTGGGCGGGCGGTGAGGTCGGCGGCTGCTCAGTGACGCTCATATTTCCTCGCGAAGCGCAAAGCCGCGCCGTACTGCTACGAAACAAGCCCGTTTTGCGGACTGTTCAATAGAGATATTCTATTGATATATTGCCTTTCCTCGGAATTCTCTATCATCTGCATGCGCGTCAAGATAGGCATCTAGGCCGCATATTTCCAAATTTTGCAAATTGCGCACGCCGCGTCACGGTGTCCTGAAGGAGCGATAGGCGGTGATCGATAAGCTCGAATTCTTGCTGGCGCTGGCGCGCGAACAGCATTTCGGCCGGGCGGCCGAGGCCTGCGGCGTCACCCAACCGACGCTGTCAGCCGGCGTCAAGCAGCTCGAGGATAGTTTCGGCGTGCTCTTGGTCAATCGCGGCTCGCGGTTCCAGGATTTCACGCCGGAAGGCGAGCGCGTGCTCGACTGGGCGCGCCGCATCGTCAGCGACAGCCGCGCCATGCGCGAGGAGGTCCAGGCGCTCAAGCAGGGCCTCACCGGGCGGCTGCGCATCGCCGCGATTCCGATGGCGCTGGCCATGATCGAGCCGATCACGGCGCTCTACCACGACCGCCATCCCGGCGTGCAATTCACCGTGCTGTCCCACAACGCGACGGAAATTTTCCGCCTCCTGGACAACCTCGAGATCGACGCCGGCGTGACCTATCTCGACGGCGAACCGCTCGGCCGCGTCACCGGGGTGCCGCTCTATCGCGAGCGCTATCGGCTGTTGATCTCTGCCGACGCCCCGCTCGGCAGCCGCGAGAAAGTCACCTGGGCGGAAGTGGCGCAGGTCCCGCTCTGCATGCTGACTCCCGACACCCAGACGCGGCGCATCATCGAGGCGCTGTTGCGCGACGCCGGCGGCGATCCGAAGCCGGCGCTGGAATCGAATTCGATGATCGTGCTGTTCTCCCATGTCCGCACCGGACGTTGGGCCAGCGTGATGCCGGCGTGGCTCGCTGCGACACTCGGCCTCACCGAAACCTTGCGCGCTATACCGATCGTCGAACCGGAAGCAAGCCATACCATCGGCCTTGTGGTGCCGGCGCGGCAACCGATGAAGCCCTTGACCGCAGCCTTGGTCGTCGAAGCGCGCCGCGCCGCGCAGCTTTTTAACGACTGATACCGCGCGCGATTGCGCGAACGGCGCGGCCGCAAAGCCGCGCCGTTTTATTTTTCGTCATTGCAAGGAGCTACGCCACCTTGACCTTCAGATGCGGGAACATCGCGGCCAGCGCCTCGGCGTCCATCTCGGTCTTGAACTTGTGGCGGTCCTTGAGCGCGGTGGCTTTCTGCGCCGCCGGCCGGGCGCTGATCTCGTCGGTGAGGCGTTTGAGATTCTTGAACCTGTCCCAGGCGCCTTCGCCCAGCACGTTGGGAATGAGGCGCGCCCAGCCCCACACGTTCATGTCGACGATCGTGTAGGTGTCGCCGAGCATGTATTTCTGTTTGGCGAGCCGCGCGTCGATGATGCCGAAATGCCGCTGCCCTTCGAAGGCGTAGCGGTTGATGGCATACGGAATCTTCTCCGGCGCGTAGTTGCGGAAGTGCACCGACTGGCCGGCATAGGGGCCGACGCCGGACGACACGAAAAACATCCACGACAACAGCTCGCCGCGCGCCTTGTCGGTCTTGGCCGGCAGGAATTTGCCGGTCTTTTCGGCAAGATAGAGCAGGATGGCGCTGGAATCGAACACGGTGACGTCGCCGTCGACGATGGCCGGCAGCTTGGCGTTCGGATTGATCGCCAAAAACTCCGGCTTGTGCTGCTCGCCTTTGCGGGTATCGACCGGAACGGCGTCGTAGGGCAGGCCGGACTCTTCGAGGAACAGCGCGACCTTGGTCGGGTTCGGCGCGCCGCTGTAATAGAACTTCAACATTGAAAACCTCTTTGCTGGTGATGCCTTGCGGCAGGTTCGTTTAGCCGGTTATTTCTTGATTTGCTAGCTCCCGTCGGCCTTCTTCGACAGACGGCCTTCGGCCACGGTGGTAGGGCAACGATCAATAAAAGCAGCCCTGGCGATGCAGGTTTGGCCACCCCACTCGGCTGATCAATTACTTATATCTACGCAGTATTGAATTATCAGGCCTGCCGCCGCTCGAATAAGTCGGAGTTCACGTGGCGCTTTCGTCAGACGATGGAAATTGAATCGCTCGGATGTGGCCGCTGGCAGGTATGTCGAATGCCCATTACACAATTGCAGTTTGGGCAATGCACTTCTAAATATGAAACATGAGTTTTCTAGTTTTAAATATGAAAACTCATGTTTTCTGAGACGCATGGCGGCATAAAAATATTCGTCACCATCTCTTGTCGCGCATATAATCACAAAATGCAAATCGGCGCCGCGCCGCAAACGTTCGACGTCATTGGTTGACGGCGCAACTTCTTAATATCGAATGGGGCGGTAGAAATGTCCAAGGAGAGAGCCAGCGACCTCGCGCGCCAATGCACTGAGTTGGTACGCAAGGGAAACGATTTTACGACCGTTTGGTCCACCCTGCTCAAAAGTCACACGCTAGTCGAGGGCATTCCGCGGGAAAAGCTTGAACACAACCGCAATCTGTTGCGCGTTCCCCTGATCACCGGCGAACAGCTCGTGTTTGATCCGGACGTCAAAGAGTTCCGGGTCCAATAAAGCGAACACCGCGCATTGCGAAAGCCGCGATGTTCAGCAGTCAGATCAGGGAGCACGTATGGAAATGCCGCACAACAAAAACACGTCGCCGGACGGCCTGGGAGAGCAGCAGCGAACAGCCAACGATCTCGTCAAGCTGATCCGCAAATTGCGCTGGATGGGCTTGGAGAGGGAAGCTGAAATGGTCGAGGACCAGTTGGTCCTGCGCAAGGTTCAAGCCACCGACAGTGTCATCGCGGCATCGCGCGAGACCGACTGACCCCTGCGAACGGATGGGGCGTCGCGGCAGGACGGGCACGCGGAGCATGATGACCGCATGATGACTTGGCGCATGATGAAGTGAACTTGGTCAATTCGAGAATGGAGCCTGAAGGGAGGATGACATGTCGGGAACGCTCATCGATCTCATCATTCAAATCGTTGCCGGCGTCATCGGCGGCTACGCCGCCGGAGCGACACTCAAGACCTGCACGCTCGGCGCGGTCGGCAACACAATCGCGGGCGCTGTCGGCGGGGTGGTCGGCGTGCAGCTTCTTGCGCAAGTGATGCCTGCGCTCGCGAGCACGGCCGGCAACGTCGATGCCGGCGCGCTCGTCGGTCAGGTCGTCGGCGGCGTTGTCTGCGGCGCCATCCTCGCCATCCTCGCCGGCGTGACGAAATGGATTGTGGTGCCTCCGACGTCGACCTGACGTTTGCGGCGATCGTTGCGACTGCGGCGGCGCGACGGCGTTCGCGGTGCTGCGGCACCGAAAAGGCGCTTGCCCGCGAGGCGCGCCCTCATGCGCGTGTCAGCAGACGCGGCCTAGAACAGTCCGACGATCTTGCCGTCCGGCCCGACATCGATCGAATCCGCCGCCGGCACCTTGGGCAGGCCGGGCATGGTCATGATCTCACCGCAGATCGCGACCACGAACTCGGCGCCGGCCGAGAGCCGCACGTCGCGCACCTTGATGACGTGATCGGTCGGCGCGCCTTTGGCGTCGGGATTGGTCGAAAAGCTGTACTGCGTCTTGGCGATGCAGATCGGGAATTTGCCGTAGCCCATCGCCTCGAACGAAGCGAGCTGATCGCGCACCGGTTTATCGATCTCGATATCCTTGGCGCGATAGATCTCCTTGGCGATGGTGCGGATCTTTTCCAACAACGGCATGTCGTCGGGATAGAGATATTTGAGCTTGCTCTTGCCGCTTTCGGCCACTTTCACGACCGCACGGGCGACATTGGCCGCGCCCTCGCCGCCCTGCGCCCAGTGATCGGCCATCAACGCTTCGACGCCCAGCGCCTTGCACTTCTGCTCGACCAGAGCGATCTCGGCCTCGGTGTCGGCGGAGAAGCGGTTGAGCGAGACCACCGGCACCACGCCGAACTTTCGCACATTCTCGATATGGCGGGCGAGATTGGCCATGCCGGCTTCGAGCGCTTTGAGGTTCTCGTTCTTGAGGTCTTCCTTCTTGACGCCGCCGTGCATTTTCAGCGCACGAATCGTCGCCACCAGCACCGCGCAGTCCGGCGCAATGCCGGTTTTGCGGCATTTGATGTCCATGAATTTCTCGGCGCCGAGATCGGCGCCGAAGCCGGCTTCGGTGACGACGTAGTCGGCAAGCTTGAGCGCCGTCGTCGTCGCCAGCACCGAATTGCAGCCATGGGCGATGTTGGCGAACGGGCCGCCATGGATGAAAGCCGGCGTGCCTTCGAGCGTCTGCACCAAATTCGGCGCCAGCGCGTCCTTGAGCAGCGCCGTCATCGCGCCATGCGCCTTCAGCTCGCCGGCGCGTACCGGCTTCCTGTCGCGCGTATAGCCGACGACGACGTTGGCCAGCCGTTTCTTGAGGTCCTGCACGTCGGTGGCGAGGCAGAAGATCGCCATCACCTCGGACGCAACGGTGATGTCGAAGCCGTCCTCCCGCGGAAATCCGTTGGCGACGCCGCCGAGCGAGGACACGATGGAGCGCAGCGCGCGCTCGTTCATGTCGACGGCGCGGCGCCAGGTCACCCGGCGCGAATCGATGCCGAGCGCGTTGCCCCAGTAGATATGATTGTCGATCAAGGCCGCGAGCAGATTGTTGGCGGTGCCGATGGCATGCAGGTCGCCGGTGAAATGCAAATTGATTTCCTCCATCGGCACCACCTGGGCATAACCGCCGCCGGCGGCGCCGCCCTTGACGCCGAAGCAGGGACCGAGCGACGGCTCGCGGATGCACAGCATCGCCCTCTTGCCGATATGATTGAGCGCGTCGGTCAGGCCGACCGTCGTGGTGGTCTTGCCTTCGCCGGCGGGCGTCGGCGTGACCGCGCTGACCAGGATCAGCTTGCCGTTGGGGCGATCCTTGAGCGTCTTGATGTAGTCGAGCGATATTTTGGCCTTGTAGTGCCCATAAGGTTCGAGGCTTTCCGGCGCGATGCCAAGCTTCTCGCGGGCGATATCAATGATCGGCCGCATCTTGGCGGCCTGGGCAATCTCGATGTCGGATTTTGGCTTGGCATGCTGCGCGGCGATGGCCGGGGCCTTCGCCGCAGTGGCGGTGGGCGGATTCATGAAAACCTCGTTCCTGTTTTGAGACCTGTATTGGTGGCAAATTCGCTCCCGGCGATTTTGGGCCCGTCGGCCTGTACTCGCGTAACCTTGAAACGCCCGTCGGCGCAAACCACGGTGAAGCCCTCGCTGTCGATGGCGACGATCTCGCCCAGCTTGCCGGCGATCCCCTTGGGATTTTTCGCCGGCAGCGGCTTGGCATCGAAGATTTTCAGTTGTTTTCCGTCGAACGCGGTCCAGGCGCCGGGCGCCGGATTGCAGCCGCGAATGAGCCGGTCGATCTGCTGCCACGGCTTGCCCCAGTCGATCCTGGCATTGTCGGGGCCGCAGCGGCCTTCATAGGTGGCTTTGGCCTCGTCCTGCTTGATACGCGGCGCCTTGCCGGCCTTCACCAGGTCGACGGATTCCAGCATCGCCTCGACGCCCATCGGAAAAAGCCGGTCGAAATAGACCGTGCCAAGCGTGTCGGTCGGGCCGATCGGCGTCTTCTTCTGCAACAGCACGTCGCCGGTATCCAGCCCGTTGTCGGGCCAGAAGATCGAGAGCCCGGTCTCGGTCTCGCCCTTGATGATCGGCCAGTTGATGGCGCTGGCGCCGCGATAGGCCGGCAACAGCGACGGATGATACTGGATCGAGCCGTGGGTCGGGATGGTGAGGAATTCTTCCGGCACGAACAAAGTGACGAAGGCCATGACCTGCAGATCGGGCTTGAGCGCCCTAAACTCCTCCCACACCTCCGGCTTCTTGTAGGACTCCGGCTGATAGACCGGCAGCTTCGCCGCCTGCGCGGCTTCCTTCAGCGGGTCGGCCTTGGCGCCCGGCTTCTCCGGCGCGACATAGACGGCAATCACATTCTCGCCGCGCTTGAGCAGCGCTTCCAGCACCGCCTTGCCGAACGCCTGCTGGCCGTGAACGACGATACGCATTGTCAAAAACCTCTTCTAAACTCTGCATGTTCCCTTCCCCCTTGTGGGGAAGGGTTAGGGATGGGGGTCGGGAGGCGACGCGCGAGCATCGACGATACGAACGACCTCTCGACCCCCACCCCTGCCCCTCCCCACAGGGGGAGGGGAAAGATGGTTACGCCGCCTCGGCTTTGGCCGGCTTCTCCGGCGGCGTGATTGCGCCGGAGACTTTGATGTCGGCGACTTCCTTCTCCGAATAGCCGAGCACCTTGCGCAAGATTTCGTCGGTATGCTCGCCAAGGAGCGGCGAGCGCCGCACGTCGGCGGGCGAATCCGACAATTTGATCGGGTTGCCCACGGTCAGATATTTGCCGCGGCCCGGATGGTCGACCTCGACCACGGTGCCGGTTGCGCGCAGCGACTGCTCCTCGGCGATCTCCTTCATCGACAGGATCGGCCCGACCGGAATGTCGTGCTTGTTGCAGATGTCCATGACCTCGAACTTGGTCTTGGTCATGGTCCACTGCTCGATGGTGTCGAAGATGTGCCGCAACCGCGGCAGCCGCGCCGGCGGTGTGGCGTAATCCGGATCGGTCTTCCACTCCGGCTTGCCGATAAGGTCGCAGATCGCGCCCCACACCGGCGCTTGCGTGATGAAATAGCTGTAGGCGTCGGGATCGTTCTCCCAACCCTTGCATTTCAGGATCCAGCCGGGCTGGCCGCCGCCGGAATCGTTGCCGGCGCGCGGCACTGCCTTGCCGAACGGGATGCTCTCGCCGTGCTGGCTGTATTCGGTGAGCGGGCCGTGGGCGAGGCGCTGCTGGTCGCGCAATTTGACGCGGGCGAGATTGAGCACGCCGTCCTGCATGGCGCAGAGTACCTTTTGGCCGCGGCCGGTGCGCAGCCGCTGATAGAGCGCGCTGACGATGCCGAGCGCGAGATGCAGGCCGGTGCCGCTGTCGCCGATCTGCGCGCCGGTGACCAGCGGCGGCCCGTCGCGGAAGCCGGTGGTCGAAGCGGCGCCGCCGGCGCATTGCGCGACGTTCTCGTAGACCTTGCAGTCCTCGTAAGGGCCCGGGCCAAAACCCTTCACCGAGGCGACGATCATGCGCGGATTGAGCTTGTGGATGTGCTCCCAGGTCAGCCCCATGCGGTCGAGCGCGCCGGGGGCGAAATTTTCCACCAGCACGTCGCAATGCTTGACCAGGCGGTCGAGGATTTCCTTGCCCTTGGGGTGCTTCGAGTCGATGGTGATCGAACGCTTCGAGCCGTTGAGCATGGTGAAATAGAGGCTGTCCTGACCCTTCACGTCGCGCAATTGGCCGCGGGTGATGTCACCGACGCCGGGGCGCTCGATCTTGATGACGTCGGCGCCCATATAGGCGAGCAATTGCGTGCAGGTCGGTCCCGACTGCACGTGGGTGAAGTCGAGGATTTTCACCCCGTCGAGCGCCCGGCCGGCTTGGCCCCACGGCTTTGACGAAGGCCGCGGCAGGCCGTTGCTGACCGCCTTTGCCTTCTTCGGCGTGAGCTTGACGACCTTTCGGGCAGATTTCTTCGCCGCCGCTTTGACGCGCGATTTTGCCTTCTTGCTCCTGGCCATGTGTCGCTCCCCTTTATTTCTTGCGCAGCACGCTTTGCGGATTGAGATTGCCGATGCGGCCGCTTTCGCTGCCGGCCGCCGGGTCGATCACGGCGTTGATCAGCGTCGGCTTGCCGCAATCCATCGCCTCGTTGACGGCGCGCTTGAGCTCGTCGGGCGTCGTCGCATTGACGCCGACACCGCCGAACGCTTCGATCATCTTGTCGTAGCGCGAGCCCTTGACGAAGACGGTGGTCGCGACGTCCGCACCGCCGGACGGATTGACGTCGGTGCCGCGGTAGATGCCGTCGTTGTTGAAGATGACGACGCAGACCGGCAGCTTGTAGCGGCAGATGGTCTCGATCTCCATGCCGGAAAAACCGAAGGCGCTGTCGCCTTCGACCGCGAGCACCGGCTTGCCGGTCTCGATCGCGGCGCCGACGGCAAAGCCCATGCCGATGCCCATGACGCCCCAGGTGCCGACGTCGAGCCGCTTGCGCGGCTGGTACATGTCGATGATGCCGCGGGCGAGATCGAGCGTGTTGGCGCCTTCATTGACCAGGATGGCATCCGGCCGCTCCTTGACGATGCTGCGCAGCGCGCCGAGCGCGCCGTGGTAGTCCATCGGCGACTTGTTGTTCATCAGCCGCGGCGCCATCTTGGCGATGTTCTCTTCGCGTCTCGCCGTGACGGTCGTGATCCAGTCGGCCGGCGGCGCCGGCCAATTGCCGCCCATGGCTTCGAGCAGCGCCGCGACGGCCGAACCGATATCGCCGACCACGGGAGCCGCGATCTCGATGTTGGAGTCCATCTCCTTGGGCTCGATATCGATCTGGATGAATTTTTTCGAATGCGGCTCGCCCCAGGTCTTGCCCTTGCCGTGCGAGAGCAGCCAATTGAGCCGCGCCCCGATCAGCATGACCACGTCGGAATCTTTCAGCACCGTCGAGCGCGCCGCGCCGGCGCATTGCGGGTGCGTGTCGGGCAGCAAACCCTTGGCCATGCTCATGGGCAGGAACGGAACGCCGCTCTTCTCGACCAGCGCGCGGATGGCGTCGTCGGCCTGGGCATAGGCGGCGCCCTTGCCGAGAATGATCAGCGGCCGCTTGGCGCTTTTCAAAACATCCAGCGCGCGCTTGACGGCGGCCGGCGCGGGAAGCTGCGCCGGCGCCGGATCGATGACCTTGACCAGCGATTTGGCGCCGGCGTCCGCATTCATGACCTGGGAGAACAGCTTTGCCGGCAGGTCGAGATAGACGCCGCCCGGACGGCCCGACGCCGCGGCGCGGATGGCGCGCGCCACGCCGATGCCGATGTCGGCGGCATGCAGCACGCGGAACGCCGCCTTGCACAGCGGCTTGGCGATGGCGAGCTGGTCCATCTCTTCGTAGTCGCCCTGCTGCAGGTCGACGATCTCGCGCTCCGACGAGCCCGAGATCAAAATCATCGGGAAGCAGTTGGTCGTGGCATTGGCGAGCGCAGTGAGGCCGTTGAGAAAGCCGGGCGCCGACACCGTGAGGCAGATACCGGGCTTTTTGGTCAGGAAGCCTGAGATCGCCGCGGCGTTGCCGGCGTTCTGCTCGTGGCGGAACGAGATGACGCGGATGCCGGCGGCCTGCGCCATGCGGCCGAAATCGGTGATCGGAATGCCGGGCACGCCATAGATGGTATTGATGCCGTTGAGCTTGAGTGCGTCGATGACGAGGTGAAAGCCGTCGGTCAGTTCCTGCTCGTTGGCGTCAACGGGTTTCTCTTTGACTGCTGCGTCGGCCATGGTTTCCTCCGTCGGGGCGCGTTGCCCCGGATCAATCCAGATAATCAGCGTATTCCGCCACGTGCTCGGCGAGGCCGAGCGCGTGATCGCGCACCAGCGTCTCGGCGCGCAGCGTGTCGCGCGCTTCCAGCGCCTCGATGATGTGCATGTGGTCGCGGATCGAGCGGTCGGCGCGATCCTTCTCGCCGATGGTCTTGCGTCGGATCATGCGCATATGGGTGAACAGGTTCTCCGCCAGATTGATCAGCATGCTGTTGCCGCTCATGCGGATGATGGTCTGGTGAAAGCCGATATTGATCTCGGAATATTCGTCGAGCTGCGCGCGTGCGACCCCGTTTTCGAAGGTGGCGAACATGCGCCGCAGCGCGGCGATGTCCTCGTCGCCGGCGTTCTCGGTGATCAGCCGCGCCGCCATGCTTTCCAGCGCCGCCCAGGCGGTGATCAGCTCGATCGCCTCGCGCTTGGTCTTGCGTACCACATAGACGCCGCGGCGCGGCACCGAGCGCACGAAACCCTCGCGCTCGAGCTGCGCCATGGCTTCGCGCACCGGCGTGCGGCTGATGCCGAATTCGTGCGCCAGCCGGCGCTCGTCGAGCCTGATTTCGGCGCGGCTCCGGTAAACGTCCATCGAGGCGATGGCGTTCTTGAGCGCGGTATAGGCCTGTCGCTTGAAGCTTGCGGAGCTGGCGAGCGGATCGACGGCAAGCCGCGGTGCCGGCAGCTCCGCCGCGCCTTGGGCCACGTCGGCACGCCGCAATAGGGGGAAACTCGAACTCATCGGTGGCATACAATATTCCAGACTAGCGAGCACAGTCAAAGGGGTCGGCCGTTCCAGCGGCCCGTTACTTTATAGTGACGATCCAACAGGCAGGCCGGCCGAGCCATCGCCTATTGGCAATCTGGCCGGGCGAAAAACGCCCGGTTTGGCTTCAGTGTCGCGGCATCAACCCTTGGCCATCAACCCTTGGCCATCAACCCTTGGCCATCAACCCTTGGCCATCAACCCCTGGCCATCGCCCGCGCCCGCAACGGCTTGAGCACGAACAGCGCCAAGCCGACGACCACGAAATTCATGATGGCGGTGACGGCGAACACCATGTGCCAGCCGCCGGTCACGTCCTTGATGATGTTGGCGAGCGGCACCAGGAAGGCCGACGCGCCCTTCGCCGTGTAAAGCAGGCTGAGATTGACGGTGGCGAACTTGGTGCCGAACGTGTCGGTGCAGGTCGACGGGAACAGGCTGAAAATCTCGCCCCAGGTCAAAAAGATCAGGGCGGCGAACACCACGAAGGCCCACGGCACATGGCCAAGCGTGCCAAGCAGCCAATAGGCGACGCCGCCGAGACCGAAGGCGATCACCATGGTGTTTTCCCGGCCGATATTGTCGGAGATCCAGCCGAACAACGGCCGCGCCGCGCCGTTGGCGAGATTGTCCACGATGCCCGCCAGGCTCAGCGTCGCCAGACCGAGCAGGATCACGGTGTCGACATGGAAGTCCTTGGCGATGGGCGCGACCTGCGCCGTCGCCATCAGACCCGACGCCGACACCATCACGAACATGACGTAGAGCAGCCAGAACACCGGCGAGGCCAGCACCTGCAGCGGTGAATAGCTGCGCGTCGTCTGCGCGACTTTGGACGCGATGGTGGTGACCTCGCCCGGCTCGGGTCCGCGCAACAGCCAAGCCAGCAGGAACACCAACCCGCCCTGCACCAGCCCGAACCAGAAGAAAGCGGTTTCGTAACCCCAGGAAGCGATCACCATGGTGATCGGGATGACGGTGAGCGCGGTACCGGCGCCGTAACCGGCGGCAGTGAGACCGACGGCGAGCCCGCGCCGGTCGGGAAACCATTTCACCGCCTGGCCGACGCTGGTCGCATAGACGGCGCCGCCGCCGGTGCCGCCGGCCACCGCGCCGAGATAGAGCATTTCGAGCGACTGGGCGTATGAATTGATGATCCAGCCCGCCGCCACCATGATGCCGCCGAAGGCGACCACCAGCTTCGGCCCGGTCCGCACGCCGAGATTATCGACGATCCAGCCCTCGATCGGCGTCAGCCAAGTCTCGAGCGCGATGAAGACGGAAAAGGCGAACTGGATCGATGCCAGCGACCAGCCGTGCGCTTTGTTGATCGGGTTGACGAAGTACGTCCAGCCATATTGCAGGTTGGCGATCAGCACCATGCACAGGACGCAGACGATGAGCTGAACCCAGCGCGTCGATGTAGTGGCTGCTGCGCCGGATTTCGCGGTGGCCGTAGAGAGCGACATGGTTTCCGCCCCCGGTGATTTTTGTTCTTGTTTCAACTTAAAGCATTCGGCGGCGTTTTACGAGATTGTCATGGCTCGCGTGGCTAATCGCCGCAACTTAAAGTCTGTGCCTGGAATGATCCCGGTCCGGCCCGGTCTTCGACCGGCGGGCGAGATGTGCGATGCAACATATTTGCTCGGTGGACGGACCCATCCGGGCCCTGGCGCGTTCGGTTCCGTAAGGGAGCCCCTTATGCGCAACATCTGGTACCTTTCCACCGCCATCCTCTTCATGATGAGCCTTGCCATGTTGAGCCTCGGCTCGGGCGCCGTTTTGGCGCAGTCCGCGGCGCCCGACGAGGCGGTCCAGCCCAATGGCGCCGTCAGGCAGACCTTGGCGCTCACCGCGGGGCAGAAAAGCGCGATCTACAACATCGTCATCCGGCAGCGGGTGAATCCCCATGCCGACCAGATTTCCGTCGCCGTCGGCGCCCCGGTGCCGCCGACCATCGACCTTGTCGACCTGCCGGATCAGGCGACGGCGGACAATCCGGCGGCGGCCGTCCTCAAATACGCCATGGTGGCGAACGATATCGTGGTGGTCGATCCCGTCGCGATGCGCGTCGTCGACGTCATCCGCAACGGCGCCAGACCGTAATCGCGGCGCGGCGGCACGGCAAACGACGCAAGATTGATCTGCGCGTACCGGTTTCCGTGCGCCGCGTCCAAGCCCCGGTCTGAAATCTCATTGCGTCAGCGTCGACCGGACCGAGAAGACAAAGCTTTAGCGAGACGCAATGCCGCCTAAAACCGCCGCACATCTGTTTCCCGTGGAGGAACCGGCCGAGACGTCGTTCTACATCGGCGCCACCCAGCAGGCGCCGATGCGGCCGCCGCGCGCGCTCAAATACGGCGACACTTTCATCGTCCTCGACAGCCGCGGCGACATTTCCCCAGCCACCGGCGGCTCCGCCGGCCTGTTCCATCTCGACACCCGCTATCTGTCGCGGCTCGAATTGCTGGTGAACGCCACGCACCCGCTACTGCTCGGCTCCAATCTGCGCGATGACAATTCCGCCTTCTCGGTCGACCTGACCAATCCGGACCTGTTGGCAGACCAGCGCATGGTGCTGGAGAAAGATACCGTGCACATTCTGCGCACGATCTTCCTGTGGCGCAGCACCGCCTATCAACGGTTCTGCGTGCGCAATTACGGTGACCGCGCCGTCGACTTGCAGCTGTCGATCCTGTTCGAGAACGACTTTGCCGACCTGTTCGAGGTCCGCGGCACCCGCCGCGAACGCCGCGGCACGGCGGCGGCCAATCTGCGCGGCGCCGACCAGGCGCTGTTGAACTATCGCGGCCTCGACAACAAGGTCCGGCGCTCCGTGCTGACCTTCGATCCGCCGCCGAACCGGCTGACCACCAGCTCCGCCGTCTACGAGCTGCATCTCGAACCTGGCGAAATGCGGCCGTTGTTCCTGGCGGTGAGCTGCGATGCCGCCGATACGCGGCCGCGGCCGTTCATGGGCGCCTTCATCGCCGCGCGCCGCGAATTGCGCGCGGCGACCAGGCGGCAGACCTCGGTCGAGACGTCCAACGAGCGCTTCAACGAAATGCTGTGCCGGTCGGCCGCCGATCTCGCCATGCTGATGACCGACACCCCGCAAGGCCGTTACCCTTACGCCGGCATCCCGTGGTTCTCGACCACGTTCGGCCGCGACGGCCTGATCACCGCGCTGCAGATGCTGTGGTGGAGCCCGGACGTGGCGCGCGGCGTGCTGCGCCGCCTCGCGGCCTATCAGGCCAAGACCGACGATCCGTTCGCCGACGCCGAGCCTGGAAAAATCCTGCATGAGATGCGCGGCGGCGAAATGGCGGCGCTGCGCGAAGTGCCGTTTGGCCTTTATTACGGCAGCGTCGATGCAACGCCGCTGTTCGTGCTGCTGGCCGGACTTTATGCCGAGCGCACCGGCGATATCCAAACCGTCGCCGAGCTGTGGCCGTCGATCGAGGCGGCGCTCGGCTGGATCGCCGGGCCGGGCGATCCGGACGGCGACGGCTTCGTCGAATACAAGCGCGCCAACGAGAAAGGTCTGGTCAATCAGGGCTGGAAGGATTCCCACGACGCGGTATTCCACGCCGACGGCCGGCTGGCGGAAGGCCCGATCGCGCTCGCCGAGGTGCAAGGCTATGTCTATGCCGCAAAGCGCATGGCGGCGCAGTGCGCGCGGCGCATGGGAAACTACAACAAGGCGCGCCAGCTCGACGCCGAAGCGACGGATCTCGCCGCGCGCTTCGAGCGCGCATTCTGGTGTCCGGACATCGCGACCTACGCGCTGGCGCTCGACGGCGACAAAAATCCGTGCCGGGTGCGCACCTCCAATGCCGGGCAAGTGCTGTTCACCGGCATTGCCGACGCCGACCGCGCCGCTCACGTCGCCAAGGGGCTCTTGCAGACGGATTTCTTTTCCGGCTGGGGCATCCGCACGGTGGCGCGCGGTGAAGCCCGCTACAATCCGATGTCGTATCACAACGGCTCGATCTGGCCGCACGACAATGCGCTGATCGCGCTCGGGCTGGCGCGCTACGAATGCAAGCAGGCGATCGAGACGCTGTTCGAGGGCCTGTTCGGCGCCGCCAACTACATGGACCACCGCCGGCTGCCGGAACTGTTCTGCGGCTTTCAGCGCCACCGTGGCCAGGGGCCGACGCTCTATCCGGTGGCCTGCTCGCCCCAGGCCTGGGCCAGCGCCACGCCGTTCACCTTGTTGGAAGCCTCGCTCGGCCTGCAATTCGATCCGTTCAAGGGCGAGATCCGGCTGTGCAACCCGCGCCTGCCCGCCTTCCTCGACGAAGTGATCCTGCGCGACCTGCGGCTCGGTTCCGCGAGCGTCGATCTGCGGGTGCGGCGCCATAAAGATACGGTCTCGCTCGATACGCCCCGCATCAGCGGCGATATCCGGGTTTCGATCGTATTTAGCTCTTAGAGGATGATCCGCCGTTATGCGGATTTTCGCTTGCGACGAGGGCGAACGGTCGGCGCTGCCGGCTGTCCGATCGCCGATGGCAGAACTTTTTGAGTCTGTTTCCCGCCAGCAATGGGTAACTTAAATTGCGGCGAGCGCCGTGCTTCCTTAGCCGATACTCTCCGCGGCTTTCGCGTCGCTATTGGCTCTGCGTTCACCTGCTGCTCATCAGCAGCAAGCGACAGATTGAGCTCCAAAAGCTTGGTTAGCACATCCTCCTCAGAAATATCAGAAGGCCAACCATAGGCGGCAGCAACCGCGGCGTCGAGATCACCGTGTGCGTCGACAAGCCATTGAGGCCGCTGATTGTAAAGATTAGTCAGCGTGCGCTCGCGCAACACAGCTGCCGCGACTGTATCCTTCGGCAGAATGCGATGTGGATAACCAGAAACGACTTCCGGCTCGACGCGCACTAGATCGGGTGGATTGACCCAAGCATTGCGTAACTCATCGAGCCGCTTCGCCGCCTTTGCGATTGCAAGTGCGCGCGGATCGTCGGCATAGCGTTGAGACGGAATGTTCGGGGTTAGACTCTGGGGGAAGGGAAAAGTTTCGAACGTGGTGGTTGGTGTGTAGCGTGGATCATTGCCCACGCCGAGCCACGTACCGAGCCGAAGAGACCAAGCTTCGTGAAACCGAGAGTGGAGGATACCTAATGTGGTGTAGTCATCCTTAGCGATCACGATTGCTGTGTTTTCTGGAATTTTTATTGCTGGCAGCCGAACGAAAATCCGATGCTTAGAAACCAATGGCGTCGCGATGAAGCCACTCTTACCGGCCACAGCTGCTCGAAGTGCGGGGCGCGGGTCACCATGGAGCCACCATTTAGTGCGATGCCACTTCCGTCTCAGGTGCACACGGGTAGGTTTGACGTTTTGAAATACAAATTCGAATGGAGCTTCGTATAGCGATGCTTCCCGTTCGGTTGCGTCGGTTCCAAAATCGATTATCCAGCGATCCTCATCCCTCCTCACAATTCCACTACCATTCGTCCAGGGGCGCAAAACATCGCTATTGGGCCTACCGTTTGGGTTGCGCGGCAATTGGATCCAACTTCGCGCAAGCTCGCCAGGAATATCAAACGGGCCATTTTTTTGTGTGCCTATATAGGAAACATTGGCATTTTCTAAGAGGCGTTTGACTCTCGCTAACGAAATTCCGGACGTTAGGTCCGGATTGATTTGGGTCGTTAGCTGACCGTCCAGCCTTGGCTGGTCGATCTCTCGCTTGGAACCAAAACAGACCAAAGCAACTCGCACAGCTGCCCCTTCAACAACCCAACTCTCGTCGCTCCATGCTTCAAAGATTTTACCTTCGCTCGCTATCCGTTTCATTATGCCAAAGTTATTGCCGCCTGAAATCGAGTTGGTGGCAACTAGCCCAACCCGGTTCGCCTGACCTTTGTTGACATAGTCTAAGGCCTTCGCGAACCAGTAACAGACGAAGTCCGAGCGACCCTCAAGGCGATCCGAATATATATGCCTTAGCGACTCCACGTAATTTTCACCAAGTGCTGCAATCATTCGTCTGTCGCCCAAAAACGGCGGGTTACCAACGATGAATTCAGCCATCGGCCATACGGCTTCGAGATATTTGGCTCCAGTGTGCTCATAATTTGAACGTAATTTCTTCGTTTGGAGGCCATCGTTTCCCAAAAAGGTCGGAGCGGTCGTGATTAGCGCATCGCGACATTCGATCGCATCCAGCTTGCGAAGAATTGGCTTCGGTTTGGCGTGAATGCCGTTCCGCAATCTCCACTGGATGTCACCAATCCAGACTGTCGTGCGCGCAAGTTCGGCGGCTAGCGGATTGACTTCAATCCCGCGCACAATTTCTGGCCCTATCACCGGCAGTCGGGGACCGAGGCCCAGCATTTCACATTCAAGATTTGCCTTATTTTCAATGTCCTTAACACCCTGCAACGCCAAATAGAGAAAGTTACCCGAGCCGCAAGCAGGATCGAGAATTTGCAAATTTCGCAGGCGTTCGAGATAGCGGGAACGCACTTCCTCCGCAGCTTCCTGAGGCGTCATGCGGCGCCGTCGTTTTGCCCGCATTGGGGGTTTAACTTCTTTCGACAAGAGCCGCTTTATTTCAATCTTCGCAACCAACCACTCTTCGTGGAGGGGCCTAAATATGATCGGCTCTATTAGCTTGGTAATTTTCTCCCGATCAGTGTAATGGGCTCCGATCTGCGCTCGTTTGTCTGGATCGAGAAACCTCTCAAAGAGCGTACCGAAAATGCTCGGATCGATTAGACCCCAGTCCAAGCTACCGGCTGCGAGCAACAACCCAATGTCACCCTCATCGAGAGATAAAGCGCGCCGCCCGTCGAAGAGACCCCCATTAAACCAAGCAATATCGTTCAAGTCGAAATCGCCACCGCTTTCCATCGCTTCAAATAACTTATTCAAATAACTCTGCGCCTTTTCAGGCTTTTGAGAGGACTGCCTAAGTAATTTTGGAAACAATCCTTCAGGCAACAGCTTCACGCTGTGCGCAAAAAAGCAGAAGACAAGCTGATTGACAAAATGAGCAATCTCTTCTGGAGAACCTCGTCCTTGCAAACGAAGCGCAATTGTTGAAAACTTATCAGCGGCTTCCTTGGTGACTGCAGCTCGTGTTTTTGTCGGCTTTAATTTGTCCGGATCGTAAAATACATTTCGTAGAATTTCGCGATGATCGGCATCGGCTAGATCATCCAGCTTAATTTCATATTTGGCTGGGACAGTGTTAGTCCAGGCTGTATGAATCCGAAAATGTTCAACGTCGCAGACGACCTGAAGCGGTGGGCTTTCGAGGGCCGGCGCGTATCGAATCAGTTGAAGGAGAGCGTCGTCTAAATTCCCGTTCTTCCTTTTATATTCCCAAGCGAAGTAGTCTTTTTTCCAAACGTCCGCAAAACCTCTTCCACCGCCGATTTTTGTGGCGCCTTTTTCGAACGCAAAATGATCGCCAGTAGGGTCATCTTCGGTTGGCGTAGGGTGGCCAAATAACGCGCAGAGATCGATAAAATGTTCCTGGGCTGTCTGCCGCTCAGTTAAAGAGGTTCTCTTCCACTTCTTGATAAACGCAAGAGGTGTGATCGGCGCAACAGCACCGGCAACCGAACTCATGACGCCACAAGACCGGCGATTACATAGAACGCCGGCTCCTCACCCTGTAATCAAAGGTTAGCAAGAAACGAGCGAGCAACGCTAGGTAGGGGTTAAGCCCCTTTGTCGCAGGCCCTCGACCTTGGCCCGATGGGGGAACTCGGCAATTCCACTACCGAAGTACCTAGCAGCGCCCATGGAACCGGCCGCCCCGCGCAAACTTAATGTTGTGGCTCCCAGGCAATCATTGCGGAGGACAGCATGCGCGGCGAACATCCGACCGTCATGGCGGCGGCCGCCTTGTTGGCGCTGACCGCCGTGGTCAGCGTGGCGTCGTCGGACAACAGCCCCGCCCCGCCCAAGGCCGATCAGCCGGCGCCGCCCGCGGTCACCATCCTGCCCAAGCACGAGGTCGAGGGCATCCTCGGCCGGCAAGTGCGCAGCGCAACGAACGAGAATATGGGCCGCATTGTCGACGTGCTGGTCGACCGCAGCGGCCAAGTGCGCGCCGCGATCATCGACTTCGGCGGCTTCCTCGGCGTCGGCAGCCGCAAGATCGCGGTGGACTGGGCGGCGTTGCATTTTCCCACGCCGGCCAAGCCCGAGCCGCCGATCACCTTGGACCTCAACCGCGACCAGGTGAACGCGGCGCCGGCTTACGAGGACGGCAAGCCCGTCGTCGTCCTCGGCGCGCTCGGCAAGCTCGAGCCCCTGCCGTTCGAATAATTCATCAACATTTGCGGGAGACGTATCCTGCCGGCGAAGCCATCACGCGCCATTCGCGACCGGATGGAGCAGCACGACGCGCTGGACCGCGAAGCGTCGCCGCAACCGCCGACGCCCCCGACGCCTGAAGGCAGCGAGCCGCCGCTGGCGCCGTCGCCGCGCAGCCTGCGCGGGCTCGATTGGTTCGTCTTCTTCGTCGCCGACGTGCAGACCGGTTTCGGCCCGTTCATCTCGGTCTATCTCACCGCGCAGCGCTGGACCCAGTTCGATATCGGCCTGGTCCAGTCGGTGGCGGGCATCGTGTCGCTGGTCGGCCAGATGCCGGGCGGCGCCGTGGTCGATGCCGCCCGTTCGGAGCGGTTCGTCGGCGGCGTCGCCATCGTCGCCATCTGCGTCAGCGCCTTGACCTATGCGGCGCTGCCGATCTTTCCGGTGGTGCTGGCGGGAGCGACTTTGCACGCGCTGGCGAGCTGCGTGCTCGGCCCGGCGATCGCCGCGATCAGCCTCGGCCTGGTCGGCCATGCGATGATCGGCGCGCGGCTCGGCCGCAACGCCCGTTTCGCCTCGATCGGCAACGGCGTGGCGGCGGCGATGATGGGCGCCGTCGGCTACCTCTTGTCCGCCCGCGCCGTTTTCATCGTCACCGTGCTGTTGCTGGTGCCGGCGCTGTTGGCACTGCGCGCCATCGACCCGCGCGAGATCGATCCCGAACGCGCCCACGGCGCGGTGCCGCGCCGGCGCACCGACAAGCCGCACACCAAGGTCGCCGAACTGTTGCGCAACCGTCCGCTCCTGGTCTTCGCCGGCTGCCTGCTGCTGTTCCATCTCGCCAACGCCGCCATGCTGCCCTTGATGGGCAGCGTCGTGACCATGCGCTCGAGCCGCTGGGCGACGGTGCTGATCGCGGCCTGCATCGTCGTGCCGCAGCTGGTGGTCGCGGTGCTGTCGCCCTCGGTCGGCATCCGCGCCCAGCTATGGGGGCGGCGGCCGTTGCTGCTGATCGGCTTCGCCGCCTTGCCGATCCGGGGGCTGTTGTTCGCGTCGGTGACCAATCCGTGGCTGCTGGTCGTCGTGCAACTGCTCGACGGCGTCACCGCGTCGGTGTTCGCCGTCATGGTGCCGCTGGTGGTCGCCGATCTGACCCGCGGCACCGGCCACTTCAATCTCGGCCAAGGCATCCTCGGCACCGCGACCGGCATCGGCGCTTCGCTCAGCGCCACCTTCGCCGGCTACATGACCGACCGCTTCGGCTTCGGCGCCGCCTTCGCCGGCCTCGCCGCGATCGCGCTGGTCGGCTTGACGGTGCTGTGGTCGCTGATGCCGGAGACGCGGCCGGAGGAAGAGCCGGAATAAGACTTGTCATTGCGAGGAGCGAAGCGACGACGCAATCCAGCTCGCTTTGCCGCCCAGCTGGATTGCTTCGTGGAGCCTGTCATCGGGCCGGCCACTTCGGGCCGGACCCGTTGGCTCGCAATGACGACGGCTACAACGCCGGCGCGTCGTCCGTGACCAGGCGCAGATGCGGCGCCAGGCTGTCGGCGAGCTTGCGATAGACGCTGAGATAATCCTGCGCCATGCGCCGCGCGGTAAAATGTTGCTCGAAGTGGCGGCGGATTTTCTCGCGCGACAAATGGCTCAGGCGATCGACGGCGCCGATGGCGCCATTGATGTCCTCGACAACGAAGCCGGTAAGGCCGTCATCGATCACCTCCGGCACCGAGCCGCGATTGAACGCGATGACCGGCGTGCCGCAGGCCATGGCTTCGATCATCACCAGGCCGAACGGCTCCGGCCAGTCGATCGGGACCAACAGCACGATGGCGCCGCTCAAGAACTCGGATTTATCCTTGTCGGCGATCTCGCCGATATATTCGACATTGCCCGCCTTGATCATCGGCTGGATCTGCTCGTCGTAATAGTCCTGGTCGACGCGGTCGACCTTGGCCGCGATCTTGAGCGGCATGCCGCAATGCTCGGCGATGCGAATGGCGCGGTCGACGCCTTTTTCCGGCGCGATGCGGCCGAGGAAGCCGAAATAGCTCGGCTTGACCGGCATCGGCAGCAACAGCCGCTCGGGCAGGCCGTGATGCACCGTGCGCACCCAGCGCGCCTGCGGCAGCGGCCGCCGCTGCGCATTGGAGATCGATACCACCGGCACCGCGTTGAACGTGTCGAACACCGGCTGATGCTCGGGCAAGTCGAGCCGGCCGTGCAGCGTGGTCACGAACGGCGTCGCCTGCCGGGAGAACAGCGAGAACGGATAATAGTCGAGATGGAAATGCAGGAAGTCGAAATCTCCCGAGCGCTGGTAGACCCGTTCCAGCATCATCATATGCAGCGCGTTGGGGTCGCGCACCGCGCCGTCGAGCCGCAACGCCCGCGGCCATACCGCCTCGAGCCTGGCCGAGGTCTGCGAGTCGCCGCTAGCGAACAGCGTCACTTCATGGCCGAGCGCGATCAATTCCTCGCTCAGCCAGGACACGACCCGTTCGGTTCCACCATAAAACTTGGGCGGGATCGCCTCGGTCAACGGGGCGATTTGCGCGATATGCATAGAATTTAACCTTTCCTGGTCCCGGTATTGGATTTCCCGTCGCCCGTGGGTTCCGACACAACGACAACAACGAACCACGGCCGAAATATTTCAAATCCGGCGCGGAACTTTTTTTTCGCAAACCGCGGAACTTTTTCGCATCTGCAACGTCGTCCCGGATGCACAAAATTGGCGGTCGAATGTCACCGGCGCGACGACGTGCCGACACAGAATGGACGCAAGCTCGACACGGTTCGTCCATGCGACACGTCACAAAAGTTTTTTGTGCGCGGCACCGTACGTTCGCGAGTTCCCGGCGTTGAAACCTGTGTGAGGACCAGAGGGAGGGGCGGCAGCATTCGCAAGCGGAGTTGTGATACGCATGGCCGATCTTTGCGACTACGCCACCCGCCCTCTCGCCTTCGTCTTGCACTATGTCCGGCTGCGGCCGGTCTCGCACGCGGTCATCCTCGCCGCGGTGCTCACCGCGGTGGCCTGCTCGGTCGGCACCCAATACGGCGTCAAATTCCTGGTCGATGTATTGTCCAATCACGACGCAGCCGGGGTGTGGACCGCGTTCCTCCTGCTCGGTTCGCTGATCGCCGCGGATAATCTGTTGTGGCGGGTGGCGAGCTGGATCGCCAATTTCGCCTTCGTCGGCGTCACCGGCGATTTGCGGCGCGACCTGTTCCGCCACCTGATGGGCCATTCGCCGGCCTATTTCGCCGACCGCCTGCCCGGCACGCTGACCAGCCGCGTCACCGCGACGTCGAACGCCATCTTCACCGCCGAGAACATGTTCGTCTGGAACGTGCTGCCGCCATGCGCGGCGACGGTGGCGGCGATCGCGCTGGTTCGCACCATCAGCCTGCCGATGGCGCTCAGCCTTACGCTGGTCGCCGGCATCATGGTCTGCCTGATGTTCCGCCTCGCCGCCGCCGGGCGGCCGCTGCATCACGACTTCGCCGACAAGGCCGCCGCCGTCGACGGCGAGATGGTCGACGTCGTCGGCAATATGCCGCTGGTGCGGGCATTCTCCGGCTTCGCCCGCGAGCATCGGCGCTTCGACGCCACCGTCGACCGCGAAATGGACGCGCGGCGAAAGAGCCTGCTCTATCTGGAAAAGCTCCGCATCTTTCATGCCGTGGTGACCATCGTGTTGACACTGGGCCTGGTCGCCTGGGCGATCATGCTGTGGCAAGCCGGCGACGCCACCACCGGCGACGTGGTGCTCGCCTGCACGCTCGGCCTTTCGGTGCTGCACGCGACGCGCGATCTCGCGGTGGCGCTGGTCGACATCACCCAGCACGTCGCCCGGCTGTCGGAAGCGCTGGCTACGCTGCTCGTGCCGCACGAGCTGCGCGATCATCCCGAAGCCGAGCCGCTCATTCGGCGCGGCGCCAGCGTCAAATTCGAGCATGTCGATTTCCGCTACGACGACGGCCGCCGGATTTTCACCGATCTCAACCTGCACTTCCGGCCGGGCGAGCGCGTCGGCCTGGTCGGCCATTCCGGCGGCGGCAAATCGACTTTGTTCGCGCTGTTGCAGCGCTTCTACGATCCGCAAGGCGGACGCATCCTGCTCGACGGTCAGGACATCGCGCGGGTGACGCAGGCGAGCCTGCGCGACGCCATCGGCGTGGTGCCGCAGGACATTTCGCTGTTCCACCGTTCCGTCATGGACAACATCCGCTACGGCCGGCCGGAAGCCTCCGATGACGAAGTGCTGGAAGCGGCGATCACCGCGCGCTGCGACTTCATCGAGGATCTGCCGGCCGGCATCCGCACCATCGTCGGCGACCGCGGCATAAAACTGTCCGGCGGCCAGCGCCAGCGCATCGCCATCGCGCGCGCCTTCCTCAAAGACGCGCCGCTCTTGCTGCTCGACGAGGCCACGTCCGCGCTCGATAGCGAGTCGGAGGAAATCATCCGCGAGGCGCTCGGCCGCCTGATGCGCGGCCGCACCGTGATCGCCATCGCCCACCGCCTCTCCACGGTGCGCAATTTCGACCGCATCGTCGTGCTGCAGCTCGGCGAAGTCGTCCAGGACGGCGCGCCCGACCTCTTGATGCGCCGCGAAGGCCTCTATCGCCAGCTGGTGCAGCGCGAGATGAACCGGCTCGCCCGGCAGGCGGCGTAGCAGCTACGCCGCGATCACCTGCGGCAATATCGGCGAGTCGGCGTCAAAGCGCTGGCCGGCGCGCAGGCAGAATGCCGGACGCAGCAGTCGCTCGGCGACGACTTTGGTGTCCTCGTTGTCGCGCAGGATGAAGCGGCCGCGGTCGTCGTGGAGCACCGAAACATCGGCGGCATAGCCCGGCGTCAGCGCGCCGAGGCGATCGCTCATGCCGAGCATCTGCGCCGGATGCAACGTCACCATCGGCACCACCTGTTCAAGCGACAGCCCGAGCGCCAGCATCGAGCTCATCGCCTGGGTCAGGCTGAAGCGGGCCTGGCCGCGGAACGGATGGTTCTCGTCGTCGTAATGCTGCGCCGGAGTGCCGGCGGGCGGCGGCACTTCGGTGTTGTAGCCGTGCATGTCGGCGCCCAGCGTATGCGGCACGATGCCGGCGTCGAGCGCCTTGCGGGCAAGCCGATAGGAGAAATGACTGCCGTGGCCGACGTCGACCTTGAGCCCGGCATCGATGGCGGCGCGAATGACGCTGTGCACTTCGCCTTGCCGGTTGACGAAGCCGCCGGGATGGCGCGTGAACGGATGGGCCAAAATATCGCCGGGCCGCAATTTCGGGATCACGCGCTCCAGGATCGTATCGGCGTCCTCGCCGTTGGCGCCGCTCTCCGGCAAACCCCACAGCGTGCCGAAATGCACGTAAAGCGGCAGCGCGGCGCGGCGGCCGATCTCGGCCGACATTTCCAGAACTTTGATGCCCCAGCGCGCGAAGCCGCCGATCTCGGCGTGGCCCTTGATGCCGCGCACGATGTCCTTGTTGGCGTTGGCCGCGGTGACGGTCGCCTCGATATCGACGCCGGCCGGGCTGTAGAGATTGGGGTAATAGTGGCCCTCCAGCCCGCCGACCAGATAGGCCGACAGAAAAGCATAAACCTGGGTCGTGGCGCGCTCGACGATGAAATGCCGGAAGCCCGGTAACGTCATGCAGGACGGACCGCCCTGGTCGATCACGGTGGTGACGCCGGAGCGCACGCCGACCATGTCGGGGTCCAGGCCGAAGCGGCCGGTGACGTATTGATAGACGTGGGCGTGGGTGTCGATCAGGCCCGGCAGTACCAGCTTGCCGGAAACGTCGATCACCTCAACGGCGCTTGACGGCAGAATGGCCTTTCCGACCGCCGCGATGCGCCCGCCGCGCACCGCGACGTCATGGATGCCGTCGATGCCCGACGCCGGGCAAATGACACGGCCGCCTTTGAGCAAGAGATCGTATTTCGCGTTATCAGCCATCTGCGCTCTCATTGTTCGGCGTAATTGCTTTTTTCTGGTGGAATATTCTACGCAAAAAGCGGAGGGCCAGCAATCGAGCCGCCGTCATTCCGGGGTCGAGCGCAGCGAGGAGCCCGGAATCCATAACCCCCGAACAGGGGATATGGATTCCGGATTCGCCGCGGAGCCTGTCATCGGGCCGGCCACTTCGGGCCGGACCCGTTGGCGGCGATCCGGAATGACGAGCTAAAACGTTCTTTCCTCGCCCTCGGTGCGCGAGGCGAATTCATTCGCTCAAAACACCACCACCCGACCAAGACTCTCTTATTTTTGTTTGCTGCATTGACTATTCGCCGCGCTATGGCGAAATCAATCATCCGATCAAAAAGTCGATCGGGTCGCGGGATTTGATGGAGCAGCTTGCGCCGCGAAAAAACGCTAAAGCGCCATGAACGCTGAACGTGCAGCGTCTTCATGGGCTCCTCAACCATGGAGATGGACCGATGACGTTGAAGAGTCCGCGTCGCAAGTGACGGCCTGACGCGCCGACACCGCCGCCGATCACATCCGTTCATTGAAAATCTTTGCAAGGAGCGCCGGCCAAAACCGGCGATGAGGATCATCATGTCCAACGCCCATGTTCAACGCCAATATGTCACCGACTTCCGTGTCCCGAGCACGGCCGGGTCCGGCGCACTGCTCAACGAGGATTGGCTCGCCGTCATCCTCGGCCTTTTCATTTTCGTCCTCGGGCTAGCCGCGCTGGTCCATGTCGATCTGATCGGCTGGGTGGTCGCCACATCGGTCTGGAGCAATTTCGGCCAGGCGCTGGGCCCGGCGTCGAAGGGCTATGCCGCGCTCGGCGGCGTCGGCGCGCTCGTGGCCACCTATGTGGCGCTCACCTTGGTGCTGACCGCCGGCGCCGCCGCGCTCAAGAGCGACGTCAAGCGCTTCGCACTCGCCTTCACCGCGGTGTTCTGGATCGCCTATGCGAGCTGGATCGTCGGCAACTACGCGCATTTCGCCGCGGTGACGCCGGCCGAGCAGCAGAAATTCGGCATCTCGTGGTCGCTGAAGCTGACCAACGAGGGCGCCTATATCTTCGCGCTGATCGCGGGCCTGATCATCGCCAATTTTCTGCCGCGCTTCGCCGCCGCGCTCAAGGACGCGGTGCGGCCCGAGCTCTACATCAAGGTCGCCATCGTCATTCTCGGCGGCTTCTTCGCCGTCACCGCGGCGGGCAAGCTCAGCCTCGCCTCTTCGCTGATCCTGCGCGGGGTTGCGGCCATCGTCGAAGCCTATCTGATCTACTGGGCGGTGGTGTATCTCATCGCCCGCAAGTGGTTCGGTTTTTCCCGCGAATGGGCGGCACCGCTGGCGTCGGGCATCTCGATCTGCGGCGTGTCGGCGGCGATCGCCACCGGCGGCGCCATCCGATCAAGACCAGTCGTGCCGGTGCTGGTGTCGTCGCTGGTCGTGGTGTTCTCCGTCACCGAGGTGCTGATCCTGCCGTTCGTGGCGCAAGCCTGGCTCTCCCATGAGCCGCTGGTCGCCGGCGCCTGGATGGGGCTGGCGGTGAAGACCGACGGCGCCGCGGTCGCGGCCGGCGGCATCACCGAATCCCTGATCCTCGCCAAGAACGCCGCCGCCGGCGTGCACTATCAGCCCGGCTGGATCCTCGGCACCGCCGCGACCATCAAGGTGTTCATCGACATTTTCATCGGCATCTGGGCCTTCGTGCTCGGTTATATCTGGACCAACCACATCAACGTCACGCCGGATTCCAACAAAGCGCGCTTAAGGGAAATCTGGCAGCGCTTTCCCAAATTCATCATCGGCTTTGTGGCGACGTTCATCGTCGGGCTCTATCTCGCCCTCGGCACGCCGGCCGACGTGGCCAAGAACGTCCCCGCGGCGATCGGCGAGGCCAACACCTTCCGCGTCATCTTCTTCATTCTCACCTTCTTCTCGATCGGCGTGCTCTCGAACTTCCGCGCGCTGTGGCAGGAGGGTTTCGGCAAGCTCGCCGCGGTCTATGTGACGAGCCTGTTCGGCTTCGTAGTCTGGGTCGGCCTTGTGATCTCGTGGCTCTTTTTCCACGGCATCACGCCACCGCTCGCCAGCTGAAAATCACGCAATCGAAAATGTACGACTATCAGGAGCTCATCATGTCGCAATACGCCCAATCCGACCTGCGCGAGGAACTGCGCACCGCCCCGGTCGAGCCGCTGCTGCCGGTGGAGAAGAAGCTGATCGCCTGGAGCCTGAGCCTCGGGCTCGCGCTCCTTGTCGTACTGGCGGCGATCAATCACTTCTTTCCGGTGGCGTTGTAGCCTTGCATGTAAAATCTCGCATCCGGCTGTCAACATCGTAAACCCGCGGATGACTTCGTGCCGGATGGGGCACGCGTTAATTTGCCGTCCGCTTCGCGCTTTCGCGGGACGCTTGCGGATACGACCAAAAGTGCTAATATGCTTGTGGTTGTGCGTTTATACCTTGCCGCGATAGGTAGCAGCGGTCTGCACGTGCGCGGATGTTGCCGCACTTAGCACGTGGGGCGAAATGCGGGCGACACTGTAATCCCTGCATCCTGGCGCTTGCCTTGGCACGGCGAACTGCCGCCCGAGCGCTGCCAACGCGATGCAACAGTGCTGATGCCGAGCTTCGGTAGCGCCGCAACGTGCCGGCGCGAGGAGTGCCGTTATGACGGCCGGTTTTTTTGAAAATGCGATCGCCGCCGTTTTTCGCGTCATCAACCGCTGGCGTGTCTGGTATCGTCTGCCGTTACCGATCGCCGTCGTCAATCTGTTGTCGCTGCGGGTCGATTTGCGATGGCGCAACCTGTTCGACACCGAGACAGCGCCCCCCGATCCAGCGGCCCCGCCTCATTTCGACATCCGCCACTGCCGCACCGCGGATGGCACGTTCAACGATTTGTCGAAGACCTGGATGGGCATGGCCAATGCCCGCTTTGGACGCAACGCGCCCCTGCCGCAGACCTACGGCGAACAGCCGCCCGGCCTCTATGAACCCAATCCGCGCGTCGTCAGCCGCGAACTGCTGGCGCGTCGCGACTTCGTGCCGGCAACCACGGTCAATGTCTTGTTGGCGGCATGGCTGCAATTCATGGTTCACGATTGGCTCAGCCATGGCGTCAATGACACGCAAAGCCTGCCATGGCGTTTCCCGGTGCCCGAAGGCGACGACTGGCCGCAACAAGAGATGACGATCCGGCGAACTTGTCCGGATCATCAGCGCGGGCCGAAGGATGAAGGGCGTCCCGCGGCCTATCGCAACATCGTCACCCACTGGTGGGACGGCTCGCAGATGTACGGTTCCGACCTCAAGATGCAACATTGCGTGCGCAGCACACCGGCAAAGATTCTGCTGCCCGACGGTAAATTATACCTGGACGAAACCGGCCATCTCCCGCCCGATCCGGAAGCGGCCGACGATGATCCCCTCCAGGAGCTTGCCGCCGTCAACGGCAATTGGTGGATCGGGCTTTCGACCATGCATACGCTGTTCACGCGCGAGCACAATTCGATCGTCGACCGCCTGCATCTCGAATATCCGGACCAAGACGGCGAGTGGCTGTTTCAGAAGGCGCGGCTGATCAATGCCGCCCTGATCGTGAAGATCCACGCTACCGAATGGTCGCACGCGCTGCTGCAGAGCCCGACACTGCAATATGCCATGCGCGGCGAATGGTGGGGGGCGCTCGGCGAAGCCTATTTCAAGGCATTCGGCCGGCCATCGCATAACGAGCTGCTCGCCGGTATTCCGTCGTCGCCGGCCGATCAATATGCGGCACCCTTTTCCGTCACCGAAGAATTCACAGCGGTGTACCGCCTGCACTCGCTCGTTCCGGACGATTTTTCGTTCCGCCGGCACAGCGACGACAAGGAGCTCCTGGCCTGCAGCCTTGCCGATTTGTTCGCCGGCGGCACCACGAAGGTCCACCGCACGGTGCCGTTCGACGATGTGCTCTATTCGCTCGGTACCAGCTATCCCGGTGCCGCGGTGTTGCACAATTTTCCGACCCACCTGCGCCGGCTGCCGGAGAACATCAACCAAGGCATCATGACCGATCTCGCCGCGACCGACATCTTGCGCGACCGCGAGCGTGGCGTGCCGCGCTATTGCGCATTCCGGCGCATGTTGCGGATGAGCGTGCCCGAGACCTTCGCGGAACTCACCGACAACGAGCAGTGGCAGCAAGAGCTGAAAAAAATCTACGGCGACGTCGAACGCGTCGATTTGTTGACCGGCACGCTGGCCGAGACCAAGCCGCCGGGCTTTGCCATTTCCGATACATCGTTCCGCATCTTCATCGTCATGGCCGGGCGCCGCATCAAGAGCGACCGCTTCCTGACCGACGACTACACCGCCGAGGTCTATACGCCGGCCGGAATTGACTGGATCGAAAACAACGGCATGCGCGAGGTGCTGCTGCGCCACGCGCCGTCGCTGCGCCCCACTCTGGCGAACGTACTGAACAGCTTCTATCCGTGGCCCAAATCAGCGAGCTGATGTCATGGCGCGGCATATCCGCGTGCCGGGAATTGTCGACGTTGTGCTGGTCTCCGACCCGGCCGAAATCCGCGCGCTTAACGACCAGCCCCGGATCGATCGCAACTTCATCGCGCGCGGACCGCTGGTCAATCGATTGATCACCGGGCGCATCCGGCGCTGGTTCGCAATCATGGGCCAGCTGCTGCCGTCGCTGATGCCGCGCGGCGATAACGTTCGCGCCGATCATCAGCAAAAGCTCGCCGCGGCGCTCGACCCCGCGGGCGGCGCCACGCTGTGGACCGACGCCCAGATCGCGGCGCTCGCCGCTTATGTCTGCGGCGGCGGCAGCGACGAGGCCGCCGCCATCATGACGCAGCAGATCGTCGGCAATCTGTTCGATCCGCTTTACCGCGCCGACCGGGCAACTTGGCAAGCCGCCAAGCTGATCGACCAATTTCGCGACGGCTTCTCGCCAATTCAGATCGTCTGGCAGCTTACCGGGAAGCTGCGGCGCGCGCGCGACCTCTTGGTGGAGCGCGCCAAAGATGACCGTTGGACCATGCATGGCACCGCGATCGGCGTGCATGGGATCGTGCAAGCCTTGGCGCGGATGCGGCAATTGCGCGCTTTACCGACGGCGACATCGCTCAGTGACGACGCCGTCCTCGGCCAATGCCTGGTGCCGCCAAAGCAGGTTCCGCGAACCGTGGAAGCGCCGTTCGAGACGCCGCTCGTCAAGCGCCCGTTGGGCGCCGGCGCCATCGTCATGTTGCAGCTCGAAGCCGCGTGGCCGCGGGCTCCGGACGCGGAGATGATATTCATGCGCGGTCACTGGAACGCCTGTCCGGCGCGGGACTTCGTGACGGCACTCCTGCAAACGGTTTGGCGCCGCAGCCTGCAGGAGACCGTCGTCGCATGACGCAGGACATCATCTTCACCCCGCATCAGCCTGGGACGGTCATTCCGGCCACTTCTACGGGACCGACCTCGACCCGCCGGCGAAGGCCGATCTTCTCGCTTATCTCCTGACATTTTGAGCGCGGAGGCATCGCATGAGCGACGCCCAGACCCTATCCTTCACCAAAGCGCAAACCGCGAGCCGGCTTCGCACCTACAAGGTGTTGTTCATCATCAGCATCCTCGGCAATCTGGTGGTTTGCCTCTGGTGCATCTTCGACCCGGTCGGCTTCGCCCACCTGGTGTTTCAGCCGGATCCCTATCCGCAAGCGTGGCCGCGGGTCTGGGGCGCAACGCTGCTCGGCCTGCATGCCGTCTATTGGCCGGGCCTGCGCAATCCCTTGTTCTATCGATGGCCCAATTGGTGCAACATCGCGATCAAGTTTTTCATGACCATCATATTCATCGCATCGGGACGCTTTTTTTATCCGTTCGCGCTCTGGGATTGCAGCTTCGGCGTTATCCTGCTGGTGGCGTATTATCGGCTGCTGGTGGCGGCTATCCGCGGCGATCCCTAGCCCGGTCGAGGAGCCGCGGCGTGAGCGTCCTTACCCGGCTGCACGCCCTGGACATGGCCCGGGTCTGATCGATGTGCCGCGGCCACCCCGCCGACCAGGGCCCGGGCCGAGTGTCATCCCCAACGCGCCCGCAAAAACGCTAAGAGGGACCCGCTAAGTGGCGGATCCCTCTTGGAATTTGGTTGCGGGGGTAGGATTTGAACCTACGACCTTCAGGTTATGAGACCGAAGGTCGAATTTTCAACTCCTTGATTTCCCGATGGAAATTTCCCTCGCACCAAATGTTGTGTTAAAAACTGTGCTAAAATCGCTGCTTTTGGGCATTTCGTGAGTTGCAGGGCGATGAACCACCGCCCAAAGCCGTTTAGCAGAAACACCCTAACGCGTCACTAAAAAAGCTGCACGCCCCCGAACTCGTCCCGGCACTGTTGCCGATTAGCACTACGACAGCACTAAGCCCTTGTCGCGACGAATGAGGGCCTCGGCAATCCTAAACTCTTTTTTGTTGTGATCTAGCGCGGACGAATGGCTCGCTCCCTATGACGTTTGATTGCCTCCCTTGCATCCGGAGAACAATCACGGACGAAATCAACCCCGAGGTAGGAAACGGAAAAATAGGCTACCTCGGCGGCCGCTCCACTAGGCCTAGTCCGTCGAAACTCGACCAATTTCTCTCGCTCCAGAATTTCGAGTGATGGATATTTAGGTTGCAAGTAGCCACCATATTCCGTGTACAAGACCTGCAAGTCCGCAAGGCCGCCGATCGACACATGCATGACCCTTCCATACGTTAGTCCATGCTGCGGAAGGAATTGTCTGAAAACATCGGCCGTTTTTTCTTTAGTTGAGTCACGTACGTTGAACAAGTATGCAATCTTTTCAGCTCTTCTCTCATTCTGTTGAATGTGGCCATCTGGATAAGATGTTTCAGGAAACGCTTTATCAGTCAGGCATACCTCTTCTAAGAGATTCAGTTCGTGCGAACTCATTCGGCTTAAAAGATCAATGAATGTCAGGTGACGTGCTTCATAGTGGGTCGATGCGGAAAGTAGAAGCGACGCCCATCGCGAGTGCAGCTCTTTGTCCTGATCTTCCAATGAAGCCTGTTCCAAGAATGGAACCAAGAACTTTGCAGATGGCGGTTTCAATTCAAGTTTCTCAAGTTCAGCCGTCGCTTTTGCTATTTTCACAATTTCGTATGCGATCTCGGCTCGTTGCAAACGTATTTGATCGGCTCTCAATCCGCGCGCTTCGGTAAAGGGTCCAATGATATCAATGAGCGCGTCGAGCGCGCGTCCCATGGATTCTTTCGGGATTTCGGCCTTCACCTCCAAGGTTGCCTTGGCCGCTATGTCAACGGACAACCTTGATCCCTCGTCATTTTCAGCCATTCGCCTAAACGCCCGTCTACTTGAATTTGAAAGCGTCCTTCATCGTCGCAAGGACGCCGAGCGCCAGGCCCGCGATGGCGACGACGATATAGCTTGAAGTGTCCGAAGGCGGCGCCGCCTTGGCGAGCGCGATGAATTGGGGAACCGCGAACGCAGCGGCAATGGCGATCACGTAGCACGACACTTTGACGATGCTGCCCTTGACATCGAAACTCAGGTAAAAATCCTCGACGGTGCTTTCCGCATCCTTGTCGTGGAAAATACGCGATACGAGCACGCTGGCCGCGAACCCGGTCATTACGTCAGCCGTCGAAAACGTGAATCGTTTCACGTCATAGCGCGTGCTGAACCGCCGTTCCTCATTGCCCGTGAACTGGATGCTGGACTGGCCAGTCGCGAGTCCAAGGCTGACCCCAGGAAAACTCTTGGTCGGGTGATATTGATAGAAGGACAGCTCATAGCTGGCGCTAGGCGAAAGCTTGAACGCCGGCCGCCCTTGTGCCGTCGTCGATGTCACACGGCTTCGATCAGGAAGATGCTGAAGCTCGTAGAACACATAGAATGGAGACTTGTCCTGGAATTTCTGATCGTCGCGTGCGAGGCTATCCTTATCCAGAAAATCCTTTGAATACTGGTCAGGCGCGTTCATGATGCTGAGATAGTCGCGGACGATTTCTTCCCACGCGAGAGCCCAGTTCTCGTTATCAGTCACCGCCGGCTTCAACTGCGCATCGAGTTGGTCCTTCGCGTCCATCCACAGATAGCCGGTCGGTTCTTGCGCGCCGGGGACTTGGTGGAAGCGGTGCAAGTCGGGCAGAACCTTGCGGGCCTTGTCCGAAAAAGCCCGCGCGTCGGTCGGCCGGCGAAAGGCGCCGAGCTGGAAGACCAGTGTGTAGGTCGTTCCGACGGCAATCACGCGCGTAAGGATGGCTTCGCGCAGCGGAAGGATGAAGGGCGTCTGCGGCTTGCCTCTCAGATCGACGAAGCACAAAAGGCACTTGGCGTTCGCAGGAAGCGCGTCGCGGCTGACCAAATCCCGAAGGTTCGGATCGACCCATTTCTGGTCGTAGCGGAACTGCCGCTCGCCGCCGACCGGTGCCGCAAGCGTATCGACGACATCCTTGCTGTACCCTTCGCGAGAAGCAGACGAGAGACAAAGGTACATGAGACGGGTCCTGTTACGGGGTTGACGCTACACACTTCTGATTTCGCCAATATGGCGTTGAACTGCGAACAAAGCAAGAACTAGCGAATTTCTGCTTACAAACCATAAGCTTAGAGGATTGTAACGGCGGCCCCATGGCCTCCGAGTCTTACAATTCGGTGCGTTGCTGAACCTCGCGTGTGGCGGCCGGCAGGTTGCCGCGCACGAGAAGCTCGTTGACCACAATCAGCTCGGGGGCGCCAGCGTCCTCTCGCAACACTAGCAGATCGGTATCTGCCGGATAGCCCGAGGTGAGCGGGCCAGACAGCGCGATCGCGTACTGCTTGCCGTCCTTGCGTGTTGCGAGAATCGGAACGGTGACGCTAACTCCCTTCCGGGCCGGAACACGGACTTCTTCCTGATAGGTAAGACCGGCGTCGGCCTGGCGCCGCAGGTCGCTCAGAAGCCACGCGTTCGATCTTTGCAGGCGCGCCGCGTTGAATTCCGGCAATTGCCCGGTGATAAGATATTCGAGCAATTCGGCGCCGACATGGCGATCCAGCAGGACGTGCTCGAACTTGTTCTTGAAGCTTCTAAGGCAACGGTAACAGGACGCGTCGCAATCCTCGGGACAGGCATTCATCAACTGTAATGCCCTTTGCAGCAACTCCATGCCGCGCCCCACCAATTGGCTTGAAAATCCCGCGCCACCAGCGAGCGTGTCGTAGAGGAAGATTTCGGCTTTGAGGCCGTCGCGGCCTTCGGGCGTGAGCGAGGGGCGATATTCAGCCATGAGTTCGCCCGGCTCGATTTCCAGCATCTGACTTCCGGCTTTGGCAATGGCCTCGCTGACGGTTCGCAGCGCCACGTCAGTAGGATAATGGCCTGGTTTCAATTGCATCGGCGCGGCAACGTCCATCGAGAACAACGCAACGTCCGTGATGAAGTCGGTTCCGAGCACAATATGCCGTGTCGTGCCCGCGCCCTCGCACGTGGGCTCTTTCTCATCGGGATATGGCTTGCGGTGCGGCGCCGAAAGCAGCGGCGTCGGATCGCTGCTCGCTTCGATGCGTCCGCACTTCACGCAATAGGAATACCCGTCGCTTTTCGGGCCGGTGTTGGAAACGAGAAGATGCTCGTGCACCCGGAGGACCCGGACGCGCTCGTTCACCTGAGTCCATTTGGTTTCGTCCGAAGGGGTTTTCATGGTGAGCTTTGCGCGCGTCGCATAGCTCGTCTCGGGCATGTCATCAGGCGAAGTGACTTCTTCCACGTCGATGGGATGGGCGAAGCCCGGCGGCCGTAACCAATAGCGCGCTTCGCCGAAACTGTTGGCCGTACCACAGGCCGGACAATCCTGTTTGTCGCCCCGCTCGATCTCTCCGATCTCGAAGGTTCTGGCAAAACCGCAGGCGCTGCATTCGCAGTAAAGCCGCTTGTTTTCCCATGCGTCGAAACGCTCGTCGGACATGACGGAATAGATTGCGCCCGACGAGTAGCACTTGCCCGAAATCCAGATTTGCTTTCCCGGAGCGTACTGCGAGAGCGCGATCGGCAAGCCCTGCGAGGGCGCGAAGCGCATGACCGGGCGGAACCGCGTTGACCGCGCGTCATCGAATACATGGAAGGTCGCCACATCTGTCGGGAAGGCATAACGCGGCAGAATGCCACGATAGAGAAGGCGCTGGAGCAACTCGCCCGTCTCCGGCTTGCTGCCCGGTTTCTCGTCGCCCTCCTCGGGCGTCTCCTCGGCTTCCTCCTCGTCGTCGTCTGACTCGTCTGGCTCTTGATCCTCCTTTTCCTTGGCGCCAGGCTGAATCGCTATGGCGATGGCGCTGATGCAGTCGTCCTTCATTTCGGAAATGAGCAAGGAACGATCGTCTGGCGAAAGCTCGCTGGGCATCCATGATGCGACGCGCGCCTGAAGGCGCTGTTCGTTGGCCGTCAACCATTCCTTGAAATCGTGCATATTGAGGACTGCGGTGCCGTTACGGAATCCAGAGACGGATCCAAGAACGGAGAACAAATGATGCGGCTGCTCGGGATCAACGTCCGGCAGTCGGTCTTGATGGTAGTTCTGGAGCAGAAACGCCCGGATATGCCGCCGTGTGATTTCCTTGTTATCGAGCGTGAGTTTGGGATCAACCACATCGCCCCGGATCATGCCCTCGGGCTCAGTGAAATAATGTTCGTCGTGACTATCGGCGCTGCCGAAAGCGACGACGGTTGCAACGGCATTGCCGCGCCGGCCTGCCCGCCCTGAGCGCTGCTGATAGTTGGCGCGTCCCGGCGGCATGTTGCGTAACGCAACGCCCGAAAGGGTGCCGATATCAATGCCAACCTCCATCGTCGTCGTGCTCGATAGCACGTCGATCGCGGTCGCCCGGTGGGCTTTCCGGCCTCTGGCGGGAAGGACATCCTGAAAGAGCAATTCATTCTCTTCGGCCTTGGAAAATACGTCTCCGCCCTGCGCCGCGTTTAACTGCGCCGTGTGCTCGGCCGCGATCAACGCCATCGGCTCGCGGGGCGGTTGCCGAAGCGCGGCCATCACCGGCCTACGGTAATAGCCCTTCCTCGCCAGGAAGGCGGGATCGGTGTCGGGATCGAGCGGAGAAACTTCCGGACTGCCGCAATCGAGGCAGTGCGCGATGCCGGATACGGGGCGATGAACCGACTTGCAGGTAGAACAGCGCGACCACGGGCCTTCAAATTGAAGCGAGAGCTGATCGCCACGCAATTGATAGGCGCCACCCAAATCCACGCTAAACAGCGCCAGAAGCTCCGGCGTCCATTTGTCGTTGAAGACTTTGCGTGCGTTACGGTCGGTGATGACCACGTCCATCGCGGCGAATTTGCCTTTACCCTTCTTATCCTTGACACTTACACCCTCGGCTCTCGACCGATTCCGCCAGGTCGAGGGCATGCCGGCCAACCAAAATCCAAAATTCCGCCAGCAACGAAGCCAGGCGCGCGCAAGTGCAATTTTGCTCTCCGGCGTTTCAGCGAGACCCGGAATCGGCGGAAGTTGTTCTAGCTTCGGCGTGAGTTCGTTGCGTTCGCAAATCGAGGCGAGAGCGAGCGCCTCAAGGCCGAGAAACGGGTCTTGCACGGTGGTGACAATGTCCTCAAGCAAGGCCTGCGGCGGCAAGCTTGAGCGCATTTTGAGAATAAGCGAGAACAGTCCGGGCTCGGTATCGTCCGCGCCGGTGGCAATGGCCTTCTCCACCTCGTCTTCTGCCGAAAAATTTTCGCCGGTCTTTAATTCTGGACGCAGGCGTACATTGAGCTTCTTCGAGGCGATCAAAATCGCAAGAAACAGGTCATTCAGCCCAAGATGGGGTTTGAGGATATTGGCCTGCTGGAGTCGCGTATAGCCGAACGCAATCAGGGGCCGGAGCGAATCCCGCGTCGAATACATTTGTAAATTCGGCGCGAGCCGGGCCGCGACTTGCCGCGAGTCCGAGAAGACCAGCACCTTGCGGCCGCGAAGCGGGGCAAAACGGGTCGGCTTGACGGCGTTGGCGGGCTGAATCTGGATTTGCCTCGCGACCAGCGCCTCGAAGGGCTGATCGCCCTTGGTCTGGTGATCCTGAACGGTGGCGCGTCCGCGTTGGGTCTTGTTGCAACATGCGCATGGGATGAATTGGCCGCGCGCTTCAAGGCTTTGATCGACATCGCCGTCTTCGTCCACCGGCGGCGTTGTGCGATCGCGCCGCAAGAATACGGTGCGGGTCCGGGGTCCCAGCTCCTTGGGATTCAACCGCCCTGTTTCAAGATCGTAATCCGCCGGTTCGACCGGGCGTCCGGGACTTGGCTCTTCCAGAAGAATGTCGAGCGGTAACAGGGGGCTTGTCTCACCACCTTCCATCCGCAACCTGCGGCCCGGCTCCGACCACAAGGCGGAGGGGCTGTCCACGTCATCGGTATAGGCGCGGGCGTAAGCGGTCCCGCAATATCGGCAGGTAAAGAATTGGTGGACGCGGGCGTTGCATTCGCAGCGTTCCCGCGGCTGGCTATACATCTTGCCGCAGATGCCGCTTCGCTCATCCTCTCCCAATTCACTGCACGCCGGGTCCATGCAGACCCACAGGCCAGGAAGACCCCGGAAGAAATTGTGGATGCGGCAGGGAAGAAGTCCCGGAGCTTTTGGGTCGATGCGGGCCATGCTGCTGAAATGCATAAGCGCCGTGACGGCGAAATCGGCGATGGCGGGCGCGTCCGGGAACAATTCGGAACCGAGTTCTTTAATGGCTCGTGCTTGCTTCATGGTTGAATTTACGAGCAAGCCGAGCGGCGCAAAATCCACCAGCGCGTGATAGAGGTCAGCCTCAAGACCCCCGCCCTGCTGCGCCTGCCTGTGGTCTAGCAACGGTTTAACCAAAACGTCGCGCTCTTCGTCGGTTTGCGCGGCGTAGAATTTGGAGAGATCGATGGCGGCGAGGACTTCGGCGTCCCGTTTGTTGCCCGGCGCGGCGTGCGGCCTCCAGGCATAGTCGCCCTTGATCGGTATGAACGTCTCCGGCGGAACGCCCGCGAGCTGCGCGCCGAACTGCGGCGCATAGTTATGATCCTTGAAGCTGGCGGTCGCGCAGATGACCTGAAACCGTTCGGGGGGGATATTGAGCCTGTCGCGGAGCCTGCGCAGCAACAGCCCGACCTCGGCGCCGGCGGCGCCGCGATACAAATGAGCTTCATCGAGAACAATCAAGAATCTTTCCTTCGGATTCTTCTCCAGCCAGTCGCGCGTCTTGTCGAAGATGGCGCGCTCAATTGGGCGCATAAGCATGTATTCGAGCATCGAATAGTTCGTGACCAGAAGGTCCGGCGGCGAGGCTTGAACTTCACTGCGGGTAAGCAATTCCACATCGTCGGGCAGCATTACCGCGCGACGGAATTCCTTGGTCTTGCGGTCTTGCCAATCGCTGCCCTTCTCGCCGTACCACGCGACAAGATCGGGTTTGGCCGGCCACTTGCCGCGTTTTTTCAGTTCGCTCAGAAGAGTGGCAGCTTCCTTCTGTTCGTCGGTAGGCGGCCCGAGCGCCTGACGCTGGATATCGACATAAAAATCCTCGAAGGCCTTAAGTTTTCGCTGATCCTTGTCCCTGGTCCGGACGCCCGCATAAGGGGTGCGGCTTGTGTAGCGCGCAAATCGCGCCGGGCGCCGCGCCAACTTCTTAAACAACGCGACCGTGCGAGGATCGGCGAAAATGCCGCGCAGTCGCCCGAGCTGGTCATTCACGAGCGCGTTCATGGGATAAAGGATGAGCGCCCGAACCGCCGGTTGATCCGCGAAGGCAGCGGAATTGGATTCGGCCTCGCAGGCAAGCTTTCCAAGAATGGGAAGTAGGAAGGCTTCGGTCTTGCCCGAGCCCGTTCCCGTCATGACGAGAATATTCTTGCCCTCGATGAGGGTCCGGCGGATCGCATCGGACTGATGCTTGTAAGGTGGGTCGTAGAGAAGTTTTTCAAGCCCGCCTTGAGCGCTCGACAACGCGAGATAAGCGTCCAGTGCCGCTTGAGGCAGTCCTTTAATGGCAGAGAAGGCTTCGCCGGTCTGATAACGCGGCGTCGATTCAATGTAAGGTTCGCGAAAGATGACCGAGTCTCGGTCGAGCAATTCCTTCCGCTGTTCGATCAAAGCTGGCGAACTGATGTGGTAGGTCGCCTCTATATAGTCCCGCAGCGAGCTATGAAGCTCCTTGATGGTTTCTTGTATGGTCTGCGCCATTTAGTCTCCCTCCTGCGCGGCTTCAGTCGTCGCGAGCCATAGACGCTTCCGCAGGAATTCTTCCTCCGCAGCCAATTCACGCTCGGACAGTTGATATGTAAAAAGACACCGTACCCGTTCGGCTGGTCGTCCGATAATGGCGAGGCGTCTTTCGGCCCACAGCGGCACGGGCGAAAAGAAATCCAAGCATACGCCGTCGGCTCCGCGCCGTCGCCGGTATTTCTGCGGCGCGCTGCGGCAGCTATCGATCGCGAGTTGTAAGTGCCATGCAAAATCGCTTCCACGCCATCGGTCGCGTCGGAGCGGAAAATCGAGGAACTTGTCCAAGATGCCGTCGGTGAGATGGGCGAATCCCCACAGCGGTGCGCCATACGCTTGAGGCCTCCGGGCGACGAAGCAGCCTGTCTCGCGTCTCGGGGCGGTCCATCGGCCCTTGTAATAGGAGGGATCGCGGGCGCTATCGAGGATGAGAAGGTCGGGAACGCTACCACTGGTGGGCTGCGCCATGAGTTCGCGTTCCAAGCGGTCGACAAAATTCTTGGCCGTTTCTTCTTTAGGCAATTTGAGCCAGCTTTGTTCCGATAGCTCCAGCACGCCTAATTCCCGCAGAATCTGTGGCAAGTTTTCGGAAGACTCCTGATGGATCAGCCGGAAGTGGCGCTCATAGATGATCCGGGCGGTCAGGGACAGCGGCAGCGGACTCGGTTCATCGGGCGCGATTCCCACGATGAAGACGCTGCCACTCGGCCGCGCTACGAATGATGGCGGCGCAGCGAATACCCAAGTGCCTTTCGCGCTCGGGTCGCCAGTCGTGGCTTGGTTGAACTCCAGCAAGTCTCCAGCGATCATCGCCTTTTCGACGGCGGCTTCCACATCAGCCTCAAGTTGCGCGGCGTCCTCGGCGAGACGATCGAGGCTTTCGAGGACTGCCCGGAAAATGGTGCGCTCCGAACAGGGACATAAAATGCCCGCCGCCCGCCGCACCAGAGCCGCAAGGAACGCCTCGTCATGAATGCCGGCCTCGCCTGGCAGCGCCAATACCCGTCGACTCAGGCTTACGACTTCTCCGTTGGTGATTTGCTCAACTACCATGCCCACCTCGGGAGATAGGCGCCGGGATGATCGCGGTCGGCGGCGATGCAATGCAGCGCGACGAGTCTTGCACCGCGCATTAGGATGGCATTTTGCCGGACTGTATCGATAAGGGCGGAATCATTGCCAAGCGCGAATGGCCGGCTCGCGAGCCGCAGCGCGAAGGCGCACAGCGCTAGGTCATGGCAGACTTCGTAGCGGGCCGCGACCTCGCCGAACCAGCGCGCGCCAGACGCCGTGCCCTGCTCCATCTTGGCGCAGCTTTGGCGCAACACCACGGCAAAGCTGGTCCGCCCTTCGACTGCACGTTCTAGCTGCTGAAAATCCTGAACTTGCGAATTACGAAAGAACGCTTCTTCGGCGTAGCTCCACCGTGAGCCGCATAACGCCAAATATAGGCGATCCAAAAGACGCCGGGAGATGAGGTCGCGGCGAGACTCGGCAAGAGGGCCGACGAGTCGCGCCTGATGCCAAAGCTCGATGAGAAGAAGAAGTCCTGCGATATCTGGTGGCGCGCCGTTTAGGTCTGGTTCAACGACAAGGTCGCGAAACCCAACGGCGCCGCGCGAACTGCTGACGAGCAAGGCGTCCTGGTGTTCACCTTGGCGCGCATAAAAAAGCCCGCCGGGTTCCTCGGCGACAATGCCCGTCATGGCGGAGGCAGAGTCGAGCGCATGCGGCACAGCCGGGCGCTTGAGCGCAAAGAACTGGGCTTCGGCGAGTTGCTCCTGGCCCGTGTCATCGGCAAGCCGAACTTCAGTTGCGTGAGCCGCCGTGCGGCAAATCCACCGGACTGGCTTTGCGTCTCTTTCGAGGGGAAGCGTGTACTCGCCCAGTTCGTCGCCCTTGATGACAAAGCGTCCGGTAGACGCCTCAAGGTATTTCCAGGCCCGCGAGTCATCGTTGGCAAAACGCTTGAATCTTTGTGTCCAGTTTGAAGCCGTAATCGGCAGGTCGAACTTGCCGATCTCTTGCGAGAGAACGGATACGCCGTTTCGTCCGGTGAGCGTTATCGAACAGGCCACGTCGCGGCCCTCCGGCCCCAGCACGGAGAGGCGGACATTGCCTTCCCAAAACGCATCGAGGCTTGGGTCGGGTGGATCAAGAGAGATGGCAAGACCGGGGTGAGACGTGGTCCCCGATTTCCACGGCGCCGGATCGCGGACCTTCAGCTCGACGTGGCCTTCAAGATCGCGAAGCGCCTGTGATCCCGCCAGCAGGCCGATGCGTTTGGCGCGGACGGAGAGAACGTGACGGCCGGGAGGAAGTGGCGACAGGCGAATGAATACCGGATAGCCGGCGCGCGTCCCCTCGATGGTTATTTCGGGATCGTGGTTCAGGCGCACATTATATTCTTCGACGGCGTAGTCGTGGACGATGCCAAAGCACGGCGCTTCGGTCGAAAGCCAATCGCCGTGTCCTTCGCCGTCCCAATTGCGTATGCAAACCCCGGCAGGCCACACCCGGATGTTGCGGGCGACCTGAAGCCCCAGCTTGTGTAATTCGGCGGTTTCCTCGCGCTCGACGGCTTCCGGCAACGCGAGCATCAAGCCGCTTACGCCCTCACATTCAACGCTTGTCGGTTTCGCAAATGTGAGGTTGGTATTGAGGGCCGCTTGGCTGAGAAGCACATATTGCTGGCCCGGACGTACCGTTTTTCCTGTGATCTCACGCGCGAGTCCGTCGTTGCCGATACGGAACACCCATACGGGACCCTGCGGGAAGCGTGCTTCGCCGCGCAGGATATTTTCCAGCGCCGCGTTTTGGCGCTCAAACGCAATCATTGGCGCGCCGGGCTGGGGCCAGGACCTCATGATGCGCATTTGCTGTGCGTACAAAGCCCACCCGGCCGGCAACATCGCGCCTGCTGTTCCGGCGAGCGTGCATCGCGTTGTTTTGAGAAACTGCGACAGCTCAGGGCTGAGTCGCGCGACACCGCTGAAGTCGGGAACCTCCATAACGACGGACCAACTCTCCGCGCTTGACCTGCGCAGCAGCAAGGCGGGGCGGACACTTGGCGGCGGCGCGGCAGGTCGTGCCCCTAATGTGCCATCACGTCCCGGCGCATAACCAATGGGTCTTCTGTCTAGGCCGTGAAGCCGGTCGGAGATGACGCGGCGTGCTTCTTTCAGATATTCGCCAGCGCTGCGGACGTTGACGAGGTCGGCGACAATGCGCTCCAGCGTTAGCTCATAGATGGGGCTTTGCCCCTTGACCGCGCCCTGGCCTAGCAAGGCGAGGACAATGCGCCCCGCCAGTTCTTCCTGTTGCAGAAACTCCTGGAAGCGCGAGCTAGCGTCCCAGGCGTTGCTCGCAAGTAAATTGCCGGCCTCGGCTGGCGTTGGATTTTGGGCTCGCGCAAACTGAAGCCGCGCGTCATAGAGCGCCTTGGCGAACTGCAATTGCAGATAGCGCGGGAGGATCGCGTGAGTGATGGGCCAGGCAATGTTGCAGAACCAGTCGGCCCATGGCCCCGACGGGATCACGCCGTTATACGATTTCTGAAATCTCGTAAAATAATTGCGAAGCGACTTAGCGCTTGAATACCCGCCCCAATGTGGCGTGTTTTCCTCGAACGAAACCCAATACTCGGTTCCGTCATAGGCATAACCCTGCTCGGTGGCGTACACGACCCAAAGTAACCAGTGTGGATATAGTCGCGCTCCCGAGGCCAACTCGGCGCGCAAAAGATCGCCGATCTCCTCAAGCTGCGCATGGTCGAGGCCGTGCTCAAGCGCGAATATCGGGAAGCCCGAAGCGGAGCGGGAGGCGGCGAGTTCGCCGAAATGCACCTCCAGACGGTGTTGCCAAGCATCAAGCGGCGTTGGCATCGGAGCTTACCTTCTGCGCGTGGTCATGCCATGCGCGCGATGAGTTGACGGTTCGGTATCTCGCTCAAAAGCGATGCTAGGTCGGACCGACTCCAGTTCCGATATTCGGGCATGCGCTCCGATCGCGGCAGCATCCATCGCTGAACGGCGAGGTGCCCGATTTCCGGAACAGTGAGTAGAGTGGCAAGTTGCGGTCGCCCCTTGCCTGTGCGAAGCATGCGCGCCGCATTCGAAGCGAGAGTGCAAAGAAACACCTCGCGCTGAACACCGTGGTGCAGCATGTCGGACTTGAAGCCGAGCGCGTCGAGAGCGGCGCGCGTCGTTCGCAGGCGCCAATTCGGCCCCTGCCCAAACCGGTGCAGGTCTGGATAGGGATGGCCGATCTGGCGCAGAAAATCCCGGAGGTCGGCGAACAGATCATCAGGGATATGAAAATGACCCCAGCCGCCGGTGTATCCGATCGGCGTGAAATACTGCACGCCACCGAGCTTGAGGCGATTGTAAACGGAGGATCGTCCCAAGGACGATGACGTTGTGACTGCGAGCAGCCGGGCCTTTTTCTTTCTTCTTGAAATGATTCCGGTCGTGTCGCCATAGGCGCGCCTGAAGTCATTATAGACTTCGCGGCTCCGAACGAGGCAGGCAACCAACTTACCGCCCAGCAGCACATTGTATGGGGGCACAGCGCCGAGAACATACGCGTCCAGCATGTTGACAAGACGCTTGCCGCGTGTGCGGTGATTCCAATTGATGAGCTTATCGCGGACTGAAAGATTGAAAACAGGATCGCCGATGGCGATCAGTCCAATCAGCTTATTGTTATGTTCATCCCAAACAAGATATCGGAGCCTGCGACCGAAGCCGTTGGAAACGGGAACAGCCCATGTCAGCGACGCTAGGCGAAATAGATCAGCTTCCCATGAATCGCTTGAGACTTTTTTAAGGACGGGAGAAATCCGAGCCGGATCGATGTCGAACCCCGACGCAAAGTGGCCGATGAGCTCCGGGAGCCGCTCCGTGATGAATTTCTTGTTGGCTTTGAGGCGGGCATTCCTCTGAGCGCTATGGAGAGCACGGATGATGTCCTTTCCGGTGCCGGCAGCTTCAAGCGCTCCGTCCTGCGTTCGATGAAACCCAAGAGCGGCTAGATGCCGACGAAGGCGGCGTTTCAGGTTCGCTTGCCGCAAGGAAATGCGAATGATTTTTTTTCTTTTCTTCCGTCTCATGTACGAACCCGATACTTGGAAGCTGGCTATCTCCTGACCGCCACGCCAATTCCTGCGCCACAGGTGCCGCGTGCGAGTAGCACACGACGAGAGGTGTGAGGACGGTCTGGACCCCAGCCCGTTGAACTTAGCGGAACTTCGCGCAATTGAAAGTCAACAGGCGATTTGCAACTAGGAAGCAACGCCTGATGGGTCTGATATCAGAGATAACAATCTGATAAATAACATCTTTTTCTTAGCGTTCGACGGTGGGGGTCATGGGCAACGTGGCATTGAGCGGCGCGGCTGCGGGTTTGTCTGGCGTCGTCATGGCGCGCCGGTCATTGGTTCACCGGGTCCTTACGCATCCGCTGCAAGAATGCGGCATTCGCCGCGTCTATTTCTTCCTGTGGGCAATGCGCATCAAAGCCCAGGTCCTTTAGACGTTGCTCGCCCCCGTTCAGATGTTCGGCCCACTCGCAGCGCCCGGTTGCCGCGTCGTATCGTGTGCCTCCCCATCGGTCGGCAGTTGCGTCATAAGCCGGGTCGATCGGCTGTTGTTGCTCAGGCCGTGCGTATCCGGGCACCGGCAGGACTTTGCCCGTTGCCGCGAGGCTTTCAGCTTCGGCCCTCGCCGCGTCCGCCTTCATTTTCCTGGCCTGCTGCTCGGCGATTTCGGTCGAGTAGATGATGTGCTGTTTCCACTCCTGCCAAGCGGCATAGCCGAGGACGATGACGACGATGGCTTTGACGGCCAGCGACGCCGTCGCCCCAGCCCGCACGGACGCGGTAGCGGTGCCGTCGAACACGGTCTCTACGTCTTTTCTGAAGGTGGGGATCAGTAGGCGCGCATGGGACGCGACGGCAACGATCGAACTGAGCACGTTCGACATGACACCCTGGCCAGCGGCTCCCGCTTGCTGCGAACCGGCCAGTGTCCGCGCAACCAAAATCTGGCTGATCTCGGCCTCGGTGTGACCGAGCTTGCGTAGCACCTCGCGCTCGGCGTCGAGCGGAGCCGCTGCGGGCCTGTCGGCCGTCGCCGGATCGTTCATGGCACGGTCCTACTACATCTCGCGCCTAAGGAAGGCAGGCGGAAGCTCCCCACTTTTTTTCACAGGCCGCTTTAAGGTCTCTGTCCACGTCACTATCCGAGACGCTAGCAGGCATCGCCGCCCTAAGCTGTTGACGAAGCCATGGCAGATTAACGCACGATTTCGCGTCATGCTTGCTTAGACAGTATTCCATTGCTCGCCCTTCTATTTGATCGGCCGGGACACCGGCATCTGTGAGCCGTTGCCGATAGAACGTCATTAGGTCTTGGCCCGGTTCTGGTTGCAGGTCGTCGGAAGCGTGGGCGATTTGTGGTGCGGCGGTGTAGGTGGAGTCGCAATCTTTTCTGAATTGCAAAGCAGCGGGTGACTCTCTTCCCCTATTCAACGGCTCGCTCGCGCCGAGCGCTTGGAGGCGTGCGCTGCATTCCTCGGCGCGTATCTTCCTCGCTTGCGACTCGGCGATCTGCGTCGCGTAGATGATGTGCTGCCGCCACTCTTGCCAAGCGGCATAGCCAAGGACGATCACGACGATTGCCTTGACGGCCAGCGATGCTGTCGCTCCAGCCCGCGCCGAAGCCGTCGCGGTGCCGTCGAACACAGTCTCAACGTCTTTCCTGAAAGTGGGGATGAGCGCCCGCGTATGGGACGCGACGGCAAGGATCGAACTAAGGACGTTCGACATCGCACCTTGACCGATCCCGGCCGGTTGCTGCGAGGCCGCACGCGCAATCAAAATCTGGCTAACTTCGGCATCGGAATAGCCGGCCTTGCGGAGCGCCTCGCGCTCGCTATCGAGCGGGGTGGGGACGGGTGTGTCGGCCGCGCTGGTCATTTACTCACACCCAAGCACGCCGCGCGTTTGCCCGGCCGCGCAAGGCGGCGGCAATGGAAAGTCTTGGCGATGCCCTTGTGCGCGCCGTTCTATCGCCACAAGGTCGGGCTGATTAATGATGTGCTGCTGCCACTCCTGCCAAGCGGCATAGCTAAGGACGATCACGACGATTGCCTTGACGGCCAGCGATGCCGTCGCTCCAGCCCGCGCCGAAGCCGTCGCGGCGCCATTGAACACAGTCTCAACGTCTTTCCTGAAGGTGGGGATGAGCGCGCGCGCATGGGACGCGACGCCAAGGATCGAACTCAGAACGTTCGACATGACGCCCTGGCTGGTCGGTTGCTGCGAAGCCGCCCGCGCAATCAAAATCTGGCTGACTTCGGCATCCGTATAGCCGGCCTTGCGAAGCGCCTCGCGCTCCGCGTCGAGGGGAGTCGCTGCGGGCTTACCCTCCTGCTCGGACGATGACATGGTGTAACCTCCTCACCGTTCTACGTGCTAAAACACCGAGCGCGTATGAGCATTCCCCGTGCGGCTTAGGAGCGTGGTCGCATGACCATTCTAAAGCTTTTCGGAGCGGTCAAAAAGATCGACAAGCTCGGCCTGACCCTCGCGGCAGTGCTGGCGGCTCTAGCCTGTGGGGCTGGCTATGCCGCGTTGCATTTTGGGTGGTTTAACAGCCCATGGGAATTGGCGGGTTGGCTCCTGGTCGGCTTCGCCTTTCTCGCGGCCGGCCTTGGCGTTCAAGCCAATATGACGCCCCGCAATACCAATGTGCATGGGGCGGCGCGGCCTGCATCGGAATCGGAAGCCGAGGCCGCCGCCCGCAGCGGCACGAAACCGGCTCCCCTCCACGACCGGACATTTCCAGACTGAGACATGGCGATGAAGGACGACAGCGACGGCATAGCCCTTGGCCGCCACTATGACGACGCGACAGAGCGCGTCGGCAAGAAGATTCCATATCAGGGCGAGCGCCATTTGCTCCTGTTCGGCCCAAACGGCACCGGCAAGGGGACGCGCTTTCTGATCCCTAACCTGTTGACCGTCACGGATCGGTCGATCGTCGTCATCGATCCGAAAGGTGAACTAGCTGCCGTCACGGCTGACTATCGCCGCACGGTCAGCGATGTGGTGATGCTCAATCCCTTCAATGTGCTCGGCCTCGGCTCGGCAGGGTTCAACCCGCTTGCCTCGCTCGATGCGAACTCGCCCTACTTTTACGACGAGGCGGCAGCGCTCGGCGAAGCTCTCATCAGGCTCGAAAGCAAGGACCCGCATTGGACGGAGTCCGCGCAAGGACTGATCGTAGCCCTCATCATGTGGGAGAAGCTGCAACACGGGAAAAAGGCCAATCTCGAAAACGTCCGCGAGATGCTGACCGAGCCCGACCGCTGGGAGTCTTATGTCGGCGACGACGGCAAGCCACATGACCGCCTCATCGGCGGCCTGCGCCACACCGCGTATCAAATGATCATCGACGGCGGCTATGAAATTTCTAGTCTCGCCTCTCGCTTCGGCGGCCGGGAGACCAACGAGTTGGCGAGCATCCGCTCGACCGGCGACACACAAACACGTTGGCTCTTGTCGAAGCCCATGCGCGACGACCTGAAAAAGCCGGGCGTGGATTTTCGGAAGCTGAAAGAGAAGCCGACGACGGTCTACGTCATTCTTCCCGCCGAACGGATGCGCACGCATAGCACCTGGTTGCGCCTCGTCGTCGTCTCGGCCTTGCGCGCCCTCTATCGCCCAGGCGGCCTACGCACGTTGTTCCTCATCGACGAAATGCCCGCGCTCGGTCACCTCGGACCGCTCGAGGACGCCTTTGGCCTCGTGCGGGGCTACAACGTGCAAATCGCCGGCATCTGCCAGGACCTCGCGCAACTGAAAGCGCTCTATGAGGAGCGCTGGGAGTCCTTCCTCGCCAATGCCGGAGTCGTGCAAGGCTTCGCGCCGAACGACCTGACAACCGCCGATTGGATGTCGCGCCGCGCCGGACAAACGACGCTCATCGCGTCCAACACCAGTGAGAACCTGTCGCCCGCGACCGGGCAACGAAGCGAAGGCACGAGCTGGAATCAAATCAGCCGTGCGCTTTACCTGCCGCACGAGCTGATGGGTTTCGCTGAGGGCACCGGCCTCTTCTGGCTCGCCGGGATGGCGAACGGCGTGCGCTTCTTCGCTCCGCCTTATTGGAAGATCGAGCAATGTGCCAAGCGCGCTGCACGCAATCCGTATTATGAAGGTTGATGTGACCGGGTTAGCCGTTTTGAAGCGCGTCAATCATTGCGGCCCGAACTTCGTCGAGTCGCCAAACTTCCTGCTGGCTGAGCACACGCGACCGCTCGCCGGGCTTGGTGGGAATGTCGGCAAGCCGAAATAACAGATCGCGGGTGGCGCTCTGAATTTCAGCAATCCAAGCCTCGTTCGGCCCGATGCTCCCGCGCGGCGTAGGCCGTTCGGTTGAAACGTCGTCGTTTGTCATAGCAATCGATAAAATACAAAAATTAGCAACGATGCAGACTACCGAAAGTAAATACTTTCAACAATCGGTCATCGAGGTCCGTTCTTAACCAAACAAATACTTGGATTCATTCACGACGGTTTCAGGTCATCGTCTTTCCGCTGCACATTTTGGGTGGGCCTGTCCGGCTTCTCGTCCCGCTGCTTTTGGGAGGCACCGTGCCATCGGTCCATAAGACCGCGCAAAGCGACTGCCTGTTCGTTCATGAGCGCCTGCACGATGGCGGCGGCGGTGCTCGGCGACAAACTCGCCCGCGCCGCGTTGATCCTCGCCGCATAGAATGCAAGCAAAGCGGCAAACTCGCTGCGGAACTCCACCGATGCGTCCTGTGCGCTATCGCCGGATGTGCCGGCATTGCGATCTTCCGTCCCTCCTGATCGCGCACCGTCATTTGTAGAGGACGAGCTTTCGGTTACGGTACGCGTTTCGTATCGATCCACGCTTAACGTGTCGCGCTCCGCCTGCGATTGGCGAGCTAGCATTTTGCCGGCCGCGATCGTAAACGCGATCAGTCTTTGGGTCTTGCCGACGCCGGCCCCTTTTATCCGCGTGCGAATTTTCTTTTGTATAACGCGGCGTCGCGTCAGGCGGCGGCTCGCGCGTCGGAAAGCATCGGCGGAGCTGGGATAACCAGACTTCGTCCGGGGCGATCCTGCTTTCGGCACCGGCGCTGCCCCCGCGCCGGGCCTCTCACCCCCGTGATCGCTCTCGTCCTTTGTCAGCTTCGTACTCGGCGTCGCGCTCGGTCTCTTGCGGAATCTCCCGCGACAATTGCCGCATGAGTTGCTGCCGGCGCTCGGACGGCATGCCTTCGCTCTTCGTGTTCGCCGACGTGTCGGATTCTTTTTCTTTTGGCGTCGGCGACTCCCCCATCAACGCCGAGAACATGCTGCCCGCGATCTTGGAGGCCGTGGAGCCCGCTTTGCGTGTCAGCGTTCCCCGCTCGCTTCCCTTATTGGCTGCTCTTGGTCGCGGACGCGGTTCAAGCGAAGGCGGCGCCATCATCCCTTGCCGGTCCCGTTCGCCCGGACGTTTTCGTTGAACCTGCTTGGCTTCGGCGACGCTCTGAAGGCTGCGCGGATCGATGTCAGAGAAACGCTCGCGCACGTCGGCGGCTTTTGCTCCTTCGATGCGGCGCGCAATGCTGTGCACGCCGCCGGTCGGATCGATGGCGACAAAGTCGCGCCGGTCGCCACGCGCCAACACCCATCCCTTCTCCGCCAGCGCCGCCTGAAACTCCTTGCCGTTCTTTGTCGTGAGCCACACCCCGGTCAGGAGCGCCTTGGCATGTGCCGGGCTGACGCCGGTGCGCTCGGCCTGCAACATTTCGCGGTGGCTCGGCGTTCGTCCCGGCCGTTCCTTGCCGTCACGCTCAACGTGAGCGCCCTGCACGCGTTCAAGCCCGAATTCCTTTTCGAGTGCGCGCGCTACCTCTTCATGCTTACGGTAATTGTGGCTGTCGCTGATCGCGGCCATGCGGTCGAGGTCGATCCGCGACCAGACGATATGGCAGTGCTCGCGGCCTTCCTTTTCATGGACGACGACAACGCGTGGCTGGCCGGTCAATCCCAAAGCGGCCTCAAGCTTGTCGATGGCGTAAGTCCGCTGCTCGTCGGTCAGCCGCTCGTCTTCCTTCGTGTTGATCGAGCCGTGATAGAACGGCTTGGTCGTCCGCGTCCCGGAGGCCACGGACTCCATCTCGCGCAAGGCTCCCAAAAGGTCTTCGGCCACGACGCCCCGGACCTCTTTGACCTCGGCGCGCTCGTTGGTGTCGGTGCGGGTAAGATGCGTGGCGAGGCGGCTGGCACCTGCGCAGGACGTGCCCTTAATGATCACGTCCGAGCGCCTTCATCAGGGCGTCCCGCAGCTCGCCGACCTGCTTGCGGATGGCGTTCAGCTCGTCCGCGCCGGGGATGCTCCGGTCGCGGTTGAAGGCATGGGCGAGCTGGTTGAGGTTCGACCCGACCTTGCCGAGGTGCCCGAGGAGCCGCGCCAGCTCCTTGCGCTCGATCGGTGGCCGGCGCACGGCGCGCGGACCTGCGCTGCCAAGCGCCAGGGCGCGCAGAAAGGCCCCGATGCTGAGGCCGGCCTGCCGTGCCGTCTCATCGATCTTCGACCGTTCTTTTGCGGTGCACCGAACCGAGATAAAGCTGGTCTTCGCGTCATCGACGCGTTTCCGGCCCCGCCACGGGGCCATGGTCTTGGCACGAGGGTTCGCTGCCTCGCTCGTCACCGCACGGCTCCTTGAGGCCTGCACTGGTGTATGTTGTTCGGAGGGATCGCTTCCGCCTGGGGATGCAACGGGGGCTATGCCCCCTTGCCAAGCGTGATGTGGAGCGGAATTGCCGGGGCAATTTCCGTGTAACATCACATGGCTTGCCAACCGTCCTAATCGTGATTTTTACCCTACCATATCGTCGTTTACTTCTGCTTAATAAACACACTGTGACACGAAAAATTCTCCGACTGGATCACCTTTCGCAGTCGCAAAAATTTTCCCCGACCTAAGTTCTCGGTCGCCGGTCAGTCGTCGTTAGCTCGGACCATGACCGTCCAAAGGTTAGGCTCTTGGTAGCGTCCGCTAGCGGTACGCTCGGCGGGCGGGCGGCAGTCGTCTTGCAGCGCAAAAAGGACGAACTGCCGGGGCTGGGAGGCTTGCCGGGCCGCGCTTTCTGGCGGCCGTTAGGTTCGGGGATTCCCATCCGCCGCAGTGCCTGCGATAGTCAAAAATCGGCCCATCATGGAGGGCTACGCCAACCCCCGACACCGAACCGCGACATGATCTCCGATTACCTGCGCATCGAAAGAGCCCTCTCAGGCACCCTGCCTCTGAATGAATTAAACCAGGAGGAGACGGAGTTCTGCGACAGATACCGACCGGCCTTCGAGATAGGCCGAATGGCCGGGCGGACGGCTCAAGGCTATTACGCGCACAAAGCCGCAATCGAGGTCGCAAAGGACCCGCGTTCAAACGGTCTCGTTCCTACGGAAGTGCGCCGGGGTCAGGCGGTGCCTGTGGGTGATGTCACCCGCAAGGACGGCACGGGTCATGTCTATGATATCCACCACTATCTTGACTATGCGCGAGCCAATCCGGAGATGGCTCATGACTTGGAACGGGTTTGGATCATTGGTGCCTTGATCGCCGTTGGCGACGCTCTCGACAAGCGCGGCTATCTCAACCGTGTACCGCTACTCGAACTGGTGCGTCACCTTCGGAACGGCGTCGCACATGGCAACATTTTCGATATCCGGTATCCCGACAGCGTGAAGAAATATCCTGCCCATAACAGACAGGCTCGCGTGAAGACCGCCGAGTTCGAGATTGCGGCATCTCTCGACGGCCAACCTGTGCTGTTTGATTTCATGGGGGCAGCGGACGTACTCGACCTACTTATGTCGATCGAGATTTATTTGACACGCATCAGGGAACGGCAACAAGCCGGGGAGCTAGACAGCCTCCTCAACGCGCTGGCGTAATATCATCACGAGCCGGCGTTTCGCTCGGCGAAAAACTTCTGTATTTCCCGATCACACCATCCATCGGGATCACGAAGGAGGTCAGCATCGTGCTTGTAGTCCCAAAAGCTCGGTCCTTGGTCCTGAGGCGAAACCGGAAGTGTCGATTTCGACCAGTCGGCGCCGCGCTCCCATTGATAAAGTGCTTGCTCCTCAGACCCTAGAACGGCGTGGATGAATGCTTGCGTATATTTGGAAGCCGAGAGACTACCCGCCGTGGCCGCACTTAGCCTTCCGATATCAAGCCATGGTGTCATAACGAACGTCGAGACCATCGCGCCGAGCTGCGGAACGCCGCAGCAGACAAGCAGCCAAAAATCGTCGAACCCCGCGAACGACATGCGGCTCTTGCGCGTAATACTCCGTTCAATGGAGGCAATTACCAGATCAGGGCTGTTCTGAGCCCACGTGGCATAAGTACCGCCACTACCTTCCACGTCGCGTGCGAGTTTGGCTTCGGCGGCTCGCGCCTTGCCGGGAGATTCCCCGGTATCGAGATCAGTCACCTGAATCCCGACGCGACGACTCCCAATTAGTGCGACGACATCGGCACCGGTCTCATTGCGGCTGTGCCTTCCAGTTTGGGGATCCAGATAATCGGTCGGAGCAATTCCAAGCCGCCGCATTAACAAAACAACGCGGGCTTTTTCCTGCTCGAACTTTGAGGGCATGGCGCACATGTTGAGAAGATTACTACACTCCGCCGCTTAGCTAAAGGCGTGACCATCGATGACTAGGGTATCAGGCTTGGCCAAGACGGCATCCCTTTTCCCGGTTGCTCAGGCAACCGGAACTAGGCGAGCGCCGATGAGCGGGGGTTGGCCGTCACAGGCCGGAAAACGAGCGGGGCTTGGTGCGGGCCGGAGCCCCTCTTTCTTGGGCGACTACACGGCCTGCCGTTTTCCGCCCCCATTCTTCCATGGGGGTTGCCTTGACGGCCTGGGGGCCGCAGGCCCCCTTTCTTGAAAACTGAATTCAATTTGAAGGCGTTGCGGAGTTGTTTTCGTCGGCGTGCCGCACGAGCCAAACGGTACGCCCGCCGGCACGCCGGTCTTCCACGACATGGTCAATGACAGCGAAGCCATGCTGAGCAAGCAGCGCGCGATATTCCTCCGCAAAGAGGCTGGCGGCATAAAGGGGCTCGCCGCGATATTCACCGATCGCCTCGCCATGCGTCGGGCCGCTGTTGAACATAAGGATCGTGGACTCCTTTGCATGACGGGCGAAGACCTCGAACATGCGGGCCTGGTCCTCATGCGGCAGCATGAAATAGCTGTCCCATGCCAGTATGCCGTCAAAGCGCCGTCCAATATTCACCGTGCGCATATCGCAAACGATCCATTCGTGATCGGGAAGGCGGTTGCGACAGATCGCAATCATCGAAGGCGATGCGTCTACGCCAGTGACACGGAATCCATGCTCGGCCAGGTAATGCGCGATCGGTTCGCCCGGTCCGCAGCCCAGGTCGAGCACAGTGGCGCCGCGCGGCAGTTCGCTCGCGAAGCGCTCAATCCAGCAGCGATCGTTCCACGGAGCAGCCTTGCGGTCCCTGTCCCATTCGGCGGCATAACGCTCGTAGAGAGGAATGATGCGATCGGCAAGTTCGTTGGGCATCAGGATGAGCTAGGCGGCGCCAGCTCAAGATTCAATATGAAAATGGTACGCCCGATCACCCTGCCGACTTTGGCCCGACGGGGATGATCGCGACCCTGACGAACCGCAGGTTCTGGACACGGCCGTCATCGATCGACAAGGCATTGCACGCGCCGTCGGCGCCACACACAAACTTCAGACTTCCGATCGGAAAGGCCCCGGCGAAAGCGTCATTGCCGATGGGGTCCAGGTCGATGTCTCCCCTCGGATAGTGCACTTTAAGCGCGCCATCGCGAACGAACACGTCATACGTAACACCCAGTTCGGCGCTGTAGAATTGACCCTCGTAGGCCTTGAGCCGCTCCGCCGTAGGCTGGGTGATCAAGATGCGCCTCATAGGAAGGCTTGCGCCATCCTGATGGAGGATAGCGTTCTGAGTCTTTCCGCCTTCCGTTGGGTCGTCGAAGACAACTTCTGCCGGAACCACGCGAAGGCGGAAGGCGGTGTTGGAGACCGCGTACATTGGAAACGATGACTGGCCGGTGGCGCGCGCGACGAGGCGGTCCTTATCCTTGCTGAAGGAAATGATGAAGCCCGGCCTGAGTTCATCCTGGAGTTCATAGTCACCGACGTAGGCGTCGAGGACTTTGGGATCGATCGTGACTTCCGGCATGTCACCGAGCGACGGCCTGTCAGGCGTAGGCTGCAAACGATCTTCCAGATAGATGTCGGCGATCTTGAATGAGAGCGCTGTTGGGTTCACGTCCTCCGCGTTGGCGAGGACCACGACCGAGAAACGCTGGTCCGGAAACCTGAGGATATTGGTTCGATATGCGGCATCGCCGCCGGCGTGCTCAACCGTCTTGAGCCCACGGTATCTGCCGATTTCAAGGCCAGAGGCGTACTCGATTTCCTTGCCGTTATTGAGTTTACCCTTCTCCTGCATCTGGGCCAAAAGCGCGGGGCCGCCGACGTCGCCGGTGTAGAAGTTCTCATCCCAACGCGCCAAGTCGCCAACCGTTGAAAACAGACCGGAAGGTCCGGCCATCGAATAACTCAGCGCTACATACTGATACTTGCCGTCTGGTTGCCGGGCATAGGAATAGGCGCGATCCTTGACGACGACACCGTAGTCGTCCTGGAAGTGCGTGTGGGCCATGCCTAGGGGATCGAAGATGCGCTCCTTCGCAAACGCAGGCAACGTCTTACCAGTCACCTGCTTCACGACCATCGCGAGCAAGGTGTAGCCGCTGTTGCTATAGAGGAATTGGTCGCCAGGCGCGAAGTTCAGCTCGGTTTGCTGAAACAACAGGCGGGCGACATCATCGTCGGTGGTCACGTCCTCGAGCCGCCATCCTGCGAGGAGCAGGAGGTTCGACTGGTCTCGCACACCGCTCGTGTGATGAAGCAACTGGCGGATCGTGATCACCTTGCCGAAGTCGTGTAACTTCGGAAGGTATTTGCGCACGTCGTCGTCCAGGGACAATTTTCCATCTTGGACGAGGAGGTAGATCGCGAAGGCAGTAAACTGTTTGGAGACCGAGCCTAGGGGGAATACGGTCGCCGGCGAGTTAGGCACGCCATACTCCAGATTGGCCGCGCCATAGCCTTGGCTGTAGATGATCTTACCGTTCTGAATGATGGCGATGGAAGCGCCGGGTGAGTCCGGCCCAGCCCATTGAGCAAAAAGCTGATCGACGGCGTGCGCCATAGGTCCTTCGGCGGGTGTATCCCACTCGGCGGCATAGCGCCCGTAGAGAGGAATGATGCGATCGGCAAGTTCGTTGGACATCAGGATGAGCTAGGCGGCGGCGGCTCAAGATTCAAGATGAAAATGAGCGCGTAAGCCGAAGCGCAGCGCAAGCCATTCGCCAGGCGCGCGACCGCTTAAAAAGGCACCCGGGGAGCGTGAGCATGGTGACGCCCCATGAATGACAGGGGGCGGCACGCGAGACGAGTGCGGCCCCGAGACCGGTTAAAAGGGCAGCCGCAGGAGCGTCAGCATAGCGCCCCCGTAGGGGGGACGCGGGACCGACTGCCCCCGGCGAGGGGTTCCTAATATCTTGCGCGAGGGATGGAAGCCGTATGGCCGAGATCCCGCTACCTGCCGTCAACGCGTTTCGATTCTCCTGTCGATTGTTTCAAGTCGGGTAGCGGGAACTCGGTTCACGACAGCCCGGTCCGGCAATGCCGGACGCGCCGCCGCAGGGAGGCACCGCTTTTTAGCCAAACCACGGACGCAGCGTCTGCGGAAAAAATCGTGCTTTGGCGAATTACCCTTTACATCACGACGTCAAAGTGTGGAGTCGGCTGTTCAGGCTCTGCAAAGCAGCGCTTGCCTGTTGCGCAAGCACGCTGTCAGCATTGGCATAGTGGCTAGCGCGTTTGACGAAAGCGGCGGCTACATCCCGGTCAACCAAGCTATCGACGTATTTCGCCCAACATGCCACGGCGCCCTGCTCTAGTCCGCTATCCGATTTGGCCCAGCGAGCCGTAGAGCGGGCCGATTCAATGGCAGCTGCAATGTCCCACGTGGCCAAGTTGTCCAGATGTTTCGCCCAAGTCGCTACGGCTTGGTTCTCACGCACTGTGCCCGGCGGCGCATGCTCGGCAACAGAACGCGACGTAGAGATGGCGGCGCCAACGTTCCACCACATTGCGAGCGTATCGACATGCTTCGCCCAACTCGCCACGGCCTGTTGCTCAAGCACGCTGCCCGGCGGGGCATGCTCGGCGGCGCTGCGTGCAGCATCGACGGCCGCTCCAATATGATTATAGCGCGTTGCAAGCGCATCGCCGACGGCAAGCAATGGCGAAATGTACTCAACCGCGCCGTTTTCAACCAAACCAATGAGCTCATCGGCCACAAGCCGGAGTTGATCGGACATGTCGGCAGCCAACGCTGCTGCCGTTCTCCCAAGTACTGTAATTGGCATAAGGCATCTCCAATATTCAAAGTAATATCGCTCGCCATTGTCCTGCCGCCTCTCCTAATTGAAAAGACCTTTTTTAGTTGCATCGGTGATTATTGAATTTTTGGCGTCTTCCTTCGCCCACCACTCATCCGAATTCGGAGCGCTATTCACGCATTCCAAAGTATCACGGCCGGCACCCGCCTCCTCCATTCCTCCACACCAAACCCGTCCTTCTTTCGGCCATGAAGCACCGTTCCTCGGCTGCATGGCTGCAAGTGCGTGCGCACTCCTCCTCTGACGTTCCGGTCGCAGGCGATGCACCCGCCTCCTCCGTCGCAGGGGCCTCCACCAGAAGGCCGCGATTGGCGCGGCCGAAAAACGATGGAGGAAACAATGCGAGTGCTGACAATCAACGAACTCTTGCGCCTGACACGGACCGAGCTTTGCGGTCTCGCGGCGCGGATCACCGCAGAACTGGCGACCTTCCACGAAGGCTCGCCCCAGCGCACTGCCGCATGCATCACCCTGCGCAACATCCGCTGGGTCCTGGCGCAGCGTGACTTGTCGCCCTAGCGCAGCAGCAAGGCCGCGCATGCAACGCATGCGCGGCTACAGCCTGGCGAACTAGCCAAGGCGGCACTTAGTGCTGATCTGCCATCCACGCGTCGGTATCGCTGGCAAAACACGTGAACGCCTCCGCGCCTTCGGTTTCCCAGAGCCTTTGAGCGGCGGCGATGGCCGCACGCTCACTCGTAGCCCCGAGAGTGATTTTAAAGCAGCGCGTCTCCGTGAAGAGAACGCGATAGCTTTTGGCGGACCGAGTGCTCATTGAGCGCCCTCCGCCTGCTTGTCGCCCGCGACGCGGACGACGATCTCGCCGTCGTTGAGCGGCAGATAGTCAATCCGCAGGTTGAAGCCCTTGGCGTCGGTGTGAGCCCACATGGCTCCGATCGGCTGCCAGAACTTGCTTTCGCCGTTCTTGGTCACGGCATAAACGCGGTGCGTCGGGCGGGTCTTGGTGGTTTCTTTCGTCATGGTACGGTCCTTTCGATGGTGAGCCCGCCCCAATGGCGGCCTCGATGCCCGTTCCAAGGCCGAGGCGAAAAAGCGGGGCTGTCACAAGCTGTCCGAAGGACACCGGAGGCGCGAAGCTGCACAAACGCAGTGCGGAAGCGAGCGGCTTTGATAGGACCGCGCGCCTCGGCAGAACCGGGCACAAAGAGAGGACGCCTTGGCTGGTGGGGTCTGTCGGTCTCGAAAGGACAATGACGATATGAAATCAGATCGAGTGAACCCTCTTTGCATCTGGTGGCGGATTACAACGGCAAGAAATTCTAGCCCCACGAACGGCTTTATGATCGGCTCTGACTGAAGGCTGCAAATTAAGCTGGCGTGAACCCGCAGGGGACGGCAGATTTGACTTATGCAAGGCGAACTTAAAGGTTGGGCTCGGCTGAGACCATTGCGTGTGGCCTTCCTAGTGGAGGACAGGGAACACGCGGCTTTCGCCTTGGAAGGCATCTTCGCAGATTGCTACAATCGCTGGGGCGGGCGTTTCAGTCTGATCGCGCCTTGCGTGAACGGGCGGATTGCGCCCAGCTACTGGCCGTGGCTCGAATCTTACGATCCCGACATCGTCTATTCGTATGTGCCCCTGAGCAGGGCCGACGTTCTGGAAGTGCACGAGCGGCTTTCGCCGGCCCAATACTTCTTCCACAAGCCGGTCCGCGAACCAAGGCTTGATGCGTTTGGCTTCAAACCGTCGTACGAATTTACGCCACTGTCTTCGCTCTCCACCATTTTCAGGCTGGCCCGCTACAGGCCGATGACTGGGGAAGGCGCGCCAGTCAAAATCATCGATAGTTGGCATACCGAAAATCCATCACGGTTCCTGATGGATAACTTTGGGACGTATCATCTGAGCCAAGGCGGCGGCATTTACCCGCCAGATGCAGCGGCCGCAGCCAGTTTGCTCACGATTGTCTCACCCGAGAAGCAGAGTGACCGCCGGTATGGCGTACCGCGCGACCTGAATGCGATACCGAACGAGATGGCCGCTTTTAGGGAGTTCGCCGAGCGACGAGCGACAAGCCTCTCCGCTGTGTCGATGCTGTTTGCGCCAAAGCTTGAAATTGAAGCCCGCCGCTGGAGCGGATCGTTCAACCTTGTCGTCGGCGATACCTTTGCTGACCGCATCCTATTCTGGAATGCGCGTCTGTTGATCCCGGCTTGGCTCGATCCCGAGCTTTGCTGCTTGCGTGTTGGGTTGGACCAACTCCGGGACCCGGAATTCTTGATCATCCTCGGCGAACTGCTGAAGCGTCATAACCATGTCAACGCCGGCGCGGGCGGCCCGGCGCGGCTCACAATTCGATCGGTTTCGCTTGGTACGGAGCAACTTGCAGAAGCTCAGCAGCTCGTCTCGTCAACAAAGCCGTGGGGTCCGGTGACAACCGAAGTGGTGGCCGGACTCGACGATATTGTTCCCCCCGTCCTCGCGCTCGGGAAAGCGAGAGTCGGTAGCCGCTTTGGTGGTGAACTCTTCCCGCGACCTGACTGGACTCACTTTATGTGGTCGCCGCCAATCGCCCGGCCTTCGGCATGTGTACCCGATCATCTTTTGGATGCTCCGGTGCGACAGGCATTCACCCAGGGCTATTGGTGCACGGACTTCATCTTTGAATATGATGGCCCTGGTCCACGCTTCGCTAACGAGAATAGATGGATGCTGCCGCGCCGCTGGCGTATGGCTGGCGCTTTCAAATCATCCTTGGTTGCTGGGCCGCAGCATGCCGCACCACCTTCCGGGAGACGAGGTCGCGATGGAATTCTAGCGCTCTTTGTCAGCGCAGATCACCCAGTCGAGACGATCAAGGTACCGACAGCTTACGAAGCGATGCAACACGCCCTAGTGGTTGACGGAGCATGGGCCGAGCCAGACGCTGAGCACGGCCGAGTTCATCCTCCAAGCAAAGCCGTTTGGACCGAGCCGTCGAACGAGGCTCGCTACCTGACGGGCATTCTGGGTATGACCGGCGGTCTTCGGCCGGCTAGCCAATTTCTTTTACACCCCTTTCTTCGCGAGAATTTTGCCAAGCTTGGGGGAACACCAAACGTCCCAGCGGACAAGGTGACTCCCACCGTCAATCGTTTGCGAAAGAGAGCGCAACGAGAAGCTGCTTTCGATTTGAGGATTGAACGTGAAAGGCAGACCCTTGCGGACCTGATCATCAAGGCGGCGCGGACGCTTAAGAGTCCGATGGATTTCTTAAGTTACGAGAATCTCAAAACGAGTTGGAGAACCTACCGCGCCGCGTATTGGGCTGCGCATCCACAACAAGGCAGAGCGGACACCGATGTGGATTGGGATAAGCGCGAAGAAGCGTCACTCGACGCTTGTCTGGTCGAGCTGCGCCGGCGGCAGATGCTGTTTCAGGGACACCAATGGACGTGCCGAAAATGCCACCATAGGAATTGGGTTGATCTCGCCGCGCTCTCATCTCAGCTCTCTTGCGAGATTTGCAAACAGCCCACGCAGGCACCTGTCGATATCCGCTGGCTGTTTCGCGCGAACGAATTTCTCATCGAGAGCCTGCGGGACCACAGTGTTCTGTCACTCATCTGGGTGCTGTCGGCGTTGGGCGAGCGATCCCGACGCTCGTTCATTTTTGTTGGGCCGACGTGGTTCGGCTTTACGCGTGAATCGAGATCGCCCGACGCGGAAGCAGACCTGCTTGTTATCCTCGATGGCCAAGCGATGCTTTGCGAGATTAAATCGTCGTGGCATGCCCTTAGGCCCACCGACATTTCGGATTTCGTCGCGCTTGCCAGTCGGCTTCGGCCCGATATCGCGCTGTTAGGAGTGATGGAGGCTGGACCCGGACCGACGACCGATCTGACCGCAGCGCGTGAGCAGCTCGCCGCCCAACAGATAGAATTTGAGCTGCTTACACTAGATGCGTACTCGCGAGGAGACGATCCTTACCTCTATGTTGAAGACGAGGAATAAGATGAACATTCGGCAGGAGGGCGAAACGCCCTAGGACTTCGATTTGGGGTTCTCGTACTGATGAGGAACGGGGCTAAACCCCGGTAAGGCGCGCTCGCCAAGCGGCGCGCAAAAACGAGCCGCTAAACGTCTCGAAAGGAAGAAGGGGCCAGCGGCCCCTGAAGCTAGATCAATTTTAAGGCTGGATTTCTTGGTCGCCGTCGTCTTGCCGGCGAGTTTTCCGAATGCGATTCCGCTTCGATTTTGCTGGTTGATCGCCGTTAGTTTCTTTGGAGACAACATTTGGCTGTAGCGCCGCCCTTGGACGCATGACATTGATGGCGGCGGCATCAAGCGTGTTTTTAATGTGCGCCGCGTAGAATTTCTCGATCATCTCAACGCTGGTGCGGCAGTTCTTTGCAATCTGATAAATGTCGGCGCCCTCCATGAGGCGCATGCAGATGTATGTGTGGCGGAGAGAATACGCCACACGACTGTGGCCGTCGCGACTGACTTTGAGGCCAGCGCGTGTAAGAACACCGTTAAAGAGCTTCTTGTGGTCGCCCGGAAAGACGTGATCGGTAGGTTGAGGATATCTTGGCTTTAGTTCAGTGCCATTCCTCTTAGCCTCTGTGCGCTCGCTCGCCGTCACGGGTTTCGCGCGTTTTAGGAGACGCTCATACGGCAGCACCGCACTCGGCATACTCTTGCAGTAGCCGACGCCGCGCTTGCCGCGAACCTCAATCTCAAGAATACGGTCGCCCGTCGTGTGATCCTTCGCGATCGTGACGTCGCGATGCTGAAGATTCTTGGCTTCATCTGGTCGGAGACCGGTGTTGGCCATGAACAGGACGTAGTCATGAACCTGCTCGGCATTCCATCGATAAGGCTTCCCCTTCGAATCGTGGGCGTACTGCCGTGTCGCTGTGTAGAGCTGCTTGTACTCATCCGGGCTGAACCACGGCCGGTGCACGATCTTGCCCTGCGTCCGGTAGGGCGGGGAGAAGTCGTGCAGATACGATAGCCAATTGTGCCTGATCGCGGTCTTGAGTACCTGGCGCAGCGTGACGATTTCGTCATGCAGGGTGCTGCGGGCAGGTGCCTTGGAGGGCCGCCTAGGCGGGGGCGGCCTCTTTCCCTTCGGAGCGGGCTCCACCGGCGCCTTGGCAGGGGTGGGGGTGGTCATCCGGTGCACCCGATATTCCTGCACCTTGCCCGGCGTTACCTCCGACAGGCCCAGCTTGCCGAAGAAGGGCAGCAGATGCAGCCGTAGGCGAATGCCATGGCCTTCGACCCACTTCTTGCTACGCTGACCCTCGGTAATGGCCTCGTATTCCTTAAGGAACAGCGCGGCAGCCTCGGCAAAGGTCTTTTCGTGCTTGAGGATGCCGGCGCGGGCCTTGCCCCGCAGTTCGAGGAACCAGTCCTCAGCGAACTGCTTGGCCTGGGGAAGGCCTTCTTCCTTAGTTGTGATGCGGTACTGGCGGTTGTTCAGCGAGGCGGAGCAATGCCAGAAGCGCCCACCGCGCTTGTAGACTTGCACCAATCCGCCAAGGATTTCGTGGCTCGGCATGGCCGATACCCTCCCTCGCTACGCAAAATAACACGAGGCGGGCGGCATGTCACGTTTTGTGTTAGGTGTGTGATAGGCCTTTTTGGGGAGAGAGGGAAGTTAGGCCTAAGACTAACTTCCTGTTTCTCTTAGAGAATTTGGTTGCGGGGGTAGGATTTGAACCTACGACCTTCAGGTTATGAGCCTGACGAGCTACCGGGCTGCTCCACCCCGCGCCAAGGATGCGATTTTGTGACGGTGATGTAGCAAGCGCCCCCCGATAAGGGAAGTGCGCGCGGCCCGATATTTCGCCATACTGGGCCTGGAAAGCCCCTTAGACCATCATGCACGCCCCCATAGACGCGGATATGGCCGACAAACCTGCCTTGCAGCCTCGTGCGGCGATCGGACCCGCCGTGCGCGCCATCGCCGGCCATATTCTCAACGGCGCCCGCACCGCGCTACTCGATCCGGAGCGCTCGAGCCAGGATGCGGTGCACGATTTCCGCCGCGCCATGAAGGAATGGCGCGCCTTGATGCGGCTCCTCGAGCCGTTCATCGCCGACGCGCCGCGCTGGCGCCACGACGCGCGCGACCATGCCCGCTCGCTCTCCCACGCCCGCGACAGCCAGGCGGCGCTCAACGCCTTCGACGATCTCCTCGACAAGGGCATGGTGCTGTCGGAGCGCACCTCAGCCACCATCCGCGGCCGCATCGAGGCGCTGCGCGGCAGCGAAGAGCAGGCGGTGCTGACGGAAGCCTTGCGCGACGCCATCGTCGCCTGGCTCGATGCCGCGGCGGCGGCGACCGAAATGTGGCCGCTCGACCCGTTCGATTTCGCCTCGATCGCCGGACAATTGACCATCAGCTATCGCAGCGCCCGCAAGCGCATCCCCGGCGACTGGTCGCTGGCGAGCGCCGACGATCTGCACGAGCTGCGCCAGCGCGTCGTCGACCTGCGCTACCAGATGGCATTGATCGAGCCGCTGTGGCCGCGCTTCGGCCGGATGTGGACCGAGGAAGCCGAGCGGCTGCGCGACCGGCTCGGCCGCTGCCAGGACCTCGAAGTGCTCAAGCGGCTCACCGGGCCGCACCAGCCGCTGGCCCATTGGCGCTCGCGGCTCACCCCGGCCTGCACCGAGCGCACGGCCGAGCTTGCGCATCGCGCCGCGCGCATCGCGGTGCGGCTGTTTGCCGAAAAACCCAAGGCGTTTCGCCACCGGCTGGAAACGCTGTGGGAGCAGGCGCGCTGAAAGCCGCGTCGTAAAAGTAAAAATCAACCGGACGGCTACCGCCGGACTGAAATGACCGGCGCGGAAACCTCGCCTTCGCTGCCCTTGCCGAAGATCATCACTTCGAGCCGCGAGCCGTCCCGCTTGGTCGCATAATTGTATCCGTTCAACAGGCGGCCCACGACATGGCCGAGCGATCCCGCATAGCTGCCATCGAGCGTTGCATCGAGCCCGATCGAGGAGCGGTAGCGAATATTGAAGGTTTTGAGCGCGAACAGCACCTCCGCAAGCGTCGTCTGCTGCACCACGACATGAAGCGCCGCGGCATCGCCTTCGATGCGCAACGAGCGGCCGCCGCGGTCAGCCGTCAATTGCGGCAGTGCCGGAGGATCGCGACTGTCTTGCGCGCATAGACTTTGCATCCCGGAGACGCCGACAACGAGAACCGCTAGACCCGCGATCATCGGTTTCGCGTTCATCTATTCGCCCGGCATTCTGGGATGCGTGTGACGAGGCCAGCCCCAACGCGGCCGACCATAAAGTGGAACTCGGCAAACGGCAATTATGTGTCATACGGACGTCACTGTCGTGCTCGCGCGGCACTGAGCCATCCGAATTTCGCAATCGAGATATGTGCTCCGCTAATGGGAAAATTATCGCTCTGCGTTTGCGCGGGAAACATCGGTTTCATTCTGGGAATCGCGGCTCGTACGAAATTGCCGAGAGCTGCGCGCACAACACGGCCGCAAACGCGGCGTAATCGCGCCAAATCCTTGCCGATAGAATTCCTGGCGTCGGGTTCTGCTCCCTCATTTCATCCGACGCGCGGTGTCGGATGACCCGGAACGAAATTCGATCGAGTGCATTTGTTCCGGTGAAAAACGGCGAAGGGGGTGTGTCACAGCAGCGCGACGAATAATCGACAAGCTGCGAGCCGCGGATTTGTCCACGGCTTGAGTGCAGCCTGGCGATGACTGCCACGCTCGGAGTACGCGTTCTCGCGGGTGACGCTTTGCGCCATCCGGGTGCGGAGCTTTGGCGTGGAATGCAAGAGGCTTGGGATCCGCAGTGGGCCAAGCAACAAGTTCAGCAAAGGGAGGCATCGTCATGCCAATTGCTCGTCAGAGAACCGTTCGAAGCTTAAGCTGCGTCGCTGTCGCAGGCGCGCTGCTCGGCCTGTCTGGGCCGTTCACAGCCGATCAAGCGATGGCGGCTCCTTGCACCGGCCCCGGGGCCCCGACCAATACCCAAACCCAATGCGTCACGGGCATTTTCATACCCGGCAATCCGCTGCGGTCGTTCGATATCAGCTGGGTCAATCCGCAGCGCCAGGAATATTACCTGGGGGACCGCTCGAACGCTGGAATCGACATCGTCGATACCCATGCGCTCAAGTGGAAACGAACCCTCGGCGGGTTCGTCGGCATCGTGCTCAACCCAAAGACCGGAGCCGTCGACAACAACCATTCCGGGCCTGACGGCGTGACATCCCATGGCCGCTGGGTCTACGGCGGCGATGGTGACAGCACCCTGAAAGTCTTTGACCTCGATGGGTCGCCGATGGCGGCGTTGAAGCAAACGATCTCTACCGGCGGCACGACGCGGGTCGACGAGATGGCCCTGACCACGGAGGGCGACCTGATACTCGCCGCCAACAACGCCGAGGATCCGCCTTTTGCCACACTGTTTGTGGCGAACGGGGACGACCCGAAATCTCACGTCAGCATCATCACCAAGATTTCGGTCGATGCTACGATCATCCCGCCAGGCTTCGGGCTGTCGGTTGAGCAGCCGGCATGGGATCCTACGACCAAGCGCTTCCTGGTATCGATCCCGGTCATCGCCAACAATCCTGCGGGTTGCAATTATGGGCAGCTTGCCGGCCCCATCACCTGCGATGGCGGCCTGCTTGTGATCAATCCGGAAACGCTCACCAAACCCACCGCCACCTTGGGCGCATTCGATGCGGCCACGAATACCGGCGTCGTCTCTCTGCATGGCTGCGGTCCCAACGGCGCCAGCGTCGGACCGGATGACAACGTCATTCTGGGCTGCACGCCGCAGAACAATCCGAGCGACAAGATCACGCTCGTCATCAATGCCCAGACCAAAGCCCAGACCCCGATCGCCAACATCACCGGCTCGGACGAGGTGTGGTTCAATAGCGGTGACACGCGCTACTATACCGGATCCAGCAGAAACCCGGGCGGCGCGGTGCTCGGCGTGATCGATGCGGAAGCCAACACGTTGATCGAAACGGTTCCGCAATCCTCCGGCTCGCATTCGGTGGCGGCGGACTCCAAGGTCAATCGTATCTTCGTCCCGCAGGTGGCCCCGGTTGCGGTCGTTGGTAGTGGCGGCGATACGACGACCGTGGGTGCGGGAATCTGCGGCGGCAACGCCGGCTGCATCGCGGTCTATCAACACGGCGATCACGACCAAGAAGCCGACGCCGACCATTGATCTGCGCGTTGCCACGCGTTGATCGCTAAAAGCCAAGTGGAGGCCGCGTCGCGGCCTCCATGACTATGGCAAGGGGCTAATTCGCGCCGCGTGGCGTGCTGATGCCGAGATAAATTTCCCGCACCTGCTCGTTCTTCTCCAGCTCCGCCGCCGGGCCTTCGAGCGCGATGCGCCCGGTCTGCAGCACATAGGCATAGTCGGCGATGCCGAGCGCCAGCGGGATCGACTGCTCGGCCAGCAATAATGTGAGGCCCTGGCGGTGCAGCTCGGCGAGCGTGTCGTAGAGCGCCTCGACCACGGTGGGCGCCAGGCCGAGGCTCGGCTCGTCGAGCATGAGCAAACGCGGCTCGCTCATCAGCGCGCGGCCGAGCGCGAGCATCTGCCGCTCGCCGCCCGACAGCGTGCCGGCGAGTTGCTTGCGCCGCTCGGCCAGGCGCGGAAACAGCCCATAGACGCGATCGAACAGCGCGTGGATACGCGAGCGGTCGGCGAGCGCGGTGGCGCCGAGTTTCAAATTCTGCTCGACGGTCTGCGCCACGAACAGCCGCCAGCCTTCCGGCGACAGCGCCAGGCCCTTGCCGACGATGGCGTAAGCCGGCTGGCCGGATATTGGCTCGCCGCGCCATTCGACGGCACCGCGCGCCGGGCGCACCACGCCGGCGATGGCGTTGAGCGTCGTGGTCTTGCCGGCGCCATTGGAGCCGAGCAGCGCCACCACCTTGCCGGCCGGCACTTTGAGCGAAATGTCGGCGACGCCGACCAGATCGCCGTAGCGCACTTCCAGATGCTCGACGTTCAGGTCACTCACGGGGCTTGGTCCTGATGCCGCCGGTGCGCGCGTCCCAGATAGGCCTCGATGACGGCTTCCTGCCTGACCACGGATTCGGGCGTGCCGCTGGCGATGACGTGGCCCTGGTTGAACACCAGCACGCGCTCGGTCAAAGTCATGATCACTTCCATGATGTGCTCGACGATGACGATGGTGATGCCCATGCCGTGGATGCGCCGCACCAGGGCGATCGCCGCCTGCAATTCGGTCGGGGTGAGGCCGGCAAGCGATTCGTCGAGCAGCAACAGGCGCGGCTCGGTGGCGAGCACGCGGGCGATTTCGAGGCGCTTCCTCCCCGGCGTGCCGAGCGAGCGCGCCCGCTGGTCGGCGCGCAGCTCGGTCAGTTCGACGATGCGGCGGGCATGATCGCGGGCGTCGTTGCGGTGCGGATGCCGCAAGAACGCGCCGACCATGACGTTCTCGAGCACGGTCATGTCTTCGAAGGTGATCGGCACCTGGAAGGTGCGGCCGATGCCGGCGCGGGCATGAACGTTCGCCGCGGCGCGGGTGACGTCCTCGCCATTGAAGATGATGCGGCCGGTGCTCGGCGCCGTCTCGCCGGCGAGGCAATTGAAGAACGTCGATTTGCCGGCGCCGTTCGGCCCGATCAGGCCGATGATCTCGCCCTCCTCCACGGCGAGATCGGCGCCCGACACCGCGAGGAAGCTGCCGAACGCTTTCGAGACATTTTTCGCCTCAAGCAGCATAAGCGCGCCTCCAACGCTCCGGCACGACCCGATGCCACAGCTCGAACAGGCCGCCGGGCTCGAAGCGCGCGATCAGGACGATGATGCCGCCATAAAGAATATATGTCAGACCGGAGCCGCCGCCGCCGAACCAGGTATTGGTCGCGATCTGCAGCGGGATCAGGATCAAGGCGCCGAGCAGCGGACCGAACAGCATGCCGGCGCCGCCGAGCGCGGCGACGATCACCATCTGCACCGAGACCAAGATGCCGAAACCGGAATCCGGATCGATGAAGCCGGTCTTGGCGGCATAGAGCGAGCCGGCGACCGAGGTGAAGGCGGCGCTGAGCGCCAGCGCCTGCATTTTCGTCCGTCGCACCGGCACGCCGAGCGAGCGCGCGGCGCGTTCACTCGACTTGATGGCGCGCAGGTAGAAACCGAAGCGGCGCCGCGCGATGAACGCCGTGGTCGCGAGCACGACGCCGAGCACGGCGAGGAAGATGTAGTAGTACGGCAGCTCGCCGCGGAACGTCAGGTCCCACCAGCCGCGCGCCGTCGCCGGGCCCTGCAGACCGATGGCGGCGCCGACGAAATCCCAGGTGCCGACGAAAATCCGGATCAGCTCGGCGACCGCGATGGTCGCCATGCTGAAATAGTGTCCGGTGAGGCGGAAGGTCGGCATGCCGATGACCACGGCGAGCGCGATCGAGAGCGCGATGCCGACCGGAATGCCGGCGATCGGCGACCAGCCGAACTGCGTGTAGAGCAACAGCGGCGCATAGGCGCCGAGCCCGAAGAACATGCTGTGGCCGACGGACACCTGGCCGGCATAGCCGCCGACGATGTTCCACGCCGACGCCGAGATCGCCGCCAGCAGAAACGCAACCCCGATATCGCGCGCGAAGGCGCCGGAGAAGACGACCGGAAACAGCAGCAGCGCGGCTGCGAGCAAAACGACACGCACACGTGGGGACAGAATACTTTTCACGCTTTCCCCATCAGACCTTGCGGCCGCAGCCAGAGCAGCGCGACGAACAGGCCGTAGACGACGATGTCCTTATAGATGGCGCCGAGCCAGAACGCGGAAGCGCTTTGAATCAGGCCGATGATCAGCCCGGCATAGAGCGAGCCGAGCACGCTGCCGAAACCGCCGAGCGCCACCACGACGAAAGCGATCAGGCCAAAGGTTTCGCCGACCGAGGGCGACCACGGATAGGCGGTCGCCATCAAGGCGCCGGCGATGCCGGCGGCGCCCGCGGAGAGGCCCCAGGCCAGCGCCTGCATGCGGTCGGGCCGTATCCCCATCAGCATCGCCGCGGTGCGGTCCTCGGCGACGGCCAAGAGCCTGCTGCCGACCGTGCTGCGGGTGAGCAGAAGATGCAGCGCGATGGTGAGCGTGATGGCGACGATGCCGGCGACCAGTTGCGCGATCGGCAAATAGATGCCGGCGAGGTTGACGGCGCCGGACAGCGCGTTCGGCGGCAGCGACACGAAATTCGCCGAGAAAATCCAGAACGCGGTGTAGCGCAACAAGAGCGCGAGCCCGAAAGTGGAGAGGATCTGCGCCAGCATCGGGCCGCGGATGACTTCGCGGATCAGCGAGAAGTAGATCGCGACGCCGAGGGCCGCGAGCGCCACCGCCGCGGCAATGCCGAAGATCGCCGGCCCGCCGCCGAGCCAGACCACGACCAGGAGCGCCACATACATGCCGAGCATGACGAATTCGCCATGGGCGAAATTGATGAAATTCATCATGCCCCAGATCAGGGTGAGCCCTGACGAGAACAACGCATAAATGGCTCCCAACAGGAGGCCACCCGCGATCACTTGCACCGCAACCATTGATGACTGCGCCCAGCCCACACTTCGACCGCCCAGTCTGGCATTGGCCGCCGTTCCCGGCCAGATCAATTCGTGGGATTAATACCCTCAGGCTTGTCGGATGGCGGCCGCGCGCACATCGACGCTGCACGCCAGCAGACCGACAAACGCCAAGATGCCGAGAGACAGTCGCTTCATCGGAATTGCCTCGCCGTTTGCTTGATCGCTTCAATATTGCGCCACATGCACGAGGGAATTTGCCGGGGCGCTAACCCTTGCAATTTTTTCGTCGATAAAGGGTCGTCAGCTTGTCCAGCCGAGCTTTGGCATTGGCGTAGGCTTTATTGGCGTTGAACTGGTTCGACATTTCCGTGTTGCCCAGGGCCCCGGGGATGAGAATGCCGGCGATGAAGCCACCGACGCCGCTGCCCTTGTTTTCCGCAGCCTTGGCTTCGACCGCCTTCGCGTTGGCGATGGCGGTTCGCAATTGTGGACAGGTCAGGGTCTCGTCGGCGACCGGTTTTTGCTGGCTGCTTTGCTGCGCCGCGCAGGTGCCGATACTGAGAGCGAGTATTCCCACAATCCCGATGGTTTTCATGGCGTTCCCCATTGCGTGATAGAGTTATAGTGCTAACCGGCGGCGACGTTTCATTGAGTCCCCATGCCCTTGACAGACGGCCCGGGCATCCTCGCGCCGAGCGATCGTCGGCGAAGGGCCGCGATTCAGCTGTCGGGATTGGCTCGTGCAGTCCCCCAGGACGGCCGGCGTCGCGCCTTCAGGTTCCGCGCTCCTGTGCCGCATCCTTTTTGCATTCGAATGACACGAAGTGCGTATCGAGCGGCAACTTCGCCAGCTCCTCTTCGGCGGTGGCGGCATCGATCAAACGCGGTGCGAGGTGACGATCCACAATATCGATTCGGACATAGGTGAGGCCGCCTCCAGCAACTCTTACATTGGTTTCGTACTTTCCCCGCCTGAACTTGCCGAACAGCATTTCCATGTCGCCGGTCGACATGTTGTGATTTCCGGCCGGCACATCGACATACATGAATGCAGCTTCGATAACGCCGCAGACGTCGCTGTCGATCGCGAATATGCGCAGCGCACCGGTCCCGATCTCGACGGCATTCAAGGTGAACGAACGGGCCGGGATATAGACGATGAGGCGGCCGGTGCCCGGTGGAATACCTGGCATCGTGGACTTCCACGCCGTGTATTCTCCGCTGGTGCCGGCCGACCTTCCCATCGCGCCAACGGCGAGACCGACGGCGCCGCCGCAGCCGCTCAAAGCGAGACAACACGATAAAGCCGCCACCGCGCAAATGGCTTTAACCATTATTCCCCCCGGTCAATAGGCGTAGGTTTAATAGACGAGCATCTTTTGTAGGCGCCCCGTCAAATTCAAAAACAATCCTCAGTGGTTATTTCATTATCACTCTTCCGCTGAACAAGCCACTACTTGCTGTCTTAATCTCACATAATGGTGCATTATGACGGCGCATGAAAGAGCGAAGATAAATGCATCGGACTGGGGTGATTTCAGGCATCGCCGGACGGCTCGCAGATTTCAAGCGGGTACGGCTCATCGCGACGTAAAGCGCTTAAGATCGCCTTGAGCTGCAGAATACAGGAGCCGAAATTCGTGTCGGCGCGGATGGCGCCGATCTCGGCGACGTCGGTCAGCCGCCGGCTCGCAATGGTGCCGTGCAAGGCATTCAAGCCGACGCCAAAGCAGGCGCACCCACGATCACCTGCACCGCAACCATTGATGACTGCGCCCAGCCCGCACTTCGACCGCCCAGTCTGGCATTGGCCGCCGTTCCCGGCCAGATCAATTCGTGGGATTAATATATTGAGGTTTGTCGGGATGGCGGCCTTGATCGTTTTCTAGGCCTGTCAAAGGAGGCGCGTTTGCTCTACGACGTCACCATCGTCACGGTGCGGCCGGGAACCCACCCGCAGGCGCTGGCCGTGCTCGGCAAAGGCCTGGCCGACGATCATAACCTGCTGGCGTGCTGGTATTCGGATATCGGCGCCGTCAATCAGATCCTGATCATTCGCAAAGCTGTCGATGCCGCCGCAACGCTCGATGCCCGGTTTGCTGCGCTCAACGCGCCCGATCCTTTCGGCATTAGCGAGTACGTCGTCGCCATGGCGATGGACAGTTACGTGCCGTTCGACTTCATCGCGCCGCTGCGGCCGGGGCAGTTCGGCCCGGTTTACGAGGTCCGCACCTACCTACTCAAGCCGAACGGCCTGGCGCCGACCATCGCGGCGTGGCGCAAAGCGGTGCCGGGCCGCATGAAGATTTCGCCGGTGCTCGCCGCCATGACCTCGGTGACCGGCGCGGTGACGCGCTTCATGCACGTCTGGCCATACGCAAGCTTCGACGAACGTGCCCGGTTGCGTGCCAAGGCGATGGCCGACGCGGTATGGCCGCCGCCCGGCGGCCCGGGCCATCTGTTGTCCCAGCAGGTCGATATCTACCTGCCGGCGCCGTTTTCGCCGATGAAGTAGGTCGAATGCTCATAAATCGAGGTCATTAGACCCCGGGGTGGCCAATGTCCGGTTTACCAAAAGCAGACATTCGTTGCCGCAGTCGACATGTCCGCTTCGGGCTCAGAAGCGGGCTCGCGCATCGCCACAAAGCGCTGGGGGCTGACGTTTGAGGTTTCGATCTGTACGGCTGGGTGTGCGAGACGTGATCTCGCTCGCGCGGTCTGCTCGCAATACTCCCGCCAATTAAAATACATCTAGAATATTAGGCATCCTGTTAAATCAGGGCAAAGGCAATGGCGGTAAAGCTACTGCGCGATCTGCTTCGAGCAGGTGTAGGGCGGCAGTATCGAGTCTACAGGGGGGTTTATGTCGGTCAAACTGCGCACCAACAAATTTGTTGCGCGCGGCTCGGCATGTTTGGATGCATTGTTTGCCTTTGCCGGAGACGAGTGCGGCGCATCGATCGTCGCAATCGCCTTGAGCATGCCTGTCCTTATCGGTGGAATGGGCCTTGCGGCCGAGATTTCCTATTGGCGGCTGCATCACCGGGCGATGCAAAACGCGGCCGACTCGGCTGCAATTGCTGCAGCCACCAACAATAGCTCGAATTATGTTTCCGAGGCGCGCGGCGTCGCCGCTCAGTACGGCTTTCCCAACGGCGTCGGTCAGATCACCGTGGCCGCAGCCAACCCCCCCACCGCACCAGGCTGCACGGCGAACTGCTACACGGTCACAGTCTCCGACAACGTCCCTTTGTTCCTCTCTCAAATCGTCGGCTACCAGGGTACCGCGCCTAGCGGCCAGCGATCGACAGTGATCACCGCATCTTCCGTGGCGACGACCATCAAACCTTACACCTATTGCATTCTGGCTCTTGCGACCAGCGGCAAGCAGGGAATTACATCCCATGGTGCGCCGAATACGAACCTCAATGGCTGCAATACGATGTCCAACACCGATTCGGTGTGTACCGGCCATAATCTGAATGCCAATGTCGGCGATGCCCACGGCACCAACAGTGGATGCGGCATTACGCAAGTTTCCGGTGTGTCGACGATTGCCGACCCTTTCGCCGGCCTTGCCTCGGACATTCCGCCCAATACCTGCAACAATAGCTATCCGCAGGAGCCGACAAACAAGAATAGCCCAGCCCTGCCCGCATCGAATCAACTGTCCGGCACTTATGCGTTCGGCGCCACCGAAGTGCTCTGCGGCGATCAGCAATTGGTCGGCAATACGACGATCAACAACACGGTCTTGGTGATCGAAAACGGCCAACTCGACACCAACGGCTATACGCTGCAAGGCACCGGCCTGACGGTCGTGTTCAGCGGCACGAATAGCGCAAACTATCAGCACATTCCGACCGGCAACGGCACGTTGGATATCACGGCGCCAACCGACGGCACTTGGAGCGGCGTCGCGATGTATCAGGATCCCGGCCTGACGAAAAACGTAGACATCTCCGCCGCCGGCAACAGCCCGACCTGGGATATCAGCGGTCTCGTCTACTTGCCGCATTCAAGCGTGACGCTCAGCGGCGCGGTGAACAAGTCAAGCCAAGGTGTGCGCTGCTTCGAAATGGTGATGGACAACATCACGGTCAATGGGACCGGCGACATTTTCGCCAATGACGATCAATGTGCTTCGGCGGGGCTCAATCAGACCAGAGGCGGCAATCGCGGCATGTTGGTGAACTGATGTCAGTGCGACGGTTTTCGGCGCTTCGGTCGTTCGGTCAGGATAGGCGCGGCGTCGCCGCGGTCGAATTCTCGATCGCGGCCACCCTCGTCATCGTCGGCATCCTCAATGCCGTCGATTTGGGTCTTTACGAGTATCGGCGCATGCAAGTCGAAAACGCCGCCCAGGCCGGCGTACAGGCGGCATGGAAGACTTGTTACGATACCAGCGCCATGTTGCCGGCAACGACGAAATGCTCGGGATTGAATGACGCGATCACGACCGCAATTCAAAGCACCTCGCTCGGCACGGCCGTGTCGCTGACCTCGGGCTATCCGACCGAGGGCTACTACTGCGTCAACACCTCGGGCGCTCTCCAATCGGTCGGCAGCCTGAGCAACAAGCCCGCCGATTGCTCCGATGCCGGCGATGCCAGCGCTTCGCCTGGTGATTATCTGCAAGTCAGCGTGACCTATGCCTATGCCCCATTGTTTTCCAACCTCACAGTCATGGGCGCTTCAGGCATCACTTCGATCACCATGACCAGCTGGATGCGTTTGGGCTAGTCATGAGCTTTCGGCAAACTCGAGCGCTCTTGCGGTGTGACAGCGGCACGACAGCGGCGGAATTCGGCATGGTGCTGCCCGCAGTCGCTGCGCTCCTTGTCGGCGGTCTGTATACGGCAATTGTCGTGTACTCGGCCGCCGGTCTGCATGATGCGGTCGAACAGGCGGCGCGTTGCTATTCGGTGAACGTCAGCCAGTGCAGTTCCGACACGGCGACGCAGACCTATGCGCAAAACCGGTACTACGGCGTCAATAGCCCGACGTTCACAGCCTCGATTCAATCGTGCGGCCATCAGGTCGCCGCGACCGTCACAATTCCGCTGGTCGCAGTCGTCGAAAATTTGAGCGTGCCGCTTAGCGCGACCGCATGCTTTCCATGATCGGCATTCCGTGAGCCCGCGGCGCCCGGGCCAGTTCGGCCCGGCCTACGAGGTCCGCAGCCTACATGTATTTGCCGGTGCCCTTCTCGCCGATGACGTAGGTCCTATGCGCATAAATCACGACGCGGGACGCCGAGCCATGGTAGCTTGGCTGGAATCGACCGCCAGGTCGGACTGCAGCTCCGTGTCACCGCCCTAAGGATCGCCTCCGGAATGTCAGCAGCGATTACCCCGAGCGCCAGCCAGGCTCGGCCGATTTTGATTGGAACCGCCCTGTTACTCACCCTCGGCATGGGGATACGCCAGAGCTTCGGACTGTTTCTGGCACCGGTCACCCACGATCTCGCGGTGACGGCGGGCGATTTTACGCTGGCTCTGGCGGTTCAGAATATTGTCTGGGGCCTTTCGCAAGCGCTGGTCGGCGCGATCTCCGACCGCTTCGGTCTGCGCATCACCATGGTGGCGGGCGCGGCGATCTACGTCGTCGGCTTGGGCATCATGGCCGCGGCCCAAGGCGCGCTGGCGCTGATCGTCTCCGGCGGCCTGATGGGCGTGGCTTTGTCGTGCACAGCGACGTCACTGGCAATGACCGCATGTGTGCGTGCGGTTTCGCCGGCGCGGCGCAGCCAGATGCTCGGCGTCGTCTCCGCGGCCGGATCGCTCGGTACGCTGGTGGTGCCGCTCACCACCCAGGCCGTGCTGGCGCGCGAGCCGTGGCAGATCGGAGTGCTGCTGTTCGTGCTGATGGCGGTCGCGATGCTGCCGGCGGCCTACTGGGCCGGCGGCGCCGACAAGTTTCCGGGGCACACGAGCAGCGCGACGACCTCGCTACGCGAAGTGCTCGGCCAGGCCATGCGCAACCGGCCGTTTCTCGTGATGTCAGGCGCTTATTTCGTCTGCGGCCTCAATCTCGTTTTTTTGACCACGCATTTGCCGGCCTATCTGGCGATCTGCGGCCAGGACCCGATGCTCAGCGCCGAGGCGCTTGCGGTGATCGGCGGCGTCAGCTCCATCGGCTCATTGCTGACCGGCTGGCTCGGCGCGCGATATCCGAAGCACATCCTGCTCGGGCTTCTCTACATCCTGCGTTCGATCATGTTCGCCGTTTATTTCGTGCTGCCGCCGACGCCGACAAGCACGCTCTTGTTCGCCGCGGCGATGGGCATGCTGTGGTGGCCCGGCCTGGCACCGCTCATCGGCGGTCTGGTCGCCGAGATTTTCGGCACCCGCTATATGGCGACGCTGCTCGGCCTGTCCTTCGTCGTGCACCAGGCCGGGTCGTCGCTTGGCGCCTGGGGCGGCGGGTTGATCTTCGACCTTTCCGGCTCCTATGACCCGGCGTGGCAGATCGGCACGCTGATCGGATTCGGCGCCGGTGTCGTCCAGATCCTGGCAGGCGGTCCGACCCGGCGGCAGGATCGTAGGGTCGTGCCTGCGGTCGCGACGGCGTAGGTCTTGATTGCGCTTTACGGGATAGGCCGCAAACGATTTCGCATGCCTGATACGGCCATGTTGCCCGCCGGAATTGCCTCAGCTCACGGAAACCAATTCGCAGATCAGGTGATCGACCACCCGTTTGACCCCCGGGGTTTTTTCAACAAGCACCCTGAGTGCGTCGCGCTGCTCTGGCTCGGCAATGCTGCCCCATATGTCCGCGATGCCATCGCGCACGACGACGTCGACATCGACACCGACCGACCAGTCTTGCTTGGCAATATCGGCGAGAATCTGACTGCGAATGGCGGCGTCACCCCGCGAAGATTTGGGAGCCGCACGATATATGCTCGCCAGCGCCCGCATCAGGTTGGCGCGGCTCACGACGCCGACGACTTTTTCTCCGCGCACGACCGGAAGCCGTTTGATCTTGTGACTTTCCATCAAATGAACGACCTGATCCAGCAGCGTGTCTTCCTGGACCGTAATAGGCTTGCGTGTCATCACCTCCTGCACTTTTATTCCGTGAGAACGCGCGTAGTCACTGGCGGGCGCGCCCGGGCCCAAGAAGGCAACGAGCCAATGCGATCGCTTGCGCTCCGTGCCAATCTCGGCGCGGCGCAAAAAATCCCCCTCGCTCACGATGCCGACGAGCTTGCCTTTGTCGTCGATCACCGGCAATCCGCTGATGTGGTTATGCAGCATCAAGCGTATTGCATGACGAATCGTCGCTTCCGGCATGACCGAGACGACCCGACGCGTCATCACGTCCGATACTTTCATGGCGATATCCTGTCCGATGCGACGCCCGGTAACGGCCGAAAGCGCAGATTCCGGGTTCCAAAACCGGCCGGCTGTGGCGGTTGCAACGGCCGCGGCTGCCGCTTCATGCCGAGTCCGGTCTGAGGGATGACATCGTATCGGCTCAGACCATGGTCTGGAAGGGAGTCGGATTGGTCACGTGCCAAGGTCTGCAAGGCGCGCGCTCAATATCCGCTTTGCAGCGGACACAATGCGGAGCCGCGTCTGCTTTGCCCCGGGAAGCCGGCATTGCACGCCCAGATCAGCAAAATCCCACCCCTATCCGGCCTTGCCGGCACGGCTCAATTGCATGGGCTGAGCCGTTGTGATTCAATCGGGCAAAATTCTCGAAGCCGGGAGGCAACGACCATGACCATCACCGTCTGTCCGGTCACGCCAAACTTTGCCGCCGAGATCGGTGACGTCGATCTGTCGGCGCCGCTCGCGCCGGCCGACCTGCAGGCGATCAAGGCGGCGTTCGCCAAATATGCGGTGCTGATCTTCCCCGACCAGCAGCTGTCGCAGGACCAGCATCTCGACTTCGCCAGCCATTTCGGGCCGCTGGAGACCACGATCGCGGTGTATCGCAAGGACGCCAAGCTGCGCCTGCGCAAGGAATTCGCCGACGTCTCCAACCTCGATCCGGAAAACCAGGTGTGGGGCAAGGATTCCCGGCAGCGCATGTTCCAGCTCGGCAACCGGCTCTGGCACACCGACAGTTCCTTCAAACGGCTGCCGGCGCTGGCGTCGCTGCTCTATGCGCGCTCGATTCCGTCGGTCGGCGGTCATACCGAATTTGCCGACGAGCGGGCGGCCTATGACGCGCTGCCTGAGACGATGAAACGTCGCCTCGACAATCTGGTCGCCGAGCATTCGATCTTCAATTCGCGCGCCCGGCTCGGTTTCACCAATTTCAGCGACGAGGAACGGGCGGGCCTGCCGCCGGTGCCGCAGGTGCTGGTGCGTACGTTGCCGGAATCCGGCCGCAAGTCGCTTTATCTGGCGTCGCATGCCGGGCGGATTTTCGGCATGCCCGAAGCGGACGGCCGCGCGCTCATCGACGAGCTGGTGGCGCACGCCACGCAACGGCAATTCGTCTATACCCACCGCTGGCGCGTCCACGATCTCGTCATCTGGGACAACCGCTGCACCATGCACCGCGGCACCGAGTTCGACGATCTGCGCTGGAAACGCGACATGCAGCGCGCCACGGTCTGCGACGTGGCCAATTCCTGCGAGCAGGCGGGCATCAAGGTCGAGGCGGCGTAAGTTACGATTGCACGAAGCGCCTCAGCTCATCGCCGACGCGCGCGATCACGCCATCCCAATCGCCGAGCGAAGCTTGCCGGAACAGGCGCGCCGTCGGATACCAGGGGCTCGACTCGCCATCGAGCGTCCAGCGCCAGTCGGGCGCGAACGGCAGCAGCATCCACAGCGGACGGCCCATGGCGCCGGCCAGATGCGCCACCGCCGTATCGACCGCGATTACCAGATCGCACAGCGCGATCACGGCAGCGGTGTCGGCGAAATTCTCAAGCTCTGCGCCAAGAGACATCATGCGCTTTTCGGCATCGAGTGCAGTCGTTTCTTCACCCCGAACGTCCCGCTGGATGCTGATGAATCGCGCTGGAATGGACAACAGCGGCGAAAGCTTGGCGAACGCGATCGAGCGGTTGCGGTCGTTGAGGTGGCTTGGATTGCCGGCCCAGGCCAGCGCGATGCGCGGCCGTTGCAGCGTGCCGAGCCGCGCCGACCATTTTGCCAGATGTCCGTCGTCGGCCGACAGATAAGGAATATCCGCCGGCACCGTTGACGGTTCGGTCTTGAACGCAAGCGGCAAAGAACCCAACGGACAATACACGTCGAATTGTTGCGGCGGCGCCGCCCCGCGCGCGATGACGCTCGCGGCGCCGTCGAGCCGCGCCATCAGCGCCGTCAATTCCGGCTGGACCTCGAGCACCACCTTGGCGCCGCTCGCCGCCAGGAGCGGCACATAGCGCGCGAACTGGATGGTGTCGCCGAATCCCTGCTCGGCATGGAGCAGCACGGTTTTCCGCGCCAGCGGATAATCGCCGAGCCACAGCGGCCGGCCGCGGCTTTTCTGCTCGGCCATGCCGCTCCTGCGCCAGCGCCATTCGTATTTCGCAAAGCCGCGGCGATAGTCGCCGAGCGTGAGCAGCGCCAGCGATTCCATGAAATGAGCGTCGGCGTCGTCCTTGCGCAACGCGTGCGCCTTGCCGTAGCTGGCAATCGCATCGTCGAAGCGGTTGAGCGCGGCCAGCGCCCGGCCGCGATTGAGCAGCGCGCCGGCATGATCGGGCGCCGCCCTGAGCGCGTTGTCGTGCGCCGCGACCGCCTCGGCGTAGCGGCCGAGATCGTAGAGCGCCAGGCCGCGGTTGAAGTGCGCGGCCGGATGGCCCGGCACCAGCGCGAGCGCGCGGTCGAATTCGGCGACCGCGTCCTCGAGCGCGCCGAGCGCCGCGTGGGCGATGCCGCTGTTGAGCCGCGCTTCCGGGTGCCGCGGCACCCGCACCAAAATCTCGCGGAACGCGGCGAGCGCGTCTTCGCTGCGGCCGAGGCTCAACAGCGCATTGGCGCGATTGGTCAGGATGCCGATATCGTCGGGTGCCAACGCCAGCGCCTTGTCGAAGCAGTCGAGCGCGTCGCGGTCCTGCTTGAGCGCGTGCAGCACCTGGCCGAGATTAGCTAAAGCCTGCGGCGCGCGCGGATTGAGCTTGACCGCGGCGCTGAGCAGACGATGCGCCTCGCCGAGCCGGCCGAGCTGCGCCTTGATGGTGCCGAGCAGGTTGAGCGCGTCGAAATGATCCGGCGCGGCTTTGAGCACGCGCGTATAAATCTTCTCGGCGTCGCGCAGCCTTCCTTGCCGGTGCAGCGCCAAAGCCTCGTTCATGGACTGACCGAGGTCGAAGGGGCCAATTCTTTGGCTCACAGGTTTTTGGCTCACAGCCGGTTGATCCGGGCGATGCGACGCGTGACCTCCGGCGGCGTCGCGTTGTCGGCCTTGCTCTTCAGCGTCAGCGCCTGGCGCGCTGCCGGGCGGTCGAGGCAGCGCGTCAGCCAGTCTTTCAGGTTCGGCAGGTGCGACAAATCCATATCCACGGCGCGGCTGATGACGGCGGCGACGTTGAGATCGGCTACGGTGAAATCGCTGCCGAGCAGATAAGGCGACTTGTGCGGTATCTTGGCCAAAGCCGCATCGAGCACCTGAAACGGCGCGGCGATGATTTTCAGCGCCTCCTCGCGCAAGGCGGCATTGCGCTCCGCGGGCGGCAGCCGCACCGCATGCAGCGACCAGATATTGACGCCGCGGTCGACCTCGGCGATGGCCCAAAAGCTCCACTGCCACGCCTTCGCCTCGCCTTCCAGCGTGGCGGGATAGAGGCGGCCAGCTGAATGCTTCTTGGCGAGATAGAGCGTGATCGCCAGCGACTCGAACAGCACGAAACCATCATCGACGATGACCGGCAGCCGGCCGTTCGGATTGATGGCGAGAAACTCGGGTGAGCGCGCGCCGGCATCGCCAATCTCGATCGGCAGGTGCTCGTAATCGATGCCGAGCTCCAGCGCCATCCACAATGCCCGATAGGCGCGGGTGCGGGCGATGCCGTAGATGCGCAACGAGGACATGCGGTCTTTCCCGATTGGGGCCGACAATAGCCGAAAATCGCCGGCCGCGGCCAAGCGTTGTCAAGCCGCGGCCAGGATCGTAAACACCGCCTATAACCGTCATCCTGAGGTGGCCGCAAAGCGGCCCTCGAAGGATGCCGGCCGAGGCGCCCGGGCCGTCGCCCTTCGAGGCTCGCGGAGCCTGTCATCGGGCCGGCCACTTCGGGCCGGACCCGTTGGCTCGCACCTCAGGGTGACGGAAGAAGGATTTGAAATGGAATTCGGAATTTTCTCCAACGGCTTTCGTCCCCACACCACTGCCGCGCAGACCTACGAAGAAGATTTGGCCGAGATCGTGCTGGCCGACCAGCTCGGTTTCCGCGACGCCTATATCAGCGAGCATCACGGCGAGCCGGTCTATATCGGCAAGGTCGACACTTTGCCGGTGCCGGAGCTGTTGATGTGCAGGGCGGCGGCGCTGACCAAACGCATCCGCATGGGCGCGGCCGTGAAGCTCATCCATCTCGCCCATCCGGTCGACACCGCGATCCAGGCGGCGGTGACCGATCACGTGGTCGGCGGCGGCCGCTTCATCTTCGGCTTCGGCTCCGGCTTCCCGAGCCCGCTGTTCGCCAACGAGCGCGGGCTCAGCCACGAGGACCGCCACGAGCGCCTACGCGAATCGCTCGATCTGATCCTCAAATGCTGGACGGCCGAGGAGCCGTTCGACTGGAACGGCAAGCATTGGCGCGGCAAAGGCATCGTGGCGCTGCCGCAGCCGCTTAATCCGCCGCATATGCCGATGGCGACAGCGACCGACACTCCCGGCATGATCGAGCTCGCCGCCGCTCGCGGCTACACCATGCTGCGGGCGCAGCTCGAACCGGCGGGCTCGATCCGCAAAGTCGCCGACCATTACGCGCGCGCCGCCGCGGCGGCGGGCCGCAGCGCGCCGCTGCGCAACTTCGCGGTGGCGCGCTACGTCTATGTCGCCGATTCGCGCCGCCAGGCGATGGACGACCTGCGCGCCGACATCAATGACGAGCTCGGCTATCAGATCAAGCGCGGGCTGATCCGGCTGATCAAGTCGAACTACGACATCGGGCTCAAGGGCGACGAGGTGACGTTCGACCAGCTCGCCGAGGCTGGCGTCTATTATCTCGGCGACCCGGACAGCGTGGCCAAGCAGCTGCGCGACTTCTACGACGCCGCCGGCGGCTTCGGCACGCTGTTGATCGTGTGCGGCAAGAAATGGGCGACGCGGGAAAAAGTGTTCCGCTCGCTGCGGCTGTTCATGGAGCACGTCGCGCCGAAGTTGCGCGATCTGGTGCCGGATGCCGGGGATCAGCAATCAGGGATCAGGAATCAGGCATTTGTTTCCTGATACCTGATACCTGATCCCTGATACCTGATCCCTGATACCTGATCCCTGATACCTGATACCTGATCCCTGGCTACGCCAGCGCCGCCGCCACCGCCTTGCCGCAGGCCACCGTATCGGCCGCGCCGCCGAGGTCGCGGGTGCGCAGCTTCGGCTCGGCCAGCACGTTCTCGATCGCCTTGACGATCGCGCCGGCGGCTTCGCCCTCGCCGAGATGCTCCAGCATCATGGCGCCCGACCAGATCTGGCCGATCGGATTGGCGATGCCTTGGCCTGCGATATCCGGCGCCGAGCCGTGCACCGGCTCGAACACGGAAGGGAACTTGCGCTCGGGATTGATGTTGCCGGACGGCGCAATGCCGATGGTGCCGGTGCAGGCCGGGCCGAGATCGGAGAGAATGTCGCCGAACAGGTTCGACGCCACCACGACGTTGAACTTGTCGGGTTTGAGCACGAACAGCGCCGACAGAATGTCGATGTGGTACTTGTCCCATTTGATGTCGGGATAGTTCTTCGCCATGGCTTCGACGCGCTCGTCCCAGTACGGCATGGTAATGGCGATGCCGTTCGACTTGGTCGCCGAGGTGAGATGCTTTCGCGGCGTCCGGCGGGCGAGCTCGAAGGAAAATTTGAGCACGCGGTCGATGCCGATGCGGGTGAACACCGTCTCCTGCACCACCGTTTCGCGCTCGGTGCCGGGAAAAATACGGCCGCCGATTGCGGAATATTCGCCCTCGGTGTTCTCGCGCACCACCCAGAAATCGATGTCGCCGGGTTTTCGGTTGGCGAGCGGACACGGCACCCCGGGCATCAGCCGCACCGGGCGCAGATTGACGTATTGATCGAACTCGCGGCGGAACTGGATCAGCGAGCCCCACAGCGAAATGTGGTCGGGAATTTTCGCCGGCCAGCCGACCGCACCGAAGAAGATCGCATCGTGCCGGCCGATTTTTTCCTTCCAGTCCTCCGGCATCATGCGCTCGTGCCTGGCGTAATAATCGTACGAGGCGAAATCGAAATGATCCTGGCGCAGTTCGAAGCCGAACTTCTTGGCCGCGGCCTCGAGCACCCGCACGCCCTCCGGCACGACCTCCTTGCCGATGCCGTCGCCGGGGATGACGG